>Ga0272446_1000075_pt1 | contig 124595 bp, 102 predicted proteins | sample YNPCB0061_FD_194587 | JGI IMG/M metagenome (GOLD analysis project Ga0272446, IMG submission 194587) | Hot spring microbial mat communities from Yellowstone National Park, WY, United States - YNP-CB-006-1 | ecosystem: Environmental > Aquatic > Thermal springs > Hot (42-90C) > Sediment | place...
CCTGCTTCGTGCCTGTAGGTCTCATCCCATCGATAGATCAAACTCCGCCTCACCGCGCAAGTTCCTGATCCTTTGCCCGGTCGGAAGGTCAATAAATGCGCAATATCTGTACGCGCTGACCCAATGTCATTTCGCCCCCGGATGCGTAGACCGGACGCGAGCGCATGCATCTCCGCCGCCTCCTCGCCGTCCTCGTCCTCCAGGTCGGGCTCGGCGCCGCCTGCCGTCGGACACCACCGCCGCCGCCCCCGCCGCCGACGGTGAGCGTGGTCGTGGTCCAGCCGCAGCAGATCGAGGACGTCCGCGAGTTCCTGGCCACGCTCGACGGCTCGGTGAATGCGGAAATCCGGCCCCAAGTCACCGGGACAATTCAATCGGTCGATTATCAGGAGGGCAGCACGGTCCGCAAAGGGACGCTCCTCTTCTCCCTCGACCGGCGCCCGTTCGTCGCCGCGGTGGAGCGCGCCGAGGGCGACCTCATGAACGCCGAGGCGCAGACCGCCAAGGCGCGCGCCGACGTCGCCCGCTACGCGCCGCTGCTCGCCGCGCACGCCGTCAGCCGGCAGGAACTCGACAACGCCCGCGCCGCCGCGGCGGCCGGCGCAGCGACGGTGAAGTCGATGAAGGGCTCGCTCCAGGTGGCGCGCCTCAACCTCGAGTGGACGCACGTCCCCTCGCCCATCGCCGGCATCGCCGGCATCGCCCAGACGCGCGTCGGCAACCTGGTCGGCCCGAACGCCGTCCTCACCATCGTCTCGACCGTCGATCCCATCCGCGCCTCGATCAACATCAGCGAGCGTGAATATCTCCGCTACGCCGAGGCGCTCAATAACGCCAATGACCCGCTGGTGGCCAATCGCCGCCTCATACAATTGGTCCTCCCCGACGGGCGCGTGCACGAATATGGCGCCCGTCGCGTCATCGTGAATCGGCAGATTGACCCCACGACGGGCACGCTCCTCATTCAGACGCTGTTCGAGAACCCCGGGAACATCCTCCGCCCCGGCATGTTCGCCAAGCTGCGCGTGCGCACCGGCCGCCGCTCCGACGCGCTCCTCGTCCCCGAGGTCGCCGTGCAGGAGCTGCAGGGGCAGCACCGCGTGACCGTCGTCGACGACCAGGGCGTCGCCCAGACGCGCCATGTGCGCCTCGGGCGGCAGATCGATCACTCCTTCGTGGTCGAGGAGGGGCTGCGCGCCGGCGAGCGCGTGGTCGTCTCGGGCGCGCAGAACGCGCCGCCCGGCACCAAGGTCACCGTCGCGGTGGCTGAGCGCTGACGCACCCCCATGGCCGCCTTCTTCATCCGCCGCCCCATCGTCGCCATCGCCATCTCGATCATCCTCGTCGTCGGCGGCCTGGTGATGATCCGCGCGCTGCCGATCGCGCAGTTCCCCGAGATCGCGCCGCCGCAAGTGATGGTCACCGCGCGCTACGTCGGCGCCGACGCCGTCACCGTCGAGCAGTCGGTGGCCACGCCGCTCGAGCAGCAGGTGAACGGCGTCGAGCGCATGCTCTACATGCAGTCGACCAACTCGAGCGACGGCTCGATGACCCTGCGCGTCTCCTTCGAGGTCGGCACCAACCCCGACATCGCGCAGGTCCTCGTCCAGAACCGCGTCGCGCAGGCGCTGCCCCGCCTGCCGCTGTCGGTGTCGTCCTACGGCGTCACCGCGCGCAAGGCCTTCCCGTCGCCGCTCATCATCTTCGCGCTCTACTCGCCGAAGGGCTCGCTCGAGAGCCGCTTCCTCGCCAACTACGCCACCATCAACCTGATGGACGAGATCCTGCGCGTCCCCGGCGTCGGGGACGTGCGGGTCTTCGGCGCCGCCGACTACGCGATGCGCGTCTGGGTCGACCCCGACCTCCTCGCCACGCTCGGCCTCACCGTCGGAGATCTGTCGCGCGCGCTGCAGCGCCAGTCGACCGTCAACCCCGCCGGCCAGGTCGGCGCCGAGCCGGTCCCCCCCGGCCAGGTCTTCACCTACACCATCCGCACCAAGGGGCGCCTCACCACCGCCGAGGAGTTCGGCGACGTGATCGTGCGCGCCAACCCCGACGGCTCGTTCGTGCGCATGCGCGACGTCGCGCGCATCGAGCTCGGCTCCGAGACCTACACCCAGATCGGCCGCTTCGGCGGCAAGAACGCGGCGGTCATTGGTGTCTATCAATTACCCGGCTCCAACGCCCTCGACGCCGCCGAGCACGTCCGCCGCACCGTCGAGGAGGCGGCCAAGCGCTTCCCGCCCGACATGGCCTACTCGGTGGCCGTCGACTCCACCGCCCCGGTGCGCGCGGGCATCGACGAGATCCTCATCACGCTCTTCGAGGCGCTCGGCCTGGTGATCATTGTTGTCTATCTCTTTTTGCAGTCCTGGCGCGCGACCCTCATCCCGCTCGCCACCGTCCCGGTGTCGCTCATCGGCACCTTCGTCCTCTTTCCGGCGTTCGGCTTCTCCATCAACACCCTGTCGCTGTTCGGCCTGGTGCTGGCCATCGGCCTGGTGGTCGACGACGCCATCGTCGTCGTCGAGGCGGTGCAGCACCACATCGACGAAGGGATGACCCCGCGCGACGCCACCCTGCGCGCTATGCGCGAGGTCTCGGCGCCGGTGGTGGCGATCGCGCTGGTGCTCTCGTCGGTGTTCGTGCCGATGGCGCTGGTCGCCGGCATCAAGGGGCGCCTCTTCCAGCAGTTCGCGCTGACCATCGCCATCTCGGTCATCATCTCCGCCTTCAACGCGCTCAGCCTCAGCCCGGCGCTCTCGGCGATGCTGCTCAAGCCGGCCGGGCGCAGGCACCGCGGCCTCCTCGGGCGCCTCTTCGGCCGCTTCAACCGCGCCTTCGACTGGACCACCCACCACTACGTCGGCTGGACCGGCGTCCTCGTGCGCAAGACCGTCGTCGGGCTCGCGCTGGTCGTCGTCCTCGGCGGCGCGGCCGCGCTGATCTCGGCGCGCATGCCGACCGGCTTCGTGCCGCAAGAGGACCAGGGCTTCATGTACGGCAACGTCCAGCTCCCCGACGCGGCGTCGATCCAGCGCACCGACGCGACGATGAAGCAGATCGAGGAGATCCTCGCGCACACCGACGGCATCGCCGCCTACACGGTGGTGTCGGGCTTCTCGATCCTCACGCAGACCGCCAACACCAACACCGGCCTCCTCTTCATCGCGCTCGAGCCGTGGCACGAGCGCCGCGACCCCAGCCTCTCCGCGCAGGCGATCGCCGAGCGCCTCAACCGCGCCTTCGCCAACACCGTCCGCGACGGGCGCGCGCTCGCCTTCCTGCCGCCGGCGATCCTCTGCGTCGGCACCGCCGGCGGGTTCGATCTGCTGCTGCAGGATCGCGTCGGCATGCCGGTCGAGACGCTGGCCGCGCACGCCGAGCGCTTCCTGGCGGCGGCGCAGCGACGGCCCGAGCTCACGCGCCTCAACAACGCCTTCCGCGCGACGGTGCCGCAGCTCTACGCCAGCGTCGACGAGCCGAAGGCGCTCAAGCAGGGCGTCGATCTCGGCGAGCTCTACGCCACGCTCGGCGCCTTCACCGGCGGCAGCTACGTGAACGACTTCAACCGCTTCGGGCGGCAGTGGCGCGTCTACCTCGCCGCCGAGGGGCGCTTCCGCACGCGCGCCGAGGACATCTCGCGCTTCTACGTGCGCAACGCGAGCGGGCAGATGGTGCCGCTCTCGACGCTGGTGACGATCACGCGCGTCGAGGGGCCGTCGTTCACCAGCCGCTTCAACCTCTTCCGCGCGGCGGAGATCACCGGCTCGGCGGCGCCCGGCTACTCGACGGCGGAGGCCATGGCCGCGCTCGAGGCGGTGGCGCGCGACGTGCTGCCGAAGGAGATCGGGCTCGCCTGGTCGGCGATGTCGTTCCAGGAGCGGCGCGCCGGCGGCATCGGCGGGATCCTGGCGCTGTCGATCTTTGTCGTCTTCTTGATCTTGGCCGCGCAGTACGAGAGCTGGTCGCTGCCCTTCAGCGTCTTGCTCTCGACGCCGCTGGCGCTGTTCGGCGCGCTGGCGGGGCTCTTCCTGCGACGGATGACGCTCGACGTCTACGCGCAGATCGGCCTCATCATGCTGGTCGGGCTGGCGGCCAAGAACGCCATCCTCATCGTCGAGTTCGCGCGCGAGGCGCTCGAGCGCGACCCCAACGTGTCGATCATCGACGCCGCGCTCGCCGGCGCGCGGCTGCGCCTCCGCCCGATCCTGATGACGTCGTTCGCCTTCATCCTCGGGATGGTGCCGCTCTGGTCGGCGGCGGGCGCGGGCGGGGCGGCGCGGCGCGAGCTCGGCACCGCGGTCATCGTCGGCATGCTGGTGGCGACGGTGTTCGGCGTGTTCGTGGTCCCGGTGCTGTTCGTCTTCGTCGAGCGGCTGGCGCGGCGGAGGCGGCGCCGCCCGCCCGAGCCGACGCCGCCATGAGGCGCCTCTTCGTCACGCTGGCCGTGGTTCTCCTCGCCGGCTGCCCGCTCGGACCCGACTACCGGCGCCCGTCGACGCCGATGACCGAGCGCTTCCGCGGGCAGGGCCACGTCGAGGCGACCTCGTTCGCCGACCTCCCCTGGTGGCAGGCCTTCGCCGATCCGGCGCTCACCGCGCTCCTCAAGGAGGCGCTCGACAATTCCTTTGACCTCAAACAAGCTGCGGCGCGCGTCGAGATCGCCCGCGCCAACGCGCGCATCTCCACCACCGCGCTCCTGCCGTCGATCGGCGTCGAGGCCGGCGCGTCGTACCAGCAGATCTTCTCGCCCTTCCGCTTGCCGGGCAGCACCAACACCGGCCCCATCCGCTATCCGCTCTACACGCTGTCGGCGCCGGTCTCGTGGGAGATCGATCTGTGGGGGCGCCTCCGACGGCTGCGCGAGTCGGCGCTGGCCGAGTTCTTCGCCAGCGAGGAGAACCGCCGCGCCGTCCTCGTCGCGCTGATCGGCGACGTCGCCGCCGGCTACTTCAACCTGGTGGCGCTCGACGACCAGCTGGCGATCGCCCGCCGCACCGTCGACGCGCGCCGCCAGACGCTCGACCTCTTCGCCACGCGCGAGGCGGGCGGCGTCGGCAACCGCCTGGAGACCGCCGCCGCCGAGGCCAACCTCGCGGGCGCCGCCGCCGCGGTCCCCGAGCTCGAGCGGCGCATCGCCGAGCAGGAGAACCAGCTCTGCCTGCTCCTCGGGCGCACGCCCGATCGCGTCGCGCGCGCCCCGTCGCTGGTGCGGGCGGTGGTGCCGGGCCCGCAGCCGCTCGGCGCGCCGTCGGCGCTGCTCGAGCGCCGCCCCGACGTGCGCGCGGCCGCGGCGCGCCTGGTGTCGGCCAACGCCCAGGTCGGCGCGGCCTTCGCGTCCTTTTTTCCGTCTATCACGTTCAACGCCAGCGGCGGCACCAGCGCGGCGTCGATCGTCGACCTCTTCTCGACGGGGAGCCTCACCTTCGCCGTCGGGCTGGCGCTCGGCTGGCTGGCGCCGATCCTGAACGGCTACCAGCTGGTGTGGCGCTACCGCGCGTCGAAGTCGGGGCGGGAGCTGGCGGTGCTCGACTATCAGCGCACGGTGCTGGTCGCGCTCGTCGAGGTGGCCAGCGCGCTCGTGGCCATCGATCGCCTGCGCGAGCGGCGCGCGCAGCTCGAGGCCGAGGTGGCGGCGCGCGCCGAGGCGGTCGAGCTGTCGAAGACGCGCTTCACCAACGGCGTCGCCAGCTACCTCGAGGTGGTGCAGCTCGAGCAGAACCTCTTCCCGGCGCAGCTCCTCCTCGCCGAGGTGATCGGCGATCAGTTCGCCGCCTACGCGCAGCTCTACCGCGCGCTCGGCGGCGGCTGGCGTGGCCCGACCAGCGCGACGGGAAAGCGGTGATATTCTCCGCGGCGTGAATCACCGCGGTTTTTTGTCAATCGCCATCGCCTCGCTCCTCTGCACCACCGCCGGCTGCGGCGCCGATCGCCGCGCCGGTCGCGGCGCGCCCGACCTCGGCCCCGTCCTGGCCCCGACCGAGCCGCCGCCCGATCTGGGAACTCCGCCGGCGCCGACGGGCGACCTCGCCGCGCCGTTCGATCGCGACGCCGCCTGCGCCGTCGCCACCGCGCCCGCCACCGTCGAGTACGCGCCCGTCGACATCATCTGGGTCGTCGACAACTCCACCAGCATGAAGCCGGCGATCGACGAGATCACCGCCGGGCTCAACGCCTTCGCCGCGCTCATCGCCGGCAAGAGCCTCGACTACAAGATCATCATGCTGTCGCTGCGCTCGAAGACGAACCCCACCACCGTCGGGGGCTCGAACCGCTACGGCGTCTGCATCCCGCCGCCGCTGGCCGGCAACGCCGACTGCGGCGACGGGCCGCGCTTCTTCCAGTCGAGCATCGACGTGCGCTCGACGCAGCCGCTCGAGCAGCTCCTCGGGACGCTCGGGCAGACCGACGGCTACGCCGCCACCGACGCGCGCGGCGGCGCGCCCTGGCGGCAGGAGCTGCGCCCCAACGCCACCAAGACCATCGTGGTGGTCTCCGACGACAACTCGCGCCTCGGCGCCGATCAGTTCGAGCGCTTCGCCGGCGGGAAGAACCCCTTCAACACGCTGACGCTGCCGCCGGGGCTGCTCGACGCGAGCTGGAACGGGCTCTTCACCGACTACACCTTCGCCGGGCTCTACGGCTGGGGCTCGACGACCGACGCGGCCATCAAGTGCACCTTCTCCGACGGGACGCAGCCGTCGGCCAGCGGCAAGACCTACACCGATCTGGTCACGCGGACGAACGGCGTGCGGGCCAAGATCTGCGACGGCGCGGGCGCCTGGACCGGCTTCTTCGACGCCATCGCGCAGGCGGTGGCGCGCACCGCGCGCGTGAGCTGCGATCTGGCGATCCCGCCGCCGCCGCCCGGTGTGGGCGCGATCGATCCGGCGGCGATCAACGTCTCGATCGAGGCCGGCGGCTCGACGCTCCTCTACAAGGTCCCGAGTCAGGCCGCCTGCGGCGCGGCGGGCGGCTGGAGCTACGACGACGACGCGCACCCGACGCGCGTGCTGCTCTGCCCGGCGTCGTGCGCGACGGCGCAGCAGAAGATCGCCGCCAACGCCGGCGGGCAGATCGCGGTCCAGTTCGGCTGCCAGACGCAGATCCTGTGAGCGGCGCCAGCGAGAGCGGGCTCGTCATCCGCCTGGTGCGCCACGGCGAGTCGGCGGCCAACGTCGGCCTCTACGATCCGCAGACCGAGCCCGACTTCCTGGTGCCGCTCACCGAGCGCGGGCACGGGCAGGCGCGCGCCGTCGGGACGGCGCTGGGGCGCGAGACGCTCGCCTCGGGGCTCCTCTACAGCTCGCCCTATCTGCGCGCGCGTCAGACGCTGCGCTCGATCCTCGACGGCGCCGGCTTCAGCGACGACGAGCGCCCGGGGCTGCGGATCTACGAGGATCCGCGCCTGCGCGAGGTCGATCACGGCTACGAGTCGGTCGAGGCGCAGGAGGCGCTGCGCGCGCGCCACGGCTGGTTTTATTACCGGTTCAAAGGTGGGGAGAGCCCGGCCGACTGTTTCGACCGCACCTCGTCGTTTCTCGAATCGATGATGCGGCAGGTCGAACGAAAAAACGCCCGCCACGTCCTCATTGTCACGCACGGGCTGACCATTCGCTGCTTCGTGATGCGCTTCCTCCATCTCTCCGTCGAGGAATTCGACGCGCTGGCCAATCCGACAAACTGCGGCGTGATCACGATTGGCCCAAAAGACTCGATCGGAGAATGCCTCCATACGCGGGGCGAATGGGGCGTTTCCGGCCTCCATGAACGCACCTGATATTGAATTGGCCCACATGCAGCCCGCGCACTGGAAATTTACGAGGTTGATTCTTCGATAAAAGTTGAAGTACAGTAAAAGGGGATGTCCTCCGTCGCGCGGTCATTATCGGCCCTCTCGATGATGTGCTTCGCCACCGTCGTCGTGCTCGCGCCGGGGGAGGCGCGCGCCGACAACATGACCGCCGCGCGCGCGCAGTATCAGCGCGGCGTCGCGGCGCAGGAGCGTGGAAAATTCAAGGAGGCGGCGATCGCCTACGAGGCGGCCTACCTCCTGGCGCCCGACACCGCGCTCCTCTGGAACGCAGCGCACGCGCACCGGCTGGCCGGGAACAAGCGGCGGGCGCTGCTCCTGTTCCGCAGCTACGCGCGGCAGAGCACCGACGCCCGGAACGAGGCGCAGCCGTTCATCAACCAGCTCAAGGTGGCCATCGAGGCCGAGGCGAAGGCGCGCGCGGCGATGGCCGCGGCGGCGCCCGCTGCCCCGACGACGACCGCGAACAGCGCGACGACGCCGGCGACGGCGAGCCCGCCGGCGGCGACGACCACCGCGCCCGTGGCGACCGAGACGGCGGCCGCGCCCGCGCCGGCCGAGCCGGCGGTGACCCCGGTGCCCCCGTCGTACGCCCCGGCGGCGCCCGTCGCCGCGACCGAGTCCCCCGCCGCGCCCGCCCCCGCCGCGCCATCGCTCGCGCTCGTCCCGACGAGCGCCGCCGACACCGTCGCCGCATCGGCGATGCCGGTGACTCCGCAGCGCAAGCGCGTCCCCCGCTGGGTGTGGGGCGTCCTCGGCTTCCTCGCTGGCGCCGCGACGGTGAGCGCCGCCTGCGGCATCGCGCTGCAACCGCCAACCTACCCCTCACCGGCGATTGGTACCATCGTCCTCCGATGATCTCGCGCCTCGTCTCGGTCGCCTCGCTCGTCGCGCTCCTCGGCTCGTCGTCGGTGGGCTGCGGCGACCCGCCGCAGTGTGCCCCCGGGACGCTGTTCGTGACGCTCTCGTTCGACTCGCTCGCGCGCGACGCCGACACCCTCGAGCTCTACGCGCAGGTCGGGGACAAGAATTACTCGGCGAAGGTCGCCTACGCGGGCACCGGCACCACGATGCAGCTCGAGTTCGCGCAGGGCGCCTACCCGGGCGGACGGCGCATCTGGCTGATGGTCCTCGCGCTGCGCGAGGGGCAGGAGCTGAGCCGCGCCGAGGACATGGACCTCTACATCCCCTTCGGCTGCGCGGCGGTGAACCTGTCGTTCAGCGGCCCGGGCGATCTGTCCGCGCGTGACCTCTCGCCGCCGCCCGATCTCGCACCCTGCCGTCGCGACGGCGGCTGCGGCACCACCAGCCGCGATCTCGCCAGCAGCCCCGGCCTCGATCAATAGCTGTCTAGCAATAATCCCGCGAAAAAAAACGGCGCCGCGGCTGCCCGCGACGCCGTTGGCGTCTCGAAAAGAGCGCGAGCCTACTTCTGCTCGGCGGCCTTCTTCTCCTTGTACTGCGCCATGAGGACCTCGGCCTCCTGCTTCGGGACCTCCTTGTACTTCAGGAACTCCATCGTGAACTCGCCCTTGCCCTGGGTGCCCGAGCGGAGGTCCGTCGAGAAGCCGAACATCGTGTTCAGCGGCACCTCGGCGTTCACGATCACGAAGCCCTCGGTGTTCTCCGAGCCGACGATGACGCCGCGGCGCTGGTTGATCATGCCCATCACGCCGCCCTGGAACTCGTCCGGCGCCTGGACCTCGACCTTCATGATCGGCTCGAGGATGACCGGCTTGGCCTTCTCGTAGCCCTCACGGAAGCCCATGATCGAGGCCGTCTTGAAGGCCTGCTCCGACGAGTCGACCGCGTGCGACTGACCGTCGTTGACGACGATGCGGACGCCGACGACGGGGAAGCCGATCAGCGTCCCCTTGGTCACCGCCTCCTTGAAGCCCTTGTCGCAGGCCGGGATGAACTCGCGCGGGATCGAGCCACCGACGGTGTCGTCGACGAACTCGTACTGCTCGACGGCGTCGGCCGGGAGCGGCTCGACGTAGCCGCACACGCGCGCGAACTGGCCCTTGCCGCCGGTCTGCTTCTTGTGCGTGTAGGCGAACTCACCGCGACGGGTGATCGTCTCGCGGTACGCGACCTGCGGCTTGCCGGTCACGACCTCGCACTTGTACTCGCGCTTCATGCGCTCGATGTAGATGTCGAGGTGGAGCTCACCCATGCCCGACATGATCGTCTGGGCGCTCTCCTCGTCGCGGTGCACGCGGAGCGTCGGGTCCTCCTTCGTGAAGCGGTTGAGCGCCTTCGAGAAGTTGACCTGACCGTCCTTCTCCTTCGGCGCGACCGCCAGCGAGATGACCGCGTCGGGGACGTGCATCGAGGTCATCGTCACCTCGACGGTCCCGTCGGTGAAGGTGTCGCCCGAGGCGCACTCGACGCCGAACATCGCGACGATGTCACCGGCCTGCGCCTCGGTGATGTCGTTCATCTCGTTCGAGTGCATGCGGACGAGGCGCGGCACCTTGACCTTCTTGCCGCCCGCCGAGCAGTTCACGATGAAGTCGCCCTTGGCGATCTTCCCCTGGTAGATGCGCATGTACGTGAGCTGCCCGAAGCGCCCGTCCTCGAGCTTGAACGCGAGCGCGACGAAGGGCTTGTCCGGCGTCGACTCGAGGACGACCTTCTCCTCGTTCTTCTTCTGGTCGTGCGCCTCGTTGACGACCTGCTTCGGGTTCGGCAGGTAGTCGACGACGCCGTCGAGGAGGAGCTGGACGCCCTTGTTCTTGAGGGCCGACCCGAGGAACACCGGGGTCGCCTTCAGCTCGATCGTCACGCGACGGATGATCGGCTTCAGCTGCTCGGGCGTGAGCGCCTCGTCCTTGCCCTCGAGGAAGGCCTCGGCGATGGTGTCGTCGAAGTCGGCCAGCTTCTCGATGAGCTCGTGACGGTGCTGCTTGGCCTCGTCGAGGAGGTCGGCCGGGATGGCCTCCTCGCGGACCTCTTCGCCGTTGTCCCCGTCGAAGAAGTAGGCCTTCATCTTGAGGAGATCGATGATCCCCTTGAAGTTCGCCTCGGCCCCGATCGGCATCTGCACCGGGAGCGGGTTGTGGGCGAGCTTCTCCTTCAGCATGTTCGCGATGCGGAAGTAGTTGCCGCCCGCGCGGTCCATCTTGTTGACGAACGCGAGGCGCGGAACCTTGTAGCGCCGCATCTGGCGGTCGACGGTGATCGACTGCGACTGCACGCCTGCGACGGAGTCGAGCACCAGGATCGCGCCGTCGAGGACGCGGAGCGCGCGCTCGACCTCGATGGTGAAGTCGACGTGGCCGGGGGTGTCGATGATGTTGATGTTGTTGTCGCCCCACTCGCAGTAGGTCGCGGCCGACTGGATCGTGATGCCCTTCTCACGCTCCAGGTCCATCGAGTCCATCTTCGCGCCGACGCCGTCCTTGCCACGGACCTCGTGGATCGCGTGGATGCGACCCGTGTAGTAGAGGATGCGCTCGGTGAGCGTCGTCTTGCCCGAATCGATGTGGGCGGAGATGCCGATGTTGCGAACCTTCTCGATGACGATCTGACCCATGGACCTTTACCCTTCGTTGGCGCTCGCGCGACCGCTTGGCGTCGGAGACACGCGTTCCCTCCGACGTGTTCTCGACGGCGGCGCGCAGTATACACAGGCGCGATGCAAGTGCCAGTGCTTTCAGGCCGCCACTGGGCTATGGTACTAGAGCGACGGCACGCCATGGCCGACCCCATTCGTAACCTCCTCGACAACGCGCGCGCGCAGACGACGCGTGGAGACTTCGCCGGGGCGATCTCGTCCTACGAGCAGGCGCTTCTCCTGGGCGTGCGAGGTGACGACCGCTGCACCGCCCTCACCCAGCTCGTCTCCGCCCTGGTCCAGGTCCGCCGACTCGACGATGCGACCAAGCGACTGGCCCAGGTGACCTCCGAATTCCCCGACCAGTCTGCGGTGCGCGTCCTCTTCGTCGACCTCGCGCGCACGATGGAGCTCCAGGAGTTCGTTCACCAGTTCGACTACCCGTTCCTGCTCTCGATCCAGGCGGTCTCGACGGCCGCAGCGGCCGACTACGACGACGAGACCGTCTTCGGAGAGTCGGCACCGCCGCCACCGTCGGTGCACACGCCGCTGCCAATCGCCCGCGTCTCCGAGGCGCTGGCGGTGAAGGCGCATTGGGGCATCGACGAGACCGAGGAGTGGGCGCGCGGCTTCGACCCCTCTGAGATCACCGTCGGGCGTTCGCCGTCGAACGACGTCGTGATCCTCGACCCGCGCGTCTCCAAGCTGCACGCCGTCTTCCGAAAGACCGCCGACGGGTGGGAGCTCTCCGACGTCGGCAGCCGCAACGGCACCTTCGTGCGCAACCGACGGATCGTGGCGACCGACGCACCGGCCGGCCTGATGAGCGGCGACCTCATCGTCTTCGGTCAAACGGCCCTCTTCTTCCTGTCGCCGGCGGACCTCTGGTCCCGCGTTCGCCGTACGTAGCGCCTACGCGTTCGAGTAGAGCGCCTCGATCTCGGCGCGGAAGGTCTGCTCGACTGCCTCCCGATCGATGCGGATCTTGTTCGCGATCGTCACCTGCCGCACCGTCGGCGGGAAGGCCTCGACGACGGCGAAGCGGCGCACCTGCTCGTACGCCTCCAGCGCTTCGTTCATCCGTGCGATGCGCCCAGCGATCAGCTCCTGGACGGCCCCGCCGTCGGCGCCCGGCGCGTCGGCGGCGAGGCGCTCACGGTCGAGGACCAGCAGCGCCGCCAGATAAGGCCGCCGGTTTCCGACGAGGATCGCCTCGCGGATCAGGGGCTCCGACTCGAGTAGCTGCTCGAGCTCGACGGGATCGATGTTCGTCCCCTCATTGCACGTGAACATCGCGTTGGCGCGCCCGAGAATGACGAGGTTCCCGAGCTCGTCGAAGCGCCCCAGGTCGCCCGTGCGCCACCAGCCGCCCGCCACCCGCGCACGCGCCGTCGCCTCGGGGTTGGCGAAGTACCCTGGTGACACGCCTGGCCCGCGCACCAGGATCTCTCCGTCGCTGATACGAACCGCCGCGCCGTGGGGCTGGCCCGCAGTCCCGAAGCGCCGCACGTCGTCCTGAATGGCGACGATGCCCGCCTCGGTCCCACCGTAGCCACAGGCGAGCGCAATCCCGCCGCGGTCTTCGAAGAAGGCCTTCGCGCTGGGGATGAGTGGGCCGCCGCCCCAGCAGATCCGTCGCAGTCGTCCCCCGACGAGCGAACGCAGCCGCTCGCGGAACGCGCCGTCGTCGGAGAGCCCCTCGACGTGGGGAGCGAGCAGCTTCTGCAGCGAGAGCACGACCCGCGGCACCGTCGCGAGGTGCGTCGGCCGAAGGAGCTGGAGCTCGTCGAGCGAGAGCGCCTCGGTCCCGGTCGACGTGAAGGCGACCATGCGCCCCGTCGCCAGCGCGGTGTGGCACCACCAGCGCCCAGCCGAATGGCAGAAGCTCAACGGATCGAGCAGCAGATCCTCGTCGCCGGGCGGGTCGGTGGGGTCGCCCTCCCACGGAAACAGTGCCCACCCGCGCGACGCGGTGTTGCGGTGCGTGCGGATGACGCCCTTCGGCTCTCCCGTCGACCCGCCCGTGTGGATGATGGTGGCGACGTCATCGGGGCGCACCGCGGCCATGCGCTCGACGAGGAGCGACGGCCTGGCGCGCCGTACCGCCTGCCCTTCGCGACGGATGGTCTCCAGCTCGAGTGCGCCCCGGACCGGCTCGCGGAATGGATCGATCAGCACGACCGCACGGAGGTCGGGCAGCGCCGCATCGAGCAGTCGCCGCGCCGCGGCTTCGTCGTCGGTACAGACGACTCGCACGGACGCGTGTGTGAGGATGCGCGTCATGCGGCGCTCGGACCAGGCGGGATCGATCGGCAGCACGACGGCGCCGCGCCCCATGAGTGCGAGGTCGAGCGCGGTCCACTCCCAGCGGTTGGGAGCCAAGATCCCGACGACGTCGCCGGGACGCAGCTCGAGGGAATCGAATCCCACGAGGAGATCGCCCACCTGGGTAGCGAGCTCTCCCCAGCTGAGGCTCTGGCGCGCGCCCGCCCGCGCCCAGGAGATCGCCGGACGAGGGGCGCGCTCCTCGGCTCGCCACAGGATCAGCTCCGTCAGCGTCGGTTCGCGCATGTCTCGTCGTCGGTCGTGTGGATCAGGCGTGGCGTGGCTCGGTCTGCTGCGGTGCTCGCGTCGTCGTCCCGCGCAGGATCTTCGACATCTCGTACGAGAGCTTGAGGACGTGCTCGAGCGTGTCGATGCCGTAACCGGCGCTCCCCGTCGGATAGAGGCGGAGTTGCTCGGTATAGGCCGACTGCGCGACGAGGCGGTGACGGCCGCGGAAGGTGAGCACGACGCGCATCGGGGCCACCAGCGCGGCGCACGCCTGCCGCAACGAATCGTCATCGGGATTGCGCAGCATTTCGGTGCGCAGGCGCGTCAACATCGACGGCTGCCCGAGGAGGTCGCGATAGAGCCGCTTCCAGCGCGGCATGTTGTAGACCATCGTCTGGTCTTGGAAGCCGCGATACTCGGGATCGTCGACGTCGGAGGACCACAGCAAGAGATCGACGACGCCGATCGAGAGCGGCGCCGCCGAAGAGCCATTGTACTTTTTCCCGCCGAGAATCACCTCGTCGTAAAACGGTCGCAGGACGCGAGCGAAGAACTCGGGGCTGACGGTGTGGCGCACGTGCGCGATGGCATCCACCATCGACATCAGCTCTTCCGCGGCCGTGTGACAGCCCTCGATGAAGCGCGGCGAGTCGAAGGGGAGCTCGTAGATGTCGACGAGGGCCTCGAGCGCCTTCTCGACGCCGACCGCCCCGATGCGGGTGGCGTCGATGAGCGCGTCCTCGTTGCGATCGCCGAGGAAGGTGCGCTGGCGCGGCTTCGCCGGGTTCCAGACGGAATAGTGATAGACGGTGTCTCGCGGCACCATTCCGGTCCGGCTGCCCATGTAGAGCAGGGGCGCCTCGACCTCGGGGACCACCTCGATCGGCTCGAAGCCGAGCCGACGCAGCGAGGCGATCAGCATCCCCATGTCCCGGAGCGCGCCAATCATCTCGGGAACGGTCATGTGCTCGGCGCGCAGCAGAACCGGACGAAGCGATTGAATCGCCTGGATGATCTCGACGGGATTCGCCTCGCGATTCATCCGCGGCAGCGCCGCCATGATGTCGTCCGCGCCGAGGGGATCCAGCGACGTGACGTCGCTGAAGTCTTGAGCGCGAGGAACACCGTGGTCGTGTAGCTGCATCGCTTCTCCATCAAAACACGATGGTCAACCCATGTTAGGTGGAGGGGTCCCCGAGATTCAACGCTTTTTTTTGTGATCGGAAATACAAACGTAGTCGATTCAGGAGAGGCGAACGGAATATCGCGAAGAATGCGGAGCGCCGTTCAGGCGCGCTGGACGTCCAGCAGCGCCTCGAGCTCGGCCTGTGTCAGGCCTGGCGCGGGAGGCAGACGGCAAACGTCGAGGGTGCGCGCGGCGAGCGCCTCCATCCCGCCGCGATGAATCGGCCCGTGATAGCTCACCACCGCCGAAGGTGCGAAGTCGACGAGCGGCGCGCAGAGCGCGCGCATGCGCTCGATATCGACGAATTCGTGCCACGGATAATTGAACCGCGCCCAGAGGTTGAACCCCCGTGTGAAGACCTCGGGATCGAATGCGTCGGCAAAGGGCTCGTAGTGCGGCACTGGCGCGCCATACGCATCGACGGTGAACAGGACGCGCGAGCGGGCGTCGAAGAGGCCACGGCTCGACGGGGAGTCGAACAGTGGCGGGCGAATCGCGACCAGCGTGCGATCGCCCACGTCGAGCTGCTCGCCGGGGTTGAGGAGATAGGCGCGTCGCAGGATCGTCGGCGGATCCATGTGCTCGAACAGCTTGAACAGGCCAGCGAAGCTGGTGATGAGGCGCGCCTGCGGGCAGTGCGTGAGCAGCGCGGAGACGCCGCCCGCGTGATCGCCGTCCTCATGGCTGAGGAAGATCCAGCGAACGTCCTTCGGATCGATCAGCGTCGAGAGCGTCTTCAGATACAGCTCGGTGAAGCGCACGCCACCCGTGTCGACCAGCACCGGTTGCGCGCCGCGAATGAGGAGCGGCTGGAAATAGAGCCGCCCAGCGCCGGGCATTGCGAACGGCACGTGGAAGGGCATGACGAAGACGTCGGGCTGCAGCTCGAACGGGGTCTCCGCCGTGAAAACGGGAATCATTCGCACCCCCTCGGAAATGGAATGTATCATCGAACGGCGATGGATTACGACGAGCTCAACCGCTTGATGTGGGACCGCCTGGCCGACGCGTGGAACGCGCGGCGGGCGTGGAACGAGGGCGCCGTCAGGCCGGTCACCGATTGGCTCCTGGATCAACTCGCGCTGACGCCGGGTCAGACGCTGCTCGAGCTCGCAGCCGGCAATGGCGAGACTGGCCTCATCGCGGCGGCGCGCCTGAGCGCCGGCCGGGTGATCCTCACCGACCAATCGCCGCGCATGGTGGAGACGGCGCGCCGTCGCGGTGAGGAACTCGGGCTGAAGAACGTCGAGTACCGCGCGATGGACGCCGAGCACCTGCCCCTCGGGTACTCCAGCGTCGATTCCGTCGTCTGTCGCTTCGGCTACATGCTGATGGCGCGGCGCGAGGTGGCGATGGCCGAGACGCGGCACGTGCTGCGGCGGGGCGGGAGGTTGGCGTTTTCGGTGTGGGGGGATCCGCAGGAGAATCCATTCTTCATCCTGCCGTTCAGCGTCCTCATCGATCGCGGATATTGGAAACCCGATCCGCGGAAACCGAATATGTTCTTCACCCTGGCCAAACCCGAGCTGATATCGAAGCTGGTGACCAGCGTGCGCTTCCCCGAGCCGGTCATCAAGCGCGTCGAGCTGCGCTATCGCTTCGAGGACGCCGACTCGTTTTGGAGCTTCATGACCGATTTGGCAGGGCCGTTCGCGATGACGCTGGCCAAGCTCGACGAGCGGGAGCGCGCCACGCTACGCGCGGCCACCGAGGAGCGCTGCGCGCCGTTCCGTTCCGGGCGCGGCTTCGACTTCCCCGCGATCGCGCTGGTCGCGGCGACTTCGCGGTAGACAAAAATGATCATCGCGCCACTGGTCCCGGTGCCGGAGCTCGATGCCGGGCTCTACGCCAAGATCGAATATCTCCACCCCTCCGGGTCGATGAAGCACCGGGCGCTGCCCCCGCTGCTCGAGGCGCGCGTCCGCGCGGGGGCCATTCTCCCGGGGCAACGGCTGGCGGTCGTGAGCGCCGGATCGGGCGCGCTCGCGGTGGCGTGGAGCGCCGCACGCCTCGGGCACGCGGCGCTCGCCGTGCTGCCGAAGAGCGCGCCGCGCCAGATCGTGCGCCAGCTCGAGTGGCTCGGCGCCTCCTGCGAGCTCATCGACGCCGACGAGGTGCCCTCGACGCTGGCGCAGCTGGAGGCCGACCCCGACACCTACCTCGTCTCGCAATCACACGAGCCCGAGGTCGTCGACCACTATCGGCCAGTGGCGCGCGAGATCCTCGACGCGCTCCCCGACGTGGCTGCGATCACCGTCGGCCTCGGGACCGGGGCCTCGGCGACGGGGATCGGCCGTGAGGTGGCGGCGCGGGCGGTGGGGGCGCGCTGTCGCGTCGTCGGCGTCGAGCCGGCGGAGGCGGCGATCGCGTCGGGGCGCCCGTGGGCGCCGCATACCCTGCATGGGCTGGCGCCGCCGATGCCGCAACCCTTGCTCGATCGTCGCGTGCTCACGGACATCGTCACGGTCGCGTCGGCGGAGGCGTGGCGCATCGCACGCGAAGTCGGGCGTCGCGCGGGGCTCCCAGTGGGGCCTTCGTCGGGCGCGACAATCGCTGCGGCGTTGGCCCTGCGCGCGCAGGGAGTGGCGGGGCCGATCGTGGCGGTGTGCTCGTGCGCGATCGGCGACTATCTCGACGGCGCGCGGCCGCTTTGAGGCAGCGGCGAGCTCAGGCGAACGGGTTCTCCCGATAAAACGCCTGGTACCGATCCCACTCCTTCACGATTGGCGAGTCGTCGATGGACGTGTTCCCCTTGGCGCGGATGGCGTCGATGTGAGCGTCGTCGAAGAACTCCGACGGCGGAATGACATCGGCCATCATCCCGACCGACTCGTAGGTCGCCTCCGGGTTGGTCCGCATCGCTGCATACAGCTCCAGCTGCTCTCTCGAGAGCGCGTGCATGTGCGACTCTTCGGAGACGAACTCGTGATACTCGAGGACATGGTCGGCGAGCCGTCGCTCGCTGTAGCGGCGAAGCGCCTCGTCGATTGTGCGATCGCCGCGCAGCGCGACGTTCAGCTCGGACGAGAGGAGCTCGGCGTCGCGCAACGCGTGGGTCATCCCGATCGCGGTGCATTGATCCTCCGACATCGCCGCGTCGCCCGCGAGCGCCCAGCCAGGGCCCGACGTCGGGCGCATCACGTTGTCGAGATCGGCCGTCCCGAGAAGCCGTTCGTCGCGGCGCCCCTCGGGCCGGATGAGCTCGGCCATCGCCGGCGAGCAGTACTCGACGGCGCGAAGGAAGTTGCGCTCGAGGTCGTGGCGGCAGGCGTGAAACCACTCGAGTGGGCCGAAGATGGTGACGCCGTAGAGCCCGTCATTCGTGGGGACGACCGCGGCGCGCAGCCGCCCGCGTTTCACGAGCTGAGGGCCGCCGATGCCGTCCAGGTTGAATCCGTGATAATAACCGAAATAACAGAAGCTCACCGATTTCTGCTCGTGCAGTCGCGGGAGGTCGAGCTCGCCGACGACGAAGGAGTGGCGACCGTCGGCGCCGATGACCACCTTCGCGCGCTCCTCGACGGTGGTGCCGCTCTTCGTGCGCCCGCGAATGCCGACCACGCGGTCGCCGTCGCGCAGCAGCGCCTCGACCTTGAACCCCTCGCGGATCTCGGCGCCGGCATCGGCCGCGGCGTCGACGAGGATCTTGTCGAGCGTGCGGCGGCGAACCGACATCCAGCGGGTCATCGGCCGCTTCGGTTCGGTGCCGTGGAGCGCGCGGAAGCGCTTGCGCAGCGCCGCCTCGCTGACGGTGCCGTTGAGGACGATGCCCTCGAAGTCGACCGTCATCGTCTCGTACCACGGCGTCACCGCCGCGATCCGATCGAAGAGACCCATCTCGGCGAGGTAGGTCGTGCCGCGCGGTAGAAACAGGTGGCTGGAGAGGGTGTCGCTGGGAAAGGTCGCTTTGTCGACCACCAGCACTTTGTGTCCCTGCGCCGCGAGTCTCATCGCCAGCGGCGATCCGGCACATCGTGCGCCGACCACGATGACATCGAACATGTGTTTACCCCGTCCGAATGGATGCAAGAATATCACGACCCGATTCATGAATCGGGATGAAAATCGATTCGGGGCGGAATGAGCGGGTAGGGAGATGAGCGAGAGACGTCGAACGAGGACGCGCGCGGTTACTTTTTCGTGAGCTCGGGCGGAGGGACCGGATTGTTCACGGGCGTAATCTGTCGAATCGCGAGCAGCATGGCCTTTTTGTCCTCGTCGCTCATTGTGCGATAGACACTCCAAGGCATCACGTAGATCTCGCGCCCGCTCTTCGTCTTGCCCTCGTTGATCGCGCGCAGGATGTCCTCGTCGCTGTAGGCGCCGACGCCGGTCGCCTTGTCGCTGGTGATGTTCGCCGAGTAGACGGTTCCGACGCCGGGCACGATGAACTTCACGCCGCCCGCGTACGCCTTGCCCGGGATCTTCTCCATCGTTGGCGTCGCCGAATCGTGGCACTCACTGCAGCTCGCCACCTTGAGCAGCCAAGCGCCGCGCTTGGCGGGATCACTGGCGTCGGGCGCCGGCGGCGCCGATTTCTCGATCGGCTTCGGCACCGCACGAATGAACATCGAGACCGGGAAGTTCACCTTGGTGAGCCCCGGGTCGTGCTTGATCGGCTGGAGCGAGCGGAGGTACGCCACGATCGAGAGGGCGTCCTCGTCGCTGAGGTACTCGCCGAAGGTGCGGTAGGGCATGAGCGGGAAGAGCGGGCGCCCGTCGCGCGACACGCCCTCGCGCATCGCGCGGACGATCTCACCGTCGGTCCATTTGCCGATCCCGGTGTCGGGATCGGGCGTCAGATTGCGCGCACGGATGCGCCCGGGCAGCGACGGCTGATCACCCATGTCGCGGCCACGCCCGAGCGTCTCGGGGACCACCGGCTCACCTGGCTCGTCTTTGACCTCGGAGTGGCAGGACATACAGGCCATCACGTTATTCGCGAAGTATTTCCCCTTCGCGATCGCCTCCGGCGTATTCGGGGCCTTGAGGTCCTGCGCCGCACGCATCTTCGGCGACATCACGTAGAACTTCGTCACCAGCCCCAACACCCCGACGACGATGACGACCAGAAGAAGCGTAAAGAACCATTTAAGTGCCTTTTTCATCCGAAATCCTCTCTGGTGTCTTCGAGAGAAGCGCTCGACGAAAGCCGGGCTGCGGCTACTTCGGGAGGCAGACCCACGCCGGCGGAGGCGGCTCGAGCGGGCGATTGCCGAGAAGGCCGAGGTAGGTCACGAGGCCGGGCGGAACGGTGAAGGGCGCGATCGCCGGGAAGGTGAACGGGCGTCCGGTGAGCACCGGGTTCCCCGACTTGTCGTCCTTCACCGGGTCGTTGAAGGTGAACGCCACCGGCGCGGGCGGCCCCGTGAGCGGCGGGAGTACCGTCACGTTGACGCCGATCGGCCCCTGCTGCCCCGGCATCGGTGGGCCCGAGGTGTTGACAAAAAATCCGCGGCGCGACTGCTTGAGGAACGGCGGCAGCACGTCCGGTGGCGCCCACCAGATGTCGTAGGTCGTTCCGGCGTTGGCGGTGGTGAACGCGCCGAAGGCGGGCACGCGCACCACGGCGTCCTGCGCGAGGTAGAGCCAGGTGATGACCACGCCGCCCGATACCGTCGGGTCGAGCAGCGCTCCCGCGGCCGGGAGGTTGAGGTGCTTGGCGACCGCCTCGAGGATGCCGCTGTCGCCGAAGACCGCTGCCTCCTGGCCGAAGCAGAGCGTCGTGTCGGCGGTGGAAATCGGCTTGACAGTAAAGGTCGGCAGGTAATTGGCCGGCGGCACCGGACCGCGACCCGTGCCTCCGTCGCCACCATCCATCGCCGGCGGCTTGAAGGCCACCGGGAAGTAGGGCGGGCCGGGGCGGACCGGGACGTCCTCGATGTTCCAGCCAGCCCCGTCGCTCGTCGGCGCGGGCGCGCGGAACGGGAGCGGGTTGGTCTGCATCGGCTGAAGCGGGTCAAACAGCCCGACGAGCGCTCCCGGCAGCTTGGCCGTTTCCCAGATCGGCGTGTTCGGCACGATCACCGGCGGCAGCGGGCACTGACCGGGCTGGGCCGGCGGCGTCACCGGGCAGGTGGCGAGCATGAAGAAGAACGCCTCGGGATCGAAGCTGTACCCCGAGATCGTCGCGCTCAGCGAGATTCCGCCGTCGAGGTAGCTGGGGTCCTTCGGCGGGATCGGTTCTTCGCAGGCGCTCGCGCCAACGAGAAAGAGGGGGAGCCACGCCGCGATCTGGGTTCGTTTGATGAGGGTCATGTCTACTCGCGGGGGAGGATGTGCGCCGTCGGCGGCGTATTCTGGTGGCACTCCTCGGCGCAGTTTCCGTACCGGCCATTTTCGCTCGGCAAGAAACCGGTCTGGAGCGACTGAGCGAAGTACGCGGTCCCGTGCACCTGCGGGTGGCACGAGCTGCAGACGATGATGCTCGGGCGGAGCGCGCTCTCACGCGTGAGGTGGCACATCGTGCAGTCGTTCTTCGGCTGCGGGAACTTGTTCGACTGCGAGTGCACCTGGTGGACGATGCGGTGAATGGCGCCGTTGCCGCCGAGGAACGAGTTGCGCAGGTGGCAGGACTTGCAGCCCTCGACGTAGTCGACCGAGATGCCGTGGCGCACGTTCTCGAGCGAGATCACGCCGCGATGGCAGATCTGGCAGTTGCCGACGCGGCCAGGGAACTTGGTCTTCTCCGACGTGGCCTTCTCCGGCAGGTCGACCTGAACGTCGAATGGGACCATCTTGGTGAAGTTCTCGCCGTAGAATTGACGATTCACCTTGAAATAGAGGGTGTACGTACCCGGCTTCGCCGTGGGCGGGAGGTCGACGACGTAATTGGTCGGTGGCCGATAGTCGCGGACGCCGGCGAGCGCATTGAAGAGAATCGGACCGTTGGTGGAGATGGCGTTGAAGCTCTCGCCGCCGTAGCCGCTGTTCTGGACGTAGGCGTCCGACGGTGCGACGAAGAAGTCATCCTGCGCGAGCTCGTACGGGACGCGCATGGCGTGGTTCGGACCGCTGAACTGCCAGCCGGTGAAGGCGTCGGCCTCGCGCAGCCACAGGAAGTGAAAGAGGCTCCCGTAGATGATCCCGTTCGACTTGCCCTGCGCGAAGTCGTTCCACGACGGGAAGTGATCCGGCTCGTGGAGGAGGTTGCCGTTGGCGTCCTTCGCGAGGAGGCGGAACGAGATGCGCTCGCCGGGGACGAAGAACTTGCCGTTCGCCGGCGGCGCGATCTCGACGTCCGGCTTGAGGCCGAAGGTGCAGGGCACGCGCGTCGTCGGATCCTTCGCGTCGTAGCAGGTCGGCGCGAGGTCCTCCGACTTGGTGAAGGTCACCGGGAAGTAGAGCGGGGTGTTCGGCAACTTCGACCAGGTGACGCGGATCGCGCCGTCGCCGACGAGCGCCGGGTCGAGGCGGAAGGACTTCGTCGGGCGCGTCGACACGACCATCTCGAAGCGCACCATCGACGTCGTGTGGGTCGCCTGCGGGGGCGCGAAGCCCGGCGGAGCGGGCGGGATCGGGTGCGGCTCGATGTCGCCAGGGAAGCGGGGCGGACCGACGCTGGCCTGAATCCAGCTGACGTAGGTGTGGCCGCTCTCCTGGTTCTCGGCGAGGAAGTCACGCCGGTCGTAGGTGATGCTCTGGCGAGGGTTCCCGTCGACGTCGAGGACCTCGAGGAGGAAGGTGTCGTCGCGCTTGGCGAGCCAGTTCGCGTTGCCGAACTCGACGACGCGATCGAACGCGTAGGGGTGGATGTTCTCCTGCGAGATGACGTATTTGTCGCGAATCACGCCGACGTTGTCCCAATCGGCATCTTTGAATCGCGTCTCTTTGCGCATCCAGTCGAGGACCTCGACCATGTTCGCGCCGTTGGTGTGCTTGTTCTCCGCCGTCTCGAGCATCGTGAACTGGTGGAGGAAGTACGTGGTGCCCGCGACCAGCGGGATCGGCGTGCGGGGAAAGTTGGGCGGCTGATTTCCCTGCACCCCCGTCTCGAGTTGGCACTTCGAGTCGTCGGGATAGGGGATGTTGGCCTGCCCGCGCGAGGCGAACTCCCCGTTGGCGCGGATCGCGCAGCCGTTGTAGAGCTGCAGCGTCAGGCGGATGGCGCCCGACTCCGGCCCCGCATATGGGTCGAAGACCTTGGTGCCGCGGCCGGTCGACGTCTCCGAATCGCCAGTGTTGAAGAGCCCGCAGCTCGCGAGCCCCAACGACAGCACCGCTAAAAGAGATTTCGCTCGTCTGCGCATCCCGCCTCTTTGGTCCGTGTGCGCGGTTCGTAGAAGAACGGCATTATCTTCTCGCATCCCCGCAATCCACTCAACTGAATTCCCTGATTCCAATGCCGTACAATCTGCCAGCGGCGATATCTCGAATCGTCATTCGGGAGCGGGATCGAAGCTCCTCAGATAACGAACGATCGCCTTGATATCCGTCGGTGCGATGACCCCGGCGAACGACGGCATGCGATTGTCCTTTCCCAAAAGAATCACTCTCTCCAAATCGTCGTCGGTCCGCGATTTGTGAAATTCGTGATCACAGAAATTCCGCGGCTTGACGCCGTCGATCGCCGCCAATCCGCCCCTGCCGTCGATCCCGTGGCACCGCGCGCAAATCGACGCGAACAGGCGCTTGCCGTGAGCGCCGTCGGCGTTGGCCACGCCTCGCGAGCGATCGCACCCCGACACTTCGACGAGCGTGGTCGTGGCACCGAGCGCAAGCGCGAGCCGGGCGGTTCGCTTCACGTCGCCCTCCCGGTCGAGCGGCGCGACATGTGGCGCTGCGCGATCAGCATCGCCATCTCGAGCGCCTGCTCGTAGTTGAGCCGTGGATCGACGTGCGACCGATAGGCGTTGGCCAGGTCGGCCTCGGTGAGGCCGCTGGTTCCACCGACGCACTCGGTGACCGCGTCGCCGGTGAGCTCGAAGTGGACACCGCCGAGGCGGCTTCCCTCGGACTCGTGGATGTCCAACGCCAGCTCGAGCTCGCGCAGGATATCGTCGAAGCGACGCGTCTTGATCCCGTTGCCGAGCGTGCGGGTGTTGCCGTGCATCGGGTCCGAGATCCACAAGACGGTGCGCCCGGTGCTGCGCACCGCCGAGATCAGCTCGGGGAGGGCGCCTTCGATCGATTTCACGCCGAAGCGATGGATGAGCGTGATGCGCCCCGGCTGGTTGTGCGGATCGACGGTGTCGAGCAGCGTGCGCAGCCAGTCGCTGGTCATCGCCGGCCCGACCTTGATGCCGATCGGGTTTTGAATGCCGCGTATGTACTCGACGTGCGCGCTGCCGATCGTCGCCGTCCGCATCCCGATCCAGGGGAAGTGGACGCCGAGGTTGTAGAAGCCCTCGCGGCGCGGCACCCGTCGGGTGTGCGCCTGCTCGTAGGGCAGGTGGAGCGCCTCGTGGCTGGTGAAGAAATCGATGCGATGGAGGTCGGGGAGGCGCCCGTCGACGAACATCTCCATGAATCGCAGCGAGTTCTGCACCGCCTCTCCGATGGCCACGCACGCCGCCGCCATCTCCGACGCGGAGCGACGAACGAAGTCGAGCTCCCAATATTCGGGGTGGTGGAGATCGGCGAAGCCGCCGCTGATCAGCGAGCGGATGAAGTTGAGCGTCATCGCCGAGCGCTCATACGCGCGCAGGAGGCGCGAGGGATCGGCGCGCCGCGCGGCGGGCGTGAACTCGAGCGAATTCACGAGGTCGCCGCGATAGGCGGGCAGCGAGACGCCGTCACGCTCCTCCGTCGGTGCGCTGCGCGGTTTCGCGTATTGACCCGCGATTCGCCCGACGCGAATGACCCGCTTGTGGAGCCCATGCGTCAGCACGAGGCTCATCTGCAGAAGGATCTTGAGCTTGTTCGTGATGACGTCGGGGAGGCACTCGTCGAAACGCTCGGCGCAGTCGCCCCCTTGCAGGAGAAAGCGCTCCCCATGCGCCGCCTCCGCGAGCTGTTTGCGGAGCGACTCGATCTCCCACGATGTGACGAGCGGCGGTAGCCCCGCCAAATCGTGGAGGACGCGCGTCAGCTCGGCCGAGTCCTCGTAGGTCGCCTGTTGGAGCGCCTCGAGGCCCTGCCATGAATCAGGACTCCACTCTCGCATCGATTAGTACTGATACCGCAGCTCGCCGAATGCACTGATGCCCGGTTGTGGATAGCCGAGCATCTCCTGGTAGCTCGTGTTGAAGAGGTTCGTGGCGACGATCGACGCCGTGAGCCCCTTCCAGACGCGCGCGCCCACGCGGGCGTTGGCGACGAAGTAGCCGGGCAGCACCGTGCGTCCGCCATGGCTACCGTCGGCCAGGATGCTGAGCGCGGGATCGCGCCGCTCGCTCACGTAGGTGCCATAGAAGTCGATGAAGATGCCGAGCTTGAACGTCTTGTGCGCGCGCAGATAGAGGCGGTGCTGGGGCGCGTAGTCGAGCGAGCCGCTCCCATCCGCGGTGCGCGAGGCGTTGGTGTAGAGGAACTGATATCCGACGTCGAACGACGCCTCGATCTGCGGGACCTGAGCCGCCGCCTCCGCCTCGAAGCCGGCGGCGGTCGCGTTGCCGATGTTCTGGAACTGCGACGTCGAGCCGCCGATCTGCTCCTGGTTGATCAGGTTGTTGGCGCGATTGTAAAAGCCGGTCAGCGTCAGCCGTAGGTACTTCTTGTAGGGCCACGCGTCGAGCGCGAGCTCGGCGGTGTCGACCGTCTCGGCGCGCAGGAGCGGATTGCCGACGAGCGTGGCGGCGTACATCTGCTGATTGATCGCCAGCTCGACGAGGCTTGGCGCGCGGAATGCGCGGCCGTAGTTGGCGCGCACCGTCAGCTGCGGGATCGCTTGATAGACGATCGAGCCGCGCGGCGAGACCTGCGACGAGCTCGCCGCCCACAGCTTGGCCGGGATGTCGTAGTAGTCGTAGCGGATGCCGGCGCCGATGATGAGCTTCGAGATCGGGCGCACTTCGGCGTCGGCGAAGACGCCGTAGATGCGCTGATTGATGTCGCCGGACGTGAGCGTCGGCAGGATGTTGCGGCTGTTGGCATCGTCGAACTTCACGTCACCACCGACGGTGACGTTGGCGATGCGGTGGCTGAAGAGCGCGCGCACCTCGGCGCCGATGCGGCGGCGCTTGCCGAGCGACTGCTCACCCTGCTCAGTGATCTGGTTCTCCTGCGTGACCTCGCGCCGCTTCCAGTTGCCGTAGACCTGGCCATAGATGCGGAACCACTTGTTGACGCGCTGATCGACGCGGGCGTTGAACCAGAACTGCTCGACCTTCTCGCGATCGTTTGGCGTGTAGTGGCAGCGGCCGCAGTTGCCGGTGGCCGTGATGGTGACGCCGCCCGGGCGGCCGAGCTCCGACCAGTTGTAGCCGACGTCGAGGTTGACCGACTTCACCTTGAGCTTGCCGGTGATCTGGTGGACCTGGGACCCCTCGTTGGTGTCGACGATCTTCTTCGCGGGGTCGTTGAGGAGCTGCGCTCCGTCGGAGCGATGGAGGTAGTAGTCGACGAGGCCCGACACCGGTCCGACCTTCCCGGCGGCCGTGAGCATCGTGCGGACCGTCGCGTACTGACCCGCAAGGACGCGCGCGTCGACGCCCCAGTGGCGATCCTTGGGGATCATGTCGGTGGCGTCGCGAGTGAGGAGGTTGATCACGCCGGAGAAGGCGCTCGAGCCGTAGAGCGCCGACCCCGGGCCGCGGATGACCTCGAGCTGCTTGAGGTTGGCGAGTGGCGTGGTCTCGTCGGCGTAGAACTGCCCCGTCCACGGGTCCGTCGCTGGGCGCCCGTCGATGAGGAGCAGCATGCGGTTCGAGAGGAAGTTCGAGCCGAGGCCGCGCACGCTGACCGCGGCCTTTCTCATCGCGCCGCGACGGCACTCGAGACCGGGGAAGTACTGGATCGCGTCGCAGAGCGTGAACTGGCCGGTGCCGGCGAGCTCCTCGGCGGGGATGACCGACAGCGTGAGCGGGACATCCTCGATCTTCTGCTCGCGTTTGGCCGCCGTCGAGACCGTCGTCTTCGCCTGGAAGACGCGATAGCTCTCTTCGATGGTGTTGCTGAGCGGATCCTCGGGGGCCGTCGCCGGCGGAGGCAGTGGACCGCCATCCCCGGGAGGCGTGAATGGCGCCATTTGCGGCGCGCTCCCGGACGCTGGTGGCGGTGGTGACCCATTCGGTTGTGCTCGGGCGATTGAAGCGGGAGCGATACCGAGGCCCCATGCAAAACCACAAAGAAGGACGGCAGAAACTCTGCGCTTCATCGGTTTGGGCGCTCCTCAGCGAGGCAGGTCGATATCCGCATGCTGTTGCCCTTGCTCCCCTTGATATGACGGTAAAGAAAATGGAGCGCCCCATCTTGCCTCGGCGCTCGCGCGGGAATCAAGAGATTTCTCGGCAAGGTCAAACGAACAATGCGAGTTTGGGTCGCGATTTCGAGGATTCATTCTAGGAGAGGAGCGGTTTTGGATGGGTCTCGCGTGAGACCCGCTTGAGGCATGCGGGGAGTCGTGTGAAAATGGCGAGCCCCGTGTCTACGCCAGTCACGACCAACAGCGCCCCCGCCAACTCCACGGCTCCTCCGCCCGTCTCAGAGCCGCCGCGGCCTCCGCGCGCGACGGGGGCGCAGCCGTCGATGGTCGCGACCGGGATGCGCCTCGATCAATTGATGCTCCTCGCCACCGTGGGCCTCGTCGTGGCAACGGTGACGATGTCAGGTGCGCTGCAGGCGCTCGCGACGCAGTCCGAGTTCACCCAGTCGGTCGCGCTCCAACGGAGCCGCCTCGAGGAGCAGGCGCGCTCCGTCGGCCGCGGCGTCGCGCAGGTGCTCGCGCTGTCGAGCACGCCGGCCCTGCGCGACAACGACCACGCCTTCCTGACCAACCTCACGACGGCGGTGGCGCGCGCCGACGCCAACATCCAGCGCGTCCAGATCTTCGCCGCCGACGGCCGCCTGGTCGCCGACACCGCGCACGATTCCCCGCCGTCGGTGGAGGTGGCCAATCACGATTGGGTTGAGATCGTCTATCGCGGCCAGCCGGCGCTCCAATATCGCGAGAACGTGGTCTACGACGGCAAGCCGATCGGCGCGGTCACCCTCACCTATTCGCTCGCCGAGTTGCGCCAGGAGATCGACCGGCTCGAGTCGACGCGCCGCCTCACGCAGCGACGCATCGTCATCCGCACTGCCACCCTCGCCTTCGTCTTCATCCTCATCGGGAGCGTGGTCGCCGCCCTCCAGAGCCGGCGCATCACCAAGCCGCTCTCGTCGCTGACGCTGAAGGCGATGCGACTCGCGCAGGGGGACTTCGATGCCCGCGTGCAGCAGTCCAAGTCGGCTGGGCAAGAGGTCAACATGCTGAGCCAGGTGTTCAATCACATGGCCGACCGCGTGAAGGCGCTCCTCGACGACGCCAAGAAGGCGGCGCAGCTCGATCAGCAGATGCAGGTCGCGCGCGCCGTCCAGGAGAGCCTCCTGCCGTCGCGCGAACTGATCACCGTCGGGTCGCTCAAGATCGCCGGGCTGGTCATGTCGGCCGACCGCTGCGGCGGCGACTTCTGGGCGCTGTCGCCGATCGCCCAGGATCGCACCGCCATCTGTCTCGGCGACGTCACCGGGCACGGCCTGTCGACCGCACTGGTCGCGGCGGCCGCCTGCAGCGCGTTTCAATATGGCGCCGGTTTCCCCGAGCTCGATACGTATCAAATGGTGATTCGTATCAATCGGAGTCTCTATCAGACGGCGAGCGGGAGCCACCAGATGACCTGCGCGCTGGCCATCGTCAGATCGTCGGGGAAGCTGGAGCTGACCAATGCCGCGCACCCGTTCCCATTCATCTTCAATCGGGTGACGAAATCGCTGCGGTCGGTCGTGGCCAAAGGCCCCCGCCTCGGCGAGAGCCTCCAGTCGGTGTTCCTGCCGTATCACACGCAGCTCGAGCCCGGCGACATCGTCCTCTGCTACTCCGACGGTGTCGTCGAGGCGGAGGACCCCTCGGGCCAACCCTACGCGGCGAAACGGTTGCGGAACTGTTTTGCGGCCAATGGACATCGGCCGGTGAACGAGATTCGGGACGCGATCCTGGCGGACGTGATCGATCACTGCAAAGACAAGCGCGAGGACGACATGACTGTCCTCGTGTTCGAGTTCGATCCGACGGCCGTGGCGTAGGACTGCATGAAAGTGAGCTCGAGCTCGATGAGAACTGTCTGGCTGATTCCAGTCGTGGTCATGGCGGCGGCGGGCGTGTCGGGGTGCAATTCCGATCCCGATGCTGACTTCCCGACCGACGCCGAGCTGGTGCTCATCAGCGGGCTCAAGAAAGTGCGGACCTACCCGCGGGTGACTTCGAACAAATACGCCTCGGACGCGGCGGCGGCGGCGCTCGGGGCGGAGTGGTTCGCCGAGCGCGGATTCAGCCCGTGCAATCTGACCTGCAGCGACTGCCACCCACCGCCGACGTTCGTCTTTTCGGGGCCCGCGCGCGGCCGCGGCTGCACCGGTGAGACGAAGCGGAATATCAAATCGCTGACCAACGTCGGTTTCGTCGGCTGGTTGTATTGGGACGGGCGCAAAGACTCGCTCTGGGCACACGCCAGCTTCCCGCTCGTCAACGCGATCGAAATGGAGTCGACGCCCGCGATCGTCCGCCAGGTCTTCACCGACAAGTATGCGGACCGCTATGCCGCGCTGTTCGGCAAGCGCCCCGACGAGGAGACAGACGACAACCGCATCCTCGCCAACTTCGGCAAGGCCATCGAGGCCTACCTCCGGCGCGACTCGATGCACGTCGATGCGCCGTTCGACGATCGCCTCGATCGCTTCATCGCCGCCGCGCGCGACGGCAACCCGAAGTCGAGCGACTTCTACGACCCGATGCTCGCCTTCGTCCGCAAGGGGCGCTGTATCATTTGCCACAAGGGGCCGATGCTCTCCGACGGGGACTTCCACAACCTCGGCGTGCGCGAGACCGTCGAGGAGGATCTGGGGCGGAAGCTCGGGATCGACCTCCTGCGCTCCGATCCGTTGACGCAGGTGAGCGTGTATAGCGACGACACGACCTCGGGCGCAGCACGCCTCCAGAACGCGCTTGCGCTTCCCGACTCGGAGACGGTCGGCGTCTTCCGCACGCCGTCCCTGCGGAACGTGGAGCTGTCGGCGCCGTACCTGCACACCGGCGCGTTAAAGACGCTGGAGGAGGTCGTCGATTTCTACGATCGCGGCGGCGATCCAGACGGCTTTTCTGGCAAGCGCGCCGAGACGATCATTCCGCTTCGGTTGTCGGCGAAGCACAAAGCGGCGCTCGTCGAGCTGATGAAGTCGCTGACGGCGCCGACGCAATGAGTTGCTGGGCAATGGACGCGTGCGATACTGGCGGACCGACGAATGAATAGCCCGACCGGACAGGGAGCGGGGGAAGGCGGCGGCGCCGGGACGACTCGCTTCGTGAAGCCCGTGGCGGTGGGCATCCGTCTCGACCAGCTGATGCTGTTCGGGATCATCGTCCTCGTGGTCACCACCGTGACGATGGCCGGCGCGCTGCAAGCGCTGGCAACGCAGAGCGAGTTCAACGCCTCGATCGCCGCGCAGCGCGCGCGCCTCGAGGATCGCGTGCGCACCGTCGGACAGGGCATCGCGCAGGTGCTCGCGGTCTCGAGCGCCTCGGCGCTCCGCGACAACGACTTCGCCTTCCTGGCGAACGTCGTCGGGCTCGTCACGCGCGCCGACACCAACATTCGCCGCGTGCGCATCAGCGACGCGAACGGCAGATCGCTCGCCGACACCGCCGGCGACAGCAAAGAGGCGGTCGTCGTCGACAAAGCCGGGGCGCGCAAGTGGAACGAGGTCACCATCAAGGGCGAGCGCGCGCTCGAGTATCTCGAGCCGATCGTGCACGACGCCGAGTCGATCGGCACGGTCACCGTGACCTACTCGACGGTAGCGCTGGAGCGCGAGATCGCGCGCCTCGAGCAGTCACGGAAGGCGTCGCAGCGACGCATCCTCGTGCGCACGCTGGTGCTCGCGTTCGTCTTCACGCTGATCGGCAGCGTCCTCGCGGCGTTCCAGAGCCGGCGAATCACGCGCCCGCTCGCGTCGCTGACGGTGACCGCCCTGAAGATCGCGCAAGGCGATCTCGCCGCGCGCGTGGCGCCGCAGCGGTCGGCGGGACAGGAGGTCAACCTCTTGAGCCAGGTCTTCAATTACATGGCCGGGCAGATCAAGATCCTCCTCGAAGAGACGCGCGCGCGTGCGCAGCTCGACGAGCAGGTGCAGATCGCGCGCACCGTTCAGGAGAGCCTGCTCCCGACGACGGCCGTGATGAACGTCGGCCCGCTGCAGATCGCTGGCAAGGTGGTTACCGCCGACCGCTGCGGCGGCGACTTCTGGGCCGTCTCGCAGCTCGACGATCACCGCTACTCGATCTGCCTCGGGGACGTGATCGGCCACGGCCTGCCCACGGCGCTCGTCGCTGCCGCGGCCTGCAGCGCCTTCCACTACGGGACGGGATTCCCCGAGATCGAGACCTACGACATGATGGTGCGCTTCAACCGCACCGTCTATCAGACCACCAGCGGCGGTCACCAGATCACTTGCGCGCTGGCGACGATCAACCTCGCCGATGGAGACCTCGAGCTCGCCAACGCCGGGCACCCTTTCCCGCTGTTGTTCAACCGCATCACCAAGAACATCCGCTCGCTCGTCGCCAAGGGGCCGCGCCTCGGCGAGAGCATGCAGTCGGTGTTCCTCCCCTACCGCACCAAGCTGGAGCCGGGGGACGTGGTGCTCTTCTACTCCGACGGCGTCACCGAGGCCGAGGACGCGAGCGGCCAGCCCTACGCCGCCAAGCGCCTCCGCTCGTCGCTGGCGGCGCACGGCCACCTGCCCGTCGATCAGCTCCGTGACGTCATCCTCTCCGACGTCGTCGCGCACATCGGCGCGGCGCGAAAAGACGACATGACCCTCCTCGTAGTCGCCTATCACCCCGAAGGTCCCAGCGCATGATTCGCTCCCTCGTGCTCTGCGCCGCGTTCACGATCGCGGCGATGCCGTCGATCGCGTCGGCCCAATATCGTCCGCCGCCCCTCACCGAGGCACAGCAGTTGGTGCGCGACGCCGACACCGCGCGCACCGACGCGGCGGCCGCGGAAGCGAAGGGCGATCGAAAGAGCGCCGATGCTGGGTACAAGTCGGCGGCCGACATGTACGCCAAGGCGCTCAAGCTCGACAACCAGCTCCAGCCGGCGGCGAGCGGCCTCGGCACGCTGCTCAACACGCTGAAGCAGTACGCGCGAACCGTCGAGCTCGTGCGCGGGTTCGCCGACGCCCACCCAGAGGCGCACGACGTCAGCCTCCCCGTCGGTGTCGCGCTCTACAAGCTGCAGCGCGGAGCCGAGGCACTGCCCTACCTCGATCGCGTCATCGCGGCCAACGAGCCGCAGCTCTTCCTCGCGCACTACTACCGCGGGCTCTACGCGCTGTCGATCAGCGACGGCGCCAAGGCGTCGGAGGAGCTCAACGCGTTCCTTGGGCAGCGGCCGCCGGATCTGGCCAACGGCGACGTGCAGATCCTCGAGCTCATCGGCCGCGCCGAGCTGATCCGGCGCCGCCCGGCCGACGCGCGCGCGGCGTTCGAGAAGGCGCAGAAGGGGCGCCCCGAGTCGATCTCGGTGCAGCTCGGGCTCGCCAGCGTCTTCGAGCTCGAGGGCAAGCCGGACAAGGCCATCGCGCTCGTCGACGGGCTGACCAAGCGACAGCCGAAGTCGGTCGAGGCGAAGGATCGGCTGGCGCGTCTGCTCGTGAACGCCGGCAAGGTCGCCGACGCGGAGAAGGTCGCCGACGACCTGCTCAAGCTGCAGGCCTCGCCGGCGACGATGCTGCTCGCCGGCGACATCGCGCTCCTCGCCGGCAAGGCGACGAACGCCGAGGGCCATTACCGTCGAGCGCTCGCGGCCAGCCCCAAGCTCGTCGCCGCCGAGATCGGCATCGGTCGCGCGCTCGAGAAGCAGGGGAAGTACGACGACGCCCGCGTCCTGCTCGAGAAGGCGGCCGAGGCGGCGCCGACCGACCCGCTGCTCTGGGCGGCGCTCGGGTCGACCTACCGCCGCGCCAACCGCTTCACCAAAGCGGTCGAGGCACACGAGAAGGTGGTGAAGCTCCTGCCGTCCAGCCCACTCGGCCACCTCCTCCTCGGGGCCGACCACTTCGCCACCGGCGAGTGGGACGAGGCGATCCGCGACTATCAGTCTGCGACGCGCGCCGACGCGTCGAGCACGCGGGCCAAGCACCTCCTCAACCTCACGCTGGTGCGGCGCGCGCAGACGAAGATCCGGCGCAAGCTTCTCGATGAGGCGGTCCTCGATCTGCGGCGCGCCTACGACGTCGAGCGCTCGCCGGAGACCGGGCTCCTCCTGGCGGCGGTGCTGCTCGAGGAGAAGAAGATCTCCGAGGCCGACCGCGTCACCGACGAGCTGGCGAAGGAAAAGAGCCCGCCGTGGCAGGTGCACCTCCTGCGCGCCTATTCGCTCCTCGGGACGGGGCGTGCGCCGCAGGCGGTCGATGCGCTCGAGGAGGCGAAGAAGGTCGTCAAGGAGCCGAAGGCGCTCGAGCTGATTGCCGTCGCCTGGTCGCTGGCGAAGATCGAGACGGGCGACTACGAGGCGGCGATCTCGCGGCTGAACGAGTTCGCCGGCAGCGACGCGGCGGCGGTGGTGAAGGTGAACCTCGCCCGCGCCTACGTGAAGCTCGGCTGGAAGAAGCTCGAGGCAGGCGACACCGCGGGGGCGGCCAAGGATCTCGACGCCGCGCGCTCGCTGGGGCCGAAGGGGCCGCTGGCCAACGCCGCGACGTTGCTGCACGCCATGCTGCTCGTCGACGCGCGCAAGACCGGCCCGGCGCTCGAGGAGGTGCGCAGCGCGCTCGGTACCGGCAAGGTGACGTGGGCCGAGCCGGCGACTCGCCCACTCCTCGAGGCGTACATCCACTATCGCGCCGGGCAGACGGCGCAGGCCAAGAAGGTCCTCGCCAACGCCAAGAAGGTCATCCCGACGACGGGGCCGGTGGCGACGTGGGTGGGCAAGCTGCAGGCGTCGATCTCCGAGCGCGAGGCGCGCGAGTTGGTCGCCAAGGGGCAGTTCGTCCCGGCGGAGGCGCTGTTCAAGAAGCTGCTCGCCGGCGATCCGCAGAACCTGTTCCTGCAGCACAATGGCGTCGTCGCGGCCTATCGGCGCGGTGATACGGCGCGCGCGGTGACCGTCTGGACGCAGCTCGAGGGGAGCGTGCCCGAGGCGATCTACAACCTCGGCGTCGACGAGGAGACGCGCCGTCGTCAGCCGAAGGCGGCGATGGCGCATTATCAGAAATACCTCGCCAACGCGCGCGGCGGTGCCGATCGCAAGGAGCTCAAAGAGTCGATCGAGCGGCTCCAGCGCATCTACGGCGGAGGTGGCCAGTGATCCGGAGTCGGATGTCGAAGGCGGTCGCCCTCGGGGCCTTCGCCGCGTTGCTGCTCGGGGGCGCGGGCGCGGCGCGTGCGGAGCAGACGCTCACCGTCGGTGTGTTCATGCCGGTGACGTTCCTCGACGGGCAGCAGCGCTTCGCCTTCGCCGAGCGCTTCGCCGCGGCGGTGGGGGAGAAGCTGAAGGTCAAGGCAGTCGCGAGAAACTTTGCGCGATTCGCTGACTTTGCGTCGGCCTTGAAAGACCTGGGAGCAAACGGGCTCGATATCGCGGTGGTCGATGGCTGGGTGGTGGGCAGCGCCCCCGAGCTGCCGCTCCCCGCGGCGCTCGGTGTGCTGAACGGCGAGTCGCGCACGCGCTGGGTGCTGGTCAGCTCGAAGCCGGTGTCACAGGTCACCGAACTGCGCGAAAAGACCGTCGCGGTGACGCGAGTGAACGGTACCAGCGAGGCCAAGTTCCTGCGCAACGTGATCTTCGACGGTCAGTTCGACGTCGACAAGGAGCTGAAGGTCACGCTCGTGCCCGGTATCGACTCGGCGCTCCGCATGGTCGAGGTCGGCACTGCTCAGGCGGCAATTTTGCCTGCCGAGCACGTCCCCAAGTCGATGAGGGTGGCCTTCCAATCGTCGCCGATTCCGATCGCCGTGGTGCTGCTGTCGGCGCGCGCCGCGAAGGATCCGAAGTCGCCGGTGCGTGAGGCGATTACCGCGTTGCAGGTGGCGCCGTTCGACAAGTTCACTGCGACCGATGGGGGGGAATTGAGCACCATGCGGCAAGTCGTCGCCAAAGGACCGACACCGCGGCGCCCCATCCTCGCCGAGCCGCCCGCCGTCGGATTCGAATCGAAGGGGCTGGTCACGCTCCAGGGACTCGAGCCCACATTGCCGTTCTTTCCCGACCTCGTCCCGATTTCGAACGAAACGCCCGACGATTGAGCGGCTCGATTTGATAGTCATTCATTGCGCTCGGCGAATTTTCGGGCGACGATAAGGGCTCTCGGATGAGGGTTGCCGTGCGCATTGCTAGCTCGCCCGTCGCCGAAAAGATCAGCTCCGTCATCGAAGGCTGGGCGCAAACCGACGATCCCTCGTCGCCGCCCATCGTCCTCGCCGACGACAACACGCTCGACGAGATCAACTTCCGCCCCGACGATTTCGTCATCGGCGTGGTCGATCCGACGCCGGCGCGCCTCGCCCATTTGTTGGCGCGGCACGAATGGCTGACCCAGCTGGTCAGCCCCGACACCTTCGAAGAGCTGAGCGGTCGTCGTGCGCTGCGCCTCATCAAGCGCAGCGTGGCCGCGTCGCAGGGCGAAGCCGTCGACACGCTGGCCTTCATCGGCCGCGAGGTGCAGGCGCGTCGCGCGCTGCTCTATTCGTCGTCGGAGATCGACGCGCGCCTCGATCGCTTCCAGGCCTTCGCCGAGCAGCTCGAGGCGAGCCCGCGCTCGATCGAGCAGCTCCGCGACGTCGGCTTCGAGCTCCTCCACAACGCCTTCTACGACGCTCCGTACGAGGCGGGCGCCGTCTCCGAGCCGCCGCAGCGGAGCGAGGTCGTCGAGCTCCCGCCGCACCTCCCCGCCGAGATCGTCTACGGCGCGACGGAGGATCTGCTCTTCGTGCGCGTGCGCGATCGCTACGGCTCGCTGCGCCGCCCACGCTTCGTCGAGGTGCTGCAGCGCTGCGCGCGCGACGCCAGCCAGGCGGTCGCGCTCGACGAGTCGCGCGGCGGGGCGGGGCTCGGCATGTGGCGCGTCTTCAAGACGGCGCTGCTCCTCGTGGTTTGGGTCAATCCGGGAATCTCGACGGAGATCCTCGTCGGGCTGCCGCTCAAGACCAAGGGGCGCGCGCGCCGCTCGCGCTCCGTCCACCTCTTCTTCCAACCGCAACGGCTGGCGCTGACCACGTTCGACCTCGCGAAGCAGCCCTGATCCCACGCCCATGACGACGACGACAACGAACGCCGCCAAGCCGCGATTCGAGATCACGAAGGAAGCCATCGCCGACGCGGTGCTGATGCGCCTCTCCGGCGTCATCGACGAGACGTTCCGCGGCTTCGATGCTCCGCGCGTCTCGACGCTGATCATGGATCTCGGCGGCCTCACGCGCATGACCTCGTACGGCGTGCGGCAGTGGATGCGCTCGCGCGATCAGCTCCCCGAGACGATCCAGAACCTCTACTACGTGAGCTGTCCCCCGTTCATCGTCGACCAGTTCAACATGGTGCTGGGCTTCGGCGGCAACGGGAAGGTGGTCACGGCGATGGCGCCGTTCGCCTGCACCAGCTGCGGCAGCGAGGTGAAGGCGCTCGTCGACATCATCCGCGAGCACGACAACCTCGTCGCCGGGCGCGTCGGTGACCGGGCCTGCCCGTCGTGCGGCGGCAAGATGCAGCTGGAGGAGATGGTCGACACCTACTTCAGCTTCATCAAGCAGAACGGCGCGCGCACGCTCACGCAGAGCGCCGCCACGCTGCTGGCGAAGGCCAAGCTCTATCACGACCCCGCCGAGGTGGTGCAGTCGCCCGCGGCGTCGGCGGCGCCGGCGCGCGTCCTCAAGCTGGTCCACGACCGCGTCACCTACTACCGCATCGTCGGCGGCCTCGACGAGCGCTTCCGCGCGCGCCCCTTCCTCGACGGCGTCGAGGGCGAGGTGGTGATCGATCTGCGCGAGACCACCCTCGTCACCAACGAGGGCGCGCTCGAGTGGAACAAGCTCATCGAGAAGCTGCGCCGCGACGTCCAGCGCATCACGCTCATCGGCGTCCCGGTGCCCGTCGCGCAGATGCTGCCGACGGGGCGCATGACCGTCGAGGGCACGACGGTGTTCTCGGTCGCCTTCCCCTTCGAGTGCGCCAAGTGCAAGCGCACCTCGCCCGAGCTCTCGACGGTGTGGAAGTCCTCGTCGCCGGTCGCGCTCCAGCCGGTCACCTGCGCCAACTGCGGCGGGCAGCGCCACTTCATCGGCGACCCGGTGCACATCGCCGCGGTCGAGCCCTACATCCACGGGCCGGTGCCGCCCGCGTCGCTGCAAGTGATCCGCGACTGCGACGACCTCCTGTCGCGCGCGCAGGTCGAGGCGCAGGCCTCGCCCGGGCTCGGGCGCGCCGAGGGCATCCTCGGCAAGTACCAGATCGTCAGCGCGCTCTCCGTCGGCGGCATGGCCGAGGTCTTTCTTGCTGTACAGAAAGGCATCGGCGGCTTCGAGAAGCCGGTCGCGCTCAAGCGCATCCGCAAGGAGATCCTCGAGAAGCGCCACCTCGCCGTCGAGATGTTCCTCAACGAGGCGAAGATCGCGGCCTCGCTGGCGCACCCGAACATCGCGCAGATCTTCGACGTCGGCGAGGAGGAGGGGCTCCTCTACCTCGCGATGGAGTACATCCGCGGCAAGGATCTGCGGCACGTCCTCCGTCGGGCGCACGAGCGCAAGCAGCGCATGGAGATCGCCGACGCGCTCTTCGTGACGATGTCGATCGCGCAGGCGCTCCACCACGCCTACACCGCCAGCGACATGAGCGGCCGCCAGATCAAGGCGGTCCACCGCGACGTCTCGCCGTCGAACATCCTGCTCGGCTTCGACGGCTCGGTGAAGCTGGTCGACTTCGGCGTCGCGCTGTCGAACTCGACGCGCGCGCAGGACGGCGCCTTCCTCGCCGGCAAGTACAACTACATGTCCCCCGAGCAGACGCTGGCGGCGGAGCTCGACAACCGCAGCGACCTCTTCAGCCTCGGGATCTGCCTCTACGAGATGCTCACCGGCCACCGCCCCTTCGCGCGCGCGTCGCGCGAGGAGACGCTGCGCGCCGTGCAGGCCGGCGAGTACACCCCGGCCTCGCAGCTCGTCCCGTCGCTGGCGCCGGAGGTCGATCAGCTCGTGCGCAAGATGATGGCGCACAGGCCGACCGATCGCTTCGGGAGCGGCGACGAGATCGCCAGCGCCATCCGCGACTTCGCGGCGTCGGCGCAGCTCCGCCTCGAGTCGGAGGCGCTCAAGCGGCGCATCGACGATCTCTTCCGCGACACGCCCGAGTCGAAGATGCCGGCGAGCACCACCAGCTCGCACCCGACGCCGTCGACGCCGGCCAGCTCGGCGAGTGGGGCGCCCGCCGGCGCCAACGAGAACGTCTCGCCGACGGAGGTGCGATCGATCCTCGCCGGGATCTCCGAGTCGATCGAGTTCTCGGACGCGATGACGACCGATCGCGACATGTCGGCGCCGACGCTGAACCCGTCGCTGATGGAGACGGTGCACGGGACCAAGCCGCCGACGGCGGTGAAGGCGCCGACGCCCCCGGCGACGCCCGCCAAGGCGGCCGCCAAACCCGAGCCGACGCCCGCGGCCGCCAAGCCCGAGCCGACGCCCGCGACCAAGCAGGAGGGGACGCCCCCGACCGGGACGCCACCGACGGCGATGCCGGCCGGCGGAGTGCCGCTCTACGCCTTCGACGAGGGCACGATCTCCAAGCTCATCTCGCCGCCGCCGTCGTGGGGGCGCCGCATCGTGATGATCGCGACCATCCTCCTCGCGGCCGGCCTGCTCGTCGCCCTCTGGTTCCTGAACTGACCGGCGCGGCGGCGGCCGTGGTACGCTGCCGCTGCCATGTCTACGCTCGCGTCTCCTGACGTCGCCCAGCTGCCGTCGTGGGCCAACGAGCTGCGCCGCCGCTACCTGCGCGGCGAGTCGTCGCAGTTCGTCCTCCACGGCAACGTCCACGACCTGACGCTGCACGAGGGCAAGCTCTACTCGGTGTCGGAGTTCCTCTCGCAGGTCCTCCTCGAGCGCAGCAAGGACAACGTCATCCTCTACAACGTCTCGACGGGGGCCCGCTTCGCCAAGCGCAAGATGGACCTGTCGACGTACGAGGACCTCATCCTCAAGAAGGACCCGGCGAGCGCGCTGCCGCTGCTCGAGCGCGTCCTCACCACCGTCGACAAGGTGGCGATCGTCCTCGAGTACGCCGAGACCATCGCGCCCGCCGGGGACGTGTCGTTCTCGACGATCGACGATCGCGCGGCGGCGATCACGCTCCACCGCTGGTCGCTTTTGCGTCAACTCGAAAAGAGCGACTCGATCGTGGTGCTGACGCTCGAGAACCTCAGCGACCTGAACGGCAAGCTGGTGTCGAACCCGCGCGTGGCGACGGTGCAGGTGCCGATGCCGACGAAGGAGGAGCGCGCGGCACTCATCCGCTATCTGCAGCCGGGGGCCGAGGCCGCCGACGTCGACCGGCTGGCGGAGGTGACCGCCGGCCTGAAGTCGATCCAGATCCGCGCCATCCTCGCCCCGGCGGAGGACACCGCCGCCGAGGTCGCCGACGAGCGCAAGCGCTACCTCATCGAGCTCCTCTCCGGCGGCGCCCCGCCGACGAAGGACGTCCTCGAGCGCGCCGACAAGCTGGCGCAGATCACGCACGGCATGGGGCGTGACCAGATCCGCACGCTGATCGCCCCCGACGGCAAGGCCCCGCCCGTCGACGCCGACGCGCGCGCCGAGGTCGACAAGCTGGTGGCGGCGCGCAAGCGCGAGATCATCGAGCGCGAGTGCTACGGGCTCATCGAGTTCGTGACGCCGCAGCACGGCTTCGACGTCGTCGGCGGCATGGACGAGGTCAAGAAGGAGCTCAACCTCGTCGCCGAGAACATCCGCGAGGGGCGGCGGACGCGCTGCCCGATGGGGCTCCTCTTCACCGGGCCGATGGGCACCGGCAAGACCTTCGTCGCCGAGGCCTTCGCCAAGGAGTGCGGCCTCACGACGGTGAAGCTGAAGAACTTCCGCTCGAAGTGGGTCGGGGCGACCGAGGGGAACCTCGAGAAGATCCTGACGGTCATCAAGGCCATCGGGCAGGTCATCGTCATCATCGACGAGGGCGATCGCGCCTTCGGCGTCGGCGGCGACGGCGGCGAGGGCGACGGTGGCACGTCGTCGCGCGTGATCGGGCGCATCAAAGAGTTCATGAGCGACACCGAAAATCGCGGCCGCGTGTTGTTCATCCTGATGACCAACCGCCCCGACAAGCTCGACGTCGACATCAAGCGCGCCGGACGCCTCGATCGGAAGATCCCGTTCCTCTATCCGCAGTCGGAGGAGGAGGCCGCGCTCGTCGCCAAGGCGCTGTTTCGCAAGCACAAGGTCAAGAGCGAGGTCGAGTTCCCGCGCGACAACGCGCTGTTGACGCCGGTCATCGGCTACTCGAACGCCGAGATCGAGTCGATCGTGCTGCTCGCCAACGACATGGCGGCGGAGCGCGCCGGCGGCGACGACGCGACGGTCACGACCGACGACTTCACCAAGGCGGTGCACGATTACCTGCCGTCGCGCGACACGCTGATGCTCGAATACATGGAGCTGCTGGCGGTGTTCGAGGCGTCGAACCGTCGCATGCTGCCGAAGAAGTACGCCGAGCTCCCCGTCGACGAGCTGCAGGCGAGGTTGAATCTGCTCCGCGCGCAGGTGGGCGGGCGCCGTTAGTGCTAGACAAGAAAGGGTGAACGCGAATGGAGTTCTTCCCCGAGGTGAATCTGAACCGTGAGCAGGTCGAGGCGATGGCGCGGGCGCTCTACGCCGTGGCGAAGACCGACGGGCTGCACGAGCGCGAGGCGGGGCTCATCGCCTCGTTCTGGATCGACGCGGGCGGTGGCGCGTCGACGCTGTCCGAGCTCGAGCGCGCCGACTCGCCGCCCCCGTCGGCGCTGGCGGGCGTGCTGACGACGAGCGCGGAGCGGCTGCTGTTCCTGAAGACCGCGCTGCTCCTCACGTGGGCCGACGGCAAGGTGTCCGACGAGGAGCGCGCCAAGGTGAACGAGTACGCGCAGGCGCTCGGCGTCGACGCGGCGACGTTGACCGGGCTGGAGTCGGGCGTGAAGGACTACCTCCTCGGCCACCTCGTCCACGTGCAGAACGTCGACGCCGTGCGCGACGTCGCCAAGAAGCTCGACGTCTAGCGTCCAGCACCCAGCGCCTGCAGCCGCCGCCGTTCCCGCGCAGCGAGGCCGACCTCGAGCCGTGGCAGGTCTACGTCGACTGGCTGCTCGAGCGCGGCGACCCGCGCGCGCCGATCATCGCCCTCGAGCTCTCGCTGTCGGCGCGGCCCGACCCCGCCGCGCTCGACGAGCTGCGCCGTCGCGCGCAGTGGCTGAAGCGCATCCACCGCACGCTCCGCACCGACGTCGAGCTCGGCTGGTCGCTCGGACACGTGCGCGAGCTGGCGGTGAAGAGCGCCGCCGCCGCCGACGGGCTGCGCGCCGCGTTCGCCGATCCCTCGATGCAGCTCCTCGCCGAGCTCCAGCTTCCGCTCGACGTCACCAAGCTCTTCTCGACCAAGCGGCCCGAGCTCCTCACGGCGCTGCCGCCGACGTGCCGCCGCCTCACCCTCGAGGCCTTCTTCCGCGGCGCGAGCGACGCCGCGGGGCTCGTCGGGGCGCTGCCGCCGACGGTGCGGGTGCTGTCCGTCGTCAAGGGGCGGGCGGAGCGGCTGCTCGACGATCGCCTCACCGAGGTCGAGGTCTGCTACGCCGTCGACGAGGCGGGCCTCGAAAAGCTCGTCGCCGCGCTCGACGCCACGACGATGACGGTGCGCCTTCGCCTCTCCTGGCTGCCGCGAGCGCTGCCGCCGCACCCGCGCATCACCGTCGGACGCCCGGGCGACGCCGCCCTCGTCGCGCGCGACAGCGGCCGCCTGATCCCGCTGCCGCGCCCGTCGCTGCGCGAGCTCCAGCGCGTGCACGGCCTGGTCCCCATCCACGCGCACCTCGGGCGCACGCTCCCCGAGCGTCACCGGCTCGAGCCGTGGGACGGCGTCGCCGGCCTCTTCACCCGCGACGGCGACGGGCAGTGGACCCTCAAGCGCGAGCAGCGCGACCCGCGCCACCAGGTCTCGCTCAACGGGGCGCCGCTCGCGCCGCGCACCTCGGCGCCGCTCCGCGACGGCGACCGCCTGCTGGCGAACGACGTCGAGTGGACCTTCGTCGAGGATGTCGCACGCTTGGGGGCCCTCTGATGCTGCCGCCGCCCTTCCCGCACTCCGAGGCCGAGCTCGAGCCGTGGCACGTCTACGCCGACTGGCTCCTCGAGGCGCGCGACCCGCGCGGGCCGCTCGTCGCGCTCGACCTCTCGATGCCCGCCGACCCGAGCGCGACCGCGCGCGATCGGCTGCGTCGCGCGGCGCAGCGCCTCAAGCGCATCCGCCGCGAGATCCGCCGCGACGTCGAGCTCGGCTGGTGCCTGGGCCACGTCCGCACGATGCGTGTCGGGTACGCCGCCGCCCCCGACGCGCTCGCGCGCGCGCTCGGCGACCCGACGATGCAGCTCCTCGAGGAGGTGACCCTCTCGGCGCCGGTCGCCGATCTGCTCACGCCCGAGTGGGCCGCCTGCCTGCGCGCCCTCCCGCCGAGCTGCCGCGTCGTCGCCGTCGGGATGAGCGACAGCGCGGGCGAGGCCATGCGCCTCGTCGACGCGCTCCCGCCGTCGGTGACGACGATCGCGGTGGCCATCGCGCGCCCCGAGCTGTTCGTGAGCGATCGCCTCGCCGAGGTCGACGTCCGCTGTCCGTTCGACGACCTCGAGCAGCTCGCGCGCCTCCTCGCGGCCCTCCGCTCGACGACGCGCGTGCGCGTTCGCGTCGCCAGCATGCCCGCGAGCCCCAGCGTCCATCCGCGCATCGTCGTCGGGCGCCCCGGCGACGCCGCCTTCTTCGCCGACAGCCCGCCGCGCGTGATGACGCTGCCGCGGCTGTCGCTCCTCACGCTGCAGGAGGAGCACGGCCTCCTGCCGATCCGCACGCTCCTCGCGCGCGCGCTCCCCGAGCGGCGCACGGTCACCTCGATGATGCCGCGCGGCGCGATCGGCTACGGGATGCCGGAGGTCAACCTGACCCGCGCCCCCGACGGGCGCACTCGCATCCGCAGCCGCGACTACCGCGGCTGGCTGGGGCTCACGCTGAACGGCGCGCCGCTGCCGACCAGCGGCTGGGCGCTGCTCTCCGACGGAGATCGCCTGGCGGTCGGCGGCGTCGCCTGGACCTTCGTCGAGGACGTGGCGCGGCGATGAGCGCGGAGCTCGTCGAGCCGCCGCCGCTGCCGCGCGTCGAGGCCGACCTCGAGCCGTGGCACGTCTTCACCGACTGGCTCCTCGAGCACCACGACTGGCGCGGCGAGCTGCTCGCCGCCGAGCTCGCGCTCCCGTCGCTGCCGGCGCCCGAGGAGCTCGCGCGCTTCCAGGCGCTCGCCAAGAAGCGCCTCCGCGAGCGCCGCCTGACGCCGGTCGCCTGGTGCCTCTCGCACGCGCGCACCATCGATCTCGTCGGGCAGCCGCAGCTGCTGGGCGGCCCCGCCTCGCTCGACGGGGGCGCGGCGGCCAACCTGACCGATTATCTGTCTACCCCAAATGCGCGGCGCGTCGAGCGCCTGGCGATCGAGCTCGGCGCGCGCGACCTCGGCGCCCCGCCGTGGCGGCGCCTCATGCGCGCGCTGCCGCCGTGGTGCACCGCGCTGGCGCTGTCGTTCGGGCTGCGCGACGCGCCAACCGCCGCGCAGGCCGCGTCGCTCGTCGCGTCGCTCCCGCCGCAGGTCCGCGCGCTCACGCTGCGCGGCGTCCCCGACCCGACGCCGTTCCTCGACGACGCGCTCGACCTCGTCGACGCGCCCCAGCTCCGCCCCGACGGCGCCGCGCTGGCCCGGCTCGCCGAGGCTCTCGCGCGCACCGCCCGCGTCCGCCTCCGCCTCGGCGGCGCGCTCGCCATCCCCGTCGGGCTGGGCCCCGTCGGCGCGCGCCTCTCCATCGGCGCCCCTGGTGAGGCGGGGCTGCTCTCGCGCGCCGCCCGCGCCGCCCTCGCCCTCCCGCGCCCGTCGCTGCTCTACCAGCAGCGCCGCCACGGCATCGTCCCCGTCCGCACGCAGCTCGCGCGCGTCCTCCCCGAGGCCTGGTCGCTCGACCTCCGCGACGGCGTCCCGGTCGCCTACGACGGCGCCTTCAACACCTTCATTGAGCGCGCCGCCGACGGCCGCTTCACCGTCGGCGGCTGGGGCGGCGCCACCGTCGCCGTCGACGGCGTCCCCTGCTCGCTCCGTCGCCGCGACCCGCTCGGGCCGGAGCGCCGGATCTCGCTCGCCGGCGCCGAGTGGACCCTCGTCCCCGACGACCTCGCCGCCGCCAGCCGCGCCCTCTTCGACGCCGCGCCGTGACGGAGGTACGCTCCCCCCCCATGACGGTCGACGACGCCTTCGCGCTCCTCGAGCGGCTCGGCGCTTCACCGCGCCTCCTCCGCCACCACGCCCTCGTCGTCGAGGCGGCCGAGCTCCTCTGCGTGCGCCTCCCCGCCGAGCTCGGCCTCTCGTTCGACGCCGACCTCGTGCGCGTGGGCGCCGCCCTCCACGACGCCGGCAAGATCCTCCACCCCGACGAGCTACGCGGCCTCGGCCACGCGCACGAGGTCGCCGGCCGCGATCTCCTCCTCGCCCACGGCGTCCCGCCCGAGGTCGCCCGCTTCTGCGTCACGCACGCCGCGTGGGAGGAGGGCGCCGTCGAGGATCTGGTGGTCGCGCTCGCCGACAAGCTGTGGAAGGGCGTGCGCGTCGACGCGCTCGAGTGGCGCCTCTCGCGCTTCGTCGACGGGCCGGAGTGGCAGCGCTTCGCGCACCTCGACGCCATCTGCGAGGCCATCGCCGCCGACGGCCCCGAACGCCTCGAACGCTCGCGGGAGTAATTTTCCAGAGACCACTGTTCTCTCGGGCACACAGCACTCACGTGATGCCGGAGAGATCGATGGAGACCCCCACCGCCGCCGTCGTCGTCCCGCCCGAGGCCCGCCCGCTCCGCCGTCGGCTGAGCCGCTTCATCCGCCCGACGCCGGCCCGCCGCGGCGTCGCCGTCGTGCAGCCGTCCAACGCCCAGGCGGCGCGCCGCGCGCTGACGCTGTTCATCGCCGCGCTCGCCGTCGCCGCCGCCGCGCCGCTGGTCGGCGCCGAGGCCGCCGCGCCGACGCTGGCGCTGGTCGCCTTCGCCCTCGCGCCGCTCGCCCTCGTCGCCGCGCGCGCGGGCGCCGTGGTCGCCGTCGACGACGAGGGCGTCTCGCGCCGCAGCTTCGTCGGCACGCGCCGCCTCCGCTGGGACGAGGTCCGTCGCGTCGAGTGGAGCCGCTTCGGCGGCGTCGAGCGCCTCACGCTGCGCGCCTCGCCGCTGCGCGCCATCACGCTGTCGAGCGATCGTCGCGGCTGGGCGACGGCGGCGGCGCGCATCGAGACCATCGCCCAGTCGCGCGGGCTCCCGATCGTCCCGCGCTGAGCTGAACGCCGTTCAGCTCGGCTCAGTTCATGACGCCCGCGAAGCCGCTGTAGATCTCGGTCGCCTCGCAGAAGGGCATCCCGCGCCGCTCGGCGTCGCGCATCGCCTCGATCATCTTGCGCACCGAGCCGCGGCCCTCCTCGCCGACGCGATCGAGGTTGCGCTCGAGGACGCCGGCCACTTCACCGACGGTGGCGGGGGCCTCGATGCGCCCGCCGACCATGTCGTTCTCGACGATGCCGGCGTGGAGGAAGCAGTCGACCTCGCGCGCGATCGCGTCGCCGACCAGCAGCCGCGGCGCGACGAACCAGCGCCCGAGCACCTCGGCCGGGACCTTCGCCGCCTCGAGCAGCGCCGTCGGCCAGAGCCCACGATCCATCCACCCCGGGCGGAGGTGGGACTGCAGCTCGAGGAGGGTGAAGGGCAGCTCGCGCCCGAGCAGCGAGCGCGCCTCGAATTCGCGCCCGTCGGGCGTCGTCACCGGCCGCCCGCTCGACCGCGCGGCCCACGCCGCCCGCATGAGGTCGACGCGGAAGCGGATCCCGCGCGCGGCCGCCGCGTCGTCGGGGAGCCGCCCCTCCGTCGACGGGCTCACCCGATCGGCGAGCGCGGGATCGATCACCGCCAGCATGTCGCGCGCGATCGCGTCGACCGCGGCCTCGTCGCGCGCCGCCAGGTAGCGGTCGATGGTCGCGCCGAGCTCGGCCGCGCCGTCGACGGTGATGAAGAAGGGGCGACCCCAGACGTGCAGCCACGGCGCGATCCCCTCGTGCCGGGTGGCGAGCGCGCCGAGCCCCCAGGCGTTCGCGCGGAAGCGGACGCGGCCGATCCGCACCGCCTCGGCGACGAGGTCGTCGATGGCGCGCGCCTCGCCGCGCACGTAGGGGAGGAGGCGCTCCTCGACGAGCGCGCGATCGATGGGGTGGTAGCTGGTGTCGAAGCCCATGCGGGAGTCTACGGCGCGGGGGGGTCGGCTTTGCGATAGACGAAAAATGAACGAGAGGGGTCAGCGGACGATGACGCGGACGGGCGAGGCGGGCGGGGGCACGACGACGGCAGGGCGCCGCGCGGGCGCGACGTAGACCGGGGCCGGCCGCGCGGGCGCGACGTAGACCGGGGCCGGCCGCGGCGCGACGTAGACCGGCGCGGGCGCGACGTAGACCGACGGCGCGGGCGGCGGCGCGACGTAGACCGACGGCGGCGGCGGCGGCGCGACGTAGACCGGGCGCGGCGCGACGTAGACCGGCGGCGGCGCGACGTAGACCGGGCGCGGCGCGACGTAGACGCGCGGGGGCCCCGGGACGTAGACGCGCGGCGCGCAGGCCGACGCCGAGAGGGCGACACCAACGAGGGCAGCAGCGACGGGGACGATGCGCTTCATGCCCTCAGCGTAAGAGGGCCCGCCGCGGCCCGCCAGCCCGATCGCCCGTCGCGTGCGCCCGATCACGCGCGTCGCGTGCGCGCGATCACCGCTCGGATTTCTGCTCGACAAGAACAGCGCCCGCCGCCGCGCAAGCCACGCGCAGCAGCGCGACCGCGTCGGCGTGCAGCACGCCGCCCCACTGCGAGTCGGCGCGGAACGACGCGATTCCCGTGCGCCTCTCCCCGCGCACCAGCGTGACGTCGGTCTCGGAGCCCACGCACTGCGCGCCGCCGAAGAGCACGCTGGTGACCTCGACGCGATCGCCCGCCTCGAGCGCGACCGTCGTCGTCTCTCCCGGCGCCTTCGCCTCCCAGTCCTCGTCCCTGACCTCCAGCCGCACCCGCCCGTCGTCGCCGCGCAGCGCGCGCAGCCGCGTCGTCGAGTTGCCCGCCGGCGCGATCGCGCCGAGGAGCGCGTCGCTCACCCGAGGATCTCGCCGAGCGCCGCCAAGAGCGCGTCGTCCTCCGCCGGCGTCCCGACGGTGATCCGCAGGCAGCCGGCCAGCGGCCCGGTCACGCCCGGCTTGTCGAAGCAGCGCACCAGCACGTTCCGCTCGACGAGCGCCTGGTGGATCCGCCACGCCTCCTTCGCGCGCACGGAGACGAAGTTCGCCTGCGTCGGCAGCACCTCCAGCGACGGGAACCGCCCCAGCGCATCGGCGAGCCGCGCCCGCTCGCGCTTCACCGCCGCGTGGTGCCGGCGCAGCTCGCCGGCGTGCCGCCCGAGCAGCACGAGCGCCGCGCGCTGCGACAGCGTGTCGAGGTTGTAGGGCGGCCGCACCTTCTCGAGCTCGCCGATCGGCCAGCGCCGCCCGATGGCGTAGCCGACGCGCAGCCCGGCCATCCCGATCTTCGACAGCGTCCCGACGAGGAGCACGTTGTCGCGCGCGAGCGCCAGGTCGAGCGACGTCGGCTCGTCGGCGTAGGCCCCGTACGCCTCGTCGACGGCGAACACCACGTCGGGGTGCGCCGCGACCAGGCGCGCGATCTCGGCCTTCGGCCAGGTCGTCCCCGTCGGGTTGTTGGGCGTCGCCAGGAAGACGAGATTGGGGTGCGTGCGCGCGATCGCCGCCTCGAGCGCGGCGGCGTCGGGCTCGAACCGCGGCCCGAGCGGCGCCTCGACGACCTCCATCCCGTGCGCCCAGGCCACCGTGCGATAGACAACAAATCCCGGCCACGGCACCACCACGCGCGCCGTCGCCGCGCCCTCGCGCCGCTCGCCGAACGCCGCGCAGAGGAGCGCCAGCGTCTCGTCGCTGCCGTTGCCGAGCGAGACCTGCGCCGCGGTCACGCCGCCGCCGACCCAGCCGGCGATCGCCGCGCGCAGCGGCTCCATGCTCGCGTCGGGGTAGCGGTGGAGCGCCGGGTCGGCGAGCGCCGCCGCGACGTCGGCCAGCGCCTCCGCCGACAGCGGCCACGGCGACTCGTTGGCGTCGAGCTTCACCGCCCCCGCCTTCGCCGGCACGTGGTAGGGCGCCTCGCCGCGCAGCGGCCGCCGGACCAGCTCCTCGAGGCTCATCGTCGTCTCGCTCCGCGTCGCGCGCCCCCGCGCGCTCGCGCCGTGCGAAGCCGAACCGCTTCGGTCGCGCGGGGGCGCGCCGCTTCGCTGGTCACGACCGCCCCGATTTCTTGTCAATCCTGAATTGCACCGCGCGCGCGTGCGCGTCCAGCCCCTCCACCGTCGCCAGCGCCACGATGTCCTCGGCCTGCCCGGCCAGCGCCTCGGGCGTGTACTCGAGCAGCGACGTGCGCTTCACGTAGTCGTACACGCCGAGCGGCGAGGCGTAGCGCGCCGCGCCCCCCGTCGGCAGCACGTGGTTCGGCCCGGCGAGGTAGTCGCCCGCCGCCTCGGGCGTCGCGCCGCCGAGGAAGATGGCCCCCGCGGTGCGCACGCGCGCCGCGTCCGCCCGCGGATCGCGCGTGGCGATCTCGAGGTGCTCGGGCGCGTACGCGTCGGCCCAGGCCAGCGCCTCGTCGAGCGTGCGGGTCACGATGGCCACGCCGTGCCGCCGGATCGCCTCCTCGGCGATCGCCCGCCGCGGCAGCGCCGCCAGCTGCGTCACCACCTCGGCGGCCGCCGCGCGCGCCAGCGTCTCCGACGGCGTCACCAGGATCGCGTGCGCGTCGGCGTCGTGCTCCGCCTGCGACAGGAGGTCGGCCGCGAGCAACCGCGCATCGGCGCCCTCGTCGGCGACGATGAGGATCTCCGACGGCCCGGCGACCGAGTCGATGTCGACGGCGCCGAACACCTGCCGCTTGGCCTCGGCCACCCAGGCGTTCCCCGGCCCCACAATCTTGTCGACGCGCGGCACGCTCTCGGTGCCGAAGGCCAGCGCCGCCACCGCCTGCGCGCCGCCGATGGCGAACACGCGATCGACGCCCGCGACCAGCGCCGCGCACAGCGTCTCGGCGCTCGCCCCCGGCGTCACCATCACCAGCTCCTCGACGCCGGCCACCTTCGCCGGCACCGCCGTCATCACCACCGACGACGGATAGCGCGCCGACCCGCCCGGCACATACAGCCCGACGCGCCGGAGCGGCGTCGTCTGAAGCTCCAGCGCGATGCCGTTTTCGTCTAGCCGATAATTCTCGAGCGCCGCCCGCTGCGGCTCGTGGAAGCGCCGCACGCGCGCGCAGGCCGCCTCGATCGCCCGCCGCACCGCCGGTGCGACCGTGCGCGCCTGCGCCTCCCACTCGGCGCGCGGCACCTCGAGCGCCTCGATCGCGCGCCGCTCGAACCGCAGCGTCAGCTCGCGCACCGCCGCGTCGCCGCGATGGCGCACGTCGGCGAGGATCGCCCTCACCCCCGCCTCGATCTCCGCCACCGGCCCAGCCTGCCGGTCCCCAATCCGCGCCAGCACCTCCCCCCGGTCGACGTCACTCGGAAGCAGCACGCGCATCCGAGCCGTATACCACGCCGCGTCAACTCCGCCCACCGTCTTACCGACACCTCCCAGCGGCGGGCACGATCCGCTGGGAGGGGTCGTCGAGCGACTACGGGAACGCGGTGCGGTTCGCCTTCTGACCCGGCGAGGAGCCGCCCACCTGACCCGTGCAGGCGGTGTGCAGCTGCACCACCGGCGGCGGCGTCGGCGTGGCGTCGCAGGTGCCGCCGGTGCCGCGGGCGAACGACACGTTGGCCGTCGCCGCGCCGAGCACCACGCGGTCGATGATGCGCCCGTTGTTGTCGGTGAACAGCACCAGCTCACCCGCGTCGTCGAGCCCGAGGCGATCCGCCGCCGGGCTCGTCCCCGTCGGCGCCGCCGGATCGACGTTCGCCTTCAGGCAGCCGCCCGTCGAGCATTCCCCGTAGACAACAATGGCCGAGCTCGCCGCCACCGTCGCGTCGCACGCCGCGCGGAAGCGCGTGCCGCTCGCGTCGCGCACCGTGTAGCCGCCGATCGGCATCGCGTTCGCCGTCAGGTTCACCAGCTCGACGAACTCGTCCGCCGGCTGCGTCGTCGGCTGCGACATCACCTCGTTGATGAACGGCCCCGTCGCCGCCGGGTCCGCGCAGGCGCCCGGGAGGATCTGCATGTCGAACATGCCCATGTCCGTCGCCGAGTAGCCCTTCACGCGCGCGAAGTAGGCGCCCGTCGTCATGATGCTGAAGACGTTCGACTCCGGATCGCCCTCGAGGCCGTCATCGATCACCGACCCGACGACCGTGCCCGTCCCGTCGGTGAGCGCGAGCGTGGTGTCGGCCGTGCTCCCCGCCGCCGGCGCCGCCGTCAGCTTGATGGTCGTCCCCGCGTTGAGCGTGCCGAGGCTGAACCAGGCCTCGCCGCCGCCGGCGGTGGCCGCGATGTTCGAGCGGATCGTCCACGCCCCGCCCGCCGACGCGTCGAACGCCGTCGCGCGCGCGGTGTTCGTCGTCGACGTGCCGGTGCCGATCGCGCTCGTGACGACGCGCGGCCGGAAGGCGTGGTTGGTCGCCGACGAGTCGCCGTTGAGCTGCGTCACCGCCAGCGTGTAGGTGCCCGGCTGGAGCGGCACGTCGCGGAAGAAGACCGACGCGTTCGACGCCACCGTCGCGTTCATCGAGTCGAAGAGGTCCATGTAGGGCGCGAGGTTGAAGCCGTTCGCCCCCGCGCTCGTCGAGAGATCGAGGTCGATGGTGGCGAGGCGCGGCGAGCCGCCCGGGATGGTGAACGTGTACCAGATGGTCGTCCCACCCTGGGTCAGCTTGCCCTGCGTCCCGGCGGCGATCGGCGCGGCACCGAGCGCGTTCACCGTGCGGGCGATCTTCTTGATCGAGATCGTGTACGTGTAGGTCGCGTCGCCGACGTAGGGGCCGCTCTGCTTGTTGTTGCGCTGATCCTCGACGAGGATCGTGTGGCGCCCGGCCGTGAAGGCGTAGACCTCGAGGCGCGCCGGCTTCGCCTGCACCGTGTTCGCGTTGAGGAAGGTGTTCGCCCCCGCCGGGTCGTACGCGACGATGAGCGGGATCATCGGCGAGCTGTTCCCCGGCGTGACGGTGATCTCGAAGTAGTCACCGGCCGCCGCCGTGAAGCCGAAGTAGTCGGGGTCGCGCGCGCCCGCCGTCGTCGGGTTGATCGCGCCGGTCATCGACGTCGTCGCCCCGACCGTCGCCGGCGTGGCGATGTCGGTCGCCGTCGTGCGCGAGTCGTTCGGCTCGGCCTCGCTGTTCGCGTCACCGACGGTGACCGACAGCTGGAAGGTCTTGGTGGCGCCCGCCGAGTAGTGGTCGACGACGACCCAGTGCGTCCCCGTCGCCATCGCGTTCTTCTGGAACCCGGAGTCGGTGTTCCCCGACGCGATGTCGTCATTCTCGGTCACGAGAGTCGGCGTCGCGCCGGTCGCGTCCATGAAGTACGCGATGGTGTCGACATCCGACTTCGGGGTGAGCGCCGCCGCCGCGACGCCGACGACATAGCGCGTCCCCGCCGTCGCCGAGAACGAATAGATCTTCACCGAGTTGGTCGCGCCGATGGTGCCGGCCTGGTTCGAGACCGGCGGCGTGATCGCCGTCAGCGACGGCGTGACCTTCTCGAGCTTGATCGAGTAGGCGTACGTCGGGCCGCCGACCCACGGATCCCCCGTCTGCGACGCCTCGTAGTTGCGGTAGTCGGTGACGAGGAAGTAGTAGGTGCCGCTCTTCGGGATGAAGAACTCGCGCGTCGTCGACGTCATCGCGCCCGGCTCGGTGACGCGGATGTACGCGTCGTTGTCGGTGACCTGCGCGAACGGCTGGTAGTCGCCGCGCGCGCTGAGCGTGACCTTGTAGACCTCGCCCGCCGTCGCCGAGAACTTGTAGTAGTCGACGTCCGGCGCGTCGTTCGTCGTATCGGGGTTCCCGACGACGCCGTCGATGGTCTGGTTGACGGCGATCGCCTGCGCACCGGTGGTGTCGTCGTTCACGTGCTCGTCGACGCCCTCGGTCTCGGGCGTGCCGGTCCCCGGCGTGATGCCCATGTCGTTGTTGCCGCCGCCGCCGCCGCCGTCACCGCCCGGGTTCATCCCGGCGAGATCCTCCGTCGGGGCCTGAATCGGCGTCATGTCCTGCGCGCCGTTCTCCTTCATGCCGCCACCACACGCCGCCGCCACCGCGAACCCGAAGCAAAGAAGTGCCCTCTTCATCCGTACGCCTTTCTTCTCCCCCTCGGGGAAAGGCGGCATTTGAGTGAAGGCAGGTGCGCGTGTCAACCACACTGAACGCGCGTTGACTTCCCGACGACGAACGGTAATATCCCGCGTCCACCAAGGAGCTACGCCCCCGATGGCCGACTTTCTCTTCACCTCCGAGTCCGTCACCGAAGGTCACCCCGACAAGCTGTGCGACGCGGTGTCCGACTCGGTGCTCGACGCAATCCTCGCTCAGGATCCGGCCGCGCGCGTCGCGTGCGAGTCGTTCACCAAGACCGGCTTCGTCCTCGTCGGTGGCGAGATCACGACCAGCTGCTACGTCGACATCCCCAAGATCGTCCGCGAGGCGGTGAAGGAGATCGGCTACAGCGACTCGTCGATGGGCTTCGACTACAAGACCTGCGGCGTGATGACGGCGATCGAGCAGCAGTCGCCCGACATCGCCCAGGGCGTCGACGGCAAGGGCGTCTACACGAAGGACGAGCAGGGCGCCGGCGACCAGGGCATGATGTTCGGCTACGCCTGCGACGACACGAAGGAGCTCATGCCGGCGCCGATCGCGATGGCGCACCGGCTCTCGAAGCGCCTCGCCTTCGTCCGCAAGAAGGGCATCGTCAACTGGCTCCGCCCCGACGGCAAGAGCCAGGTCTCGGTCCGCTACGAGAACGACCGCCCGGTCGCCATCGACAACGTCGTCGTCTCCACCCAGCACTCCGAGGACGTCAAGTACAAGACCCTCCGCGAGGCGGTGATGGAGGAGGTCATCAAGAAGGAGCTGCCGAAGGAGTGGCTCACTCCGAAGACCAAGTTCTACATCAACCCGACCGGCCGCTTCGTCGTCGGTGGGCCGATGGGTGACTCGGGCCTCACCGGCCGCAAGATCATCGTCGACACCTACGGCGGCTGGGGTCGTCACGGCGGCGGCGCCTTCTCGGGCAAGGACCCGTCGAAGGTCGATCGCTCGGCCTGCTACTACGCGCGCTTCATCGCCAAGAACATCGTCGCGGCCAAGCTCGCTCGTCGCTGCGAGGTCCAGCTCGCCTACGCCATCGGCGTCGCGCCGCCGGTCTCGATCCACGTCACCACCTTCGGCACGGCGGCTCCGGGCGTCGACGACGCGCTCCTCGAGAAGCTGATCCGCCAGCACTTCGACTGCCGGCCGGGCGCGCTCATCCGCGAGCTCGACCTGCTCCGCCCGATCTACCGTCAGACGGCGGCGTACGGCCACTTCGGCCGCGCGGAGAAGGAGTTCACCTGGGAGCAGCCGGTGAAGAAGGACCTGCTCGCCGACGCCGCCAAGTCGAAGGGCGCGGTCGCGGTCTCGAACGGCAACGGCAACGGCAGCCACGCCAAGCCGGCCGCCGCGTCGAAGAAGGCCTCCAAGAAGTCGACGTCCCTCTCCGCGAACTGATCACCCCGGGGCGTGCCGCCCCGCCCCGTCGGCAAAGCCGCCGGGGTCCCCACCCCTGCTCCGCGGCGGCTCCGCCGCGACGGCCGCTTCGCGGCCTCGAATCGGTGCAGACCCATGAAGCCGACTATTGGCACCGTCGCCGTGACGCGCGTCGCCTTCCTCGGGCTCGGGACGATGGGGGCGCCGATGGCGGCGAACGTCCTCCGTCGCGGCTTCCCCCTCACCGTCTGGAACCGAAGTGATCGCCCCGCGGAACCCTCAGACGGGTTCCGCACCTCCCGACGAGCTACGCTCGCCGAGCGCGCCGCGCCGCTCACCGCGGCCGGCGCGTCGCTCGCGTCGTCGCCCGCCGAGTGCGCGCGCGGCGCCGACGTCGTCGTGCTGATGCTCGCCGATCCGCCGGCCGTCGACGCGGTGGTCGGCGCGATGCTCGACGGCGTGGGCGCGGGGGCGCTCGTCGTCGACATGTCCACCGTCGACCCGGCGTGCGCCCACCGCACCGCCGCCGCCGTCGCCGCGCGCGGCGCGCGCTACGTCGACGCCCCGGTGTCGGGCACGCGCAAGCCGGCCGTCGACGGCACGCTCCTGGTGATGGCCGGCGGCGCCGCCGACGACGTCGAGCGCGCGCGCCCGATCCTCGAGGCGATGGGGCGCGTCGTCCGCGTCGGTGACGTCGGCCAGGGGATGGCGATGAAGCTCGTCCTGAACGGCCTCGGCGTCCACATGCTGACCGGGCTGCAGGCGCTCCTCGTCCTCGGCCGCCGCCTCGGGCTCGACGGCGCGACGATGCTCGACGTGATCGGGCGCGGCGCCTTCAGCTCGCCGCTCTTCCAGGGCAAGGGCGCGCGCATCCTCGACGGCGACTTCGCCGCGGATTTTACTGTCAAGCTTTTAAAGAAGGATCAGGCGCTGGTGCTGGAGACGGCCCGCGCGCTCGGCTACGCGATGCCGACGGAGGAGGCGCTGGCCCGCGTCCTCGACGAGGCCATCGCCGCCGGGCTGGGCGACGACGACATCGCCGGCACCATCCGCCTCTTCGAGGGCTGGGCCGGCGTCACCGTCCGTCGCTGAGGCCGACTCCCTCAAGCCTTGGCGCGCCGAGCCGATCCAGGAGCCATGAGCTCCTGGCGCTTCACCGACATCGACATCGAGTCGCGCGTCACGATCCCGCGCCTGCCCGGGGTGGTGCCTCGGATCCTGGCGCTCCTCGACGCGGGGGCGCCGGTGCGGCAGGTGGCACCGCTCATCGAGCGCGATCCCGCGCTCATGATCGGGGTGCTCCAGACCTGCAGCTCGGCGCTCTACAAGTGCGGCAGTGTCGGCAGCATCGCGCAGGCCGTGCTCCTCCTCGGCTTTCGTCAGGTGCGCTCGCTCGTCGTCGTCGCCGCCGCCGAGCGCCTCTACTCGGAGCTCTCCTCCGAGGAGCGCGCCGTCTGGCAGCACCACCGCGAGGTGGCCGCGCTGGCGGTCGCGCTCGCCGAGCGATTCGCCCCGCGCACCCGCGACGATCTCGCCATCGCGGCGCAGCTCCACGACCTCGGGCAGATCGTCCTCGGTCGGAGCGACGACCTGTACTGGCCCATCCTCGCGGGGATCGATCGTCGCGCCCGCCTCGCCGTCGAGGTCGAGCGCTACACGTTCTCGCACGCCGACCTCGGCGCGCTGCTCGCGGAGCGCTGGCAGCTCCCCGCCGCCGTCCAGTCGATCCTCTTCTACCACCACGATCTCGATGGCGCGCGCCGCCACGAGCCGGCGCTTCTCCCGTCGCTGGCGTGCCTGTCGCTCGCCGATCACTTCGTCCACGAGCGCCACGACGCCGAGCGCCGCGACCCCGCGGAGCGGGACGCGCTCGTGGCGCCAGCGATGGAGGTGTTGGGGTTGGAGCGGGAGCGACTGGACGAGCTGGAGGGGATCGCGGCGGAGACCGGCGCGGCAGCGGCCGCCTAGCAGGTCGCGCCGTTCGGGATGCAGACCCACTTCGACGGGTCCCAGCAGATCCCGCAGCGCGACGTCGACGAGCAGCCGGTGTTGCGGCAGTCGTCGGACTTGATGCACTGGCAGAGCGTGCGGTTGAACGTGAAGCCCTGGATGCACGCCACCGTCTGCACGCACTGCTTGCAGACGCCGGGGCAGTCGGCGCCGCCGCGCAGCGAATCGCAGTTGTCGTTCGGGTCGTCGATGCACGACAGCCCCGACGGGCACTGCCGGCCGGCGATGCCGCCACAGGAAAGCTGGTTCGACGCGAGCGAGACGGTGAAGGTCGCGTTGGCGAGGCCGTACTCGCGGAAGATGACGAAGTAGGTCCCGGCCTTCGTGGCCTTCGCGACGACGTGCGCGTCGAAGGTGGTGTCGTCGGCGTCGTCGTTCGAGGCGAGGATGGTCATCGCGCTGTTGGTGATCCAGGCGACCGCGTCGCCGTCGTCGCTGCGCACCCAGGCGTCGACGGTGTCGCCGGCGGCCGCGGTCACCTTCACCGCGCGGTAGCGCGGCGGGTTCTTGTACGAGACGGTCTTGGTCTCGCCGAAGGCGATGCGCCCCGGCGTGCCCATGCGGCCCGAGAAGACGTCGGCCTTCTCGTCGACGGTGGCGAGCTCGGAGAAGTCGTCGGAGAGCGGCTGCTTGGCGGCGCCGCCACAGGCGGGAACGAGCCCGGCGAGGACGAGCGAGAGGAGGAAGCGGCGAAAGCGATTGCGACGGCGCATGGCAGTGGGACCCCCGTAACGCGAAAAATGGTGGGTCCCACTACCACATGTGGACTGCGCCGTCTACGTCCCCGCCGAGTAGTCGGTCGCGTACTTCTTCTGCTCGTCGGTGAGGGCGTCGATCGAGAGGCCCATCGTCGAGAGCTTGGTGAGCGCGATCTCCTGATCCTGCTCGGGCGGCAGCTCGTAGACGCGCTTCTCGAGCGACTTGCCCTCCTTCGCCAGCTTCACCAGGCCGAGGAACTGGTTGGCGAAGCTCATGTCCATGACCTCCGAGGGGTGGCCCTCGGCGGCGGCGAGGTTGATGAGGCGCCCCTGGCCGAGCACGTAGACGCGGCGGCCATCCTTGAGGGTGTACTCCTCGTTGTTGGCGCGGATCTCGCGCTTGCCCTTCGAGCGCGCCTCGAGGTCGTCGAGGTTGATCTCGCAGTCGTAGTGGCCGGTGTTGCAGACGAGCGCGCCGTCCTTCATCGAGTCGAAGTGGCGCCCGACGATGATGTCCTTCATCCCCGTCGCGGTGATGAAGATGTCGCCGATCTTTGCCGCCTCGTCCATCGGCAGCACGCGCATCCCCTCGAGCGTCGCCTTCAGCGCCGCCGTCGGCTTGATCTCGGTGACGACGACGTTGGCGCCCATGCCCTTGGCGCGCATCGCCACGCCGCGGCCGCAGTGGCCGTAGCCGGCGACGACGAAGGTCTTGCCGGCGAGCAGCACCGACGAGGCGCGCAGGATGCCGTCGAGCGACGACTGCCCGGTGCCGTAGACGTTGTCGAAGTCCCACTTGGTCTCGGAGTCGTTGATGGCGATGACCGGGTACATGAGCTTCCCGTCGGCCGCCATCGCGCGCAGGCGCTGAACGCCGGTGGTGGTCTCCTCGGTCCCGCCGTAGACGTCCTTCGCCAGCTGCGGGTATTTCGAGTGGACAGTAAAGATCAGGTCGGCGCCGTCGTCGAGCGTGAGCGTCGGCTTGAACTGGAGCGTCTGCTCGATGGCCCAGTAGAACTCGTCCTTCGAGAGGCCGTGCCAGGCGTAGATCGACGTGCCCTCGGCGGCGAGCGCGGCGGCGACGTCATCCTGCGTCGACAGCGGGTTGCAGCCCGACCACGACACCTCGGCGCCCGCGGCGCGCAGCGTGCGCACGAGGACCGCGGTCTCCTTGGTCACGTGGATGCAGCCCGAGATGCGGTGACCCTTGAGCGGCTGCGTCTGCTTGAACTTCTCGCGCAGCGCCATGAGGACCGGCATCCGTGACTCGGCCCACTCGATGCGGAGGCGACCCTTGTCGGCGAGCTTGAGATCGGCAACCTTGAAGTTCGACATTACATATCTCCGTATTCGGATGCCCGAATGAGTGTGATGGGGATGGTCTACCGTCCGGCCGTGTTAATGTCAACCCGCGATGGCCAAGGTCGCCTCGGAGGTGCGGGACCCCGTCTGCGGGAAGCCGGTGGATCCCCTACGCGCGCGCGCGGTCGGGATCTTCGGCGGTGCCACCTATTACTTCTGCTCGGCCGAGTGCAAAGCGAAGTACAAGGACCCGCGGAAGGAGCCGCGCCCCGCGCAGGCGCCCGCCGCCCCATCGCTGCGACAGCAGGCCGCCGAGGAGGCGAAGTCGGCGAAGAGCGTCGCGCCCGCTCCCGGCGCCGCCCCGGCAGAGCCCGCCGCGCCGCCGCCCGCGTCGCCCGATCGCACGCTCGACGCCTGGGTCGCCAGCGCCCCGAAGAGCGTCGAGACCGCCGCCGAGCTCAACCTCCGTGACGAAGATCACGACGTGGCGGCGACGCCCGCCGAGGCGCCCGCGCCGCCCTCCCCGTCGGTGGTGGCCGAGCTGAAGGCCGCCCGCCCGTCGCCGAAGCGCGCCTGGGTGATCGTCTCGCTCCTGTTCGTGGTCGCCGCCGCGGTGCTATTCTTCTCGTTGCGTTCGCGGTAACACTCGCGCCCGCGCACCATGATGCCCGACGAGAAGGCCGGCCCCGCAGAGCGCCCCGACACGCTGCTTGGGCAGACGCTCGCCGGCCGCTACCTCCTCACGCGCAAGATCGGCGAAGGCGGCATGGGCGCGGTCTACGAGGCCACCCACGTCGGCCTCGACAAGCTCGTCGCGGTGAAGATCCTCCGCGACAAGTACCTCGATCGCCCCGCCTTCGCGCAGCGCCTCGTCAAGGAGGCCAAGCTCGCCTCGGCGATCCGCAACGAGCACATCATCGACATCACCGACTCCGGCGCCACCGACGACGGCCGCACCTTCGTCGTCATGGAGCTGCTCGAGGGCGAGAGCCTCGCCGAGCTCCTCCGCCGCGAGGGCGCCATCCCCGAGGCGCGCGCCTTCGCCGTCGCCCGTCAGGTCGCCGCCGCGCTCGGCGCCGCGCACGCGCGCGGGATCGTCCACCGCGACGTGAAGCCGGAGAACGTCTTCCTGGTGCGCGATCGCGGCGAGGGGCCCGACTTCGTGAAGGTCGTCGACTTCGGCATCTCGACGACGCTGACGCAGGGGCGCGAGGGCGAGGACGTCGGGCGGCTCACCTCGACGGGGATGGTGCTGGGGACGCCCTTCTACATGTCGCCCGAGCAGGCGCGCGGCGACGAGGAGCTCGACCACCGCATCGACGTCTACGCGCTCGGGGTCATCCTCTACGAGTGCCTGACGGGAGAGGTGCCGTTCCGCGGGCCGAACTACCTCGCCATCGCCTCGCGCGTCCTCAACCACCAGCCGACCTCGCCGCGCGCGCTGCGCCCCGAGCTGCGCATCAGCACCTCCGCCGAGGCGGTGGTCCTGCGCGCGATGGCCAAGGATCGCAACGACCGCTACCCGTCGATGGAGGCGTTCGCCGTCGACATCGATCGCGTGCTCGCCGGCGATCCCATCGACGCCCCCGCGACGTCGTCGCCCGAGGCCGCGGCTCCGCCCGCCGTCGACGAGGGGGGCGGGCGCGCCTGGCTGATCGCGCTCGCGCTCATGCTGCTGGCCGGCGGCGGCGCGCTCCTCTGGGCGGGCCGCGACGGCGCCTCGAAGCGCGCCCCGGCGCCGACGCCACCTGCGACCACCACCGCGACGGTGGCGCCGCCGCCCGCGCCGCCCGCCGCGCCCGCTCCGGCGATGGTCGTCCTGCACTTCGAGACCGATCCCGCCGGCGCCGAGATCCGCCAGGGCGATCGCGTCCTCGGCGTGACGCCGAGCGATCGCGTCGTCCCGCGCTCGGAGGTCCCCGCGCACCTCACCTTCCACCTCGACGGGTACGAGCCGGGGCAGGCCGACATCGTCCCGCTCGCCGACGAGACCGTGCGCGTGAAGCTGACCCGTCGCGCCGCCAAGGCGACGCGCCCGCGTCCGACGGCGGCGACGGCCCGCGGCGACACGGGCGCGAAGCAGGGCGCGTCGTCGGGCGCCTCCCCCTCCGCCTCGCCGTCGTCGAGCGCCCGCCCGAGCGCGCGCGAGACGCTGCCCAACCCGTACTGACCCGGATGCGCCTCCTCGCCGCGTCGATCGCGGTCGTCTACACGGTCGCCACCCTCGCCACCGCGCGCGCCGCCGAGCCCGACGAGAGCGCGCAGCAGGCCCGCGCCCACTACCAGCGCGCGCAGGCCGCCTACGACGAGGCGCGCTACGACGACGCGATCACCGAGTTCAAGGCGGCCTACGCGCTCAAGCCGCACCCCAACGTCCTGTTCAACCTCGCGCAGTCGTACGAGCGCCTCCTCGAGTACGCCGAGGCGGTGCGCTGGTTCGAGCGCTTCGTCGCCGAGGCGCCGGCCGGCAGCGCCGAGCGCCTGATCGCGCAGAACCGTCTTCAAGTCCTGCGCGGCCTCCCGGCGCGTGTGTCGGTCACCACCATCCCCGACAAGGCGCACGCGGTCCTTGAGCGCGACGACGCCGACGGCCAGAAGGGCGCGACCCGCGTCGAGGGCGATACCCCGTCGACGTTCAAGGTCCCGGCGGGGCGCTGGACGATCACGCTGACCCACCCCGGCTACGAGGAGGAGCGCTACCGCGTCGACGCCGCGCTCGGGCAGCCCTACTTCTTCCAGTTCCGGCTCAAGCGCTCGACGGCGCCCCTCACCATCTTCACGCGCCCGCCCGGCGCGCGCGTCTTTATCGACGAGAAGCTCGTCGGTGAGACGCCCTGGGCCGATCAGGTCGACGTGGGGCGCCACCGGCTCCTGCTCGAGCACCCCGACTACCCCTGGTCGCGCCAGGAGATCATCGTGAAGCCCGGCGACGCGCAGCGCCTCGAGGTGAAGCTGCAGCGGCCGGTGCGCTCGGGGCGCACCGAGCTGGTCCTCGGCTCGATGGTCTACGGCGGCGCGGCCGGCCCGCTGCTGGTCGCCGCGCTGGCCCAGGGATCGGACTTTCTGTCTAGCGACATCGGCATCGCCACGCTGGTGCTCTCGTCGGTGGCGGGGCTCGGCGCCGGCTTCCTCGGGTCGTTCCTCACGACCAAGGACGGCATCAAGGTCGGCCACAGCTCGCTCCTCATCGGCGGCGGCGCCTGGGGGACCACCGTCGGCGCGACGCTGGCGATGGGGCTGAAGCTCGACGCGAGCTACATCTACGGCCTCGCGCTCCTCGGCGGCGCCGTCGGCATCACCACCACCGCGCTCATCCGCCGCTTCCACGACGTCATGCCGGGGACCTCGGCGATCATGAACTCCGGCGCGCTGTGGGGGACGGGCGTGGGCGCGCTGCTCGCGCAGGCCATCTTCCAGAAGCCGAGCCAGGAGCAGTTCGGCTGGTTCATCTTCGGCGGGACGACGCTCGGCCTCGTCGCCGGCTCGCTGATCGCCTGGAAGCTCGACCGCAGCCGCACGCACGTCTTCCTCGTCGACGTCGGCGGCTTCGTCGGCACCGGGCTCGGCTTCGCGCTCGGCGCCGCCGTCGGGGCGTCGTCGAAGGGCGACGTCGTGCAGGACGGCGCCCGCTACGCGCTCGGCGGCGCCGCCGTCGGGCTCATCGCCGCGGCGGCGCTCGCCCGCGGCTACAAGGGCGACCTGCCGCCCAAGCTCGCCTCGGGCGGCGGCCTCATCTCGCACGACCCGGCGACGAAGCGCTGGTCGTTCGGCCTCCCCAAGCTCGACGTGCAGCCGGTGACGCTGCCCGAGGGAAGCACGCTGCGCACCACCCTCACCATCGCCGCCGGTAAATTCTAGCTAGACGGATATTCCCAGCGGGCCAGCGCCGGGAGCGCCTCGAGGAGGTCGAAGGTGTGCTCCTCCTCGTCGGCGAAGAGGGCCTCGTCGTGCAGGACCGGCAGGACGCGCAAGGCGAGCATGTGCCCGCGCGAGAGGTGCTCGGCGCGCGCCCGCGGCAGCCCCTCCGCCGCCGCCGAGAGCCGCGCCCCGACGACGGCGACGAGCTGCACCAGCGCCAGCCGCGCCAGCGCCGCCACGCCGCGCTTCTCGGCGACGAGGAGGCGCCGCCCGAAGAGCTGCTGCCGAATCGAGAGCCGCAGCACCTCGTCGCACTCCGCGTCGCCGACGGCGATCCCCAGGATCTGCCCGAAGTAGGGATCGCCCGGCGGCTCCCCGGTGGCGACGGCGCGCGCGGCGATCTGGAGCGCGACGAGGAGCTCGCACAGCTCGCCCGGCAGCTGCGGCCCCATCGCGTACGTCACGCCGTCGGTCGCGGCCGTGCGCCCCGCCGCCAGCCGCGCGTACGCCGCCTCGAGGAGGCGCCCGGCGATCCGCTCGACCGTCGCCGCCCCGCGCGCGATCGCCGCGGCGTCGGCGGGCGCCTCGACGAGCGGCGCCCACGGCCGCGCCGCCAGCCGCGCGATGGTCGCGTCGGGCTCTCCCGCCCGCGGCTCGATCGCCGCGAGCTCGTCGAGCGCCGACGAGAGCGCGCGCCCGATCGCGCGCAGCGTCTCCGGCGCGCTGGCCTGCCCCTCGCGCGCCACGTCGAGGAACGAGCGCACCAGCCGCAGGTAGTGGCCGAAGTCGAGCTGCAGCCCCGGGAGCTCGACGATGGGGTGGAAGACGTCGTGCTCGCCGTAGAAGAGCGGCCGCAGCCACGCCAGATCCTCGACGAGCGGCAGGCCGCGCCGCGCGCTCGTCGCGAAGGTCGCGCAGCTCGACCCGTCGTAGGTGCGGATCCCGTCGTAGGTGACGAGCCGCTCGATGGGGTAGAGGCGGCACAGGTCCGGCTTCGACTCGGGGCCGAAGCGCGCGTGCAGCCCGCAGCGCCGATCCTCGTCGAGAAAGACGCAGGCGTGGTCGACGCTCTTCAGATAGAGCTGCGTGTGGCCGCCCACCAGGCGCTCGAGCACGTAGGGCGGCTCGACGTGCGGGAAGGCCTCGCCGAGCGGCAGCGAGAGGAGGCGCTCGACGTCGCTCTCCTTGAGCGGCCCGAAGTGATAGTTCTGGCAGCAGGCGCCCGAGCCCTGGCACTCGAAGCGCGCGCCCTCCAGCACCATCGTCGGCAGGAGCTCCTCGCCGCTGCGCACGTTGCGCAGCCGCTCGACGATGCGATCGCCCGCGCCGTCGAGCGCGTTGAGCAGCGCGAGCTGACGCACCGTCTGCACGACGGCCTCGCGCGCCTGTCCGCTCGCCGCCGTCAGCGACTCGAGGTCGCGCTCGCCGTCGACGAGCCGCACCACCGACCAGGCCCGCGGCCCGAAGGAGATCGCGTAGCCCACGCCCTCGATGAGGAGCGTCCCGCGATCGCTCGGGTCGCCGGCGGCGCGCTCCTCGTCGGTCGCCGCGCGCGGCGTCAGCTCGACGCCGGCGCGCAGCCGTGGGCGGAGCTCAGCCGACAAACGGCGGGATCTCCTCGTTGCGCACGAGGTCCTCGAGGCTCTCGCGGCGACGGATGACGGCGTACTCCGCGCCCTTCACCATCACCTCGGCGCCGCGCGGCCGCGTGTTGTAGTTCGACGCCATCGTGAAGCCGTACGCCCCCGCCGACATGATCGCCAGGAGGTCGCCGCGCTCGGGGCGCTGCGCCAGGTCGCGATCGCGCGCCAGGAAGTCGCCGGTCTCGCAGATCGGCCCGACCACGTCGGCCACGTACTGCGCGGCGCCGGCCCGTTTCTCGACGGGCCAGATGCCGTGGTACGAGTCGTAGAAGGCCGGGCGGATGAGGTCGTTCATCGCCGCGTCGACGATCACGAAGTTCTTGATCTCGCCCTGCTTGAGGAAGATCGTCCGCGTGAGCAGCACGCCGGCGTTGCCGACGATGACGCGCCCCGGCTCGCAGATCAGCGTGAGGTCGGTGAGGCCCACCGCGTCGAACGCCGCCATCGCCTCGTCGATCGCCGCGCCGTACTCGTCGGGCGAGGGCGGGCTCTCGGCGTTGTAGGGGATGCCGAGGCCGCCGCCGATGTCGAGCGAGCGGATGGTCACGCCCTCCTTGACCAGCGACGCGGTCAATTCCGCTAGACGCAAAATCGCGTCGCGGAACGGCGACGTCTTGGTGAGCTGCGACCCGATGTGGCAGTCGAGCCCCACCACCTCGATGTGCGGCAGCGACATCGCCAGGCGGAACGCCTCGCGCGCCTGCGCCACCGGGATGCCGAACTTGTTCTTCTTGAGCCCCGTCGAGATGTAGGGGTGCGTCTCGGCGTCGACGTCGGGGTTCACGCGCAGCGCGACCGGCGCCCGCTTCCCGACGCGCGCCGCCACCTTCTCGATCGCCTCGAGCTCGGCGACGCTCTCCACGTTGAAGGCGAGGATCCCGACGCCGAGCGCGTACTCGATCTCGTCGTCGCGCTTGCCGACGCCCGAGAAGACGATCTTCTGCGGATCGGCGCCCGCCTTGAGGGCGCGGAAGATCTCGCCGCGCGAGACGGTGTCGACGCCGGCGCCGAGCGAGATCAGCGTGCGCAGCACCGCGATGTTGGAGTTCGCCTTCGCCGAGTAGCAGACCAGCGACTTGCGCTTGCCGAGCGCCTGGCTGAACACCCGGTAGTGGCGCTCGAGCGTGGCGTGGCTGTAGACGTAGACGGGCGTCCCCACCTCGTCGGCGATCTTCGCCAGCGGGACGTCCTCACAGTAGAGCGAGCTGTCGCGGTACTGGAAGTGGTGCATCTCTCTCCCTATTCGTGTCTATCAGAAATGGACGGCGGCGGTCTCGATCGCCGCCAGCACGCGCGCGCGCGCCGGGCCGCCGGGGACGTCGCGGCGATCCACCGCCCGCGCCGCGTCGAGCACCGCGCGGATCCCGTCGTCGATACGGTCCGACGCCGCCGCGCCGACGACCGCGCCCGCCGCCGCGCGCATCTCGTCGATCGACAGCGCGCCGATGTCCACGCCGCGCGCCGAGGCCGCGCGCACGATCGCGCCCGCCGCCGCGTGCCCGTCGCGGAAGGGCAGCCCGCGCGTCACCAGGAAGTCGGCGACCTCCGTCGCCAGGAGGTGCCCCTCGTCGAGCGCGCGCTTGAGCCGCTCGACGTCGAACGTCGACCCGGCGACGAGCCCGCCCATCGTCCGCGCGCACAGCTGCGCCGTCTCGAGCGCGTCGTAGAGCGGCTCCTGCGTCTCCTGCAGATCCTTGTTGTAGGCGAGCGGCAGCCCCTTCAAGACCGTCAGCAGCGCGACGAGATCGCCGTAGACGCGCCCCGGCTTGGCGCGCACGAGCTCAGGAATGTCCGGGTTCATCTTCTGCGGCATGATGCTCGACCCCGAGCAGTAGGCCTCGGGCAGCCGCACGAAGCGGAACTCCTGCGACGCCCACAGCACCAGCTCCTCGCCGAGCCGCGACAGGTGCGCCATCACCAGCGCGCAGGCGCTCACGATCTCGACGGCGAAGTCGCGATCCCCGACGGCGTCGAGGCTGTTCGCGGTGATCCCCTCGAACCCGAGCGTGCGCGCGACGTGCTCGCGATCGATCGCGAACGTCGTCGCCGCCAGCGCGCCCGACCCGAGCGGGCTGCGCCGCGCGCGCCGCGCCGCGTCCGCCAGCCGCTCGCGATCGCGGAGGATCATCTCGACGTACGCGAGGAAGTGGTGGGCGAGGCGGATCGGCTGCGCGCGCTGGAGGTGCGTGTACCCCGGCGCCAGCGTGTCGACGTGCGCGCGCGCCTGATCGAGGAGGGCGCGGCCGAGCCCGCGCAGCGCCTCATCGAGCCGCCCGACCTCGGCGACCGCGTAGAGGCGGAGGTCGGTCGCGACCTGATCGTTCCTGCTGCGTGCCGTGTGCAACCTCGCGCCCGCATCGCCGATGAGCTCGGTGAGGCGATGCTCGACGTTCATGTGGACGTCTTCGCGCTGCGGATCGAGGGTGAGCTCGCCGCGCTCCCACTCGGCCTGCACCTGATCGAGGCCGCGGCAGATCGCCTCGGCGTCGGCTTCGCTGAGGATGCCGCGCGAGGCGAGCATCTTCGCGTGCGCCTTCGATCCGGCGATGTCGTGAGGGAGCAGCCGCCAGTCGAAGCCGACCGAGGCGTTGAGCGCTGCTGCGTCTGCTTGGAGAGAGGACTCGAACCGCCCGCGTCGCATGACGCGGGCAGTCTAGAACATTAAGCGCTGCGGCGCTGCTGCGACTTCGCGGCTTCGAGCTCAGCGAAGAAGCGGATGGCCGTGTCGACGCCGTTCTCGAGCGACTCGAGGACGAGCGGCACGATGCCCGCGTTCTCGTTGCGGAGCACGTCGTAGTAGCGCTGGCGCTCGATGCTGTGGAGGATGACCGGCGGGAAGCCGTCACGCAGCAGCATGAGGTTCATGAGCAGGCGCGCCACCTTCCCCGAGTTCTTCGGCCACGGGAAGATCGACATCACCTTGTAGTGCGCGCGCGCGGCGCGCTCCACCGGGTGCATGTGGTGCGTCTCGTCCTCGTCGAGCCACGCGACGAGCTGCTTCATGCGCGGCAGGATCTTGTCCGGCTGCGCGATCTCGTGGAAGTAGAGGCGGTGGAGCGGGTTGTCCTTGCGGAACGGATTCCCCTTCGCGATCTCCTCGGGCGTCAGCAGCTCATGGAGGTGCTTGATCGTCTCGACGGTGATCTGGTTCCGCCACTTCCGCTTGTTCTGGTGCCGCTCCGCCGCCCACGTCCGCGCCTGCTGACGAACCCACTCGATCGCGGCCTTGTGGTTCTTGATCTCCTCGTACATCGGGATGAGCGAGACGTCGGAGATGATCTTCTTGTCGATGGCCGCCTTCAGCTCGTGGTAGCTGATGACGACGCCCTCGAGCGCGTTGTCGTGGTAGATCCACGACTGGTCGAGCTTGTCATCGAACTCGGCGACGACGCTCGCCTTGGCGCGGATGCGGTGCTCGCGAAGCGACTCCACCTTCCCTTCGAGCGTGAAGAACTTCGAATCCATCCACAGCTCTCCTTAGTCAAAACCCTCTAACTGCTTCCCAAAGAACCGTTTCGCGGGACACGATACTAACGCCCCTCCGACGATACCGTCAAGAGACAGGTGGGCGAACGTGGTGGGACGGGGGTGTCTCAAGTGAGAACACCGTCCTCGTTCGCAACGATCCGCATCGATTCCCGCACATCTCCATCATTTCGATGCGTTAGGCCGGGGTGTCGCTGCACCGACACCCCTGTCTGGCGATCGTTCATCCAGTCCAACCATTTGAAATCACGTCATTATCATCCGCCGCTGTGACAACGTGGCGCATCGTTAATCGCCTAACGGACCAAAACCCCGTTTACAACGCCGAACGAGAGTGGTTTATTGCGCGCCTCTCAAGGTTTGGGCGGGGTTCGTCGATTCGCGGGAGACCAAAACGGATCCCCGAACGGTGCTCGTGAGGTGGATCGCTTCTTGATAAGAGCGCCCGCCGGACCGGCCCAGAAGCGGTGGAGGACCAGGACGTGAACAGGTCGTACGGGATTCTCAAAGCTGTCTTGCTCCTCCTGGCGTTGGTGTCCACCGCAGGTGTGGCCCGCGGCCAGGGTGCGGGTCTCTCGGTTTCCGCCAGCGGCGCCGACAAGCCCCCGCGCTTCTACGGGTTCACGGGCGAGATCACGTTCGCCGACGCGTCGGGCCTCAACGGCGTCGGGCAGAACTACCGCAACGATCTCACCTGGTACCTGCAGCCGCGCTGGAACATCGGCCGGATGTTCCTCCGTGGTACTCGGTTCGCCGGGATGACGTTGGTTGCGCGCTTCATCATCACGCAGAACCTCACCGGCGTCGATCCGCAGAACTTCGGCACCAATGGTGGTCCGTCGCCGATGGGGACCTGCGGCAACCCGACGGTCACCAACGGCGTCGTCGACCCGACGACGGTCGGCTACTGCAACTACGAGCAGCCGGTGCGCCGCACCGACTACTCGGACCTCTGGCTCACCTTCGCGATCCCGAAGATCTACACCATCCCGAAGCTCGGCCTGAACCTCAACCCGTCGCTGCGCTTCATCCTCCCGACGTCGCTCCAGAGCCGTCAGGCGAACACGGTCATGTCGATCACCGCGTTCCTCGGCCTCGGGCGCGCGTTCTTCAACGGCAAGTGGCGCGTCGGCTACTCGTTCGGCTTCAACAAGTGGTTCCAGACGAAGCCGACCGGGTCGCGCCCCTACACCTCGGGCAACGCGGTCGCGCAGGGCGGCAACCCGTGGGACGGCTCGGCGGGCGCGGCGCTCTCGAACTTCCTCCTCGATCCGACGACGGGCACGCAGGTCGATCGCACGGGTGAGGGCGGGTTCAACACCAACTTCACGCTGCAGAACATCTTCTCGACGGGCGTGCAGCTCCACGAGAAGGTCTCGTTCGACCTCCTCTACTTCACGGGCTCGAGCCAGGGCTACTCGGCTCCCTGCTCCGTGCAGATCCAGGGCTACACCATCGACACCTGCGCGACGGGCGCGGCGGTCGCGGCGAACTCGGGCAGCTTCCTCGATCGTCCGGGCTGGCGGCACTCGCAGGTGCTCTGGGCGTCGCTCGACTACAGCCCCCTCGACTGGCTGACGCTGACGCTCGCGTACATCACCGTCGCTCCGATGTACCACCCGAACGGGACGTACCAGCAGGCGATCATCTCGGCCGACTACAACTCGTACTCAACGGTCCAATTGGGGGCGAGCTTCGCCATCGATGGGATCGCGGCAAAAGTCATCAAAGAGCGGAAGAACTAACGGAGGCATGCGGATGTTCAAGTTCTCGAAGTTTGGCCTTGCCGCGGCGGCCCTCATGGTGCTCGCCACGGGCTGCCAGGAGCGGCCTCCGCGGTCGTTCGTGCAGCCCAACGTCCTCAAGAAGAGTGATCTCGAGGGGACGTGGTACTACATGCAGACGATCACCGAAGCCCCCGTCACTGCGACCTTCACGGCCGCCGGGTTCAACTCCGGCCTCATGAAGATCAAGTTCGACATCCAGGAGGGGACGCTCTTTGCTCGTCGCGCCTACGAGCAGATCGAGAACTCCGAGGATGCCAAGCTGAAGGACGCGGGCGGCTACTACGGTCAGCCGCTCGCCGCGTGGCCGATCCAGAACCAGTTCGACATCATCCGCGACTACAACCCGACGACCGGTGAGGAGACGAACCGCATCATCGAGTCGACGGAGCGCCCCTGGAACGAGCGCGAGTTCATGCGCGTCAACTGGGCGGACAACACGCTGACGACCGAGAACTGGAATGGTCTCGGCATCAACTTCTTCATCGACAACTGGGCGCGCATCCAGCCGGCCAGCTACTGGGAGAGCGATCCCACGAAGGAGGACGCGCTGCACCTCGAGCGCGCCGACGAGACGGATGGCGACGAGTTCGCGGTGGGCGAGGCGAACTACCTCGACGTCACCAACAAGTGGATCATCTCGCCGGAGCAGACGACGATCTCGTTCGAGGAGAACGGGCAGACGAGCCAGGTGACCTGGCCGACCTGCTTCCTCGGCTACAAGATCCAGGACTGCACCTCGCAGGTGTACAAGGTCCGCCACTCGTTCGCGAAGGTCTCGCCGAAGCACGACTACGAGCCGCGTAAGTGGGACGGTCTCCAGATGGACCTCTTCGGGTTCTTCGAGACCGGCAACAGCCGCCTCACCTACAACCGTCAGTACGGCGTCACCAACAGCGGCCTGAAGCGCTACATGGAGCGCTTCAACGTGTGGAAGAAGTCGTACGAGGCCGACGGCAAGACGCCGATCCCGTACGAGCGCCGCGAGCAGCGCACCATCCCGTACTACATGGTCTCGTCGACGGGCGAGTTCCCGAAGGACCTCTACCCGGAGGCGGTCGAGGTCGTTCGTCAGTGGAACGAGGCCGTCAAGGTCGCCGTCGCCGACGTGACCGGCAAGGATGTCTCGGCCCTGAAGGACGTCTTCGTCCCCTGCCACAACCCGGTCAAGCAGGTCGCTGACGCGGACGGCCCGGCCGACAACGAGGTGTGCAAGTCGAACCTCAAGCCGCAGCTCGACGCGAAGGGCAACGTCGTCAAGGACGCGAACGGCAACCCGATCCTCGCGATGCGCTACGGCGATCCGCGCCGCGCGCTCATCTACTGGGTGAACGAGTTCCAGGCGGGCGGTCCGCTCGGCCTTGGCCCGGCCAACTCGGATCCGGAGACGGGCGAGTCGATCGGCGCCGTCGCCAACATCTACGGCGGCGCGCTCGACACCTACGTCACGCGCTCGCGCGACCTCATCAAGCTCCTCACCGGCCAGCTCTCGCAGGACGAGTTCATCAACGGCACCGACGTGAAGGGCTTCGTCGACCGCGTCCGCAACGGGACGATGGATCGGAACGAGACCATCTCGCCGGAGGACGTCGCCAAGCTGACGGCCGCCGTCGACCTCTCGAAGTTCCGCGGCGGCGCCCCCGAGGCGCGCATCGACCAGAAGAACGGCCCGCTGGCCTTCCTCGAGTCGCTCAAGAACCGTGAGAACGCGCTCTTCCGCAACGGCCTCCTCAGCGACGGGAGCTCGTCGGACCTCGGCCAGATCCGCCGCAACAAGCTGAAGGGCACGCAGCTCGAGGCGATGATGATCACGCCGGACATCATGGCGATGGCCAACGCCACGGGCTCGGACTTCACGGCGCTCAGCGACGTCGAGAAGGCGCGCATCTCGCCGCTCCGCTCGGAGGCGGTCCGCAAGCGCATCGAGGACCGCATGAACAAGATGCGGGCGTTCGGCATCGACTTCGCCGACTTCGCCGACGAGGGCCTGGTTCAGCGCGCGATCAAGTATGCGCGTGACCCCGAGGTCCCGAACATGGACGACGAGGTCATCCGCAAGAAGCTCCGCAAGGACATCTTCCTTGGCGTGACGCTCCACGAGGTCGGCCACAACATGGGCCTCCGCCACAACTTCCGCGCGTCGTGGGACGCCCTCAACTACTTCGACGAGTACTGGAAGCTGCGTGAGCACGCGGCGCGCACCGGTGGTGGCGGGCGCTTCGTGAGCTACGACTTCGGCAGCAACCAGCCGCAGGCGGCCGCCTACGCCGCCGACAACTCGCCGGAGTGCCAGTACCCGGCGCGCGACGCGAACTACGGCTTCAGCGGCCCGCCCGCCGCTGGTCAGCAGCGCACGCGTACGTACACCGCGGTCAACGCGAACGAGATTCTCTTCCGCCCGCGCTACAAGAACTGCCGCGGCGGCGCGACGTCAGTGCACGAGGTCATGGGCATCGCCGACAACAACGAGCAGCTCCGCAGTGGCATCCGCGAGGCGCAGTACTCGTCGATCATGGACTACGGCGCCGAGTTCAACTCGGACCTCCTCGGCCTCGGCAAGTACGACAAGGCCGCGATGAAGTTCGGCTACGCCGGCGACGGCTACGTCGAGGTCTTCACCGACGCGGACCAGTCGGGCAGCCTCTCGGCCGGCCCGAAGCTGAAGTGGTTCTACCTCCAGTACTTCCAGGGCGCGTTCGGCTATCCGTCGCCGCTCTATCAGGAGGGCGCGAGCGACCCGCTGCTCACGCTGAACTACACGGAGTATCCGAAGCTCTTCAAGGGCGCGACCATGAAGGACAAGGTCGCGTCGATGCAGAAGCGCAAGGACGTTCCGTTCCGCGACATCTCGGCCTACTCGTACGACTCGGATACGGGCCGCCTGACGCTCAACGATCAGACGCTCCGCACGGACTCGGACGGCAACATCATGGTGCCGTACTACTTCTGCTCGGACGAGTTCGCGAACAACCTCACCTGCCGTCGCTTCGACTCGGGCGCGGACGTCTACGAGCAGCTCACCGACGTCATCTCGCGCTACGAGAACTTCTACCTGCTGAACAACTTCAAGCGCGACAAGTGGACGTTCTACAGCTCGCTCGCGTACCGCAGCCGCATCGCCGACCGCTACTTCGACTACCTCCACGCGGCGATGACCTGGTACACGCTCATCCGCGCGAACTTCGAGGGTAATCTCGACAACCTCGACAAGTTCTACGGCGACGAGGACCTCTGGGGTCCGTTCACCGTCGGCGTGACCAAGGGCCTCGACGCCTTCGGCCAGATCCTCGCGAAGCCGCAGGCGGGTACCTACTCGCTCGTCGACGTCCCGGAGAACAACGAGTATCAGTTCAAGGTCTACCGTCAGACGAGCGACACGATCACGTCGAACCCGCTCGGTGGGTCGCGCGGCCCGATCATCGGCCTCATCGACGGCAAGTACCTCGACACGACGTGGGACTTCAGCGGGTGCGGGTACTTCTGGGGCGACGAGTGCCAGAGCCGCATCGGCTACTTCATCGACAAGACGATCGCCCTCGACGTGCTGACGCAGTCGCAGGCCTACTTCACGGGCCGCGACACCACGACCGACGTCCGCAAGTACGCCATCGGGTACTACACGGGCTTCAAGAACCAGCTGCTCGAGAAGCTCGGCGCGATCCTCTCGGGCGACCTGACGTCGTGGGGCCCGCGCGGCACCGTCAACGGCAACAACCTGTCGGTGAAGTACCGCTCGTGGGTGACCGACCCGAGCCAGCCGGTGGACATGACCGGCGACGTCGTTGACCCGGCCAGCGGCTTCACGCTGCAGCTCTACACCGGGCTGTACGCGCTGGCGTCGATCCCGACGACCTTCGATCTCGACCTCGTCGAGAACTCGAGGATCTTCGTGGTCGGCAACGGCGAGGCGCCGGCTCCGGACTCGGAGATCACCAGCCCGGCGACGGGGACGCAGCTCACGGCGTCGTCGAACCTCAACACCATCACGACGAACTGGGTGTGGGTCCGCGATCCGGAGTCGCAGAAGACGTACGCCGCTCGTCGCGTCGGCGCCACGGCGGATGGGCGTCGTCTCGACGTCGCGGCCCGCATGCTGCTCACGTACGCGAAGGCGGTCGACGCGCGTACGACGGCGTGCGCTGGCCCGGGGAGCACCTCGACCTCGTGCTTCGCGAAGAAGCAGGCCGTGACGAACTACAAGGCGAACCTCGACGTCATGCGCTCGCTGCACCAGGCGTTCGGCTACGGCACCTACCGTACCGACGCGCCGTTTGCCTACTAACCGCCTAGCGGTCGCTTAAAGACAGAGCCCCGGAGCGGCAACGCTCCGGGGCTTTTGTTTTTTGCGGTTGATGAGGAAAGGCTCCGCGTGTATAGACACGCGGGTCGTCTGCGCGTTTAGCTCAGCTGGATAGAGCGTCGGCCTCCGGAGCCGAAGGCCAGAGGTTCGAATCCTCTAACGCGCACTAAGCCGCTTGGGCGAGCGGCGCCGAGGTCGCCGGGGACCAGGTGGCGGCGGCTCGCCGATGAAGCCGGAAGGCGGCGGGCGTCGTGCGAGCGTGCTCGCGCATGAGCAGCGTCAGCTTCTGCTCGGAGATGCCGATGCGCCCGGCGACGGCGGCCACCTTGAGGTCGGTCGTCGTGAGGAGCTCGACGGCGGCGGCGAAGCAGGCCTCGCGCTGCTCGTCGCGGAACGAGGTGCCCGCGCGCTCGAGCTCGCGCTGCAGCGTGCGCGTCGAGACCGCGAGGCGACGCGCGGCCAGCGCGAGGTGCAGGTCGCCCGGCCGCTGGCGCAGGATCCCACGCAGCGCAGCGACGAGACGCGGGGTGCCGCGGGTGGCGGCGGCGCGCGCCGCGAGCGCCGTCGAGAGCGCGGCGGCGTCGCCCGCGTCGCCGGCGATCGCCAGCCCGGCGTCGAGCGAGCGCGCGGTGCGGAACGGGTGCGTGTCGCCGACGAAGGGGAGCAGGCCGGCGATGGCCATCGCCTCGACGCCGTCGCCGAGGACGCTCACCTGGAGCCGCACGCGGCGGCGGAGCCAGTCGCGCTCCTCATGCAGCCAGCCGACGAGCGCGCGCAGCCCATCCTCCGAGAGGCGCTCGAGGCCGCTCGTGTCGAAGACGAGCGTGACGCGCGGACCGACGGTCGATTCGCAGAGCGGCTCGATCGCGCGCAGCAGCGACACGAGCTCGGCGAGGTCCTCGGGCGACGGCGTGCCCCACAGCGTGGCGCCGAGGAGCGTCGGCGACGCGCACCACACGAGGCCGCTGCGTGCCGCGGCCCAGCAGCCGAGCGGAGCGCGGAGGAACCCACACGAATCGGTCTGGCGGAGGTCGATCTCGGACGCGATGTCGTCACGCATGCCGGCCACCTAGAGCAGGGCCCAGGCCACTTCGAAGTCCGCGCCGCGCGCGGGGTTCGAGCCGGTCGCGCCCGTCGGAGATGCAAGGTTCGCCATCGGCGCGAATGCAAACGTTGCCGTTCGTGCAGCGCTTGCCTTCGCTCGAGCGCGCGCGCTTGTCCACCGCGGGGGCCCGTGAAAGGATGCGAGCGTGGGGCTCGGGGGGATGGGGCTCCCGCCGATCATGCTCGACGACTCCACGCGAAGCCTCACGCTCCAGCGCCGTGAACGGGCCCACATCCTCGTCGTCCAGGGAGGGTCGTCGTCGCTGTTCCACCTGCCCTGGGCGGGCGCGGTGGTGATCGGGCGCGCGCCCGGCGTCGACGTGCGGCTCGCGTCGAGCGCGTCGTCGCGCCAGCACGCGCGCATCACCGTGAGCGACGGAGACATCGAGATCGTCGATCTCGAGAGCCACAACGGGACGCGCGTCAACGGCGAGCGCATCACCGGGCCGCGCGTGCTGACGTCGGGCGACGTCATCGCGATCGGGGACACGGTGCTGGTCCTGCACAGCACGCGAGCGGTGGGGCCGTCGGCGGGGCGCGCGCTGGTGCCGTTCGCGGCGCTCCGGCAGCGACTCGACGAGGAGGTCGAGCGCGCCGTCGGATACGAGCGGCCCCTCGGCGTGGCCACGCTCTCGTTCGGCGTCGGCGGGTGGGACGCGGCGCGGGTGCGCGCGGCGCTCGAGCGGCAGCTGCGGCTCATCGACGTCATCGGGCAGGTGAGCGACACGCAGGTCGTCGTGCTGCTGCCCGAGCTGCAGAAGGAGGCGGTGGTCGCGTCGACGGAGCGGATGGTGCTCGCGCTGCGCGCGGTGGTGCCGTCGGTGAAGGGGGGCGTGGCGAGCCTGCCGGGCGACGGCTGCCGCGGCGACGCGCTCCTCGGGGCGTCGCGCACGGCCGCGGTGCTGGCGGAGCCAGGGGCGGTGAAGGACGCGGCGGACTGCTCGCGCCACTTCACGTTCGGCGACCGCGCGGTGTGGGTCGCCGACCCGGCGATGCTCCAGGTGTACGAGCTCATCGCGCGCCTGGCGAAGAGCGACCTCTCGGTGCTGGTCGGCGGCGAGACGGGCGTCGGCAAGGAGAACGCGGCCTACGCGATCCACCACTGGTCGGCGCGCGCCGAGCGGCCGATCGTGACGCTCAACTGCGCGGCGCTGCCCGATACGCTCGTCGAGAGCGAGCTGTTCGGCTACGAGAAGGGGGCCTTCTCGGGCGCGGCGGCGACGAAGCCGGGGCTGCTCGAGCAGGCCGACGGCGGGACGGTGTTCCTCGACGAGGTGGGCGAGCTGACGCTGGTGGCGCAGGCCAAGCTGCTGCGCGCGCTCGAGTCGAAGCGGGTGACGCGCCTCGGGTCGGTGAAGGAGCGCGCCGTCGATCTGCGCGTCGTCACCGCGACGAACCGCAAGCTGGAGGAGGAGGTCAAGGCGGGGCGGTTCCGTCAGGACCTCCTGTTCCGGTTGAACGCAGCGACGGTGCTGCTGCCGCCGCTGCGCGAGCGGCCGCGCGAGGTGGCGCTGCTCAGCCGCACGTTCCTCGACGCCGCGCGCGAGCGCGCCGGGCAGGCGCCGCTGTCGATCTCGGCGGCGGCGATGGACCTCCTCACGCGCTACGAGTGGCCGGGCAACGTGCGCGAGCTCAAGAACGCGATGGAGTTCGCGGCGGCGACGGTGAGCGACGAGGTGCTCGAGCCCGGGCACTTGCCGTCGACGCTGCTCGGTGCGGCGGACGAGGCGCTGGCCGGCGACGACGGGCAGGCGCCGGCGCCGTCGGGGAAGACGGCGGAGCGGCGCTTCCGACCGATCGCCGACGAGCTGCGCGATCTCGAGCGGCGGCGGATGGAGGAGGCGCTCGAGGCGGCGGGCGGGGTGCAGAAGCGCGCGGCCGAGCTGATCGCGATGCCGCTCCGCACCTTCGCCATGAAGGCGAAGCAGCACGGCCTCACCGGCAAGCGACGCGGCGGCGACGGCGCCTAGCCGTCGGTCGTCGGCTACGGGCCGCAGCCGATGCGTTTGTCGTCGAAGACGACCTCGTCCATGTAGAGGTCGATGGCCGGCGTCGTCGAGGTGATGATCTTGTAGACGCCGAGCTCGACGCGCCCGAAGGGGGCCGTGCGCGGGAGATCGACGACGGCGAGCTCGGGCGCCTCGACGCCGTCGAGCCACACGCGCTGCTGGAGCGTGCCGCCGTCGCCGAGGCGCTGCGAGAACATCCACTCGACGCAGACCCAGCGGTTGATCGCGAACGTCGACGTGGCGTCGCGCGCGCCGCTCGCCCAGGCGAGCTGGAGCGTGCGGTTCGCGTTGTAGCCGAGCTCGGCGACCTCGAAGGGGGTGACCACCTGGCGCAGCGAGAGGAGCGACGTCTGCAGCCCGCCCGTCGAGCCCGAGGGCACGTAGATGAAGGCGCGGAAGTACATCGTGTCGAGCGAGATCGAGTTGTCGACGAGGAACGCGGAGGCGAAGTAGTTGGCGCCCATATCGGCCGACCAGACCTCGCCGGTGAAGTGCAGCGACGAGCTGCCGCGGTAGGCGCGCGCCGTCGAGAGCTCGAACGTCGCCCAGGGCGGGCTGGTCGATGGGATCCAGCGCGTGCCGAGCGGCGTCTCGAAGTCCTCGCACTTGAGGAAGCTCCCCGTCGCGCAGACCGAGCCTGGCGCGCCCATCTCCGTCGGGTTGCCGTCAGGCGACGGCAGGTCGGGCAGGTCGGGGATGGGCAGGTCGGTGGTCGGCTCGGGGCCGGCGGGCGCGAGGCGGATGGTGGCGGCGACGGCCTCGTGGGCGTGCAGCGCCACGCCGGGGAGCGTGTTGGCGGCGAAGCGGGTGCCCGTCGAGTCGAGCGAGCCGCTGTCGGCGGCGGCGTGATAGACGAGGCGCGCCTCGCGCTCGGTGCGGACGCGATCGTTCACCGGGACGTCGCCGCTCCAGGTGTCGGCGCCGCTGACGCCGATGCGCAGCGACGCCAGGCGCGAGACGTCGACGGCGTCGTCGAAGGTGATGTGCAGGTCGACGTCGGCCGTCGAGCAGGCGGCGAAGAGGGCGATGACCACGACGGCGAGCGCGCGCGGCGGGGTCATGGCGTGCGCGGGCCGATGTCGGGGAGGTTGGGGTGGAAGTCGGGGCCGCGCGTGCCGTAGGCGACGCCGACACCGACGGCGACTCCGACGACGGCGGCCGCGCCGATGCCGGCGATGGCCCAGGGCCACCAGCGGCGCTTCGACGGAGCCGGGCGCGCGGGGGCGGCGATCGCCGTCGTGGCGAGGGGCGGCGCGGCGACAGTGGGCCGCGCGGGCGCGGGGGGCGTCGTCGGCTCGGTTGCCGTCGCTGTGGGCAGCTGCTTCGGGGGCGGCTCGGGAGTCGTCGTGCGCGCCGCGCGCAAGGTCGCGATGCGCGCCAGCACCACCTCGCGTCGCGAGGAGCGCGGCGCCGCCGCCAGGTACTGCTCGTAGCGCGCGATCGCCTCGTCGGCGCGGCCGAGCTTGTCGGCGCACTCGGCGATGTTGAACAGCAGCCCCGCGTAGGGCGCGAGCCGATACGACGCCTCGAACTCGACGATCGCGCGCTCGAGATCCCCCGCCTCGACGAAGCGCAGCCCGGCGGCGTAGCGCCCCTTCGCCGTGACCTCGCTCTCGGGGCCGGCGTGCGCGCCGCGCGCACCGACGAGGATGACGAGCGCGCAGGCGAGCAGCGTCGCGACGACGAGCCGCATCACTCGGGCGGAGGCCACGGGACCTGGAGCTCGGGGCGGCCCCTCGGCGGCGGCCTCACCGTCGAGGACGACCGCGGAGCGCGCTCGAGCGTGAGCGTGAGCTCGAGGGTGCGCCCGGCCTCGACCTCGAAGGTGGCGTCGCGCGGCAGGTGCCCGGGCGCGGTGACGTGGAGGTGGTGGCGACCCGGCACGGCGTCGAGCGAGACGCGCTCCACCCCCGCGCCCACCATCTTGCCGTCGAGCGTCCAGCTCGCGTCGGCGCGGTTCGCGCTGGCGGAGAGCCGCCCCGTCGACGGAACCTGCGCGGGCGTCGGCGGCGGCGTCGGCTCGGGCTGGGGCTGCGGCTGCGTCTTCTTCGGCTCGGGCTCCGGCGTCGGCTGCTGCGGCGGCTGCGGCGCGATCGGATCCGGCAGCGCGACCGGCGTGTGGCTCCGCTGCGCCGCGATCAGCCCACCGCCACCGACGAGAACGAGCGCCAGCACCGCCGCCGCGACGCCCCACGTGCGGCGGCGGGGCCCGACGTGCGTGAAGGGCGCCGCCTCGAGCGCGGCCAGCACCTCGGCGGCGCTCTTCGGTCGAGCCTCCGGCGCCTTCTGCAGCAGCTGGTCGACGAGCCGCACGAGGTGCGATGGCACCCCCGCCGGCAGCGGCTCGGGCGCCTCGCCGAGGATGCGCGCGCACAGGAGCGGCGTCGTCGTGGCGACGAAGGGCGCGCGCCCGCGCAGCATCTCCGACAGCACCACGCCGAGCGACCAGAGGTCCGCGCGCGCGTCGATCTCCTCGCCGCGCAGCTGCTCGGGCGCCATGTACGCGATGGTCCCGACGACGCCGCCCGCGCGCGTGAGCGACGCCTCGCCAGCCTCGAGCGTCGACAGCTTGGCCACCCCGAAGTCGAGCAGCTTCACCTGCCCGTCGCGCGTCACCAGCACGTTCGCCGGTTTCACGTCGCGGTGGGTGATCCCCGCGCGATGGGCCGCGTCGAGCGCCGCCGCCAGCTGCGTCGCGATCCGCTGCGCCTCGTCGGGGATGAGCGCCCCGCGCGCGATCCGCTGCTTGAGCGTCTCGCCGTCGTAGAGCGCCATCACGATGAAGCGGATGCCCTCGACCTCCTCGAGGTCGTAGACCGTCCCGATGTTCGGGTGATCGAGCGCGCTCGCCGCCCGCGCCTCGCGCGTGAAGCGCTGGAGCGCGTCGGGATCGCTCGCCCGCGCGGGGCTCAGGAACTTCAGCGCCACCCGTCGCTGTAGCTCGAGATCGGTGCCGCGATAGACGACGCCCATGCCGCCGGCGCCGAGCTGCGCGTCGACGCGGTAGCGACGGAAGGTCCTGCCGATCAGCTGCTCGGCAGGCTGCGCGGGCACCACCTCGCCCGCGTCGAACGACTCGGTGCTCGCCGCGCCCGCCGTCGAGCCCAGCCCCGCGCCGCACGCCGCGCAGCGATCGGCGTCGGGCGGGCTCGGCCGAAGACATCTCGGGCAGAGGCGAGTCACCATCTGGGTAGGATGATAGCGCACTTGCCGGACCCGCTCTTTCGTAGCAACGTCCGCGCGTGCGCTCCGGTCTGGCCGCCCTCGCCCTCCTCGTCGCCACCGGAGGCGCCGCGTGCGGCCCGACGACCGCGCTCGACTACGGTCGCCAGCTCTTCTCGGATCCGGCGCTCTCGTCGGCGGCCTCGAATCGCTTCGCCTGCAAGACCTGCCACGACGCCGGCTCCCCGTCGGGCGCGCTGCGCCCCGGCTACCCGCTCCTCGACGTCACCCACCGCCCGTCGTTCTGGGGCGGCCAGGAGCTCACGCTGCGCGACGCCGTCAACCAGTGCCTGACGGAGCTCATGCGCGGCCGCCCGCTCAGCGCCGACGACGAGAAGGGGCGGGCGCTGTTCGTCTACTTGCGCAGCCTCGGCGATGGGAGCAGCAGCTGGGCCGCCGCGCAGCCCCTCACCTTCGTGCGCGACATCGTCGACGTCCCGAGCGGCGACGCCGCCGCCGGCGCGCGCCTCTACGACGCCGGCTGCGCGACCTGCCACGGCGCGCCCAACACCGCCGCCGGGCGCCTCGACGAGGGCGCGACGGTGATCCCCGACGACAGCGTGCGCGAGCACGGCGCCGACCCCACGACCGGCGCGCGCCCGATCACCATCGAGAAGGTGCGCCACGGGAAGTACTTCGCCGTCGGTGGGCACATGCCGCCCTTCGCGCTCGAGCTGCTCTCCGACGGCGCGCTCGGCGATCTGCTGGCCTTCCTCGAGACGAAGGGGCTGCCCCCGTCGAGATAATCCCCAGTTGCGCTTTCGCTCCACAGCGTTAGCATCCAGAGGTGGTGATCCTGCGGCGCGCGCTGGCGGTGCTCCTCGCCGCGCTGGTCCTCGTCGAGGCCGGCGGCGCAGCGCGCGCGATCGCCGCCGCCGGGGACGTGCGCTGCTGCTGCGGCGCGCACTCCTTCGCGCGCCCCTGCCGCTGCCGCTCGTGCCCCGCCGCCCGTCGCCGCGCGACCGTCGACGACGCGCACGCCGAGCACGCGCACGAGCAGGCCGCCGCGCCGCTCCTCGCGCCCGACGGCCACTGCCAGCTCGGCTCCGACGCCGACGCGCTCGTTCCGCTGGTGCTCTTCCCCGCGCCTCCGCTGCTCGCGCCGGTCGCCACCGTCGAGGTCGCGCACCCGACGCCGCCGTTCAGCCCCCCCGATCGCCACCCCGATCCGCTGCGTCCGCCGCCCTGATTCCGCCTCCGCGTCACCGTTTGGTTTGACCTCAAACGAATCGCGAGAGGCAGGAGTCCCATGTCCACCCGACCCCGATACCGGGGCGCGGGCGGTGTCCGGACGTCGTCCGTCGCGCTCCCGCTCGTCGTCGCGCTCTGCGCGGCGGCGGCGACCGAGCTCGCCCGACCGTCGTCCGCGCGCGCCTGCGTCCCCTGCTCGTGCGGCGATCCGACGCTGGTCGCGACCGGCGTCGAGCAGCCGTACCGCAACCGCGTCCGCCTCGCGCTCGAGGAGCGCTTCGGCACGCACGAGAGCGGCGAGGCGAGCACGCACCGCGCGTCGATCGTCTCGACCTCGTCGCTGTACGCCCTCTGGTCGCCGCACGATCGCGTCACCATCGGCGCGCAGCTGCCGTGGATCGTGAACGCCATCCGCGACGCCGACGGGCAGCTGCGCATCGCCAGCGGCCTCGGCGACCTCGAGACCAGCGCGCGCTTCGTCGTGGCGCGCGACCGCCGCTTCGCCGCGCGCCACATCCTGCAGCTCATGGCCGGGCTGAAGTGGCCGACCGCGCCGCGCATCACCGACGCGGAGGGCTACTTCTTCGCCGACGACGAGCAGCCCGGCTCGGGCTCGTTCGATCCCTTCGGCGGCGCGGCCTGGAGCTGGTTCACCGGCGGGCTCGCCTCGGGCGCGGTGCAACTCCTCGCGCGCGTGCCGACCGCGGGGCCGCGTGGCTATCGGCGCGGAGCGGCGGTGGCGTCGTCGGCGGTGGTGCAGCTGCAGCCGGTGCGCTGGTTCGCGCTCGGCCTCGGCGCCGTCGTGCTGTGGCGCGCGGCGGACACGCTGGCGAACGGCGCGGCGGCGCCCGACACCGGTGGCACCGTCGCGCAACTCCTGCCCGCCTTCCTGTTCGCGCCGGCGTCGCGCGTGCTGCTTCGCCTGTCCGCGAGCGTCCCAGTCGTGCAATCGTTCAACGGACGGCAGCGCGAGGGCGTCGAGGGCGTCCTCTCGCTCGCCGTCGACATTCGCTAGGAGCTTCCCCATGACCATGCTTCGCCTCGCTTCGATCCTCGTCGCCGCTGCCGTCCTCTCCATCCTCCAGTCGTGCGACTCGCACGGCGGCACCGGTCGCGAGCCCGACGAGTACACGGGCTGCGCCGCCGACGAGCAGTGGCGCCTCTTCGACGACGAGGACAAGAACGCCGTCGCCGACGCCACGCAGGCGCCGATCCTCGTCACGCCGGCGACGACCACCACGCGCGCCGCCGACGCGCCGCCGGTCTTCTCCTGGACGCGCGCCGGCACCAGCAATCCCGGCGCCACGCTCGGCGACGTGCCGCACGAGAACGGCCCCGACTGCAACAACTGCTGCCCGCAGTGGAACGGCGGCGCGCTCGGCACGCTGCACCTGCCGCCGATCTCCGGCACCGTCTACGACCTGCAATTTCTCGTAGACGGAAAAGTCGCCTGGCGCGCGCTCACCACGCTGCAGGAGTACAAGCCGACGGCGGCGGCCTGGGCGGCGATCACCGCCGGGGCGTCGTTCGACCTCAAGATCGTGCGCATCGTGGTGCTCCGCAACGACGCCAAGGAGGGGCCCTTCGTCGCGCCCACCCCGACGCGCTTCACCGTCGCGCGCTGAGCGCCGCTCGTCGCTACTCCTCGTCGGAGGCGGGCCCGCCCGACGAGGCGATGTCGGTCGGCTTGATCTTCCCCGCGTCGAGCCCGCGCGCCCGCTTGGTCATCGTCTCCATCAGCTCGTCGAACGGCGGCACCGACCCCTTCATGAAGCGCAGCGGGTTCACTCGCGCGACGACGAACGGCCGCAGATAGGGGCTGTGCAGCCCCGCCGCCTTCAGCCGCTCGACCGCCTCCCCGACGGCGTCGTCGAGCGCCATCAGCTTCGCGGTGCGCGCCTTGCGCAGCTCCACCGCCTCCGCGAGCGGCTTGTCGAAGAAGGCGTCGGCCTTCCGCAGCACCGACGAGTAGGCCCCGCCCGAGAAGCGCCCGCGCTCCTCGTAGGCGAACCCCAGCGTCGGCAGCATCGGCTCCTCGAACTCGAGCACGCAGGCCGACTCGAGGCGATCGGGCGCGTGCGTGACGAGGTCCTCGTACATGCGCTTCACCTCGAGCGCCTTCTCGCGGAGGTTGTGCGCCTTCTCGATGTTGAGCGCGAGGATCTGGTACTGCACCTCGACCTTGGGGATGACCAGCGCCAGCACCGCCTTCGCGCCGAGCTCCTTCAGCGCCGTCAGCCGGTGGCCGCCGTTCGGCGTCTGATAGGCCCTGTCGCCGACGCGCACCGCGATGATCGGGTCGAGGTAGCGCCGCGTCCGGTCCATCGCCAGCGTGAGCTTGCGCACATGGCTGTCGGAGACGTCGCGCTGGAACGGGGTCCGCTCGACCTCGTCGATCGGCAGCGCGCACAGGAGCTGGACGTGCCCGCCGAGCGGCTCGCGGTAGATCGCCAGCACCTGTCCGCCGTCGGCAGCGACGGCGGCGGCGAGCGCGGCGGTGGGGCCCTCCGGCGCGGCGACGGGCAGCGCCGTCGGGCCGAGCTGCGTCGGCTCGAGGGTGACGCCCTTGCGTTTGCGCGGGCGGCCGGCCTTGGTGACGGGGCGCTTCTTCTGGACCTTGCGAGTGGCCATCTCTTGGTACTATCAACCAATTCCCGGGGGCGGTTGAGGCCGACCGTCTGCCCAACCGATTCCGCGTGAGCACGAGAAACGAACAGCCGGTCGTCTGCGTCGAAGGAGATATGCAGGCGTTGACCCCGGCGGAAGTGCCCCCCTCGACGGAGGTCGTCGCCCCCGTCCCCGCGCCGTCCGTGGCGCGCAGCGTGGTCCTCTCCGACGAGGCGTTCACCGAGCCGGTGACGCCCGGCGGGTACGCCTGGTGGTACATCGACGCCATCAGCGACGACGGCGAGCACGCGCTGACGGCGATCTTCTTCATCGGGTCGGTCTTCTCGGCCAGCTACGCCGCCCGCGCCCGTCGCGGCGAGCGCGCCCCCGCCGAGGAGCACCTCTGCGTGAACCTGGCGCTCTACCGTCGCGGCAAGCGCGTCGCCTGGGTAATGAGCGAGTACGACGCCGCGCAGCTGGTGGCGCGCCGTCCCGACGCGCTCGGGATCGCGCGCTCGTCGCTGACCCGGACGCCGGGCGGGCCGCTGGTGGCGCGCATCGACGACCGCGAGGCGCCGTGGGCGCTCTCGATGACCGGCATGGGCGGGGCGCGCGTCGACGGCGAGATGGTGCTCGAGCCGGCCTGCGCGCCGATCCCCGGGATCGAACTCGCCGAGGCGGGCTCCGGCCATCGCTGGCAGGTGCCGATCCCGCGCGCGCGCCTGCGCGTGAAGTTCGCGCGCCCGTCGCTGTCGTTCGAGGGGTGGGCCTACCACGACACCAACCGCGGCGAGACGCGCCTCGAGGAGGCGCTGTCGCGCTGGAGCTGGGCGCGCGTGCACGAGCGCGATCGCATGGTGGCGCTCTACACGACCGAGGATCGCAACGGCCGTCGCCACAGCGTGCTCGTCGACGCCAAGGATGGGGCGCCCGAGCGCGAGCGGCTGCCGCAGATGGTCCCCAACGGCCCCGCGGAGGAGCTGCGCCCGGCGGGCTGGGGCCTCACGCTGCCGGTCGGCTTCTCCGTCGATGGCGGGCGCGTGCGCGCGGTGCCCGAGCGGCTCCTCGACGTGGCGCCCTTCTATGCGCGGTACGAGGCGCGCCTGTCGGAGGGCGGCGTGGCGCGCGGGCTCGGCGTCGGCGAGCACCTCGATCTCGATCGCTTTCGCCGCCCGGGGATTCAGTTTCTGCTTCGATTCAAGACGCGAGATCGGCGGTGACGGTGTTCCTGTTCGCGCTGTCGGCGCTGTTGTTCCTCTGGGCGGGGAGCGCGATGGGCTTCTCGACGGTGGCGCTGTCGTGGGTGCGTCACCTGATCGCGCGCAGCGAGCGCATCGCGCGCGAGGCGCCGCCCGCGTGGCCGGCGCTGGCCATCCTGCGCCCGTGCGAGGGCGCCGACGCCGACCTCGAGGCGAATCTGTTGTCGTCGGTGACCGCGCGCTACGAGGGCGCGCGCCGGGTGATCGTGCTGGTCCCGTCGGTGACCGACCCGGCTTTCGCCGCCGCCGAGCGCGTGCGCGTCGAGGCCGCGCGGGTCGCGCCGTCGGTGCCGTTCGAGGTGCGCGTCACCGCCATCCAGACGCAGGCCAACCGCAAGGTGGCGCAGCTCGCCACCGTCGAGCGCGAGCTGGCGGAGGCGGTGATCGTCACCGCCGACAGCGACATCCGCTTCGACGACCGCACGCTCCCGTCGCTGCTGGCGGCGCTCGCCGCCGATCCCAAGGCCGGCGCGGCGACCGCGCCACAGGTGGAGGTCGCGCCGCGCACGCTCGGCGACTGGGCCTCGGCGGCGCTGCTCTCGTCGACGCCGCACGCCTTTTTGTGTCTAGCAGGATTGGCCGAGCAGGCGCGCGGCGCGCACCACCTCTGCGGCGCGCTCGTCGCCTATCGCCGCGGGCCGCTCGAGGAGGTGGGCGGCTTCCACTCGCTCGAGACCTTCCTCGGCGAGGACTTCGAGTTCGCGCGCCGCCTCCACGAGCGCGGCTACACCGTCGCGACCGCCGCGGTGTGCGGCCCCAACTACGACAGCGGCCGCACGCTCGGGCAGGTGACCAAGCGCTACGCGCGCTGGAGCGTCGTCACACGCCAGCAGCGCCCGTCGCTGTACGGCACCTACTTCCTCTTCCTCGGCTGCACGCCGCTCATCCTCGCGCTCACCGCCGTCGTCGCCGCGACGCAGCCGCCGTTCTGGTACATCTCGGTCCTCATGGCGGCGATCTACCTCGGGTCGCGCCTGGCGCTCGCCTTCACGCTGCGCGGGCGCATGGGCCTCCGTCGCGGGCCGCTCACGGTGCTGGCCAGCGTCCTCGGCGGCGAGCTCCTCATCCTGGCGGGTGCCCTCGGCGCCGTCGGTGAGCCCGAGGTCGAGTGGCGCGGCCATCGCTACCGCGTCGGCGCCGGCGGCCGCATGGAGCGGCTCACGCCCGCCCCGGTGAGCGAAGGAGCCTGACCCTGCGTGTGCTCGCCTTCGTGATCGCGCTGGTCGCGCGCGGGGCCGTCGCCCCGTCGGTCACCGTCGCCGATTCGGCGGGCCGCCCGCACCGCTTCCCCGACGCGGCCAAGCCGATGCTGGTCATCTACGAGGATCAGGACGGCGGCAAGGACAACCGCCACGCCAAGGAGGTCCTCGGGCGCGTCAACGCCAGCGCCGAGAACCGCGCCAAGGTGGAGGCCATCGCCGTCGCCGATCTCGAGAAGTGGAACTGGTGGCCGGCGCGCAAATATGCGCTAGACGATATTCGCAAGGCGGAGTCGGCGAAGGCGACCACCATCCTCCTCGACTGGAAGGGCGAGATCCGGAAGGCGTGGGGGCTGCCGAAGGGGAAGAACAGCTTGATCCTCGTCGCCCCCGACGGGAAGGTGCTGTGGTCGTCGGAGGGGACGATCTCCGATGCGCAGATCGAGGAGCTGCTCGCGCTGCTGCGCTCGCTCGGCCTGAAGACCTGACGGATCCTCAGCGGCAGTAGCGCGCCTGCGTCGGGTCGAGCTGGCAGCTGCGCGGGATCTCGGCCTTCTTCGTCACGCACATCGCGACGAAGATGCTGGCGTTCGGGCAGACGTAGCCCTGGCCGTTGACGCAGCAGAGGCCCTGCTTGATCGGCGGCGGCGGGGGTGGGGCGCTGTTCTGGACGACGGTGTGGTGGTAGCTGACGCTGTTGTTCACGCTGACGTTGCTGTTGTGCTGGACGTTGCGCTGCACGAAGACGGGCGCGGGCGGCGGCGCGGCGACGTACACCGGCTGGGGAGCCGGTGCGGGCGCGGAATAGACGGGCTCGACGGACGGCGCGGGAGCGGGGGCGGGCTCGGCGACGGCGCCCGAGTCGACGGCGGGCTCGGCGACAGGCCCGGCGGCAGGTGCCCAGCCGGCAGCGACGCGGAGGCGGCGCGCGGCGAGCCTGGCGGGGCGCTCGACCTCCTTGCGCACCACCTTCGCGAGGACCTCTCCCTCGTCGAGGCAGCGCGAGTCGACGACGGCCTGCTGCCCGGGGGCGACCCCCTCGGGAGGTGACGTGGCGATGAGGACGTTGTGATCGGTGTAGGTCACGGCGTGCACGCAGTTGCGCCCGCCGCGCGTGTCGCTGGCGACGAGTCGCTGCCCGTCGTCGACGAAGACGCGCATCTTGCGGCGGTTCATCGCGCGCGCGACGGCGTCGCGGACGGCGCTGGCGTCGTATTGCGAGCCGAGCTGCACCATGCGGGGCTGCGCGGGGACGAGCGTGCCGCCACAGCCGACCAGACCCAGCCCGACGAGCGCCACGAAGGAGGCGATGCGCATGCTCATGCGCGCTCGCAAAGCAGCCTCCGTGCCGCACGCGAAATCGACGACTTGCGCGTCGCCGCGCTGGTCAGTGGAGTTGCAGTCTGGGGTCAGTCGACCCGGGCCGCGGCGAGGCAGGCGTCGAGCGCGGGGCGCAAGGCGGCGATGAACGAGAGGCCGTCGTTCTGCTCGCAGCCGCGGGTGCGGAGGGTGGCGCTCCAGCCGTGGGCCCGACGGTGCGTCGAGGGCGATCGATTCTGGCGCTAGACAGAAAATCGCGGCGAGGGCGACCCGCGCGGCATGCCCTCGTCATACGCGCGCGCCCGCGCCGAGCTCCCTCGAGACCTCAGTGGTAGGCGAGCGCGCGGCAGTGGGTGCGGACCGCGCGGATCTTCCCGTCGGAGTCGTGGCGGACGGCGATGCTGGTCACCACCATGTTGTCGGTGGCGCAGCCGAGCGTCACCACCGAGGCGTAGGGGTTGCCGTACCACGACGCGCTGTCCGCGTCCCGCCAGACGTAGGCGTACTTCGGCGTGAAGCCGAGGTTCTTCACGAACCCCGCCTGCGCGTCGAGCCCGAGGATGACGCTGCCGACCATGCCGTAGTCGAGGAGCGGGCCATTTTCGCTGGCCGAGAAGCGGCTGCGATCGAGGATGTCGAGCGTCCTGCCGACGGTGCGCGAGGTCTTCGAGTAGAGCGTCGCGCTCTCTTGCGACGCGAGCCCGAACTCGCTGCAGGTGCCCTCGAGCTTGGCGATGTGCGGCGAGCCCGACAGCAGCGGCGAGTTGGTCGCGGTGATCGCCGTCAGGACGAAGTCGCCGAACTGCGCCGGGCAGTCGAGCGTCTTCCAGTCGCTGAGGTCGCTCTTCACGTCGGTGGCCCAGCTTCGCTCGACGTCGCTCAGGCAGAGGGACCACGACGGAGCCGGCCCCCACAGGGCCGACTGGGTGTTCTCGACGGGGGCGGCGACCGGCGCGGCGCCGCAGGCGGTGAGGAGGAGGGCGGTGGAGAGGATCAGCATCGACGTGCGCATGCCGGCCCCTAGAGCAGGGGGCCGTGCCGCGCGCGAACCCCGCGGAATCCGTGGGGGTGTGGACGCGGCGGCTACGGCGACGCGGGGGGCTGCGTGGACGCCGAGGCCACAGGCAGGAGCGCGGGCGGGAAGGGGTGCTCGAGGAGGCCGCGCACCAGCTTGGAGACGATCTTGTTGTGGTCCTCGCGCGCGTCGACGGCAACGCGCAGCGCGCCGGGCGGGCCGACGTCGGGGCGCGCCGGGTCCTGGCCCCAGCGCGGCTTCATCACCGGGTCGGCGGGGTACGAGGTCACGTAGGTGACGACGCGCGTGCGCGGCGGCGGCTTGGGGTAGTCGCGGAAGATCGACATGATAGACAAAAAAGTCGGGGCGCCGAGCACGTCGGGCTCGGCGGTCTCGCTGCCCTTCATCCCGGCGAAGGGCGCGCCGACGGTGACGACGTCGAGCTGGCGCCCCTCGGGGACCACCACGTGGCGCAGCGCCTGGGCCGCCAGCATGCCGCCGACGGAGTGGCCGACGACCACGACGCGCTCCACGCGCCCGTCGGTGAAGAGGGCGGCGATGATGGCGTCGCCGAGCTCGCGCGCGGTGGTGCGGAGGCTGGCCCAGGGGTTCCACTCGAAGACGACGAAGTCGACGCCGCGCGCCTCGCGCAGCGCGCGGACGGCGTCGTCCCACTCCCAGCCGTAGCCGAGGATGCCGGGGACGATCACGTAGACGGTGCGCGTGCCCTCGCGCCAGCGACGGAGCGCGGGGTGACGCCCCTGCATGATGGCGCAGTCGGGGCAGCGCTCCGTCGCCGGGTGGTAGCAGCCCGCCGCGAGCATCACCGCCAGCGCCAGCAATATGGTGCGCACGCTACATTTCGGCGCGGATGCCGAACGACGGGAGGATCGGGAGGCCCGTGATGGGCTGGGTGCGGCTGAAGTCATACGCCGGCTGAACGACCTCTTGGTTCTGCCGATTGTAGACGTTGATGATGTCGAGATAAATCCGCAGCGTCCACGTCCGGAAGAGGAAGGTCTTGTCGACGCGCAGATCGAGCGAGTGAAAGTCGGCGAGGCGCGTGGTGTTCACCGGGCCGCGCGCCGGCGAGTAGGTGTCGCTGTCGGCGTCGTAGAAGCCGCCGTAGGGCGGCGTCGCCGGCAGGCCGCTGATGTAGCGGAAGCGCAGGCCGACCTCCCAGCCCTTCGGCAGGTAGCCATGTAGCGCCAGCACCAAAATATGGGTCTGGTCGAAGTCGAAGAGGCGGAACCCGCATGTCGGGCAGTCGCGCCGCTCCGAGCGCATGAGCGTGTAGCTCAGCCAGCCGAAGAAGTACTTCGACACCGACTGGCGGAGGAGGAACTCCATGCCGTAGACGCGCCCGTCGCCGACGTTGGCGACGCGCTCGGGGGTGACGCGCCCGTCGCGCAGCAGGAACTCGCTCGACGCCGCCGAGAGCTCGTAGAGGTGCTTGTAGAAGCCGGTCAGCTCGGCCTGGAGGCCAGGGAGGATCCCCTGCTCGATGCCGAGCGCGGTGTGGATGGCGCGCTCGGGCCGGATGTTGGGGTTGCCGAAGACGCGGTTGAAGTCGATGGCCTGCGGCGACTGCGAGTAGTGGCCGACGCCGAACTTCAGCGCAGTGTACTTGGCGACCTGGATGCGCCCCGAGAGGCGCGGGTCGAAGGCGGTGATGCCGCCGAGCTGGCTCCACCAGTCGAAGCGCAGGCCCGGCGTCAGCGAGACGCGCTCGTGCGGCTTCCAGGTTGCCTCGGCGTAGAGGCCGATGAGGCCGATGTTCTGCTGCTCGCGCTGCGACTGACGCTCGCTCGCCGAGATCGGCGTCGGGATCTGCCCCTCGCGCACCGGCACCGGCACCGAGAGGTTGAGGTCGACCGCCGAGAAGCCGGCGTCGACGCCGAGGAGCAGCCGCAGCGTCTTCGTGAGCGGGCGGCGCGCCTCGACGCGCGCCTCCAGCGAGCCGACGCCGACGCCGTAGCGCAGGTCGCGCCCGACGACGCCCTCCTGCCCCGCGTAGCCGCCGGTGAGCTGCGACATGAGCTGCCAGCGGCCGATCGTTTTTGTATAGCGAATTTGCAGCTTGTGGAAATAGATGTGCGTCCCGAAGGCGGTGAGGATCGGGTCGTCCTGCGGGCGATCGAAGACCAGCTTCAAGACGTCGTCGGAGCCGAAGAGCGTCACCTTCAGCTTGCCGCCGCCGAGCGGCACGTCGAGGATCGCCTGGTAGTCCCAGTAGACCGGCGCCGAGACGAAGTTGATCGGCGCTTTCACCGCGCCGAAGGCGATGCCCAGCACCGCGTCGACGTAGCTGCGGCGGAGCGCGAGCAGCAGCGTGGGCGCCTTGGCGTTGTCCTTCTTCTTGAGGGTGAGCGGCCCCTCGGCGGTGAAGCCGATGTCGAAGACGTTCATCTCGACGGAGCCGTGCCAGCGATCGCGCTTGCCCTCGCGCAGCTCGACGTCGATGGCGCCGGCGATGGCGCGGCCGTAGCGGACGCCGAAGTTGCCGGCCATGTAGTCGATCTTCTCGACGAGCCGCGTGGGGACGATCGAGGTCAGGCCGCCGAAGTGGTAGAGCTGCGGGACCTCGCTGGCGCCGAGGAAGACCTTGGAGTCGGTGGGCTTGCCGCCGCGGACGATGATGAGGCCGCTGTTGAAGGGCGCGCGGGCGACGCCGGGGAGGTTCTCGATGGCGCGCAGCGCGTCGCCGAAGGAGCCCGGCATCTTCATGAGCTCCTCGGTGGTCAGCGTCTGGCGGGCGATCTCCTCGCGGTTGATGTCGGCACGGACGGTGGTCTCGTACTTCGAGTAGCTGGCCGGCTCGAGGAAGTAGCGCACCGTGAGGACGTCGCGCGCGCCGAGCGTCTCGAAGACCTCGAGCTTCTTGGCGCGCGGGCCCGTCACGAGGACACGGAAGGCGCCGGCGGGGAGGCCGCGCAGGACGAAGTTGCCGTCGTCGTCGACGGGCGCCTCGTAGCGGGGCGTGTCGGCGGCCTTGGGGTCGGCGCCCTTCGGGGTGGCGATGACCACGCCGCCGACGAGCGGGGTGCGCCCGCCGCGGAGGAGCGCCTGGCCGCGGATGCGGATCTCCTGCGCGGTGTCGGCGGGCTGCGCGGCGGGCTTGGGGACGACCTTGAGGACGAACTTGTAGGCGTAGGTGACGCGCGAGGGGACCGGCGACCCGTCGTTGGTGGCGGGGGCCCAGCGCCAGCGCTTCACCGCCTCGACGGCGGCCTCGTCGAAGCCGTGGCCGGCTTTCTGCTTGACGACAACTTCGCCCACCGCGCCCTTGTCGTCGACGTCGAGCTCGAGGACGACGGTGCCCGAGAGGTTGTCGCGGAGCGCCTCGGCGGGGTAGGTCGCGGGGACCTTCTCGAGGAGGCGCGGCGGGACGAACTTCGGGCCCTGGGTGGCGCGCTGCTGCTCGTCGTCACCGACGGCGGGCGACTGCGCGCGCGCGAGGGCGCCGCCTCCGACGGTGGCCGCGGCGAAGAGCGTCGAGACGATCGCGAGCGCGGCGGCGGGTCGGCGGCGGAAGCGGCGGTGCGGGGTGCGGGGGAGCGCGGCGCTCCTCACGGCGGTCGGCCTTTCTCCTAGGTCTCCGATGCGGGTGGCGGCGCGCCGGGGTCGCCGTCGGCGTCCGGCTCGTCGTCGGCGTCGTCGGCAGCGGCGCGCTGGAGCTCGACGAGCTGATCGCGCGCGGAGTCGAGCGCGAGCTGGGCGCGCCGCTCGGAGGCGCGCGCCTCATCGAGCTCCTCGGTGAGGCGGTGCGCGCGCTCGACGGCGCGGGCCTCGGCGGCGCGGGTGATCTCCAGCTCGGCGAGCGCGGTGCGGAGGTCGAGCTTGACCGCCTCGAGCTCGGCGCGGAGGCGCTCCTCGACGCTGTCCTGCGCCAGCGCCTGCGACTCGAGGTCGCGGCGCGCGTGGTTTTCGACGGAGCCGATGCGCGCCAGCTCGCGGCGCGCGGCCTCGAGCTCCTCGCGCACGAGCGCCAGCTCGGCCGTCGGTGCGGTCGCGGTCACGCGCCGCGCGGCGCGCGCCTTCGTCGGGCGCGCGGCCTTGGGCTTCGGCGTGCGCTTCGCCTTCGGCTTGGCGATCGCCTTGGGCCTGGGCTTCGGTTTCGGTTTCGACTTCGACTTCGACGTCGACTTCCCGGATCCCTTCGTGGGAGCGGCTCGCCGCTTCGTTCCGGCCATCGGGCGCAACTTTATCACGTCGCTGGCGCTGGGCTGCTCGGTTGCGCGGCCTACGCTCGCCTTCATGACGAAAGCACTCTCGATCCCCCTCCTCGGGGTGACGATCGCGGCGGCCGTGGGCTGCGCCGGTCGCACCCCCTACTCGACGGCGGTGCCGGTGCTCCCCGTCGCCGAAGGCGTGGCCGCGGCCACCGTCCGCTACGAGCTGCGCGTCGGAGACGCCTCCGCCGGCGCGGTCAAGGTGAGCGGCGGCACCGCCGAGCGCGAGGCGCGCCACGACCACGTCGTGCGCCTGACCATCGGCGTCGAGAACCGCACGACCGATCGGCGCTTCGTGCTGCCGCTCGGCGAGCTCGTCCTCCGCGACGGCGAGGGTGGCCGCGCCTGGCCCGACGCGCGCCTCGTCGAGGTCGACCGCCGCGACCCGACCGCCGCCGTCGCCGTCGAGCCGGGCCAGGCGCGCGCGGTGACGGTCGCCTTCGCGCTGCCGCGTGGGACGCGCGTCGCCGATCTCGATCGCGCGTCGCTCGGCTGGACGCTGGTCATCGAGGACCCGGCGGCGCGCGAGCAGCCGGTGCGCTTCGCCCGCGCGACCGCGCTCATCACCAACGAGGCGGGCCGCATCTACGCGCCGCCGCCGCCGGGCGCGGAGCAGAACGTCGCCTATTCCCCGTCGGGGATGCTGCCGGCCGCGGGACAGCAGCGCGACGTCCGGCCCAACCCGGGCGGCCAGCCCGACCTGAACACCGGGACGCGCGGCAACCAGGCGATGCGCGCGACGAAGGAGAAGCCGTCGGTGTGGTAATTCCTGTCTAGCGTCAACGAGCGGCGTCGGTGGGCATCGCGCGCCACTCGCCGTGCGGCGTGACCACGAACGGGATCGGCGCCCCGAGCTGCCCGGAGACGACGGGCGCCACCATCGCGGTGACGATCTCGCGCTTGCGCGTGCCGCCGGCAGGGGCGACGGTCACGTCGAGGAGGTCGACCCGATCGAGGCGGAGCACCCGACTGCGATCGCGCGGCTGCTGGGCCTCGGCGACGCGGGCGCGGATCCAGCCGTTCTGCTCCGCTTCGTAGTCGGCGAGCCGGCGCGTCACCGCGAAGAGAGCGCGCGCGTCGTCGAAGTAGAGGCAGGTGGCGCCCATCTCCAGGGCGTCGCCCGCGACGAGGGCGCCGAAGAAGCGCTCTGCCGCGCGGCGCAACGACGCGCCGTGGGCCGAAGGGGCGATCGACAGCGCGAGGCCGAGTTGGCGCGCGCGCTCTTCGACGCTGCGGCGCTGCGCCTCGGGCGGCAGCGCCAGCGTGACCTTCGGCGCGTCGACGGCGACGATGTTGTTCCACAGGATCTCCGCGCCGCGCGGGAGCGTCGCCAGGCGCTTGTCGAGCTCGGCGCGGCCGACGCGCCCCTTCGCCAGATCGTCGGTGGTGGTGGCGCGGTTGGTCGCCGGCAGCAGCGCGAAGCACCAGCTGTCGTCGTTCGGCGCCGAATGGAGCTGCGGGCGTGACGAGCACTCCAGGCCGAACCAGCTGAAGAGGGCCCAGCCCTTCATCGCCGCCGGTGGATTGGCGGCGCGCGCGTCGGTGAATGAGAGCATCGAGCAGATCGAGACGACCGAGATCGGGATCGCGTGGAGGACGTTGCGCATACCCTGGAGACGCACGGGGTCGCCGGGAAATCCCGACAATCGACCTCGATTCTGCGTCAGCGCGGGGGCGCGCCGCAGGGCCAGACGCTGGCGAAGCGGTAGGCCTCGGACTTCGTGGCGAAGCCGCACTGGCGGAACTTCTCGTCGCACGAGGTGGTGAAGGTGATGCCGGGCGTTGGGTTGCGGCGGCGCGCGGCGGCGTCGACCTGGCAGAGCCGGAAGTCCTCGTCGCACTGACGGCAGCGCTGCGCCTGGTCGCGGCGCTCGCGCTCCTTCGCGGCGGCGACGTTGGCGTCCATCTGCGCGGTGATGGCGGCGGCGCGCTGCTTCTCGTCGTCGCGACGGCGGAAGCCGGCCTCGCCGCCCTCCTTGCGCTTGCCGAGGACCAGCGTGTGGTCGAAGCGCGCGTTCATCTCGACGGTGCCGGCCGGCGACAGCGCGGTCAGCGTGACGAGGATGGTGCCGCCGCGATCGACGCAGAAGGTCTTCTCGCCGCCGGGCGGGGCGAGGCGCGCGGTCAAGACGGCGAAGGCGTCGTTCATCGGCTTGCCGTCGGGGCGCTTCTCGAAGCCGATCGAGAGCATCGTGGTCTGTGGCCCGTCCCAGGCGAGCGCGGCGTCGTAGCAGAAGCCGCCCTCGACGGTGAGGCGCTGCTCGGCCATGAAGCCGGCGACCTGGATGCGCACCGGCGCGAGGAGCTCGCCGTAGCCCGCGCGCTTGACCGCCGCCGTCGCGCGCTCGACGGGAGAGTCGGCGCGCGCGGCGTTCGCGATAGACAGAAATGCGAGGGTGAAGAGGGCGATGCGCATGCGTCAGCCTACGACGCGCGCGGGCGAGTCTTACAGCTTCACGTACTCGTACTCGAAGGCCTGGCCGTTGATGCCCTTCGACGGCGGGGCGACCCAGCCGGCGACGCGGCCCGGCTCGACCACCTGCTTCATCAGCGAGTCGACGTAGGTGTAGTCCTCCGCCGACGGGAGCCACTCGTCGCGGCGCTTCGCCCACTCCTCGGCGGTCATCGGGCGCCCCTCCGGATCGAAGTGGTGCCCCGAGTAGATGCCCTGGTTGCGGTGGAAGCGGCGGTGCGGCAGCCGCAGCTTGAAGCCGGTCACGCCGTTCTTCTCCAGCGTCCGATTCCACTTGTCGACGGCGCGCTGGCAGTCGTCGATGTAGCCGTCGCGCAGCACCTCGTTCATCGCGTTGCGCAGCGGCACGTCCTTCTCGACGAGTTGGCCGCCCTCGAGGACCGGCATCCGGTAGTTCCCGGCGAGCGCCACGTGGTCCTCGTACTGCGCCTCCTTGTAGCGCCCTTTGAGGCCGGTGGCGAAGAAGTCGGCGGCGTTCGACGAGATCTCGCCGCCGAAGAGGTCCTCCGACAGCGAGAACCAGAGGTTGAGGAACTTCTGGATCGTCGGCAGATCGATGCCGCCGGCCTTCCGCACGTCGTCGGTCTCGCGGAGGAGCTGCGCCGTCCGCGTGATCACGCGATCGACGCCGGTCTCGCCGACGAACATGTGGTGCGCTTCCTCGGTGATCATGAACTTGCAGCTGCGGGCGAGCGGGTCAAAGCCCGACTCGGCCAGCGCGTAGAGCTGGAACTTCCCGTCGCGGTCGGTGAACATCGTGAACAGGAAGAAATCGAGCCAATTGCGCACCGGCTGATTGAACGCGCCGAGGATGCGCGGTTTATCGGGATCGCCCGAGCGCCGCTCGAGCAGCGCCTCGGCCTCCTCGCGCCCGTCCTTCCCGAAGTAGGAGTGGAGGAGATAGACCATCGCCCACAGGTGGCGCCCCTCCTCGACGTTCACCTGGAAGAGGTTGCGCAGGTCATACAGCGACGGGGCGGTCATGCCCAGCATGCGCTGCTGCTCGACCGACGCCGGCTCGGTGTCGCCCTGGGTGACGATGATGCGGCGGAGCGTGCCGCGCAGCTCGCCGGGGACCTCGTTCCACACCGGCTGGCCGAAGTTGTCGCCGAATCCGATGGTTTTGCCCTCTTCCGGCGGCGTCAAAAAGATGCCCCACCGATACTCGGGCATTTTCACGTAGTCGAAATGCGCCCACCCGTCGGTGTCCACCGAGATGGCCGTGCGCAAATACACGTCCTTCTCCTGGAACCCCTCCGGCCCCATCTGCTTCCACCAATCGAGGTAATTGGGGAGCCACTGCTCGAGCGCGCGCTGCAGGCGCTTGTCGTCGCTGAGGTGGACGTTGTTCGGGATCTTGTCGTTCGAGACCGTCGCAGTCGTCATCGTTGTCTCGCTCCGCGTCGCGCGCCACCGCGCGCCAACGCCGTGCAAGGACGAACCGCTTCGGTCGCGCGGTGGCGCGCCGCGGCGCTGGTCATGGTCCTACGTCCTCCTCCAGTCGAACAGCGGGCGTTCCGGTTTTCCGTATAGCGACAAAGCGCCGCGCTCGCCGACGGCGTTCGGGCGGGTGAAGATCCAGTTCTGCCAGGCCGAGAGGCGCCCGAAGATCTTGGTCGACGTCGACTCGCCGCCGATGCAGCGGAACGACGCCTCCATGCCGGTGAGCGCGTCGGGGCTGAGCGAGCAGCGCTCCTCGATCGCCAGGCGCAGCGTGTCGTCGAAGTCGATGTCGTCGGCGAGCACGGTGACCAGCCCCGCCTCGTCGGCCTCGGTCGGCTCGAGCGCGCGCGCGGTCAGGCCGCCCAGCTCCTCCTCGACGCCGAGCGCGCCGAGGCGCGTCTGGCCGTTCTCCATCGGCAGCGCGCCGCCCGAGAGCTGCGACGCCTGCACGCGCACCGGGCGCTTGGCGTCGTCGAGCATGTAGCGACGGTCGGCGGCGAGCGCGATCTCGAGGAGGCAGCCGGAGAAGCAGCTCTCCGGATCCATCACCGCGAAGAGGCTCTTGGCGGTGTTGTCGAGGCGGCGCAGCACGCGCGCCATGTGCTGGAGGACCTCTTTGACGAACCAGGAGTCGCGGTGCGCGAGGAGCTGCACGTCGTGCTCGAGGACGCGGGCCGCGTCGCCGCGCGTCTTGAGGAGCACGAGGCCGATGTCCTCGTGGTGGAAGCGCAGGCGGAGGAGCGCGTCGTCGAGCTCGCGCATCGCGCGGAGCGGCCACCAGGCGGCGCCCTTGTCCTGGATCGCCGCCGCGGTCGTGGGCGAGGCCTCGGTCGGCGCGTGCACGGTCAGCGTCGCGGTGCGGTGCGCGGCGTCGACGGAGAGCTCGACGTGGCGGTACCTCACGCTCGCGCCGTCGTCGGAGATCGCCGGCTCGAGCGCGTCCAGCGTGACGCCCGGCCCCTTGCGGCCCGGCGCCTCGGCCTCGGCGCGCGCGGCCAGCTTCTTGGCGCGATCGGCGACGAGCTCGGCGAACTTCGAGCGCGGGGCGGTGGCGTCGACGAGCCGCCACTCGACGGCGCGCTTGCCCTTCAGCCCCTCGGAGAGCGTGGCGAAGACGTCGGCGCGATCGCGGCGGACTTTTCGCTTGTCGACGACGCGAGTGAGGCCGCCGGTGCCGGGGAGCACGGCGAGGAGCGGCACCTCGGGCAGGCTCACCGTCGACGAGCCGTCGTCGACCAGCGCGATCTCGTCGCAGGCGAGCGCCAGCTCGTACCCACCGCCAGCCGTCGGGCCGTTGCAGGCGGCGAGCGACTTCAGGCCGCTGTGCTTCGAGGCGTCCTCGAGATAGAGGCGCGTCTCGTTCGTGAATTTACAGAAATTCACCTTGAAGGGGTGCGTCGACGACGCGAGCATGTGGATGTTCGCGCCGGCGCAGAAGATGCGGTCACGCGACGAGGTGACGACGACCGCGCGCACCTCGGGGTGCTCGAAGCGCAGGCGCTGGATCGCGTCCGCCAGCTCGATGTCGACCGAGAGGTCGTACGAGTTCAGCTTGAGCGGATAGCCGGGGCGGAGCGGGTGGTTCTCGTCGACGGCGAGCGAGAGGCGCGCGACCGGCGCGGTCGCCTCCAGCGTCCAGTGGCGATAGCGGCTCGGGTGCGTCTCGAAGGAGAAGCGCGGCAAGGGGTGCGTCGATGACGTCTCGGCCATGCGGGGGATTTCAGCCAAGGGGCGGCCTCCAGGCAAGCACTATGTTGCATGTAAGCCTCGCGCCCGCAGATGCGATGCACTATAATGCGTACGCGATGCGACGACACCACGAGGAGCTGCTGCAGGCGATCGGGCGGCGCGCGCGGCTGCGGCGTGAGGCGATGGGGCTCACCCAGCGCGAGCTCGCCGAGCGCTCGGGGCTCAGCCCGCGCTACCTGGCGCAGCTCGAGGCGGGGGACGCGAACCTCTCGGTCGAGCGGCTCACCGACGTGGCGGCGGCGCTGGGGTCGTCGGCGGTGGCGCTCCTCGCCGGCGGTGAGCCCGGGGCGGCGACGGCCGCGCCGACCGCGCGCGATGCGGCGCGCGAGGCCACGCGCACGCGGCTGCGGGCCGAGATCGATTTATTGCTGGACGCGCGCGACGGCGCCGAGCTCGGCGAGGTGCGCCGCTGGTTGGAGGCGCGCTTCGCCCATCGCACCGCGCCGGTGATCGCGCTCGTCGGGCTGCGCGGCGCGGGCAAGAGCACCGTCGGGCCGCGCCTGGCGCGCCGCCTCAAGCTGCCGTTCGTCGAGCTCGATCAGCGCGTCGAGCAGGCCGCGGGGATGACCCTCGCCGAGCTCTTCGCGATGCACGGCGAGGCCTACTACCGTCGCCTCGAGCGCGAGACGCTGATGGCGCTCCTCGCCGAGCCGGGCGGCGTCGTCGTCGCGACCGGCGGCTCGATCGTGAACGACCGCGAGACGTTCCGCCTGCTGCGTCGACGCGCGGTGACGGTGTGGCTGCGCGCGCGCCCCGAGGATCACTGGAACCGCGTCGTCGCGCAGGGCGACCGCCGCCCGATGGCCGAGCACCCGCACGCGATGGAGGAGCTGCGCGCGCTCCTCGCCGCGCGCGAGCGCCACTACGCCGAGGCCGAGCACGTCGTCGACACCTGGCGCCACTCCGTCGACGGCGTCGTCGACACGCTCGTCGCCGAGCTCGGCCCCGCCGCCGCCTGACCGCGTGTGCTGGCGCGGTGATTGCTAATCCCGCGCGCCATGCGGACTCATCTCACTCTTCGCTTTTGCGTCACCGCCACGCTGCTCGCCGTCGCTGCGCTGGGGGCGGGCTGCGGCGACTCGCACTCCTCGGTGGGCATGACACCGATGTCCGATCTCATGCCTGCGCAGCGTCCAGCCTTCACCAAGCAGCGGCTGCGGGCCGGTGCGAATTGGACACTGGTCGACGTGACCACGACCGATCACGCCTTCCTCTATACGGTCCAGGGGCAGGGCGTCGTCGTCTCGCTCGTCGACGGCAGCGAGGTCACCATCGCGCAGCACGCGCGGCGCGGCGGCGTCCTGCACGACCTCGTCTGGGTGATCGACGATCGCGCGCTGGTCGTCTGGACCGCGGCCGGCGGCACGCGCACGCTCGACACGTCGGCGTTCGACCCGATCGAGTCCACCGACGACGGAAAGACGGTCGCCTACCTCGGCGCGGTCGACGTCGACGCGAACAGCGCGACGCTGTTCGTCGCCCCCGCCGATGGATCGCGCGCGCCGCGCGCGGCGCTCACCGGCATCGCTCCGATCGGCCGCTGCAGCGCGCGCATCGTCCCCGCGGGCGACCGCTTCGTCGTCTCGCACTGCCCCGCAGGCTCGACCGACTACGGCACGCACGCGACCCTCACCGCCGTCGACGCGAACGGCGCCACCGTCGAGCTCGCGCAGAACGCGTGGGTGGGCGTCGCGGTCGACGCCGCCCGCGGCAGCGTCGCCTACGCCACCGGCAGCTTCTCGCCGGCCGAGCTGCGCGTGGTGCCGCTCGCCGGCGGCCAGGCGGTCACCGCAGCAACGGGGGTGCTGGAATTCGGCTTCCTTGCCGACGGCGCGCTGGTCGCGGCCCGCGGGACGCTCTGGCGGGTGCGCGCCTCCGGCTCGCCGGCGCCGGTCGAGCTCTCGACGCAGACGTGCGATCACCTGATCGGGCCGACGACCGACGGCGCGTACGTGGCCTGCTCGATCACTGGCCCCGGGAGCGGCTCGACGGCGATGATGCCGACGACGCCGGGGATGGCGCGCGTCGTCGGGACCAACGTCGTCCCGATGTCCCCGCGCGCCGGCGACGCCTACCAGCAGCCATTTACCGATGACGGAAAATGGCTGGTCTTCATCGATGGCGCGACCGCGGGCACGGGCGGCGTCGTCGCGGGTTCGCTCACCGCCGTCGATCCGCGCACCGGCGCCGCGCGGCCGATCGCGGGCGACGCCACCTTCGCGCGCGCGCTCGGCGGCGGGCGCGTCGGCTTCCTCGTCGGCGACGCGCTGTCGGTGATCGATCTCGCGACGACGAACCCGCCCGCCGACGTCGCCGCCAAGGTCGCGCACGCGCAGGTCCGCGCCAACCCCGCGGGCGACGCGATCGTCTGGCTCTCCTCCGACACCGACCCGGCGACGAGCGGCCTGTGGGTCGCGCCGATGCCCTGACCATGAGGAGCGCAGGCATGACCGAGCTTGGAGTGGTGCGGCGCGACCGCGGCGCGATGCCGGCGCCGGTGATCCTCGGGCTGGTGGCGCTCTGCTTTTACGAGGTGCTGAGCAGCGGCGCGAGCCTCCTCGCGGGGCGGTTCGCGTCGGTGGTGGTGTCGGCGCCAATCGCGGCGCTGATCCTCGTGGGCGTGCTGCGCGGCCACGCGCTCGCCTTTCGCTGGGGGGTGATCATGCCGTTCGTCGCGCTGCTGGCGGTGGCGACGAGCGGCGACGACACCGTGATCGCGATGTCATGCGGCGTGCTCCTCCTCGCGATCCCGGTGAGCTTCTCCATGCCGTCGTCGCGACGCTTCTTCGGGCTCGAGTGCCCGCGCTGCCACGCCACGCACGCGAAGCCCCGCGACCTCTTCTTCAACAAGCGCCAGTGCCGCGCCTGCGACACGACCTGGCTGGAATAGTTGTCTAGCACAAAACGACGCCGCGGGACCCCGACGTCGAGCGCGCAGGCCTCCTTCGCGTGCTCATCGCGGCGGCCCGCCGATCTTCTCGTGGTCCCAGGCGATGCTGAACAGCGAGCAGGGCCCGCCGAACTGCGCCTCGCCGTCGCTGCCGGTGCCGGTGCGCGCGCCTGTCCCCGCCTTCACGTCGCCGTCGACGCCGAGGTTGGTCTTGGCGAAGATCTGGATGACGCACATCTCCTGATCGCCGATCCCCCAGCCGACCACCTTGTCGCGCGGGTTGTCGAAGCCGCAGGTGATGCGCAGCCCGGTCGCGCCGGCGGCGCGCAGATCGATCGGCTGCGCGAACGAGTGGCCGAAGTTCTCGGCGTAGCCGTCGACGGAGAAGATGACCTCGCCGTCGCGCGGCCCGCCGGCGAGCGCCAGCTTCGCGTAGCTGCCGAGGTTGTGATAGTGCGAGAGCACGTAATAGATCTGGTAGTCGAGCGGGTCGCCGAAGATGCGCTCGTACTCGCTGTCGAGGCGGCACTCGCTCGAGAACGACGACTTGCCGTTCGGCTGGATGGCGAGATCGTGATAGGAGAGCCGCGACGGCACCATCTTCGCCGTCACCTGGCTCTTCGGGATCGTCCAGAGGTGCAGCCGCATCGTCGTCGTCACCGGGCGCGGCGAGGCGTTGAGGATGTGGCTCGAGCCGATGATGCGGCTGTAGGGCGGGATGCGGACCGCGGCGCCCGTCGGGAGGCGCTGCTCCTCGCCCTGCGACTGCGTCGACATCGCGAACAGGAAGCCGCCGGCGAGCGCCGCCGAGAGCTCGCTGAACTGCTGCGCGCCGCACGACCAGGTCCCGTCGGGCATCGGGAAGAGATCGTCGGGGACGAAGAACCAGTTGGCGTGGTGATAGGCGCCGTCGTTGTCCTGGCGCACGGCGGTGACCCAGAGCTCGTCTTTGTTGTTCAGCGTCCAGCTCTGGCAGTTGTCCTCGTTCTCTTCGCCGGCGGCCGCGGTATAGGTACTGACGGCCTGCTCGAGCTCGCAGGCGCTCTTCGACGGATCACACGGCCCGCCCGTCGAGCACGCGACGACGGAGAGCCCCAACGACGCCACCAGGACGATTCGCCACATGCGCCCAGTTTCGCACAGATTGATCACCATCCCGTTCAGCCACTACTGCGAGAAGGCGCGCTGGGCGCTCGACTGGTGCCGCGTCCCGTACGTCGAGGAGGGGCACCTGCCGATGCTGCACTGGGGGCCGACGCGGCGCGCGGGCGGCGGGCGCACGGTGCCGGTGTTGGTCACCGCCAGCGACGGGGTGCTCGCCGACTCGACCGACATCCTGCGCTGGGCCGACGCGCGCGCCGCCGAGGGGCGGGGGCTCTACCCGACGGAGGAGGCGCTGGCCATCGAGGAGCGCCTCGACGACGAGCTCGGCCCGCACGCGCGCCGCGCCGGGTACTATTATACGCTAGACGATAAAACGGCCATCGCGGCCATCGCCGGCGGGCGCGTCCCGGCGTGGGAGCTGTGGGCGATGCGGCTCGCGCGGCCGCTGGCCGTCGCGTCGATGCGGCGCGGGATGCGCATCGACGCCGAGGGGCTGCGCCGCTCGCTCACGAAGGTCGATGCCTCGTTCGCGGCGATGGACGCGCTCCTCTCCGACGGGCGGCGTTGGCTGGCTGGCGATCGCCCGAGCGCCGCCGACCTCACCTTCGCCGCGCTGGCCGCGCCGCTCCTCTGCCCGCCCGAGCACCCGGTGCCGCTCCCCGTCGACGGCTGGGCCCCCGCGTTCCACGCGCTGCGCGACCGCCTGCGCGCGACCCGCGCCGGGCAGCACGCGCTCCGCACCTACGCCGAGCAGCGGCACACGCGCTGACACAGGCCGGCACCGTCGCCGGCTCACAATGTGACCACTGGTCACATAAGTGCGCGAAAGTCCGCCGGCGGCGTGGCGCGGGCGCCTGGCGTCTCGCTTGCAAACACGGCGGCCGCGATGTGCAGGGCGGCGTACCTCGACAACCTGAAGCTGGTGATGACGGTGCTGGTCATCGTGCACCACCTCGCGATCACCTACGGCGCCAACGGCTCCTGGTACTACGTCGAGCGCCCCGTCGAGCCGGCCACCAGCTTCGCGCTGAGCATCTTCACGTCGGTGAACCAGTCCTTCTTCATGGGGCTGTTCTTCTTCATCTCGGGGGCGTTCACGCCCGCCTCCTGCGATCGGAAGGGCGTGCCCCGCTTCGTCGGCGATCGGCTCCTGCGCCTCGGGCTTCCGCTCGCCCTCTTCGGCCTCACCGTCAGCCCCGCCCTCGAGTACCTGAAGGAGCTCGGCAACGGCGGCGCCGTCGGCTCCTACGGCGACTTCCTCCGCGACTGCCTCGCGCATCCGTTCTTCGCGCCGGGGCCGCTCTGGTTCGTCGAGACGCTGCTCGCGCTGTCGATCGTCTACGCGCTCCTCCACCGGCTGGTGCCGCGCACCGCCGCGCCCGAGGCGCCCACCGTCGTCGGTCTCGTCGCGCTGTCGCTCGGGATCGGCGCGCTCCAGTTCCTGGTGCGCATCGCCTGGCCGCTCGGCACCGAGTGGCACCACCTGCAGCTCGGCTTCTTCCCGCAGTACGTGGTGCTGTTCTCGACGGGCGTCGTCGCTGCGCGGCGCGGGTGGCTGGAGGCGCTCCCCGATCGCCTGCTGCGCGCGACGGTGCCGCTCGGCGTGGGCGCCTTCGCCGGGCAGGTCGCGCTCGTCGGTCTCTTCGGCGGCGCCGAGGCGACGCGCGCCGTGGCGATGGGCGGGGCGCGCTGGCAGTCGCTGGCGTGGTCGACGCTGGAGAGCGCGCAGTGCGTGGGCATCGCCACGTCGCTGGTGCTGATCTTCCGTCGCTGGTTCGGTGAGCAGGGGCGCCTGGCGCGGGCGATGACCGAGGACGCCTACGCGGTCTACGTGATCCACGCGCCGGTGGCGGTGCTGGTGGCGCTGGCGGCGCGGGGCTACGCGGCGCACCCGCTCGCGAAGCTGCTCGTGACGTCGCTGGCGACGGTGTCGCTGTGCTTCCTCGCGAGCCACGCGCTCCGGCGACTGCCGGCGGTGCGACGCGTGCTGTGACGGCGGCTGGGGCTAGGTCGACTTCTTCTTGCGGGGCAGCGTCCCCATCAGCTTGCAGATGATGCCGAGCATGATCTCGTCGGCGCCGCCGCCGATCGAGACGAGGCGGGTGTCGCGGTAGGCGCGCGCGATGGGGTTGTCCCACATGAAGCCCATGCCGCCCCAGAACTGCAGGCAGCTGTCGGCGACCTCGCGCGAGAGGCGGCCCGCCTTCAGCTTGCACATCGAGGCGAGCTTCACCACCTCCATGTCGTCCTGGTTGGCGACGTAGCGCTCGCAGGTGCGGTAGACCAGCGACCGCAGCGACTCGACCTCGGTGGCCAATTCCGCTAGACGGAAATGCACCGCCTGGTTGTCGATGATCGGCATGCCGAACGCCTGGCGCTCGTGCGTGTAGTCGATCGTCGACTGGATCATGCGGTCGAGCCCGACGAGCCCGGAGGCCGCGCCGAACATGCGCTCCTCCTGGAACTGCTGCATCTGCATGAAGAAGCCCATGCCCTCGCCGCCGATCAGGTGGCGCTGCGGCACGCGCACGTCCTCGAACCAGAGCTGCGCGGTGTCCGAGGCCCACATGCCCAGCTTCTTCAGCTTCTTGGCGCGGGTGACGCCCTTGGCGTCGAGCGGGACGACGATGAGCGACTTGTTCTCGTGCGGCTTGCCCTCGCCGGTGTTGGCGAGGAGGCAGATCCAGTCGGCCTGCATGCCGTTCGTGATCCACATCTTGGTGCCGTTGATGACGTAGTCGCCGCCGTCCTTGCGGGCGGTCGTCTTCACGCCCGCGACGTCGCTGCCGGCGCCCGGCTCGCTGACGCCGATCGAGGCGACGCGCTCGCCGGCGATCGTCGGCGCGAGGAACTCGCGGCGCAGCTCGTCGGAGCCGTAGCGCGCGAGCGCGGGCGTCGCCATGTCGGTCTGCACGCCGATGGCCATCGGGAGGGCGCCGCAGTCGATGCGGCCGAGCTCCTCGGCGAAGGCGACGGCGTAGGAGTAGTCGAGCCCGAGGCCGCCGTACTCGGTCGGCTTGGTGATGCCGAGGAGCCCGAGGTCGCCGAGCTTCTTGAAGAGCTGGTGGGCGGGGAAGATCTCCGCCTCCTCCCAGGCGTCGACGTGCGGGTTGATCTCCTGCTCGACGAAGCGGCGCACCGTCTGGCGCAGCCGATCGTGCTCTGCCGTGAACAGCATCCGACCCTCCGGTTATTTCGTACGCTAAATATCAGCGTCACGTAAGAGTGTCAACGTGAGCCGGAACGTGCGCTGCCGTGTTGACTCTGGGCGGCGATTCTCATGAACATGGAGACATGAACGTAAAATCGACGGTCAGTGTGCTGGCCGTGATCGTCTCGCTTACTTTCGGCACGATCGCGCGGGCGGACGATGCGGCAGCGGCGAAGGCTCACTTCGCGAAGGGCACGGCGCACTTCAACGTGGGCGAGTTCGCCGAGGCGGCCGAGGAGTACAAGGCCGCGTACAAGATCTCGCAGAACCCGATCATCCTCTACAACATCGCCCAGGCCTACCGGCAGGGCGGTGCCTTCGACAAGGCGATCTTCTTCTATCGGTCGTATCTGCGGAACCTGCCGAACGCCGAGAACAAGAAGGACGTCATGGAGCGCTTGAAGGTGCTCGAGACGCAGGTGGCGAAGACGCGCGAGGCGTCGAACGCGCCGCCCAACGTGCCGATCAACGTCGACCCCACGCGCGAGCCGTCGTCGACGAACACGACCACCACCACCCCCGTCGAGCCGAGGACCACCGAGCCGACGACGACCACCACGACGACGACCACCACCAGCGAGCCGAAGTCCTCGGGCTCGACGACGACCACCTCCTCCTCGAGCTCGAGCTCGAACGCGATCACCGCGACCGCGCCGACGAAGGAGGAGAAGACGCCCGTCTACAAGAAGTGGTGGCTCTGGACGATCGTCGGCGGCGTGGCGGTGGTCGGGCTCGGGCTGGGCCTCGGGCTCGGCCTGGGGTTGAACAACGGCGGCTCGCTGCCGCAGACCGACCTCGGCTCGCGGCCGGTGTTTTAGTTAGATGTCTATCAATAAATTAGGGGAGAGGTCGATGCGGAATCTGTGGGCGGCCGCGCTGGTTGCCGTGGCAGTCGTCGGGTGTGGTGGGAGCCCGACGGGCGTCGAGGTCACGTTCGCTCCGGGGACGTCGCCGCCGACGGGGATCACCAGCATCGACCTGTCGCTGTCGCTCGCCGGGAAGATGGCGTCGACGACGTTCGAGAAGGCGGACAAGTCGGTGATCACGCTGCCGACGACGGCGGCGCTGCAGATCAACAGCGGCCTCACGGGGCCGATGACCGTCAACGCCGTCGCGCGCGACAAGCAGGGCGCGGTGCTCGCGACCACCGCCGGGATGGTCACGGTGGAGTCGGGCAAGACGGTGCAGCTGACGCTGCGCTTCGGCGGCGGCGCGCCGGGCGACCTGGGCGACGTCGGCGACCTGGGCGACGTCGGCGACATGGCGCTGACGCCGCCGATGCTGGTCATCGACAAGGTGATGCAGGACTTCGGCTCGACGGTGACGGGGTCGATGTCGAGCCCGGCGACCTTCACCATCACCAACACCGGCGGCCAGACGTCGGGGACGCTGTCGACGATGCTGACCGGCCTCAACGCGTCGCAGTTCACCATCGGGACGAACACCTGCACCGGGATGACGCTGGCGGGGAACGCGAGCTGCACGGTGCAGGTCGTCTTCGCGCCGAACATGGCGGCGTGAGCGCGACGCCGGGCGGGATGGTGTCGGCGAACCTGAGCGGCAACGGCCTCGCGCCGGGCGCGCTGTCGGTGATGCCGATGAGCAAGGACTTCGGGGCGACCCTGGTCAACACGTCGACGGCGGCCCAGAACTTCACGATCACCAACACCGGTGGCGTGGCGACGGGCGTGCCGACGGTGATGCTGACCGGCACCGACGCGTCGCAGTTCACCATCGTCACCAACGGCTGCACGACGGCGATCGCGTCGGGGGCCAACTGCACGATCGCGGTGAAGTTCGCGCCGAACGCGGCCGGCTCGAAGACGGCGGCGCTGACGGTGCAGGCCAACCCGGGCGGCGCGGTCTCTCCGGGCCTCACCGGCGTCGCGCAGACGCCGGCCAGCCTGGTGTTCGATGTGACGTCGAAGGGCTACGGCACGGTCACCGTCGGTCAGATGACGGCGGGGACGACCTTCACGCTGTCGAACGGCGGCACGCAGCCGACCACGGCGGTCTCGACGCAGTTCACTGGCAACACGGCCGACTTCCAGCTCACCGACAACTGCGCCACGAAGACGCTGGGCGCCTCCTGCACCTACTCCATCGTGTTCAAGCCGCAGTCCTACGGACCCAAGTCGGCCACGCTGACGGCGACCGCAGCGACGGGCGGAATGGCGACGGTGATGGTCACCGGCACCGGCCAGGACACCGTCAATCTGGCGATCACGATCTCGGGGAGCGGCGCCGTGACGGGGACCGGCATCAACTGCACCTCCGGCACGTGCAACATCCCGATCACGCGCGCCGGCTCGTCGGCTCCGATGGTGGCGTTGACCGCCGCTGGCAGCGGCGGCCAGACGTTCCAGATGTGGAGCGGCGACTGCACCGGCACCGTGAACCCGTGCAACGTCACGATGTCGGCCGCGCGCAACGTCACCGCCAGCTTCGCCGCCGCCGGCGTCCAGCCCATCCTCTGGTGGAAGCTCGACGGCAGCGGGACGAATAGTGGCACTCTGGCTGGGTACGCCTATAGCCCCGTCGGTGTGAGCTGGGTGACCGGGAAGTTTGGTATGGCCGCCCAGTATGGACCGGGAGCCTACGGCTCTGTGGCGAATAGCCTTCGCGCTGCGCTGTCGACGTCTGCCGCGTACACGATTTCGTTCTGGATCAACGCGACGAGTTCGCCGAATACGGGTAACTCTGCCCTCGACTTCTGGAACCGGTCGACCGCCCCCTACGGTGGTCTCCAATTCTATTTCTCATCGGCAACTTCGCTCGTCCTGTGCGGAGCGTCGACGACGCAGCCGTATCTGCCGAATGGTTCGTGCACGACGACGTGGACGGCACCGTCCCCCAGCGTTTGGCACAATTACATCTTCCGTTATTCGGGAACGGGTACCGCCGCTGGACAGGGCGGTAATGTCGATATCTACGTCGACGACGTGCTTGTAACGACGTTGCCGAACGATTCGAGCAAGAACCCGATCTTCTCCAACGGAGTCGGCGATACGCTGTACTTCGGGACGAGCGGGATGTCCTGGGACGACGTTCGCATCTACGACCAGGTGTTCACGCAGGCGCAGCAGTGCACGACGGTCATTGGCGGCACGTGGAACGGCACGAGCTGCGCGCTGCCCTAGTCGTCACGCTCCTCTTCGCAGTCGGTTGCGGTGGTGGGGGCAGCGCGGGTCCGTACGCGCTGCAGATCTTCCCCACCGGCGACGGGAGCGGGACGATCACGTCCGCGCCGTCGGGGATCGACTGCGGCGCGGCGTGTGAGGCGCGCTTCGCGGCGGGGACTGCGGTCGCGCTGACGGCGACCGCGGCGGCTGGGTCGCGCTTCGACGGCTGGAGCGGTGACTGCGACGGCGCCTCGGCGACGACGTCTGTGACGATGAGCGGCACGCGCGCGTGCGCGGCGACGTTCACGGCGATGTCGTCGGTGCCGCAGTACGCGCTCACCGTTGCGAAGGCCGGCGCCGGCGTCGGCAGCGTCACCTCGTCGCCTGCTGGGATCGACTGCGGCGCCTCCTGCTCGGCGAGCTTCTCGGCGGGCAGTAACGTGACGCTCACCGCGACCCCCGACGCGAGCTCGGTGTTCGTGAGCTGGACGGGCGACTGCATCGGCAACGGCTCGACGGTGTCGGTGCCGATGATCCGCGCGCGGAGCTGCACGGCGACGTTCGCCGTGAAGACGTTCCCGCTCACGATCACGAAGGCGGGCACGGGCAGCGGACGCGTGACGTCGATGCCGATGGGAGTCGACTGCGGGGCGACCTGCGCACCGACGTTCGCGATCAACACCGCCCTGACGCTGCTCGCGATGCCGGCGCCGGGCTCGATCTTCATGGGCTGGTCGGGGGACTGCGCGGGGACGCGACAGACGACGATGGTGACGATGAGCGACACGCGGAGCTGCACCGCGACGTTCGCGCCCGGCGTCTCGCGCGTGCCCTTCCCGCAGATGCCGGGGCACGGGCAGCCGCCGCTGTCGAAGCTGCAGCTCGTGACCATCACCTTCGACGGCTACCCGCACAAGGACTGGGTCGAGGCGTTCGGCGACTATGTCGTGCACTCGCAGTGGCTCGACGCGGTCACGCAGGACTTCGGGCCGATCCCGGCGACCCACCTCGCGAAGGTGGTGCTGCCGTCGGCGGGCGTGACGGCGAACTCGGACTTCGGGTCGATCGTGCAGGCGAACATCGGCGGCGCGCTGCCCTGGCCGACGGACACCGAGGGGCTGCTCTATCTCGTCTATTCTCCGTCGCCGTGCGTCGGCCACGGCGGGGGCTACCACTATTATGTCTATCACAATAACGTGAGGGCGGCCTACGCGGTGGCCTTCAACTGCGACGACAAGAAGGCCGCGGAGGGCGTTGCCAGCCACGAGATCGCCGAGGCGATCACCGACCCGTACATGTTCGGGTTGTTCTTCGAAGGGAGCACGTATCCCTGGAACGCCGAGAACGGCGACATCTGCAGCGGCGCTCCGTGGTGGATGGAGGGCGGCTTCCGCTTCCTCCCTGCGTGGTCGAATCGCGCAGCGGCGAGCGGCGGGAACCCGTGCGTCCCGAACGTCGTCGGGAATCCCTACTACAACGTGTCGCCGTCGCCGTCGACGCCGCAATATGTCGCGGCCGGCGGCAGCGTGACGTTCACTCTGACGGGGTGGTCGACGGTGCCCGTCAATCCGTGGTCGCTCACGATCACCCCCGACAGCTACTCGGCGCAGGACTTCGCGACGACACCGCAGTTCACGTCGACGACGATCGGCAACGGCACGACGGTGCAGCTCACGCTCCACGTCCCACCGGGAACACCCGCAGGCAAGAGCGCGATCCTCCGCATCGGCTCGGTCCTGCCCGATGTCGTCGACGGCGTCGGCAACTTTGCTGCCGATTGGCCGGTGATGGTCATCGCCCAGTAAGTGTCATTGGCAGTGACCGGTGCCGTTCGCGAAATTGCACGTCATCGGGATGGTGCACAAGCCACATTCGATAGGAGTGCCGCACGCTCGAGGCGTCGGACCACAATCCGAACCGAGCGAGGCGCAATTGCCAGGATTACACGCCCCGCAAAGTCCGCCTGCGCAGACATTCCCCGCCGAACAAGTATTTCCGGCACAACAATTTTGGCCGCTCGCACCGCACGCGGAGCACATCCCCGCATCGACTCCGAAGCATCTGGTGCCCGCGGCGGTGCATTGACGGTTCGGACAGCACGTCGTGCCGACGGTTCCGCAGTTTCCGCAAGCGCCGTTTGAACAGGCCATCCCGTTTGAACAGGTCTCTCCGGTTCCGACGCATCGCCCGTTTTCGCAACAACCCGAGCCGCAGTCGTTCGGCGCACAACACGCCTCGCCGGGGACTCCACAGAGGACGCATACCGCCCCTGGGTTGCAGAAGAAGTTCTTCGCGCATGAGGTTCCTTGGCAACAGGGCTGGCCGGGACCTCCGCAATCACTTTGACAGATACCGTTCGTACACCGGGAGTTCTGGCACACCTCTCCATCACAGCAGTATTGGCCTGCAACACCGCAGGCCAATCCTGCGAGATCAACCGCGGGCAGAGTCAGATCGTATCGAGCGCTCGAGCCGAGGTCGTAGCGATTGGGAGACATGAGATCAGGCGTCGATAGATCGGCGGTCGCGAGGGGATCGACGTTGAGCGGGATCGCCGTGCAGGTCTCGGTGAGGGTGATCGAGCTTTCGCCGACGCCGACGATGTCGTTCCCGATGAGCGCAGAAAGGACCACTCGGATTCGTTGGTTCGCGGGATATCCGCGCGGGAATTCGATTTGGAGGGTGCCGGTTGCGGAGCCCGCCGTATGGGGGAGGCCCGTCGCTTGGAGGGTTGCGCCGCCGGTGATCTCGACGGTGACGTCGAGCTGATCGGCTTGGGCGGTGGCGCCGTTGAGGGCGACGGTGACGAGGACTGTTTGGTCTTTGCAGGTCCGTGTGGTGGTGCAGGAGGCGGACAGCGCGCTGAGGAGAAGGAGTAGACAGGAAAGCGTGCGCATCACTGCACCCGGGCGACGCCGAAGGTCGGCGTGGGATCGACGGTCTGGGAGCCGAGGCCGACGCCGAGGCCGACGCCGAGGCCGACGGCGGCGACGACGCCGACGACGACTCCGACGACCCAGAGCTTGCTCTTGGCCTTGGGGGGCGGGCTTGGCTTGGTCGTGACCGCGAGGGCTGGGGTGGGTTTGGGTGGCGCGGGCTCGACGACGGGCGTCGGCTTGGGCTTCTCGATGGGTTTTTCGACGACGGTGGTCTTGGGCTCGGTCGGTGGTTGCGATTGGACCGACTGATCTTTCTCGATCGCGGCTTTGAGGTTCGCGATGTGGCGCTGGACCTCGTCGCGGTTCTCGACGCGAGCGCCGAAGACGCGCAGGTAGCTCTGGTAGAGCTGGAGGGCGCGCGGCTTGTTGCCGGCGGCGCGGTGGGCCTGCGCGGCGTTGTAGAGCGCGGCGGCGTCCTGGGTCAGCGCGAAGGCGCGCTCGTAGTGCTTGGCCGCGACCGGGTAATCGCCGAGCGCGAACGCCGTGGTCGCCGCCTTGAACTCTGCGCGGGCTTCCGTGAGGTCGTCGGCGCGCCCGACCGCGACGAAGAGACACAATGAGAGGAGAGCCGTCGCCAAACGCATCGAGCGCTATCTTCGCAGAATTCGGAACGGTGCGTAACTCGCGGCGAGAAGCAGGATGACGGCGGTGTTGGTGGCGAGGGCGGCGGGGAGGGGGCCGGCGGTGGTGGCGAGGTGCGAGGTGAGGAGGAGGGCGGCGGCGGCGAGCCAGGCGGTCGCGCGCTGGCGCAGCGCGAGGAGGAGGAGCGGCAGCGCGAGGAGGAAATAGTGCAGCCACGCGAGGCGCGCGCCGAGGAGGGTGGCGGCGAGGCCGGCGGCGGTGGACTGCGCGACGCGCTCGTCGGTGGGGGCGCGGGAGCGCGCGGTGGCGACGGCGAGGGTGCCGAGGAGGAGCGGCGCGACGACGGGGGCGGCGCGGCGATCGACGAGCGCGAGGAGCGCGTAGTTGCCGTCGGCGAGCGAGCGGTCGCCGCCGAGGATCTGGTCGAGGACGCGCGCCCACGCGGGCCACGCCTCCCACGCGCCGAACGCGACGCTGCTCGCGACGAGCGTGAGCGCGGCGCCGGCGATCACCGCGGCGGCGAAGCGAACGCGCGCGCGCGCGCGGAGCGCGATCACGACCAGCAGCACCGACGGTGCGAGCGTCGGCTTGAAGAGCGCAGCGGCGCCGGCGAGGAGGCCGGCGTTGGCGAAGCGCTCGCGGCGCGTGAGCGCGAGCATCCCGGCGACGAGCGCGAGCTCGAGCGCGTTCACGTTGCCCACGCGCAGGTCGGAGGCGAGCGGCGCCGAGGTCAGCCCGACGATGGCGGCGAGGAGCGCGGCCGCCGCGAGGTCGACCCCGGCGAGCAGGCGCGCGAGCGCGATCAGCGCCGCGAACAGCGCGACCACCGAGAGCGCCGCCCACAGCGCGTGGTCGACGGCGTAGCTGGCGTGCGAGAACAGCGCCGCGAACGCGAGGAGCGCCGGGGTGGCGACGGTGTCGACGCCGTCGTAGCCGAGGAACGCGCGATCGATCGCCGCGCTGAGCTGCGCCGCGCGCGCCTCGCGCGAGGGATCGTCGTCGGCAAACGGCGCGACGGTGAGGCGGTGGATCGCCTCGCGGCCGGCGCGCCCGTAGACGTCGGCCGGAGCGCCGTGCCGTCGCGCGATGGCCACCGCGCGGAAGTGCCAGAAGTCGATCGCCGGCGTCCTCGACGCCGAGAGCAGCGCGGAGGCGATGGCGATCGCGAGGAGCGCGGCCGCGACGGAGGCGAACCACTGCCGCGTGGGCATCGGCCCAGTATGGACTCGGCCGCGGCGACTCGATAGGCTGAATGAATGCCGCGGAAATATGGGTTGCTGTTTGGATTCGGGCTGCTGGTGGGGGCGCAGTCGGGGTGCGGGGGGCCATGCTCGCTCGAGACCGACTGCAAGTCGCGTGGCGTGAGCCTCACCGACCCGAAACAGTCGCTGTGCGGGCTCGAAGGGAAGCTGGTCAGCTCGAACGCCGGCGGGCAGGTGTGGACCTGGTTCCCGGGCAGTGGCGCCGACGGCGTATGCCGATGCGATTGGCCCTCGGGCAGCCTGTTTTGGACCAATTGCAAATATACGCCGCCGTATATGGCGGGCGGTGGTGGCGGTGGCGGCGGCGGGAGCGGGAGCGGGAGCGGCAGCGGCAGCGGGTCCGGCAGCGGCTCCGGCAGCGGCAGCGGCGCCGGGTCGGGCTCGGGCTCGGGCTCCGGCTCCTAATCGCCGTGAAGCTCGTCGCGCTCGTCCCGGCATATGGGGGGATCGATCCACAGTGCGAGCGCGGCCTGCGCGCCCTCGAGTCGCGCGGCCACACCGTCCGTCGCCTCGACGGCAACGCCGCCATCGATCAGGCGCGCTCGCAGCTCGCCACCGACGCGCTCGCCGACGGCTTCGACGAGCTCCTCTGGATCGACGGCGACATCGCCTTCGATCCCGACGACGTCGAGCGCCTCCGCGCGCACGACGCGCTCCTCGTCGCCGGCGCCTATCCCAAGAAGGGGCGCCGCGAGCTCGCGCTCCACGTCCTGCCCGAGACGCGCTCGATGATCTTCGGCCCGTCGGGCGGCCTCGTCGAGGTGCGCTACGTCGGCGCCGGCTTCCTCTTCACGCGCCGCGCGCTCTACGAGCGCATGGCCGCCGAGCTCCCGCGCTGCAACGAGCAGTTCGGGCGCGCCACCATCCCCTTCTTCCTCCCGTCGGTGATCGAGGACGAGCGCGGCCCCTGGTATCTCGGCGAGGACTACGCCTTCTGCGAGCGCGCGCGCCGCCTCGGCGTGCCGATCCTCGTCGACACGCGCATCCGCCTCCTGCACATCGGACGCTACCCCTACGGCTGGGAGGACGCCGGCCGCGCCGTCGAGCGCTTCGCCGACTATCGCTACGACTTCATCGACTGACCGCCGCCGTCGCCGAGGAGGCGCGCGCGCCGATTTGATGTCAATGCGCGGCGGGCGGCGGCGGCGCGGTGAGCTTCCGTCGGAGGGCGTCGCGTTCGACGGCCACGCCGCGCTTCCAGATGCGCACGATGCGGCGCGTGGCGCCGATGTCGGTCGTCGGGTCGCCCTCGACGAGCACCAGGTCGGCGCGCGCGCCCGGGGCGATGCGCCCGCGATCGGCGAGCCCGAAGGCGGTCGCCGCCACCGACGTCGCCGACGCCAGCGCCTCCGGCGGCGTGAGGCCCGCGCGCACCAGGAGCGCCAGCTCGCCGTGGAGGCTCGCGCCGTGCGCCGTCCCGGCGTTGATCGCGTCGGTGCCCGCGAGGATCCGCACCCCCGCCGCGCGCAGCTGCCGCACCGCCTCGAGCGCGTTGCCGAAGCAGGGGCGCTCCTCGCCCTTGTAGCGCTTGGTCAGCTTCTTCACGTCGGCCGCCGAGAGCAGCGGCGCCAGGTCGGGATCGCGCGCGACCTCGCCGCCGGCGTCGTAGTCGCAGTGGCGCGCCAGCACCGTCAGCGTCGGGATGACGAACGCGCCGCTCTGCTTCACCGTCGCGGCGAACGGCGCGGTCGGGGCGCTGTCGACGAACAGGTGCGCCAGCCCGTCGACGCGCGCGGCCACCGCTTCGAGCGCGTCGGCCTGCGTGCCGATGTGCGCCACCGCCAGCCGCTTGCGCGCGTGCGCGGCGTCGACGAGCGCGGCCATCGTATTTTTGTCTAGCGTGGGCATCGGCGGCCAGCCGGGGATCACCTCGTGGTCGTAGACCAGCTTCAGGAAGTCCGACCCCTCGGCGAGCCGCGCGTCGACGAAGGCGGCCGCCTCCTCCGGCTTGGTCAGCGTCGGGATGGGGAAGCCGTACTCGGTGCCGTGCCCCTTCGGCACCGTCGCCAGCACGCCGCGCCGCGCAGGTCGGCCATCCCCGTCGCCGCGCCGGAGAGCTCCTTCTGCCGCAGCGCCTTCAGCCACTCGACCGGGCCGAAGAGGTCGAGCTCCAGCGTGACCCCGAAGGCCAGCGCCTGCTCGAGCGTGCGCGCCTCGTCCCCGGCGTGGGTGTGCGCGTCGATGAGGCCGGGGAGCAGCGTCCGCCCCGCGCCGTCGACCACCTCGGCGCCCGGCGGCGGCTTCAGCGACGGGGCGACGGCCGCGATGGCGCCGTCCCGCACCACGACGTCGCCGACGAAGGCGCGCGTGCCGTCGAAGACGCGCACCTTGTGGACGTAGAGCGGCGGCGCGGCCTGCGCCAGCGACGGGAGGAGGAGCAGCGCGACGAAGAGGGCTCTCATGTGGGCGATCTGACACCACGCGGCGGCGACGGTTCCAGCGATCAGTCGATGCGCGGCGTCCGCGCGATCGCGACGCCGCGCCGCTTCATCAGCCGATAGAGCGTCGCCGGCGTCACGCCCGCGCGCCGCGAGGCCTCGCGCACGTTGCCCGCGCACCCGTCGAGGAGCTCGGTCAGGTAGCGCTGCTCGAGCGGGGCCAGCCACTCCTCGCGCATCGCCTCGAGCGTGCGCGGCCTGGTCGCGCGCGGCCGCGGCGGTCGCGCCTCGTGCACGCGCAAGGAGGGCGGGAGGTCCTCGGGGCGGAGCTCGTTTCCGCTAGACAGGATCACCGCGTGCTCGAGCACGTTGCGCAGCTCGCGCACGTTCCCCGGGAAGTCGTGCGCGTGGAGCAGCGCCATCGCCTCGGGGCTGATGCCGGTCACGCGCCGCTTGTGCTTCTGCGCCGCCTGCTGCACGAACACCGCCGCCAGCACCTCGAGGTTGTCCTTGTAGCGACGGAGCGGCGGCAGCTCCAGCGTCACCACCTGGATGCGGAAGAAGAGGTCCTCGCGGAACTGCCCCGCGCGCACCATCGCCGGGAGGTCGCGGTGCGTGGCGCAGAGGAGCCGCACGTCGACGCGCTCGGGCGGGCGGTTGGACCCGACCGGCTCGATCTCGCCCTGCTCGAGCGCGCGCAGGAGCTTGGCCTGGAGCGCCAGCGACATCTCGCCGATCTCGTCGAGGAAGAGCGTCCCGCCGTCGGCCTTCTTGAGCTCGCCGAGCTTGTTCACGTTGGCGCCGGTGAAGGCGCCCTTCACGTGGCCGAAGAGCGTCGACTCGAGCAGCGTCTCGGGGATGGCGGCGCAGTTGACGACGACGTAGGGCTTGGCGGCGCGCAGGCTGTTGAACTGGAGGGCGCGCGCGACGAGGTCCTTGCCGGTGCCGCTCTCGCCGTGGATGAGGACCGGCGCGTCGGTGGCGGCGACGCGCTCGAGGCGGCGCTCGACCTCCAGCCACTCGGGGGAGAGGCCCTTGATGAGGAAGGGGCGGCCGTCCTCGCGGCGGCTCTGGCGATCGAGCTGCGCCCGTCGGAGGAACTTGGCGGCGGCGCGCGCGATCTCGGTCAGCGCCGCAAGCTCCTTCGCCGAGAAGGCGTTGGCGGCGCGCGCCGACATCGAGAGCACGCCGATGGCGCGCTCCTGGTACGAGATGGGGACGGCAGCGACGGAGCCGGCGTCGAAGAAGTACTTGGCGTAGTGCGGGTCGCGGGCGGTGTCGTGGGCGACGTAGGGCTGGTTGGTGTCGAGGACGTGGAAGGCGATGCCGTTCGGGCGCCCGTCGGTGCGGCGGCGGAGGAGGGCGCCGGGGAGGTTGATGGTGACGCCCTCGACGACGTGGAAGTCGACGGCGAGCGCCTTCTGCTTGGGATCCCAGACGAAGAGCGCGCCGGAGCGGACGCCGCTGCGCTCGAGCGCCAGCTCCATGATGCGGCGCTCGAGGTGGGCGCTCTCGGTGCGGTGGAGCTCCTCGTCGATGTTCAGCATGCGATACGGTCATTATAATCAATGAGACGGACGTTTAATTGATGAAACGGGTCGGCGCGGGCAAGTGCGCGAAATTCCGTCGCGGCGCGGGCGGCACGGGGGTTGCGATGTCGCGGGGCAACTCGCCGTCACGCACAAGGAGCCCGTCGCCATGAAGACCCGTCTCGCCATCCCGTCGCTCGCGCTCGTCCTCTCGCTCGCCGCCTGCGGCGCGCCGCCCAGCGACGAGAACGCCGACACTGGCGTGGTCTTCGCCGACGAGGGCAAGGAGGACGCGGTCCGCCGCGGGCGCTTCGAGACCTTCACCGGCGCCGACGGGCAGGTCTACTTCCACCTGCTCGCGGGCAACGGCGAGAAGCTGCTCGCCTCCGAGGGCTACGCGTCGCAGGCGGGCGCCGAGCGCGGCATCGCCTCGGTCCGCGACAACGGCGGCGACTCGGCGCGCTACGCGCTGCTGGCGTCGAAGGACGGGCAGTTCTACCTCAACCTGCGCGCGGCGAACGGCCAGGTGATCGCCTCGAGCGAGCTCTACGCGACGAAGGCGAACGCCGAGCGCGCGCAGGCCACGATGCTGGCGGTGATCCCGAGCGCGACGGTGGCGAAGGCGACGGCGACCGGGGCGCGCTTCTCGGTGTTCCGCGGCCTCGACGGGAAGTACTACTTCGACCTGCGCGCGAAGAACGGCGAGATCGTGCTGCGCTCGCAGGCGTACACCCGCCGCGCCTCGGCGCTCGACGGGACGGCGTCGGTGTTGGCGAACGGCCCCGAGGCGGCGCAGTACCAGGTGCGCGAGGCGGCCGACGGGCAGTTCTACTTCGTGCTGACGGCGGCGAATCATCAGGTGATCGGGGTGAGCGAGCTCTACGTGTCGACGTCGAACGCGGAGCGCGCGGTGGCGGCGGTGGTGGCGCTCCTCACGACGGAGCCGGTGGCGGCGGCGCAGTAGCACGGGCGGCAGTCGTGTACGATTCCGGATCATGAGAGTGATCCGGATGGGGGGACCGGCGGCGGTGATCGTCCTTGTGGCGGTCGCCGCCTTCGTGTTTCTGGGGAGCGCGAGCGCGATCGCGATCGCGGGAGGAGCGTCGATGCCGAGTGATCTCGTCGGGAAGTGGCGCGCGTCGGGGGAGACGCCGCCCGATCCGCAGGGGCGGCGGATGAGCTGGTACGCCGAGTACGACTTCCGCAGCGATGGGACGTTCCTGATGACCGGCTACCCGCCGATTTCTGTCAACGGGAAATGCGCGGTGGTGGGGCGCGAGAAGGGGCGCGTCCACCTGCGGCTCACCGAGCGCAAGATGAGCGGCAGCCCGTGGCCGGACATCGACGAGTGGGCGCCGCTCTCCGACGACGGCAAGACGCTGAAGTTCGACAACAAGACCTTCACGCGCCAGTAGCGGCGATTGGGATCAGTTGCGGGGCAGGACGGGATCGAGCCAGAAGCGCTCGTACCAGTCGAGGAACGTCAGCCGGAGGTGGCGGTTCCGCGGCGAGAGCAGGAGGTCCTGCAGCTCCGCGTAGTAGTCGTCGTCGCCCCAGCCCTCGACGGGGACGAAGGGCGTGCCGTCCTCGGTGATCAGCGCGCGCACGTCACCGACGTGCGGCGTCCAGCCGGGGCCCGACTCGCCGTACTGCCACATCGTGCCGCGCTCGTCGCCGGCGAGGACGAGGCCGCTCCAGTAGGCGCACCCCTCGTGGTCGGTGAGGAGGATGCCCGGCGCCTCGAGGGCCACGCTCTCGACGGAGGAGAGCGCGGGCTCGAAGGGATCGGCGAGCGTGTAGATGGTCTTCCGCGACTCGGCGAGCATGCCCTCCAGGCGGTTGAGGGTGAACTGCGGGCCGCGGCCGCCGTCGCCGATCTCGAGGAGGAAGCGGCGGAAGCCCTCGGGGAGCTCGACGCCGATGCGGGCCTCGATGGCGGCGAGCGCGTCTGGGGCGAGCGGCGGCCCGAGCGTGACGGCGCCGGCGCGACGGGCGGCGGCCAGCTTGCGGTGGACGGAGGCGAGCGCTTCGTCGACGGTGCGGGTGGTGATCATCGGGTGATCCGGTGGAGCTGGAGGAGGCCGTCGTTGCAGGCGGTGAGGATGTTGCCGTCGGGGCTGACGACGACGTCGCGCAGATAGGCGTGGTGGCCGTCGATGCGGCCGAGCGGCTCGCCGGTGGCGAGGTCGGTGACCCAGGCCCAGCAGGCGTCCGTCGACGGGGGGCGCGGGTTGCGGGCGGTGATGAGCCACCGGTCGTGCTCGACGAGGACCTGGTGGTGGCCGCGGACGGCGAAGTGGAGCTCGCCGCTGCGCGCGTCGAAGACGAAGACGTCGTCGACCTCGCCGTCGCCAGTGACGTTCTGCCAGGTGACCACGCGCCCGTCGGGGAGGAAGTGGGCGCCGACCGACCAGTGGCGGAAGAGGTTGCAGCGCCAGAGCGCCTCGCGGCGGGCGACGTCCCACATCCAGGCGCGGCGGTAGCCGCTGACGATGGCGAGGGCGCCGTCGGGGGAGAGGACGACGCGCGGCTCGTGGTTGCCGAGCGCGAGCGCGGCGCGGGCGGCGGTGGCGACGTCGTCGGCGCTGCTGCGGCCGAGCCGGGCGAAGAGCGCGTCGGGGTCGCGGCGATCGCTCTTGGCGACGAGCTCGCCGGTGCGCGGGTCGATGAGGCGGGTGCCGATCCCGTCGAGGACGAGGAGGCCGTCGCGGAACCAGAGCGCGTAGAGGCCGGGGGCGGGGAGCTCGCGCAGCCGGCGGCCGGTCTCGACGTCGAAGAGGAGGACGCGCGCCTCGGCGTCGTCACCGGCGATGGGGAGCGCTCCGAGCTCGCCCGACATCGAGCCGCGCTGCATCGACAGGACGGGCGGGAGCTCGGCGATTGGCGCCAGCGTGGTCGCGTCGAGGAGCCAGCTCGCGGCGCGCCCGCAGGCGAGCACGCGCGTCCCGCCGTCGGGGTAGACGTAGCCGTAGTGGTACCCGTAGCGCGCGCCGTCTCGTGGGAAGCGGGCGAGGAGCCGCCCGTCGTCGGGGGCGCGCAGCTCGATGCGCGAGAGCGGATCGTCCTCGGCGCGCTCGTGGCCGCGGAAGCCGAGGAGGAACCCGGCCGGCGAGGCGATGGTGTCGAAGAGGAAGTCGCCGTCGGCGAGGCGCTCGTGCCGCGTCCGGGCGAGGGCCGCGCGCGGGGCCTCCGCCGTCGAGGCGGCGAGCGTGCGCGCGTCGAGCCGGGCGATCGCGACGACGCCGCAGGCGTGCCCGACGGCCAGCGTGTCGTCGTCGAGCCACGCCGCCGCGGTGACCTCGCCCCAGCGATCGTGGCGCTCGACGATGGTCCCGGTGACGAGGTCGACGACGGCGCAGCGACCGTCGGCGCCCGCGGCGAAGGCGCGATCGCCGCGCACGGTGAGGAGCGCGAGCGGCGTCGAGACGCGCGCGGGGAGCGTGCGCGCCGTGGCGTCGTCGTGCACCACGACCTCGCCCTCGTCGGAGACGGTGACGACGCGCCGGGCGTCGGCGGCGACCCAGCGCCCGCGCGCGCCGGGCAGCGGCTCGAGCGCGCCGTCGACGAGCGTGAGGACCTCGGAGGTCGACGGGGCGTGGAACAGCGGCCGCGCCCCGCCGAGCACGCGCAGGCCGCGCGGCCCCGCCGCCGTCGCCGTGAGCCGCCCGTCGAGGTCGTAGAGGCGCACGATCCCGGCGCCGTCGGCGGTGATCAGGCGATCCCCCGCGAGCGCGACGGCGTTCGCGGCGCGCCAGCGGAAGTCGTGGCCGCGCGCCTGCCAGCCCGGCCCGCGCAGCCGGCCGTCGGCGCCCCAGGTCACCACGCCGCGCGGCGTCGCCAGCACGCCGGCGACGGCGGCCATGTGCCCGCGGCGCACCTCGCGGATGGTGAGCGACGACGGATCGACGACGCGCACGCCCATGTCGTCGCAGCCGATGACGATCCCCTCGGGCGCGACGGCGACGGCGGTGATCTCGCCGATGCCGGGGCCGAGCTCGACGGGGCCGCGCGCCTCGGCGCCGCGCGAGGCGACCGCGATCGCGCCGCTCGTGTCGACGGAGACGATGTGCTCGGCCGACGCCGCGAGCGCGGTCACCGGCGCGAGGTGGCGCGCGCGCCGCTCGATCATCGGCATCAGCGCCCGTCCTCGGCGCAGGCGTAGCGACGGAGGAGGCCGTAGCCGCTCGACGGGTCGCTGTCCGGGTAGCTCGAGTAGCCGACGACCAGCGCGCGGGGCGCGTCGAGCTGCACCAGCCCGACGGCGTAGCCGGTGTAGGCCGTCGAGAAGAGGGTCTCCTCGACGGGCGCGTCGGCCACGAGCTGCCGCACGAGGAGGTGGACGTCGCGCCGCCCGGCGGCGAGATCGGTCGGCGCGCTCGTCGCGACGGCGTAGACGACGCCGAGCGGCCCGACGGAGCCGCCGAGCGGCCACGCGCCGCTGGGTCCGTTCCACCAGACCTCGACGGGGCCGGCCTGGCGGCCCGTCGCGGTGAGCGGCATCGCGTAGACCACCGCGCGATCGGCGCCCGACTCCCACCAGGTGAGGAAGTGGTGCTCGGCCTGATCCGAGAGGATGCGCACCGAGCCGATCGAGCGGCTGGCGATCGGCGTCGTCACCGTCGAGATCGGCTGGAGGAGCGCGCCGCCCGGCGCCTTCGGGTCGACGCGGAAGAGGTCGACGCCGGTCGTGTCGCAGGTCGTGCCGGCGTCGCTCGTCGAGCAGCTCCGCTTCGTGACCGCGGCGAGCACGTCGCTGCTGGTCCGCCCGAAGGAGAAGTCGGCGTTGACCATCGACTCGTAGAGCGGCTGCGACGCGACGAGGGAGCCGTCGCTGCCGAAGAGCCCGAGCGCGCGCGACGTCGAGCCGCGCTGGTCGGTGAGGGTGACGAAGCGGCCGCTCCCGTCGCCGAGCGCCACCGGCGTCACGAAGAAGCGCGCATTCTCGACGAGGAAACGATCGGGCCGGAGCGTCCACGAGGTCGCGTCGATGGCGCGATAGCGGATCCCCTGCGGCCCGAGGCCGTCGTTGTCCCAGAACCAGGCGAGCCCGTAGAGGCCCGGCGCGACCTCGAGCATCGCCGCCGGCGTGTGCATGCTGACGAAGAACTCGGTGGGCGCGTGCACCGTCGTCGGCGGCCAGCGCGAGACGTCGAGCTCGGCGGCCCAGATGGCGTCGTCGTCCCAGCCGCCGAAGCGCAGCTTCACGCTGCCGACCTGCACCACCCGCCGCGTCGCCCCCGGCGCCGCCGACGCCAACAGCCCTTCGGAGTGCCAATTGTCGCGCGGATCGGGGTACTGGAACGTCACCACCGGATCGCCGTCGGCGACGAGGTGGCACGGCTTCGGCTGCGCCAGATCGGGCGGCGGCGCGCTGGCGTCCGGCGGCGGCTGCTCCGCCCCCGCGTCGACGAGGACGAGCGGCAGCGCGCGATCGCGATCGCAGGCGGCGCCGACCACGACCGAGATGGCCAGGAGGGCAGAGGTTCGGAGCATCGTCCCTCATCATACGAGGGAGCGTGGGCGGGATCGCCATCCGCTACGGACCCGCGCTGCCAACGACGAACACCACGGTCTCGGCTTCCCGCGTGAAGGAGTCGTCCGCGTACCCGCGGGCCACATAGGTTCCGTCGACGAGACCAGCGAACACCAGCGTTCCCGAGGTGAGGCCGCCCGTGTACGAGACGGCGAGCGCGGCGGTGTCGCTGGCGTCGGGGGCGAAGATCCCGATCCAGTCGGTCGACGAGCCGGGCATCCCATCGAACGCGATGGTGACCGACTCGGCGGACGCGTACGAGAGCTTCGATGGTGTCAGCGTCGTCGCGGCGGCGACCTCGATCGGCGCCGACTCGAGCGCGTGCTGGAGTGCGCCGCCGAGGAACGCCCGCAGCGTGTAGCAGCCGATCGGAACGCCGCCAAACCGGACCGTGCCCGACGCCGCACCAGCGGTGGACTGCGCGGCGACGGGGAGCTCGTCTCCGCTGCCGATGAGGAAGAGGCCGATCCAGTCCCGAGATGTGGCGGGGAAGTGTGCGAACGAGACAGCGATCGGGGCGCCCCCTGCGGTGTAGCGGAGCGCGTCTGGGGCGAACGTGGGCGACGGAATCGGCGGCGGCGGGGGTGGCGCGATGGAGAAGGGGGCGCTCTCGCCGAGGCGCTCGAGGCCGCCGTCGTCGTGAACGGCGCGCGCGACGTAGGTCCCGTCTGGGAGGCCGGCGAACGTGGCGTCCCCGACGAGGAGCCCGTGGGTCGATTGCTGCGCCACGAAGTCGGCGTCGCTGGTCGCGTTGGCTGGGTAGACGGCGATCCAGTCGACGGCGGTCCCGGGCAGGCCGACGTACGATACGTCGACGGACGCCCCTGATGCGTAGGAGGCGGCCGAGGTGGTGAGCGTGACGGGTGAGGGGATGGGGCCGATGGTGAAGCGGATGCTCTCGGCGGCGCGGACGGTACCACTGCTCGCGCTCGCGCCGAATCCGCGGGCGACGTAGGTTCCGTCGGCGAGGCCACCGATCGTGACGAGGCCGAAGCGGGCGCCTTCGGTCGGGCGCGCGGCGATGATGGCAGTGTCGGGCGCGCCTGGCGAGAAGATGCCGATCCAGTCGCCTGCGCCGCCCGGCATGTTGGCGAAGTCGATGGCGACGGTCTCTCCCGAGGCGTAGGCCTGCTTCAACGGAACCAGCGAAGCGGGGGTCTTGATGAGGAAGGGCGCGGACTCGACCTCACGCTGGAAGGTATCGGCGAAGAAGCCGCGGACGTCGTACAAACCGGCGGGCAGGCTATGGAAGACGAAGGTCCCGCTCGTCGCGCCGCGCGTGAATCGACGGGAGAGATATCGAATATCTGGATCGTCGACGCCGTAAATAGAGACCCAATCAGTTTCGTTTCCGGCGAAATTGGCGAATGAGACAATCACGTCGTCGCCGACGAAGTACTCGGTGGCGTCGGTCGACAGCGTCGGCGGGGGCATGACCGAGAAGGCCGGTGACTCGGCGCGCGCGCTGCGCTCGCCATCGAAGAAGATGCGCACCACGTAGCTCCCTGGAGACGACGGCGCCGAGAAGGTGGCAACGCCACTCCGCGCACCGCCGGTCGAGACGCGCGTGAGCGGGGCGTCGTCCGCGCTGCCGGCCACGAACAGCCCGAGCCAATCGCCCGCTCTCCCGGGCATCCCTGCGTACTCGACCGTGATGGCGGCGTTGGTCGCGAAGCTGGCGCGGATCGGAGCGACGGTGATTGTGTCCGTGCGCGGCTCGACGGACCCAGCGCACGCCGCGATGATCGTCAGGAGTGGGAACATCGCGCCGCGTGTCGTCATGGGGGGCTCCTGTGCGCCGGTCAAAGCCGGCGAGGTGAAATGGTGAAAGTCCAAACAACGAAAGGAATAGCTATCCACGTTGACCCCGAGTCATGCGTCGCT
>Ga0272446_1000076_pt1 | contig 124278 bp, 104 predicted proteins | sample YNPCB0061_FD_194587 | JGI IMG/M metagenome (GOLD analysis project Ga0272446, IMG submission 194587) | Hot spring microbial mat communities from Yellowstone National Park, WY, United States - YNP-CB-006-1 | ecosystem: Environmental > Aquatic > Thermal springs > Hot (42-90C) > Sediment | place...
TGCGTCATAATAACCTCGTGTAGCCCAGTAGCACAGGATTAATCCTGTGCTACTGGGCTTCTGCAGCCGCGCCCGCCTGGCGAGCAGGCCATCCAGCTGTTTTTTCTCCTTGCTCTCAATGGGCAGGCATTCGGAGATGGCCTGGGCAACGCGGTAGCAGGCTTCGCTGCGACCGTAGCCGCTTTCGCTCAGGCGTGCGATAAGCTCCGCACGATCGCCCTTTTCCCACAGCCGCAGGGCATGATGTAGCACATCTATCAAATCCTGCCCGGCAGCCAGGTGCTCCATCTCGCGCTGATGCGGCCCTAATAGGCGGACGAATTCCTGCTCTTTCTTGACCACCCTGCCGCGTCGCGACCACTCTTCGGCCAGGTTCAGCCCTAGGGCTTATCAGCTCTCTAATACACATCCAACCAGGCCAGGTCACGGTCTGTGCGTGCGGAGGCTGCCCGGTGTCCATCAGGAATGGAACGGAAGCCTTGCCGATGAATGATGTTCATCGCCACGCAACGGATAGCGTGGAGCGGCCAGCCAACCGTTCGCACATGAGTGCGGTCTTCCTGATACGTCAGGTCTCACACCCAACACACCCCGTATTCACTGTCCCACTGCCCGCGCACCCACCGGCTGAGCTGCTGTGGCGTCGGGTTCGGCCCTCCTCGGTTCCCGTATCTGACCATCACGTGTTCGTGCGCCACTGTTCTGCGTGTAGTAGCGCCTGCCGACGCCGCATGCGCCCATCCCAGCGCACGTCCAGCCAGCCACATTCCTGCTCCAGAGCGGTCCGTATCGCGTCGTCCGCTTCCACCCACCACTCCTCTCGCACGTCTCGCTATCCGTGGCGCCAGCTCCATTCCTGGACGTCCGGCGGCGATGCCCCCTGTTCCGCCATCATCCCCTCGAACAGTACGTTCCGTCCGTCACCGTGATTCTTGTTCACGATTCCCAAAGCTGGCGACCTGCCGGTGATTCCGTCCGGCATCCAGGGTCACCACCTTCCTCTCGAGCGGTATCCCCTGCAGGAGCTGCAACGCTGCGTCCGTGACGTTCCCTGCTGCCACTTCGTTTCGGCGCAGCACGATCCGAATCCCCCGAGCCGTCGTCACCACGACCACCAGGGCAGGCAACCCAGCCCGCCTCCGACTCCCCCGCAGACTCTTCGCATCCACCCTGATGGCGCCCTCTCCCACGTCCTGCATCCAGCGGCTCAGGGCGTGCTCCACGTGGGCCATATCTAACAGCGCTCCGATCCGCCAGCGGGTGCCGGAGACCGGCGGATGGGCCAGCCATTCCATCCCTGGCTTCGCACTGAGGTCGTTCCCGTGCGCTTCGGCCCATCCCACCATGCCTCGCAGACTCCGTTGCCCGTTCACGGCGGCTACCATCAGCAGATCAGGATGTTTACCACGGGGGAGATACGCCCTTGACAGCGATGGGGATGCAGTATCTCCCGCAGAGAGGTGCGCAACCCGTTGTGTTGCTCGTCGCTCATCGCTCCCACCTCCGATCCGAGTTCAGCCTCTCTGTTTACCACAATGTCGAAGAATTGATAGGCCGTGCTTTCACCCCCCCTACTCCCCCCGCCAGCGAAAAATCAGAATAAACTGATGCATCTGGTTCGCGACGAACGTGTAAGGATAGCCAAATGGGTACAGGCGCTGGCTCTGATCGTGCCAGATTTGGTACCCGCGGTATTCAAGGCCGGGAATCTGGCGTAATGCCACAACAAGATCGGCATGGAGCATGTTGTGATGTTCGGGGGTTGGCTGAAGATCTTTCGCAAACACGACCAGGTGTCCATCGGGCCGCAAGACTTGCAGCGCTGAGGAAAGAATCGCGCTTAGTTCGCGGATAAACTCGTGGTAGGGAAGGTTGCCCAGATCAGCCGGTGATGTGGTGAAGGGGGTTGGTTGTGGTCGCCCACGCTTCCGCCGTTCGCCGGTTTTCGGACGTGCCATCATTGCCGCATACGGCGGATCGGTTAAGATTAGGTCGAAGGGGCGTTCGTGAACTGCCGGCAAGTCGAGAAGATGCCGGGCATCGGCGACCAGGTAGGTTTGTGGTGGTATCCCTAGCTCGGCGCAGACCGCCTGGTAAATGGTTGCGTACTCCGGTGAGAGATCAATCCCAACGGCAGTGCGTTCTTCAAGAGAACTGGCGATCAAGGTACCACCTACGCCCGCAAACGGATCGAGAATATGACCATGCCGACGGGTGAAAAAGCGAATCAGCTCAGCCATCAGTTGTGGTGGTTTGGGTGAGGGATGTTTGCGGCGCAAGTGGTGGGCCAGACTCGCAGCGCCACGAGTAGGGTAGGCAGTGCTAATCACCGACCGCAGAGCGTAGGTCCAAGCCCGTGCATCGAGGTCGTTGAGCCGATTACGAGGATCGCGTTCGTTGGTCATCGGTGATCGCCGGCGATCAAAAAGGTGGCCGGTATCTGTTTGACCCTTCCTTCTCCTCGATCAGGAGAAGAAAGGGTAATGCGGAAATCGTTGTATCGCCTTATGACCGGCGGTCGGCCATTGCTTTGGCAAAACGGGCAAACAGATAGGTCGCATCGTGCGGCCCTGGCCCCGCTTCAGGATGGTACTGCACACTGAAACACTGTAAATCAGGGTAGTCAAACCCTTCCAGCGTCTGGTCGTTCAGATTGATGTGGGTCAAGAGCACACCAGCCGGTAGCGAGTCGGGGTCTACCGCAAAGCCATGGTTTTGCGAAGTAATCTCAACCCGACCGGTTGGTAAATAGCGCACCGGATGATTGGCGCCGTGGTGACCGAAGGGTAGTTTGTAGGTACGTCCACCGAGGGCTAACCCCATCAGTTGATGACCGAGACAAATGCCGAAGATCGGCAACTTCCCAAGTAAGGATCGCAACGTGGCAACAGCGTAGGTGGCCGCAGCCGGGTCACCTGGCCCATTCGAGAAGAAGATACCATCAGGGTTAAGTGCTAACGCATCTTCGGGTGGTGTTGTCGCCGGTACAACGGTCACTCGACAGCCATGATCGACCAGGCGGCGCAAAATGGTGCGCTTGAGACCAAAATCGTAGGCAACAACGTGGAAGATCAGTTCTTGTGCCGGGCCGTTCGGGTAGGGCGGAGTAAACGGAACGCTGTTGGTCGTCCAGTGGTAAGGTTCAGGACACGTCACCACCTGCGTTAAGTCTTGCCCCTCCATCGGCGGGGCAGCCCGACACTTGGCCAGTAATGTCTCAATCGAAGCACCGGTTGTCGAGATGATACCGCGCATCGCACCGGCAGTTCGGATATGGCGTGTTAACGCACGAGTATCAACATCGCTAATCGCGACGATGCCATATTCGCGCAGCAACTGAGCTAGACTGCCGCGGGCGCGCCACGAGCTGTAATGTTCGCTGTAACTACGGACAATGAAACCGGCAACCTGGGGCTGGATCGACTCAGGATCGAAATCGTTGACACCAGTATTCCCAATGTGTGGCGCGGTCATCGTTACCAGTTGACCACAATACGAGGGATCGGTCAATATCTCTTGATAGCCGGTCATGCCGGTGTGAAAGACCACTTCGCCAACCCGCTCGCCCGGTGCACCGAAGGAGCGACCGGGAAAGACCCGACCATCTTCTAGAACAAGTACTGCATCCATCGTTTGTTGAACTCTCATGGCGGGCACAGACCGATTGCTGTCGCCCTTCAAACTATTTTGTGTATTGTAACATAGAAGTCACTCTATCCGTTGCGCGACCACAGTGGTTATGCCAGGAGACGACCGGACAAGGAACATCCAGACACACTCTCAGAGCCTCGCTGACCCTTCACACCACAAGGTCTGGTATGATACAGCCCTATGCACATCGTCCAACTCTACAAAGACTATCCACCGATTCAGGGTGGCATTGAAAACCATCTCCGGTTATTGAGTGAAGGCCTGGCAAACCGCGGACACCGCGTAACGGTTGTCTTTGTCGCTCCCGGACGACATGGCTGGCAGATGGAACGGAATGGGGTTACGCTGATAGCCACGCCACGATTATTCACGCTGGCCCGCGCCCCCATCAGTCTACCGCTGCTCTGGCTGATACGACGTTTACAACCTGATCTGATCCATTTTCATCACCCGTATCCGTTCGGTGACCTGGCGTTGCTGGCACTCCCAACCCCACTGGTCGTCACGTATCACAGTGATATTGTGCGTCAACGGGTTTTGGGGCGACTTACTGCACCGATTGTCGAGCAGACGCTACGACGGGCGGCCCGCATTATCACCTCCAGCCCGGCGCTGGTGGATTCATCGCGTTGGCTCGCCCGTCATCGCGAACGGGTGCGCGTGGTGCCGTTTGGGATACCGCCTATGCCTTTACCAGACTCCCGCCTGGTGACAGCACTGCGACATCGTTTCCCTCGTCCAAATGCCTTATTTGTCGGGCGGTTGCGTTACTACAAAGGGGTTGATCGCCTGATTCGCGCTCTCACATTACTACCCTACGGTCACGCAATAATTGTTGGTGGTGATGCCACAGTACGCGGTATCGATCTGATCCGATTGGCTGCCGATGTGGGAGTGGCTGATCGAGTACACGTATTGGGCGCCGTCGATAACGCCACGTTGCGAGCACTATATGCGATTGCCGATGTCTTTGTGCTGCCCTCAGTGGCACGCAGTGAAGCCTTCGGCATTGTGCAGATTGAAGCCCAACAGGCCGGGCTACCGGTTATCTGTACTGAGCTGGGTACCGGCACGACATATGTGAATCTACACCGACGCACCGGCCTGGTCGTACCGCCTGACAATCATGAGGCATTGGCACAGGCGCTCCACGATCTCTGGCAAAACCCAGATCGAGCACGAGCCTTCGGGTTAGCCGGACGTGAACGGGCAGCTACCGAGTTTAGCCTTGACCGGATGCTCAGCCGTATTGAAGCAGTCTATGCTGAAGCCCTGACGACAGCGACAGTGCTATAATGGCAATACAAACCTCCGTTCTGCATTACCTGGAGCAGTTCATGGAACGTTTTACCGCGTACATCGAGAGCCAGCGTTCACGTTTTCTTGCCGAACTGGCCGATATTATTCGTATTCCCTCAGTGGCGGCCCAAAATCGGGGCATTGAAGAAACCGCAACCTTCGTTGAGCAACGACTCCGCCGTCTGGGAGCCGAAACCCGCATCTTGCGCGCCGATGGTGGCAATCCACTTGTCTATGCGACCATCGGTCGTGGTACACGCACCCTCTTGATCTACGACCACTACGACGTACAACCAGCCGAACCGCTGGAGTTGTGGCAAAGCCCACCGTTTGAGCTGACCGAACGCAATGGAAAGCTGTACGGTCGTGGAGTTGCTGACAATAAAGGCAATCTTATGTTACGCATACAGGCCGTAGAGTCGTGGCTGGCAACCGAAGGCGAACTACCGATTCGCATCATCTTTGTCGTTGAGGGTGAAGAGGAGATCAGTTCGCGCACGTTACCGGCTGTTTGTCGTGAATACGCCGATCTCTTGCGGGCCGATGGTTGTCTGTGGGAGACGGGAGGAGTGGATTTGAGCGGACGCCCCATGGTCACTTGTGGCGCGAAAGGCATTCAATATGTCGAGTTAATTGCCCGTGGTGCCCGCTATGATCTCCATTCGTCGTATGCCACCTTCGTGCCAAACCCTGCCTGGCGTCTGACCTGGGCACTTAACACGTTGAAAGGCCCTGATGGTCGGGTCCGTATTCCTGGATTCTACGACCGGGTGCGACCACCATCCGACAATGATCTGGCAGCACTGGCATCCATTCCGGCTGACGACGACAATGAATTGTTAGCCAACCTTGGACTGAGCGATTTTCTCGATGGCGTGCGCGGGATTGAACGTTTGCGTCGTCATCTCTTTGAACCAACCTGCACTATTTGCGGTCTGGTGAGTGGCTATACCGGTGAGGGTAGCAAGACCGTCTTACCCAACGAAGCCCGTGCTAAGATTGACTTCCGGCTCGTACCCGATATGGAACCGGCCGAGGTTTTACAGCAGTTGCGGCAGCATTTAGATGCGGAAGGGTTCCAGGATATTGAGATTGTCGATCTGGGAGGTGAACATCCGGCCCGTGGCCCACTCGACGCGGCTATCGTCAGGGCTGCATTAGACTCGGCGCGTGAGGTGTACGGTAGCGAACCGATCCTCTACCCAACAATGGCCGGAACCGGCCCGATGTATCCACTGTGTACGGCGCTGGGCACGCCGGTTGCCAGTGGTGCCGGATGTGGTTACCACGGCTCACGTGTTCACTCACCGAATGAAAACATTCGCCTTGCCGATTACTGGCGGGCAATGCAGTGGATGGGTGGTCTCATACGACACTTTGCCGGGTAAACGACGTACCTGCCTGAACGCCAGCCGTTGGTCATCATCCTGGTGCTGAAGCATTCGTCTCAGGAATATACCATCTGAGGCGGGTTGGGAACCCGCCTCTCCTTCCATCACCGAAGCATTTACGGAGCACCCGGTGTCGTCACCCGAAGAGGGCCAAGCGTAGCCGTCGGTGTCGGCGGAAGCGGCGTCTCACATAGATACTCGGCGACGACCACTGCCCGCTCACGCTCTTGCACGACAATCTCGTGTTGTCCGGGACGTTCAGCGCCAATACGCAACACGATGCGGAATGTACCTGTCTGATCACTGGCTCCCCCCCCTACCGGTCGATCATCGAACAGCACCAGCAATGCAATGTGCGGTCGCGCTTTGCCGCTGAGTTCAACCAGATCGCCCGGCGCACAACGGAGCGCAGCCTGAGTTGTTGGCGTAGGACTGAAGTTCAGTGTCGGGGTTGCGGTTGGTAACAATGTTGGTGACGGTAATGACGTTTGGGTGGTTGATGTCGCAACTGGTGATCGAGTCAAGGTTGGGGTTGCAGTAGGCGATACAGATGTGACGGGTGATGTGCTCGTGCTGGTGGTAGTCAACGTTGGTGTTGCCGTCGCAGCGGGTGACTGGTTCGTCTGGCCCTGGCTACGAGCTGTTGCCGTTAGCGCTGTGGCAACGAGAGCTGTGCGCGTTTGGGCAGCAGCGGTTTTCGTGGGATTACAAATATCTGGATATGGTTCGCAATTAAACCCCGGTTCAACACATCCCGGATAGAGCGGTTGATCGTTGCAGCTCGGCTGGGCAAGCGAATTGCTATACGGCGCTGACAGCGATAACCAGATGGTAAAAGCTATCCCTATCGCAACAATGCTAAGTGGCCAGAAGTGGTGTGACCGTTTCATAGATGCATGTTTTGCCCTTTATCGCTGCGCCACGCGCTCAATCACCTGAGCAAACGTCTCAAAGCGCTGTGATCCGACAATGGTTTCGTTCCCAATCCGAAATACCGGTCGGGCGTAAATCCCTTCTGCGAGCGCTGCTGCATAGTCATCTTGCACTTGCGACCGGTACGTATGTGCATCCAGACAGGCTGTAAACGCATCAACCGGAATGTCTAACCCGGCAGCCAGTGCAATCACCGTCTCACGAGTATTGAAATATAGTTGATTATAACGCGCATAAATCTCACGACGCAATTCCCAAAAACGACCGTGATCGGCAGCACATTCACTGGCCTCAGCCAGCAATTGCGAGCGTTCACCCAATTGAAGCAGATGGCGATAGACGAGACGTACCTGGCCGGTAGCAACAAATGCTTCGATCAAACGCGGTTCAACATCGAGGGTATGGATCGCACATGAGGTACAGAGGAAGTCAGAGTAAGTCACCATCGTCACCGGGGCATCAGGATTGCCAAGATAATGATAGCCCTCGGCAGTACGACCACGCGGGACGTCGGGGAAATATTGATTCACCACCGGGGCATGATCGGCGGTCATCGGTGTTGAGGTGGGCGCAGCAGTTGGTAACGCCGTTGGAGTGGCAGTAGGTGATACCGCCGTCGGCGCACTACAGGCAGTGAACAAGAAAATCGACAACCAGATAAAACGATACATCTTCGTATGAACCTCCTTATGTTATCACGGTCACGATACCACAGATGTTGTTCGTTGGGCAAACAGGAGGGGCGCCTGTTAACGGCGCCCCTCTACTTAACCCTGATTGGCAGGCAAATGTCTATGATGCCTGTTGCTGCAACCGGGCCTGCAACACCGCATTCGATGGCTCGACCAGGATCGAACCGTCGGGGAAGACGATTGTCGGTACGCTCCGGTAACCTTTATTCACTTTGATCACGAATTCAGTTGCCGCCGGATCGTTTTCAATGTTGATGTAGGTATATTGCACACCGTGCTGATCGAGTACACGCTGCGCACGCCGACAATCGGGACACCAACTTGTTCCGTAGACGATGATGGATTGAGCTGCCATATAACTCCTTTGTACCGATGCAATCAAAAACAACCGAAGCGAGGGCTTTCTGCCCTCTGAGCCAGCAGAACACCCCCGCTTCATCGCAACTATGTGATGTGTACACATTTATTATATCAGCTTTTTCGCACACTGCACGTACACCAATGTTCACGAGCAGAGTGCGCCTGGCATCCTTCACCTTACTCCTGGCACTTTCTTCAAATGGCGAATCACCGCTGAAGCAAGGGTAGCGGTTCTCAACGGTTTGGGAGAGGCAGATGAAACGGATGCAGCAGTATTGATGGAATCGGAAGTTTCCTGTTCCGACAGTAGCTTGCAGCCAGCCCCCTTATCGGTGCGCCAAACATACCCGTCAGCGCACGACAGGGGATGATGCGCCAGCCGAACTTTCCCGTCGCACACTCAGATGACTGCAGGATTCATTGGTAGCGCATGTGGGTAGTTTGTCGGTGTCGCTCTCCTGTGGCATTGTTCGGTTATCAAAGATAACCCGAAGCTAAGCACGCTGAAAAGCTCCGGCGCGGCGATGACAATATTTTCAGATCGCCACTGATAACGATTATGGTACAATACTATACGACAAACAACAAAACAGTGATGTACCCTTATGTATCGACGTAGCGGTTGGGAGATTGTGTGGAATATCAGCCCGATGTCAAGCGGATTACCGGTGAAGGTGGTATTATCGCCAGCGTCGCTGCCCATAGTCTGGGTGAAGCGATCGGTCTTCAGCCTGGCGATGTTGTGGTGGCAATAGATGGTCAACGCCTGCGCGATGTCATTGATTATCGCTTTGCAATCGCTGAGGAACGTGTAACTCTGCTTATCCGCACTGCTGCTGGCGATGAACGCGAAATAACCCTCACCAAAGACCCTGATGACGATTTGAGTATTGAATTTACCGAGCCTCTCTTCGATCGGTTACGCACCTGTAACAATAAATGCCCCTTCTGTTTTCTGACCCAAATGCCGAAGGGCTTCCGAAAAACGCTCTACCTGAAAGATGACGATTACCGGCTGTCGTTCCTCTACGCCAATTTTGTCACCTTTACTAACATAACTGAAGCCGATTGGGAACGGATCGAGCGTCAACGTCTTTCACCGCTTTACATCAGCGTGCACGCAACCGATCCATTCTGGCGCGCCATTATGCTGGGTAAACGCGATGTCCCTGATGTCCGCGAACAGATTCGGCGTCTGGGCCAGATCGGGATTCGGGTTCACACCCAAATTGTTGCGTGTCCGCAAGTGAACGATGGCGCGGTTCTCCGCCAAAGCATTGAAGACCTGATCGCTCTGTATCCGATTGTCGAATCGATTGCTGTCGTACCGGTTGGGCTAACCAAATTTCGCTTCGAAGGCAAAGCGCCAAAGACGATTCGGGCTGCGATCCAGGTGCATGAAACCCCAGAGTGGATCGATACCAACTGGGAACGTCAGCCCTTGTGGGAAGACCCAACCACAGGTTCGCACCCATTGCATCAACCTGAGCTGGGTTTCTGTTCACGTCTCGGCGCGGTAACCGATATTCCGTTGCGCTGTTATACACCTGCTGAAGCAGCCGACGTAATTGATCTGATCGAACCGTATCAGCGTCGCTGCTACGAGCAATTTGGTACCCACCTGGTCTATGCTTCCGATGAGTTTTACTTGCTGGCCGGTCGTCCAATCCCACCGGCTGAGACTTACGATGATATGCCACAGTACAGCAACGGTGTAGGCATGGTACGCGACTTTCTAGACAATTGGGCTCGCGCTCGTCGTCGCCTGCCAGCACGCATCGCGCATCCGACAAAACTGGCCCTTGTGTGTGGTACCCTTATCGCACCGGTGATGGAGCATATTGCCAACCGGCTCAATCAGATCGAGCAGCTAACGGTAAAGGTGGTTGCAGTAACCAACCAGTTCTTTGGCGAAACTGTGACCGTCAGTGGCTTACTGACCGCTCAAGATGTTATTCCGGCGCTGCGAGCATCTGGTTGCGAACGAGCCTTATTGCCGCGTGTGATGTTTGATTATAGCGGCGAACGTTCGATAGATGACTATTCACCGCAGCAGATCGGTGCTTTAGCCGGTATGCCGGTTGCGTTAGCCGGTGAAGCCACCGAACTGGCCCGCTATATTCAGGCCCTGGCCCGTAGCGATGGATAACACGACTGACTCCCATTCCAGCCCCTCAATCGTCATGACGTTTGAGTACGAACAGGGAGCACGTTATGACTAACCGTGAGATGCGGCCACAACGGTTTTTGGAAATTATCCAACGTGCCAATCAGATCGCGGCCAGTACTCAACTCGACGACTTGCTGGATCGATTGCTCGATCTGATCATCGAAATCACTGCATCAGAAGCAGGTACCCTCTATCTGTACGACGCTACCACCGACGAATTGATCTTTAAAGTGGTCAAAGGTAGTCCGGCCGGTGAAGCACTCATCGGACGCCGATTACCGGCAAACACTGGCCTGGCCGGTTATGCGCTTCAGCACCGTCAGCCTTTCTTTGTCGAAGATGTTGCCAACGACCCACGTTGGTACCGTTCATTCGGTGAAATGGGTGAGTTAACCCTACATACAATGTTTTGCATTCCTTTAATGTTGCGTGCCGAACCGGTAGGTGTCGTACAGGTTTTCAATTTACCATCCACATCGCTTGATGGTCAGGATGAAATGCTCTTGCTTGAAGTGTTGACTTCACGGCTGGTCACCGAAATTGAGAAGGCACGTTTACTGGAAGAGACCCGCCGACGTGAACTTCGCCAGCAGGCATTGGTCGAGATTATTTCGCAATTGACGACCACTTTGGAGCGCGATGAGCTGTTGCGCCGGATTATGAACTACGCCTGTGAATTGTTGGCAGTTGAGGCTGCATCCATCTGGTTGATTGACCACAAACAAAATGATCTGGTATTACACATTGCAGGCGGTAAAGATCAGGATCGGGTTGAATCGTTGCGTGTTCCGCGTGGTCAAGGCATTATTGGGTATGTCATCGAAACCGGTGAAACCGTCGTAGTAAACGATGTGCAGCGTGACCATCGTTTTTACAAACGACTCGACCAGCAGAGTGGTTTTCAGACCCGGGCTATTCTGTGCGTCCCGCTCCGTGCTCCCCGGATCGTGCTCGGTGGTGAACGCGGTGAAGTAGAGGGTAGGATCATTGGCGGAGCGCAAGCACTTAATCCACGTAACGGCCAACCTTTTTCAGCAGAAGATATTACCCTCTTCCAAACCCTTGCCTCACAGGCGGCGACGGTGATTCGCCTGGCCGAACTGTATAGAGAGACCGATAGTCTGTTCACCCGGATGATCGAAGCTATTACTGGCGCCATCGATTTGAAAGACCCTTACACTCGTGGTCATAGTCAGCGAGTAAGCGATTTTTCAGTTGCTATCGGCCAAGAATTAGGACTATCGCACGAACAACTCTATCAACTACGGATCGCAAGTAAACTGCACGACGTGGGAAAAATTCGGGTACCCGACCATATTCTCAAGAAACCAGGTCGGCTGGACGACAACGAATTCGCTGAGATGCGACAACACCCGGTGTATGGACTTGAATTTCTGCGTGATAATGGTTTGCTGGAACTTGATCTGTTGCGCGAATCTTGGACGGCGCTGGCTCAGCATCACGAGCGGCTCGATGGGCGTGGCTATCCGTTTGGGCTTAAGGGCGAGGATATTTCACTTTTCGGGCGCATTGTTGCCGTAGCCGATGTCTTTGATGCCCTCACCAGCCACCGACCTTATCGACCACCAATGCCCGTAGAAGAGGCACTGGAACTCTTGCAACGAGGGGCCGGTACTGAGTTCGATCCGATCTGCGTTGAAGCGTTGATCAGGGTACGCAGCAGAGGAACGATTCTTACCCAGGATGAACGTGAAAAAGTAGCGACAGCCTAGAGGAGCGAGAGCATAATGCGTGTACTGTTGATTGATAACTACGATTCATTTACCTACAATTTGTACCAGTACCTTTGCGAATTGGGAGCAGAGGTCGAAGTTGTGCGGAACGACCAGATAACAGTAACCGAAGTCGCACAACGACATCCTGACCGTATCGTGATCAGTCCTGGCCCCTGTACCCCGGCTGAAGCCGGGATTAGCGTCGAGGTCATCCGCCAGTTAGGAAGTCACATCCCTATCCTCGGTGTATGTCTTGGTCATCAGGCAATTGGCGCTGCCTATGGTGGCACCGTTGTGCGCGCACCGATGGTAATGCATGGCAAGCTATCGCCGATCTACCACAATGCTCAGGGCGTGTTTGCTGGCTTGCCCTCACCATTTCAGGCGACACGCTACCATTCGCTCGTGGTGCGACGAGAAGATTTACCGGCTGAATTAGAGATAACGGCGTGGACGGAAGACGGCATCATTATGGGTCTACGTCACCGCTCATTGCCGGTCGAAGGTGTGCAATTCCATCCCGAGTCGAACATGACCGAGCATGGCAAACAGATGTTAGCCAATTTCCTGATCGGAACATACGCTCATAGCGGTTGAGAAGCGTACAGAGAGTTTCCTGGTTAAAAATCACAGTGGCCGGTTCTCAGCCAGCTCTTCTTTTACGATGAACGCGAAAGGGAGGTTTGCGAACCACCCTCTACCACCGTTTTGTTCGTATGCACGGTGAGCTGTTGCGAACCCTATACGCTTATCCACGCCCGTCAAGTTCTGCTAAACCGGCTATAACCTCTTCACGGGATAAACCGGCTGCTGCCAACACCTCATCACTACAGGCTTGTAGCCGCAGGTAAAATGCACGAGCCGCTGCCCACCAACCGTCAGGATCGCGCACCAGTAATTCGTGGATGATGTTCTCACTCCGCGCCAGATCACCTGCTTGCTCACAAAACGAAAAGAGTGCCGCCAGCGTTGGCGTAGGTAGATCGTAATCTTGCAGCAGCATCAGGAGATCGGCATAATGTGGCGTATAATCGGGCAACGGTACTGGTGCAGCCAACGCACACTCGATAACCAGGTGTAACGCCAGCAATGCCCGTTCTGCCGCGGCCTCTGATTCATCATCATCGGCCAGGACATGCGCTTCAACAGCGAGGAGGGCCGCAAGATATGACCCCTCATGCCACCAGGCCTCGGTTGGATTGTGGAACCGGAGGAGCGCCAGCAACTGCCGCTCGCTCATTCTGACCACCTGGTCGCTTCCTACGCCTAGTCGATCACGGTAAGCGTTATCGATAGCAATTCGCACCAATGGTGAATGACCTGCGCGGTAAAGACCAAGGATGTGGCGAATGATCGCACCAAACTGGGCAATCAACCGGAGAATGTAGTCGTCGCGGTACATATTAGCATCTTACCTGAAAACGACGTCCTCAGCAAATGGCTGCACAACACGCGATTACCCAGGCCGTTGCCCCTCACAATGCATGATCACCGGTAAGCATTCGTACTTGTGGTATGATACCTTGTGCAGAGATCGGCTAGAGGAGGATTTTTATGGAGCAACCGTTCATTGGAAAGGTCGCGCTGGTGACCGGCGCGGCAGCCGGTATTGGGCGCGCTTCAGCGCTGGCGTTTGCTCGTGAAGGGGCAAAAGTTGTTGTTGCTGATGTAAACGTTGAAGGTGGTGAAGAGACGGTTGCAATGTGTCGGGCAGCGAACACCGACGCCATATTTGTGCGTTGTGATGTCGCTCAACGCAGCGAGGTTGAAGAGTTGATCAATCGTGCCGTTGATACATTCGGTCGGATCGATTTTGCCCACAACAACGCCGGTATCGAAGGGGTACAGGCAATGCTGGTCGATTACCCCGAAGAGGTATGGGATCGGGTGATCGAAATTAATCTCAAAGGTGTGTGGTTATGCATGAAGTACGAAATTCGGCACATGCTACAGCAGGGTGGTGGCGCTATTGTCAATACATCATCGGTAGCCGGTCTCACCGGTTCACGTGGCGTTTCGGCCTATGTAGCCAGTAAACACGGGATCGTTGGCATCACGCGCGCCGCAGCGTTGGAATATGCTCGCAATGGTATTCGGGTAAATGCGGTCTGTCCTGGTACGATTCACACCTCCATGATCGATCGGTTTACTCATGGTGATCCCGACATTCTGGCGCAGTTTGCCGAAGGTGAACCGATTGGCCGCCTGGGCACGCCTGAAGAAGTAGCCAATGCCGTTGTCTGGCTCTGCTCAGATAAGGCCTCGTTCGTTACCGGAGCGACCCTTGCGGTTGACGGGGGACGATTGGCGTAGGATGCGCTGATACTGTCGCCCCGATCAGGTGCTTTCAACATTCGTTTCCTACCCGGTCATAGTAAATTATGGTTGATGCTGTTTCGGCTGTTGACACGGTTCCACAGGCTTTTCAATGCGCCAGGTGCCTCTCTTTCTCTCCCCATATGGGAGAGAAAGAGAGGAGGGCTAGACACATCCCATAGCACGAGACTGAGAGCGTTACTCCTCACCCCCAAAGACCATCCATTCATCGCGTCGTATTTCATTCTGTACGGTGTTGAACCATCACCGTGCCGGTAGGTAGATCGCTTGAATGCACTATGACCCACGAATCACCATACATCGCCATTTACGCCGTTGTCAGACAAATCCCACCGGGCCGCGTCTGTACCTATGGTCGCGTGGCAGCATTGGCCGGCTTTCCCAGTCAGGCCCGGATGGTAGGGTATGCCTTGCACGCCCTCCTTGGTCACCACGATGTCCCCTGGTGGCGCGTGATTAATCGTGTCGGTCGCATCAGTAATGTCTATGCTGCCGATGAACAGCGGAGCCGCTTGCAAGCTGAAGGGGTTATTGTGAATGATGAGTATCTGGTTGATCTTAACCGGTTTCTTTGGACAGGGGATGAAGAATAGGTCTTGTTAGGACTTTCTAGAGTCTTTATCCCACCCAACAGCGGTGAATAGAGAAGTGTGAAGCGTGAGGAGAATGGGTGCGCCTAATCTATCCGCAGTGCGTGCAGATGCGCGCTGTTACCCCCGCCGGTGAGAGAGGGAAAACCGCACAGTGCAGGATATGCCCTTTTCCTCATCCCTCGTGAGATGAGGAAAAGGGCCGCGGGGAAGATGAGAACACCCCCTTCAACCATTCGACCGCGTACAGGAAACTAACGTAGAAATTCGAGCAGCAGTCGATGGAATTGATCCGCTGCTTCAATCATTGGAAAATGACCACAGTTAGGAATAATCTCAAGCCGGGCATGCGGTAGCATCCGTTTGGCTTCGTAAGCACAACGCACCGGAAAGAGCCGATCTTCGGCTCCCCAAATGATCATGGTCGGTTGCGTTACCTCGGCCAGACGCGACCAAAGCCCACTCCCCCGCAAATCATTAGCATCATAATAACGGCTGAGCGAAACCATTGTGCGGCGAATCTCAGGATTCCCCAGCGTTGCCGTCCCCCGTGCAATCAGTTCCGGAGTAATATAGCGATCAGGATCGGCAAACGCAGCCCGCAATTGCATCCGCACTACAAACGGAAAAGCAGAGAGACTCACCAGCGCCTCACCGAGGAAGGGTAAGGCACCTCCTTTACGCATAAAGAGCGGGAGTTGCATAAACCCTTCGCTATCAGCAATGACCAGCCGTTCAACACGCTGGGGATGAAGAATCGTTGTCGCCAGAGCGTGTTTCCCGCCCATCGAATGACCGACAACCATTGCCCGTTCAACCCCAAATGATTGCAGCAGGCCCGCATTGAGATCGGCATACCGCCGTAATGTATATGCTGCACCGCCCGGTTTATCTGAAGCACCGAACCCCAACGCATCAGGGGCAATGGCCTGAAAACCGGCTGCTGCCAGTGTTTGAATCGTTGGTATCCAGTCATCAGCACTGACGACAAAGCCGTGCAATAAAAGGACTGTCGGCCCTTGTCCGGCAGTTAAAACTCGTAGCCGGAAACCGGCAACCGAAACGTATTGCTCTCTCAGCGTCGTCGCCGTTGTTGCTTGCATAGGCGTGATTCTCCTATCGTAAAAGGCGAGAAAACGATGCGCGCGAAGGACCTGACACCTTACGCTGTCACTGTAGCAGAAGATCGCGCCACTGTCAGGACGAAATCCAACAACGATTGGTAAAAACATCTATGGTACAATAGAACCGCGGTATCGTACCGCATACCGTATCGATCAGTTACAGGATGTGATGGTTTCGCGGCAGTTCGCACTAGGTGCCGTTATTATCTCGTTCATCATTGGCGCAATTGGCGTCTTTTTGTTTATCAGTCAGCGTCTTGATCGCTGCACTGCTCCTCCATTTGTCGATCCTAATCTACTGCCCAACGCCAATTTTGCTATAGCCGGAGATATTCTCGGTCTCCCCGCCGGTTGGGGCCGTGGCGCCGGTGGGGTTGAACTCCGTGGACCCTCTGTTGACGGCCAGGGTTTTGATCTCGACGGCGATGGCCGTTCACTGCAACTGATCGGAATTGCTAACTATGCCCTGACTCCGCCCATCGGAGTACAACCTGGTGTTGTCTACTGCTTTACCGTTGCAACATTGACCGATTCACTACTTCGTTCACCGACCCGTGCTCGGCTGGTTTTTGAGTGGTACGATGAGCAAGGAACCATCATTGAACGAGTCGTCACCCCCTGGCAACCGGTAGCATTGTGGACACCAGAACGACCGCCATCGACCTGGACGACGGTTGGTGGGTACGCACGTGCGCCCCAGACTGCACGCGCCCTGCGTGTGCGGATCGAACCCACTTCCGATGATCGGATTTATCTCGATATGCCGCGGCTCCAACGCGGCGGTCAGACCCTGCCCCAGGCGCACGTACCTGATCCGCCATCACCTCTTACCATTGCACCATGGCCGGCAGGGTATCGGGCAGCCATTGCCTTCACCTTTGACTGGGAAACGGCAATGGGTGGATTGATCCATTCGCGTTCCGTCGATGATCCACGAGCCGATGAAGACCCGATCAAGCGTGGGATGCGGATGCGGACCGGCGTTGAGACGAGTATGGCCATCTTTGCCCGGTATAACGTGCGTGCCACATACTACGCTACTGGTTACAACTTCCTGATGGGCAACCGCGAGCAACGTCGATTTATGAACGACCCGATCTTTAGCTGGGCCTCGGCCGCAAATGGCTGGCGGAGTGACCGCTGGACGACTCGCCCCTGGTTTAGCGATGACCCATACGGAACGATTGCAACCGATCCGGCGTGGTACTTCGGCGATCAGATTGAACCTCTGTTGGCAGCCGGTCATGAAATCCAGAGTCACACCTTCAGCCATCTATACGGTGGCTACGCCGATGCTGCCACGTGGCGAGCAGATATTGAAGCCTGGAATACCGTTGCTGCTGAACGGGGAGTGCGTCCGGCCCAATCGTTAGCCTTCCCCTGGAGTAGCAGTGCCGGTATGAGTGACGCCAATTGGGATGTTATCGAGCGAGCCGGGATTCGTTCGGTAACCCGTCTGAGCGATTACGGTCCCTATAATCTTTTTCCAACCGATCAACAAGGCTTGATTCGTGATCCCCATTGTCGCTGGCTTCCCGGTCGTGAAGGTCGGATCATCGCGTGCCCGGATTTTTATCTCACGCCGGCCCGTGCCGAATTAGCCATTGCCCAGATTGAACGCACCGTGACTGCTGGTGGTATGATTGACATTTGGGCACACACCGAAGAGGTCACGAGTGCCGCCCAACAAGCAGCCTGGGAAAATGTTGTATCATACGTTGTTGGGCGCGGTGACATCTGGGTCGCTCCGTTGAGTGAGATTGCCAACTGGCAGATTGCCCGTATGACCCTGGACATCACCACTCTGTCTGAACCAACAACCAGCCTTGAGCGCGGGGAACGAGTTGCGCAACGTTATCGGATACAGAATCCATCGCCATACCCTCTGATCGGCCTGATGATCGATGTTCCGTCGGGCACGGCAGATGTAGCGATGAATCACGAGATTGTGCCTCGTGAACAGTGGCAGGGTAGTGGCTGGCTGCGTATCGACCTGGCTGCCGGTCAATCTATAGAGGTAACATTGTGGCCAACACGATCAAGCAGTCGTTAAACCAGACAACGATCTGGCATGTCATCGGTGGCATCCTGACCGCACAACGTGGAGCACTGCGCCTCTACCAGTGGTTATGGCTGGTGTTGTGCATCGTGGGTGCGGTCAGTGTTGCACTCCCACCTATTCTCACCCGCCCAATCCTCTATTATGCCCACGCGGAAGTACGTTTTGACACGACGCGCTATGGGCCAATTTACCAACCGGTGGGGCCAAACCTTACCAGTATGGATATTGCCATTGCCGACGCTAAGGAAGCATTACGCCTCGCGACCCTGGCAAGGGCCGACGTTCGCTTCGGTCTGCCCAATTTTCGGGTTGAATACCTGTTGCAAGCACCGGGACAGGTCCTCGTGCGCGGTATTGCCGACAATGCTGCCGAAGCGCAACGGCTGGCCGACGACGGCGCTGCTGAACTAGTACGACAAATTCGGGCTGCCGGTGGACGTGAGATTTTGCGCAATATGCTCGGATGGCAGCTCTGGCAGGCGTTAAATGGTGAAACACCAGCCACCGATGATCGCTTCGCCTGGTTGTTGCGCGATATTCTGCGGCTTGAAGCATTGCCGTTATCACGACCAATCGAACCATTCAGCACCCCGCGTCGTCTGAGCGATCTCTCTTCGGAAGAGATCAGTGACGTTACCCGTGCCCTCGAATCGCGTTACGATCTCTGGCGGTTTGCAATTAACACTCGGAATGCAACTCTGGATGCACTCTGTGCCAGCACCGGTTTGAACGATACCGCTACTCGTGAAGCGGTATTGCGAAGTTGTGCTGCAACAAATCCGACAGCGGCAGCCGAGCTGGCAGCCCGTGATCGAAACATCGCTCAGTTACGGAGTATCGAGGCGGCAATCAACTACATGATCCGCGAAGCGGGGGCACGCTTCAATGCCGATCAGGTAAGTGCAGCCTTCCGCATTCCAGCGCCCCTTCCTGCCAACCCAGAGCCACGCTACGAACTGCCTCTGATTGCGCTGGCGATGTTATTCGGCACAGCACTCGGCCTGGGTGGCATTGCCCTCGACCGTAGTGCCGGCGTATTACCCAAATTGCAAGAATTGTGGCAATACCGCGAGCTGATCCGCAATCTCATCCTGCGCGACTTGCGCGCCCGCTACAAAGGGAGCACATTGGGCTACCTCTGGACCCAAATTGCGCCGTTGGGCATGATGATGGTCTACGTGATTGTGTTCAGTTTCCTCTTACCCAACGGATTGGCGATGTTCCCAGTGTTCATTATTGTCGGTTTACTCCCCTGGAACTACACCGCCGAAGCCATCTTGAACGGTACACGGAGCATTATCGACAACGCAGCGCTGGTTAAAAAAGTCTACTTCCCACGCGAAGTTTTACCCCTGGTAGCCGTTGGTTCAAGTCTGCTCAATTTTATCCTCTCCCTCCCGATGATGCTGCTGGTCATTATTGTTGTCCAGCTTACCACGCTCGGTCGGCTCAATCTGAGTTGGACTATCGTCTACTTACCGGTTATTATGGTGCTCCAAACCATCTTTCTAACCGGATTAGCCCTGCTGCTCGGCGCTGGCGCCGTCTTCTTCCGTGATGTGGTACACCTGATTGGCATCGTGATCAATATCTGGTTCTTTCTGACACCCGTCATCTACCCCCTTAGCACCATCAGCGAAGGCCTAGCTGCGCGCATTATCCGCTGGCTCAATCCGCTGGCATCGATCATCGAGTTTTACCGCGAAATCATCTACGGCAATCCGGTACCGGTGGGATTCATCCCAACACCGGGTATCCCTGCGCTCAGTGCGATGTTGCGGGTAGGTGTCACGGCGCTGATTGTATTAGCCATCGGGTACTGGGTCTTCCAGCGCACCAGTCGCCATTTTGGTGAAGAACTATGAGTGCTGTGATCGAGTTTGACAACGTCTCGCGGCAGTTCGTCCGTCACCAGAATGCCGCAACGATCCAAGAACGCTTTGTCGGCTTGCTCCGGGGTATGTCACCGGCTGAAGCCTTCTGGGCTGTGCGTGACGTCAGCTTCACAGTCGAAGAAGGACAGAGCATCGGTCTCGTCGGCCATAACGGCGCCGGTAAAAGTACGATCCTCAAACTGATCACTCGCATCCTTGAACCAACCAGCGGTCGCGTTTCGACCAGAGGCCGGATTGCTGCCCTGCTTGAGTTGGGCAGTGGCTTCCATCCCGAACTCAGCGGACGCGAAAATATCTTTTTGTACGGTTCGCTGATGGGTTTTAGCCGCAAAGAGATGATCCGCAAACTGCCTGAGATCATTGAATTTTCAGAGATCGGCCCCTTCCTTGATACCGAAGTAAAGCACTATTCCTCCGGAATGTATACCCGGCTGGCGTTCGCGGTTGCCACGGCAGTTGATCCTGACATCTTGATCACTGACGAAGTCTTAGCCGTTGGTGATGAATCGTTCCAGCGTAAGTGTATTGATCGCATCTACAATTTCCGTCGCGCTGGGAAGACTATTGTCTTTGTGTCGCATGCCCTCGATGTTGTTCGTTCGCTCTGTGACGTAGCGGTATGGCTCGACCACGGTGAAATGAAGGCCTATGGCCCGGCTGGCGAGGTTGTTGATGCGTATCTAGCCGATGTCAACGAAAAAGAGCGGCAAGCTCGTGAACAAACTACTGGCACTGCTGATGATGAATGGCGGGAACGCATGCGGCGCGGGACACGCGAAGTTGAGATTACCCATGTCCAACTACTTGATCAGCATGGCAATGAGCGAACCACTTTCCGCACCCACGAACCCTTGACGATCCGCATTCACTATTTTGCGCACGAACGGATTGAACGTCCGGTCTTTGGGGTGGGAATCAATCACGAGAGTGGGCCGTGGCTAACCGGGCCGAACACCGGTTTTGATAAGTACCACATTCCAGTTGTCGAAGGCCCTGGGATCGTTGACTACCACATTCCACGATTACCATTCCTGGGCGGGCGCTATCTGGTCAGTGCTTCGGCGACCGATTGGACACAACTTCACGAATTTGACGTTCATGACCGAATGTACCCGTTGATCATCCACAGCCATGGTCTGAGTCAACGGTACGGCATGGTCTTCATCGAAGGCGCCTGGAGCTGGCACGGATGAGTTCACTTCTTATTATCAGCCACGATGTAATTGGTCAGCGAATGGCTGGCCCCGGTATTCGGATGTGGGAACTGGCGCGCGTTCTCGCTCGACACCTACCTGTAACCCTCATCGCCCCTCAACCCATCGATCTGCCGCTCCCGGCGAACCTTCGCTGTGGGCATTACACCTGGGGAGATGCCGCCAGCATCGAACCGTATCTCCGTGCGGCAACGAACATCTTCGCCAATGGCTATGTCGCCAGTGCCCATCCCGAACTCCTTAACCATCCGGGGTGCCTGATCATCGACCTCTACGATCCGGTTGCACTTGAAAATCTGGAGCTATTTCGCAATCATCCATTGGCCGAACGACAAGAGCAGGCTAAACGTGATAGCGATCTACTACGTGCCCTCCTGACGCGGGGCGATCATTTCGTGTGCGCCACCGAACGTCAGCGCGATCTCTATATTGGCGGCCTGCTGGCCCTAGGTCGCATCACACCGGCAATCATCGATCAAGACCCGCTGCTGCACCAATTCATCGCTATCGTTCCCTTCGGTGTCAGCGACGACCCGCCGCAGGCAAGTGGGCAACCGGCCCTCCGTGGTGTTCTGGACGACCTGAGCACCGAACATACTATCATCTTATGGAGCGGCGGGCTGTGGGACTGGATGGACCCATTAACTCTGGTACGGGCCATGCCACACGTTCTAGCTCACGTCCCCACGGCACGGCTTGTCTTCTTAGCCGGACGGCATCCTGGACAGGTGCCCGAGATGGCGACTGTACAGCAAACACGCCAACTGGCCGCCGATCTAGGATTGCTCGGCTGTGGTGTTCACTTCTACAACGAATGGGTTCCGTATCAACGGCGTGCCGATTTCTTGCTCGAAGCAAAAGTTATGGTATCATTGCATCGAGCACACTTAGAGACACGCTACGCTGCCGTGCGTTCGCGTATTCTCGACCATTTCTGGGTCGGTCGACCCAGTGTGGTTAGCGCCGATGATGCCGCTGCTGATCTCATCAAGGAACATCAGGCTGGAGAGGTCGTTCCGATTGGTGATAGCCAGGCTGTTGGCGCTGTACTGATCCGCTTATTAACAGATCATCAACACTGGACACATCAGAGTGCTAATGCCGCAGCTCTTGGGCAACGTCTGCGTTGGTCGGAAGTGGTGCATCCTCTTCTACACATGCTGAAAAATGAAAAAATAGAGAATAACAAGACAGAAAGATGGCAACTCGCAATGGAAGATCGATTACAAACTATTCTTCATGAGCGGAACATGTTAATACGCGAACTTGAAACACAATGGAACATAGTTGTTCATTCCAACAAAGCTGTCTCCTTGATGGATCGGTTGAAACAATGGATTCAACAGCGACTAATAGGTTCACTTGTGTCCAATCTTGGCCAGATAACAGATCAGCAGCGATCGTTTAATGCAACGTTAGTCAATCTAATCTATCGCTTATCCAGCTCCTTTGATGAGCAGAGTCGACGTATCGACGAGCAACTGCATTCACTTCGCAGTGACACGCTCCTATTTCAACAGCATGCCGCAGCACATTTAGCCTCACTGACGCAACAGCTTACTGAGTTAAAACCATGGTTGGAAGCAGTAAGACAGGAGCAGATAGCTTTGCGTGCTGAAGTACAGACATTACGTACTGAAGTACAGACATTACGTACTGAAGTACAGACATTACGTACTGAAGTACAGAAGGCTTATGACACATTACCACCCTTGCATCAGCACATCATTGATCTCGAGTCGCGTATGCTCGATATTGATGAAGCTCTCTCACAGGTAGCCTATCGGTTAAGTGATTTACCCATAACAAAGAAATGAACGTAATAGTTATCATCCCATTATTTCAGGGTGCAAAGTACATTCGTTCCTGCTTACAATCGCTGCAACGGCAAGCAGAGCAGCATCGCATTATTGTGGTGAATAATGGGAGTCAGGATAATGGCCCTGATATTGTTCGTCAAGAATTTCCCGATGTCGAATTGCTCGATTTTACTCAACCACTCGGTTTTGCAGGTGCAGTAAATGCAGGTATACGCCGAGCACTAAGGTCTGACAATCGACCAGATATTATTATCACACTCAATCAAGATACTGAAGTCGATGCGCACTGGCTTACAGCCATTCTGAATACCTTCAACAATCCAACTGTAGGTCTGGTAGGTTCTCTGGCGCGTTTTCCAAATGGTGACATCCAGCACGCTGGTGGTACATTGCTAGAGCCACTATGGTATGGAAAAAACCGTCAATCACTCGATGATCCTGCACCCATTCAATATCTAGCCGGTCTTGCATTAGGCATGCGAGTAGAGATGCTTGAGCAAATCGGCTTGTTTGATGAAAACTTTTACCCTGCCTACTTTGAAGATGTTGATTTGTGCTTACGTGCCAGAGCATCAGGCTGGCAATTGGCGCTGGCGACAACCGCAACATTAATCCATCACGAAGGTGCATTGCGGCAAGTATCGCCGACGCATGATCATATTATCGAACGACAGCGTTGGCGCCTTCTTCTAAAGCATCGTTCGCTTACTGATTTACAAGAAGTGATTTTCCCTTCTGAAAGAACTCTCATGCATGAACGTGCCGAAGCAGGTATCAGCGCAAGTTTACGTTCTGCATATTTCGATGCGCTTCTCGCTCTACCGAATATCGCTCAGGAACGGGGCTGGACGAAGTCAGAGATGGACTCTATTCGCGAGTGTCTGATGGAATTGCGATCCGAGTCAATAACTTGCGAGCGTGTCAGTCGTGTTTTTGGCTTGAAGCAAGCATTAGAAACTCATGTCTTACCACATAGTTCCTTACGCACTGCGACTGACAGTGCGAAAGAGAAGGTGATCAACGATAGTACGGGAGACATTGATGCTATTTGTCCAGCCAAGGTTTCCGATCAATCTTTTGATCATCAGCAAAGCTATGAAGTGTCAGATGGTAACTCAGAACAACAGGCTACTGATAGCATATATGAGGTAACTTCACAAAACAACGAGATTACTACCAATAGAAATAGTAACGCTTCAGCAGAAATATCAAGACGACCACCATTTCAGATCGGTTTACGTCCACCGGTAGCAATCGTGATATTAACATGGAATGGTTTAACAATCACCCAACGCTGCCTCACCAGTATACGTGAAAAGACACGCAACGTTTCATATCACTTAATTGTGATTGATAATGGTAGTACCGATGGAACAGTGGAGTGGCTACAATCTCAGCCTGATGTTACATTGATCACCAACAGTGAAAATCGTGGTTTCGCTGCTGGAGTTAATCAAGGCATTGCTGCAGCACCACCTGACCATGATATCCTATTGTTGAATAACGATACCGAAATAATCGAAGAGACGTGGCTGGCTCATCTACGAGATGTAGCTAATAGTCACCCTGCCTATGGTATCGTCGGTTGCCTACTACTTTTCCCAAATGGATTGTTACAACACGCTGGTACTTACATGCCTCAGCACAACTTTTGGGGCTACCAGATTGGTGGTGGCGAACCATTCATTGGTCAATATCCAGGGATTCGCGAAGTAGAAGGTGTCACCGGTGCATGTATGTACATTCGTCGTGATGTCATCAACACAATTGGTGGTTTTGATGAAACCTACTTTTCATACTATGAGGACACTGATTATTGCTTACGTGCGTTGCAGGCTGGCTTCAAAGTGGTCTGCACTGGTGGAGCTAAAGTCATTCACCACGAGAACTCGAGTACCAAATTGAATAATGCCGACTGGTGGAAGATGTTCAGCCATGGTCAACGTGTGTTTCTGAATAAATGGCGTGACTACTACCGTCAACGTTACCGATACAGTCTTGTCTGGCATTCCCTCATCGCTCACGCAACCGGATATGCGACCTCATCACGCGAGTTCGTTCGAGAACTTGATCGACGTGGCGTCGATATTCGACTGGCCTGTATCTTCGGCACCGATTATACTGAACCGTCCACCCGTGACCCTCGGCTTGATCAGTTGCGCCAGCGTCCTAAAGACACATCATTACCACAAGTCGTTTATAGCCAGGGCGATGCGTTCATTAAAAATAGTGGTTGGTATCGAATCGGTTTTACAATGTTGGAATCTGATACTCTTCCGGCTGATTGGGTGTATCAGGCAAATCAAATGGACGAAATATGGGTACCAAGTCATTTTACCCGTGATGTCTTTGTTCAATCTGGTGTACGTCGGCCTATTTATGTCATACCACTCGGCTTCAATCCAAACTATTTTCATCCGCATATTCATGGGAATAAGCCAGACAATCTGTTTGTGTTTTTATCGATATTTGAATGGATTGAACGCAAGGCGCCTGAAATACTATTGCAAGCATACGTAAGTGAATTCAAGCGTAGTGATGATGTAGTGCTGGTATTAAAGATTTTTAACCACGATCCACGGTTCGATGTACATCGGCGCATTCAGGAATTGGTAAATCGCCCGAACGCACCACGAGTTGCCGTAGTGCTAAACCAGGAGCTTGCCGAGCATCAGATGGGCGGATTATATCGCAGTGCCGACTGCTTTGTCTTACCAACTAGGGGTGAAGGATGGGGAATGCCTATTTTAGAAGCAATGGCCTGTGGATTACCAGTTATCGCAACTGATTGGGGAGCACAACGTGAATTCTTCAATGAACGGTTTGGTTTCCCCTTGCGCGTGCGCCAACTAATCCCGGCAGTATCCCGTTCCCCCTATTACGCCGGTTCACGATGGGCTGATCCTGATATTGATCACTTGCGCTACTTGATGCGATATGTTTACGAGCATCCAACGGAAGCTCGTGAAGTAGGGTTACGTGCTGCGGCAGAGATGAAGCAGCGGTGGACTTGGGAACATGCAGTTGATCGAATTATGGAGCGTATAGAGGCTATTTCGTCATCATGAATAGAGTGCATCTTTTATTGGTTAGTCTACTCACTGGTTGTATTCCTTATATGTGAGGGTTTTATGAGCATTTACTGGATTAGCTTCCAAGGTGACAGTGCTGCTGATGCTATCAAGGCTATAACTGAGGCTTTGCAGCAAGATGAACGAGGTCAAGCACCTGATTGTGAAGGTAGAGATGTAGGTGTACAAGCCGAAGCATTAGACTCTAGTGATACTTACCTGCAATCTAACCTGCAAACAATGTATACGAGCTGGTCAATTGATCCATTGCGGGTTGAACTGCCTTCAGATCAGCGACTGATAAGTCGTCTACGTGTTCATCTTCAACATGCGATCCGTCGGCTAACGCGCTGGTATTTATTTCCACCATGGATTCAAGCGAATGAGTTTCATGCATCATTGGTGCGGGTCATTGAAGTACTCCTCGCTCGACAACAGCATTTGCAACAACAAATTAACGATTACCACTATCGATTACAAGCAACTGAGCAGCAGCTTCATCTCCTACGCAATGAATTAGCGTTAACACGACAGCACCTGATGGAACTAAGGAAGTACTATCAGGTAATGTCACAATAGCCCTATGCCTACAAATAATGGTTTGCGTGTCATCTGGCAATCGCGATGGGGGTTGCCAATTGGTTATTCAGTGAGTTCAGAAGAGCTTGTTCTGCACCTTGATCAGATCGGTGTTGAGGTGTTTCATCGTCCAACCCCCTGGCATATGCCGGCAAACCTTACCCACCCACGACTACAGGAAATTGCAGCCCGTCCAATTCCTGACAGTATACCACAGATAAGTTACGATCAGGCAGACCTCTTCTGTCTTGATCATCGTGGCTACCGCATTGGTTACACGATGCTTGAAGTAAATGGATTACCTGCTGATTGGGTAGCAGCATGCAATCGAATGGATGAAATCTGGACACCAAGCCACTGGAGCGTTGAAACGTTCGCAGATGCTGGTGTGATTCGTCCTTTGTACGCGATGCCACTTGGCTATGATCCAACACACTTCCATCCGCACGTACCAGCTTACCGCATTGGGAATCGCTTCACATTTCTTTCGGTCTTTGAATGGGGAGAGCGAAAAGCACCAGAGATTCTGCTTCGTGCGTATGTCAGTGCTTTTCGTAAACACGATGATGTGATTTTAATTTTGCGCATCAATAATTTTGACACTTCAATCAGTGTTTCTCAACAAATTGTGAATTTGAACTTGCCTAACGATGGTCCGGCTATTGCGATCCTTTACAATCAATACCTTTCACGCTCACAACTGGCTTCACTGTATCGTAGTGCTGACTGCTTTGTACTGACAAGTCGTGGTGAGGGTTGGGGCTTGCCCATTCTTGAGGCAATGGCCTGCGGTGTTCCGGTAATTGCTACCAACTGGAGTGCACAAACAGAGTTTTTACACGCAGGTGTTGGTTATCCATTACGAGTACGCGCTCTGATTCCAGCTCAGGCGAAGTGTCCTTATTACATCGGCTGGTCGTGGGCTGAACCTGATATAGATCATCTGATCTACCTGATGCGATACGTCTACGAACACCCTGATGAGGCGCGGACAATAGGTGCTGCCGCCGCAGCAGAAGTCGTCCAACGTTGGACTTGGCACCATGCAGCAGAACGGATTCGACAACGACTGGAAACTATATTTGGCTAAGTTTCGTGCTCCAAAGTTGTCACTCTGTTCATGGCCTCTGTCGAATGAAAATGCTTTTTCAATTCGTTCTTGTTGCTAAGAGCCTATATTGTCACGTCTACAACGGATGCACTCTGTCAGGAGTGGCGAGGCGCTGCCTTGCCCCTACCCCAGCACTGCCAACAGCACATCAATCTTGCCCATCATGTAGCACCGCCATCAGGTGCATCCCGTGACCATCGTCACGGCGAATAGCGGTGCAATGCAACAGATGCCGCACCGACCGAAGCATCCTTGTGTACAGGCACAGCGGCGCTGTGCCCTGAAGCACCGTTGCGCCCCAACCTATCTGCTGCTGCGACAGGAGATGTCAGATCGGCGATCTGTGACCATCGTCGTGAACACCGGTAAGGACGAGGCGGTGCCTCGTCCCTGGCCCAAAGAGGTGATACTGTCAACAATCGTCTTGTATCCATCGACAAGGTTCATCCATCGTGAGATTCAAAATCTTTTTAGAGTACGACTGTATGCATCCTGATCGGAAGAGGTTAACCTCAAGACACGCCAATACCCACGGTATTCTGAACAGCAGTGAAGTACAGTTTGCTTGCACACAGTACATTTTTTGAGGCCTACCACTAGATAAGTAGCAACTAATACTTTACCATGTCTTTAAATTTTATCTATCGAAGATATAATGATTTCTAAATGATTTCGATATCAAATTTATTGATAGTTGATAGCGATTTTCTTATTCATTAGTAAAGTATTTGAATGATCTGGATTACTGTGTCGATTTACATGCTCTGTCGTTACAGTTTGCTCATCTATCAGTAAGACATTGTTAGGGTTTAGTAATCCAAGGTTAGACTGTATCTTGTTAGAATGTACTCGAGGCATCATGCGTCTAAGAGGCTTTTCTGGCTTGATTGCGGTTGATCAGTATAATGATCCCTGTAAGGTCTGTTCTATGCCATCTTTTCGCTTCCTTCTCGGCTTCACTATTTTCGTGTTGACTCTTCCAGCAGTAGCTTTTGGTTACTATCAAAATCCGGTGAATTCCCAACCCGGCTTTACTCATTCCCAAAAGTTGCAGCCTGATGATACCCTGGCTGGAAAACAACTCGATGGTGCCCGCATTATTCGTAGTTCACCAGTCGTTGGAGACCTCGACGGTAATCCAGGTAACGGTCTTGAGATCGTGATAGGAGATCGCAATGGAAAACTTTTTGCATTGCGCAATGATGGTCAGATAATGTGGACAACGCAAGTAGCAAATTGTAGCGTTACGGGTGATGACAGTCTGTTGAACGGTGCACCAGCATTGTTCGATCTCAATCCAGACCTTCCCGGTCTCGAAATAATCATCGGGTACGGCAAAGTTACAGCCGATCCGAACTGTCCAGGTGGAATCCGTGCGTATTCAGCTTCCGGTCAGCCGTTGTGGCACTACCAGATTCCAGTTAGTACCATTAGCAGACAATCAGGTGTTTTCAATACGCCATCGGTAACCGATGTAGATGGTAATGGTGATATTATCATTGTGGCCGGCTCAGCCGATCTCTACCTCCATGTATTGAACAAAGATGGCACAATGCGTTGGAAATACTTCGCAATGGACACAATCTGGTCATCACCAGCATTTGCCGACGTGAACGGTGATGGGCGCAAGGAGATTATTTTTGGCACCGACTTTACCCCAGGCATGGTATGTCATCCTAACGCAACTGGTTCCTACTATGAAGCTGCTAGAGGATTTCTCTACGCTTTTCCGGCTAATCCTGTTTTCACCGCCGATCCCGTTTGTGCTAAAGATGGTGGAAAAGTCATTGGTTTTGGTAAGGGGTTTCTATGGGCTGTTCGCTTCGATCAGTCAATTTATTCATCACCAGCACTTGCTGATCTAGACGATGATGGAATGCTCGAAGTGATTGTTGGCAGTAGTTGTGTCTACGGCGGTACTCCTAGGCCTGGTCGATGGGTTAAGATTTTTAATGCAGCAAACGGCAGCGAGAAAATCACTCTTAACGCACCGGAATGTGTTACCTCTTCACCAGCAATTGGTGACATTACTGGCGATGGTCGTCCAGAAATTGTTGCAACAGTCGCCTCTGGGGGTTCAATCAACCCTTTAGTGCCAACACCACCGACTGGTGGTCGTATAGTCGCATGGCGTTTTGATTATCCCGATCCCATCTGGAATGTGATAGTACGCGGTGCTACTCAAGAACAAGCAGATATGTCCGAGGCGTTCAATAATCCCTTAATCGCTGATATTGATGGTAACGGCTCGCATGAGGTAATCGTGATTGTACAAAACTCGGTTATGATCTACGACGGTGCTGGTCGAGAACTAACACCTTCCTGCCCAACTAGCGGATCTGAAGCACAAGCCTGTCAAAGTCGGAAGTCGATGTTTATGTGGATGCCTATCCGGAATACGCCGGCAATTGCTGATATAGACAATGACGGTAAGCTGGAGATCGTTGTTGGTGGTTCACATACAGGTGCCCAAAGTAGTGCGTTTGTATACGTATGGCGCGATCTTGACCTGGCCATTACCAGTGCAAATGGACCATATCGGCCTTACAGTGCACCCTGGCCCCAATTCCACCGTGACTCTGCACACAATGGTCTGTTCCTCACACGGAAGATAAGACCGAGTGTGAGGAGTATGGCAGTATTGCTAAAACCAAACCAGACTCGACAGTACGTGATCGATATACAGTCACATGATGGTTCGCCAATCAACGTTACTATTACGGAGAATGATGCTAATAATCTAATTCAGCTCAGTCATAGTAACGTTTTTGTACATTCAACCAACAAAGCCTCACTAACCATTATTATTAGCACCAGTGGCAAATCGATTGGTAACTATACTGCTCAAATTATCTTGAGTGGTGATCAGGTACCTACGGTGAATATTCCAATCACTATACGAGTAGTAGCCGAAGAGTATTCATTGTTTATACCGAACATCGTGCGTTAAAAATTCGCACGAAGTGGCTATCAGTTGATTAGAATATTAGTAATTATGTATATCAATATTCTCTAAAGTCAGATTTTGCAAGTTAATTATTAGATGTTGCAAAGAACACTTATAAAGATTGCTCTTGCATGTTCATACAAAACCTCTGCAAACAGTCATAAATCACCTTCTATACGAAAAAGATACCATAAGACTTTAGGTAAATACATTTTGCTGTAACCTGATTCCAACACTGTCCCTGAACGTGCCCTATGTAATATCTATTGGGCAACTTCAATTAACCTCAACTCAATAACACCATACATCCCAGTGCTAACTTTACTAACCTTCGAATGAGAATAGTACCATACAGTATCGGTACTGACGGGTGATAGACTCTTTACTATGGCAATGTTTACAATGAAAACAGCTACCTATAGTTACATCTCACCACCGGAGTTGCAGTATGAAGCGAGTCATTATCCTACTCTCAATCTTGTTAAGTCTGTGTGTTGGATCGAGTGCAGTCTTCGCATACTATCAAAACCCTTTCAATTCACAACCCGGTTTTACGCATGATACCAAATTGCAAGGTGACGATACGCTGGCCGGCAAGATACTTGATGGTACACGTATCTTCCGAAGCTCGCCCGTAGTGGGAGACCTTGATGGAAATCCGAGCAATGGACTTGAGATCGTAGTCGGTGATCGTAATGGCAAACTGTTCGCTTTGCGTAACAACGGTGTGATATTGTGGACGACTCAAGTTGCTACATGCTCAATCACAGCCGATGAAAGTGTGCTCAACGGTGCGCCTTCTCTATTCGATCTTAGACCAGATTTGCCTGGTCTCGAGGTAATTATTGGATACGGTAAAGTGCATATTGATCCACAATGTCCTGGAGGTGTGGCCGCGTATTCATCTACCGGTCAACTGCTGTGGCGATATAGCATTCCACCAAGTCCAATTAATGGTGCTTCATCAGTTTTTTCAACTCCTTCAGTTACCGATGTCGATGGGAATGGTGACATTATCATCGCGTTTGGCTCAGCCGATCTCTTCTTACACGTCTTGAACAAAGACGGATCATTGCGCTGGAAGTACTTCGCAATGGATACAATCTGGTCATCGCCAGCGTTTGCTGACGTTGATGGGGATGGACGTAAAGACATCATTGTCGGTACCGATTTTACTCCAGGACGGGTGTGCGATCCAAATAATATCACACCCTTCCCAGAGACGAACTCTTATTTCGAGACAGCGAAGGGTTTTCTCTACGCTTTTCCGGCTAATCCTACCTTTAGGGCTGATCCGATCTATTGCGCACGAGATGGCGGAAAAGTTATTGGTTTTGGCAAGGGCTTCCTGTGGGCGGTTCGCTTCGATCAGTCTATATATTCGTCGCCAGCAATTGCTGATCTCGATAATGATGGCAATCCTGAAGTAATTGTCGGTAGTGGCTGTTTCTACGGCGGCGATCCCAAGCCTGGCAAATGGGTAAAAATCTTTGACCTTGCTTCAGGCCGTGAGAAGATGACGCTCAATGCACCGGAATGTGTTGCTTCCTCACCAGCTATTGGTGATCTTGATGGCGATGGTTATCAGGACATAGTCGTTACGGTTGCATCAGGTGGTTCGTCGAATCCTCCTGTTGGGACACCACCAACTGGTGGACAAATTGTTGCCTGGCGTTATAATAATCCTACCCCATTTTGGACTACGCCTGCCTTGAGTGCAACACAGGAAGGCGCCGATATGTCGGAGACCTTCAATAATCCACTTATTGCAGACGTAGATGGTAACGGATCACTTGAAGTAATTGCAGTTGTTCAAAATAGCGTGATGGTGTATGCAGGTCGCGATGGCACACCTCTAACACCAGTATGCCCACCTGGAGGCCCAATCGCAAATACCTGTCGGGTTATGGGCACAAAAGCTATGTTCATGTGGATGCCTATCCGTAACACACCAGCAATTGCCGATATCGATAATGATGGCAAACTAGAGATTGTTGCTGCCGGATCACACACTAGCAATGATCAACCGGCAACTCAAAATCGTGCATTCATCTATGTTTGGCGTGATCTTGAACAAGGCATCTCAAGCGAACCCGGACCGCATCAGCCGTATAGTGCCCCATGGCCTCAGTTCCAACGCGATCCTGCACATAACGGTGCAATGATTGCACGAAAAATTCGGGTAAGCGTTCCTCAAATCAACACTCTATCTGAGGCAGATCAAGTAACAACCTTTACGATACCGTTGCGTTCCAATGATGGAACACCTATCAATGTGAATGTTGAGGAAGATGATCCAGACAATATCATTCAGATTGATACAAACAACCTTAGCTTGCGTGGTCATCTAGTGACAGCATCGCTTAGTCCATCGCAAAGTAACCTGACCGTTACAGTAGATACACGAGGAAAGCAGCCCGGCAGCTACAGCGCTCGTATTATCTTACGAGGTGATAATGTGCCTGAAGTAACAATTCCCGTGACAGCCAGGGTTGTTGAACAGGTGTTTAGAACCCATATTCCGATAACGATACGATAAACTCGCGCTATGTCCTATCGAGCCTTGCCAGATGAATACTGGCAAGGCTCCACATATTTTAGACCCAAGAGTCGTTTATAATGTACTAGAGACATACAACTTCCTGTCTGAATGTTCTATGAATGCTTCGACTCACCTCATCACCGGTGGCGCCGGTTTTATTGGTTGTAATCTGGCCGATTATCTCCTCGCCCGTGGCGAGCAGGTTACGATTGTCGATAATTTGAGCCGCCCGCGCACGCCGCTCAATCTGGCCTGGCTGCAAGAACGGTACGGTAAACAATTACGCTTCGTACAGGCCGATATTCGCGATGCGGCTACGATGCAGGCTGTGATCCCCGGCCATCACGTGGTCTACCATCTCGCCGGTCAGGTGGCGGTGACGACATCAGTGCAGGATCCGCGGAGTGATTTTGAGATTAATGCGTTGGGAACGCTGAATGTTCTGGAAGCTGCTCGCCTGGCGCCGAAGCCGCCAATCGTCTTTTTTGCTTCAACAAACAAGGTCTACGGAGGCATGGAAACAGTGGCGGTTGTAGAAGAGGCTACTCGTTACCGCTACCGAGACATGCCTGCCGGAGTGCCTGAGCATCAGTTGCTCGATTTTCATTCGCCATACGGTTGTAGCAAAGGTGCCGCCGATCAATATGTGCGTGATTATGCCCGTATTTACGGTTTGCAGACGGTTGTTTTCCGCCAGTCATGCATCTACGGTCCGCGTCAGTTTGGTGTTGAAGATCAGGGCTGGGCGGCACATTTTGCTATTGCTGCACTACTTGGACGCCCGATTACGATCTATGGCGACGGAAAACAGGTACGCGATATGCTCTATGTTGACGATCTGATTGCCGCTTACATGGCAGCACTTGAGCGGATCGATCAGGTGAGTGGGCGGATTTACAATATCGGTGGCGGACCACAAAATGCGTTGTCGATCTGGGCTGAGTTTGGACCGGTGTTGAGTCGTCTGGTTGGACGCGAGATTACGGTGCGTTACGGCGACTGGCGGCCCGGTGATCAGCCGGTGTATATTAGTGATATTACTCTGGCGAAGCAGGAGTTGGACTGGCAGCCTAAAGTTTCGGTCTATGAAGGGATTGAGCGGATGGTAGGTTGGATCCGGGAACATCTCGATCTATTCCGGTAAGTGGGTATGTCCCTCACCTTCCCCCTGGCCCCCTTTCCTCTCCCACACAGGGGGAGGAGGGGGGACGTGGGGCGCGGGAGCAAACGAACGTTGGCAACCTCCCACGCAATGGTTGCACAGGCATGGTACGTGCCCGATGAGAAATCCGAGCTTTTGATCAGGCTTTTGAGATAGGCGGGCGTGATGTTGGCCGGCGTTACCCTCCTCACCGTTCCCCCGTTAGCCGTTCTCTCACTCGGAGAGGACGGCGGATAAGTTGGGGCAATGACAAGGTTGCTGGTACGTCTCCTGGCGGGTAATATGAGCGATCAGTGCTGAAACTTCCTTCACCGCTCCTATATGGGAAGCGTCAAATGCGGTAAAATGAGAAAGCAGAAAACATTTTCAGACCTTATTTGAGAGATACGAAGTACTATGTCTAATCAAAGCGTGGTCATAGTGCATCCACACGAAACAGAGTCGCTCGCTACTGCAATCGCGCGTGCGTTAGATGCACCGGTGTTTGATGCACGTCAGATAGCTACGCTGAATGAGTTGCTGAGCCGGGATCCCTATCTTGCTGAACAGCTTGCTACATTGCAGACGACGTGGGCCATTACGCCGCCACCAGCAACATCGCCGCTTGCCAGGTTACGACGTTGGCTGGTCTGGCGTTTGTGTGGACCCGAATTAGCCCAAATTAACGCTACCCATGCAACCCTGACACGCCTTATCGAGAGCCTGGTTGCCCACCTTGATGCCGAACGTACTGCCCGTCAGGTACTCACTGAACGGATTGAGGCGCTTGAACGATCATGACTCACCTCGTCTGGCATTCGACGTTTGCTTCACCGACCGGATACAGTAGCTCATCACGGGCAATTGTTGCTGAGCTTGCTGCCTTGGGGTTAGCGGTACGCCCACTGTATCTCTTCGATAGTGACGAGGCGGAACGAATGTACGGCGCTATCCCACCTCACATCCAAACCCTTCAACAATTACCTATCCGGCTCGACGTACCGCAAGTGGTTTATGGGCGCGGTGAGTTGTTTTGCAAGAACAGTGGCGCGTACCGCATCGGGTTTACAATGCTGGAAACAGATCGTCTCCCTGCGCATTGGGTTGCTCAGGCCAATCTTATGGATGAGGTTTGGACACCGACCGCGTGGGGCCGCGCAGTATTTCTGGCTAGTGGAGTAACAAGACCTGTCTACACGATCCCTCTGGGCGTCGATCTGACGATCTTCACCCCTGGTCCGTCACGACAAGAACTTACCGATCGTACCGTGTTTCTCTCTGTGTTTGAATGGAGTAGACGGAAAGGATGGGATGTTCTTCTGCGTGCGTACCAGGCTGCATTCACACCCACCGCCCCAGTTGTGCTGGTCTTGAAGATTGACCATCGCGCCCCTGGTAACCCGCTTCGTGAGATCGCAACGTTGCTCGGTGACCAGGTACCACCGGTCGCAGTGCTCTACAATCAGACATTCTGCCCGACACGAATGGCCGAACTTTACCGTAGTGCCGATTGTTTCGTATTACCAACGCGAGGAGAGGGTTGGGGTATGCCGATTCTCGAAGCAATGGCTTGCGGTGTGCCGGTTATTGCAACGGCCTGGAGCGGACCGACTGCATTTCTGGATGACACGTGCGGCTATCCTTTGCCGATTAGTGGGTTGGCGCCAACTGGTGTCCCGACTGGTCCTTATGCTCAGGCGTACTGGGCAGAACCTGATCTTGAAGCGTTAGTGGAATTGCTGCGACGTGTACACACGCAGCGCGATGAAGCGCGTAGACGGGGTGAACAGGCTGCACTCCGTGCACGGCAATGGTCATGGACACATAGTGCGCAGACTATTCTAAACCGATTACGGGTGATCGGTGTATCGTTCGTTGATTGATCCTGGACTGTCTGGGATCTGCCAGACGAAGTGCATGCCCTCGATAGACTGTTGCTTGCTCTCGCCTTTCTTTAGCAGATTGCAGCACACCTGCCTGATGCCTCAGCATTTGGCCGTGCGCTGCATATTCCATCAGGCGAAGGAATAAGCAACAGCCAATCACCGGTTTTCACTATGTACTTTCATTGCTGCGATTCAAGAAAATCGGTCAACACCGCATGATATTCTGCTGCTCGTTCGAGCATCGGTAGATGGCCGCATTGTTCAATCCAAACCAGACGGCAATTTGGAATACGCGCAGCCGCAACCGGAGCCCCTGGCGGCGGCATAATCTGGTCGTGACGACAGGCAACAATCAGACTCGGTGCTCGTACCGCTGCCAGTGCTGCGCTGATGGTTGGACTACCGGCGCCACGTGCTGTCTCTAAAGCTGTTCGCTGCTCCATCGCCAGAAAATCGGCAAAAGTCTCGCGTAAAACACCGTGATCGGCCGGTAAGCGGTAAAAAAAGCGACGCCCCACCAGATGCATAATTGGCTTTACATCAAGCATCCAGGGCCGACGCAGCGCAAGCCATAGCGCCATCAGGTGATGGATCGAAGCAACTACCCGCCGTTCACGCTCATCGCGAAAGGTGCTGAAACTGGTTAAAATCAGGTGTGAGACTCGTTCGGGGTAACGCGCAGCCACGTGTACTGCAACCGCAGCACATAACGAATGACCGTTAATTGCGAACCGATCTATACCTAGCGCATCAGCAAAGGCGATGACCCAATCAGCCAGTCGTTCGAGCGATAACCGACCGCTAAGCGGTGGTGATGCGCCAAAACCGGGTAGATCGGGAGCGATAAGCATATAACGGTCGGCTAAATCATGCATGGTGTAGCGCCAGAGGCGGGATGATCCACCCCAACCATGGAGCAAAAGCAGTGGGTTGCCCTGTCCGGCACGCCGAAAAGACGTGCGTAGCCCGGTAACGGCAGTTTCAGTCGCAGATGCAGTAGGTGCGGTCATACGAAGCTTTGCGTGATAGACGAACAGTTGAAAACGACTGTACGCACGTTATGCTACTTCCAAGAACATACAAGCTAAGCACTGTTCAAGGGCATGATACCACATTGTCGTTGTGACGAGGTGTGAAAGTAAGAGAAGAGGGCTTTTCAACGGCTTCGTACCGCTTAAAGCCTGTCTGAAATATTCTGTTTCGGAAGAAGATCGGTTGGGGCGCCGCAGCGCTGTGCCCGCACATCCATCGATAGGTTTCCTCCGTTGAACTGTGAGACGATACTTCGGATAGGCACTTATTCGAAATGAAGTTTCCAGAGACTTCGCCAGATTGCGCACGAACGGTAAGACAAAAGGGAGAACCTTCGTCAGTACGTCACCTGAGTGTGCGGAGCTGGGTGTGCGCGGCCTGAGTGCGCGGCCTAGGTGTGGGACCTGGGTGCGCGGGCCTCCGGCCCGCATCGTCAGTGCCTCACCTCGAATCATCGCTCGGCGTTCCGACAGCGTAGAGCGGCAGGAAGAGCCTATCCGACAATCCTGTCGCAGCGGCAGATCGGTTGAAACACAGCACTTGCTGCACCCGTCCATTCCTGTGCGGGCCTGAGTGCGCGGCCTGGGTGTGGGACCTGGGTGCGCGGGCCTCCGGCCCGCATCGTCAGTGCCTCACCTCGAATCATCGCTCGGCGTTCCTATAGATCACCGTTCGTTCAATCTCTTGTCCGCACTGCGATAGAACAGCTTTTCTGTAATACAATGTGAAATACAACCGATACTGTTCTACCTGATCAGGGCCTTTTCGCCCAATTCAGGCCTAAAGAGGTTTTCTATGATCAATTTCACTACTATCCGTGCAGTGTTGTTTGATATGGACGGTGTCCTCTATCGAGGGCAGACACCGCTGCCAGGTGTTGCCGATGTATTCAGTTTTCTCGCTGAACACAATATTGCGTTCGCCTGTATCACTAATAATGCCTCTATGACACCTCAGCAATACGAAGCCAAACTCGCCAAGATGGGGATCGAGTTGGCAGCGCAGCGGGTTATCACTTCGGCATTGGCGACAGCACGCTACTTACGTGACCATTATCCGCCCGGTACCCGCATCTTCGTAGTTGGTATGCAGGGGTTACGTGAAGCACTATTTAGCGATGGGTATTTTGTTGAAGATGAACAATCACCAGAACTAGTCGTGCAAGGAGCTGATTTCACCCTCACTTACGAGCGGCTGAAGCAAGCGACGTTGCATATCCGACGTGGCGCACGGTTTGTTTCGACCAACCCTGACCGCACGTTTCCCAGTGAAGAAGGGTTGATCCCTGGCGCCGGTGCTATTGCCGCAGCGCTGAGTGCTGCTACCGATGTTACACCACTGGTGATTGGAAAACCGGCCCCGACGATGTTTCTGATTGGCGCTGCCTTGCTCGGTGCAGACCCACAGCAGACACTTGTCGTTGGTGATCGCCTTGATACCGACATTGCCGGCGCCAACGCCGCCGGTATGCCGTCGGTACTGGTGTTGACCGGCGTCAGTACCCTCGCCGAAGCCAATACGGGTTCGGTCCGACCTGATTTGGTCGTGACCGATCTTCCAGAACTGTTGACCCGCTGGCAGCAGAGTCTGAAGACGATGTAACGGTGAGAACGTGTCTTGAACATGCGCCTGTAATCTGGGAGCACGATGAGAATGGATCGCCCGGCACGTTAGCACACTGTCACGGGTGGGCAGCTTGACCCGCCCCCATTGCCCCTTTATCGTCAACCGGGAATATTCAGACACACGCTTATGGTTTTACCACCACACGCACGCGATAACTCTCGCCGAAATTGGCCACGCCGATATTCAGGATACGCAGATAATAGGTACCACTACGCGAAGGCCGAAACTCGATCCGTGAATTAGGGGCCGTATTATCATCACTGGCAATGAATACTCCAGCTCCATCGAATACATCGACAATGGTCTCAACACCTGGATCGAGATCAAATGTCTCTATCAGATAGGTCTGGTCAGCTTGCATTGTAATGACCAGCCAGTCCTCGTCAAAACCGATAAAGTTATGCTGCTGCGTTTCACCGATTACAATGGGTCGGGCTTGTTGCCGGTTGTTGTCCGGTTCAAATGGATCGGGCTGTGGAGGAGGAATGCGTTCGAGCACTAGCCGGTAGGATAGACCACCCACCGGCAAGTTGAAGGCCTGTATCTGCAAAAAGCGTGAACCGGTTGTTTCTGCCACATAGCGCAGTAAACCCGTCTCAATATTGGTCATCCCACTGGCGAGAAGCATATTCTCGGCGTCGTCGAACAGATAGAGGAATAGTTCAGCTTCAGCATTTATGGCAACGGCGCGGAAGAGATAGGCTTCGCCCGCCTGTACCTCTACCAAAGCATGATCGACATCCAGCTCAGAACGGATCGTTCGCTCTTGTTCCTCACCGGGTACTAGCAAAGAAGCCTGGGCAAATTCATCATCCGGCTCAAATTTATCAATGGCAACGGCTGGCGCCGCCTGTAGGAGCACGCGGTAGCCCGTATCGTTACTGGTTATACGGGCGGCTCGAATATTGAGATAGACTGTTGCCTCAACGTCTGCCAGATAATTCAGTTCACGGTTGAGACTATCGAGATAGCTACCGGTCGTCAGAATGTTACCGGCAGCATCGCGCAAATCCATTTCCAGATCAATTCCTAGGCCCACGGCGGAGAGGTTGATACGATAAGCAGTCTCAGGGCGTACACTAAATATCAGCCAGTCGCTATCATCTGGATCGCTGATAGTATGTTCCTGCTCTTCATCAACCCTGAGTGGACGAGCGATGTTTGGATTGTCATCTGGCTCGAAGGCATCAGGCGGTGCGGGGGTAAAGAGGGAGACTGCTAACCGATAGCGAAGATCAAGCTGTGGCGCATCATAGGTTGCCAAACGTAGGTACAACGTCTCTGCCCGATCACTCCGATAAACAATCGCCGATGCCCGTCCGCCGTCGGCATCATCGTTGAACGCCAGTTCTCGCCCATCCTCACCGTGGAGGGCCAGCGTTGTGTCAACCTGGTCATCAAGATCAAAAGTACGGAAGAGATATGTCTGACCGGGCTGCGTGCGGAAGCGAACCCAGTCTACGTCATCAGCATAGGTAAAGCTCCGATCCTGTACTACGTCGAGCTGCAACAGTTTGGCCTGGTCTATCGTATTATCAGGTTCAAAGGCATCAGGTGGTGGTAAGGTGAGCTTGCGTAACAGCAGCACACAACTGTCAGCAGCCAAACCTGAACGAAATGCCTGCACGCGCACATATAGTGTTGCCGATACATCCGGCACGAAAATGATACGTGAAGCGAAACCGTCTGCATCATCGTTGTATGCTGCCTGCTCACCGGTAGACCAGAAGAGCGTGATGGCCGTATCCAGCGTCTCGGACAGATCAGTAGTAAGCACTTCATACGCCTGTCCGGCCTGTAACTCTACCCGAAACCATGCCACTTCTCCTGCGGTCAGTCGGAGGTTTTGTGGTGTATCAAGCGCAAGCACAGGCGCAGTTGCAATCACTTCTGCGTTAAATTCAAACATACTGGGCAGTTGTACCTGATCGGTATCACCTAGCGGTCGTGGGGTGACAGTCGGAGGCGGTAGTGTCGGAGGTGGCGGTGTGGGGGGAGGTGGTACGGTTGGCGTAGGTGTGGGCCTGCTAACCGGCGTAGCACAACCGGTCAGTAGGAAACAGAGGAGTAAAGAAATTATGAAACGCATACCGCCTCCCTTTGTCTGAATGAGGTTTATGCGTAGGTCATTGTAGCATGCACAAGAACATAACCGCCTGTTCCGGGGACTACTTCTCTTGCCGACGAAAGACCGAGAAAAGATTACCACGCCAGCACAAATGAGATTGATCACCTGCCAGTTCGACGCGGTGGGCAATCGCGGGCATAACCGTTATCGATTACCTCATCGACAAAATCGCGTCCACACTGACCAATAGCCTCTCACAACCGACACAGTTACAGGCCACTCCACAACAGAGGCCGATATTAACTTTCATGCGACCCATTCCGAGGATGCTTGAGCTATCACGCATTCGTTCACAGAAATGGCAGGGACTGATTCGCCAGCCCCTGCCATTAACAACCCTGCTGCTACTGTGCGCAGGAGAGCGTTGTGGCTCGCTCCACACCACCTGAGAACTACCGGGTCAATTTACGATACACAATCCGGTGGGGATGATCGGCTTCAGCGCCTTTCCGTCGCCGATAATCGGCGGCGTATTCAGAATAGGTACCGGGGAACCAAACGACCTGGCTATTGCCTTCAAAAGCCAGAATATGCGTAGCAACCCGATCGAGAAACCAGCGGTCGTGAGAAATAATTAGCGCACAACCGGCAAAGTTCTCCAGACCCTCCTCAAGCGCACGCAACGTATGAACATCGAGATCGTTGGTTGGCTCATCGAGCAAAAGCACATTCGCCCCAGACTTGAGAATCCGCGCCAGATGAACCCGGTTTCGCTCACCGCCGGAAAGGTTTCCGACAAGCTTTTGCTGATCGCTACCACTGAAATTAAAGCGTGCACAGTAGGCGCGTGAATTCACCTGCCGACCACCAAGCATAATCTGCTCGTTACCTTCGGAAATGGCTTCCCAGACGGTTTGCTTCGGATCAAGCACTTCCCGGCTCTGATCGACATAACCGAGCTTAACCGAGGCCCCAACCTCTAATGTGCCGCCATCAGGCTTTTCCTGGCCGACAATCATACGGAAGAGCGTCGTTTTACCGGCGCCGTTGGGACCAACAATGCCAACGATTGCGCCCGGTGGCACATCAAAACTCAGATTTTCATAGAGCAACTTGTCGCCGTAGGCCTTCGTCACATTGGTTGCCCGAATAACCAGGTCACCAAGCCGAGGGCCGGGTGGAATGTAGATTTCAAGTTCACGTTCACGCTGATCCTGACCCTCGCTCAGTAACCGTTCGTAAGCTGCGATCCGGGCTTTTGACTTCGCGTGACGCCCCTTCGGCGCCATATTGATCCACTCCAACTCGCGCTGGAGTGCCTTCTGCCGCTGCGACTCGGCCTTCTCGCTCTCGGCCAATTTTTGTCGTTTCTGTTCGAGCCAGCTCGAATAGTTCCCCCGCCAGGGAATCCCATGGCCACGTTCCAGTTCCAGAATCCAACCGGCAACATTATTGAGAAAGTGGCGGTCATGGGTCACGGCGATAACTGTTCCCTTATACTCCTGCAAATGACGTTCAAGCCAGGCAACCGACTCAGCATCGAGATGGTTGGTCGGCTCATCGAGCAAGAGGATGTCGGGCTGCTGCAAGAGCAAACGGCAAAGCGCCACCCGGCGCCGCTCACCACCCGACAATACCGCTATCGGGGTGTCAGCAGGTGGGCAGCGCAACGCATCCATCGCTAATTCCAACCGGCTATCGAGATTCCAGCCATCAACGTGATCGATTTTATCTTGAAGCTCAGCCTGCTCGGCAATCAACGCATCGTAATCTGCGTTTGGATCGTTAAACAGCTCGGTAATCTCATCGTAGCGACGGAGTAACGCTACCGTTTCGGCCACCCCCTCCTCGACAACTTCACGCACCGTCTTGCTGTTATCGAGATATGGCTCCTGTTCGAGCAAACCGACGGTATAGCCGGGTGAACGGGTAATCTCACCAGTGTAGTCCTGATCAACACCGGCCATGATGCGCAACAGTGTGCTTTTGCCCGAACCGTTGACGCCGATCACGCCAATCTTAGCACCGTAAAAAAACGACAGACTGATGTCTTTAAGAATCTCGCGATTGGGTGGCACGACCTTGCCCACCCGGTACATCGAGAAGATAATTTTTTGTGTATCGGTCATAGAGCGACTCCTTGTGCGTTCTTCATTCAGCTTCTAGTGTAGCATATACCCAACGTTCATAAAAATTCGACAACAACATTCGCTATTTGTGGTATAATACTCAGCGAGGTGCCGGGTTGTGTAATGGTAGCACCACGGACTTTGGATCCGTTTGTCCAGGTTCGAATCCTGGCCCGGCAGCCAATTTCTTGCTCTGCCATCAGGCAATGAAACGGTTGAACTCACACAATCTTTCTTCAACCAGGAGCAGTCAGCGATGCTAAGCTGACAAATGAACAGGTGCGCAGTGAGCATGCTCGCTGCGCGTTTCTATTCAAGAAAGAAAGACCGAACTTATGGATGGTCGCCTGCTCATTTTTACCGGTAACGCTAATCCGGCGCTAGCGCAAGAGATTGCCCGCAATCTGCGTATCAATCTGGGGCGGGCATTAGTCGGTACCTTCAAGAACGGCGAGACGAGAGTCAAAATTCACGATAACGTGCGCGGCTGTGATGTGTTTGTGATCCAGCCTACCTGCACACCGGTCGATCACAACTTGATGGAATTGCTCCTTATGATCGACGCCTTCCGTCGGGCATCGGCAGCTCGCGTCACGGCCGTCATTCCCTACTATGGGTATGCCAAGCAAGAGAAAAAGACATCGGGGCGCGAACCCATTTCCGCCAAACTGGTTGCCAACTTGATCCGCACCGCGGGCGCCGACCGGGTGCTGACGATGGATCTGCACGCTCCGGCAATCGAAGGGTTCTTCGACATTCCGGTCGATCATCTACAGGCATCACCCCTCTTGGCCGATTATATTCGCGAGCTTAATTTGCCAAACCCGGTTGTGGTGTCCCCCGATACCGGCGGTGTGAATCGCGCCAACCGCTTCCGTGAGCGGATCGGCGCCGGTCTGGCTATTATCGCCAAGCAACGCCCCGAACCCGATACCGCCGAAGTGATTGAAATGGTCGGTGAAGTAGAAGGTAAGACAGCCATTATCATCGATGATATGATCTCAACCGGCGGAACTTTAATCGAGGCTGCCCAGACCTTGCTGGCCCGTGGCGCCCGTGCAGTGTATGCCTGTGCAACCCACGGCATCTTTGCCGACAATGCCCTGCAACTGATTGCCCAATCCGACCTGATCGAGACAGTGGTTACCAACACAATACCGCAACCTCCCGAAGCAAGCGCAGCACGTGTGCGCACCATCAGTGTCGCACCGCTATTCGCCGAAGCAATCATGCGGATTCACAAAGATTTGTCACTGAGCGCGCTCTTCTCCTGAACATACCGCATTGTTGCGCCCGAAGCCATCTGAACGTCGGGCGCATACCCACAATGATGCGCGCCTCTCTGCTTTGCGGGAAGGAGGATGATTCGCTTGGAAGACCCTAACCCTAGTTCGCTGGTGATTGGGATTGCGCTGTGTCTCATTGCACTCGGTATCATCTCGGCCGCTGATACAGCCTTGATCACCGTGAGTCGACCTCGCCTAAGCACGCTTCTCGCTTCAGCAGGTCTCGGTGGTCGTCGGTTTTCGGCCCATTTCCTCGATGAACCGCACCGGATCAAGTCGGCTATTATCTTCCTCAACGCTGCCCTGACGATAACTGTCACTGCACTGACCATACAGCTCACTGCTGCCCATGGGGTTCTGATTATCAGTAGCAGTCTGGTCGGGCTGCTGTTTGCGATTTTGATCCTGAGCGAAGTTGTGGCAAAGGCGCTGGCACGCCGTAGTCCTGACACAACCATTTTACTGCTGGCGCGACCATTAGTAGCCATTGCGACCCTGTTGTGGCCGCTGATGGCGATCATTAATCTCATCACACGTCCGCTCTTTACTTTCCTCAGCGGACAACCAGCTCCACCCACTCCCCTGGTGACCGAAGAGGAGTTACGACTGATGATGAGTGCCGGTGAAGAGGCAGGATGGATCGAGCACGAAGAGCGAGAGATGATAGAAGGGGTGATGGATTTTGGCGATACGCTCGTGCGCGAGATCATGATCCCGCGCGTTGACGTTGTTGCCCTAGAAGTCAATAGTTCCCTTGATCGGGCACTTGATGTCGCCATCACCTGCGGTCATTCGCGCATTCCGGTGTATGAAGAGACTATTGACAACGTGATCGGTATTCTCTACGCCAAGGACCTCATTCCCGTACTACGTGATGGAAAGCGCGATGCTCCGCTACGCGATCTCCTTCGCCCGGCACACTTCGTACCAGCGACGATGAAGGTATCTACCCTGTTGGAAGACTTGCAACGCCGACGTGTGCATATGGCGATTGTGGTTGATGAGTATGGTGGCACGGCTGGTATCGTCACCCTCGAAGACTTGATCGAGCAGATTGTGGGCGAAATTCGTGACGAGTATGACACCGAAGAACCATCTATTGTCGAGGTTGGGCCGCACGAATTGATTGTTGATGCCCGCGTAACCATTGATGACGTAGCCGACATGCTGGAAGTCGAATTTCCAGAAACGACCGCTGACCGGATTGGTGGACTGGTGTACGAGCAATTGGGACGCATTCCACGGGTTGGCGATCAAGTTATCTGTGGCGATGTTACCATCACCGTATTATCAATAAAGGGTATTCGTGCTGAACGGTTACACATTGTGCGGCAAATGCCGGCTGAAGTGGCAGCGGCAACACCGGCTGACGCCGAGAAACCTCTGTTGCCGCTCCCCAAGGAAGCGCATGGATCCAGTGGCCCTTGATCGTTTAATTACAGCAGCTTTGCAGGCCCAACAGCGTGCGTATGCCCCATACTCGCAATTTGCCGTTGGTGCAGCCGTACTAACCGCCGACGGCCAGATGTTTACCGGCGCTAATATTGAGAATGCATCCTATCCGCTGACAATATGTGCCGAACGAGTGGCGCTATTCTGTGCCCATATGTCCACAGCAGGACCGGTCATTGCGCTGGCGGTGGTGACTCCAACCCCGACTGTAGCCAGCCCCTGTGGTGCCTGCCGCCAGGTTATCTTAGAGCTGGCGCCACAGGCGCAAATTGTGTTGCTGAACCACAATGGCAGTGAGCGGCGACTGACGACGCCGCAGGAATTGTTGCCCTTCGGGTTCGGGCCAGATCAACTGAGGAACGGTTAGGTTGCACACCAAATCTACTCGCGACGTGGCTTACTACTGTCCGGAGGCGTATCTGGCATTGGTAGCAAGGGGGCAACCGGTGCTACCAACCGATCAACGATAGCGCCGAGTCGAGTGAACTGGGGTCCCAATTCGGTTTCGGCCAGCGGTATGTTCACCGGTACATCCAGCTCAACCGGAATAGAGGTAACTAACTTGACATTCATATTCAGATCAACCGGTAATTCCAGGCCAGCCGGCAACACAATAGACACACTGGCATTGAGATTCCCACCACCACCGGGAAAAGTGATTTGGGCAGGGGCTTGCAGTGCAACCGGCTCGGTCAGCGTTACCACGTTACGCTCGGTCATGATGGTATCACCGTTAATCGGCACATTCAGCTCAATCGGTAGGCGGGTGCTTAACGGTACGGTATACACAATCGTCGCCCCTTCGAGTTTATCCACCACATCTTGCAACTCAGCGAGATTGTTGGCTGCAAAGACCGGTAAACTCTCGGAGAGCTGAGCTACCTGGCGTTGATACATCACCAGAATACCGACCACAATGCCGAGCACAACCAGCAGAACCGCATTCATGATGAAAGATGTCCAGATCATCGCCTTATAGAGGGGGGCGATCCGCGCATAGCGCTTGGGGGGACGAGTAGTGGTTTCGCTGCTCATGGAACCTCCTGCAACTACGGTTGTTTGGAATAATACCACGCTTGTTCGTAGATGCAAGAGTTGCACAATGGGAATTTTCGCGTATAATGGAATTGTGCCGCGAACGGCAGATACTTGCGGAACCCCGCCAGGACCGAAAGGTAGCAACGGTACGCGAGTTCCTCTGGGTGTTCGCGGCGCACTTGTTCAGGCTCGATCATCGGCCACCAGTGCAGCAGCCAGATCGGCCAGCAAGGGTGTTCCCCCCATCCGCAGCAGAATCGGTACTGCTATCTCGAGCGAACGGAATATCTCCTCACGACCAATAGCGGCCTGCTGTAACGTGGCTGCGAACTGGGCCAGAGTGCTCGGATCGGCAGGATCTCGCGCTGCGACTATCGCCAGCCCGGCCCGTACTCGTTCGTTGCGACGGCGAATCCGGCGGGTAATGGCATCTGCTACTGTAAGCTGGCCCTGTCCGGCTAATGCCACAACCAGAGCCGCCCGATACCGACTCCGCGCCTCGCCAATCAGCAACTCATCGGTAAGCTGATCGGCCAGGATCGGATCAGCCGTTGCCAGTAACGGCGCCGAGACAATCAAAGCTCGCGCCCGCTCGCCGGCAAGATCAATCTCACGGATCAACCTCACCGCTTCAGATACCTTACCGGCCCGCATCAGTGCAATCGCCAGATCGGCCCTGGTTCGTGCTCGTTGATCGGGGGCAACGATAGCCGCTGCCTGATCGCTAGCTGCCTGCCAATCACCGGCAGCCGCCAGCAGACGCGCAATCTCATCGCGTGCCCAATCACGCTCATCATCGTCGGTGATCTCGGCAAGTACCGCCTGAGCGCCAGTATAATCATGAGCCTGGGCGCACGCAACGGCTACCCGCGACAGGGCCCGTTCCAGTTCTTCGCCGCTTAACTGGCGGGCAATTGTCAATGCCCGTTCTCGACGCCCAATCGCAGCATGCGCTGCGGCCAGTGCAGCCAGGAGAATCGGTCGGTCTTCACCCTGGAGCGCGTCTATCTCTCGCGTTGCCCGTTCGGTTGCTAAGTTTGCAACCAGACCTTGCAGCAAGACTCGCAACTCAAGCAGCGTCGTTACGCGCAATTCGCGGCTGGTAATCCGCTCTGCAGCCGCCAGGGCGTCGCCATCCTTCTCGGCCAGGGCAAAGACCCGCGCCAGCCGGGCCAAACCACGATCGCGCTGATGAGGACTTGGCAGCGCCATAATCCGCTGCAACGCTGCATCTTCGTTATGTGTAGCCAGATCGCAGGCCAACTCGATTTCTGCCCATGCCCGCGCCGTCTCTACCGTTAGCTCTGCAAGTAACATCTGAGCGCGGGGATCGGCGATCCGTGCCAGCGCCACTGCAACCTCAGCTTGCGCCCAGGCTGCACGATGTTCGTGCAGAATAGCCCGTGCCAATCGCCAGGCCCGATCGTACTGACCGTTATCCAGGAAGTAACGCACAACCAGCGTTTCGACATGAGCGCGTCGTTCCAGCAAATCGATCTGCTCGGCGCATAGCAAGGCGCGATCAGGATCGCCCGCCTCGATACACGCCGTTGCCAACGCTTCTATTGCCTGATCACGAACATCACGCCACGCCCGCGAGACCGGTTGCGCCTCGAGATCAAGCGCGCGCGAGAGCAGGCGCATCGCTGCACTCCGCATATTCACGCTGTAACACGCTTCGCCGAGTTGACGCAAAACGGCCGCTTTCGGCACCCCATCCGGCAATTGTTCGACAATAGCGGTCACCCGGCGCAGGCTTCCTTCACGACCGGATGTATTCACCGCTGTGAGGAACGCAGCCGTTACTAACTCGCCGCTCAATTGACGGGCGCGAGCGGCAAGCGTTCCGGTAACCGCAGCCATCCGCGCCAGACTCAGCGGCGACGTGAGTGCCGGGTCATGCAGCATCCATCCGGCATCACGCAGCGCGCCAGCCAATCCTTCCCGTAATTCTCGTTCACGTAGCCAGCTCAACGGTTGTGCGACCGGCAAATCAGGTGTTCGGTGATCGGGCGTACACAGTACCGCATGGCGCGCTAGTTGCCGACCGAGATAGCGATTGGTCGGGTCGAGCGGATTACGCCGCAACCGTTCAGTGCCCCACTGAGCCAACTCGCAATGCGCAGCCTCCACCTCGTGCGGCACATGACGCGCAAGGAAAAGGCGCAGCGCACGATGGGTATAGCGCACGAGCAAGAGAGTATCCTCATCGCTCGCCCGCCACAAATTGATATGCACCAATCCCTGTTCTTCCCAGCGGTCGAGCAGGAGTTGTGGATGCTCAGCGCTGACCTCGGCGAGCGCAACAACCGGTAACGGTTCACCAGCCGCAGCTAACAATACTGCCAAACGTCGTTCGGTTGCGTTAAGCGACTGCCACCAATTCTGAAGAAGCTGATCGAGATCGGTCGGCAGATGAGTAATCTCCAGCAAGCCAAGGTGCAGCCAACGTTCAGCCCAACTGAGGTAGAGCAGATTCCCCTGAGCAGCCGCCAAAATAGCTTCGCGCCATTTGGGTGGGCAGTGACGCCGTTCAAGGAGACTGGTCTGTGTCTGAAGCAGCGCCCGATCAGCGGCGGGTAATACCAGTCGAGCATCTGGTTCGATCGGCAATTGACCATGAACCAGCAAAATAACGCCTGGCGGTACATCAAACGGCAGCGGCAAGGGTAGGGGACGCAACGGTTGCTGATCGCGATCCGGTGCACTTACTAGCAGCACCAGCGGGCGCGCCGGGTCGGCAATCTCATTCAGGAGACGCTCAAAAGCAGCGGGGTCAGTCAACGCAGCCGGATCAAGTAAAGGCAAGGTGGGCCGACGAGTGGCCACAATCTGGGCGTAGAAGGCTAGTGCTCCATTCCCCTCATCATCATCGGCCAGCCAGAGCGGCCATTCAGCGCGTACCGCCAACTGACAGAGCAAAGTCGTTGCACCAACACCCATCGGCGCTTCGAGGGCGATAACCCCCCGCTGCTCGCGCAGTGTGGCAAGCACAGCCTCATACAGCGCCGGTCGTTCAATCGCAGTACGCAAGCAGGCCTGTACCCGTTCCTGTTGCGCCCGCAACGCCGGCGCCACGACTGCGTATAGTTCGTGAAATTGCTCAACAGCGCGAAACGCACGCGGCAGTACAGTCTTCATCAATTATCTAATATACCATATCTGTGATAGAGGATTGAGAGATTTATGCCCGGCGCGATATTCACTCTGTACGTTTCAAGGGTTTTTGGTAATCACTTGCAGGCCAGGAATATTGGTAAAATCTTTCGCGTTGTGGGTAACGAGAGGTATATCATAGCTTCGTGCACATGCCGCAATCCAGGTATCGGCGCAGGAGATCGGGACACCGTTCTTTTTTCGATGTGCAATGATCGCACCGTAATGTTCGGCTATACGATAATTGTAGGGAATCACCACAAATTTACGAATAGTAGCACGGAGTTGTGCTTTTTGTTGTGCCCCCAATTTGCCCACTCTGCGCCAGCCCAAAGCTCTCCCACAGTAATGAAGGATATAGCAAGTCTCTTTCCTGAGAGATGCTTTTCATAGAGCTGTGCTTGTGGAGTGTTTTTCATGATGTATGAAACAATGTTTGTGTCGAGAAGCAGATATTTCGATTTCATGCAATGCTCTTGCACTATTCAGCTAAATTTCCTTTGCGTAGACTATTGATAAACTCCTCAAATTTATCATCAACCTCGCCAGGCCATGTATTATAGAAGGCTTTTAGATCGGTTTCTGAGGTAATTCCCTGTAGCATGGCAAGCTCATCAAGAGTTCTAGATTGCCAAGACTCTTTGTTTCTCGACAACGGTTCAATGGTATGTACACGTACATAACTCATCTTGCTGCTAGCCGGATTGATAACGGCTTCTCCTTTGACCCGCACGTAGTTTCGGGTCATTCCAGCGATTTCGTCCGCTTGTTCCTCGGTGAACGTACAAGACACCAACTCGTCAGAAGACGTTTGTAATGACATACGCCGACGCTTAAAATCGACCATAAACACATAACCTTCTATCTCGGCCAATGTGTGTCTTCTGATGACATCAAACCCCTGAGCGGTATACCAAACGTGCAATGGTAATACGTCTCGATACAATGTGAAGGTCATGCGTGAGACACCTCTTCGGAAGAGGTCACCAACCCTACTCCAGGCAATAAGCAGCTCTCTATCGAACCTGAACAACGACTCTTCTGTAGCCTGTTGCATCTTTTCTAATTCCCAAAGAGCCTTCTCAAAAATACGAATCGCCTCACTACCGTTTCCTGCCGAACGCACGGTTACGCTTCGCTGGAAGGAAAGTATCGTTGATAGACTGCGCTCCGAAATCCCAACGAGATCCAATTCTAGAAGCTGCCGAAGTTGCTTCCGCCTCACAATTCTCTTAACATCGTGCTCAACATTATCCTGCTCATCAAGAAGGATTTCTCCCGTTCGATACAAAGCGCGCTGAAAACCTGCCAGAAAGATTGCAAGGTAGGATATTGGTATCCGCCCCCAACGAACCGATTCGCCTTCTAGTGACACCTGTAGAAACAGCTCCATAACAGATTCCTTTCCAGAGCATGCTTTACTGCTAGTGGCAGCAATCACTATAAGTATGTGACAAGAAATACAATGATCAAAAGCGCCGTGTAGCAAGGGAAACAGCGTATACCGACCTCATTTCACCCAAAAACAGTTGAACGATTACTATGAAATCAACAACAACTCAACAAAAACAGAGTGCGGCAAGGTCTTTACAACCATCTGCCGCACTCCGTGCAAAGCTAAATTGCAAGGGCAGGACTACTTAATCTCAACCACTGCACCGACTTCGGTCAGTTTCGCCTTGGCTGCCTCGGCCTCTTCCTTGCTCACACCTTCGCGAACCGGCTTGGGTGCACCCTCAACCAGGTCCTTCGCCTCCTTCAGACCAAGGTTGGTCAGCTCACGCACCACCTTAATAACCTGAATCTTGTTAGGACCGGCCTCTTTGAGGATGACGTCGAATTCAGTCTTCTCTTCGACCGGCGCCGCAGCCGCAGCACCATCACTGGCCGCAGCAACCGGCATTGCGGCGCCCATTGCCATCACAGGAGCAGCAGCGGTAACCCCCCACTTCTCCTCCATCTTCTTCTTCAGCTCAACCAGCTCGAGGACGTTAAGGCCCTCAATCATCTCGATAATTGAATCAATCTTGGACATGGTAGTCACACTCCTTATGAGAACTAAATACTTGACCGCGCAGATAACGATTATGCCGTTTCACCTTGCGGTTGTAACTGATCGATCCGAGCCTGCAATACGTAGAGAACGTTTGAAATCGCGGCGTTGAGAACACCAACCACGCCAGCGACCGGTGCGGCAATGCCGCCGACCACCTGTGCAAGCGCCTGCTCACGCGAAGGCAGCCTGGTCACCTGCTCAAGGGCGTCAGCCGGAAGCAATGTCTGACCGAGCAAGGCGCCACGCACAGTAAAGCTCTTATTCCCCGACTTTAGATAATCGAGGAGCGCTTTCGCAACCTTCGAGACATCGTCATACCCGAAGGTCACTGCCGTTGGGCCAGACAGTAGTGGGTCAATTGCCTCACGTCCAGTATGATTAGCGGCAATTCTCAACAGCGTATTTTTTGCCACTACAACCTCGCCACCGTGCTCGCGCAACTTACGGCGTAACTCTGTCATATCGGCAACGCTCATACCCTTACCATCGCCGCGATAGTCGGCAACCACAACCAACTGGGCGCGGCGCAGCTTTTCGGTCAGCGTACTAACCGTCTCAATTTTACGCTGCGTTGGCATGCATTTCACCTCCTCTCAAAGTAGATTAAAAACGGTCGCCTATCTCCTGAGACAGGCGACCGAGAACGGTGCAGCTTATCTGCGCACAACTGACAGAGTGAGCATATCACTCACGACTATCGTATCTCAGACGCCACCTCGGTCGGCAGCCCAAAGGCCATTAAGAGCACAGCTCACCGACTGTCTCAGGCAGCTAATGAAAGATATTAGACCTTCAAATTCTGGGCAGCAACCGGATCAACCGGTATTCCAGGCCCCATAGTACTTGTCAGCGTCACACTCCGAATATAGGTACCTTTCGCACCACTTGGCTTTGCCGCTTTCACCGCGTCCATGAACGCTACAAAATTTTCGCTCAACTGCTGTGGTGTAAAACTAACCTTCCCGATAGCAACGTGCAGGATACCGGTCTTATCGTTACGAATCTCGACCCGACCTCCCTTCACCTCGCGGATGGTACGGGCCAGATCGGCGGCAGGAACGATGGTCCCACTCTTTGGGTTAGGCATCAAACCACGCGGACCGAGCTTACGACCGATGCGACCGACCTTACCCATCATATCAGGGGTTGCGATAGCCACATCGAAGTCGAAGAAATTCTCGCGGTCGATACGGGCAATCAAATCATCGCTACCCGCATAATCTGCACCGGCATCGAGCGCGATTTGCGCAGCTTCACCCTGAGCAAAGACCAGCACACGCACCGTTTTACCGGTACCGTGTGGCAATGCAACCGTAGTACGAATATTCTGATCAGCGTGACGAGGATCGATACCAAGCCGCAGATGCGCTTCAACCGTCGCATCAAATTTTGTGTACGACGTTTCTTTAACCAGGGAGAGCGCATCGAGCGGTGAATAGAGACGAGTTCGATCAACCTTCGCCAGAGCGGCGAGATACTTTTTTCCGTGCTTTGGCATGGCAGCTACTCCTGGTGGTGATGGCGGATCAAGTAATCCTCCCACCAACTAATCATTCAACAATCTTAATGCCCATACTCCGTGCCGTACCGGCGATAATCCGCTCAGCGGCCTCGATATCATTCGCGTTCATATCAGGCAATTTCTGCTGAGCGATCTGGCGCAACTGTGCACGTGTAATCGTACCAACCGTCGTGCGCTTCGGCGTACTGGCACCCTTCTGAATACCAGCCGCTTTGCGCAAAAGATCAGCCGCCGGTGGGGTAAGCAGACGGGCGACGAAGGAGCGGTCGCTGTAAATCGAAATCTCGACCGGAACGATACTCCCGGCCTGCGAGGCCGATTTTTCGTTATACTCCTTCACGAAGGCCATAATATTGATGCCGTACTGACCGAGCGCCGGGCCAACGGGCGGCGCCGGGGTAGCCTTACCGGCCGGCAATTGCAGTTTTACCACTGCCACAAGTTTCTTAGCCACGACACAACTCCTTACATGGCGGGAAAGCAGGCAACGCCCTCTCCCTCCCTCGCGCAACCGGCGAGGTAGCGGATCGACGACACAATTATTCTACCAATCGAGTTACCTGTAAGAAATCAAGTTCAACCGGCGCTTCACGGCCAAAGAAAGAGACGAGGACACGCACCCGACCTCGCTCGTGATCGATGGCATCGACAATACCCTCGAAATCGGTAAAGGGACCATCGATAATCTTAACCGCCTGTCCTTTTTGATAGCTTACGCGCACCTTAGGAGTTTCGCCCTCCATCTGACGAAGTATCGCTTTCACCTCTTCTTCATCAAGAGGGGTAGGTTTATTGCCATGCCCGACGAAGCTGGTCACGCCAGGTGTATTGCGCACCACGTACCACGAATCATCAGTAAGACGCATCTGTACCAGGACATAGCCGGGATAGATCTTCTTGTTGACCGTGCGGCGCTGACCATTTTTGATCTCAATTTCCTCTTCGGTTGGCACGATCACGCGAAAAATCTGGTCTTGCATCTCCATCGAAGCAATCCGATGCTCCAGATTTTTCTTGACCTTATTTTCGTAACCTGAGTAGGTATGGATCACATACCAGCGCCGATCATCGGCCTCTTTCTCTTTTTCCTTTTCCTTTTCCTCAGACATGGCAGTCCTCGTTCGCGAAAAGCTATTGGACGAGGCTCACGAGACTCGTGTAAAGGAAGGTGAAGATTGTATCGCCAATGAAGAGCAACAACCCGATAACAAGCGACACTGCAACCACGAGGATCGTAAGGCGAATCGTCTCTTCGCGGCTTGGCCAAACAACTTGCCGTAACTCGCTGCGCGTTTCGCGAAACGTGCGCACGAGAATGTTTTCTTGAACGTCACGATCTGTATCTTTGGCCACGGCCATTTTATACCCTTCACTTTGAAGCTGTCGGCGACGGCAGCGCCACCGACAGCTTAGCGAATCCGGCCTTGGGAATTAATCAAGAATCTTGGTTACGACACCGGCACCGACGGTGCGACCACCCTCGCGGATGGCGAAGCGCAATCCCTCTTCAATCGCCACCGGCACGATCAGGTCGATGGTCATCACCACGTTGTCGCCTGGCATCACCATCTCCATCCCCGCCGGTAAGCTAATCGCCCCCGTCACGTCGGTCGTCCGAATGTAGAACTGCGGCCGGTAGCCCGAGAAGAACGGCGTGTGCCGTCCACCCTCTTCCTTCTTCAACACGTACACCTGCGCCTCAAACTTCTTGTGCGGCTTGATGCTCCCAGGCGCGCACAACACCTGCCCGCGCTCAACCTCGTTGCGCTCAATCCCCCGCAACAGACAGCCGACGTTGTCGCCAGCAATCCCTTCGTCGAGCGTCTTCTGGAACATCTCCACCCCGGTCACTACCGTCCGGCGCGGCGCTTCCTCGGTCATCCCCACGATTTCGACCGTATCGCCGACCTTCACCTTCCCGCGCTCGATCCGCCCGGTCACCACCGTTCCACGCCCCTTAATCCCGAACACGTCTTCTATCGGCATCAGGAACGGCTGGTCAATCGCCCGCTGCGGCGTCGGAATGTACTCATCGACCGCCTTCATCAGCTCCAGGATACAGGCATACTCCGGCGCGTTGATGTCCTGGCTCGGGCTTTCCAGCGCATTGCGGGCGCTCCCGCGCACAATCGGAATCTCATCGCCCGGGAACCCGTACTTGCTGAGCAGCTCGCGCAACTCCAGCTCGACCAGCTCCAGCAGCTCGGGGTCGTCCATCATATCGACCTTGTTGAGGAACACCACGATGGCCGGTACCTGCACCTGGCGGGCGAGCAGGATGTGCTCGCGGGTTTGGGGCATCGGGCCATCGGGCGCGCTCACTACCAGGATGGCGCCGTCCATCTGCGCTGCGCCGGTAATCATATTCTTGATATAGTCGGCGTGACCAGGACAGTCCACGTGCGCGTAGTGGCGTTTCTCGGTCTGATACTCGACGTGGCGAATGGCGATGGTAATGCCACGGGCACGCTCTTCGGGTGCATTGTCAATCTGGTCGTAGGCCATAAACTGGGCCGCGCCCTTGAGTGACAGCACCTTGGTGATTGCAGCGGTCAACGTCGTCTTACCGTGGTCTACGTGACCGATGGTGCCGACATTGACGTGCGGTTTCGTCCGCTCGAATTTTTGTTTGGCCATGGATTCCTTGCTCCTTAAGACAAGGCGCGAAAATATGCCGCTCGTGCCAAGACAGTTGGCACGAGCAACTGGGCAAGGTTCGCGCTCACCTCGCCATCACTGTCGGCTGGAGCCTACGACGGGACTTGAACCCGTGACCTCGTCTTTACCAAAGACGTGCTCTACCGACTGAGCTACGTAGGCATAAACGAGTAGAGCGATACAAGAAACACTCTACTCATTTGTTGGTGGGCCGGGCAGGATTCGAACCTGCGAAGGCGTAAGCCAGCGATTTTACAGACCGCCCCGTTTGGCCACTTCGGTACCGACCCGTAAGTAGCGATGGAGCCGACGCAGGGACTTGAACCCTGAACCGGCGGTTTACAAAACCGCTGCTCTGCCAATTGAGCTACGTCGGCACACACCGACGGCGTCGAGCCATCGCTCAGCAGTGTGCATTCTAACACAATCTGGCGTTTTATGCAAATGGGTACGGCGCCGGATAGGGTTTTTCGGAGTTTTCAGCTTTAGGTCACCTTCGATGACCAGACGATACACCAGCGAAGAAACACCGATGAACATCACACATCCGCTGCCAATGACTTCTGACTCACGCAGTCATCTGGGGATGCGGGCCTCTGGCTGTAGGTGCGGTGGGCGGCTGAAATCTATGAGGGAGTGCATCAGCGCCCTACTACCTCCGAGTCCCCCGTATGTTCACCCTGCTTGTGGGGCATCGGGGGAACGATCATCATCGGCGCGTTCTTCCACGCAAGGTGGGATTGCGGGCCAGAGGCCCGCGCACCAGGATATACAGTTTTCGTGAACAGGATTGGTATAACACTCCTGATGGTTGCTGTTCTTTGGTAGGTGCGCTATGATGAATCATAGCATCTTGTCGCATCTATATCGGAGAGTGAACTCATGCAATGGTTACGACGATTATTCGGCGGTCATTCAGAACCGCCGGTGATGCTTTTCCACGTGCGCTGCAACCGGTGTGGTGCTGTTGTACAAACCCGGATTAACCTCTACAACGATTTGTCGGTCGAATATGATGATCGTGAAGAGATCGCCGGTTACTGGATTCGTAAAGAGATGATGGATGATCGTTGTTTTCGCCTGATGACAGCCGAATTGCGCTTTGACCGCCAACGTCGATTGATTAGCCAGGAAGTGGTTGGCGGTCAGATGATTACGGCTGAGGAATATGCCGCAGCCCGCCAGACGCAGAACGAGCGTGCAAGTAATCCGTAGCGATCATCTTAAGCTTCCTCAGCTTCAGCCTGGCGCTGGATAAAGTCGGCACGTACCGGATGGAAGAGATCGAAAAAGATCGAATCTTCCTCCATGACAGCCTCGTGTTCGACGCCACCAGGAATATGGACAATCTCCATAGGGCCGAGTTCTCGCCATTCATCGCCAACGCGAAAACGTACACGACCACTGATGACTAACGTCATTTGTTCGTGAGGGTGGCTATGAGCCGGTGCGGTCGCTCCTTTGGGAGCTTCGACCCGTACCGCCATCAGTTCGTTGCCGGTAAACGGACGGAGTTTCATCGAGCCGATAAGAAAGCTCTTGATGTCAGCGGTTTGTACTGCGTGCATACATGTTCCTTTACCTCAAGCCGACCCGTTTTCGCTCATCATCTGCATCTTATCGTTTTCTGGTGTGAAACGCAAATGATCGCCGTGGTGTGGGCATTATACTCGTGCGCCTGCTCTGAACTATGATGAGCGCGGGAGAGCCGCGGCAACTGGATCGGCGCTCGTTGAAATCATTGTTGTTGATCAGGTTCTCACTTTCCCCTTGCTAAAGACAGGGAGCGTAGCACGTTTCACCATGTTCGATTGTGCATGATACGCTCATAAGGATCATATACCCCTCACTCCTTATGCCTCTGTTCGCCATTACTGACGGCAGGTATGGTATCCTGAGCGTAATAGGGCAAGGCAGGTGACCGTTACTAGAAAAGCTAGACTCTAAACAGATTGAGTGAAGGCCGATCATAAAGTAAGGAGTTCATGATGCGCCACGAAGATGCGAGCTGGCGAGAAAGCCAACGGATTCGGCTGGACGTGAATAACGTGTTTGGAACGCACGGTCTCATGCCGGCGGAGCTGGAAGCAGAAGCACCACGGGCAGCCGCAGCAATTGCAGCAATCCAACAACGGCAGGCCGATCTTGGTTGGCCGTTGTTACCCGATCAGGATGTGACACCGTTTGAACAGTTTGCTGCCGAACATCGTGATCGGATCGATACGTTCGTGGTATTGGGAATCGGTGGCTCGGCGCTGGGCAACATTGCAGTACAGACGGCGATCAATGGCCCATTTTACAACTTGTTGCCACGTGAGCGGCGAGGTTGGCCACGCCTCTTGGTGCTCGATAATTCTGACCCTGAGCTGAATGCAGGGGCACTACAGATTCTCGATTTGCGCCGAACGATGTTTAATGTGATCAGTAAAAGTGGGACGACCGCCGAAACAATGGCGTCATTTCTCTACTTCCGGCAGGCGCTGGTTGAAGCGGTTGGGGAAGATCGCCTGGGCGATCATATTGTACTGACAACTGATCCGAACAGTGGATTTTTGCGCCAGATCGGGCTGCGTGAGGGTTGGATGATGTTTGATCTGCCGCCAAAGGTAGGTGGGCGGTTCTCGGTGTTGACTTCAGTGGGGTTGTTGTCGGCAGCAATGACGGGGGTGAATATCCGTGAGTTGTTAGCCGGCGCCGCATACGGTCGCGAACTGGCAGCCAATCCTGATCCATTGACAAACCCGGCAGCACTGGGCGCTCTGATCAACTATCTCTGCTTCCGCAAAGGAAAGCCAATTGTGGTAATGATGCCTTACGCTAATCGGCTGCGCGATGTAGCCGATTGGTTTGCACAACTGTGGGCCGAGAGTTTGGGGAAGGCGATTGACCGTAACGGCCAATCGGCACGAGTCGGGCAAACGCCGGTCAAGGCACTCGGTGCGACCGATCAGCATTCGCAAGTGCAACTCTATATGGAGGGGCCGTATGATAAGCTGATCAACTTTATCGCAGTTGAACGTTACGCAGAAACAGCCCCTATCCCAACAGCCTATCCTGATCTGGAAGGTGTGAGCTACCTTGGCGGACACACCATGGCGGAGCTGATCCAGGCAGAACAACAGGCTACGGCCATTGCACTTAGCGAAGCCGGACAACCGAATATCACGCATATCTTTCCGGAGATTAATGCCTTTACGCTTGGTCAGTTCTTTATGCTGATGGAAATGCAGACGGCAATTGCCGGTGAATTGTTCAACATTAATGCTTTTGACCAGCCTGGGGTCGAAGCTGGCAAGATCAACACTTACGCCCTGCTCGGTCGGCGTGGGTTTGAGGAGCGGCGGGCGGCGATTGCGGCTCGTGCGCAAGCTCTCGATTCACGCTGGGTCGTATGAGAGGTGTAGGGGCTGGCAACGTCTGTAGTGCTCGTGCTGCGGAGCGTGCCTGGCACTTCTCAACCTTTTCAATCCCCTTCCTCTTCCACAGATAGAGGAAGGGGTGTTTGCGGTGAGTTGGGAGCCAGTGCCCCACTCCATTTCTTTCCCCTGTGTTGTTCGCCACAACTATTGGGTGAGGAAAGAACGCTGAAACGTCTGGCATTGTCGTAACAAGACTGGCAAGAATTGATCGGTGGGATTCGCCGTTTTACGTTCGCGATACCAGAAGGATTGATGCGATGGCAAGATTCTTCCCAGCGCCGCTGTGGGTATCATCCGCAGTCTGTGTTGTGATCGGGTTTATCGGTGGCAGTGCGTTCTGGTGGGCATCACAGGCGTGGAGTATCTTTATTGCAGCATTCCTATGGGCACTGATCGGGACAACCGGCACAGTGATCGGGCGTAGCATCAGTGAACGACTTCACTACAGTGATTGGTGGCATGCCAGTCGGTTGGTACCCCTACAGACTGTAACACCGATGGGTGGTTTTCTGGTAACGGCCCTCTTAGCCGGTGCACCATTGAATGTATCTCAGCTCATGCTCCTCGTTGGGATAATCGGCGGATTAACCATACTCTTCTGGATCGGCATACCACTGACATCACCATTTCGAGAACGACGATGAATATCTATACGCTGACCGAACTGGTAGCATTGCGTACAAGTTGGCGGGTCGCCGGGCTGAAAGTCGTGCTGACTAACGGTGTCTTTGATCTTATCCATGTTGGTCACGTACAGTATCTGACAGCGGCACGTGAGCTTGGCGACCGATTGATTGTGGCTATCAACAGTGATGAATCGACCCGGCAATTGAAAGGGCCTTTGCGACCAATTGTACCGGCGACAGAGCGGGCGACTATTGTGGCGGCACTGCGTTGCGTTGATGCAGTTACCATCTTCCACGAGCGCACGGCAGAGACGGTGGTAGGAGCATTAGCACCTGATCTGTACGTGAAAGGTGGTGACTACGGGCAAGGCACAACCTTCGACGCAACACGACTACCAGAAGCGCGAGTCGTGCAAGCGCTGGGTGGTGAGGTGCGGATTCTGCCCTTTCATGAGGGGCACGCAACGACACGCTTAATTGAACGGATTGTCGAGCGTTACCGCGAGTAATTCCGTGCACGGATGCGCAACGGTACTGCACCTACGTTTCGTCAGACCGCAAGGTCACGCTGACGGTTTTGGGTGTCCTTTTACATTGCAACACGATACGGTACAACCACTGATTCGGGTCACATCCGCCCACGATCCCAGTAGAGGTGTTAGCGTTTTCAATGCCCGTGCTGCGGAGCGCGCTTGGACCCACTCACCTGCACTCAGACCCATTCCTCTCCTACACAGGGAGAGGAAGAAGGAGATGGAGGCGGGTTAGATACTCGCTGGCGTAGTGACCGGTCTGCGTGGCGAGAAATGCCGTCTACTATTGGCAACGCCTTCCCCGTATAGTGTTTCATTCCTTGTCGAAACGACAATACCGATGCGATCCCTATCGTAGATCTATTGGCCCACTATGCCAGGTGGGGTAGGACCCCATTAGCAATACCTACCTGCTATTGGGGTATGCAGAGCCGCCTTGGAATCTGCATTTATCGAATCTGTAATTGCAGGTTCGCAACCCGTTCGCTCTGACGAGCGATGTCAAATAAGACTCCCTGATCAGGCCCCTGATTTCCCAGGTAGGTGGCAACATCAGCGAGACACCAGCCAAGAGTGCTGACGGCAGAACCAACTCCTGCGCCGGCACTTATGTTGACAGAGGATGCACGGCCGCGGGGGGCAGCCATTGCGGTAAAGGTGTTGGCTTGCATAATCAGGTTTCGGCTAAGCGTAATGCTGAACACCCCTTCAATGATGTTGCTATCGAGTAAGAGACGAGCACAGATGTCTTCGGATAGAACAGGAGTCTCCTGATCGAGCAATGTCTGCAATGTAGTGAGGAGGGCAGCACCAATAGTGAGCGATACCAGATGGTTGCTGCGCAGATGGATCGTGCCCATAAGAGCACTACTGAGTTGTAAGCGCGATCCGCCCGGTTCGTTTGGTTGGCGATCAAAACTACGTAGACGCTCAGCCAGATTCGCAATTTGCTCGCCTGGCGCCGGCATACCGTAAAGACTGATGATTCCGGCAATGCGGTTGTGTTCAAGCAGGATCATGTCGTCTTCGTCAAGAACGTCAGCGATCAGACCGATACTCTCAGCGACGAACGCACGTCGCTGATGAAGCATAATGGCTGTACCGGGGCGTGATTTTACGGCGGCGATGCGCAGATCAAAAAGGATATCGAAGAGCGTTGCTGCATTGACTTGAGGGTTGTTCAGAGCGACAATCAGTTTCGAAAGCTGTAATCCTTCGCCGAAAGATAAAGAACCGATGCGTTCTGAGACCTGAGCTGCAACTGCACGAGAACGTTGCTGGCGCTGGTCGATATTGAGACCGATCAGCTCTTCAACTACTTTTTGGGCCAGTTCGCGCCATTCTGGAGTGATGATCCGTTGATCATCGGCAAAGAGATCGGCCAGCGTCGCCAATTCAGCCTTTGCAAAGAGATCACGCAGGGGTGGAAAAGTGCGTGCAGGTATGGCCGCAGTGAACGTATTATTGCTCAGGCGAACCGTATCACTATCGACAATGGCCAACAATGCGCTGCCACCGGGCCGATTATCTTGTACGCCCCCTGTTACCGTCATACCACTGATGAAGTTGTCGGTGATGATCACGTGTGGGCAGCGAGTGAGCGCAAGCGCAGCCGTCCCTGGTGTGGGAATAAAGTCAACGGTGATAGCAAGGTTGTGGAGGACAACGGTGTCGATACCAACCAAATCTAGCGGTGCAGTCAGACGCAGATCGGTAGCGAGACCACAGCCCTTTATTTCGAGATGGAAGGGACGATCGGTGAGCGAAGGATCGAGGCGAAGGCCACCAACTTCGTGAACACCAGGACGCAGGCAGAACAAGAGGCGACGTTCGCCACGCGCCAGTAATTCTTTCAACGCAGCGTTGAGATCAGGGAAGTCGCCGTCAAACCCGATCGTCACGCAACAGCCACTACGACCACGCCGTTCGAGGCTGGCGTTAAAGAAGACACGGGGGAGCACCGGTTCGCCAGCACTATTGACAAATGGCTTGCCATCGATCTCAACCAGGAAGGCTTCTACGCGCTGACTCTGAACGGCAGGATCAGGACGCCACTGACAGGAGTAGATACCATTTTGGCCAGTCGTGACATCGATACTCGTACCGGCCGCACTACCGGCAATGAGCTGCCCGGCAGCGGTTTGAGGCGCCAGTCGAAAGCGCACCCGCGCATTATTTACTGGCTGCTGGCCGTTAGTCACTGCAACCTGCAACGGTTGAGGCAACATCTCACCTGGTAACACCGATTGACCGTCGCCACCGACCCCGTAAAAGTGGATGGACTCGGTTAGTGGAGGGAAGAGACGGCGACAGTCACTCCGTTTCGTCCAGACATTACCATTAAAATCGAGCAGCGCCAATTTACAATACGCATGCCGGATTCCGTGCGGCAGTTGTGGGATCGGCTGCCCAGTTGCATCGAGCGGCCATTCAATCGTACCGGTCACGACCCGCGCCGGAATGAACCAGTAATCACCGGGACGGAAGGTTCCCGGCTTGAGCCGAATCTGCACTCCCTGTTCGAGATTAGTCCAGGCGTTCGCGTCAGTTGTAACTACCAGTTCGCCATCAGGCATATCCCAGCGCCGCATTTTGGGGTTGCGGGAAAAAGCACTGTACAGAATTGTTTGATCGGCAGGATCAATAGTGACAACGTTGCCTTCGATCTGGACAATTTTCACCAGCGGGCCAGACTCGCCCCGCTTCTCGCGGTCGTCATCGGTTAACTCGACCCATTGATTTGGCGCTAAACCCAATATATCATCGCGACCGGTGCTGCTGACCGTAAGCCGATTTGGATTAAGAGCGTCCTGTCCAGTCCAGCCTACGACGACAGAGCCATTGTCACGTGACCATTTGAGCGCAATGCGCGTCGGTGAGACAATGCGATGTACTTCAACCCGATAAAGTTGATTTTCCAGCCCACGATAGCCCGCGTCCGCAGGAACAACGCACGGATCGCTGACGGTGGGATCAGGTTCGGCACGGGCCTCAAGGCGACCACTACTGCCAGCCAACAAGGCCGCCCAGCCGGCAGGCGAGGTAGCACAATCGAGGGCAGGATTGGGATCGCCAATGCGCAAGAGTTTCACCTGGGCCATAACCTGCAAGCGAGTCGTTGTGTCGGGACCACCCAGCGCAACCTCGCGCAGCGCAGGCTCCTCTAAGGCGGTGATATGCCGTTCCCAAACATCAAGATAGGCAAAATACGAACCGGCAGGTAAGGAGGCACTGGCAGTCAATCCCGCAACTTCGGCTAAACTACGAACGGGGAAATCGGGTTGTGCAGTTATGGCAACTGTTTGCTCGTTTTCAACCCGAATCCCGGCAACGTAGTAACGACCTGCGGTCACACTGAGCACACCACCGGCTATGACAATGTCAAAACCGGCCTGACCCTGGGGACCGCCGCACAGACCGACCAGATCGCTACGCGAGGTGCGGTCATCATCGAGATCAATGGCAATCTGTTCATTCCAGTCAGCATCAAGTGCGACTCGCCCTTGTTGGTTGAGAACGCCACTGTAATGCCTGGTTCGATTGAACGTCCAGCGAGTAAAATCACCGCGCATGGCAAACTCCTTGCAGGAAGAAGAAACCAGGACATAGGACATTGTTGATGATTTATGGTCTCTTTTGTGTTATCAGTGTGACGTCGTACCCACTAAGTTACCAACCAAACCCCTGCCGCAAGACCAACCCGCAGATATTCATTCAAGGCGATCTGAAGATTGGTGAGGCGGTAGGTTTGTTGAACGAGATAGAAAGCACCCATTTCGTTTCCATCTTCGGCGCCCTGGATAATGGGAAGCGGACACGCACGAGCGAGTTGCATATAGGCCGGATGACCAAACCGGGTGCTGGTAAACGATGGGGTGACTGAGAGCGTAATCGCCTGACGCTGCGTAGCCGTCAGAGCAGAGAGTGGTTGCCTACGGGCAGCAGCTTCAGCGGTAAGGGCAAGATCGGGCTGGCAACGGAAGCGACGGGGTACTCGCGATCTGGGAGCCAGAAAACTGAAACGGCTACAACCGATCTGGCGGCGGGCAGCCAATACGCGCCCTAGCATCAGGCTTTCTGAAATGAGATCGGTTTGACGAACCCGTACTTCGCCATATACGGTGCAGCGCACAAAACTGGCCGGCGGTCCGATCTTCTCCCCGCCGGCACTGGCCGCGCAGGCTGGCCTGGCCGGCGCGAAGGCGTCAATAATTGAATCGTAGGCAAGCAGACCGTCCGCATCCTCTGCCAGATACAACGCGCCGCTGATGCTCCGGCTGAGTTCGACGCGCAGATCGGGATTGGGCGCAACAGCCCGAATACTGGGACGGTCAGGAAATTGAGGAGCACCGGTCGCGTCGATCCGCCAGCCGGGTACCAGAGTGCAATGCTGGATGACTAACCGTTCGAGACTACCTGCAGCAAGTTCGATCCCGCCTTCGAGCCAGAGGCCGTTTAGGTTGAGCGTTGCCCGGTCGCCGTTACCGACAATGCGTAGCGGGTTGATCAGGCGGATCAGAGGGCGCTGACCGTCAGCAGCCTGAATGACCAGCGTGCGACCGGGAGTCATCGTGATGGTAATGTCTTCAGCATAGGTGGCGCTGTCGAGAATGGTGATGACACCGACAGGCGCCGATGAAGTGCTCCAGGCGGCGAGTGCAGCAGCGAGTGTGGTAACATCGGCGGTGCTACGGCGGGATACAGTGGCTGCAAAATCACCGGGGGTAGGGCTGACAAGGGTTGAGTGTCGCGAGTAGGGGCCGCCGCCAATGTCAGCAACGAAGCCGTAGGTGTAATTGACCAGCAGATCGGATGGGATTATACCAGCAGGAAAGGCGATCCGTCCACGTTGCGGATCAACGGCAACCCGAATGGGGAATGATTGCGGGCCGTAGGCTATACTGGTCGGTGGACGGCGCCAATTACCGAGATCGCAGATGAGGATTTCGGCGGCAGGAATTGGTCTCAGCGTACCTGTACCATCAGGTACCGCAATCTGGAATGCAGGACGAACAAGCGAGAGGTAGGTACTGTCGCTGATCAGGCCTCGACGCAGAGCCGTGAGATCGTCGGCAAGGGCGCGTCGACGCAAGGGTACCGGTAGGTCGGGTTCGCTGGCCAGTTGGGTAATTTCGAGTTCGGTACGGGGTCGGTTGAAGAGTGGGATGTCGTTGCCGAGTGGACTAAACCAGTAGCGACCATCGGGCGGATCGGTGACCGGTTGGGGCATGACACCCTGAACAACGTAGGGTTGTAAGCGCCACAAGTGCAGGCCAAGGTTGGGGACGTTGTAGCGACCACGCCCAATCTCGATCCGGCGTACTTCGGCAGTGCGATTGAGCGTTGTAAGAGGGCTGTTCGTCAGTTCAAGGCGATTGGCATCGCGCAATGAAGCAGTCGCCGGGCTATGGAGCCGGATGTGATTGAGATGTTGAGTCGTTACTAGGCGTTCAAAGTATTCAACCACGCGACAAGGCCAGCCGGTGACATCACGAGCCAGTTGTTCGAGAACCGGCGCCGTACCCTTGCGGCGGCGATAGCGCAGGGTATTGGCCACATACGCCCGCAGACTCAGGTCGGTAACGGCGGTTAGTTCGTGGAGGGGGCGAACGCCGAGGAGATCACCAATGTACGGGATCAACCATTCGGCGCAGGTTTCGATAAACCAATCGTCGTAGAGATCGGCGATGTCGGTCTCGATACGGGCCAACTCATCACCAATAATGGTCAATAGTGCCCGCAGCGGCTCACCCTGCCCGGCGTCACGACTCCGATAGACGGCCGGTAACAGTTCGTACAATCGGTCACGAGGATGGATGACCATAACAGTCCTTTCGTAAAGCAGCTCTCTGGCACAGGTCGCAACCGCAACTTACGGCGCTGTCACGGCGAAGAGCGTCAGATTGATTCCGGCTGGATCGAGCACGAGCAGTTCAGCCGGTGTAATGGTCGAACCGGTATGACGGGCCGGTAGAGCCGGTAGTAGGGAAGGATGAGAGCCGGTACGACCGCTGGTGTAAGCTAACTGGTCTAGATCAACTGCCACCACACCAGGGACAGACTGAATAACCGCAATAACTTCGGCTGCGGTCACCGGTTGCGCGAAAGCACGGGCAGCGAACGAAAAGGTGTGATGCAGGCTACTTTCGATTTCCAGACGCACATCCTCAGCCCGATAGCGTCGGTCGTACTGCACTGTTGCGGTGAGGCGGAAGGTAAGACGGGTATAACCGGCCAGCTCGACCAGAACAGACGGATCACGCACGGAATCAATAGCAGTGCGCAGGTTGATCAAGAGCGGATCGCTGGCGAGTGGTGAAGCGCCGCTCGCGGTAGCGATGGTCAGATGGATCAGTATCTGCTCACCGCGACGAAATGCGGTGGCCTGAGCTTTGCCGATGCCGGCAAAGGCGTTAGCGAAATCGGTAAAATCTTGCAGGGAGACGATGCGGTCGAGGGTTAAGACCGTCTGTGGCGCATTTGTGCGTGCACTGGCAAGCGTTTCCGGGTCTTCAGCACCGGTCGCAGGCAGCGGATTCGTGACGCTGCGCACGCCTGGAGGGCGGGTCTTGAGCAGGCTGAGAGCACCCGCATCTACCTCTCCATCCCTCCCGATGCCAAACCGATAGGTAGCAACAATATTCTCCTGGCCAGTGGGCAGACGCGCCCCGCGCACTCCATCACCGAAGAGCACCGTTGCTGTGCCGTCATCAGCAATCCGCACCACATAGGTTTGATCGGTGGGATCAGCGTGATAGAGCGAAGGGATTTCGGTCCAGGTCACACCGTTGACACACACGGTTAACGTTGATGCTGTACCGGTGGGCGTACTGGCGGAGACATAGGTCAAGGGAGCCTTTTTGAGCTTGAAGCGTTGGTGAGATCGACTACCGTCGCCACTTCCGATGGAGGCACTGGTCGTTTCACCGTGCGTGGCCGCAACGACGTTCGCATAGATGACCGTTGTCGAGCGGATCAGCTTGAGCGAGTCTAAACCCTTGTCACGTAATACGACGGTGGTGAAATCGAGACCGGGATACACTGCTTCTACGAAAACTACCACTGCGGTCGGATGCTCATCGTGCGGCGAGAGTTTTCCACTGACGATGAGTGGTTGATTTTGATAGAGATCATGTACGACACCGGCCAGCTCAATCTGCTTACCGGTAATCGGTTCCACAACTGGCTCAGGCGCCAGCGGTAACAACTCACTTTCGGCCAGCACCAGCGTGGCCCGGCGGGCAAAGCGACTGAGGTTCTCGGTGGTATCGACGGTGAGGCGCGTCACCTGACCAGAAAGGGCAAAGTTCGCCACCCCGACTGACTCGTTACGGATCACGCGGTAGAGTTCGGTGTAGCCGGGAGTGAGCAGGGCTACCCAGCTCCCCGAGACGATTTTCGGATACGCTGCATCGAGTTCGATCTGCGGCCTGGTACTGTCAATTGAAAAGCCCGGCCATTCATCGGGAAGCGGGCGACTCGGACCGGCGTATTGCCCTTTTACCGTCTCCGGCATAAGGCGCCAATCAGGAGCGTTAAAGCCGAAGAGATGGGCATGACGCCGGAGGGCAAACACCTGCGGTTGAGCAGCCGGAAGCATTGATGGTCGATCCGAGCCAAGACCGGGTTCCCAGGTCACGACGGTATAGCCGCCGGTTGAATCGGGATAGGGGGTAACAGACAGGATGCGCCGGAGATCCCAACGCTCACTACCGGGATCGCGTTCACGTTCAGTTCCAACCAGGAGCAGATAGTCGCCCGGCTGAAGGCGTGTATCAACACCGGCCAAATAGAGAGTTTGCGATCCCTTGTTCAGGTTTTGAGGTCGGGTTAACCGTGGCCGTAGGGCATTCCATGCCTTGCGGGCAATAAACTCATCTGTGGTCTCGAAGGTCTGCGGCAGTTCACCCTGTTTGCTCGGAATACTCTGGACCTGGGTTCCGGCGGGAATAACCGTTTGCGCCGGAGCAGCGGGGGAATCGTCGAGGGTAAAGGCGAGATAGGTAGAAGCGGCAACACCTGGTTTGAGTTCATAGCCGATTGCACGGGCCAGGAATAATACCGATTGTCGTTCAGTCGCAGTGCGCAAAAAACCTTCGTTAGCAATTCGTTCCTGATAGAAGGTCAGGACATCGGCCAGGGTCGCCGCAGCATCGAGCAGCGCCAGCGAGTGATCGGCAACATCACGGGTGGTCAAGGTGGCAAGCGGTCGTCGTCCGGTAGCGTCAGACTGTTGCGAGAGCCGGGCCATCATACGCTGAAGAAACGAGTGATGCGTCCCCAGGCGATAGCGCAACGCGGGCTGACCAGGAGGGTTGTAGTGGGGTGATGGGACAGCGCGACGTTCATCGCAGCCACAAGGGGATTGTAAGCGATCATCAGTATTCATTGACCACCTTCCATGATGAACTCCAATCGCCCATGTTCGGGTCGGTTTGGATCGTTGTCACAGCGGACAATCTCACGCCGACCGACAGCGATCTGTCCTTTTGCCAATTCGCCACGTGGCGCCTGGCCCCAACGCTGAAAGCGCGTCGGTTTACCGGGACCGCCTGCTGTATCAATCCAGCGCACACCGGGAATAGCCATTGCCGCTGCTACGATCTGGCTGAGATATACCGGCTGACCAAACGTAAAATTGTCGGGATGAAAAAAGTTACGTGGGCTGAACCGTTCAAGCAATGCCGCTTTTACATCGGCGGTAAAGAAACCGGGGGCAACGCATACCACAAAAGCCAGATCGAGCGCAACGTAGATCGGCCCGTCGATCTCGACATCCTGCCCGGCCATCCGGTACCGTTCGAGAAATGCGCGCAGCTCAGCCTCAAAATTGGCATCCACTGGCAAGCCACCACGCCGATCAACAGTAATAAAGATCGTATACCAGCTCCCTGTCCAGCGTCGAGTGGCAACAGCACGTTGTACTTCAGGATGGCGCTCGGCCATCGATGCGTAGTCGGCGGGCGTGACAGCCCGCTCCTGTCGGCGAAAGGCGTGCGGTGCGTACTGACGGATCGCCTCGATTGACTCTGGTTCGCTCCCACCACGCGCAGGGAGTGGATTACGTACACGGCGAATACCACTCTCGGCAGTGATAATATGGGCCAGCGCATCGGCGCCAATATTGCCGGCAGTACCGCTCCCCACACGATAACGGGCAACAAAGGATTCACCCATTAGCGGCAGTCGCCCATGCCGACCATCGCCAAAACGCAGGTACAAACGACCATCTTGCTCTAATTCCCCGACAAATTCAGTCTGAAATCGATTGCTACCGAGCAAGTCGGGAACCGGCTGCCACTGACCGGCAGGACTGGTTAAGGAAACTGCCGGTAGGGTGAGGGATGGTCTGGCATCGCTAACCAGATGCGTAGCCGGGAGCGTGTGATCGGTAGGCACGAAGGGCGCGACGAAAGTAATACCGGTACGGCTTAACACCGGACGGTATCGTAAGGGATCGCTCACTGCCGGTAACGGTTCAACGGGCAGCGTTTCGCCATGATCGGCCAGCACAATATTGCCCAACACCACACTGGCCGGTTGGCGTGATTGATTGGTCTCATCACGATCATCGACAGGGACGGCAACATCACTCAGATCGAGGATGAACGGCAAGGCATCAGCAACCATCCATTCGATCTCGGTCACAGCAACCGGATCATTCGTTGGCGGATCGGCAAACTGTCCACCCAATGGATCAAGCCCGGCGGTGAGCCGGGTCAGACGCACAGCGTGGCGTCGGTTCGGATCGGCATCGGCGCGATAGCCGGTTTGCGGACTGCGCTGTTCGATGAACACTAACACATCACCGGGATGCAGGGTTGCACTGAAATCACCACGCAGAGTCGCCTGCGTGCTCCCGACGGGCAGACAGCACCCTTCATCACCCCAGGTGTAGAAGGTCATCTGGTTGTGAGCAGGAAACAGTCGCGCCTCATGCATTGTCTCGAAGACCAGCGGCTGTTGTTGACGGGCCACACGTAATTCAGCAGAATCAGGCAGCAGACGCACAGGAACACCACCAACTCGTGTCAACAATGGTGTAGCAGCGGGCAGGGTTAGCGGTGCATCAACCTGAATCTGTACCCAGGTACGAGCATTCACGCCATCGTGCGGGCGATAATCGAGCAAACGGGCATGACGACGCAGCGAGACTCGTCGCCGTGCCGTATCGAGATAAGCTTCGGTAGCCACTGCATCCTGGTAATAGCTGAGGTAATCGCCAATGTAGGCCAACCCCTCAACAATTGCCACACCCAGATCGGCGGGGTTACGCTCTCGCCAATCTGGTGCAACGACTGCCAGACGATCAAACAACATCTGGCGCAGGCTGGCGTAATCGCGGGCCAGATAATCGATGGGGGGCGATCCTTCAGGTGCTGGCGGACACGCCTGATCGCGAGCACAATCGGACTCATCAGGACAATCGACCTTGAAGGAAAAATCAACCGTACAAAGAATAGGATCGAAACCATCTGGTGGGGTTGGATCGGTCGCTGAACACGTCAGCCTGAAGGTATAAGGCGCAAAATCGCCGGCCTGATCAACTCGTACTACCAGCGTGCGGTCGGCAGCCGGCAGATTGTTATAAAAAGTCCGCTCGGCGTTGGTTATCCGTCCGGCACTCACGTCAGCCGGACTCGCATCAGCGGCACGCAACACCCACAGAACGTTAATCCCGGTTATGCGTACACCACCATCGATCCGAACATTAAGTGCTTGCAACCCCCATGGCGCCGGCTTTAGCATTCGCACCAACAAGGTTCGCTGGCGTGGCGAACCAGCCGGTGCGTCCTGGTCGAGCACTTCGAGAAAATCGATCCCGTTTAGCGGTATAGCCGCAGTGCTCAACACCTGTGCCCGCCGCACATTGGCACAACGAAACTGCATTCCCATACCTTAACTCGCAATCTCGACGACACGTCGCTGCTGGGTGCGTTGCACCACGTACTGCACCGTCACATGCAACTTCTCATCTTCAGCCGTGATTGCCAGCGCCTCAACCCGAATCAATTCGCCCAGATACTCTTGCAAGGCTCCCTGAACCATAAACTCAAGGGCAGTAGCCAGCTCGGTACTGTTTGGGGCAAAGAGTAACTGGCGCAACCCGGTGCCGAAGGTCGGTCGATTCACTCGTTCACCGGGAGTAGTGAAGAGCAGTTGCTCGATCAGATGACGGATATGTTCATCTTCGTTGGCCTGAGCGGTTCGACCACTGCCGTCAATCCTGTATGGAAACGCGATCTGCATCACTGCCCCCTGACCCGCATCTGAGTGGTCACAATATTGACCGGCGTACCATTTGGCACACAAGTCGCCTGACTATCCTGCAACAAGACCGGTGTGCCACTGGCGCGCACCCGGATTGCCCCAACCGTCCACTGAGCAGTTACACATGGCATTGGCCCACCAGGGGTTGAAAAAGGACAACCGGCGACCGTATGAGGTGCGCTCAGCGTGACAATCGGCTGACCACTTACCCGTACTCGTGGATTGGGAGCGGTCGCCTGCGCCTGACCGCCGTGCGCACAGAGCACGGTAGCCCCCACATGCAAAAGAAATCCCGGCATTATGTCACCTCCAATGCGCCATCATTCAGCGTAATCTGAGGCCCGGTCAGCTTGATCGCCGCCCCCTGGCCGTTGGTGATCTCGATCCCTGTCGCGGTGATCGCAATTTTGGCCCCGGCAGTTGTCTCAATCGTAACTCCACCAAGCCCCGGCAGATCATTCACTGTGATGGTAGCGGTTGCTGTTTTCCAGACCTTCATCTCGGCTACCGCTGGCGAAGCAGGCACTTCACCCGGCCCCCAAAAACAGCCACTCCAGATCGGGTAATCGGGATTTCCTCCCTCGAACTCAACCCACACATTGGCGCCGGTTGGTGGCACCAGAAACAGCCCCACTCCATTACCGGCCAACGGCACGCAGGGCATCGCCCAACTCATCCGGCCCTCGCCGAGTACAGCCGGTACACTCACCTGCACACGCCCCAGTTGTAGCGGATCAATGTTGTTTTCAACCTTGCCGCGATACTTTCCAAAAAATTGACTCATGGCAGCACCACCGGTACGGTCGAACCAAGACCCTCGCGAGTCAGGGTAAAGCTTTGCTTGAACCCTTCCCGGCTGATCTGGTGTTTAACCTGTTTGACGTAGTAGAGGCCGTCGTAGCTAAAACCGGCGCCACGCAACCCCACTAAGCCGCGCGCCTGTAACAGACTGCCGTAGCGTGCCGTATCAAGTTCACCTTCAACGGTGAGCACATCGCTTGAGGCATCGGTCTCAGCCTGCGCCTGAGCCATTGCCTGCGCTGCACCCAGACCTGTGCCGCGAAAGATGGTGCTGCGCGCAAAGGAGGCAAGCGCCGGTAAGCTGGCCAGTGGTGGCCGCAGACTGGCAAACGAACGTACCGGTACCCGCTGACCGGTAGCCCGATCCTGCACCTGACCAGTAAGCGTTGTCGCCGTCAACGGGTCGTACTGGAAGTTGATCGATGTAACATTGGTTGACGAACCCATATTGACGGTCAGTGCGCGTTGCGGCACGCCGATCCGTATCGGCGGTCCCCAGTAAGCGGTATTGGTCAACGGCGCCGGACCGGGGGTAATGTAAAAGACATACGCAAATCGTTCGGCCATCTGACGTAAGTACGCCAGATCGGTCGCCTGTTGGACAGGAATGCGTTCGGTAGGCAATGGCATGTCTACCGTTGGCGGTGGAATAACCATAGGAATCAGACCATACTGCGCATAACTGGCGATAATCTTGAGTGCGATCACCGCCTCGGGTTGAGCCGGATGCTCTACCGACTTCTCTTCCCGATCCATCGCTACACTCACATCTTCACCGGTAATAGTGAGTGTTGCTGAACCGGGCTGGTCACCGGGTTGCAACTGTTGATTGGTGATCAGTCCGTCCATCAAGACCTGGGGTAAGCCACCAAACCAGACAATCAGGACGATCCGATGACCGATGCGGAGCAACGGGCCAGCGAGCAGGGCATAATCAAGCACGTCCCCCCGTTCGCGTCCGATCTGGAAGATCACTTGAAAACCTGACCGACCTTCATCACGATGCGTGACTTCCACACTCGCCAGTGTGGCCAGCAACGGCGGCGGAGCCGGAAGCGGGATAGTTGGGCCGATCAGGATGGTCAGGCGTGTACTGAGCAGACTCATAGTGCACTACCCTTCAACGGTCGGCACAGCGATGCGCACCAGACGACCGACTTCGGTCGTAAGGTCAAAGGGGTTCATAGCGTCGTTGGCATCACAGATGCGCCAGTATTGTTCGGGATCACCAAACACGCGGGCAGCCATCAGATCAAGCCGATCGGCTCCGGTCACCTCAATTTCAGCCAGGAGCGGCATCTTTGCCCCAACAGGCAAGAAACGGCGGCGCACATAGACCACCGCCTGACCATCAGCAGGAGTGTGGGTGGCTGTAGCAATGCGATAGTAGCGACTATTTGGGTTGAACATAGGCGCCTCTTACGACAGAGAAAGTGATCCAGCACCGGTAGCGGCAAGCGCAGAAGTACGTGCCGTTGCTGCCATCGTCTCTTTAACAATTTGATGGGCAAGAAAGAGATGGTAACCGGGATGAGAGGTCGGCAGATCGTTATAACTCAACACCCGTAAACCGAGCGTAACGTTTGCCCGGATTGGGTTGAGTTGCGGATCGTAAGCCGCTTCGTTGATACTAAACTCGGTGAGGCGTACCGGTAACACCCGTTTAGGTCCCCAAATGAAGAGTGTGAATGGGGCCTGGGGCGGCAAAATTTCAATCGTACCGGCATTCAACAAGGCGGTATTGGCAATCACCAGACTGCTCTTCGGGTAAATGAGCACTTCGAGCGCGGCCAACTGCGGGTGCAAACCGGTGGCTGCACTCCCCTGTTCAAGTTGATCGGTCGCATCGAGTTCAACATCGAGTTTGATCGTCTCAACCGGTGCACCCTTGATGCGCAAGGCATCGGCGCCCTCACTACCGGTTTGCGCTTCCAGGGTGCGCGCCAGCGTATCGGGGTTATACTGAAACATGATCACTGCCGGTTGCGGGTTGGGTAAATCAAAACTGACTAGCGCACCTTTGAGTACACGGGGCGAACGTGGAAACGTGGTCATACTGTATCCTCTGTCCAACTACGGGCAGCGCAACACTGCCCCACGAAACGGATCAATCTTATCCTGGGCGGCCTGGGCTTCAGTCTGCCATTGCTGTTGCAGTTCAGCCACACGAGCCTGCGCCTGCTGCATTGCATCAGCAGCATCATCGCCGGTAACGGTGAAATTGATTGCCCGAAACCGTCGTTCGAGTATCGCACGCCAACGTTGGCCGATACGGCGATGTTCAGCCTCGTGCGCATCGAGTGTGACCCGCATCGCCTGCCACGCGGCAACCTCGGCATCACGGTTGGGGCGGTCGGTTGGTTCCCATTCAGGTCGGTCAATCGGACAATCAACCGTCACGGTGGCTGAAGGCATTCCTCGCGCTGTGACCCGCACCCGTCCATCACGAAGTGTTTCACTGCGGGTCTGGACGCCGCCATTGAACTCGTAGGTACAACGGGTTTCGGCCCACTCAGGAGCGTAGGGCGAGTTGGCATTAAGCCAGTCGACGACTTCATTGCAGCGCAGCGAACCAGGAACACGATAGCACTGGAGCAGCGGCTGAGCCGGTACGGGAAGTGGTCGCAGACGATGGAGCGATGATGCAGTTACGGCGGCGTTGGCCTGCTGTTCGGCATCCGCTTCCAGTGCAGACATACTCCGACCACGTACCCCTTCTGCCTGCTGAACAACATGTGCCAGCTCATGCGCGAGCAACCGTTGACCGGCAGCCGTGTGGGGCGCATATTGGCCGGGAGCAAAGAAGATATGTTGCCCAACCGTATACGCCGCCGCGCCAAGGTGTTGTGCAGTGCGGGCGGCGGAATCGTCACGATGAATACGGACCGTGCTGAGGTCGTAGCCGAAGCACGGCGCGAAGTGGATACGGGTGGTTGGGTCGAGGGGGTGAGGAGTGCGGGCCTTCGATGCACATATGATATTTTCAGTCTGGAGTTGGGATCGAAACAGCGATTGGTACATAAGATGTTCTCTCTACATTAACTTTCAGTATCAAGTTGCTGATATACATCACGTGCGTGGGGATGTCGATCACTACCAATCAAGCCAAGACGAATAGCTTGAAGAATCCTGAATGCAAGACGTTGTCTCGGATCAAAGACTTCTTGCAAAATAACCTGATCTCGTCCATCACTGGTACGACGACCCACGGTCGCACTAATGGACTGTGGAATACGCATGAATTTAGTTGCAGCCATCATCTGTAGTTCAGGATCACGAGAAATTTGATCGATAACCGCATCATCGAGCAAACGAGCGAACGGATCTCCACTGTACTCAGCACGAACATCAGCATGGACAGCTTCACCTGCGTCAACATAGGTCTGAACTTTTGCCTCAAAAGCGCTAAACCAACTGCGATTCATCCGCTGTTCCATCGGAACGAGGTTTTCCCAGGTTCCATCACCACCATAGCGACTCGCAATTAAGTGACCTGCATCAAATCTAGTATGAGCCTCGAAGCCTCGCTCTGCGAGTTGTCTGATCAGGTCATTAATCGGTCCTGCAACGCGGTTTTGATCCGCAGGATGGCGCGGCGTCTTCTTACCGAGCCAACCATGAGCACGTCGAGCAAGATCTCCTTGCGGGTTGTACTGAATGCGACCAGGAGTAAAGTCCCTGGGAACACTGCTGGCCCAAACCATAATTGCTTGCAAAGCGGTAATGAGCCGATCAAGTTGACGCTGGATGTTTTGTTCAAGTGACAGTGCAGGACTCGTAACCCCTCGCGCTTGAGCTGCGCGAACGGCGGCTTGCGCGTGCTGTGTCTCAACGGTGGTTGATAACCGACGAGCTTCGGCAAGTTGCTGAAGAAGCTGTTGCTTCTGACGACTATCAGGCAGGAGCTGAATCCGTTGCTCAAAATCGGCGGCAAACCGATCAAAATCTTGCTCATTGCTGGCAATTGTCATTACAGCCCGGTTATTGATTACACGCACATAGAGATGATGTTGTCCGGCAGCAGTGAACGGTACTGCCAGTTCTCCCGGCCTGCGTGTACCGTTCGTCCCCGCCGCCTGTGTCCCGCTCCCTCGAAATAGTCGGCGCACCCGCTCGATCAAGCGGTCGATGGCTCGATCAACGACTGCACGCACCCGTTCGATGATCTCGCGCACTCTGCTACCGACATTGCCCAAACCGAGCAGGCGCGCCAGCAGATCAATTGCCAGCGGCAACAAACGCGCCAGTACCTCTTCAACGCGCTGCGATGCCGGTTGAATGACACCACGGGCAATATCGCCGATGGCGTTGACCACCGTCTGCACCACTTCGATGATGCGTGATAACTGGTCACGCAAGAAGGTAAACAGGTTGTAAGCGGCAAGTATCAGATTAACAATCGCGCCGACCGGGTTAAACATGGTTGCCAGTCGGGTGATCGCGGCCATTACCACCCGTTCGAGTAAAAAGTTCTTGATACCTTCAAGCACCATGTCGCGCAGACTGGCCAGATCATCACGGATACGCTGCCACAGAGCATCCCAGCCGCCTTCAATCAGAGTACGCAAATAGCCGGCAACAAACTCAATCACTGCCACTGCCTGTGGGCCGATCAGGCGTACTGCCCGCTCACGGAGCCGATCCCAGGTTAAGCCGAGGATTTGCTGGATCAGGCTCAGCACACCCATCAGATCGAAGCGTTCAGGTAGCGTGATACCTGCTCCACCGAGCGCACCGGTCAGCCAGCCAATAATCCCGGCCTGAAGATGGGTCAGGAAGTTGCCGGCAAAATTGCGCACCCCATTGAGAAAGGCGTCAATCAGATGACCGACAAACCTGCCCGGATTATCAATAATAAGCTGGAATGTTTCCTGAGCACGGCCAATAAATTGATAGAAGGTTTCTGGTTCAATACCGGCCACTTTCAGCACCGCTTCAAGCACCATACGGGCCAGTGCAGCCCAATCACCGGTAAGCACAGCCTGCACAACATTCAGCGCCGCCGTTATCGCTGCCTGATAGACGTTGATGATCGCGTTGAGACTGGCCCGTAAGCCTTCCACGAGTGCTGCAATCCCGGCTCTGAGCCTTGCTGCCGCAGCATTGACAGCGTTCTGGGCAAAGGCGACGGCGCTATCAATGGCTGCATTGAGACGGGCCGCCAGTTCGGGAAAGATGGAGCCGATCAGGGCGTCAATGAGACCCTTCAGCATTGCCCCAAATGCAGCAATCAACCCATTGATGAAGGCCACGGCTGCATCGATGAGCCGCATAGCAAACGCTTTTGCGGCATCGAGAATGGCATTCACTGCCCGCCGCACCGCATCAAAAATCGCCCCGATCGCTCTGGTCAAGGCGGCAAAGGCATCACGGACAAAATTGACCGCCCGATCCCACCAGCTCTGCTCTTCGGCTTCACGAGCGGCACGATCTCGTTCGGCTGCTGCCCGTCGCTCACCGTCTGCAACTTCTGCTTGCGCATCACGTTCAGCCGTAGCATACCGTTGCTCAATCTGGCTCTCGTCGGCGCGTACCCGCTCATCAATCTCGCGCCGTCGGGCAGTGCGCTCAGCCGTTGCCTGTTGTTCAACATCGGCAGCGGCTGCATGCTGCGCAGCCAGTGTCTCCTGGCGGGCGCCTTGAATCCGCTCGCGGGCTTCGATCACGCCGGCGCGTTGCTGTTCATCGGCCTGTTCCGATTGCGCCTGAGCCTGGGCCTGCGCTTCACTCACGACAGTGGTTTGTTGGCGTTCACGCTCTGCACTCGCCTCCGCCACCTGTTGTTGAGCTGCGGTCAGATTGGCTTCCATCACATCGTGCTGTTGCTGATCGAAAGCAGCCTGCACATCTGCGGGCAAACCCAGCTCAAGATACGCTTGCGGCCCTTCAGGCATAGACGGCGTACCAATCTCTGGTTGCGCCAACTCACCGATAGGGTTGGCCTCATCGAGCACGATGGGCTGCGCCTGCTCGGGACCTGGGCCATCGATGACCGCCCGGGCCGCGTCATCACGAAGCTGGCGTGATTGGGTCACTCCTTCCCTGATCTGGGTATCAATTTGATCCGGATCGGCGCCGTCGGTCAACGGTATCTGCGGTGGGACACCGGGAGAGGTATCAACTGCGCTGTCGTGAATTTGCACCTCGTGCAACCGTTCAGCAATGCTGGCTGCCCGCTCCTCAACCGTACCGCTCATCAGACGTGAAATATCGGCAGTAAGTCGGTCGTTGGCTGTGTAACGGCCAGGATCGGGGGTCGGTGGTAGCTCTTCACGCGGCAACGTTCCTTCAACCGTTAGCTCAAGTGAGCGTGCGTCCGGCGGTGTTACCGTCAATGGTGGCGGCTCCTCAACCATCGGGTTGAGGGTAGCATGGAGAACTGGAACCTCAGCATTGAGTTGGGCTACTTCAGTTTTCGCCAGCCGATCGGTTTCGGCTCCCAGCGTTGCCACAGCCTGTGCTTTGAGTGTGGGTGAGGCCTCGGCAAATGTCGCTATCAGTGTCTCAGGATCGGTGGCTGTAGTCAGCGCTGCCCTAGCTTCAGCCATGCCTGCCTGTTGCGCGGCTACCTCAGCGTCGCCGATCCCAGGCGCCGGAGCCGGAGGTAATGCCAACGGCGGTTGATCCGGTTCAAGGTCTGGCGCTGGTACCGCTGCGGCTTGCGGTGGTGGCGCCGCCGGTTCAGGTGTGTGGTGCGATGGCGATGGTGGCGGCGCCCGGTCAACGACACGACGAAATGCCGTTGTCGCGGGTTCATCGGTTGGCGATGGTAATGTTGTGCGCCGCAACGCCAGCGCAGTAGCAGGGAGCGAGGTAGTAACCGCTACTGGCGGTGGTGTCAGGGCTGCTGCTGTGGTGCGTTGTACCTGATTAGCCAGCGTTATTGCTTCTTGCTCAGCCGGATCGTTTGCCGCCACCACCTGTTGGTTGACGTCAGGAGCACCTGCCGATTGCATCTGAAGTGCATGTACCACTTCGTGGGCAATGAGCGAGAGTGATGGATGGGGATCAGCCAGAAAGATTGCCCCCTGATACGTGATTGCTTCGGCGTGCGCCAGTGCCAGCGCTTGCTGAGCCATTGGATTGGCATAGACCGGAATCTGAGCAAGTGGTTGTGCGAAACGTGCTTCCAGTTCAGCCCGATACGGCAATGGAATAGAAGGGAAGGTCATCGCCTGCGCCAGCAGCATCGCCACATCGGCAGACTCGTGATCGGGCGGTTGCGAGAGCGGGCATACCGCCTCACCAACACTCTTACCGGTAGCACTTGTTCGTCGGAACAGCGGTCGGGCGGGTGCTGCCGGCATCAGTGTGCGCCGGGCAACCTCAGCAGCTTGCGTCGGTTTACGCACAACCACTTTGTTCATGGCAATCCCCGAAATATGTTCATCGCTATCTGCCGACCAATTGCCTCCGGAGTCATGCCAGGCGTGAAGCGCAGAGTTCCACCATCAACTAGCTCTACCTCGCGATGACGCCACGCCGACGCAGCCGCCTCATGCGCAAGCAATAATCGCGTTAATTCATCGATCAGCGCTGCTTTGACCCGCTCACGATCAATGCCTGGGCAACCAACGAAGAGAATCTCATCAATATGTAGCTCAATATCGATAGCCATCGTACTCATCTCCGACGTGTGACCAGACTACTGGTGCATCTGCACCGGGCGGGCGCGATCCGCACTCGAAAATCCACGTAACTCCGCATCGGTAAGCGGTTTTTCCAGTTTGGCATATTCGCTGTGCGCCGCACTTAAAATGTGCGTCATCCGCACCGGTTCACCGGCATCGGCAGCCAGAAAGGCCGCATTGAGGGCGATACTGCGAATATTGCCACCGGCAAGATGGAATTGGGCCAGCTTCCCCCAATCAAGCCCATCGAGCGGCGTATCCGGCGGAAAGACTCGTTGCCAGATACGCTGACGTTGGGTTGCGTCGGGAAATGGGAAATTGATGATAAAACGAATCCGCCGCAAAAACGCGGTATCAATCGCCTGTTTCATATTGGTGGTGAGAATCGCCAACCCCCGGTATGCTTCCATGCGCTGCAAAAGATAGCTCACTTCGAGATTGGCATACCGGTCATGGCTGTCTTTGACCTCACTGCGCCGACCAAAGAGCGCATCTGCTTCATCGAAGAGGAGAATGACCCCACCACCTTCGGCAGCATCAAAGATACGCCGCAGGTTCTTTTCTGTCTCACCGATGTACTTACTGACGACTGAACTCAGATCAATGCGATAGAGATCGAGACGCAGTTCATTGGCCAATACCTCGGCGGCCAGCGTTTTGCCGGTACCGCTTGGCCCGGCAAAGAGGGCACTAATTCCCAGTCCCCGTTCATCACGGAGACCAAACCCCCACTCTTCATACACTCGCACTCGTTGCCGTACATGAGCTACCATCTGCCGCAGTGTCGTCATATGTTCTGCCGGTAGTATCAGGTCGTCCCAACCAACCCTTGTCTCGATCCGTTGCGCCAATCCATCAAGCCGGGTACGGGTTTGCAGCCGACAGGCATCCCACCAGTCGATGTTGTGATCCCCGCTCGTGGTTAGAACAACCGCTCGCATCGCATTGGCATTGAGGGTAAACTGGTTTACCATCGCTTCCAGATGGCCGTTAGCGTTCGGCCCGTGTTCACCCAGAACCTGTTGCCAGAGCACCCGCTGCTCACGACGATCCGGCTTTGGCAACTCAAAACGAACCAGCAACCTATCGGCAACCGGTAAAGGATCGGCACTTGCCAGCATCACCATCCCCTGCACCCGTTCCAGCCAGTGCCACAGTGGGCGTGGTGGTTCCAGATCAGAAATGGTGATCAGCAACAACGCCCCGCTAAACGCCGCCTCGCGCTCCCAGAGACGGGCCAGCAGTTCTTGCTCTACCACGTCACCCGGTATGTCTTCGGCCCGCAGTCCGTAGACCGGCCGCCCCAGGCGCTCACCTACCGCAACCGCAACTGCCTGCCGACTCAATGAATCGGCGCCACAAAGCTGTACTGGCGACGGCTCAGGCTCACGTTCCCACAGCGCCCCGATTCGGGCAGCCAGATCGCGATGAGCTGGCGGCAACGGGGTTGTTATCTGAATCAGGCGCAACAATGGTTGCAAGCGCCGGTCGAGCGTTGCAACCCCAAGCAGGTAGTGCAACACTCGTTCATCAATCCGCAGTGGCGCTGTCACAAGCGGTTCACCCTCGGCCACCTCAATTAACCGCCAGTGACGCAACGGCGCAGTCGGTGTGAATGCACTCCAATGGGCGCCCGGCAATACCGCTAATGCCAGCCCAATTGTTGGCCTGAATCGCTGCGGATCACCCTGAACACTGGCGCAGATCGCTGCCAGATTGCTATCCAGTTCAATACCGGCACACAACAACACCAATCCGACCTCGAATTCGGATAGACCAAAGATCATCTGGAGTCGTTCGAGTGCCGGTAATGCTGGCATCGCCGTCCGCACTGCTGCCAGCTCCTGTTCCACCGCACCGAGTTCCTGCGTATCACGTGCACCGGTTAAACGACAACGTATCACCGCCAGTGCTGCCATCAGATAACGATGATTAGCCGTCACCCAATCGGCTGTCGTTACGGTATTCAAGGTATTCATGGAATACTCACTGTTGGCCCACTAAAGATGCTGCCAGTCATCTCAAGCTGACTTTCAGCTCCATCTACCTGTATCCGTACCAGATAGGTTCCCGGTGGGACTATCGCAGTCGTCAGGGTCAATGTTGAGTCTGTGTCATTGGGTGGCGCAGCAGGCGCTCGCGCCGGTAACGTGAGGACAAATGAGCGCGGAGGGCGATTTACCGGCGGCGGTGTTTCATCAAGCAGCAACACCACTCGCTGCTGCTTGCCAACCGGTGGCGTGACATTCAACGTGATCGTGACATTTCCATTTCCATCGCGTGGGCCGGCTGCTGCCGTCACTACCGGATGCAAGATAAATGCCGCGACGTTCGATTCGACACCACGGTGAGGCGTTGGTGGGGTCCCGATCGGTAAGCGGTGTATCACCTGCACTGACTGGACGCCAGCGCGCAAACCTGTCGGCAATGGGGCGATAATTTGGGTGTCGGTCATCTGTTCCGGCGCCACTTCAGTCTCACCAATCCGCAAGACAACATCATCACCCTGCAACTGCTGTCCACGCACCGCCAACCGGTAGCCGGGAAGAATTGGCTGCTGAACGTTCACCGGCTCGTTGGCGCTACGCTGTGAACCAATCTGCGTGATGCGTGGTTGACGAAATGGGAGTACGTAGAGGTTGCGCTGCCGCACCGGCAATGCCTGGCGCGTTGGACGCCGACTCTCAATCAAGACAACCGATGCCTGGTAGGCAACACTCGGTCGGTACGGCGATTGCAGGCTCGACCAGATCTGCGATATCTCCTCCAGCGTCAGCGGTTCAGGGGTCAGTTTGACTTGTTCAATCTGGTCGGCCAGATCGGCCGCAACCAGACTGGCTCGCGCTGTTCCCGGCAGACTAACTCCGCTGATCGGCGAAGGTGGCGCCAGTGCGGTACGAATCGCATCGCGGGCCAGTACCGGCGTCTCGTGCAATAGTTGCATTGCATAGCCAAGTAGCAGCTCAGCCAGATAATCTTGATCGGTGTAAGCAGTCAAGAGGTAGTGTAGATCAAGGGCCAGTGGCGGATCACTTATCAAATCTCCTCGCCCCGAACGGGAAGGTAGACCATAATTACGCCAGCCAGAGTTAAGCGTGATCCGATAGAGAAAAAGGTTGAGCTGACCACTCCCTGCGGTGAACGCTGCCAATGCCTGCGCTGGTGACAGCACGCTCACCGTCACATCACCGAGCGTACCGGTAATGTCGTGGTCGATCAGACCATCTTGCAACAGATCACGTAAGACTGCCGTTACCGCAGCGATTGCCAGCGCATTACTCATGATGTTCCCCCATCACGTCGCCGCAGGTATTCATCAAGGCTGAGCGCCGGAGTTGGCAAACGAGAACGTGTTGCCGGAGGTGGTGAGGTTACCGGAATTGCCCGTACTTCCACCCGACCAATCCTAATCGTGATGCGTGGTGCATGGTGGACATGGTTCGGTACTCCCTGTTCTTGTACCGTTGGCGAAGACCGCACCCGTGCCGCCACCGGAGGATCGGTTAGCTCCGGTATTGATGCAGCCTCGCGCTGTATATCTGGCGACCCGGATCTCGATTTGAGTTTATCTGGCACGACTTCCTCTGATATTTGACCAACACGATCAGTATGGCGTCGAACAAACACCGGCTGGCGTTCCTCCGGCACAACACCGGTCGGTATACCAGCCGTCTCCGGTTTGTCTGAGGCAACCTCGCGTGCGGAAGTAGTCAACCCCGCTGATGTCGTTGCATCCGGGTGCGAAGGATAAGCGGTTGGCGGTTGCCCCCACGCAGAAGGTATACCGTCAACGGTTGGCATCAGTCTTTGCGCTGGCTGAGCATCCGCCTGGCGGTGTGAGGTCATATCATCGAATGGGGGCGCAATGACAGATTGAGGCGAGACAGTCGGCGGCAACGATGATGGTATCTCAGGGAAAACTACCTGCTCAGACACCGGTATCTCGCCAGTCTCACCGGAAACCTGTGCGAACGACTCACGCTCGCCCCCTGGCAATACGACCGGCTCGAAACGAGCTGGTAGCCGTGGCTGCACCACCTCTGCCAGACCATCGCCAAAACTGTAAGCCAACAGGTTAGCCAGTGGATCGTTCATAATGCACCAATCGGAGGTACCATGCCCGCCGTCGAGGGCTTAACGCTAAAATGTCACGCTCGCACCACCCATACGCCCTGGCCAGCGTATGAACATCACGCAACAACCGTTGCGCCCAGCTGTCAACCTCGCGCCAGACAAACGTCATCGCATCAAACGGCGCTGTCCAGGCATGGTCGCACTCAGGACACCGCAGAGCGATTTGCAGATCAAGCAGTGGATCAGCCTGCGCCATTGCCGCCGCGACTGCGGCCAGCGCCTCGGTAGACGCCGTTGCTGGTGCGGCAAGGAGACACCGTTCGATCAGGTGGCGAGAGGTAGCAGCATCCGGATTCAACGCCAACAGATCGGCACTCGTCGGCAGGCGAAACGTAAATCGCTGCCCCGCAAATTCAAGCTGATGTACAGTTGTTGTCGGCGCCAGCGCCCGCACATCGGTCGTAGACAGCGTAAATTCCAGACGAGTCGCACACTGCGGACAATGCACAACACAATCCATCCGCGTACCGAAGAGCCACTCCCTGACCATCAACAGCATGGCGTTACGGGTACCGATGGGTAACTCGGCCAGCTCCTGATCACCGAAAAAAGGTGCCAATAATGACAACGCACGCCTGACTGGTGGCTGCACTGCACTGTTTTCCCAGATCGTCAGCAACGTTGTGGATGAAATGGTTGTCATTGCTATTGTGGCTCAGTAAAGCTCGGCTCATCCGGCTCGCCGATGTCGTAGTCGCGTTCCCAGCCCTCGTTTTCTAATTTGATGCTCTGAATAGCAACTGCATTGGCATTCGCATCAAGTTCAGGAAGCGCCTGATACTCCGACACCCAACAGCGGTAAACCTTATAGGCGATGGCGAGCTGGCCAGCCTCGTTGTAGACCTCGATAATGATGTCTTTACGAAAATCTTTCAGCGAAACTTCGGCCCCTAACCCCGATCCATAATTCCAGACCTTATTCGCCCACTTCTCAAACTCAGTATCGTGCGTCACGCCGCGCTCAAGCGTAATCGGTTCATACTTGGTACGTCCCGGCGATTTACGCACACTGCTTGCATCGCCTCCTTCTCGATGCTCGACAACCTCGGTTGTGCGCTTCAACGCCGATACCTTGCTCACCCCGGCCACATACCGGCCATCCCACTTGATACGGAACTTGAAATTCTTGTAGGGATCAAACCGCTGGGCATTTACGCTGAACTGAGCCATAGATCATCCCCTTATAAACTGTATTAAGCAGCAGTCTTCTTCACCCGGCGAACAAACCAGTCCGTGTTGACCGTCCTTGCCTACCCCTCAACAGGCAGCGCGACCACCACCGGCATTACGTCGCAATCTGACCGGCCAGTTGCTGAATCTTGATAATCACAAATTCAGCCGGTTTAAGCGGCGCAAAACCGACCACAATATTCACAACGCCCATATTGATATCCGTTTGCGTCGTTGTCTCGCGGTCACATTTCACCAGGTACGCCTCACGTGGAGAACGCCCCTGAAACGCGCCTTGCCGAAAGAGATTCTGCATAAATGCGCCGACGTTCAACCGAATCTGCGCCCAAAGTGGCTCATCATTCGGTTCAAAGACTACCCATTGCAGGCTACGGTATAACGTCTCTTCGATGAACAAGGCCAGGCGACGCACCGGTATATACTTCCATTCCGAAGCAAGCTGATCAGACCCTCGATACGTGCGTGCCCCCCAAATCACATTGCCACTAACCGGGAACGAACGCAGACAGTTCACCCCCAATGGGTTGAGCTGTCCCTGCTCGGCATCGGTCAAATTGACTGCCAGCGCCCGCACCCCAAAGAGAGTCGCATCCTGCCCTGCCGGTGCTTTCCACACGCCACGCTGCGCATCAGTACGAGCAAAGACGCCGGCGATCGCACCGCAGGGCGCAAATTCGTCCAACCGGTTCTCGCGCAACGGATCAGGCATCCGCACCCGCGGAAAATAAATCGCTGCATGATCGTCACGTGCCACGTCCGCACTGAAAGTACCAATGCCACTCACTGCCGCAGCAATACTCTTCCAGGACGAAGGTGCATCAACGAGTAGAAATGCACGTTCGGTACGACAAAATTGCAATGCCTTTGTCCACACTGATTCGCTGACATCGATACTACGTGAGAACGGTGGGATGCAGAGCAGATTGAAGAGATCAGCTTTACGCAGCGCATAAATACCGGTTTTATCATCAAAACTGCCCTCATACTGGGCACTGGTCAGCTCACTACCATCAGAACCGACGTTCGATGGAGTGGCAAAGGTACTCAGATCGCCTGCCGTACCAACCACTGCCGGACGCACGCTTGGAAACGTCCCTGGGTACGGATCAGGTACCCGTAGCAGCAGCGATTCCTGAGCCAGTACGGTCCCGATATAAGCCGGTGCAGTCGGATCAATCGAAACATTGCGAAACGTCTCGCGGCGTGCCGCCTGTAATGGACTCGTCCCCGGCACAATCTCTACCACCGTCAAATTAAAAACCTTATCAGTTTCACTGCTGCTCAGCGGGCGCGTCTCGTGATCGATACTGATGCGCAAATCATTACCCCACGCCCCCTCGCTACTCGCCTCAAGCCGCAGATTATCGGTTCCGCTTACCGGTGAAAGGCTAAATTGAGCGCGCTGCGCACCGTTGATCAGTCGCACGATCAGTGCATCAGTTCCTCCATTCAGGAAAAAGTGCTGCACCGCATAGCTCATCGTGCTGGCTTCCCATAAACCACCGAAGAGCCGTTCATAGTCACCAAAATTCTGAATCCACACCGGATCATTCACCGGGCCACGCCGCGCCCGCCCAACAAAGGCAGTAATCGATGTAGCTACACCGGTAATGGTACGTACACCACTCGGCACCTCTTCAATGTACACACCCGGATAAGACAGCGTAACCGGCATACCGTTACTCCTTTATTCACCCATCTCACCCTATCTGAATCATCTCGGCATACTACATCTTGTCAGGCAGCGTCAGGCCCCAATCATGTGAGCAGGCAGACTCAACGAAGCGTATTGTTGCCGGACAACGTGCAGACGTACCTTTTCAAGTTGAAATGAGACCGGGAAAGGAGTACAACTAAGAGGAATGAATAGGGTTAAAGTTAAAAAGGAGTTGAGATAAGGCTGTGTGTTCCCCGGTAATCTATATCGCTTCCATATTATAACGATACTGTCAAGAGCATCATTTCGCAAAGTCCATACATGTTTTGTTAACCTTTTCTTGTAAATCACTCACTTTTGTGTTTACAACATCGAATAATATGGCAACCTTGCAACCATATGCCATCGAACCAACCAAAAAGACTACGGTCATCGCTCTAGTATTTCCTGAATTGCATCGTGATATGAACGAAATGTCATCAAATTGTTATGATCACCTCCAGCAATCGAGTAAAAGGCTAGCGGCGCCGTTACTTCCCGTGCCAGCCGTTCACCATCAGCATAGGGTACTACGCTGTCATTCGTTCCATGAATGATCACTACTGGACAACGTACCTGATCAATCCACTCGTGTGAACGCAACGGATACTTCAATAAAAACGGGGGCACCCACGGAAACTGCCGCCGTGCAATCGCCTCAACACTGTAAAACGGGCTCTCAAGGATCAGTAAGCGTGGTTGATACGTCGCTGCCAAACTGGTTGCCAGCCCACTCCCCAACGACCGTCCATAGAGCACAATTTGCTCTTCGGGGTAGTGGGACAGTACCCAGTTATACGCCGCAGCCGAATCAGCGTGCAATTGCGCTTCACTGTTGATAGTACCGGTACTCTGACCATACCCGCGATAATCCACCATAACCAGATCGTACCCATGCTGCACCAGATCATGCGCCACTGCCCCCCAGCTTCGGAGCGTACCACCATTCCCATGAAAGTAGAGAATCACCCCTTGCGCGTCCGATCGCCGAAACCATAGCGCATGCAGCACTGCTCCATCGACCGGAATAAATACCTCCTCGACCGGCAGACCAAAGTTGTAGCGCGTACCGGGTGGATCACGTTCGGGAAAGAAGATCAAACGCTCTTGTAACAAATAGATCAAGCTACACACCCCAACATACCCGATCACTACAAGTCCTAGGAAACGTAAGAGTGTTTCTCCCATTTGTGACCTTATCCTTTCCTGACTTAGGATTACATATTTCCCCGCTGCGGTCACAGCGCGTTCTCCCCTCATATTTCTCCGTGCACGCTGTGCGCTCCGTGGCAAACACGGCCGGAGGTGAGCGGAAGCGCGCCAACTCGCGCCTGGCTCATGATTACATGTTTCACCACAGAGGGCACAGAGAGTCCTGCACAAAATCTCCTCTCGGTGTTCTCTGTGACCTCTGTAGTTCATTTTTGCAGTACTCTCAACATTGCAACGACAACATATACTCCAAACTTTCACCACACAGATCACCATTCGCCCAACAACATATCAGTATCTATATCCACAAATAGACTGATACAACAACCTTCCCGACCCATTTGTTCAGCAGGTAACTATTGAAAACGAAACATTCTTGTGATAAAGCTCACAAATTCTTTTAATTTGTGCCGAAAATCACAAATTTCACAGCACGTAATTAGATGCTCTATCCAGGCAAATTTGTACTTTTTTGCCCAGGATTTCTGTGCAGTTAGCGGGCAAAATATGGTATGATAAAAATCGGAAGGTTCAACCTTCGATATAGTTACTAAATGGTACAAGTTGTTCGAGGTTTTCAAAAGGAGCAATCAGCAATGCCTCGCCGACATGCTGTTCGACCGGCTAACTCATCAACCCTTGAAACAACCATCGATACTGCCCAACCATCAACACCCCCCGAAGACGATCCGTTGGCTGTACTGCGTTACGAACCCTTGCCCGATCTCAACCCAGATCAGGCGCGCCAATTGCTAACCAGTGCCCCAACACCCGATGACAGTACCGTCAAGAAGTTGCCGGCGCGTCTCCGCCCCAAAACGACGAAACACAAAGGAATTACCCGCATCGATCATCCTGCCAAGCGTACCTTTGGCTATTTCGTGCGCGTTACCTGGAATAAGCAGCGCCGGAGCAAGTTCTTCTCGGACTCGGTATACGGTGACCGTCTGGCCGCTCTTGCTGCCGCTATCGAATGGCGTAACGCGACCGAACGCGAACTCGGTAAGCCACGCACCGAGCGACAGGTAATCGGTGTTGCTCGCACCAGTACCGGTATCGTCGGTGTGCGGCGCACGATCAAAGATGGCCGCGAGGTGTATGAGGCGACCTGGCGTGATGGCAATCGCATCCGCCGTACATCCTACTCAATCGCTAAGCACGGTGAACGACGTGCCCTGGCGTTAGCCCGTCGTGCACGCGAAAAGTACGAGCGTCAGCGCCAACGTACTCCGGCTGCCGATTAATTCCCGGCTTGCGTTTGTTGATTGCATCCGTCCCCTGTATCCATTATAGGACAGGGGCTTTTTCTTTTCCGATCTCACTGCGTGCAACCGTGTCAGGATATATCCTTTCAACCCGATGCAGTTGCAACCGGTTATCAGAACGCAACCAATTTATTAGGTCAAAAGGGTCAGGATTATCGCATAATAGTGATCAGAACCCGAAAGCATAGCCAGAGGAGCAGACCGTGCAGACCGATAACGAAGCCACTACGAACGCGCATGCTATAGGCGAAGTCAGCCAGATAGACGTGGGACATCGCATTCGCACCCTCCGCGAACGACGTCGGCTATCAATCCGTGCCCTTGCCGAAGCTAGTGGCTTGGCGGTCAATACGCTCAGTCTGATTGAAAATGGTCGTACTTCTCCCAGCGTCAGTACGCTACAACGGCTGGCCATGGCGTTGCAAGTGCCGATCAGCACCTTCTTTACACCAGATGTCCCCAAACAACGAATCGTCTTTACTCCGGCAGGTCAGGCCGTCACCAGTCTGTTTCCGCACGGTACTCTATCCGATCTGGCGCCTGGTCTCATCAACCGCACGCTCGAACCGCTGCTAATTACGCTTGAGCCTGGCGCCGGTAGTGGTACGGAAGCGATCATTCACACCGGTCAGGAGTTTGTCTTTGGTCTGCACGGACAGATTGTATATGCGGTTGCCGACCAAACCTTCTCTATCGGTCCTGGTGATAGTTTGCTGTTTGAAGCCGTTTTACCCCATCGCTGGCACAATCCCGGTCATTCGGTAGCCCAGGCGCTCCTGGTCTTATGTCCGCTCGAATTACCCCGCAGCGTATGGGAACGTCATGGTCGCTTTTGAAGTAAGGAGCATAGCAATGCAAATCCGCACCCTGCAACTGAGTGAAGATGGCGCCAGTCGTATCGACGACGAGATTACCCTGACCCGACAAGGGCCTGGTCAGATCACGCTGAACGATCAGCCCGTGCTGGCCATTCGATCACTCGACCGTTGTACCCTGGCATTCGAGCTGTTGGGGGAAACTCGCTATCTGGCGTCCGACGAATACTGGTCAGCGATGACCGGCAAACGCACTGTCGATGCCCGACAGGCAGGATGCTTACTGGGTCATCTCGATAGCCTGGCAATTGCCGCTCATCACGTCCTGACAGCCTTTGCCAACCAATCCAACCTTTCACCTGAAGCACAGGCCGCCCTTGCACGTATTCGCACCGTGTTAAACGAATTGGCAACTGCCAGCAACGTGTAACATCGAATACATGTCGGAACCTTGCTTCGTCAACGAGCGCGAAGATCACATCGTTGCCTGCCTGTGCTGGTGAGAGGGTATCTGGCGCTTCCGTTTCCAACGGTTGACAATCAACCTGATAATCACCGAGCTTTGCAGTGTTCTCAGAGTTGCTCGCCACTTCAGCCGACGCCCTTACTGAGCGCCTGATCAAAACCACGAGTTCTGATCACGTTCTCAGCCTGTTACGGCAGTGAAGTTGGCATTTGTTGTACTTAACAAGACAGCGGGGAGCTAATACTAGCGGCTCCCCCTTCTTCACCCCTAAAGAGACATTCCAGGGCTTTGCGACGTTCCAAATCGTGCCGATCTTCGCCACGCACCGAGATGCGTTTACGGCACCAGCGGCGGCGGTAAGAGACCTTGCACCTCTAACTCAATCTTCCAGCGCGCCAGTAACGCCAGCAGCAGCAGAGCCACCAGAAATCCGGCACTTCCCGGTAATAATAATTCCCGCGGATGGCGGATTCGACCACTCAGACCGGCCACTGCACTTATCGGTAGTGCAATGGCAAAGCTCATCACACCGGTCACTCCGATGACACTTATCAATACCAGCGGCCATGCCAGAATTTCCTGATCGGCAGCAATTGCTAATGCCACTACACTTACCGCACCTATTACTAACCCCAAATCACGCCAACCTGTGATCGGTGCTTGTTCCGTATCAATCAGATCAGGAGCTAGCAGCGTATGATTGGCAACCAACAGCAACCCGACAGCCATCGCAACCCCAAATCCTAATCCGGTAAGCAGACGCAAATCATTACGTGGTGGGTAGATTGCCTGGAACCCTAGCTCGGCAACCGTTGAATTGAGACCATCGATCCCCATTATCACAACGAAACCTACCAACGTTAAACTCACCGGTAACGGTGGCAAACGTCCCGCTCGCCATCGACCACGCCCAGCGATGACCCCTAGTGCGGTCATCAAGCCGAGATAGATGCCGCTATCACGGGCACAAAGCGGAAACTGCACGTCACCCACGATCAGGTTATGACTCTGTGCACAAATGCCATGCACTGCAAAGAAGAGGTTCTGCTCTAACCCCAACTGATTCGCCAGTGTTGGCAACCAGATCAACACCAATACAGTACTGATGGCAATACCCGCCAGCCATTGGTACTTTCGTATCCGATCCATAGCGACCGATCCCATCTTCAACTGAGTGTCGTCACTTGTGCTCGTCCAACCGGATGATCACAGCGCTGGCCTGACCGTGTTGCACCGTCAGCCGGGCCACTGAAAGACCTGCACCACGCGGCGCACCGGCAGTTCCCGGATTAAGGAAGAGCACCGAATTGTACACTTCGCACAATGGCTGATGGCTATGACCAAATATGTACACCTGAGGATGGCGCCCGTCATCTGTCTTTGGTAACGATTGCACAAGTAAGCGAGGCTGCCCACCAATATGGGTCACAAAGATCAACACCCCTTCGCGTTCAATCCAGCGCTGAGCCGGATACGTTCGCGTCAACGCTGTTCCCCGGTCAGTATTGCCGTGAATCGCAAGCACCGGTGCAATCGTTTCCAACTGACTCAGAATAACTTCGCTCCCAATGTCTCCCGCATGTACGATCAGCGCTACTCCGGCCAATGCGTGCAGTGCCGCCGTCGCCAAACGACCATGCGTATCCGAAACGACCCCTATCTCCACCGCTTACCTCTCCCACAACGCTCGTACCAAAGCCGTTATCTCACGCTCTATCAGATCAAACGCCTGATCCGCTGCCAAAACGTCGACGTCAGGTATCTGCCAGTATGTGATTCGATCTGCCCACGCAGGAAATAGCTGTTGCATCAATGGTCGGTGTTCGGGTTCATTGAGAGCAATCACATAGGTTGCCCGTTCAAGATCGACATCCTGCAATATCAGCGGTGCACGTATCGCACCCGGTATTGCCAGTCCCCGCTGTTGCAGGCGCTCCAGCACCGGCGGCCAGATTGGCCCCTGATTGTACGGTGAAAGGGCCAGTCCTCTCGATGTGGCCTGCCAGTCTCTGACCCGTAGTGCGTTAAACAGTAACTCTGCATAACGACTACGATAATAGTTCCCGGTGCAGACGAAGAGCACAGTGTGACTCACTGCACAGCCTCCAGCGTATATTGCAAATACGGATACGTACACGGCGGGCCGTTCGTCGCATACAATATCCCTGCTGTCAGATCGATAATGATCGACGCCACGGTTTCATAATGTTCTTCAGGCGGATCGGTTGGATCTATGTGAAAACAGATCGAGTACGGATAGTTGACGTGGTCGCGCAACGCTGACTGCACCTGCGCTAACGACTGCGGACGAACGGCTAACAGTTCACGTAGACGCGCTTCACGCCAGTTGGAATGGGGACAACGCTCAATCTGTCGTTCAACAATACCCAACGCTGCCGGATCGGTAAAGTGATTCGCATGAACGAGACACCCACCAGCGCAACTGCTAATCGCCAGCGCCATCGGGGCAGCTTCGATATTGATCACCTGATCAGGGGTCTGCGCCAACAGAAAATTAGCCGACCCGGCTCGCTCTTCGCTCGCAATTACCGCCTGCGCTGCCCGTAATGTTCGTGCACTTAAAATCTCATAGCAGCGCACGTGAAATGGCCGTCGCAAACGAGACCAGTCATCGTCGGTACTGCTCAGGCCATTGATCAATAATGCTAAGCCGGCAGAGTTGAAACCGATCTTGCCACCGAAGATACCGGCTTCGGTGAACACTAACCGGCGATGACCATCTGGCTCGACCGTGCGCAGAATCGCTCCCCGCACTCCACAGATCCAGTCCCAATTTTCGCCAAGGAGCAGATGACCGTCGCTCGTTTCGGAAGGCAACAGCGCAAACGCAGTACAGCCATCCGGCTTCCTGATGCCTCCATCATACTCACGGAAGAACTGATAGAATAACTCATAACGAACATTCAGCGCCGCGATTGCCGCGAAATCAACCCCTGCCCCTTCCGCAATGCCGCGCATACCGGCAGCATAGTCTGGATTCTGATCAGCAATGGCTCTGGCGTAACGCAATGCTCGTTGCCAGACCTCTTGTATGGGTAAGCGTAACTCGCGTTCAAAGCGATCGGTATACAGACGAAGATTGGCGGCAATCGCATCACGTAGTGCGCGTCCATGCCGCCAACCCTGTGCAAAAGCGTCACCCGTCAGCTCAATCATCGGCAAGCCGTTCACGTCACCTCCCCATTCTGCTCGTGCCGGTGCATGACAATCCACGTTGGCCCGCGTTGAAAACCTAACCGCTGATTAATATGCCACATTGGCAGATTTGTACTATCGTTGTCCGTCCGAATCCCGCTTATTCCCATCTCCCGTCCATAGGCAATGGTAAACAACTTCAGCGCCAGCGCGATCCCACGGCCACGGTAATCACGCCGGACAGCCGTGAAGCCGACTTCTACATCCGAATCATTGTCAATCGTTTCCAGCGTACTGATGCCAACAATGTGCCCATTGTGCAACGCTGCAAAACTCCCTTCCCACAATATACCATGCTCAGGCTGATAGAACTTACGCCACTGTTTGTATGTTGGAATCGTGATCGGAAAACTTGTCGGTAGATCTTTAGTTGTTTGCTGTTCAAATTCGTATAATTCCTCCCAGAAATGCTCACCGGTTTCCGCCAGCCGGGCAAAGCTGATAATTTCGATCCCCTGAACCGTCACCCGTTCAATGGCGCCCTGAAACGGCTCTGGGTTGAATGAAGCCAGATCGAGCCGTGACGACCAGACACGTCGACTTTCGTGAAACTGACGATGACCGGCAAACGTTAATCCGGTGTGCCAGTCTTCACGCACGTTGAGCCAGATATGGTGCGGCTGCAATGGTTGCCATGCGTGCTGAAGCTGATTCCAGAGCGCGTTTCCCAGACCACGCCGATGATACGCAGGGTGAACACAAAGCTGGATTGTCAGGTGGCGCGGATCGGCACACCAGGTTGGCTGGTAATATTCGGCATATCCGACTGCCTTCCCATCAAGTTCGCCAACGAAGCGGTAGAGTGGAAGCTGCGGATTATGCAGCTCATCACGTATTCGCCACTCGACCGCAGACAGCGGAGCATCTGGCGCCAACGCGCTGTAGACCTCTGCCATCACCTGATAATCACTCTCATTATACTGAAACGGTCGCACAACGATCATACGATACTCATATCCTTCACAAACTCAATCCAGGCTGGTTGCTTCACAAATCCCAGTGCGTCGTTGATCCGTAGCATTGCTTGATTCGTAGTCGCGTTGTGGGTACGCACTTCACGATACCCCAACGCTTTGGCAAAGGACAGCGCATGAACCTTGAGCGCCATCGCTAAACCGCGTTTTCGGTACATCCGGCGCGTTGCAGTCAAACCGGTCATCAATACAGATGGATCGGCGCTTTTCCAGAGCTGACTCACCGCTGCGATCTCTTCACCATCGAGGGCCAGAAAATATCCCTCCGGATAGAGAGTTGGACTCTCAAACACCGACCGTTCCCAACTCGTAAAATCACTTGGCGTAAATGGCTCTGGCTGTGGTACGTCAGCGCGCATCTCCATCATTGCCGTATACAAACGTTGGCGTGCATCTGGAAACCGGGCCAGTAACTCGTTTAAGTTGCAAATGGTGAAGCCTTGATCGACAACCCGATGAATCGCTTCGGCAAACAGCATCGGGTCGAACAAACGTAAATCAAGTCGTGACTCCCAGGTACGCATCTCCTCCCGAAATCCACGTCGGCAGAGAAAGGTAAGGCTGCGGGGGTAGTCTTCACGACAGTTCGCACGAACCTGCTCTACCTGATACTGTTGCTGCAGATCGGCCATGAGGATGTCGTAACAATATTTGCCAATCCCCCGTCCTTGCCAGGCTGGATGCACCGCAATACTGATAAAAAACTTGCGTGGATGGTACATCCACTGCGGTTGAAAATATTCGGCTGCCCCAATAATCGTATCACCTACCTCTACCAGCCAACGCCTCTGCACACAATGGGCTGGTCGGGTCGCATCCCAATGCTGTATCTCTTCTACAGTGTCATGATCATCGGGAAATACCGCACGAGCAATAGCGACAAGCGCCGTGTAATCCTCAAGTGAACGATTAAATGGGCGTAATCGAACCTCTTGATCGACGTTGATCGTCATAGTATCTCCTTACGCAAAGCTAAGGTCTGATCGTATTGTATTTCTCTCGCTTCACCGTTCCATCAGCCTATTGGCCCAATTTTCGTCAATACTGGCATGATGATCAATCATTGCGCCTGAGAGCATGGTCAAAAACCTGGGCTTTTGGTGAGGCGCGACCGTGGCGCATCTCCATAATGGTTAGGGGAACGTTGGCGGGCAACACAGGCGTCTCCTCGACGCGATAGAAACGGGTTGCAACGGTTTCAGCGCCGGTGCTGCGGAGCACGCCTGGCAGCCCTCACCTTCCCCCTGGCCCCTTCCTCTCCCCCACGGGGAGAGGAAGGGGGAACGCGGGGGCGGGAGAGAAAGAATGCTGGAAACTCCTCACGCAATGGTCGCACGGATACGGTACGTGCCCAATGAGAAATCTAGGTTTTTGATCAGGCTCTGAGATAATGCTGAGACATAGCTCTTACCTGAGAGCGCGGGCCTCTGGCCCGCAGGCTAACATTGGGGGAACACGGCCGGCACCCTCATGTTTCCCCAGCCCTCCCTCGCCCAAAGTGGGAAAGGAAAGAAAGGGGCTAGTGTCGAAAAGGGATTTTTCAGAAACACTCTGAAATGTATATAATCTGTCAGGTTTTGACCAAACATTTGAAGGAAGGTTCTATGCCGATCCAGGCCCTCATTTTTGATTTCGACGGCCTTATGGTCGATACTGAAACACCGGCTCTGCAAAGCTGGCAAGAGATCTATGCTGAATACGGCGAAACCCTCAGCGTCGATGACTGGGCAGTCACTCTCGGCGCCAACAAGGGTTTCGATGCGCACGCTCATCTTGTGGCGCTCCTCCGTAAGCGTGATCCACGGCTGGCTGAAGAGGTGATGGCAGCCAGAGACATCATTCTGGCTCGCCGACAACTGCGTAAAGATGTATTAAGTGCACGCCAATCACTGTTACCCGGTGTTGCTGAATTGCTAACTGAAGCCCGTGCCAGCGGATTACCATGCGCTGTCGCCAGCAGTAGCAGCCGAAAATGGGTCGAAGGCTGGTTGCAACGGCTCAATGTACGGTCAGCATTTGCCGTCGTGGTAACGGCTGATGATGTGGTGGCTACCAAGCCAGCACCTGACCTGTTTCTAACTGCCGCTCAATGTCTGAACCTGCCGCCATCTGCATGCCTGGTTCTCGAAGACTCACCCAACGGCATCCGAGCGGCCCGTGCTGCCGGTTGTCCGGTCGTCGCCATTCCAGGGGCAATTTCCAGCCAGGTTCCACTACCGCCGGCCGATCTCACCCTACCCAGTCTCGATTGTATCAATCTGGCTCAATTACGATCAATGTTTGGTTGATTTGGTTAAAGTGCGCGGGCCTCCGGCCCGCCTCTGCGGGATGTGACCGCTCGCCTCGGTGCGCGGGCCTCTGGCCCGCCTCTACGGGATGCGACCGCTCGCCTCGGTGCGCGGTATGTGACCGGTCTCCTGGGTGCGCGGGCCTCCGGCCCGCCTCTGCGGGACGCGACCGCTCGCCTCGGTGCGCGGTATGTGACCGGTCTCCTGGGTGCGCGGGCCTCCGGCCCGCCTCTGCGGGACGCGACCGCTCGCCTCGGTGCGCGGTATGTGACCGCTCGTCTCGGTGCGCGGGCCTCTGGCCCGCCTCTGCGGGACGCGACTGCTCGCCTCGGTGCGCAGTATGTGACCGGTCTCCTGGGTGCGCGGGCCTCCGGCCCGCCTCTGCGGGACGCGACCGCTCGCCTCGGTGCGCAGTATGTGACCGGTCTCCTGGGTGCGCGGGCCTCCGGCCCGCCTCTGCGGGACGCGACCGCTCGCCTCGGTGCGCAGTATGTGACCGCTCGCCTCGGTGCGCGAACCTCCGGCCCGCATATTATAGACAAAGGGCGGTATCTTGACCGCCCCTCGTGTAACATATCTCTTTAACCGGTGCAATGCCTGCCCGACCAAATACGTCTGTCCCCCTTCGAGAAACCAAATACACCCTTACGGCAACGGTCCGGCTTGGGGCGGCCAACCACGAGCAAAATAATCGCCCATCGTAATCACAAACAGAATAATCAGCCAGACAAACGCACCTGTCGCATACACCTGCGTAATTCGGGAACTCACCTTCACGTGCATAAAATAGAGCACGATCAGTACCGTCTTGGCAATCGCAATCGTCATCGCAATCGTGACGGCCAGCCAGCCCGGCATCTCGATCAGATTCTTCTCAACCCACCAGGCAGCGACGGTCAGCACCATAAGCACCATCAGCGCTGCGAAGACTCGATAGTAGGTTCCCCGCGAAATATGGGCATGCCCGGCGCTGTGGTGATGAGCAGTATGATGTACGTGTTGCTCGGCCATCGCAACCTCCTAAACCAGGTAGAACAGTGGGAAGAGGAAGACCCAAATGATGTCGATCAGGTGCCAGTAGAGACCGCCAATCTCGACCGGTGTGTAATACGTCGGCGAGAACGTATTCCGTAACGCCATCACCGTAATCGTACTCATCACCCCCAGGCCAATGATCATGTGAATGGCGTGCAGACCGGTCGCGCAAAAGTAGAGGAAGAAGAAGAGCTGATGTCCAGACTGCATCATACCGGTCTTCGCCGCTCCATGACCACTGCCTGTTGCCTCATGCTCGCTCGGAAACATGAAGTTTCGGCCCGGTACCAGACACTCGTGACTCTCATGCAAATCACTACCGGTAATCCAACTGATTGGGTCTTTAGCACCAGCGCAGTGGGCAAACTTTTCACTATACTCGTAACCCTTGATGAGCAAGAAGGTTAGACCAAGCATCATGGTCAACACGAGCATAGTCAGTAAACGCCGCTTGTTGCCCTCTTCGGCGGCATTTACTGCTAGTGCGACCGTTAGCGAGCTTACCAGCAGCACAACCGTATTTACCGCTGCAAGCGGCGTATTCAGCATAGCCGCCGCCTCTTCCCACGCTTCAGGGAAGGCCCAACGGTAGACGATGTAGGCCATGAAGATACCACCGAACAACATGATTTCGGTGACGAGAAAGGCCCACATGCCTAGCGTGGCTGCTTCTTTCTGCTGTTCTGGTGTCTCGAACTGATGTTGCAGTTCGGGACCGTGAACATGCACATGTGCCTCTTCATGAGTAATCGTTGCCAACGCTCTCTCCTCTGCCTTAACCTGTCAATGTCACTGCCGACAACTGTTACCACGCTGAACCTGACCAACCAACCTCGACAACCACGAACCCTGCTCTAGAGCGGCGAACCCGGTCGCCATGATGCTGCATCGCGCTCAGCCGCTTCAGGCGGGTACGCATACGCCTCTTCGGTTACGATTGGTGTCTTGTCAAAATTATAGGTGGGTGGCGGCGACGAAGTCTTCCACTCCAAGCCGGTTGCGCCCCACGGATTATCACCGGCAATGCGACCCTTCCGCAACGAGATGCCTAGATAAATCAGCGGCACAATAAACCCAATCGCCAGAATACTTGCCCCAGCAGTGCTCATAACGTGCAGAACCTGGAACTCTGGCGGATAGACGTGATAGCGCCGCGGCATTCCCAGATAGCCAAGAATGAACTGAGGGAAGAAGGTCATATTGAAGCCAACAAAAATGATCAAGGCTGCAATACTACCCCACGTCTCGTTGTACATCCGTCCGGTCATCTTCGGCCACCAGAAGTGTATACCACCGAGGTAGGCCATAATCGTACCACCCACCATCACGTAGTGGAAATGCGCGACCACGAAGTACGTATCGGTCACGTGCAGGTCAACCGCCGTTACCCCAAGGAAAATACCGGTCAGACCACCGATCACAAACAAACCGATGAAGCCCAACGCATAGAGCATCGGTGTGCGATAGCTGATCGAACCCTTGTACAGCGTTGCCGTCCAGTTAAAGACTTTAATGGCCGAAGGAATAGCCACCAGCATCGTGATAAACGAGAAGATCAGCCCTGCGTACACCGACTGGCTACTGACGAACATGTGGTGACCCCAGACCAGGAAGCCCAGAATTGCGATGGCGATACTCGAAAAGGCAATGAACTCGTAGCCAAAAATACGCTTGCGCGAGAAGGTACTGATCAACTCACTAATGACACCCATCGCCGGCAAGATCATAATGTAAACCGCCGGATGTGAGTAAAACCAGAACAGGTGTTGGAAGAGCAGCGGATCACCACCAAGTGCCGGATCGTAGATACCTACTCCCCACAAGCGCTCAACGACGACCAGCAACAGGGCAATCCCCAATACCGGCGTAGCCAGAATCTGAATAATGCTGGTCGCGTAGTTCGCCCAGATGAACAATGGTAAGCGGAACCAGGTCAAGCCCGGCGCCCGCATCTTGTGGATGGTGACGATAAAATTGAGTCCGGTCAGAATAGAGGAGAACCCCATAATGAATGCACCGGTAATCGTCATCACCACATTTGAGTTTGAGTAGGTTGAACTGAATGGCGTATAGAATGTCCAACCGGTATCAACCCCACCAAACACAGCAGCGATCAGGGCAAACAGACCACCGATCATGTAGAGATACCAGCTTAGCAGGTTTAAGCGCGGGAAAGCCAGATCACGGGCGCCAATCATCAACGGCACCAGAAAGTTCCCCAGCACGGCCGGGATCGACGGGATCAGAAAGAAGAAGACCATGATCACGCCGTGCAACGTAAACGCCCGGTTGTAGACATCAGACGACATCAGATCGCCCTGCGGCGTAATCAACTCGACCCGCACTAATGTGGCGGCCAGACCACCGAGCAAAAAGAAGAAGTTGATCGACAACAAATAGAGAATTGCGATCCGCTTGTGATCAACTGTCAGCAACCATGACTTGAGCCACTCGGTAAAAGTTCGCGAGTTGTCGCGAATATAGCTGCTCTGTGGAAGTGAAAGCGTAGCCATAGGCTTAATTCCCCGTATCTGCTAATGACTTGATATACGCAATCAACTGGTTGAGCTGATCTTCACTGATCTGCCCTTGATACGACGGCATCACCGGCGCATAGCCAGCAACAATTTTTGCGGTTGGGTTCAGGATCGATTCGCGCAGATAATTCTCATCGGCGGTCACCGTCGATCCATCGTTCAGCTTTTCGGTTGCCCCGTACAGACCCTTTAAACTCGGTCCTACCCCACCACCGGCCATCGCATGGCACCCCGCACAGCCGAGGTTAGTGAAGAGCTGAGCACCGGCGGCAGCCATTGGATCGCCAGGGCTGGCAACCACTGTTGGCCGACCAGTATCAATTGAACCGTCCGGCAAGATGACTGGACCAGGGGTAGCCAGCCAGCGTTCGTAATCGGCCAACGGTAGCGCTACTACACGCCCGATCATCAGCGAGTGCTCGGTACCACAATACTCTGCACAGAAGAGGTGATATTCACCAGGCTTCGTCGCCTGAAACCACATGACCGTATACCGACCAGGTAGCACGTCTTGCTTCACGCGGAATGCTGGAATGTAAAAGCTATGGATGACATCCTGTGATGTCATAATGAGCTTGACCGGCTGCCCAATCGGAACATGCAGTTCATTATTCTCACGCTTCCCATTCGGATGCTGCACATGCCACATCCATTGCTTACCGATCACGTAGACATCAAGCGTGCGCATTGGAGGCGTTCGTATCTGGACATAGAGAAATGCACCCCAGAAAAAGACCAGCATGACCAGAATGAGCGGAATAATGGTCCAGGTCAGCTCTAACTTTAAATTGGAATTAACAGGATTGCTCCGGTCAACTTTCTGACTGCGATGATAGCGAACGATGAGATAGAGAATGACGAACGGTAACACCCCAGCAAAAATCAGACTCAGGGCTACCAGGAAGAAGTAGAGCTGATCAACCTGCGTTGCAAAGGTTGATGCCTGATCAGGAAATAATGGAAAATCGCGCATACGTTCGTCCTGTCTGGAGGCGCATTCCTGCCCCGGTTACTACTACCATCAAGCTGGCACCGATTCGCGTGGTGGCGGTAGATGACCGCCAGGTGTCGAGCGACTCAACGTCACAATGAGCGTAATAATCCCGATAACGGTAAGCACACCGGCAATGCGGATAATCGTCATAATCGTCGGCGTGTACTTACCGGTAACAGGGTTGTACTGATAGCACAGAAGCAGGATTTGGTCGATGACGTTCCCGACCTTTCCGGCTGACGCCTCGACCAGACCCAACCTCAGATCAGATGCGTTAAACTCGATCCCGAAGAAGTAGCGAGCAGTTTTTCCTTGCGGCGTTAGCACAACAAAACCGGCAGCATGGGCATACTGATCAATGGTTTCATCGTAGTAATATTTGAAACCAATCGCATCGGCGACCCGCCGAATCTGCTCTTCACTTCCGGTCAGGAAATGCCACCCTTGCTCAGCACCGGCCCGCGCATAGCGCTGCAAGGTTAAGGTCTTAACACCCGCCGCCATCATCGGTGTTTCGAGTGGATCAATACTGATGTTGACCACCTGAAAATCCTGCCCGGCAGTCAGCGGTACCTGCTGTAGCGCCGCCAACACACCTTCACGCACAAACGAACAGAGCATTGGGCACTCGTAATAGCTCATCACGAGCACCACTGGCTGACCAGTAGTAAAGAATTGCCCCAGGCGAACTTCAATGCCCTGCTCGTCGATAAAACGGGCATCGAGCGGAACCTGTTCACCCATCCGCTGCTCGAAGGCAACGCCATCTGCCGGATTCGGCTTACCGCCCTGGGCTAACGCGACCGCAGGCATCCACAACAGGACAGCAAACCAAGCAACGAACGTTATCCAATACCGGCGTTTCATCACACCATCTCACGATCTAGGATGATGACATTCATCACTTCACCGCATCAAAACCGTGCTCAAGCAGCAATTCCATCGCACGCTCAATCGGAATATGAGCACGACCGGCTCGTTCGTTGACCCAGCCATAGCTTTCGAGATGTTCGTTAGCTTCCGCGATAATCCGATCACCGTCAATCCGCGGATTTTGTTCGAGGCGTGGCGCTGGCGGCAATTGCAATTGCGTCGCCTCACTACTTGAAAGTGTGTTGCTAGTGTCGGCGACCGAACCAGCGGTTACTGCCAGGACGCCTGCCATCAGCACGAAGGCGAGAATCAACACGCCGGCTATCATCACCACACCCCAGACGATCGGTTGTGACCGCGCATCACTCACTTCGTGATTCAGCGCCAGACTCTCGGCAGAAGGCCCTTCACTGTGAACGTGAGCATGACTCATAGTAACGTCTCCTCTAGCGATGGCACACGAAGCAGTTGGTCAGGCGGCCATCGGTGGGGATCTGATATTCGATCACCAATTGCTGCCGTTCGGCCAGCGAGAGCGAATTAACATCCCACTCCATATTGAAAACCTCTTCACGTGGTCGAATATGGTCTTCAGGAGCGCGATGACAACCGAGGCACCAGCCCATGTACAGTGGTTGGGCTTTGGCCGCTAACTGTTGCTGATCGATCCGACCGTGGCACGAACTACAACCAATTCCCTTGGCAATATGGATCGAATGGTTGAAGTAGACAAAATCAGGCAAGTCGTAGATACGGTTCCAAACCACCGGCTCGCCAGTCTGATAGCTGGTACGAACTACTTCCAACAAGGGGCTGGTTGTCCAAACCTGGGAATGGCACGACATGCAGGTTTCGGTTGCCGGAAAGCCTGCATGAGCAGCTTTCTCGACTGTAGCGTGACAATACCGACAGTCGATCTTCAACTCGCTGACGTGATGCTTATGGCTAAATGGAACCGGCTGTGCTTTGGCCACCCCTACATCAGTATACCATGGCGAGAGGTAGAAACCGACCATCGCCGCAATCGTCCCTACTATCAGCATTACAAGGCCAAAGAGACTGGCCAGGAAGATCGCATTTGCATTACGCGGAAAGATTTGGGCAGACATACGTCGCGTCTCTCACTCTCTAGCCTAGCGACCGGCTTTAACTCGTTCCAGCTCAGCCTCACTTAACAAAGCGACATCGGTATTCTGGCTCAGTTGCAGGGCACGAACATACGCCGCAATCGCCCAACGGTCTTCAGGCGGAATACGGGCCGCATAACTGTACATTCTGCCAATACCGTTCGTGATCACATCAAAGAAATAGCCGATGGGCACCGTGCGCAATCGATCTTGATGCAAACTTGGTACCGTCATTGGTCCGCGATAAGCAATCACACCTTGACCATCACCGACCAATCCATGACACGGAGCGCAGAAAGCGTTGTAGCGCGACTGTCCGTGGGCAAGCAGGGCGGCATCAAGTTTGATCTCTGGTGGTAACTGATCGGCCAGTTGACCCTCGACCCGGCCAGTCATTAATGGCGAGTTGGGGTTATAACTGTTCAACGGCACCGTATTAGCAGGCGGCGGCTGCATTGCGCGCCCATCTGGAAAGAAATTGCTCACATCATTCGGCTTATATTTAGGCTGGTCATACATGTCAACGTGACAGGCAACCAGCACCAGGCAGAGCGGCAACCAGGCCAGCCGCACTACCCGAGCCAGAATTGATTGACGAATAGAATACTTCATACGCCAATACTCGTTTCTAGCACCAGCCAGCTTTCCCTGGCCGATCTGCTCTTACCCTGCACTGTGCCCACCGTCAAGCCTTTCACTGGGGTTGCGTACCCGTGCCAGATAGCTTGTACGCGGCTTGAGATTCAACTCATCGAACACGGTGTAGTTGTGCGGCTGCTGCTTAATCTGAGCCACGCGGCTCTCGGGATCATTGATATTGCCAAAGATAATCGCCTCCGTTGGACAAACCTGCTGACACGCAGTGACAACCTCACCATCGCGAATAGGCCGATTACCTTCGACCTTCGCCTTGATCCGTGCTGCGCTGATCCGCTGTACGCAGTAGCTGCACTTTTCCATCACACCGCGATTACGCACCGTCACTTCTGGGTTGCGCATCAGCTTCAGACTCTCGCTGGTCAGGTCGCTATACTGCAAGAAGTTAAACCGGCGCACCTTAAAGGGACAGTTGTTCGAGCAGTACTTCGTTCCAACACAGCGGTTGTAGACCATGTTGTTGATACCTTCGGCATCGTGAACAGTAGCAGCAACCGGACAGACCAACTCACAGGGCGCCTGTTCACAATGCGCGCAGGTCATTGGCATTAAGTATGCTTCGGGATTGTCGAGATCCTCTCCAGCGTAGTAGCGATCAATGCGGATCCAGTGCATCTCACGTCCACGAGCAACCTCCTCTTTGCCAACAATAGGAATGTTATTTTCAGCCTGACAGGCGATCACACAGGCATTACAGCCGATACACGCCGACAGGTCAATTACCATCCCCCACTGATTGCCGGTACTGTAATCATAGCCAGGCAACGATCCCGCTAGCAATGACTGATACTTCGGCTTCCGTTCAGGTGAACCATACTTCTCGGCATAGACCTCTTTAGCGATATACTTGGGGTCTTCCTTGAAGCGAGCAAATTCACCGGCGCGCACTACATCACGTCCTTCGAGCGTCCAGTGATCCTGGGTGCTTACCAGCAGATAACGTTCGTTGGTTGCAACTACACCTACTCCGGCAACCAGCCAGGGTGATGCACTAAGGCGCAACCGATAGGTATTAAAACCGGCGCCTTCTGCCACGCGACCACCCTGCTGCCGACCGTAGCCGAGGGTCACCGTGATGGTATCTTCCGCATGACCGGGCACAATCCAGATTGGCAGTCGTAGTGTACCAACCGGTGTGGTGACATCGATCATGCGGCCGTTCTCACCGGTCAGCCGTTCCAGCGCCTGTTCACGAGCCCGCCCAGGAGCAGACAGACTATTCGGATCGAAAGGTAGATTGAGCAAGCGAATTGCGGTACGTGGACTGACCAGCGCCGCATTATCCCACGTCAGTTTCGTCATTGGTCGTGGCAACTCTTGCAACCACCCATTGTTTGCAAAGCGACCATCCCAGATCGCCGGATCGGGGCGAAAGATCAACTCTAGACCGGCTGAAGGCGCTGGTGCTTCAAGCCGCAAGCCATTAACGAGTGACACCTGAACCGGAGCGAAGCGCGAACCTTCGACAACACCTGAACTAAGTGCGCGCTTGAAGAAGTCGTCGAATGCGGCATCTTCGAGACCGGTTTGCTGCTGCCAGTACGCACGCACAATATCGTAACCGGTTACCCCGATATTGCCGTTCAGGGCGGCCACCAGTTCATGTGCCGACCGCGAGCTGTATAGAGGACGGATCAATGGCTGAATAATCGTTGCTGTGCCGTCATAGGCACGTGCATCTGACCACGATTCAAGTGAATGGGTGAGTGGGATAAACCACGTTGCCAGCGCTGCCGTCTCATCTTCATAAGGATTGAGCACAACCACCTGTTTTGCCTGGCGCATCGCCTCGGCAAAACCCAGATCAGCCGGTGCGGTGAAGACCGGATTACTATCGATAATAACCAGCAACTCGACGCTTCCGGCCCGCAAATCGTTCACCAGGGTCAGCAGGTCTTGGGGATCAGATGGTTGCGCAACCGGTTCTGTATATTCAACAGTTGTTCCCACAGCACCAAGCTGAAGATTTATCGCATGAGCGATGGCGTGCACAACCGGTGGCTGTTCTTCCCCGACTATAACGACCGCCCGCGAGCCAGCTCGCCGCAAATCCGCTACGACAGCCGACACCCACTGCTGCTGCTTCTCGTTCAGACCAGTTGCCGGTGCAACCGCAGCGACCCCCAACTGATTTGCCACTGCTGCCGCTAATTGCCCGATCATACCAGCCGAGACTGCCAGCCGATGATCAGCAATTGCACCGGTTGGTGAAAACACCGGCTCGGCCACATACAAACGGCTCATCGTGTCGGTCTCGGCGCGAACCCGTCGCCGCTGCATCAAATCGTGGGCATAGCGTACCCGACCAGGCCCTTCACTAACAAAATCAGCATCGAGCGCCAGCACGACATCAGCCTGCGTAAAATCGTAGCGAGGTTCATACGGCGCCCCAAACGCCAGCTTGGTACCGGCATACGTATTACTACGTCCAACCGGATCATACTGAACCCAACGTGCTGCCGGAAATGTTGTCAGCAGCTCCTTCATCTGTGAGCGCAGCGTTGGCGATGTGATCGTTGGCGTCAGTACCCGTAACCCCTGGCCTTGCAAAGCACGTTGCACCTGCAACATTTCGGTAATTGCCGTCAGGAATGTCTCCCACGTGCTCAGCAAACCGCTACGCCGTACCGTCTCAGGGCGATCAGGATCGTAGAGAGCCAGTAATTCGGCCTGGGCAAATACATCGGTTGCGCCCAGACTGGCCGGATGAACCGGATTCCCTTCGATCTTGGTTGGACGCCCCTCGTTACTCTTCACCGTAACCCCAAGCGCAAACCCATCGAGGGTCACGGCAGTAGCGTAGTAGTTGGGAATACCCGGAATCTGATCACGCGGTGCACGGGCAAAGGGCGCAACCTGCTCTTGCGGTTGTTTGATCGCGAAGGTGCAGCCAGAAAGACCGGCAAGCGCCAACGATGCTCCCATCAGTTTGAGGAACGAACGACGCGACACCGGATCGCTCAACTCACTCGCACCCTGGGGAAATTCACGGGCGAGCAGTTCGCGGAAGGCCGGCGTATCGACCAGTTGATCGAGCGAACGCCAGAATTGCTTGCCGCGCACTTGCTGTAACTGGGCGCGGACAGCCTCGATCTCAGGCTTGGCAGGGTGAAGATTCATCTCACTCATTGGTGTGGCCAGACTAGATACGTAGCGGTTCCAATCCCGCCCTCAAACTTGTGAATTCGGGCACATTCAATCACTTGTGATTATAACAGAAAGCTAGCCCATCAATGCTGACAAGCTGATACTTGTCGTGTCTAGGTTTGGTATCTAGCAGGAATAGCGTAGTTTACAGTTTTCCAAACCAGACATGATGCTTACAGTATGGGTATTATTGTTGCGAGCTAACTACCGAATTTATCGCCAGTTTCGGCGTGATCTTTGTGCCGACTTGTACAATTATAGTAGCATACCTTGCAGAAAACGCGCAACATGAACAAGCCCTGTGCAAGCCATCTCACAATCTATTGGCTGCACAGGGCTGTGAGAAATTACTTGCCAGAATTGTCAGGCAGTGGCTGCAAATACCCGATAGGACTCATCGAGCAATTCGATAATATACCGCACCTGAACATTCTTTCCGCGGCGGCGTAGTTCTCCCGCTAATTGCAATGCACAGCCAGGGTTTGCCGTGGCGATAATCTCAGCACCGGTGGTAAGGGCATTATCGATCTTGCGGGCGCCGAGACTCATCGCCATATCGGGCTGAGTGATGTTGTAGATACCGGCACTCCCACAGCACAGTGCGGATTCGGGCATTTCTTTCAGGGTGAGGCCAGGGATGGCAGTCAACAATACCCGTGGCTGAGTACTGATGCGCTGGGCATGTACCAGATGGCACGGCTCTTGATACGTCACCGTGATGTTCAATCGGCCTAATTCACTGCGATTGAAGTCAATACCGGCAAGAAATTCATGGACATCTTTTACCTTGGCGCTAAACCGCTCGGCGCGTTCACGCCATTCCGGGTCATCGTGCAGGAGGTGACCATATTCTTTGAGCGTGCTGCCACAACCGGCAGCATTGACAATAATTGCATCAACCCCTAATCCTTCAAATGCCGCAATATTACGTCGAGCTAACTCGCGACCACCGTCGAGATCCCCGCCGTGAGTGTGCAACGCACCACAACACCCCTGATCGGGCGGTAGAATGACCTCACAGCCATTTTTGCGCAAGACGCGAATGGTTGCTTCGTGCACGTGTGCAAAAGCAGTACTCATGATGCAACCGGTCAGCAACGCAACACTGTAGCGAGGTTCGCCCTCAGCCGGAAAAATCTGACCGTGCGGTACGCTATAGTGATCGCTGATTGGCGGCAACATCGCTTCGGTATCGGCCAGACCGAGGAGCTTGAGTAAACCACTCTTGCGAGCAAGCCATTGGATGCCACTGCGTTGGTAGAGCCGCATCATAGTTGAGAAGAGCCGGAATACCTCCATCCGCTTGAACAGTACTCCGAAGACAGCTCCACGCAGGGCACGTTGCCAAAACGGACGGGGAGGTAACTTTGGTTCTGGTGTGCCTGGTATGGCCGGTGGCCCGGCTTTACCGGCCCGTGCCTGCTCGATCTGGGCCCGGCTGGCTTCAAGGATGGCACCATACTGCACCCCCGAAGGACACACAGCCTCACACGCCCGACAATTCAAACACAGGCTCATCTGCTCTTGAAAGACTTCGCTGGCAAGACTGATGCGTCCTTCGTCAACCGCTTTCATCAAGTAGATCCGTCCGCGCGGCGAAGCCATTTCTAATCCGGTTTCACGGTAGGTCGGACACGACGAGAGACATAATCCACAATGCACACAGGTATTGATAATGTCAGAGCTTGGTTTATCTTTGATGCTAAAACCGATCAATGGGATGGTCGGCTGAGTTGATGATGACGATGCCTGAGTAACAGTCACGGGTCGTTCTCCTCTTTCGCTTATAGACGATTATCGGCAAACCAAAATGCTTCTGGGTTCATCTGGTTGTGCGGATCGATAGCAACTTTGATTGCCCGCATCTGGTCGCGGGCAGCCGGTAAGTGTCCCCACCTTTCCGCATGTGGTATGAAGTCTGGCGGTGCGGCTAACAAGTGAGTATGCGGGAATGCAGCGGCAAGATCGCTATGGAATGCGGCAATCTGCTGGAAATCACCGGTAACCTGGATGTAGATGATCCCATTGAGCGCGTGAGCCGTAACTGCTGCCGTCACCTGCCGATGATGAGCATGCGCTGTAATAGCCTGTACCGTTGCTGCACAGTGTGCCGGCCAGACACCGACTCGCAGCAACACTTGTTCTCTCATCGGTGCATAACGAGCTACGGTCTGATGCCAGAAGTTCGTCTCATCGGTATCGCGAACAACGGTCACCGATGCAGCACAGCGCTGAGCCAGAACGGTTGCTTCCTGTACATGGCGCTCAACTGCCGCTGGATGTCCTTCAGCACGCATCGCGACAACGATAGCCTGATGATCGGCCAGATACTCAACTGCCGTTGGCAGCAGGCGACTGGTAGCCAGATCATCGATGAACGCCCAGGCTGAGGCCGAATCGGGGAATTGTCCGAGCAGCGTTGCACTTGCTGGTGGTTGAGGAAAGACTTTCAAGGCCACTGCGGTGATGACCCCAAGTGTACCAGCGCTCCCAACGTACAATTTCACCAGATCGTAGCCGGTCACATTCTTCACAACCTGCGCCCCCAACCGAACCGGAGTTCCATCAGGCTCGATAACATCGAGCGCCAGCACCCAATCACGCCAGGTACCATACCCTAGCCGACGGGGGCCATCGACTGCCATCGCGACCAGCCCGCCCAGACTCTGGTGTGGGTCAGCCAGATCAAGGGGGAGCATCTGGCGATGCGGCGCAAGTAATGTCTGTAGTTCGGCCAGAGTGGTACCGGCGGCCACCTTAATCGTCAGATCGTCTGGTTCGTAAACCAATATTCCCCGCCAGTGCATTGTCGAAACAGTTACTGCTTGCGACGAGCGTGCTACAGTACCACCTGTCGCGACAACCGGTATTCCCGCGTGATGACAGGCATTGATCACCTCTGCGGCGGCAGCGGGTGTTTCTGGCGCTACAAACGAACCGGGAATAGGTAGATTCTGGATTATTGTCGGGTCACGCTGTTGCAGACGGGCCGCGCGAGCCGCTGCCAGCGCAGCCGGGGTTGTGTCAGGCGGAAATATCTTAGCCGGGTTAAAGCAACCGGTTGGATTAAAGACCTGATGGATTGTGGCGTGCAATTGCAGTTCAGCAGGTGAGAAGAAACGTGGCAAATACTCACATTTCTCCAGGCCGATGCCGTGTTCGCCACTTACTACCCCACCCTGGGCGATACTTAGTTCTAGCACACCGGCCGCAATCGCATGCGCCCGTTGGCGTTGATCCGGATCGCGTGGATCGTAGAGCACCAGCGGATGCAAATTGCCATCGCCAGCATGGAACACGTTACACACTTCCATCCCATATTCAGCCCGCAATCGTTCAACGTGCTCCATCATGACCGGCAATCTGGTGCGGGGCACAACCGTATCGACCAGGTAATAGGCAGGCGCAAGGCGGCCAATAGCCCCCGCAACCGACTTCCTTGCTGTCCACACCCGCGCCTGCGTTGCCGGATCGCGTGCCGGACGTACATCAAATGCACCGTGCTGATGACAGATGGCGATGATCTGATCGAGTTGATCGTCAAGGCCATCTTGCACACCATCGACTTCAATAATTAAGGCGGTGGTGCCGGTTGTTTCCGGTAAACCCAGGCTATACGCACTATTTACTGCGCGAATTGCATTGTGATCCATCACTTCGAGTGAGGTGGGTAACGAACCGGCTGCGATCACCGCACTAACGGCTGCGGCAGCCGCAACCACTGACGGAAAGAGCGCCAGTACCACTCTCACCGCTTCGGGCAATGGGGTCAGCCGCACAATCGCAGCAGTTACCACACCGAGGGTTCCTTCACTCCCTGCCAGCAAGCCGGTCAGATCGTAACCAATAGGATCAAGAACGCCATCACCGCTCCAGTAGCGATGTCCGGTATGATCGACAACCTCAACCGCCAGGACGTGATTACTCGTTACCCCATATTTGAGGCAATGCGGACCACCAGCATTGGTCGCGATATTCCCGCCGATAGTGCTAGCACGCTGCGAAGAGGGATCGGGCGCAAACTGATACCCCAGCGGTGCAAGATAGGCGTTAAGGTCGGCATTGACCACGCCAGGCTGCACAATAGCCAGACGTGATCGCACATCAACCGTTAAAATGTTGTCCATCCGAGCCGTGCTTATTACCATGCCCCCGCAGAGTGGTACAGCCCCACCAGCAATACCGGTACCGGCGCCACGCGCCACGATTGCCAGACCAGCGCGGGCAGCCAGTCGTACCGCAGTAGCCACCTGTTCGGCAGTGGTTGGCACAACCACGATTGCAGGTGGATGGGCAACCAGCATGCTACCGTCGGAATCGTAGGTCAGTAACGCTTCCGGTTCGGTTATGACAGCCTCCGCCCCAAGCGCCGCTCGTAGTTCGGCGATCAGTTCGGCAGACGCAGCGACTGATGTCACGTTGCAAAACTCCTCTGGCGTTCAGACGACAAAACGTCCGGGATTCAGCAGATTTTCAGGATCGAATTCTTGCTTAATCCGCTGCATCACCTCGAGATTAGCGATCTGAGTGCCAAACGCTGGCACTTCGGACACAAGCGAGGTTGGGGCGGCGAGCAGTACTGTTTGCGGTGCAACCTGCAATACGGCAGTGTGCCACTCGTGCAACTGAGAAACTGAACCGCGCACTCGCAGGTAAGCAACACCGTTTGTGGCGCGGGCAACCGCCTGCAACGATACAGTGGCGTGCTGTGCAGCAGTTCGCGCCGCAGCCAGCACACTACTCAGCGCGGCAGGAAGACAGGTAACACGCACAACCAGCTCATCAGCCGCAACCGATGCTGTCTGTGGTATATCATTGATAGCTTCCCATAGCCGAATATGGGCTTCGTCGCGCAATGGTTCAGCCTGCACCCCAACCTGTGCAGCAAACGTAGTGACATCGCGAACATGGCGCTCAACGGCTGCGGCTAATCCTTCGCTGCGCACGGCCAATGCAAACGGCGTATCAGCAAGATCAATCCCCTCAAGATATTCCACTGCAACCGGGGTTAGTTGACTGGAGGCGATAGCATTCACTAACTTCCACAATGGTTCTGGCGTTGCGGCCCGACAGAGAATACTGGCAGCGGAACGTGGTTGCGGTATCAGCTTGAAATTGGCCGAGGCAATGATTGCCAGCGTCCCAAAACTGCCGAGATAGAGCTTCATCATATCGAAGCCGCTTACATTCTTTACTACCATTCCGCCAGCTTTCGAGATTCGTCCGGTCGCTTCCACCACCCGAATCCCGATCAGCAGATCGCGAGCCGAGCCATACCCCAAACGTCGGGGACCGTCCATTGCCGTTGCCAATAAACCACCGATTGTTGCCCGATCAGGCAACGGCGCATCAAGCGGCAACATCTGACCATTTGCTGCTAATGCAGCACTGAGCGCACCCAGCGTCATACCGGCTTCAACCGAAATGGTAAGATCATCGGGTGTATAGTCGAGAATACGGTTCAGGCGACCGGTTAAGACGACGGCAAAAGGACGTGATGGTGGACGACCCCACGTCTGCTGTGTGCCACCACCCCAGGGAACAATCGCAACGTGTTCGGCAGCCAGCCTTGCAACCGCCTGCGCCAGTTCCTCAAGCGAGCCAGGTGCAACACTCAACAACGGCTGTTGACCATAGATATAGTATCCGGTAGGATGCTCTCTAACGTACTGTTCACCGACTAACGATTCCAGATCGGCGCGTAACAATGCGTTATTCATCTGCTTCAACTCGACTTCAAAGCACTCCAGGCCACACCCGAACGGCGCAGGGCTGCCAGTTCACCGCAGCCACGCCCTTTTGGAAAGACTTTACCGGGATTAAACAGATCGTGCGGGTCAAAACTCTGATGGAGACCGGCCATTGCTGCCAGATCGTCAGTAGAGAAGAGCAGCGTCATATAATCCTGTTTTTCAACCCCAATCCCGTGTTCACCGCTAATTACTCCGCCAAAATCGATACTTACCTTCATCACACTGGTTGCTGCTTCGAGAGCACGCTGATTTTGCGAGCGATCGCGACGATCAAAGAGAATGATCGGATGGAGGTTGCCATCGCCAGCGTGAAAAACATTGGCTATCGGCAAACGAAACTCACGAGAAATGCGCCCAACCTCGTCCATTGTTTGCGGTAATTTGGTGCGCGGTACCACTGTATCAACCAGATAATAAGTTGGCGCCAGCCGTCCCATCGCGCCAAAGGCATTCTTGCGGGCTGCCCAGACCTGATTTTGCTCGGCCAATGTGCGGGCAGGACGAACATCAATCGCTCCATTCCGCCAGCAGATAGCGGTAATATCATTCAACAACTCATCAAGACCATCTTCCACGCCATCAACTTCGATCAGCAGAGCGGCGCCAGCAGCTTCGGGGAGACCCAGCTTATACATGTCGTTCACCGCCTTGATCGCCAGCCGATCCATGATCTCGAGTGCAGCAGGCAACAAGCCAGTTGCAATCACCTGTGATACTGTTGTCGAAGCACCGGCAATATCGGGAAAGAGCGCCAGTACGACTCGTACTGCTTCAGGAAGCCGGGTCAAGCGCAACCAGGCGGCAGTAACGAAACCAATCGTCCCTTCAGAACCGGTAATCACACCGGTAAGGTCGTACCCCGCTGCATACGCACTACCATCACCAGTCCAGATAATTGAACCGTCGGGCAACACAACTTGCACTGCCAGCACATGGCTAGCCGTGATACCATATTTCAGACAGTGTGGGCCCCCGGAATTATTAGCGATATTCCCACCAATAGTACAAGCTTTTTGAGAGGATGGATCAGGGGCAAACTGATACCCAAACGGTTTTAGATACTGTGATAACTCCCAGTTAATCACCCCAGGTTGACACAGAACACGTCCATTCGCAGTATCAACCTGTAAAATCTTATCCATGCGGGCTGTAGAGATAACAATACCGCCCTGCATCGGCGTTGCGCCACCAGCAAGCCCGGTGCCAGCACCGCGCGGGACAATCGGCATACCGGCACGTGCAGCCAGTCGTACAATTGCCGCCACCTGCTCAGCACTCGTTGGCAACGTCACCACGTGCGGCTCGCAAGTATCCATCACACAACCATCGGCATCGTAAGTCAACAGCGCATCAGGATTTGTCACGACGCCGCGTGGGCCAAGAATGCGCTCCAGCTCTGCGATTAGTTCAGCACGGTTCATTCCGCACTCCTACGGCCATCGAGGCCGCTTATCCAGGGTTTTGATAGGAAATTCTTTTAGAAGTGGCTGCTATGTGTGTAGTATACCATAAAAAGTAGGCGATAGTGAGGGAGAAAGGGAAAGTGCGCAGGAGCAGATAAGTCTTTTCAGAGTTCTCATTCGACCGAGTAGCAGTGAGGAGAGAGGGAAGATAAACGTTCGTAAACGAAGTAGTTTCCTGTGCCAACAGTGGTCTGCGACCAGCCCCCTCGGTAGTGCGCCAATCACATCCGTCAGCACACGGTAGGGGCAGGTTCCACCTCCTCCACAAGCAGCGGGTTGGGGGTTGCCGATGCCGTCTGTCGCACACAAAATGACTGCATGGAAGACCACTCGCCTTCACGCGAGTCCTCTTTCTTCTCTCACATGGTGAGAAAAAAGGCGAGGTAAAGGCAGGTACAGAATGTTCCCGCCGAGGTAGGCAGATTGCTCCGACCTGAACGGATGCTGCGAGTGTTCGTTTCCACCCGTGCGCCTGAACACACGGTGCAGAATCAGTCACCGTGTACGTGTACGTGTATAGGTCATGGGCACATCAGACACAACTACCTCCTTCCCCTGCCAGAATAGGAGAGGAAGGAGGAGATAACAGAACGGCATCGTCAATAGGGATTTCTCGGACGTCCGCTCACGGCGCAACAAAGCGACCCTGCCACATCTTGATCTGGGCAATGGTATCTTGTGCACGCAAATAAGACAAACGAGGGCTCCAATCAGGATTGAGAATAGCGAATGAAGCCTGTTCGTGATTGGGATTACCCTGCTCACCCCAGAGCACGGCGAAATTGATGTTCCAGAGGAACATATTTCCGACGAACGGATAGTTATCGTAAACGCGCAACATCGCCGAGCGGATGTACTCTGCCTGCTGTTCCGGGGTCACATAGTTACCAAATTCGTAGCCCGGCGTGTTATTTGGAGTTGCCCAGCCGTACTCGGTAATCCAGATCTCCTTGTCGCCCATACCATACTGCTCCATCCACTTCCGAACATTTTCTACATGGCGGAAGTAATGGGTTTCGTGGTCGTTCCAGCAGCGATCGGGAGCTGGCTTGCAACCGGGGATATAGCTCGGATTATCAGGCCAGAGGGTATCAGGCGGATTAGCCGCACCACCTGGATGCACTGCCTGGATATCGAAGTAGTTACGGGCTTCGCCGTTGTTGTAGGTGTACATCAGGCGATAGAATTCTTGATCAGAAAGCGCAATAGACGGATTGGTCACCCCACTCGACGACGAAGCTGCTGCCAGCACTAAAGCATCCGGATTCAGCGACTTAATGCGCGTATAGGCAGCTTTCAGAATTTCGACATAATGCCCGACATCCTCTGGCACAATCTCGCCACCATTCTCTACCGCCAGATTCGGCTCATTCCAAATTTCGTAGGCGTGAATTTTATTGCCATAGCGACGAACCATCTGCTCAAGGAAGTTCGCCAGGGTTTCGGGATCATCGGGTAGGCCATTGGTTGCGTTATAGGCGGTAGGTGAGCGCACCACATTGACCAGCAGCTTAATGCCAAACCGGTTAACTGCCTCAACAATCCGATCTAGTTCATCCCAACCGTAAATACCCTTGACCGGGTCTTCAATATCCATCCACACCACCTGCTGGCGGAACCAGTCAAAGCCGGCATTCTTCGTCAGTTGCAGCACACGATCGCGATCCGTGTAGTAGAGATGACCAACGACACCGAACTCCAGGTAATCGGGGTTAATTGGCACTGGTGTTGGCGCAACTGGGGTTGCGGTTGGCTCAACTGGCGCCACCGTTGGCTGGGTAGGTGCCATAGTTGGTACAGGGGTAGGCGGAGTTGACGTATCAGGAGTTGCGACAATCGCCGCCGTCGGCACATTACTGACGGGTGGATTAGCCGTTCCGCCGCCGCAGGCCGCCAGAAATGCGGCAACTATCATCAACACAAGGAAGAGTGCAGACCAGCGCCGCATTCGTTTGATTAAAATACGAGACATACCCATAAGACCCTCTCAGTTCAAAGACGAGTGGCACGTGCAGATCATTGGAGCCACTGCCTGCTCATTCCTGCTCACTAATCCTTCGGCATAGCCTGAATTGCAAACCATGCCGGACGCGGGCTCCAGTCACCGTTAATCACGCCAAACGATGCCTGTTCGTGGAGTTCATTGCCCTGTGCGCGCCACGGTACTGCGAAGTTCAGATTCCAGAGGAACATCGCTCCCACCCATGGTGCATATTCACGGCGACCGATCTGAAATGCGCGGGTAATCCATTCGGCCTGTTGCTCAAATGAGATCGAATTACCGTACTCGTACCCTGGTGTATTGTTGCGCGTCGCCCAACCAAACTCGGTAATCCAGATCGGTTTATCAGCCAGACCGTTTTCGACCAGGATATTGCGAATGTCTTCGACCCGACGGAAGTAGAACTCACGGCTGGTACGCCACTGCGGGCCGGGGCCAGGGCGATCGGGCCAGAGTGTGTCGGGCGGATTGTAATGACCACCGGGATGCACACCAATTGCATCAACATTCGCCCGGAACTTTGGATTTGAAGCCATTGAGCGCACATACGACGTATCGCTCAACGCAATATTTGGGTTATTCGTTTCAGTACTGGTCGGCGCACCACTGACCACAATGGCCATTGGGTCATTGGCTTTAATCGCCTTATAAGCCACTTCGAGCAGATCGACATAGTAGCTCGCATCGGCTACTCGTCCGCCAACTCCGCCATCACGTGCGCAGTCACCACCATTCTCACAAGCGCGATTCTGCTCATTCCAAATTTCGTAAGCCTGTACTCGTCCCTTATAACGCTTCGCCATCTCGCCCACAAAATAGGCGAAGTCTTTAAAGTTTTCACGACGTGGCATCCCGTGGCTACCATTGGCCGTTGCCCAGGATGGCGAAGCAACGATGCTCAACAACAAATTCACACCCTGACGATGAGCATCGGCCACAATGTCATCAAGCTCCGCCCAATAAATTGCACCTGAACGGTCGTGGAGATCCATCCAGCGCACTTGCTGTCGAATCCAGTAAACCCCAGCGTCACGGCTCATTTGCAACACCCGGTTCCGATCCTGCCAGGCGGTACCCTGACCGTACAGGTGCGCATTGAAGCCATAGATGAACGGTCGTGGTAATGATTGATCAGGCGTGCGGTAATTGAAAGCGGGATTAGTGCGATGCTTGAGATCACGGTACTCATTGCCTAACAAACCGAGCAAAATGCGATAACGCGGATCAGGTTCATCTGGATGCCACTCCATGCGCTGGCGCTCAAAATACTGCACCCAGTAGACCTCGCCGGTTGCCTGATTCCGCTCCTGGAACTGCTCGGAGAGCGGGTAGCCAAACACTTCCAGACCACCATTGTTCAGCCAGAAGGTACGGAAGGGCGCCGGGCTATCGCGTAAGGTATGCCCAGTCTCAGCAAACCATGTACCGTCACCAGGGTTAGCAACTCTCTGGAACGGTGGCTCATTCTCACGACCTTCAACCAACCGCCGACCGAGCAAACGACCCAGGATGTAGAAGCGATTATTTTGGATCCCGAAATTTTCGGGATGCTCTTCCAGAATCGCCCGCTCGAAATATTGGACGCGGTAGAACTTCCCTGGCTCGGTAAAACTCTCTTCAATAAACGGTTCCGAGATCGGATAACCAAGGACAAACAGGGCATTCGGTGTATTCTTCCAGGTCTCTAAAAACCAGTTGACCGCGCTATGACCGGTTTCAGGAAAATAGCGCGCCTGATACGGTGGATACGTGTCGGGTACGCCCATCTGAGCGGCGCCGGATCGTGGCCAGATCAGCAGTGACGCTACTAGCACAAATAGGCCTAATACAGCAAAGATCCGTTGTTTCATGCAAAAACTCCCTTTGTGACACTGATCGCAATCATAGCATTTACCTGTCTAACTGCTATGGTAGCGAAACTTACATAGCAGGTGGCTGAGGAAAAGCTGATATTTCGCTCAGGAGAAGATCGGCCAACTGATAGCAGGTAACCGAGCGGATTATACTCTTCGCCAGTGATGAGCGTCAAGTTGTGACCAAAGAGCGTGACTATATCGGTAACGTAGTTTGTCAACAACCGATTTTCAATTTATAGACTCAGCGCGAAGACTCATAAGTGTACGTTAAGAGCCTATCCGAATGATCACCCCTCTCCCGCAGCGCGGGAGAGGGGTTGGGGGTGAGGGCCACCCGCAGCGCCTGGCGGCCCTCCCTTTCCCCCCAGCCCCCTTCCGCTCCCACTAGGGGAGAGATTAGCGTAGCAGCGGCGACTCTGTGCTGAGTCTTTCAACGATACCGAGTTCACCAACCAGATCACCCCTCTCCCGCAGCGCGGGAGAGGGGTTAGGGGTGAGGGCCGCCCGCAGCGCCTGGCGCCGCACGCTCAGCAGCGGGAACGTGCGGCGGATGGAGGAACAAAACGTTGGCCCCTCAACACAACGGTTGCCTAGGCTTGGTACGTTCCCAATAAGAAATCCGGGTTTTTGATCAGGCTCTAAGATGAATAACCCGCATTGGCTATCAGGAAGATGCCGTGCCCATCGTAGAGGGGTAGTTCGCGAACCGTCTCTCCACCATTGGCGGATATAGGTGTGACGCCTCGAATCTATTGTGCGTTGCGTCGTCATGCTGGACATTGACCGTCGCAATTGGGGATCCCCGCTCGGCCATCGGCGCATCCCGATACCTCTGCGGTTCGTACCAGCACGGAGCAACCTTCGCTGCCGTTATTTCCCGCGCTGTTGCGGATAGGTTCTTAGCCGGACACATGTGCCTCTGACGCCGATGACGACCTCGTACTTCCAAACGTTCCCAGACTGCGTGCGACGGAGATTGTTGTGATCGCATGGATAACAAATCGTCACGTTCTTCCATCTATTTCCGGTGAAGCGGCGATTAAAAAGAAGACGTTGAAAAATTCTTTGATCGTGTGGTATGATTTGCTGTCACAGTATCTTGAGTTCACTATCTTAATACCTCCCGATCCGAGAATTTTTCTGATAAACCAAAAGGTTTGAATGGTGGAATCAGTACAATTTCCTAGCATACTGCTATTGATGTAAAACAACATTGGACAACAGCAATGGATGTGCAGATCACAACCCTGACCCCCTTCTGGACCGGCGGTGTGGAGGGAACGACCGACCGGCTGCACGAAAGCGGACTGATTGGCAGCATGCGTTGGTGGTATGAAGCGATTGTGCGTGGGTTGGGCGGTGAGGCATGCGATCCGAGTCAGAGCAAGTGCACCTTCGACGCTGAAAAGTATCAGAAATCATCAGCCAGCACTCCATTGCAACGTCTGCGCGATGCTGGACTGTGCGATGCATGCCAGGTCTTTGGCGCGACCGGCTGGCGGCGACGGTTTCGTCTGACGATCATTAATGATCAGACGCAACCTATCTGGAAGGATGCACAACCACTCAACATCCGCCCCCCTGATCGCACGCGAGGCTGGTTTTTGCCGCCAGGGCGTATGGGTACGTTCACTTTACGACTGACTGGCGATCCAGAGGCAGTACAGCGGATTGCGGCGCTGCTCCTATTTTTGGAACAGTGGGGAAGCCTAGGCGCTAAACCACAGCTTGGGTACGGTGCATTTCGTATAGATAATCGTGAAGATGTGCTTGCCGTGGCAAAGCAGGCGAACTGGAATACGATTTCAGTATCACAGAGCGCGAGTGCCGACCCTGATCTGCGGCAATTCCTGTTCTTCCGGTTCGATTTCACTCCTAGGCAGCCGGGCTGGTGGACAAACATCCCAGGGATAAGTCGCGTTAGCATTCAGGTGCAACCATTGGTACAGCACTACAACATCGTACCGGTAACGCCAGCTTTGAAAAACGCATGGCGGTTTGGTCAAAAATGGAATCGTGCTGATGAGCAAACGATATTCGGCGCTGCACTTCCCAATCGTCAACGAGGACGAATAGTAGCAACATGGGCATACCTCGACCCCGGTAATAACCGGTGGTGCGTTCACGGCTGGGCGTGGTTGCCTGCACAATCGCAAACAGCGAGTATGCTGACGCAGACGTTAGGTAACGCAACAACCTGGAATCAGACGTTGAATGTACAGGGGACACTGACCCAACAACGTCCGCGAACAACTCAGGATGTGCGGCAACTGCTATAGGGGGCACTGCAATGCTTCAATCTCTGACCATCCACCGCTTTCGTGGTATTCGCGAGGGCGTGATCCAAAATCTACGGGCATTCAACGTCTTGATCGGTCCGAACAATAGCGGCAAGTCCGCGCTGCTGGAACTACTCTACCTGGGCGGCTTGAGCAGACGAACCTGCCAGCTCATCACCGAAACCATTGAGCCTCCCGTTCACGCGGCGACAACCCTCGTCGCAAGAGATTTTTTGGCGCATTCGCCCACCAAACGGCTACGTCAACGCCATGGCTATGCGGTGCGTGAGACGGATTCCTTCGTGATTGATCTAGACAAAGAAAAGGCGTTGGATCTGGAGCTTCCCGATCTTCCGGCAACACACCCGTTGCACCGATTCCGTCTGGCTGCTGAAGCACCAGACCGGTTTCGCAAAACCGACATGCAACACGCAGTCCTGTTTTCGCTCAGTCAGCCGAACCAGGCGCCGCCGGAGTTCATCCCAACGCTCCTCAACACCCATCGTCCAGAGCACCCCTCGCAGCGCTGGCATTACGTGTGGGATCAACGCTGGGTGTATCGCTGGAACGATACTCAACCCCTGGATCGACTGGCAATATGGGCAGAGGCTGGCGACGGCGCGGCAGCACATGTGCTCTTCTTTGATTTTCACACCGCCCATGCCCACTTTGAAGGCGCCTTTGCGCAACGGTGCTATCGCACGGTGAACAAGTGGGAAGAGCGCATCGCGCAGAGCATGGCGCGGGTATTTCCGGATATGGCCGGAGTACGAGTGAACGTGAAACCGACCCCAACCGGCACGACCTGGGGCGGGTACCTGGAACTTCCCAACCGAACCCTGCCGATTGAGATCGATCAGTTCGGCGATGGCGCCCGTCATGCGTTCAAGGTGCTGGCTGCCCTCATCGCCCTGGTTGACCGCGCCGAACAGCACGAGTCGGGATTGTTCTTGTGGGAAGATCCGGAGTTGTTTATGCACCCTGCCACTCTTGGTCGGTTGCTCGATGAAGTTGCCCGGCTGGTGGCAGGAAAGGCTGTGCAGGTTTTCTTGTCTACCCAAAGCCTGGAAGTGCTTTCATGGCTTGCGCTTGCAATGAGAGAACCTGAGCAACAGACGTCGCTCAACCCATCCGATGTCTGTACGCTACGATTGCAGCTCGTAGGGGGAACCTTGCAAGTTCAGACGTTTCCAGGTGAGTCGATTGGAAGTTGGATGGAATTGTTTGGCGATCCGCGCACGACTGGCGAAGATGAACTGATCTCGCCGCTAGCACGTTTTCTGCGTGTGCGAGAGGTCAGGCCGTGAGTCCTGCGGAAGTCTTGATTATTGCTGAAGGCGCTACCGAACGTGAGGTGGGCAATGTTTTATACCAGAAAGGGATTCTTCATAACGGTTTGACTTCTCGACTACCTTCAGGCATTCGCCAGCGTGAGGGGTATGATGCGGTAGTGGATATTCTCACCAGAGCAAACCCGCTACTCGCGTTGCAAGGCACTGGTGGCAATGTGCTGTTCATGCTCGATCAGGAGGATAGTCCTAGCCCCCTAGATCGGAAAGACCAATTCTTGCGCGATCTTCAACAGCGTGACACTAACGATTTCTGGCAAAACATTTCGTTCAGTCAGCATGCAAATACAAATAATATTTTTGAGTATCAAGCAAACAACCTGCATCTCGTGCTCCACATCTCGAATGCCGAAGTTCCAGGAATTTCAAGATGTGATTTTGATGGATATATCCTGAACATCTTGCAAAATTCCAATATTAACCAACAGGTTGTTAGCAGGATAGTTGCTGAGGGGCAGAGTTGCCAACAACTTTTGCACAAAGCTGAGATTGAGTTCACCAATCTCATGGTATCGAACGGATATTTATGGACACATGCCAAATCATGGCTGTATGCTTACATTACCGCTTTCCAGTATCGCAGATCGCATGTGTGGTTTGCGCGAGATGTGGTCAAATATACGTCAGATGACGAGCTCCGTCAGGTCTTTGCTTCACTGATCGCGGCCTGGAACCTTTTTAGCAACAAACTACGGGAGTAGCTATGATCGAACGCATCATGATTCACCGCTTTCGCGGTATTCGGCAGGGACACATTGATCGTCTACGGAAAGTGAACCTGCTCATTGGCCCGAATAATAGTGGCAAAACAGCACTGTTAGAACTCCTGTACCTGAGTGCAACATGTGGACGTCCTGCGATCTTTATTCGGGACGATCTCTTGCCAGATGAGACTGGTACACTCCCGGCACGAACGGCACTGGCGCACGATTTCTCAGGGCATCCGCCGTTCCAGCGTCTACGTCAACGTCACGGCAAACGTGGCGAGTGGCAGGACAATCCGGCCACGCTTACGCGAGAACGGGGAATAGCAGTGCGCCTCGACTTGCTAAAGAAGGACGTTCGTGCGCCGGATGTGCCATGGGCGGAGTTTC
>Ga0272446_1000077_pt1 | contig 123825 bp, 114 predicted proteins | sample YNPCB0061_FD_194587 | JGI IMG/M metagenome (GOLD analysis project Ga0272446, IMG submission 194587) | Hot spring microbial mat communities from Yellowstone National Park, WY, United States - YNP-CB-006-1 | ecosystem: Environmental > Aquatic > Thermal springs > Hot (42-90C) > Sediment | place...
CGCAGGGCTTGAAGCGGATCTCGCCGATCCTCGCCGCGATCGCCGCGCCGGTGTCGTCGCCGTCGGCGCCGATCGCGAGCTCGGTCACGAACCCGGTCGGCGCGATGCCGAAGGCGGCGCGGAAATGCCGGGCAAGCGGCACCTCGTGCTCGATCCATTCTCCCATCGCCGTGCCGGCGGGCGCGAGCACCTTCGTGCGCCCGAGCCCGCCGGTCAGCGGCGAGCGGTGCCAGAGCGGCTCCTCGCCCGTTCCGCCGTGCACGTAGAGCAGGATGAAGCCCGGAACCATGCGTCGCCCCGAGGACATCGTGGCGATGCCCATGAGGTAGCGTTGCAGGAGCCCCATCCGCTCGGCGTCCGGCTCGAAGCCGACCCAGAGGGCGAGGCCGCGATCGGCGGAGGAGCGCGTCAGGTCGGTCGGCGGCGGCCCCTGATCGACCCGCCAGCGCCAGGCGAGGCAGGTGTTCGGCCCGACCGGCACCCGCATCGGCTGGAAGGCGACGGCGATGCCGCCGCTGCCCTCGATCCGCATCCCGGTCTCGCCGTCCTGCACGATCGCGAGCGTTCGGCTGCCGCCGAAGGGAATGCTCCGCCATCCCTCCGATGCGAGCGCGGGGTCGAGCGTGGCCCGCGCTGGCAGGGCCAGCAGCGACAGCGCGGCGAGGGCGGCGAACCGGACCATGCAGAAGGCATCCTAGCCCGAAACCGCGCGCGCCGGTATCGTCCAGGCCGCAACCGGCACGGGGGAGACGCCATGGCCGAGATCACGATATCCGCCTCGGACGGCACGGGAAGCTTCTTTGCCTATGTCGCGGAACCTTCGCGCAGGCCCGCCGGCGCGGTGGTGGTGATCCAGGAGATCTTCGGCGTCTCCGACAGCCTGAAGGCGATCGCCGACCAGGTGGCGGGCCAGGGCTTCATCGCCGTCGCGCCGGACCTGTTCTGGCGGCTCGAGCCGCGCGTGAACCTCACCGACCGCACCCAGGCCGAGTGGGACAAGGCCTTCGCGCTGCTCAACGCCTTCGACCAGGAGAAGGGCGTGGAGGACCTCACGGCGACGCTCGCGGCGGCGCGCAGGCTGCCTGGCTGCAACGGCCGCGCCGGCACGATGGGCTTCTGCCTCGGCGGGCGGATGGCGGCGATGATGGCGATGCGGTCGGACGCCGACTGCAACGTCTCCTATTACGGCGTCGGCCTGGAGGGGCTGTTCGCCGAGGGCTCGGGCAGCGTGACGAGGCCGTTCCTCGCCCATCTCGCCGAGCTGGACAAGTTCGTTCCGAAGGCGGCGCAGGGCACGGTGCTCGCCGCGCTGGCGCCGAACCCGGTGGCGGAGGCGCATGTCTATGCGGGCGTCGACCACGCCTTCGCCCGCGTCGGCGGCCAGCACTGGGACGGCCGCGCCGCTGCGATCGCCAACGGGCGGACGGCCGCCTTCCTCGCCCGCTGGCTGGGATAGGCGCCGTCAGGCGGTCAGCGTCGGGAACCGCGCGAGGACGCCGAGGTCCGGCCCGACCCCGAGCCCGGGCGCATCGGGCCGCGGGAGGTGGCGGTGATGGAGATGCTCGAGGGCTTCAAGACGGCCCAGACGCGGCTGAGGCGCGGATGAGTCGGGGCTGACCGCCACGCTGCACCCCGCCGCGGCGGGAGGCTGGCGGCTGCCGCACCGCTCGGGCAGGATGCGGCGGGAGGAGACGTGATGACCCCGCCGCTCGTTGACCTCGAGGCGCTCGCCGCCCGCGTGCCGGATGGCGCGACGGTGGCGCTGCCGCCGGACAACTCGCTCTGCCCGGTCGCGCTCGCCGCGGCGCTGATCCGCCGCGGCGCGCGCGACCTCCACCTCGTCGGCGTCCCCGTCTCGGGCTTCGCGACCGACCTCCTGATCGGCGCCGGCTGCGTCGCCCGCCTGACCACCAGTGCGGTGACGCTCGGCGAGGCGGGCTTCGCCCCGCGCTTCACCGCGGCGATGAAGGCGGGCTCGCTGCCGGTCACCGACGCGACCTGCCCGGCGGTGCACACCGCCCTCCAGGCCGCCGAGAAGGGCGTTCCCTTCCTGCCGCTGCGCGGCCTGATCGGCTCCGACCTGGTCGCGTCCCGACGCGACTGGCGGGTGATCGACAACCCCTTCTCCGCGACGCCCGACCCGATCGTGCTGGTGCCCGCCCTCTCGCCCGACATCGCGCTCATCCACGCGGCCGCGGCCGATCGTGCGGGCAATGTCTGGGTCGGGCGGAGGCGCGAGCTCGCCACCATCGCGCATGCGTCGAAGAGCACGCTCGTGACCGTCGAGCGCATCGTCGACGGCGACCTGACGGAGGACGAGCGGATGGCGCCCGGCGTGATCGGCGCGCTCTACGTCTCGGCCGTCGCGGTGGCCGAGCGCGGCGCCTGGCCGCTCGGCCTGCTCGACCTCTACGGGGCGGACCAGGCGGCGATCGACGCCTATGCGCGCGCGGCACGCACCGAGGAGGGCTTCCGCGCCTGGCTCGCGGCGCATGTCCTGACGCCGGCCGCACGGGCGGCGGAATGAGCGCCATCGCTCCCGAGGAGCGGCTGGTCGCGGCGATCGCCGACCTGATCGCGGCGCCGCACCCGCACCCCGTGCGCCATGCCGCCGTCGGCGCGGCGAGCCCGATCCCCGCGCATGCCGTGCTGCTCGCCCGCCACCGCGGCGCCGACATCCGCCTCTCGCTGCTGCAGAAGCGCATCGGCAACCCGTTCACCGAGGGAACGCGGGAGCTGTTCGACCTCGCGGGCCAGGGGCGGATCGACCTCTTCTTCCTCGGCGGCGCGCAGATCGACGGGTCGGCCAACATCAACCTGCTCGGAACAGGAAGGCCGCCCGGCTCTGCCGCGCGGCTGCCGGGCAATTTCGGCGCGCCGTTCATGTATCTCACCGTTCCGCGGACGATCCTGTTCCGCGAGGAGCACAGCCCGCGGGTGCTCGTGCCGAGGGTGGACTATGTCAGCGCCCCCGGCGTCTCGCCGCCGGGCGTGTTCCGCCGCGGCCACGCCCAGGCGCTCGTCACCGGACGCTGCGTGTTCGCCTTCGACGCCGCGCGCGCCCGCTTCGCCCTCGCCTCTCTGCACCCGGGAGAGACGCGCGAGGGCGTCCGCGCCGCCACGGGCTTCGACTATGACGAGCCCGAACACGTGCCAGCGACGCGCGGCCCGTCCGACGACGACCTCGCGGCGCTGCGCGGGCCGATCCGCGCCGCGCTCGAGGACACCTATCCGAACTTCTGCGCCCGCGTGTTCGGCGCGAAGGCCGCCTGAGAAGGGAGAGATCCATGCCGGTTCCATCAGCGGGCGCGCTCGCTGGCCTGAAGGTGATCGACCTCACCCGCGTGCTCGGCGGCCCCTACTGCACCATGGTGCTGTCGGACCACGGCGCCGAGGTGATCAAGATCGAGCCGCCGCAGGGAGACGAGGTGCGCGACTGGGGCCCCCCCTTCCACGCGCACGAGGAGGGCGGCCGCGACGCCTCCTACTTCATCGGCGTCAACCGCAACAAGAAGTCGCTGGCGCTCGACCTCGCGCGTCCGGAGGCGCGCGACGTCCTGCTCAGGCTGCTCGACGGCGCGGACGTGCTGATCGAGAACTTCAAGCCCGGAACGATGGAGAAATGGGGCCTCGGCTACGACACGCTCGGGCAGCGGTTCCCACGCCTGATCCACTGCCGCGTCTCGGGCTTCGGCGCCGACGGTCCGCTCGGCGGCTTCCCCGGCTACGACGCCATCGTGCAGGCGATGGTCGGGCTGATGAGCATCAACGGCACCGAGACGTCGGGCCCCACACGGCTCGCCACCCCGGTGGTCGACATCGGCACCGGCCTCTTCTCGGCGATCGCGATCCTGATGGCGGTGGTGGAGCGGCAGCGCTCGGGCAAAGGCCAGTTCATCGACATGACGCTGCATGACTGCGGCATGGCGCTCTTGCACCCGCACGCTGCCAACTACTTCCTGTCGGGCAAGCGGCCGGTGGCGACCGGCAACCCGCATCCGAACCTCGCGCCCTACGACAAGTTCCGCACCGCCACCTGCGAGATCTTCATCGGCACCGGCAACGACGCGACCTTCCGCCGCATGTGCGACCTGCTCGGCAGGCCGGAGCTCGCAGACGATGCGCGCTTCCGCAGCAACGCTGACCGCATGGCCAACCGCCAGGCGCTGTCGGCGATCATCCAGGAGATCGTGGCGGCCGAGGACGGCCACGCGCTCTGCGCCCGGCTGCTCGCGAACGGGCTTCCGGCGGGACCGGTTCTCTTCATCGACGAGGTCGCGAAGGCGCCGCACACGGCGGCGCGCGGGATGGTCGCCGAACTCGGCTGGTACAAGGGGCTGAACACGCCGATCAAGTTCGGCCGCACGCCCGGCGGGGCAAGGCGGGCGCCGCCGCGCTTCGGCCAGGACGGCGAGTCGGTGCTCGCCGCGCACGGGTTCACCGAGGCCGAGGTCGCGGCGCTGAAGGCCGAAGGGGTGCTGGTGACGGAACGGCGCCGGGGTGCGGCGCCGAAGCCGCGCGCCGCGGCGGCGGAGTAGGCGCGTCAGGCCGCGCCCTTCGTCTCCGCACCCTCCTCCTCCCGCGCGCCGAGCGCCAGCGCCTCGGCCTCGGCCCGCAGGCGATCGTAGCTCCGCATGCCCATCGGGATCAGCGCGGCATAGAGGAGGCCGATCAGCGCGAAGGCCGCCCACGGCTCGCTGACCAGGACCGCGATGAAGAGACCCGCGCCGAGCAGGAGCGGCAGGATGTACTGCTGCGGCACCTTGAAGTTCTTGAAGCTCCAGGTCGGCACGGTCGAGACCATCAGCGCCCCGACGCCGAGCAGCGTCACCGCCGTGAAGCCGGGGAACCGCGCGATGTCGCCCACAGCGTGGAGCCCCATCGCGTCGGCCTGGAGCGACACGAACAGCGGGAACAGCGCGAGCCCCGCAGCCGCCGGGGCGGGGACGCCGGTGAAGAAGTTGTAGGCATAGGCAGGCTTCGGCGCGCCGTCGATCGCGGCATTGAACCGCGCGAGGCGGAGCGCGGCGCAGACGGCATACATCAGGCACGGCGCCCAGCCGAGGCCGCCCCAGGTCTGCAGCGTCCAGAGGAAGAGCACGAGGGCTGGTGCCACGCCGAAGCAGAGGAAGTCGGCGAGGCTGTCGAACTCGGCGCCGAACCGGCTGGTCGCCTTCAAGAGCCGCGCGATCCGCCCGTCGAGCCCGTCGATCACGCCAGCGATCACGATCGCCGCCGCCGCCGCGTCCCACCGCCCCATCAGCGCGAAGCGGATCGCGGTGAGCCCGGCGCAGAGGCCGACCAGCGTCATCAGGTTCGGGATCAGCCGGTTGAAGGAGAGGCCCTTGAAGCGCGGCCGCGAGCGGCGGCGCAGCCGCTGCCGCCAGCGTTCGACGGCGACAGAGCGCGCCATCAGCGCACCACCCCGGCGCGACGCGGCTCGGAGGAGAGCAGATCGGCCACCACCGTCTCGCCGCCCACCATGCGCTGGCCCTCGGCGACCAGCGGCACAACGCCAGGCGGGAGATAGACATCGGCGCGGCTGCCGAACCGGATGAGCCCGAAGCGCTGGCCGGCGGCGAGCGCCTCGCCCTCGCGCACCTCGCAGACGATGCGACGCGCGATCAGCCCCGCGATCTGCACCACCCCGACCGTGCGGCCGTCCGCCATCGCGAGCACGAGGCCGTTGCGCTCGTTCTCCTCGGAGGCCTTGTCGGCGGCGGCGTTGAGGAACCTGCCGGCGTGGTAGGCGATGCGCGTCACCGTGCCGTCGACGGGCGAGCGGTTCACGTGCACGTCGAGCACGGAGAGGAAGATCGCCACCCGCCAGCGCGGCTCCGGCCCGAGGCCGAGCTCGGCCGGCGGCGCCGCCTCCGCGACCGACACGACCCGCCCGTCGGCCGGGGCGACGACGAGGCCCGCGCGGGCCGGCGTGACGCGGGCTGGGTCGCGGAAGAAGTAGGCGCAGAACAGCGCGGCGGCGACGCCGAGCCACATCAGCGTCGAGGAGAAGAGGCCGAGCACGAGGGCGGCCACCGCGGCGGCGGCGATGAACGGCAGCCCGGCGCGGTGCGGCGGGCTCAGCACGGAGGCGAGGGCGTCGAGCATGCCCGGGCGTTATAGATGCGTTCAGCCCTGCGGAGCAAAGTGGCGTCATGACCAGGGTCGCCGCATGATCGCGGGCCTCGCGGAACGCAGCCCGGATGCGCCGGAGCCGGCCCCGATCGGCCGGCTCGGTCCGTTCGAGGTCGCGCTCGACGGCACGGTCGCGCCCGCCGACCCGGAGATCGCGCCCCGTTTCGGCTGTCGCTGGCGCGGGCGGAGGATCGCCGCGCGGCTCCTGCCGGGCTGGCGCATCGGGTTCTCCGTGGCGGCAGCGCGCGTGCCCTTCACGGCCGAGGATGCCGCGCTGCGGTCCCGCGTGCTTGCCACCCTCCCGGCGCTGCGCGCGGCGTTGCCGGGTGGCTGGCGGCTGAGGCTCGCGCCCGACCATTCGATCCATCTCGAGGCCGAGGCCGAGCTCGGCGCGGCGCCGACGGTGACGCGGATCGTCTCCGCGGCGACGCTGTTCGTGCTCGCGCTCGACCCGCTGCTCGACCTGCTCGAGGAGGAGGGGGCCCGCTCCGCCTGAGCCCCGGCGCCAGGGCAGGGCCTCAGGGGGCTTTCGGAACCTCTGCCGGCAGGGCGAAGACCTGGCCGGGGAAGATCAGGTTGGGGTCGCGGATCTGGGCCGCGTTCGCCGCGTGGATGTGGGTGAAGTGGACGCCGCGGCCGTAGGTCTGCCGTGCGATCTGCCAGAGATTGTTGCCCGGCTGGACCACGACCGTGCGCTCGCCGAGTGCCTGCGGGGGCGCCGCGGCCCGCTGGAACGGCAGCTGCACGCGGGCGGTCACGCGGCCCGAACGGTCCACCTGGTCGGCCCGGAGGTCGAAGGTTCCGGGTGCGATCGGCTCGTCGGGCCGCAGGGCCCAGCGTCCATGGGCATCGGCCGCGGCGTCGCCGATGTGCCGGTTGTCGAGGTAGAGGCGCACCGCCTCGCCGGGGTTCGCCCGGCCGGCGAACTGCACCGCGCCGGTGTCGGCGTAGTCGACGACATCGACCGAGACGCCGGCCGGCGGCCGCCCCTGCGGCACGGCGGGCGCGGGCACCGCGGCGGCCGGTAGCGCCGCCGAACCCGGTGGCGGGGGCGCCTGGACCCGGGAAGCCTCGGCGGGCGCCGTGGACGGCGCCTCGGCGGCCGGCGGCGCCACGGACGGTGCCGGGGGCGCCTGCAGGACCCGAAGCTCGCCCTGGGCCTCGCGCGGCGTGAGCACCGCAAGCGCCGCCGCCGCCTGGCCCTGCGCGGGCTGGCCGGCGACATCGCGCTGCGGCTCGGGCACCACCAGCACGACGGTGCTCTCGCTCTCGCTCGTGCTGCCGTCGGGGTGGAGGGCGCGCAGGGAGAGCTCACGCCCCCCGGGCGCCATCGGCGCGACGGAGACGAGCACCCACTCGCCCCGGCGGTCGGCCCGGGCGCGGCCGACCTCGCGCGTGCCGTCGAGCACGATGACCTCCGCCCCGGGCTCGGCGCGGCCGGCGATCACCGCATCGCCGCGGGCGCCGATCCGCACCACGTCGAAGCTCGGCCGGCGCGGTTCCGGCTGCGCCGACGTCGCCTGGGACGGTGCGGGCGCCGGTGCGGCGGGCTGGACAGGCGCCGGCAGGACGGGCGCGGGCGGCGGCGGGGCGGAGGGACGCGCGGCGAGCGCCGGTGCCGCGGGAGGCGGCTCGGGCGGAGGTGCCGAGGGCGAGGGGGAAGGCGCGGCGGCCACCGGCGCGGGTGCGGGTGGAGCGGCGGGGGCAGGCGCGGGCGCCGATGCAGGCGGCGGTGCCGCTGCCTGCGGCGGGACGGACGATGGCTCCTCCCGCGCCGCCCACAGGATCGCGACGACCGCCAGAAGCCCAACCAGCCCGATCAGGACGAGTCGCATGCCGACCCTTATGCGTTGCAACAGTCTCTAGATGAAACCGCGGTGACAGGATCGCAAGGCGGCCGAGGCCGAACGGCTCAGCCGGCAGAGCGAAGGGCCCAGGCGGCCGCGGCCGGCGGCAGGCCCGCGAGGATGACGCCCGCCAGCATGGAGGCCACCCCTCCCCGCGCCAGCCCGAGCCGCGCCGCCACCCAGTCCCCCGCCGCGAGGCCGGCGAGCGGCGCCACGCAGCCGGCCCAGACCGCAGCCTGGCGCTGCGCGAGGCCCGCCGAGACGATCACGCCCGCAAGCCCGGCAGAGAGCGCCAGCGCGCCCGAAAGACCCGCAGCCGCACCAGGAACGAGGGCGGCGACGAGCAGCCCGAGGGCTGCGCCAGCCGCCAGGGCGGCGAAGCCGACGAAGGCGCCGGCGCTGCCCGCGACGAGGAGCCCGAGCGCCAGAACCGCTGCGGCGGCGGCGGCGGCGGCGGCCGTGGCGGCAGCGGAGCCGCGCAGGCTGGCGAGCCGCCAGAGCGGCACAGCGAAGGCGGCGAGCACCGGCAGCGCCTCGGCAAGGATTCGCGCGAGGTCAGGCACCGCCCGCGGCGCGCCGAGCATGAACCAGGCACCGCCCCCCGCGGTCAGCGCCGCCAAGAGGCCCGCCAGCACGCCGCGCGCGGCCAGGAGATCGCCGGCGAGGCCCCCTGCCCCGGCGGCGAGCACGAGCCACGGGAGCCGTTCCGGCAGCATGCGCGGCGTGACCATCCGCACGCCGAAGACGAGGAAGAGCGCGGCCAAGAGACCGGCGGCGGCGCCGAGACCGGCGAGCCGCCTGAGCCCCGCGACCGCCAGCACGAGCGACAGCGCGAGCGCGATCGCGAAGGCGGCGGCCGGCGGCTGCCAGGCGGGAGGAATCCAGGCTTCGGGCAAGAGCGGCATCATCGCCCGGCCCTCGCGCGCGCCGCCCGGCCTGTCAAGCCGGAGGCAGCGCCGGCATACTCGCGCCCGTCATCCACCCTTCGGGAGCGGCGCATGCGCGATGGCGAGCTGCAGGTGCGACAGGTTCGGGTCTGGGACCTGCCGACACGCGTGTTCCACTGGGCGCTGGTCGCGGCGATCGTCGGCAGCGTCACGACGGTGCAGCTGCACTGGATGGCCTGGCATGCGCGGTTCGGCTACGCGATCCTGACGCTCATGCTCTGGCGCGTCCTCTGGGGCTTCCTCGGCAGCGAGAACGCGCGCTTTGCGCATTTTCTCAAGGGTCCTCGCGCGGTGCTCGCCCATCTCGGCCATCTCGTGAGCCGGCGGCCCGACCGGGAGACGAGCCACAACCCGCTCGGCGGCTGGGCGGTGGTGGTGCTCCTGCTGCTCGTCGGCGCCCAGGCGACGACCGGGCTCTTCGCCAACGACGACATTCTCTTCAGCGGCCCGCTCGCCTCGACCGTCGGCAAGGCGATGTCGGACCGCGTCACCGGCTGGCACTACACGATCAAGGACCTCCTGCTGGCGATGATCGCGCTGCATGTCGCGGCGGCGCTGGTCTACCGGCTCTGGCCCCGGCACCGGCTCGTCGAGGCGATGGTGACGGGCCGCAAGGCGCTGCCCGACGACGTGCCCCCGCCGAGGCACGCGGGGCTCGGCCGGGCGCTGATCCTGCTCGCGCTGTCGGCGGCGGCGGTGGGGGGGATCGTGACGCTGCCCTGACCGCCGACCCGATCCCCGGCTCCCTCGTGTGCCCGATCCCCCGCCCCGTCCCCGCAGCGCGGCTCAGCGCCGGATGCGATAGGGGCGATGGCAGGCAAGGCAGGCCTGGGCGGTCGCCTGCAGGGCGGTGCCGAGCTGTGCCGCGTTGCCGCTCTCCGCGGCCGCGACCAGCGCGTTCGCCTGGGTGACGAAGGCGGAGGCGACGCGCTCGAACCCCGCCCGGTCCGACCAGATCGTGGGCATCGCCCGCGTGTCGCCCTGATCGCTGCCGGGCGGGAACAGGGTGACGATGGTTGGCGCATGCGCAGCGATCGCCCGGGCGGGCGCGACCGCGCCGGCGGTCGGCTGGCGGCCCTCGACGATCCGCTGGATCGCCTCCAGGTTCGCTTCCATTGCCTTGAACCCGTCCTTGCGGACGGTGATGACGTTCGTCTCCGCGACCGCGATCGGCACGGCGACGAGGACGGCGAGCGTGGCGGCGGCGAGCAGCCGCCAGGGCGAGGCGGTCGAGGTCATGCGGGTCGATTCTCCCTTTTCCTGGATCGAAAGATATCCCCGTCAGCATGGCAGGCCGGGGCGGCGACATGCGTGGCGGCGGCATCCGCCGCGGCGATGATGCCGATCGGCCCTGCGGATGCAATCATGGATCATGGATGCGGTCGCTCAGACCCTCCGGAGATACAGCGGGAGCCCGTGCCGATGCAGATCCCCTTCGCGTCCATCGCCGTGTTCTGCGGCTCGCGGTTCGGGCGTGACGACCGCCACCGTGCCGCTGCGGTCACGCTCGGCCGGGCGCTGGCCGAGGCGGGCATCCGCCTCATCTACGGCGGCGGCAGGGTGGGGCTGATGGGCGTCCTCGCCGATGCCTGCCTCGAGGCCGGCGGCACGGTGACGGGGGTGATCCCGACCTTCCTCGCCCGCCGCGAGGTCGAGCACGACGGGCTCTCCGAACTGATCGAGACGGCGACGATGCACGCCCGCAAGGCGATCATGGCCGAGCGGGCCGACGCCTTCGTCACCCTTCCGGGCGGCTTGGGCACCTACGACGAGACGATCGAGATCATCACCTGGCGGCAGCTCGGCCTGCACGACAAGCCGATCGTGCTCTGCGATGTCGCCGGCTCTGCCGCGCCGCTCATCGCCGCGCTCGAGGCGGCGGTCGAGATGGGCTTCGCCGGCGCCGAGACGCGCGGCCTCTACGCGGTGGCAGACGGCGCTGAGGCCGTGCTGCCGCTGCTCGCGACGCTCGCGCCCGGCAGCCGCGCCGCCGCCGACCTCACCTCGAGGAGCTGACCTGGCGGGGGGGCGGGCCTCGCGTCTTGCCCGCCCCGGCCCCCGGCCCTATACAGCGCGCCTGGCCGGGGCCGGCTGCCGGAGTGTAGCTCAGCCTGGTAGAGCACTGTGTTCGGGACGCAGGGGCCGGAGGTTCGAATCCTCTCACTCCGACCAACCGTGACAGTGGCCCGCGGGCATCAGGAGGGGCGGTGGCGCAAGCCATCGCCCGTCGCCCCAACAGGGCGCGGCCGGCGCAGGCCCGGTCAGAACCGCTCGGACGCCTCGGCGATCTGCTCGGCCATCCGCGTCCTGCGGAACAGATCCTCGAGCGAGGTGACGCGCCGCGCCTCGGCGCGGCGGAGCAGGTCGCAGAACAGCAGCGCCGTCGCCTCGGCGTCGCCGAGCGCGTCGTGGCGGCCGGTGACCACGAGCCCGTGCCGTGCCGCGAGCGAATCGAGGTCGTGCGCCCGCTCGTCCGGGTCGAGCCACTGCGAGAGGCGAAGGCTGCACAGCGCGGGGTTGGTGAAGCGCACCCCCGCCTGGGCCTCGGCAGCGTGCAGGCAGGCCATGTCGAAGGCGGCGTTGTGGGCGACGAGCACGGCATCCTGCGCGAAGGCGTGGAAGGCGCGCACCGCCTCCGGCCAGGGCGGGGCGTGCGCCACCATCGCATCGGTGATGCCGTGGATCGCCGTGCTCGCCGGCGGGATCGGCCGCCCCGGCTGTGCGAAGCTCGCGAACCGGCCGCCCTCGGGGATCGTGCCGCCCTCGACCCGCACCGCGCCGATCGAGACGATGCGGTCGCCGTAGCTCGGCGCGAGGCCGGTCGTCTCGAGGTCGAACACGACGTAGCGGCAGGCGGCAAGCGGCCCTGTCGGCAAGAGCAGGGGGTCGCGATGGCGGCGCGCGCGCTCCTCCGCGTTCGGCGACAGGAGCGCATCCGCAGCGGCCCGCAGGAAGCGGCCGATCAGCCCGTTGGCGCTCCGCCGTGGCGTCTCCATCCCGCGGGCAAGGCTACCCGGAGCGTGCGGCCGGCTGCCAGTGCCTCCCGGCGAGAGGCATCAGCCGAGGCGGGCCTGGCGCTGCCGGCTCGCAAGCCCGCCGATGGAGAGGCCGCTCTCCTCGGCCTCGACGGAGACGAACTCCGCGGCAAGCTCGATCGCCCGCGCGGATTCGGCGAGGCCGAGACTCTTCGCCTCGTCCGCCAGCGCACGGAGACAGGTGAAGAGCCCCTCGGCGGATGCTCCTGGGGGCGGGGGACGCATGTTCGCTGCCATGGCTCTCCCGGACTCGGCATACGCAGGTATGTCCGCACCCTGCTCTCTTTCTCGTGAGATGACAACTGGAGAGTGTATCGCTGGCCCGCAACGGGTCGGAAAGGTTGTTGCGTCCGCTTCGCCGCGCCACGCGCTGCCGCGCCTCCCCGACGTCGGAGCAGCGCCTCGATCTCCGTCGTTGCGGCCGCTGGCCCGCCGCGCGCACGATCCGCCCGCGCGGGCGTGACGCCGCGCGGGTGGGAACGGAACACGGCCATGACGGACGCCATCCAGACGACCGGCTACGACGCCGCCTATGCGGCCTGGCGGGCGGACCCCGCCGCCTGGTGGGGCGAGCGTGCGCGCGCGCTCGCCTGGGACACGCCGCCGCGCGCGGCCTTCGACCCCACCCTCGGCGCCTATGGCCGCTGGTTCCCCGGCGGGACGCTCAACACCTGCCACAACGCGCTCGACCGCCACGTCGCCGCCGGCCGGGGTGCCCAGCCCGCACTGATCTGGGACAGCCCTATGACCGGCCGCAAGGAGACGCTGAGCTTCGCGGCGCTGACCGACCGTACCGCCCGCGTGGCCGGCGCGCTCGCCGCCCTCGGCGTGGAGCGCGGCGACCGCGTGATCGTCTACATGCCGATGGTGCCGGAGGCGGTGATCGCGATGCTCGCCTGCGCGCGGCTCGGCGCCATCCACTCCGTGGTATTCGGCGGCTTCGCCGCGGCCGAGCTCGCCTCGCGCATCGCCGACGCGGCGCCGAAGGCGATCGTCTCCGCCTCCTGCGGCCTCGAGCCCGGGCGGACGGTCGCCTACAAGCCGCTGCTCGACGCCGCGATCGCGCTCTCCCCGCACAAGCCCGCCGCCTGCCTGATCCTGCAGCGGCCGGAGCTCGAGGCGGCGATGACGGCCGGGCGCGACCATGACTGGGCGTCGATGGAGGCCGCTTCCGCGCCGCACCCCTGCGTGCCGGTTGAAGCGACCGACCCGCTCTACATCCTCTACACCTCCGGAACGACCGGCCGGCCGAAGGGCATCGTCCGCGACAACGGCGGCCACGCGGTCGCGCTGCTCAACTCCATGTCGATGCTCTACGGCGTCGGCGCGGGAGACGTGTTCTGGGCCGCCTCGGATGTCGGCTGGGTGGTCGGCCACAGCTACATCGTCTACGGCCCGCTGCTCGCGGGCTGCACCACCATCGTCTACGAGGGCAAGCCGGTCGGCACGCCCGACGCGGCGGCGTTCTGGCGCGTCTGCGAGGAGCATCGCGTCAAGGCGCTGTTCACCGCGCCGACCGCGATCCGCGCCATCAAGCGCGAGGATGCCGAGGGGGCGCTGATGCGCCGCCACGACCTCTCCCGCCTCGAGGCGCTGTTCCTCGCCGGCGAACGCTGCGACCCCGACACGGTGGTCTGGGCCGGGCGGCTGCTCGGCAAGCCGGTGATCGACCACTGGTGGCAGACCGAGACGGGCTGGGCGATCACCGGCAACTTCCGGGGCTTCGGGCTGTTCCCCGTCAAGCCGGGCTCTGGCGGCAAGCCCTCGCCAGGCTTCGAGGTCGCGGTGCTCGACGAGGCATCCCGACCGCTGCCGCCCGGCACGATCGGCGACCTCGCGGTGAGGCTGCCGCTGCCGCCCTCGTGCCTGCCGACGCTGTGGAACAACGACCAGGGGTTCCGCGACGCCTACCTCGCCCAGCACCCAGGCTGGTACACGACCTCCGACGCCGGGATGATCGACGAGGAGGGCTACGTCTCGGTGATGAGCCGCACCGACGACATCATCAACGTCGCCGGCCACCGGCTCTCCACCGGCGCGATGGAGGAGGTGCTCGCCTCGCACCCCGATGTCGCCGAGTGCGCCGTCGTCGGCGTGCAGGACCAGCTGAAGGGCCAGGTGCCGCTCGGCCTCGTCGTGGTCAAGGCGGGGGTGGCGAAGGACGAGGCGACGCTCGAGAGGGAACTGGTGGCGATGGTGCGCGACCGGATCGGTCCGGTCGCTGCCTTCAAGTCGGCCCGCATCGTGCCGCGCCTGCCCAAGACGCGCTCGGGCAAGGTGCTGCGCGCGACGATCCGCAAGATCGCCGACGGCCAGGCCTACGCCGTGCCGCCGACCATCGACGACCCCGCGAGCCTCGAGGAGATCAGCGCCCTGGTCGCGCCGCGGTGAGCGGATGCCGGTGGGTCGTGTGGTCCTCCCCGGCTGGATCATGCCCCTGCGCGGGCTGCATTAAGCGCTGCGTAAACGATCTCAGCAAAAGTCCCGGCATTATCGATGGGAGGGTGTTATGCCCGAGACGACGCAGCAGAGCCTCGCAACAGTGGCGGGTGGTCTTGCCGGTCACGGCCCGAACGCACCGGCATCGTCCAGATCGGATGCCGGCGTCGCAAGCGAGGCCGATGCAAGAGCAGACCGGACGGAACGGGTCGTCAACGGCATCAGAGCCTACGAGAGGACGGTCAGCATCGCTGAGTCGGCTCTGGTGCTGCTGTGGCTCGGCTCGGTGGCAATCGCCTTCGGCGTCGGGCTGGTGCAGCAGGACTTCGTGACCGGTCTTGGCTACGCTCTCGGTGCGGGGTTCTTCGGGGCGATCGCTCTCGGTCTTGCGATCGGCGCAGTGAAGATCGCCATCTCGCCATGGGCCCTGGCCCTCCGGATGAAGGCGCGCCGGCTCATCGACGGGCTGCTCCCGCATCCTGGGCTGTGCCGCCGCTGGACGTGGGATGCGCCGTGGCCGAACGCTCTCGCTCTCGCCGTTCCCGAGCGCCGGCTGCTCTTCGCCGGGCATCTCTCCCACTTCGAGGTGGTGTCCATCCGCGCGGACCGGATCGTCGATGTCGAGGTCGTGACGAAGACGGAGCGCGAGATCGTGACGAAGCATTCCGGCTCCACCTTCATCATGCCAAGCAGATACTTCGGCTTTTCGCTGGGGTCGACATCCCGCACCCGCGAGGTCCAGCGCGATTTCGCGTGGCTCGACATCCGATACATGGCGCCGACATCCTTCGAGCCGGTCAGGCTAACGGTGCCGTTCGGCGAGGACGTCTCCGCAGCCGGCGACTTCCGGGCAGCGATCCAGGTGATGCGGGCTGGCTGAGGCACCGGTCAGAGCACGCGCACCAGCGCGAAGCCGCCGACCAGCAGAACGAGGAACAGGAGGGTGAAGAAGGACAGCTGCTTCTCGATCACCGCGAGCACGGGCGGGCCGAACTTCGCGGCCACGAACGCCACCATGAAGAACCGCGCGCCCCGGCTCGCGATCGAGGCGACCAGGAACGGCGCGATGCCCATCCCCACCGCGCCGGAGGCGATGGTCGCGAGCTTGTAGGGGATCGGCGTGAACCCAGCGATCGCCACCACGAGCCAATCGTAACGCAGGTAGAGCTCGCGGAACCGCTCGTTGGCGTCGTGCAGCCGGTAGGCCTCGATGATCGGCACCGCGACCGTCTCGTAGAGGCCCCAGCCGATCAGGTAGCCGGCCACCCCGCCCAGCGCCGAGGCGGCGGTGCAGATCAGCGCCGACCGCCACCACCGGTCGGGCCGCGCCACCGCCATCGGCGCCAGGATCACGTCCGGCGGGATCGGGAAGAAGCTCGACTCGGCGAAGGAGATGATCGCCATCCAGACCTGCGCCTTCGGGTGGGCGGCGAGCCTGAGCGTCCAGTCATAGAGGCGCCGGAGGCCGGGGATGTCCAAGGCAGGGGTCCTGGGCAGGAGGGGCCGGTGACGTGCCACGCCGGCGGCGCGCCGCGCAAGCGGGCCATCCCATCGGCCCGGCGCATGGCGCCGATCATCCTTATGCTCTGGGCGCAGGTTTGGTCCCTTTGTATGGTTCCCCCGATGGCCGTCTCCCCACGCCTGCTGCTCGTCTGCGCCGTCGTGCTCTGCGCGCTCTCGATGGGGCTCAGGCAGAGCTTCGGCCTGTTCCTGGGCCCGATGACCGCGTTCCACGGCTGGACGGCGTCGGCCTTCGCGCTGGCGATCGCCGCGCAGGTGCTGCTGAACGGCATCAGCCAGCCGATCTGCGGCAATGTGGCGGACCGGTTCGGCGGCCGCACGGTGCTGTGGGGCGGGTGGGCGCTCTACGCGGTGGGCCTCGCGATCATGGCCGCCGCCACCTCGCTCGCCGTGTTCTATCTCGGCGCCGCGCTGGTGCTCGGCATCGCCGTCTCGGCGGCCGGGTTCCCGATCGTGATGGCGGGGCTGTCGCGGCTGCTGCCCCCCGAGATGCGCGGCCGCGCGACGGGGCTCGCCACCGCCGGCTCCTCCTTCGGGCAGTGCTCGGTGGTGCCGATCGTCCAGGCTGGCATCGACCTGTTCGGCTGGCAAGGCGCTCTCTACGCGATGGCGGGGGCGGCGATCCTCGCCATGCCGCTCGCCCTGCCGCTGGCCGACCGGCCCCACGAGGGACATTTCGGGCCGAAGCACGAGGGGCGGCCGCAGGGCGCGGCGCAGGCGCTGAAGGAGGCGCTCTCCACCAGCCATTTCTGGTGCCTGTTCTTCGGCTTCTTCGTCTGCGGCCTGCATGTCTCGTTCCTGACCGTGCACCTGCCCGGCTTCGTCGCCTCCTGCGGGCTCCACCCCTCCTGGGGGGCGACCTCGATCTCGATCATCGGCCTGTTCAACATCATGGGCGCGATGATCTCGGGCGAGCTCTCGGGCCGCTGGCGGCGGCGGGAGCTTCTCGTCTTCATCTACGGCGCCCGCGCGGTGGTGATGCTCACCTTCCATCTCGGGCCGAAGACCGAGGCGACGCTCGTGCTGTTCTCGGCGGCGATGGGGCTGCTCTGGCTCTCCACCGTGCCGCCGACGGTCGGGCTCGTGGCGCGCCGCTTCGGCACGCAATGGCTCGCCACCATCTTCGGCCTCGTCTTCCTCGGCCACCAGATCGGCGGGTTCACCGGCGCCTCGCTCGCCGGCCTGATCTGGGACCGCACGGGCAGCTACGACCGGATGTGGGTGATCGCGATCCTCGCCGGCGCCTTCGCCTCGCTCGTGAACCTGCCGGTGCGCGACCCCCGCACGCCGGTTCCCGCCCGCGCCTGACGGCTTGCGCCCGTGTCCGGCTCGGATAGGGTCGCGCAGACATCGAAGCGGGAGAACGCCGTGCGACGACTGCTCATCGCCACCCTCCTTCTCGTCTCGCCCCTGCAGGCCGCCGCGCAGGGCGAGCCGCATGCCTGGCTCTACGGCTCCTGGGTCGGCGGCACGCTGCCGGCGAGCCCCAACCAGACGGTGCAGGCCTGCTACGCCGACCCCACCGTGATCTTCACCCGCGACATCGTGCTGCGCACCACGCTGCTCGAGCAGGTCTACACCCAGCGCATCATCGAAAGCGTGCGCGGCACGCCCACCGGCGCCGAGTTCCGCTTCCGCCCGATGCCGCGCATCCCGGGCGTGATGGGCAGCCAGCAGCCGACCGGCACCTTCGGCTGCGCCTCGCCCGACGTGCTCACCGTCGTCCGCCGCGGGCCGAACGAGATCGAGTTCCCGGGCTGCACCGAGTTCCCCGCCCCGCTCATCCGCTGCCCTGTGCCCTGAGCGGCGCGAGGCCATGCCGGCGGCGCCGCGACTCGCGCTGATCCACGCGCTCAGGCACTCGCCCGGGCCGATCGCCGAGGCCTTCGCCCGCCTCTGGCCCGGCCCGTTGATGATGAACCTGCTCGACGACAGCCTCTCGGCCGACCTCGCCCGCGCGGGCTCGCTCACGCCGGCGATGACGGGCCGCTTCCTCGACCTCGCGTCCTATGCCCGGCGCACGGGGGCGGAGGCGATCCTCTTCACCTGCTCGGCCTTCGGCCCCTGCATCGAGGCCGTGAAGGCTGCCCACCCCGACATCCCGGTGCTGAAGCCGAACGAGGCGATGATCGAGGCAGCGCTCGACGCCGCGCCGACGGGGCGGATCGGCCTGCTCGCGTCCTTCGCCGCCACGCTGCCCTCGATGCGGCCGGAGTTCGAGGCGGCGGCGCGGAGCCGCGGCTCCCCCCTCGCGCTCGCGGAGGCCTGCGCACCGGCGGCGCTCGCCGCCCTCGATGCCGGCGACGGGGCGGGCCATGACCGGCACGCCGCCGACGCCGCGCGGGCACTGGCGGGATGCGAGGTGATCGCGCTCGCCCAGTTCAGCCTCGCGCGCGCCGCGCGGGCCGTCGCCGCGGCCACCGGGCGGACGGTGCTGACCACGCCGGACAGCGCCGTGCTGAAGCTCCGCGCCCTGCTCGCCTGAGCGTCAGGCCGGCAGGGTGGCGGTCGCGATCAGGCCGCGGGGGGAACGGTTCGAGATCGTCACGTCACCGCCATGGCCGCGCAGGATGGTGCGGGCGATCGGCAGGCCAAGGCCGGTTCCGCCGGTCTCGCGCGAACGGCTCGGCTCGAGGCGATGGAAGGGCTGGAAGACGCGCTCGCGCTCGGCCTCCGGGATGCCGGGCCCCTCGTCCTCCACCGTGACGCTGACCATGCCCTTGTCGGGGCCGGAGAGGCGTACCACGCAGCGCCCGGCATAGGCGACCGCGTTGCCCACGAGGTTGGCGAGCGCGCGCTTCAGCGCCCCCGGCCGCGCCTGCACGGCGAGCTGGTCGGGGCCCGTCACCGACACCACCTCCTCGCCGGCGACGTCGTTCGCCTCGTCGGCGATCGTGCGCAGGAGCGCCGCGAGGTCGAGCCTGCCCATCGGCTCGGCGGCCGCCTCGTCGCGCGCGAAGGCGAGGGTGCCCGCGACCATCCGCTCCATCTCGTCGAGATCGGCCAGGATCTTCGCCCGCGTCGCCTCGTCCTCGACGAACTCGGCGCGCAGCCTCAGCCGCGTGATCGGCGTCCTCAGGTCATGCCCGATCGCGGCGAGCATGGTCGTGCGGTCGGCGACGAAGCGGGAGATCCGGTCGGCCATCGTGTTGAACGCCGCCGCCGCCTGCGCCACCTCAGCCGGTCCCGCCTCGGGAAGCCTCGGCGCGTTGACGTCGCGCCCCAGCCGCTCGGCCGCGTCCGCGAGGTCGCGGATCGGCCGCGTGGTGCGGCGCACCGCCCAGAAGGAGAGCGCGGCCACCGCCGCCGTCATCAGCGCGAGCGCGGCGAGGAAGCCGGGCGAGGACCACGGCCTCGGCGCGGGCGGGCGGGCGGTGATGTTGAGCCACGGCCCGTCCGGCAGCCTGAGGCTCACCGTGACGAGGTGGCGCGGCTCGCCGCCGACCAGCACCTCGCGCGGGCGCATGTGCGGCGGCCCGCCGATCCGCGCGAGCCCCTGGGCAAGCCGGTCACCCATCGTGTCGGGCAGAAGGCCACGCTCGGGCGCGAGCGGGCGGTCATCGACCGAGGCCACCATCCCCTCAGCGAGGTCGAAGCCGCGCGCGATCGCGTCGCGCCGTGCCGGATCGGCCACCATCACCGCGCGCCAGAGCGCCGCAGCGCGGCCGACTGCCTCGCGCGCCTGCTGCGCCCGCTGCACCTCCACCCGGTCGAGGGCGTGGATGGTGAGCGCGATCACCTGCACGGCGAACAGGCCGACGAGCAGCACGAGGAAGGTGCGCCCGGCGATCGAGCGCGGCCAGAGCGTCATGGTTCCGGCCCGCGCAGGCAGCCGCCACACCAACCCTGCCTGCGCGGGCCGATGCAGGGGGTCATGAGCGCTCGACCTCCGCCGCGAGCACGTAGCCCCCGCCGCGAACCGTCTTGATCAGCGTCGGGTTCTTGCCGTCGTCGTCGAGCTTGCGCCGCACGCGGCTGACCGCGACGTCGATCGCGCGGTCGAACGGCCCCGCCGCGCGCCCGTGCAGCAGGTCAATCAGCATCTCGCGCGTCAGCACCCGGCCCGCGCGCTCGGCCAGCGTGGCGAGCAGCTCGTACTCGCCGCCCGTCAGCGGCACCTCGACGCCGGCGGGCGAGACGAGCCGACGCCGCGCCGTCTCGAGCGTCCAGCCGGCGAAGCGGAAGGTCGCGGCCGGCGCCTCGTCCTGCGCCGCCGCGCCCTCGGCGCGCCGCAGCACGGCGCGGATCCGGGCGAGCAGCTCGCGCGGGTTGAAGGGCTTGGCGAGGTAGTCGTCGGCACCGAGTTCGAGGCCGACGATGCGGTCGGTCTCCTCGCCCATCGCCGTCAGCATCACCACCGGGGTGCGCCCCTCGTCGCGAATGAAGCGAAGGAGCGCGAGCCCGTCCTCGCCCGGCAGCATCAGGTCGAGCACCACGAGGGCGAAGCGCGAGCCGGGCCAGAGGCGGCGGAGCTCGCGCCCGTCGCGCGCGGTGGTGACGCGGAAGCCGTGTTTCTCCAGGAACCGCGCGAGCAGGTCGCGGATCTCGCGATCGTCGTCGACGACGAGGAGGTGGGGCGCCGGTTCCGCCATGGGCGGAGTCTTGCGCGCCGCCGCCGCCGCCGGCAACGGCGCGGCGGCAACGCCGTGTTGCCGGCCCTGCGCCCGAAACGCGCCGTTACACTCGCTCACGCGCCGGAGACCTGGCCACGCACGCGCGCAACCTCGCCGGGGCATGATCGGCCGCGTTCCACCCCCGACCTCGGGGCAACCGGAGAAAGGACGAGACGATGAACCGCTGGATCAAGGTGACGCTGGTGGCGGGCGGGCTCGCGAGCGCGGGCCTGGTCGGCTACGGCGCCGGCAAGCTGGGCGCGCACGCGCAGGGCGGCCCCGGACCGGGCCCCGGCATGATGATGGGCGAAGGGGGGCCACGCGGTCCTGGCGGCGGTCCTGGCGGCGGCCCCGGCTGGCAGCGCGGAGACGGGCCGGGCCACGGCGGAGAGCACGGACGGCACGGCGGCATGGGCGGGATGATGGGCCGGTTCTTCATCAACCGCGACAACAAGAACCTCACCAACGACGACGTGCGCAAGATCGCCGAGGCGGGCCTGCTCTGGTTCGGCGAGCGGAACTGGCGGATCGGCGAGGTCAAGGACGCCGGCAGCCGCACCGCCGAGTTCACGCTCACCGCCGAGAACGGCGGCGTCATCGCCCGCTTCACGATGGACCGCGACACGGGCCGCGTCCGCCGGATCGCCTGACGCCCCGGACCCGGCTTTGCCTCGGCGCGGCGGGGAGGCATTCTCCCCGCCGTGCCAGAGGCCCCTCCACCGCCGCCCCTCCCCCCAGCCGAGCGTGCCGCGCTGCGGCGGCTGACCGTGCGCGCCCCGGCCCTGGCGCGGATCGAGCGCGAGGCCGGGACGCTGCCGTGGCGCACCCGCGAGGCGGGCTTCCCCGGCCTGCTCGCGGCGATCGTCGGGCAGCAGATCTCGAACCTCGCCGCCGCCGCCATCTGGCGCCGTCTCGAGGCGCTGATGGACGGCGCGCCGCGCGCCGAGGCGCTGCTCGCGCTCCCCGAGGCGGCGCTGCGCGAGGCAGGGCTGTCGCGGCCCAAGATCGCCTATGCGCGCGGCCTCGCCGAGGCGGTCGCGACGCGCCGGATCGAGCCCGACGCCTTCGCCGGCATGGAGGACGAGGCGGTGATCGAGGCGATCTGCTCGCTCAAGGGATTCGGGCGCTGGTCGGCCGAGATCTACCTGCTGTTCGCGCTCGGCCGGCGCGACGCCTTCCCAGCCGCCGACCTCGCGCTCGCCGCCTCGGCGCAGGCCCTGCTCGGCCTCGAGGAGCGGCCGGGTGAGAAGCGGCTGCGGGCGCTGGCGGAGGACTGGGCGCCCTATCGCGGGCTTGCCGCGCGGCTCCTGTGGCACCACTGGCGCCACCTCAACAGCCGCCCCGCCTTCGACAGTTGACGCTCCGACAGGTGACGCTTCGACGGTCGACGCTCCCGAAGCCCCGACCACTCCCGGAAGGAAACGCCACCGTGACAGAGAGCCCCCACATCCGAACCGAGCTGCAGGGTGAGATCGCCGTCGTGACGTTCGACCGCCCCGAGAAGCGCAACGCCTTCAACCTCGCGATGTGGGAGGCGCTCGCCGCGACCATGCGGCGCCTCTCGGCCGACGAGAGCCTCCGCTGCGTGGTGCTGCGCGGCGCCGGCGCCGAGGCCTTTTCCGCCGGCGCCGACATCTCCGCCTTCGAGGCGGAGCGCGGCACGCGCGAGAAGGAGGACCGCTACGCCGAGGTCGTCCACCAGGGCATGCAGTCGATCCGCGCCTGCATCCACCCGACCGTCGCGATGATCCGCGGCGCCTGCATCGGCGGCGGCGCGGGGATCGCCACGATGTGCGACTTCCGCGTCGGCGGCGAGGGCATCCGCTTCGGCATCACCGCGCGCAACCTCGGCATCTGGTACGCCTATGCCGAGCTCGACCCGGTGTTGCAGCTCGCCGGCTCTGCGGTCGCGGCCGAGGTGTTCATCGAGGGGCGGATCTTCACGGGCCGCGAGGCCTACGAGAAGGGCCTGCTCTCCCGCGTGGTGCCGGACGAGCGGGTGGAGGAGGAGGCGATGGCGCTCGCGCGGCGCGTCGCCGAGGGGGCGCCGCTCTCGGCCCGCTTCCACAAGCGGGCGATCATCGCGCTGCGCGGCGCGCTGCCCATCACGCCCGAACAGGAGGCGGCGGTGAACGACTTCGTGCTGACGGAGGATTTCCAGAACGCGTTCCGCGACTTCCTCGCCAAGCGCAAGCCGACCTTCCGGGGGCGCTGACCATCCTCGCGCATGCGGCCGGCAAGGTCCGGTTAAGGGGGCGGTTACGCCTGTCTGCGCACCCTCGGCGGCGATGATGCCCGCCGCGAGACCCCGCCCGAACGACCCGGCGCCGCGCAGCCCGGCGCCGCGCGGCATGCCACGGGCGCGGCACGACTCCCCCTTCGCGCCCGCGCGCTTCGCCGACCGCGGCGTCGTCCTGCCCGCGACCACGCCCGCCTTCGCCTTCGCCCGGGTGCGCGACGGCGGGCAGGGGCGCGAGCTCGTCCTCCGCAACGTCACCGGCTCGCGCGGCGCGATCCTGATGCCGCTCGCCGCTGCGGCCGACCATGCGCGGCCGACGCTGCACGACCGTGCGCTTTTCGCCGACGTGCTGCGGCCGCCGCGGATCGGGCCGGCGCAGGTCGCGGCGATCGCGCGCGCCGCTGCGCGCAGCGGGCTCTGCGGCCGCTCCGCCCTCGCCGCCGCCTCCGCCGCCGCGGCGGCGGAGGCGCGCGCGGCGCGCGAGATGATGGCGTCGCTCGCCGGCGGCGGCGCGGCCGGACGGCACGCCGGGATGGCATCCCCCCTGGCCCTTCGCCTCGCCCCGCTCGCGGCGGCCGCGCGGCGGCTCGCCCTCGTTCCGCCCCAGCTCTCCGTGCTGGCGGCGATGGCGGCGGACCGGGCGGCGCTCGCGCCCTCCCCCCGCGCGGGGGATGCCGCCTTCATCGCCGAGGCCGCCCGCGCCACCGCGCGCTTCGCCGAAGCCGCGCTCGGCCCCGTGCTCGCCGCCCTCGACGACCCCGCCGCCGCTCTCGCCGCGGCGGCGATCCCCTCCTGGCCGGCCGAGGCGGTCGGCCGCGCCGCCTGGATCCTCGATGGCTGGCCGCTGCTGCTCGCGCGCTGGGAGGAGGCGGAAGGCCAGGGCCGTGCCGCGGAGGCGCGCGCCCTCCGCGCCATCGCCGCCGCGGTGCCGCCGCTGCCGGCGGAGCTCGCCACGACCCCCGAGGAGGAGGAGGCGGTGCGCGCCACCTGGCGGCCCGAGGCGGAAGCCGGGATGAACGACCAGGCGCTGCTCGAGCGGCTCAGGGTCGCCGCCCCGTGAGCGTGCGCGCCGGCCTTGACCGCCGCACCCTGGCCGACCTGACCGAGCGCCTCGCGCGCGCGCGGCCGGAAGCGATCCGCGCCATCGTCGCGCTGATCGACCGGCTGCCGGAGCGCGGCGAGGCGGATGCGCTGATCGCCCCGGTGCGCCCGAGGCTTGCGCTGATGCGCGACGTGATCCGCCGCCCCGCCTCGTTCGGCCGGGTGCTCGCCCATCCGTTCGAGGAGCTCCTCGTCCCGCCCGATGCGTGGCGGCGGGGCAGCCTCTCGGTTCCCCGCACCGCCATGCCGGCGGCGATCGCGATCGCCGCCGAGGCGCTGCCCGAGGCGGCGCGGCGGGAGATCGCCGCCCGGCTCGCGGACGCGACGATGGACGACGCCGCCGCCATCCAGGCGGCCGGCGCGACGCTCTGGCCGGCCGCCGCGGCGCGGTTCGGCGAGGTCGAGCGGAGCGGCCTGCCGCCCGGCCTCGCGCTGCCGATGCGCGCGGCCGACCTGCGCGCCCTGCTCGGCGGCCTCGGCGAGGCGCTCAAGGTCGCCGCCCCGCTTGCCGCCATCCTCTCGGCGACGCCGCGCGGCGCGGTTCCGGCCTGGGAACAGGTCGAGCGGAGCCTCCGCGACGCCGCCGCCGAGGCCGCCACGCTCTCCCCCGAGTGCTTCGCCAGGGCAGGGCTGATCCTGATGCGCCGCTTCATGGCCTCGGGCCCGATCGTCGGGCTCCTGCGCGAGGCGGCCGGGCGCGCGAGCGGAGGCGGTGCCGAGCGCCGCCTCGGCGCCGCCCTCGACTGCTTCCTCGCCGAGCTGCCCGGCCAGCTCCCCGACGCCGCCGCGCTCGCGCTCCTGCCGCACCAGGTGCAGCAGGCCGTGGTGTCGGACGCGGTGGCGATGGTCGAGCGGGCGGGACAGGAGATCGGCACCTGGCAGGCCGAGCGCCGCGACAACCTCCAAGAGGTGGAGGCGCGGATGGCCGCGGTGCTGCGGCGGCGCGTGCCGGACTGCCTCTCGGCCGAGCTTCTCGCCCCGCTCGCCCGCCTCCATGCGGAGGGCCTCGCCGCCGATGGCGGACCGGCCGGCCTCGAGGGGCTCGAGGCCGCCGCGCGGGCGGCGGCGTCGATGGCGGCGGCGGCGCGCCGCCTCGGTCCGGCCGACGACCTCGCGCTCGCGCTCCGCCGCGCCGCCGAGACGGTCTCGGCGCTTGCCGTCTCGGCGCCCCAGGGCGCTCCGGCCGACCGGCCCGGCCGGACGGATCTCGCGAGGCTGGTGGAGATCCTCGCCGGGCCGGACGCGGCCGAGCGGGTGCTCGCTCCGGCCGGATAGCCCGCGCGTGCGCGCTCGGGATGCCCGTGGCTCCCTGCCCCTCGAAGAACGCGTCAGCCTTCCCCGGCGCGCACCGGAACGCCCTCCGGACGCTCGCTGCCCGACCGCCAGCGATGCGTTCCCTGCCCGGTGGCGACCACACGGCCTGACCCGTCACGCACCATGACGCGGGTGAAGAAGGTGCTCTGCCCGCGCCCGACCATCTCGGCCTCCGCGACGAGCTCCCCGCCCGTGACCGGCGCGGTGAACTGGGTGGCGAGCGCGAGCGTCATGCCGCGGCGGGCGTTGCCGGGAACGGCGCAGAACAGGCCGGCATAGGCCGCCGCCTGGTCGATCAGCGCGAGCACGACGCCGCCGTGCACGACGCCCGCCCTGTTCAGGTGCTCGGGCCCGGAGGTGGCGGCCAAGCGCGCGAAGCCCTCGCGCCACGCGAGCAGGCGGAAGCCGAACAGCGCGTGGAACGGAGCGGGCAGAGGATCTTCGGGCGGCTCGGTCATGCGGGCGACGCTCCCCCCGCCGGGCGCCACGGTCAAGGCGCGCGCGTCACGCGGCGATCTGCAGCTCCTGCAGCGCCTGCTCGAGCTCCTGGAAGGAAGGCATGTACTCCGAGGGCGCCATCTTGCGGCCCGTCTCCACCGCGACCTGCGGCGCGTTGCCGTGCAGGTGGGCGACGAGCACGGCGCGGATCACCTCGTAGTACTTCATCTCCTCCTCGACGATGCCCTTCAGCCGCGACGCCATCGGCCCCATGAAGCCGTAGGCGAGCAGGACGCCGAGGAAGGTGCCGACCAGCGCGCCGCCGATCATCTTGCCGAGCACCTGCGGCGGCTCGTTCAGCGAGGCCATCGTCTTGATGACGCCGAGCACGGCGGCGACGATGCCGAGGGCGGGGAAGGCATCGGCGAGCGACTGCATCGCGTGCGCTGGGTGAAGCTCCTCGTTCGCCACCTTGCGCAGTTCGCGCGCGAACACGTCCTCGATCTGGTGCGGGTCGTCGGCGTGCATGCCGACCATCCTGAGGTAGTCGCAGATCAGCACCACAGCGTGGTGGTCGGCCGCGATCTTGGGAAACCTCTGGAACGCCGCGCTCTCGGCGGGCTTCTCGATGTGCGGCTCGAGCGCCATCGCGCCCTTGGTGCTGGCGAGCCGGACGAAGAAGTAGAGCAGCGACAGGAGGTCGACATAGTCCGACTTGCGGAAGCGGCCGCCCTTGATGATCTTGCCGAAGCCGCCGAGCACGTGCTTCACGCCATGCATGCTGTTGGCCATCAGCAGCGTGCCGACGCCGGCGCCGCCGATCATCATCAGCTCGAAGGGCAGCGCCGCGAGGATGATGCTGATCTTGCCGCCGGCGAGGACGTAGCCGCCGAACACCATGATCAGCAGGAAGGCAAGGCCCGCGAGCGTCAGCATCCGCGCCCGCCCTCAGGGGCCCTGGGCGGGGTGAGCCCGCTGGATCAGGATGGCGATGCGGCGGTTCGCCGCCGCCCGCGGCTCGGCCGGCAGGAGCGGCTCGCGGTCGGCCACGCCGGTGACCGAGCGGATGCTCCCGTCCGGGAAGCCGGCCTCGGTGAGCAGGCGCCGCGTGGCGTTGGCGCGATCGGCGGAGAGCTCCCAGTTGGTGATGCCGCTGCCTGAGCGGAACGGTGCGCTGTCGGTATGGCCGACGATGGTGAGCGGGTTGCCGATCGCGGCGAGCGTCGGCGCCACCGTGGCGAGCAGCAGGCGCACCCGCTCGGATGGCGTGGCCGAGCCGGAGGCGAACATCGGCGCCCGCTCGGCGTCGATCAGCTGCACGCGGAGCCCCTCCGGCGTGACGTCGATCGCGACCTGGCGGGCGAGTTCGGCGAGGGCGGGATCGGCCGCGATCGAGGAGCGCAGCGTCTCGGCCGCCTGCTCGAGGGCGCGCGTCTCGGCCTCCGCCGCCGCCTCGGCCTCGGCGCGCGCGGCGATCTCGGCAGCGGAACCGGGCGCCGCCGTGGCGTGGGGCCCCTCGCGGTCGGCCGCGCCCCGGTCGGTCGCGTTCTCGCCACCCGAGCCGGCGGCGCGCGGATTGGGGAAGTAGCCGCCGGTGGCGTGCGGGTGCGGCTTCTCGCCGGCATCCGCCGCGCGCTCGGGGCGGTCGCCGCTCGTCTCGGTGGTGTCGTCCTGCGGCGGCGGCCCGCCCTGCACCTGCTGCTCGACCGTCGGCGTTCCGGCGCGGCCGACGAGCGAGCCGTCGTCGAACGGCGAGGAGCCGCCGAAGGGGCGGCCGGTGCCGCCCTCGCCGGCGCCGAACAGGTTGGTCGGCGAGAAGTAGTTGGCGATGCCGAGCCGCTGTTCCGGCGAGGTGGCGTTGAGCAGCCACATCAGCAGGAAGAAGGCCATCATCGCGGTGACGAAGTCGGCATAGGCGACCTTCCAGGCGCCGCCGTGGTGGCCATGCTCGGCCGCCTCCTCGCGCTTGATCACGAGGGTCGCGCCGTCCTTCTCCCTGCCCTTCCCCTTCTTGCCGCTCATCCAGCGCCCATGCCTCGGCCATGCCCCAGGGGCCGGGGGGAAGCCGCCCCGGCCACCGGGCACGATGGCCGGCATGGCTTAAGCCTTGATGAAGGACGGTCGCATGCCGGCGAGGGGGCGGCGCAGGGAGGCCGGCGCAGGGAGGCCGGTGACGGCCTGGGTTGATTGCCATGCGTGCGGCGCATATATGGGCGCCGTTCGTGTGGGTCGTGCGGCCGGGGCCGCCGCCTGCGTTTCCGCGTCGGCCGGGCACCCGCCCGGCGTGGCGCGCCAACGGGGAAGGCGATGCGCCGGGGGGTCGTCAGAGGTCTGGCCACGTGCCGCAGTGCGGGCAGAATCGCGCCCGGCCGGCCATGCTGACCGTCGTCCTGGCCCCCTTCGCCACCGCCCTCGTCGCGCCCCTCCTCGTCTCACGCCTTGGTGACCGCGCGGCGCTGGTGCTCGCGCTCGTGCCGGCTGCGCTGTTCGCCTGGGCGGTCGCCAATCTCGGCGAGGCCTTCCCCGGGCGCATCGAGGCGACGCCCTGGGTGCCTGGGCTCTCGGCCTCGCTTTCGTTCAGCCTCGACGGGCTCTCGGCCCTGTTCACCCTGCTGATCACCGGCATCGGCACGCTCGTGGTGATCTACGCCGGCGGCTACCTGCATGGGCACCCGCTGCTCGGCCGCTTCTTCGCGATCCTGTTCGCCTTCATGGGCGCGATGCTGGGCGTCGTGCTCTCCGACAACATGATCGCGCTGTTCGTGTTCTGGGAGCTGACGAGCCTGACGAGCTACCTGCTCGTCGGCTTCGACGCCTCGAAGCCGGCCGCCCGGCGCTCGGCGCTGCAGGCGCTGCTGATCACCGGGACGGGCGGGCTCGCCCTGCTCGCGGGGCTCATCCTGCTCGCCGAGGCGGGGGGGTCGTGGGAGCTGTCGGACCTCGCGCTGGCGAAGTCGTGGCTGCAGGCGAGCCCGCTCTACCTGCCCGCGCTCGTGCTCGTGCTGCTCGGCTGCTTCACCAAGAGCGCGCAGTGGCCGTTCCACTCCTGGCTGCCCGGCGCGATGGCCGCGCCAACTCCCGTCTCGGCCTATCTCCACTCGGCGACGATGGTGAAGGCCGGCGTCTACCTGCTTGCGCGGCTCGAGCCGGCGCTCGGCGGAACCGAGGTGTGGCTGATCGCGCTCGGGCTCGTCGGCGGCATCACGATGCTGACCGGAGCGGTGCTCGCCCTGCTCGAGACCGACCTCAAGCTGGTGCTCGCCTGGACCACCGTCGCCGGCCTCGGCACGCTCGTGTTCCTGCTCGCGCCGAGCCAGGAGCCCTCGGTGAAGGCGGCGATGGCCTTCCTGCTGGTGCACGCGCTCTACAAGGGCGCGCTGTTCATGACCGCGGGCAACATCGACCACGAGGCCGGCACGCGCGACCTCACGCGGCTTCGCGGCCTCGCCCGCGCGATGCCGCTCACCTTCGCCGCCGCTGCGATGGCCGCCTTCTCGATGGCGGGCCTGCCCGCGGGTCTCGGCTGGGTGGCCAAGGAGCTGATCGGGCTCGCGAAGGCGACCGACGATATCGGCCTGACGCTCACGGTCGCGACTGTCGCCAACGCCGCGGGCTTCGCCGTCGCCTGCATCGCCGGGCTCTGGCCCTATCTCGGCCGCCCGTCCGAGGCGGCAGGCCACGCGCACGAGGCGCCGTGGACGATGCTCGCGGGCCCCCTCCTGCTCGGCGCGCTCGGCCTCGTCCTCGGCATGGCGCCGCAGCTCGCCGCCGACGTGCTGATCGCGCCGGCCGCCGCGGCCGTGCTCGGCACCAAGCCGGGGCTCGAGATCACGCTGTTCAAGGGCTTCGACTGGAAGTTCCTGCTCACCCTCGCGACCTTCGCCGCCGGGGCGGGGATCTACCTCGCCTGGGTGCGGTTCGGCGCCCTGGCGCGCGAGCGTGCCGGGCCGGTGATCAGCCGCGGGCCGGATCGCGGCTACGATCACGTGCTCGCCGGCCTCGCAGCCTTCGCCGGCTGGCTCACCAGGCTGATGCAGCCTGGGCTCCTGCACCGCTACATCGCCGCCTCCTTCACCGTGGTGGGCCTGCTGGTGATCGCCGCGGCGTTCCGCGGCCCCTTCGCGCTCGCCCCGCTCGGCGACGGCGGGCAGGTCATCGAGTGGGCGGTGATCTTGGTCACCGCCGCCGCGGCGGTGGTGACGGCGCTCGCGACGACGCGGCTGCTCGCGGTCACCGCGCTCGGCATGGTCGGGCTCGGCGTCGCGATGATCTTCATGCTCTGGAGCGCGCCCGACCTCGCGATCACCCAGTTCATGGTCGAGACGCTCGTCGTCGTGATCCTCGCGCTGATCCTGATCCGCCTGCCCGGCTTCCGCCTCACCTCCGAGGCTGACCGGCCTGCCCCCGGAACGATCGCGATCGCGGCCGGCGCGGGGCTCGTCACCGCGATGCTGATGCTCGGCGTGCTGGCAGAGCCGTTCGACACGCGGCTTGCGGAATGGTTCGGGGCGAATTCGGTTCCCGGCGGCCTCGGACGCAACGTCGTCAACGTGATCCTGGTGGATTTCCGGGCCCTCGACACGCTCGGCGAGATCACCGTCGTCGTCGCCGCCGCGCTTGGCGGGATCGCGGCGATGATGCGGTTCGGCCGCCGCCGCACCGACGCAGGCGCGCGGGAGGGCGAATGAGCAGCCTGATCCTGCGGGCGGCGACGCGGGCGCTCGCGCCGCTCCTCCTGATGCTGTCGCTGTTCCTGCTCTGGCGCGGGCACAACGAGCCGGGCGGCGGGTTCATCGGCGGGCTCGTTGCCGCCTCCGCCGCGGCGCTGCAGGGCATCGCCTTCGGTCCGGCGGCGGCGCGGCGGATGCTCTGGCTGCCGCCCGTGGGCGTCGCCGGCATCGGCCTTGCCGTGGCCCTGCTGTCGATCCTGCCCTCGGCGCTTGCGGGCCTGCCGCCGATGGCGGCGCTCTGGGCGAAGATCGACCTCGGCGACGGCGCCGTCATCCCGCTCGGCACGCCGCTCCTGTTCGACATCGGCGTCTTCCTCGTGGTGGTGGGCAGCGTGGTGACGCTGATCGCCGCCCTCGAACACGCGCCGGAGTGAGGCATGGAGGCAGCGCTCGCCATCCTCATCGGCGTTCTGGTCGCGGTCGCGGTGTGGCTGATGCTGTCGCGCAACCTGGTGCGGCTGCTGCTCGGCTTCGCGATGCTCTCGAACGCGGTGAACCTCTCGATCTTCGTCGCCGGCCGGCTGACGCGCGGCACGCCGCCGCTCGTGCCGGACGGTGCCGAGGGCCTCGCCGGCGCCTTCGCCAACCCGCTGCCGCAGGCGCTGGTGCTGACCGCGATCGTGATCGGCTTCGGGCTGCTCGCCTTCGCCCTCGTGCTCGCCTGGCAGGCGCATGTGCGCCTCGGCACCGTGCGCACCGACGAGATGCGCATCGCCGAGCCGCCGCCCGCAGCGGAGCAGGCGAAATGAACGGCTGGCTCGCCGCCCTCGCCGCCCTGATCCCGCTCGCCGCCGCGGCAGCGACCCTGCTCGCGCACAGCCGGCCGCGCCTGCAGACGACGCTCTCGCTCGGCTTCGCGACGGCCCTTTTGCTCGATGCCGCGCTGCTGCTCGCGGCGGTGTGGCGCGACGGCATCGTCGTCGTGCAGGCCTCCGCCTGGGACGCGCCCTTCGGCATCACGCTGGCGGTCGACACGCTCGGCGCGGTGATGACGCTGATCGCCGCGATCACCGGGCTTGCCTGCCTCGCCTATGCCACCGCCGAGATCAGCGAGCAGGACCGTCGCGCCTTCTTCCACCCGCTGAGCCACGTGCTGCTCGCGGGCGTCTGCGGCGCCTTCGTCACCGGCGACCTGTTCAACCTCTATGTCTGGTTCGAGGTGCTGCTGATCGCGAGCTTCGGCCTCTTGGTGATCGGCGGCTCGAAGGCGCAGACCGACGGCGCGGTGAAGTACGTCGCGCTCAACCTCGTCGCCACCAGCCTGTTCCTGCTCGCCACCGGCCTGATCTACGGGCTGACCGGCACGCTCAACATGGCCGACCTCGCGCTCGCGGTGCCGCGCGTCGAGAACGTGGGCGTGCTGAACGCCGCGGCGATGATGCTGCTTGCGGCATTCGGCATGAAGGCGGCGGTGTTCCCGCTGTTCTTCTGGCTGCCGGCCGCCTACCACACGCCGCTCGTCTCGGTCTCGGCCGTGTTCGCGGGGCTGCTGACCAAGGTCGGCGTCTATGCGCTGATCCGCGTCGTGACGCTGATCTTCACCCACGACCCCGCATGGACGAACACGCTGCTGCTCTGGACGGCGGGGCTGACCATGCTCACCGGCGTGCTCGGCGCGGCGGCGCAGAACGAGTGGCGTCGCATCCTGTCGTTCCACATCATCAGCCAGATCGGCTACATGGTGATGGGGCTCGCGATCGGCACCCGGCTCGCGATCGTTGGCGCTGTGTTCTATCTCGTGCACCACATCGTCGTGAAGGCGAACCTGTTCCTGATCGCGGGCGTGGCGCGGCAGCTCTCGGGCTCGATGGAGCTGAAGCGCTCGGGCGGGCTCTACGTCGCCGCGCCGTGGCTCGCCGTCCTGTTCTTCATCCCCGCCTTCTCGCTCGCCGGGTTCCCGCCGCTCTCGGGCTTCTGGGCCAAGTACATCGTGATCAAGGCCGCGCTCGACGAGCGCGGCTTCTGGATCGCCGCCGCCGCGCTCGTGACGGGGCTCTTGACCATCTACTCGATGACGAAGATCTGGGGCGAGGCGTTCTGGAAGCCGCACCCGGACGGCGCCGTTCCCGCCACCACGGCGCCGCGGGCGATGGTCGCGCCGATCGCCGCGCTCGCTGCCTGCACCGTCGTGATCGGCCTGTTCGCGCAGCCCTTCCTCGCGGTGGCCGAACGCGCCGCCGCGGAGCTGACCGAGCCTGCCCGCTACATCACCGCGGTGCTGGGGGCCCGGGCATGACCGGCCCCGCCCCCACACCCCCGCCGTCGCCGCCGGCGCCCGGCGCGCCGTCGCTGCTCGTGCTCAACCTGCTGCTGATGCTCGGCTGGTGCGGCGCCTTCGGCACCTTCAACGCCTGGTCGCTCTCCACCGGCTTCGTCGCCGGCTTCGCCGCGCTGTGGCTGACGCGCCATCTCTGGGGCGGCGCGCGCAGCTCCTATTTCCGGCGCACCCTCGCCGGCCTCTCCTTCGCCGTGTTCTACGCCGGCGCGCTGATCCAGAGCGCCTGGATCGTCGCCAGGCAGGTGCTCTCGCCGACCATCACGGCGCGGCCAGGCGTGATCGCCGTGCCGCTCGCTGCCACGCGCGACGTCGAGATCGCCACCCTCGCCAACCTCGTCACGCTCACGCCCGGAACGATGAGCATCGACGTCTCGAACGACCGCTCGACGCTCTACGTCCACGTCATGGTGCTCGACGATCCGGCGACGGTGCAGGCCGACATCCGCGAGAACTTCGAGGCGCGGCTCCTGCAGGTGCTCAGGTGAGCGCCGTGCTCGCCGCCGCCGTCGTGATCGGCTGGGCGATGCTCGGCCTCGCCTTCGCGATCGGCCTCGCGCGGCTGGTGCGTGGGCCGCACCTGCCCGACCGCATCGTGGCGCTCGACATGCTCGCCCTGGTCGGCATCTGCGCCGCCCTCCTGCAGGCCCTCGACACCGGCGCGACGGCCTTCCTCGATCTCGCTTTGGTCATGGCGCTCGTCTCCTTCCTCTCGACCGTCGCCTTCGCCCGCTATGTCGAGTGGGTCGCGTTCCGCCGCCGCGCGCAGGCGGACCCGCCGCCCCTGGAGCACGCCGATGATTGAGCTCGCCGTCGCCCTGCTCGTGCTGGGCGGCGCGGGCTTCGCGCTCGTCGCCGCGATCGGCATCTGGCGGCTCCCGGATGCGATGATGCGCATGCACGCGAGCTCCAAGGCCGGCACGCTCGGGGGGTCGCTGCTCTTCATCGCCGTCGCGCTCGGGCTCGGCGACCTCTCGACGGGCGTGCGCGCCATCGCCGGCATCGCCTTCCTCCTGCTGACCGCCCCGGTCGCGAGCCATCTGATCGGCCGGGCGACCTACCTCCTCGACGTGCCGCGCCATCCCTCGCAGACGCGCGACGACCTCGCCGGCCGGTACGACCTCGCCGCGCGCATCTGCCGCCCGCCGGAGGATGCCGGGCGCTGACCACGCTGCGCGACGCGACGATGGCCGACCTGCCCGCGCTCGCCGCGCTGGTCGAGGCCGCCTGGGCGCCCCGGGTCGCCGTGATCGGCCGCCGCCCCGGACCGATGGACGACGACCCCGAGGCGCGGATCGACGCCGGACAGAGGCGTGTTCTCGACGACCAGTGGACGATCCTTGCGGCGGTCGGAGCTATGCCGCCTCGGCGAGCGCGGGCGACGCCTCGGTGACCCAGCGACCAGCCGCGATCCGCCGCGCCACCGTTCCGTCGGGGCGGATCGAGAGCAGGTGCAGCCAGCCATGGTCGACGAGGCACCGCACCGCGTCATGGCGCGCGAGCACGGCATCCATCTCCTCCTCCGGCGCCTCGATGAACACCGAGAGCCGGAGCGGCTCGTGCACGAAGCGCTCCCCGTCATGCACCGACTGCCAGGGCAGGCCGGTGCGCAGGTCGCCACCCTGGCCCTCGAGCACGCCGACGAGCCCGACGACGTTGTGCAGCGTCTTGTTGCCGCTGCCCCAGGCCTCGTTGTCCACCGTCGAGCCCCAGTACTGGAGGTTGATCCAGTTCGCCACCACCATCGGCGCCGTCATGATGAGCTCGAGCACGCCGAAGCCACGGTCCTGCCGCCAGTCGTAGGAGTGCAGGAAGGCCCTGCCGCCGAGGTCGAGCCCGCTTGTGCGCGCGCGCGGCGCGGCGATGAAGGCGGCGTTGTTGGCGAGCGCCCATTCGGGCCGCACCTCCGACCAATCGGCCGAACGCCGCGCCGTCTCGGCGGCCGGGTCGGCCCCTGCGGCGAGGCCGAGCAGCGGCGCCCGTTCCGCCCGCGCGCGGGCGGAGGCCTCGGCGAGCGACCGTTGCAGCATCAGAAGCGTCTCCGCCTGCGAGGGCGGCACGCGGTCGGCGTCGAACAGCGTGATCTCGTCGGTCACCGTCTCGTGCAGCGCGGCGAGGAACCAGGTGTCGGCGGGAATGGCGATGCCGCGCGCGGCGAGGCCCTGGCGCACCAGCGGGTCGTTCAGCACCGCGGCGGCGACACGGGCGTTGCTCTCGCCCGAGTGCCCGCCGCAGGCGCCGCAGTCGAGCCCTGCGGCATGGGGGTTGTTGACGGTGCGCGCGCCGTGGCCCACGAGCAGCACGATGCCGCCGAAGCCGTCCGTCAGCGACATCGCCCGCAGCACGGTCTCCGCCGCGTCGATGCGCGCAGCCGTGGCCATGCCGGTGGAGCGGCCGTTCCACGCCCGCGGCGCGAGGTCCGGCGCGAGCGCGGCGAGGCCGCCCGATGCCGGTGCGGGCCTGCGCAGCACGCCGCGCAAGAGCCCCGCCGCGGCGGCGAGGCCGAGCGTCTCGACATAGGCGAAGCAGGAGACGGCGGAGCCGCGGAACGCGCTCCAGAGATCGGAGAGCCGGCGCGACAGCGCGACCTCGCCCTCGATCCGCTCGGCCTCTTCCGGCGCGGCGCCCGCCACGCGCTCGCAGATCGTCACGCCGGGGCTCAGCAGCACGGGGCACTGCGCCGAGCCCGCGGCGTCGCCGAACCGCACGTAGTCGACCGCGAAGCCGAAGAAGCCGGCGAAGCCGAGCGTCTCGATCGCAGGCGCGACGGTCTCGAGCGCGCGGCGATACACCTCGGAGCGGACGTCGATGCAGAAGACCGCCTGCGCCGCCGGCGCCGCCCGCATCTCGCGGGTGCGGGCGAGCCGCTCTGCGATCCGGTTCCGGAACGAGACCTCGCGCGCCTCCACGAGGGCGAGGTCGGCCGAGAGATCGGGTGCGGCGGGTTCCGGCGCGGCGAGCCGCGCGGCCCACGCGTCGCGGAAGCGCGGCACATCGTGGAGCGAGAACAGCGCCGCATCCCACGCGAGCCGCACCGCAAGCAGGTTCAGCACCGCGTCGTCACGCTCGCCGGCGAGCTCCTTCGCCCATCCCTTCTGGCGGAACAGCGCGGCCCAGCCCGAGGCCGAGAGCAGCGCGCGATGGAGATAGTCGTCGGCGTCCTCGGGCAGGAGGCCGATCGTCCGCAGTGACGCCGCGATGGTCCCGACCGGATCGGCCGGCATCGTGGCGATGACCGCGCGGAACCCGGCAAGCCCCATCGCCTCCGGCGCTCGGTCATGCGCCATCGCGGCGCGCCAGGCGGCGTAGAAGGGAAGGTCGCGCCAGGGCATCGGCCAGGCTGCCTGGCCCTCGTCGCACCACGCCGCCGCCCACTTGCCGATCTCGTCGGTCACGCGGCGCGACCAGGCGGTGCCGAGGGCCGCGTCGAGCACGTCGGCGACGGTGAGCGCACGCGGCGAGACCTCCGGCCGCTCCGCGCCGGCGCCGCAAGCGGGCGGCAGAAGGTTGCGCCCCGCCACCCGGCGCAGCGTGGCCGCCGCCTCGCCGAAGCCCTGGTCGGAGAGGCCGAGGAAGGGGTTCACCGCCACGAAGTCTCGCAGCGGCCAGAGCGGGGCGACGCGGGAGCAGGCGCGGCGCGCCCGCTCCTCGAGCGCGAGGCGTGGCATGGCGATCGAGCCGTCGGGCATCACTGGCCTCCCTTGGCGGCGGGCCGCGCGAGCCGGGCGTTCACCGCCGCGTTCACGTAGGCCCCGTTGAGCAGGTGGACGTAGAGCGCGCCGAGCAGCTTCCCCGGCACGGCGGAGCGCCGCGCGACGTTGAGCACCAGGAGCGCAGCGAAGGCGAGCACCGTGAGCACGCACAGGAGCGCAGCGAGCGGCGAGCGCGGCGCCGTCGCCTCCGGCAGGGCGGGGGCGAACAGCGCGCCGGCGCCCGCCTGAAGGGCGAACCAGAGCACGGCCACGCCGCCCGCCATCGCCCAGGCCCTGAGCGCGAAGGCGGCGCTGCCGCGCGCGGCAGCGGCGGTCGCGAGCGTCGGCACCAGCGCCATCACCAGCACCGAGCCGAGCACGGCGGCGGCGGGTGCCTCCGAGGCGGGCATGCCGAGAGCGGCGCCGACCGCGAGCACGATCGCCACCGCCCCGGCGAGAGCGGGCAGCAGCACGCGCTTGGGCAGCGGCGGCAGCGGCGCGGGCCGCCGCGCGGCCACCACGCCGCCCGAGGAGAGAAAGGCGTTGGCCTTGTAGAGCGCGTGCGCGACGATGTGAAGCAGCGCCGCTGCGAAGGCGCCGAGGCCGAGCTGCATCACCATGAAGCCCATCTGCGCAACCGTCGACCAGGCGAGCGCCACCTTCACGCTCGTCTGCGTCAGCATCACCGACGCGCCGACCACGGCGGTGACGGCGCCGACGAGAAGCAGGAGGTCGAGCGCGCCGGCCGAGAGGGAGACCACGTCGGCCAGGCGGATGATCAGGAACCCGCCGGCATTGACGATGCCCGCGTGCAGCAGCGCCGAGACGGGGGTCGGCGTCTCCATCACCTCGACCAGCCAGCCATGGGCGGGGAACTGCGCCGACTTCAGGATGGCGGCGGCCGCGAGCAGGAGCGCGACCGCATGGAGGGCAAATCCGGCCTCGCCGCGCGCCGCCATGGCGGATGCGGCCTCGCGGATTTCGGAGAGGCCGAGGCTGCCGAAGCTCCCCCAGAGCAGCAGGACGGCGAGCAGCAGCGCGGCATCGCCCACCCGCGCGGCGATGAACTTCTTGCGCGCCGCGAGCACCGCCCCCGGCCGCGCGCCGTAGAACAGGAGCAGCCTGTGCAGGCAGAGGCTCGTCGCCACCCAGGCGGCGGCGAGCAGGGCGAGGTTGCCGGCGATCACGAGCACGAGCACCGAGGCAAGCGTGAGCGCGAGCCACTTCATGAAGCGGCCCTGGCCCGGATCGCCGTCGAGGTAGCGGCGGCTGTAGTCGGCCACCACCGCGCCGATCGCCGAGACGAGAAGGAGCATCGCCGCGGAGACGGCATCGAGGTGGACGATCGTGCCCGGGATCGCGGTTCCGCCGAGCGCGAGCAGGACGGCGACGAGGGCCGCGAGCGCGGCCGCGGCAGCCGCGGCGGCGGTGACCGCACGGCGCATGCGCTGCGGCGCGCGATCGGCCGCCGCGGCGGGCACAAGGGCGGGCAGCAGGAGCAGGACCGGCCCGAGGGCGGCGATGAAAGGCAGCAGGGTGCGCATCGGACCTCCGACCAACGAACGGGCTCGCGAACGGGGCGGAGGCGTAGCGATCCGGCAGGCTTCCGTAAAATACAAAGATTGAAAGTAATCGTTCACTCTGACAGAACTCAGCGATGGCGTCGCTGAACTACCACCATCTCCGCCACTTCTGGGCGATCGCGCGCGAGGGAGGGCTCACCCGCGCGGCGGAGCGGCTGCGCATCGCCCAGTCGGCGCTGTCGACGCAGCTCCGCGCGCTCGAGGCCGAGCTCGGCGAGGCGCTGTTCGAGCGCAAGGGCCGGCGCCTGGAGCTGACCGAGGCGGGGCGAATCGCCTTCGACCATGCCGAGACGATCTTCCGCACCGGGGACGAGCTCGTCGATGCGCTGAAGGGCCGCGGCGGCCAGAACCGGCGGCTCCTCCGCATCGGCGCGGTGGCGACGCTGTCGCGCAACTTCCAGCTCGAGCTGCTCCGCCCCTTCATCGGGCGGGACGACGTGGAGCTGATCGTCGAGAGCGGCTCGCTGAAGGAGCTCCTCGCGCGGCTCGACGCGCTGTCGCTCGACGCGGTGCTGTCGAACGTTCCGGTTGCGCACGAGGTGGAAGCCGAGCGCACCGCCACGCTGCTTGCGGAGCAGCCGGTGAGCCTGGTCGGCCCTCCTGATGCCGGAAGGTTCCGGTTCCCTGACGATCTCCGCGCCACGCCGGTGCTGCTTCCGGGGCGCGAGAGCAGCATCCGCCAGGGCTTCGACCTGATCATGGACCGCGCCGGCATCCGCCCCGTGGTGGTGGCGGAGGTGGACGACATGGCGATGCTGCGGCTGCTCGCGCGCGAGAGCGGGGGGGTGACGCTGGTGCCGCCGATCGTGGTGCAGGACGAGCTGCGCTCGGGCCTGCTCGAGGAGCGGGCGGCGGTGCCCGGCCTCGCCGAGAGCTTCTACGCCGTCACGGCGCGGCGCCGGTTCCCCAACCCGCTGCTGGCCGAGCTGTTGCGCACGCGGGTCGGTGCCGAGGCCGCCCCGCCTCGGCCCGTCCCGCTCAGAGATGCGCCCGCGTCCAGGCCTCGATCCGGGCGGCGGACATCAGGCCCGCCTGGCGGGCGACCTCGCGGCCGCCCTTGAACAGGACGAGCAGCGGAATGCCGGTGATGCGGAGCTCCGACGCCACCTCCGGAGCCTCCTCGGTCGAGACCTTGGCGAGGCGCACCTGAGGCTCGAGCGCGGCGGCAGCCGCCTCGAACTGCGGCGCCATGGCTCGGCAGGGGCCGCACCAGGACGCCCAGAAATCGACGAGCAGCGGCAGGTCGCCACGGTCACGATGCCGGCGGAACCGGTCGGCGTCGAGCGCCACCGGCCTGCCCGAGAACATCGGCGCGCCGCATGCGCCGCATTTCGGCCGCGCGCCGAGACGTTCCGGCGGCAGGCGGTTCACGGCGTCGCAGGACGGGCAGACGACATGCATGGCGGGGCGATCCGGCTCAGGTGGGCAATGCAGGATGCGGCGCGCCGCGCCTCGACCTCAAGAGGGGCGGGCGCGGGCCACGGCCGAGAAGCCCGTGGCCGGTGTCGCGAAACACCCGCGGGCTCCGGCCACGGCCCGCCCCCCCTGCGCCGGACGCGGCCGGCGGCAGCGCGCGGGGCGTTGGCCGCATCCGGCTGCCTGGGGACCGGCTGTCTGGGGAGCCGTGCTGCCATCCCGCATCGGATCACGCCACGTCGCGGCACCGGCGTGATGCCATCAGGCGAGCAGCGAGGCGATGCCGACGAGCAGCAGGCCGAACGTGGCGACGGCGAACCCCAGCGCGCGCAACTGGCGGTCCGGAAGGGTGAGCAGGGCGGTCAGCGCCTCGCGCACGCGCGCGGGGAAGGCCGCATAGACGAGGCCCTCGGCAGCGATGAGCAGACCGAGGGCCCCGACGAACAGAGCGACGGACAAAGGACCCCGCCGCGGCAGCGAAGGAGCGCGCCTCAGCGCACGCCGGCGGCCCTGACATCCTGCGGGATGTCCTTGAAGAAGCGGAAGAACTCGCTGTCGGGCGTCAGCACGAGCCGGCCACCCTCGGAGCCCTCGCCGAACGCCTCGCGATAGGCCTGCATGCTCCGCCAGAAGGCGAAGAACTGGGTGTCGCGCTGGAACGCGTCGGCGAGGATGCGGATGCTCTCCTGCTCGCCCTGGCCGCGCAGGATGTCGGCCTGCGCCTGCGCCTCGGCGAGGATCACGGTGCGCTCGCGCTCGGCGCCGGCGCGGACGCGTGCCGCGACCTCCGCACCCTCGGCTCGGGCCTCTCGGGCGACGCGCTCGCGCTCGGACTGCATCCGGCTCAGGATCGCCTGCGTGTTCTCCTCAGGCAGGTCGGCGCGGCGGATGCGCACGTCCTCGATCTCGATGCCGAAGCGGCGCGCCTCGTTGTTCACCTGGTCGCGGATGTCGCCCATGATCCGGCCACGGTCGGCCGAGAGCACGGCGAGCAGCGGCTCGTTGCCGAGCACGCGGCGGAGCGCCGAGGTGACGATCGAGGAGAGGCGCGCGCGGATCGCGTTATCGCCGACGCCGACCGTCTGGTAGTACTGCAGCGGGTCGGTGATGCGGAACCGCGTGAAGGCATCGACGATCAGCCGGCGCTGGTCGCCGAGGATGACCTCCTCGCCGGGCATCTCGTAGTCGAGCAGCCGCTTGTCGAAGCTGAGCGTGTTCTGGACGATCGGCAGCTTCGCGTTCAGGCCCGGCTCGGTGATCACGCGCACGGGCTTGCCGAACTGCACGACCAGCACCTGCTGCGTCTGGTGCACGGTGAACAGGGTCGAGAACAGGATGACGGCGAGAACGGCGAGGCCGACGATGCCGCCGATGAGGGTTTTCTGGTTCATCGCGTGGCTCCAGCGGCGCGGGCTGCGGGGGCGTTCGGGACCGGCACCGGCTTGTCGAAGACGCCGGAGGCCTGACGCGACGGGGCCCGGTTCATCTCGTTGAGCGGCAGGAACGGCACCACGTTCTGCACCTTGTCGTCCACCACGATGGTCGGGCTCTGGCGGATCACCTCCTCCATCGTCTCGAGATAGAGGCGCAGCCGGGTGACGTCGCGCGCCTGGCTGTAGGCTGAGAGCACGGCGACGAAGCGCTGCGCCTCGCCGTTGGCGCGGGCGATCCGCGCCTCGCGCTCGCCCTGCGCCTCCTGGACGAGGCGCTCGGCCTCGCCTCGGGCGCGGGGGATGATGTCGTTGCGGAACGCCTCGGCCTCGTTGCGCAGGCGCTCGCGGTCGGCGTTGGCGCGCTGCACGTCGCGGAACGCGTCGATCACCGCCGCCGGCGGGTCGACCTTCTGAAGCTGGATCTGCGTCACCTCGATGCCGGCGCCGTACTGGTCGATGATCGCCTGGGTGCCGGTGCGCACGGCCTGCTCGATCTGGGCGCGCGCCTCGGTCAGCGCGCGCTGGATGGGCGTGCGGCCGATCACCTCGCGCATCACGCTCTCGGCGGCCGACTTCAGCGTCAGCTCGGGGTTGCGGGTGTTGAACAGGAAGTCGGGCGCGTTCGAGATGCGCCAGAGGACCGAGAAGTCGATGTCGATGATGTTCTCGTCGCCGGTGAGCATCATGCTCTCCTCGACGACGTCGCGCGAGGGCGCGGTGCGCGCCGTTGCGCCGTCGACGCCGCTGCGGAACCCGACCTCGATGCGGTTGACGCGCGTCACCCGCGGGGTCAGCACGCTCTCGATCGGCGCGGGAAGGGCATAGTTCAGCCCGGGCGCGGTGATGCGGTTGAAGGCGCCGAAGCGAAGCACGATGCCCTGCTCGTCCGGCTGCACGCGGTAGAAGCCCGACAGCAGCCAGAGGGCGACGAGCACGAGGCCGACGACCGCGAGCCCCTTGCCGCCGCCGAAGCCGCGCGGCAGGAAGCGGCGGACGAAGTCCTGCCCCTTGCGCAGAAGCTCGTCGACATTCGGCGCCTGCGGCAACTGGGGGCCGCCACCGCCGCCCCACGGCCCGCCCTGCCGCCCGCCGCCGCCCCAGGGGCTGCCGCCCCCGCTGTTGTTTGTCCAGGGCATGTGCTGTGTCCCGGCCTTTTCGCTGTTGGAAGCCCCTACGCCGCGCCCCATATTGGGCGACGGGGGCGCGACCCTGTGGTTGCGCCAAAGCGCCGTCGGGTGAACAACCCACCGGCTGCCGGCATATCGTCCAGTCCGGAGGGCTTTTCAAGAGATGACCGCAGTGACACCCGAGACGGTGATGGCAGCGCTCGGCCGCGTGCGCGACCCCGAGCGGGGTGGCGACATCGTATCCCTCGGCATGGTGCAGGGGCTGGAGGTGCGCGGCGGCCTCGTCTCGCTCGCACTCGAGGTGCCGCGCGAGCGCGCCGCCGCCCTCGAGCCGCTGCGGAGGGCAGCCGAGGCGGCGGTCTCGGCCTTGCCGGGCGTTCTCAACGCGACGGTGGTGCTCACGGCGCATCGCGGCGAGGCCGCCGCGCCGCCGGGCCAGACGGCCGGGGCAGAGGCGGCGGCGGCGTCCGGGCGCGGCAAGGGGCCGCAGCTGCTCGGCACCTGCCGCGCCATCATCGCCGTCGCCTCCGGCAAGGGCGGGGTCGGCAAGAGCACCACGGCGGCCAACCTCGCGATCGCCCTCGCCCAGTCGGGCCTCGCGGTCGGGCTGCTCGACGCCGACATCTACGGCCCCTCGATGCCCCGCATGCTCGGCCTGCGCGGGCGGCCGCACGCGGCGGGGCAGATGATCGCGCCGATGGAGAAATGGGGCCTCAAGGTCATGTCGATCGGCTTCCTCGTCGAGGAGGAGACGCCGATGATCTGGCGCGGGCCGATGGTGATGGGCGCGCTCGAGCAGATGATGGGCCAGGTCCTCTGGGGCCCGCTCGACATCATGGTGGTGGACATGCCGCCCGGAACCGGCGACGCGCAGCTCACAATGGCCCAGCGCGTGCCGCTGACCGGGGCGGTGATCGTCTCGACGCCGCAGGACGTGGCGCTGATCGACGCACGGCGGGGGATGGCGATGTTCGCCCGCACCAACGTGCCGGTGCTCGGGCTGATCGAGAACATGAGCTATTTCTGCTGCCCGAACTGCGGCCACCGCAGCGACATCTTCGGCCATGGCGGCGCCCGCCGGGAGGCCGAGCGGCTCGGTGCCGAGTTCCTCGGCGAGATCCCGCTCCGGCTCGACATCCGCACCACCTCGGACGAGGGCGCGCCGATCACCGCGACCATGCCCGACGGCGAGGAGGCGCGCCTCTACCGCGCGATCGCCGCCCGCGTCTGGGCCAAGTGCGAGGCCGTGCTCGCCCGCCGCGCCGCGGCCGCCCCGCGGATCGTGATCGAGTAGCGGCTCAGCCGCGAGGCAGGGCGGGGGCGGCGATCGCCCAGGCCGCCCCGAGCATCATCGCCGGAACCGCCCAGGAGGCCGCGACGCCCGCCACCAGGCTCGCCTGCGCCATCATCACCGCAGTGGGAAGCAGGGCGGGAAGCCGGATGGGCATGGGCCGAGTATGCTCCCCCATCCGTCAAGAGGCCGTGAAGGCGCGCACACCGCGCACGAGCAGGGCCTCCGTCCCGGCCGCGTCGGGGATGCTGCCCTGCGAGCCGGCCCGGGTGCAGGCGAGCGCGGCGGCGGCGGCGGCGCGGCGCATCGCCGCGGCGAGGTCTTGACCCCGGTCAAGCGCCGCGGCGAGCACGCCGGCGAAGGTGTCACCCGCCGCGGTGGTGTCCGCCGCCGTCACGGCGAAGGCCGGCTGATGGACGAGGCCCGCGCCCGCCGCCGCGACCGCCCCCGCCTCGCCGCGCGTCACGATCACGTCGGGGCCTGCGAGCGCCTGCCGCAGCGCCTCCGGAGTGGCCGCGACGCCGAGCCGCGCCGCGAGCGCCATGCCCTCCCCCTCGTTCACGAGCAGAACGTCGATGTCGGCGAGGGCTCGCGCCGGCAGGGGCAGAGGCGGGGCGAGGCTGAGCACGATCCGCGCGAAGCGGGCCCGGGCACGGGCGATCAGCGCGGCCGTCTCGCCCGCATCGACCTCCATCTGCAGCACGAGCGTCGTCGCCGGGCCGAGATCGGCATCGGCGACCTGCGATGCCTGCGCGGCGCGGTTCGCTCCCGGCGCCACGGCGATCTGGTTCCGCCCGGCGGGATCGACGCAGATCACCGCCGCCCCGGTCGCGCCGGCAACGGTGGCGAGGCGGGAGAGATCGACCCCGGCGTCCCGCAGCGTCGCGGTGGCGGGGCCGGCGAAGGCATCGTCGCCCACCGCGCCGGCGAACAGAACCTGCGCCCCGTCGCGTGCCGCGGCGACCGCCTGGTTCGCGCCCTTGCCGCCGGGCTCGGTGCGCAGCGCCCCGCCCAGCACCGTCTCGCCCGGCGCCGGCAGCGCGGGGACGGGAACGATCAGGTCGAGGTTGACCGAGCCGAAGACGAGGATCACCGCCTCACGCCTCGCGGCCAAGCGCGGCCGTGAACTCGCGCCACTCGCGCCTGCTCATGCCGGAGGTCTCGGCCGTCACCGCCTCGCCGGCGAGCATGCGCCTGAGCGCCGCCACCATCTGCGCCGAGAGCGTCACCGCGCCGAGCCGGTAGTCGAGGAAGGCCTGGGCGGTGATCGGCACCCAGGCCTTCACCACCTCCAGCATCGCCTCGGCATAGACACGGATCTCGTACTGCGCATGGGCATCGGCACGCAGCGAGAGGAAATGCAGCAGGTTGTGGAGGTCCGTCTTCCAGTACCACTGGGTGTAGGTGTTGAGCGTCAGGTTCATCCGCGCGAGCTCGCGCGCCAGGCCCAGGCGGGCCGGGTCGGCCGGTTCGCCGTCCTCGCCCTCGTTCAGCATCCAGGCATAGTGGTCGTAGCAGCGGGCGGCGTCCTCGCGAAGCAGCCGCAGCACCTCCTCGGCCTCGGCGCCGTCGAGCGCCTCGCCGCGGCCCTGGCGGTTGACGGCGCTCTGCGCGGCGAGGGCGTGCCGGGCGGGGATGTAGAACTCCCGGTCGAGCACCGAGTAGCGGGCGGAGTACTCGTTCACGTTCGCGGTGCGGTGGCGGATCCACTGCCGTGCGACGAACACCGGAAGCTTCACGTGGAACTTGATCTCGGCCATCTCGAAGGGCGTCGAGTGCCGATGCCGCATCAGGTAGCGGATCAGCCCGGCATCGTCCTGCACCCGCCTGGTGCCGCGGCCATAGGAGACGCGCGCGGCCTGCACCACGGCGGCGTCGTCGCCCATGTAGTCGACGACGCGGACGAAGCCGTGGTCGAGCACCGGGATGGGGGTGTAGAGCAGGGCCTCGAGCGCCGGAACCGTCGGCCGGAGCGTGCTTGCGGCGGCCGCGCGCGCCTCGGCGATCTCGGCACCCTGGGCGTCCGTGAGCTGCATCCCCTGCGTTCTCCTGGCCCCTGCGTTCCCTGGCCCCTGCGTTCCCCTGGCCACTCGGGTTTCACCGGCGGCGCCGAGTCGCGCCACTTCCGTGCGACGGTCCGGTTTCCTATATTGGTGGGTGCCGGGGCAACCCGGCTATGGCGATAAACGGTGTTTGGAATAAGCGTTGCGGACCCGGGGGCAGTGCCCGGCGCCTCCACCATCCACCCCGTGCTGTCGGGGGCCGAGGGGGCGAAACAGGCTCGACGCGCGTGGTAAAGACTCACCTTTCGCCCGGCATGGTTCCGCCGTCATCGGGCCGATCCTTAGGTGCCAACGACAACAGCCGTATGGCGCTCGCTGCCTGATCTGATCAGGTAAGCGCGGTCCGGGGGGCACCGGGCAACAGAAGCCCCCCACTCCTCGCGTGCGTTGGCCCATTTCCGAGGCGTGACAGAACGGCGGCGCGCGACGTAGGGTTCCGCCGCGAGAAGGGGCGCTTGAAGAGGTCGGGCACGGGATGGCGCAGGACGAACCAGGGCTGAAGGACAGCCTCCTGCCCTACGAGGGGTGGATCCAGGAGAGCCTGCGGGGGGTCATGCGGTTCGCGCTCGAGCGCGCCGCCGGCGAGGGCCTGCCGGGCGACCACCACTTCTACATCACCTTCCGGACCGACGCGCCGGGCGTCGTGCTGCCCGAGCGGCTGCGCGCCCAGTATCCGCGCGAGATGACGATCGTGCTGCAGCACCAGTTCGACGATCTGCGAGCGACCGACACCGGCTTCTCCGTGAAGCTCTATTTCGGCGGGGTGCCGGCGAGCCTCTCCATTCCCTGGTCGGCGGTCACCCAGTTCGCCGATCCCTCGGTCCGATTCGGCCTGCGCTTCGACGCGCCCGAGACGGCACCGAAGCCGGGCCTCCCGGTGCTCGCCTCCCCGGCGGACCCGCCGGCGCCGCCCGCCGCGCCTGGCGATGCGGCGCCGCAGGTCGTCAGCCTCGACGCCTTCCGCAAGCGGCCCCCCGGCAAGGGCTGAGCCGCCGGCGCCGCGGCGTGGGTCACGCCGCCCTTCTGGCCGGGCACCGCCGGCCATGCCATAAGCCGCGCGACCTGACCGTCCGATGCGAGGGAGCAGCGCATGAACGCGCCCGCCACGCGCGCCGCCGCCACCGGCGGCTTCGCCTACAGCCCCATGTTCCCCCTCGGCGAGGGGGCGACGCCCTGGCGGACGCTCGAGGTCGGCGGCGTCGCCACCATCGAGGCAGCCGGCCGCCGCGTGCTCACCATCGCCCCCGAGGCGCTGACCGAGCTCGCCTTCCAGGCCTTCCGCGACACCTCGCACCTGCTGCGCCCGGGCCACCTCGCCCAGCTCCGCGCCATCCTCGAGGACCCCGAGGCCTCGGCAAACGACCGCTACGTCGCGCTCGAGTTCCTCAAGAACGCCAACATCGCCGCCGGCGGCATCCTGCCGATGTGCCAGGACACCGGCACGGCGATCGTGTTCGGCAAGAAGGGCCAGCGCGTCTGGGTGGAGGGCAACGAGGAGGAGGCGCTCTCCCGCGGGGTGTGGCGCACCTTCACCGAGACGAACCTCCGCTACAGCCAGATGGCGCCGCTCTCGATGTTCGAGGAGGTGAACACGGCGAACAACCTGCCCGTGCAGTTCGACATCATGGCCGCGCCGGGCGAGGACCACGCCGACGAGTTCCACCTGATGTTCGTGGCCAAGGGCGGCGGCAGCGCCAACAAGACCTTCCTGTTCCAGGAGACGCGCGCGATCCTCAACGACAAGCGCCTCTATGAATTCATCGAGGCGAAGATGAAGGCGCTCGGCACCTCCGCCTGCCCGCCCTATCACCTCGCGATCGTGATCGGCGGCACCTCTGCCGAGGCGACGCTGAAGACCGTGAAGCTCGCCTCGACGCGGTATCTCGACGCGCTTCCCTCGCAGGGCTCGATCGCCGGCCACGCCTTCCGCGACCTCGAGGCGGAGATGAAGGTGCTCGAGATCAGCCGCCGCCTCGGGATAGGCGCGCAGTTCGGCGGCAAGTATTTCTGCCATGACGTCCGGGTCATCCGCCTGCCCCGCCACGGCGCCTCGCTGCCCGTCGGCATCGGCGTCTCCTGCTCGGCCGACCGCCAGATCCTCGCCAAGGTCACCCCCGAGGGCGTGTTCCTCGAGCAGCTCGAGACCGACCCGGCGAAATACCTCCCCGAGACCACCGAGGAGCATCTCGGCAACGACAGCGTGCACATCGACCTGACGCGGCCGATGAGCGAGATCCGCGCCGCGCTGTCGCGGCTTCCGGTGAAGACGCGGGTGATGCTCACGGGGCCGATGGTGGTGGCGCGCGACATCGCCCACGCGAGGCTCAAGGAGCGGCTCGACGCCGGGCTGCCGCTGCCCGACTACATCAAGGACCATCCGGTCTACTACGCGGGCCCCGCCAAGACGCCTGCCGGCTACGCCACCGGCGCCTTCGGGCCGACCACGGCAGGGCGGATGGACAGCTACGTCTCCGACTTCCAGAAGGCCGGCGGCTCGCTCGTGATGCTCGCCAAGGGCAACCGCTCCCGCGCGGTGCGCGAGAGCTGCAAGCGCCATGGCGGGTTCTATCTCGGCTCGGTCGGCGGCCCGGCTGCCAGGCTCGCGAAGGACTGCATCACGAAGGTCGAGGTGCTCGAGTTCCCCGAGCTCGGCATGGAGGCGGTGTGGCGGATCGAGGTGAAGGACTTCCCCGCCTTCATCGTGATCGACGACAAGGGCAACGACTTCTACGAGGGGCTGGAGTGAGGGGGAGGCGATGCTGTTCATGGTGATCGAGACCTTCCCGCCCGGGGAGGTGCTGCCGATCTACCGCCACCTTGCGGAGAAGGGCCGGGGCCTTCCCGAGGGCGTGGAGATGGTGGACAGCTGGATCTCCGCCGATCTCCGGCGCTGCTTCCAGCTGATGCGGGCCGACGACGTCGCCTTGCTCCAGCGCTGGGTGCTGCACTGGGAAGGCCTCGATGTGGCGATGGAGATCGTGCCCGTCACGCCGAGCGCGTTGGCGCGCGAGATGGCCTACGCCCTGATGAGAGAGAGGGACAGCGATGCGTAAGTGGATCTCGTCCGGCTCGCGCTTCGAGGAGGAGGTCGGCTACTCCCGCGCGGTTGTGGACGGCGACTATGTCTGGGTCTCCGGCACCACCGGCTACGACTACGCGACGATGACGATCGCCGACGACGTGGCGGCGCAGGCCGAGCAGTGCTTCCGCAACATCGCCGCGGCGCTGGCCGAAGCGGGGGCGAGCCTCGATGACGTGGTGCGAGTCTTCGCGATCGTTCCGCACCGCGAGGACTGGCCGCCCTGCTGGCCCATCTTCAAGCGCCATCTCGGCCGCGCGAAGCCGACCTCGACGCTGATCCACGCCGGGCTCGCGACCGATGCGATGCGCATCGAGATCGAGGTGACGGCGAAGCTGCCCGGGAAGGGCAGAGGCTGATGCGCTTCGCGGTCGACCGGCTCGATCACCTCGTCATCACCTGCCACGACATCGAGACGATGGCGAACTGGTACCAGCGCGTGCTCGGCATGGAGCGCGAGGCCTACGGGCTCTACAAGCGCACCGCGCTGCGCTTCGGCGGGCAGAAGATCAACCTCCGCCCCGAGGACGAGACGCAGAAGAGCTGGTCGAGCGGCGAGGCGGCCGCGCCGGGCACGCAGGACCTCTGCTTCATCGTCACGGTGCCTGCGGCCGACATCATCTCGCATCTGCACGGCTGCGGCGTGATGGTCGAGCAGGGGCCGGTGACGAAGGAGGGCGCGCTCGGGCCGATGACCTCCGTCTATTGCCGCGACCCCGACGGCAACCTGATCGAGATCAGCACCTATCAGTTCTGACCTCGCGTCCCTCTCGGCCTACGACTATGCGCTGCCCGAGCGGGCGATCGCGCAGGAACCCGCGCGCCCGCGCGACGCCGCGCGGCTTTTGCACGTGCGCCGCGACGGCCTCTCCGACCACCGCATCTCGGACCTGCCCGCGCTGCTCGCGCCGGGCGATCTTCTCGTCGTCAACGACACGCAGGTGATCCCCGCGCAGCTTGAGGCGCTGCGCGGATCGGCCCGCATCGGGCTGACGCTCGACCGCCCGCTGCATGACGGCACCTGGGCGGCGCTCGCGCGCAACGCGCGGCGGCTCCGCGCCGGCGACAGGCTCGAGCTGCCGCATGGTCTCACCGCAACCGTCATCGAGAACCGGGGCGAGGGCGCGGTTGTCCTCCGCTTCACCGGCGACCCGACCGCCGAGGCCCAGCTCGCGCTTCCCCCCTACATCGCACGGCCCGAGGGCCCGACGGCGGAGGACGCGGAGGACTACCAGACGGTGTTCGCCGCCGCGCCCGGCGCCGTGGCCGCCCCCACGGCGGCGCTGCATTTCACCCCGCGCCTGCTCGCGGCGCTCGGCGGGCGCGGCGTGGCCATCGCGCGCATCACGCTGCATGTCGGCGCCGGCACCTTCCTGCCCATCCGCACCGACGACATCACCGCCCACCGCCTGCACGCCGAACGCGGAGAGATCGGCGCGGCGGCTGCGGAGGCGATCAGGGACGCGCGCGCGCGCGGCGGGCGCGTGATCGCCGTCGGCACCACCGCGCTCAGGCTGCTCGAGACGGCGGCGCGGGAGGACGGCACGGCAGCGCCCTGGAGCGGCGACACCGCGCTCTACATCACGCCGGGCTTCCGCTTCCGCGTGGCGGACCTGCTGATGACCAACTTCCACCTGCCGCGCACGAGCCTGATGGTGCTCGTCTCCGCCTTCGCGGGCCATGCGCGGATCATGGCCGCCTATGCGCACGCGCTCGCAGCGGGCTATCGCTTCGCGAGCTACGGCGACGCCTCGCTGCTCGAGCGCGCCGCATGACGCTCGCCTTCACCCTGGAAGCGACCGACGGCGCCGCCCGCGCGGGGATGCTGCGCACCGCGCACGGCGACGTGCCGACGCCCGTGTTCATGCCGGTCGGCACCGCGGGAACCGTGAAGGCGATGACGGCCGACGCGGTGCGGGCGACCGGCGCGCGCATGGTGCTCGGCAACACCTACCACCTGATGCTCCGGCCAGGACCGGAACGCGTCGCGCGGCTCGGCGGGCTGCACCGGCTGATGGACTGGCACGGGCCGATCCTGACCGACAGCGGCGGCTTCCAGGTGATGTCGCTCTCCGGGCTCAGGACGCTCGACGCGGACGGGGTGACGTTCCGCTCGCATATCGACGGCTCGCTCCATCGCCTCACGCCCGAGCGCGCGGTGGCGATCCAGCACGCGCTCGGCGCCGACGTGACGATGGCGCTCGACGAGTGCACGCCCTTCCCCGCGACGCCCGGAGAGGCGGAGGCCTCGATGCGCCTCTCGATGGCCTGGGCGCTGCGTGCGCGCGAGGCCTTCGTCCCCCGCGAGGGGCACGGGCTGTTCGGGATCGTGCAGGGAAGCGTCTATCCCGAGCTCCGCCGCGAGAGCGCGGCCGCGCTTCGGGAGATCGGCTTCGAGGGCTACGCCGTGGGCGGCCTCGCCGTCGGCGAGGGGCAGGAGACGATGTTCGCCATGCTCGACGTCACCACCCCGCTCCTGCCTGCGGAGAAGCCGCGCTACCTGATGGGCGTCGGCACCCCGGCCGACATCGCGGGCGCCGTCGCGCGCGGAATCGACATGTTCGACTGCGTGCTGCCGACGCGGGCCGGCCGCACCGCGCGGGCCTACACGCGCCGCGGCCAGATGAACCTCCGCAACGCCCGCTTCGCCGACGACCCTCGCCCGCTCGACCCCGAATGCGGCTGCCCGGCCTGCACGCGGCATTCGCGGGCCTATCTCCACCACCTGTTCAAGTCGGGCGAGATGCTGGGCCCGATGCTGCTCACCTGGCACAACATCTCCTATTATCAGGACCTGATGCGCGGCCTTCGCGAGGCCATCCTCGCCGGCCGCTTCGCCGCCCACGCCGCCGCGCTCGCCGAGGCCTGGCACGCTGGAGACGACCGATGACCGACACGCTGACGCAGCTCGGCCGGCAGGCGCCGCTGCCGCGAAGCCCGGAGGAGGCGCTGCTCGAGCGCGTGCCGAACCCGCACGCCGACGTGGCCTTCTGCGTGCGGTTCGCCGCGCCGGAGTTCACGAGCCTCTGCCCGCTGACCGGCCAGCCCGACTTCGCCCATCTCGTGATCGACTACGTCCCGCGCGGCTGGATCGTCGAGAGCAAGTCGCTGAAGCTCTATCTCGGCTCCTTCCGCAACCACGGCGCCTTCCACGAGGACTGCACGGTCGCGATCGGCAGGCGGCTCGTGGCTCTGCTCGAGCCCGCCTGGCTCCGGATCGGCGGCTACTGGTATCCGCGCGGCGGCATCCCGATCGACGTGTTCTGGCAGACGGGGCCCGCGCCCGAGGGCGTGTGGATCCCCGACCAGGGGGTGGCCCCCTACCGTGGGCGCGGCTGAGGCCGACCCGCGCCCCGCCATCCGGGCGGAGGCGGAGCGTCTCGGCTTCGATGCGGTCGGCTTCGCCGAGGCCGTGCTTCCGGCCGCGGCGCGGCAGCGCCTCGATGCGTTCCTCGCCGCCGGGCATCACGGAACGATGGGCTGGATGGAAGCCCGCCGCGACGAGCGGGCCGACCCGCGCGCGCTCTGGCCCGAGGCGATGAGCGTGGTCAGCCTCGGCCTCTCCTACGCGCCCGCGGAGGACCCGCTCGCGAGCCTCGCCGACCCGCGCGCGGGAACGATCAGCGTCTATGCACGCCGGCGCGACTACCACGACGTGCTCAAGGGCCGGCTGAAGCAGCTCGCGGGGTTCATCGCCCGCCGCTTCGGCGCCGGCGTGAAGGTGTTCGTCGACACCGCGCCGGTCATGGAGAAGCCGCTCGCCGAACGCGCGGGCCTCGGCTGGCAGGGCAAGCACACCAACCTCGTCTCGCGCCGGCACGGCTCCTGGCTGTTCCTCGGCGAGGTGTTCACCACGCTCGCCATCCCGCCCGACGCGCCGCACGCCGACCGGTGCGGCACCTGCGCCGCCTGCCTCGCGATCTGCCCGACCGATGCCTTCCCCGCACCCTACCGGCTCGACGCCACGCGCTGCATCGCCTACCTGACGATCGAGCACGCTGGCCCGATCCCGGAGGCGCTGCGGCCGCTGATGGGCAACCGCATCTTCGGCTGCGACGACTGCCTCGCCGTCTGCCCCTGGAACCGCTTCGCGGCCGTGACGCGCGAGGCGAGGCTCGCCGCGCGCGAGGACCTCGCCGCCCCCGACCTCGCCGCGCTCGCCGCGCTCGACGAGGCGGGGTTCCGCGCACGCTTCGCCGGCACGCCGATCAAGCGCAGCGGCCGGAAGAGGATGGCGCGCAACGTCGCGATCGCGATCGGCAACAGCGGCGAGACGTCCCTCGCGCCCTCCGCGGCGAGGCTCGCTGCCGATGCCGACGCGGTGGTGGCGGAGGCCGGCGCCTGGGCGCTCGCACGGCTTGGAGGGCGGACATGATGCAGATGCGCACCGAGACCGACAGCCTCGGCACGGTCGAGATCCCCGCCGACCGGCTCTGGGGCCCGCAGACGGAACGGGCACGGCGTCTGTTCCGGATCGGCACCGAGCGCTTCCCGCCCGTGCTGATCCGTGCCGTTGGCCTGCAGAAGCAGGCGGCGGCCGAGGCCAACCTCGCGCTCGGCGAGCTTCCCGACGCGATCGCCCGGCCGATCATCGCCGCCGCGGCCGCGGTCGCCGCGAACGGGCTCGACGACCATTTCCCGCTGCCGGTGTGGCAGACCGGCAGCGGCACGCAGACCAACATGAACGCCAACGAGGTGATCGCCAACCGCGCCGCGCAGCTTCTCGGCAGGCCGCTCGGCTCGCGCGACCCGGTGCACCCGAACGACCATGTCAACCGCGGCCAGTCCTCGAACGACAGCTTCCCGACCGTGATGCACGTCGCCGCCGCGCTTGCCGTCACCGGGCGCCTCATCCCGGCGCTCAGACGGCTGCGCGAGAGCCTCGCGGCGCGCGCCGAGGCGTGGAGCGGCATCGTCAAGCTGGGGCGGACGCACATGATGGACGCGGTGCCGATGACGCTCGGCGGCGAGTTCGCGACCTTCGCGGCCCAGGTGGAGAACGGCATCGCGCGGCTGCGCGACAGCCTGCCCCGCCTCCTCCTGCTGCCGCAGGGCGGCACCGCGATCGGCACCGGGCTCAACCGCCACGGGCGCTTCGACGCGGTGTTCTGCGAGCGCCTCGCCGCGCTCACCGCGCTCCCCTTCGAGCCGAACCCGGACAAGGCGGAGGGCATGGCCGCGCACGACGCCTTCGTCGAGCTCTCCGGCGCGCTCAACACGATCGCCGTCTCGCTGATGAAGATCGGCAACGACATCCGCCTGCTCGGCTCCGGCCCCCGCGCGGGCCTCGGCGAGCTCGTCGTGCCGCCGGACGGCCTCTCCTCCTCGATCATGCCGGGCAAGACCAACCCGACCCAGGTGGAGGCGCTGACCCAGGTCTGCGCCCAGGCGATGGGCAATGCCGTGACGGTGACGATCGCGTGCAGCCACGGCCATCTCCAGCTCAACACCTTCAAGCCGGTGATCATCCACGCCGTGCTGCACTCCTGCGGGCTGCTCGCCGACGCGGCCGAGGGGTTCGCGGCGAACATGGTGGACCGGCTCGAGCCGAACCGCGAGGCCATCGCGCGGCACGTCGCGAACTCGCTGATGCTCGTCACCGCGCTCAACCCGCACATCGGGTATGACCGCGCCGTCGCGATCGGCCGACGCGCGCTTGCCGAGGGCGTCACGCTGCGCGAGGCGGCGATCGCCTCCGGCTTCGTCACCGCCGAGGAGTTCGACGCCTGGGTCCAGCCCGAGCGGATGATCGGCCCCGGAACGACCCTGCCGGGAAGCGGCGGCTAGCGTGGCGGGGCATCTCGAGAAGCGCTCCCTCAGCCTCGCGGGGCACCGCACCTCGGTCGCGCTCGAGCCGGCCTTCTGGCGCGCGCTCGAGGAGGAGGCGGCACGCGAGGGCGTCGCGCTTGCCGCCCTCGTCCAGGCGATCGACGCCCGCCGGACCGACCCCTCGGTCCCGCTCGCGAGCGCGCTCCGGCTGCACGCGCTGGCAGCGCGGCGCGGCTGAGGCGCTACTGACGCCGGGCGCGGCTCCGCTCGGCGAGATGGCGCGCGACCGCTGCCGTCTCGATGACGCGCCGCGGCTCGGCGAGCGGCCCCGAGACCCGCAGCCCGATCTCGGGCAGCGCCTCCGCGCCGCCCACCGGCGTGACGGCGAGCGCGAGCCCCATCGCCTCGGCCCGGAGGTCGATCTCTCCCGTTCCGGTGCCGTGACCGGACGGTGCGCGGAACGACAGCCCGGTGATCGCTGCGATGCCGCGCTCGGCGCGCAGCTCGAGCGCGAGCTGCTCGAAGGCCGTGGCGCCGCCGGAGAAGGCGCGGCGGACGCGGGCGAGCGCCTCGGCCTCGGGCAACGGCGCCGTCAGCGCCTCGGCCGCCGCCGCGAGGTCGAACCCGACGAGGACGCCGCTCGCAGCGGCGATCCGGACCTCGCCGCCGAGCGAGGACAGCCAGGCGGACGGCGACAGGCCCTGCGCGGAGACGCTGGCGGTCAGCCCGATGCTGCCGCCCGCGAGGTCGAACGGAAGGTCGAGCTGGGGCCGGTCGATCACCGCATCGGCCAGCACCGCGTCGAGGGCGAGCGCCCCGGCGGCGGAGAGGCTCGCCGAGCCGGTCAGCGTGCCGCCGCGCAGCCTGCCGCTGAGCGAGGCCAGCCGCAGCGTCCCGCCCGCGAGCTCGCCCTGCGCCTCGACGGCCGACAGCCCCGGCGCGGCGCCGACCGGCATCTCCGCCGCACGGAGCGAGAAGCTTCCCGTCCAGCGCGCCAGCGCGGAGAGGTCGAGCGGCCGCGTGCCCGGCCAGGCCATGGCCGGCAGGGGAAACCGCTCCGCCTCCGCGGCGAGACGGAACCGCCCCCCGCCCTGATCGAGCGCGACATCGCCCGAGAGCCGGGTGCGGAGCCCGCCCGCGACGACCTCGGCGCTGCCGAGCGTGAGCGTGCGCCCCGCGGCCGTTCCCTCGGCGACGATCGCGATCGACCCCTCCCCGAGCCAGGCATCGGTGCCTGCGATGCCGAGCGCGGCGAGCAGCCGCGGCGCGCCGGGATGGCGCAGCGCGACCCGCCCGGAGCCGCGCGAGAACTCGGCATCCGCGACGCCGGCCACCTCGAGCCGCGCGTCGAGCAGCTCGGCAAGGCCGGTGATCTCGAGCTGCTCGCCGGCGCCCCTCGCGGCGGCGCGGATGGTGAACCCCCCCTGCCACACCGGAGCGGCGGCGGCGATGAGGTCCGATACCGGAACGAGCGCGGCGAGGCGGGACGCGTCGGTTCCGGAGAAGTCGAGCTCGAAGCTGCCGATCCGCCCGCGCGCGCCCGTCTCGCCCGAGCCCGAGAGAACGAGGGTGCCGCCTGCGAGATCCCCGGCCACCAGCCGCCGCACCGTGACCCGCCCGCGCGAGAGCGTCGCATCGAGCGTGACCTCGCGCGCCATGAGGCCTCGGAGCACGACCTCGTCCGCTTCCAGCCGGAGATTCGCCTCGATCGGCGCAAGCGCGGCCAGCCCGTCGCCGAGGCCGCGGCCGCCGAGCAGCTGATCGAGGTCGAGCCGCGCGACGCGGATGCCCGCGCCGATCTCGGGGACGCCGCCGGCCGAGGCCGCCGGCCGGACCACCACCCCGCCCGCGAGCGGCACTCCGTCGAGGCGCGCCGTGCCCTGCTCGAGCTGGAGCATCCCCGGCTCGGCGGAGATGCGGGACGAGAGCGTCAGCGACCGGAGCGCCCCCGTGCCCGCCCAGCCAGGATCGAGGGCGAGCCACGCGAGCAGGCCGCGCAGGTCGGGCGCGTCGAGCTCCATCAGCCCCTCGAACCGCGGCCCCCGCTCCGCGCCGACGACGGCGCCCGCGAGCGCGAGCGCGGCCCCGCCGGGCAGCACCGCCGCGGCCTCGTTCACGGCCACCTGGCCGTCGGCGATCAGCAGCGAGGCGCGGAGCGAGCGCAGCGCGCCGCCGGCGATCTCCGCCGCCTCGAGGGAGAGGTCGAGCCCGATCGGGAACGGCGGCGGGGCAAGCGCACCCTGCGCCGGCGCGATCCACGGGTCGAGCGCGAACCGCACCCCGGCGAGCGCGATGTCGATCCTGGGCTCGGGCTGGGTGGCGAAGCTCAGCGCACCGGACAGCCGCGATGGCCCGACCTGGAGGATGAGCTGGTCCGCGCTCCCCGCCCCTCCCTCGACGGCGAGACGCGCCTCGGCGCGGAAGGGGAGCGCCGGAGCGGGCAGGAACAGCGACAGGTCGGGGCCCTCCGCCTCCACCCGGCCCGAGAAGACGAACCCGCCGTGCAGAACGACGCCTGTCACCGCCGCGCGCGCGCCGCGGCCGGTGAAGGCCGCCTCCACCGTCGCCGCCCCGTCGAGCCCCGCGCGGCCGAGCGTCAGCTGCGCCTCGACCGGCAGGGCGCCGAGCAGGAACCGTCCGGCCAGCGTGTAGGGGCCGAGCGGGCCCTGCGCGGAGAGCCGGCCCGACATGTCGGACAGCCGGACCGTGCCGACGGTGATCTCGCCACGCTCGAGCGAGACCCGCGTGCCGGCAAGGAACGGGGCGGGCCGTGCGGCGGCCGCCCAGAGCGGTATCGGAACGTCGCGGATCGCGATGCGCGGGGCCACGAGCGTCAGCTCGCTGACCGCGACATCGCCGATCAGGAACCGGCCGAGCGCGAGGGTGAGGCGGAGCTCCTCCGCCGTTCCGGTCACGCTGTCTCCGGGCTCGCCGATCGCCACGCCGCGCGCGACGAGCCGCGGCGCGGGAAGCAGCGTGAGCGCGAAGGGGCCGTCGATGCGGAACTCCCGCCCGAGCTCGGCCGAGGCGATGCGCTGGAGTTCCTCGCGGTAGGCCGACCAGTCGAGCCGCGGCGGCACGAGCCAGGCCGCGAGCACCGCGAGCGAGGCGAGGAACGCGGCGAGCCATGCGAGGGGGCGGAGAAGCGCTGCCACGCCAGCGACTTGCCAGACCCCGCCTGCGACCACAAGCGCTCAGGCGGCGCCGCAGCCGCCGCCGGCGGCCATGAGCGCTCAGGCGGCGCCGTAGCCGCCGCCGCCGGGGGTCTCGATCACGAACACGTCGCCGGGTGAGAGCTCCGCCCGGGCCGTGCCGCTCAGCTCCTCGACCGTCCCGTCCGCCCGCTCGACGCGCTGCTTGCCAGGCGCGCCGTCCTGCCCACCGGCGAGGCCGAAGGGGGGAACGTTGCGGCGGCTCGCGAGGATCACCGCCGTCATCGGCGCGAGGAAGCGGATGCGCCGCACCGCGCCGTCGCCGCCGCGCCAGCGCCCCTTCCCGCCCGAGCCGCGGCGGATCGAGAACTCCTCGAGCAGCACGGGATAGCGCAGTTCGAGGATCTCGGGGTCGGTCATCCGCGTGTTGGTCATGTGCGTCTGCACGGCGGAGGTGCCGTCGAAGCCGGGGCCGGCGCCGGTGCCGCCGCAGATCGTCTCGTAGTACTGGAACGTCCCGTCGCCGAAGGTGAAGTTGTTCATCGTCGCCTGGCTGCAGGCGAGCGCGCCGAGCGCGCCGAACAGCGCGTTGGTCGCCGCCTGGCTGACCTCGACATTGCCGGCGACGACCGCGGCCGGCGGCTTCGGCGACAGGAAGGACCCCTCGGGCACAATGATGGTGATCGGCTTGAGGCAGCCGTCGTTCAGCGGGATGTCGGAACCGACGAGGCAGCGGAAGCAGTAGAGCACGGCAGCGCGCGTCACCGCCGGGGGCGCGTTGAAGTTGTCGCCCCGCTGGGCACCGGTTCCCGTGAAGTCGATCACCGCGCTGCGTGCGGCGCGGTCGACGCGGACGGAGACGCGGAGCGGGCTGCCGTCATCCATCCGGTAGTCGAACGAACCGTCGCCCAGGCGGTTGATCACGCGGCGCACGCTCTCCTCGGCATTGTCCTGCACGTGCCTCATGTAGCGCCGCACGGTGTCGAGGCCGAACTGGCCGACCATCCGGCGCAGCTCCTGCACGCCCTTCTCGTTCGCCGCCACCTGGGCCCTGATGTCGGCGACGTTCATGTCGGGGTTGCGGGCGGGGTAGGTCGCGCCGGTCAGCAGGGCGCGGAACTCCGCCTCGCGGAACGTGCCGCCGTCGACGAGCAGGAAATCGTCGATGAGCACGCCCTCCTCCTCGAGGGTGCGCGAGAGCGGCGGCATCGAGCCGGGCGTGATCCCGCCCACGTCGGCGTGGTGGCCGCGCGAGCCGACGAAGAACAGCAGCTCCGCCCCCGCCTCGTCGAACACCGGCGTGATCACGGTGATGTCGGGCAGGTGGGTGCCGCCGTTGTAGGGGTTGTTCAGCGCCACCACGTCGCCGGGCTTCAGCGTTGCCCGTCGCGCGGCGAGCACGGTGCGCACGCTCTCGCCCATCGCGCCGAGATGGACGGGGATGTGCGGCGCGTTGGCGATCAGGTTGCCGTCGGCGTCGAACAGCGCGCAGGAGAAGTCGAGCCGCTCCTTGATGTTCACGCTCTGCGCGGTGTTCTGCAGCACGAGCCCGGTCTGCTCGGCGATCGACATGAAGAGGTTGTTGAAGAGCTCGAGCATCACCGGGTCGGCGCCCTCGCCGTCGCCGCCGGTGCCGATCGCCGCGCGGGACGGCAGCGGGCTCGTCCGCCGCATGACGAGGTGGTTGGCCGCCGTCACCTCGGCGCGCCAGCCGGGCTCGACCACCGTCGTCGCTGTCGCCTCGCGGATCAGCGCCGGCCCCGTCACGGCGTCGCCGGCGAGCAGCGCCGAGCGGTCGAACACCGGCGTGTCCCACGCGCGGCCGGCGGTGAACATCTCGACGCGGTCGATCGGCGCGAGCGGCGCGTCGCCGCGGCGCGGCAGATGCTCCTCCCGCACCGCCTCGCCCGGGGAGACGGCCTCGACCGAGGCGGCCTCGACGATCACCGGCCGCTCGGGCGTGGCGAAGCCGAAGCGGGCGCGATGCGCCGCGGTGAAGGCCGCGAGCGTGGCCTCGTGGTCGCCGAACGGCACGGGCAGGGTCGTGTCCGTGCCCTCGTAGCGCAGATGCACGATGCGGGTGACGGAGACGCGGCCCGCCTCGGCCCCCTGCCCGACGAGCGCGGCGGCGGCCTCCTGCGCAAGCGCATCGAGCACGGCGGCGACCGCTTCCATCTCGGCCGGCGCGAGCGCCCGCTCGACCGCCGCCTCGCGCATCGCCGCCTGGTCGGCGAGCCCCATGCCGTAGGCCGACAGCACGCCCGCGAAGGGGTGGATGAACACCGTCTCCATGCCGAGCTCGTCGGCCACGAGGCAGGCATGCTGGCCGGCCGCGCCGCCGAAGCACTGCAGCGCGAAGCGCGCCGGGTCGTGCCCCCTCGCGATCGAGACCTGCTTGATCGCGTTCGCCATGTTGGCGACCGCGATGCGCAGGAACCCCTCCGCCACCTCGCGCGGGTCGCGCAGCGCCGTGGCGGTGTCGCGCGCGATGCGGGCGGCGAGCGCGGTGAAGCACTCGCGCACGATCGCGGCGTCGAGCGGCAGGTCTCCGCCCGGCCCGAAGATCGCCGGGAAATGCGCGGGCTGGATCTTGCCCACGCAGACATTCGCGTCCGTCACGGTCAGCGGCCCGCCGCGGCGGTAGCAGGCGGGGCCCGGGTTGGCGCCGGCGCTGTCGGGCCCGACGCGGTAGCGCGCGCCGTCGAAATGCAGGATCGAGCCGCCGCCGGCGGCGACGGTGTTGATCGCCATCATCGGCGCGCGGATCCGCACGCCCGCCACCAGCGTCTCGAAGCTGCGCTCGAAGGCGCCGTCGTAGAGGGCGACGTCGGTCGAGGTGCCGCCCATGTCGAAGCCGATGATGCGCGCGAAGCCGCCGAGGCCCGCGGTGCGCGCCGCCCCGACGATGCCGCTCGCCGGGCCGGAAAGGATCGCATCCTTGCCCTGGAAGGCATGCGCCTCGGCGAGCCCGCCGTTCGACTGCATGAAGTAGAGCGGCGTGTCGCCGAGCTCCTCCTCCACCTGCGCGACGTAGCGGCGGAGGATCGGCGAGAGATAGGCGTCGGCCACCGTGGTGTCGCCGCGGCCGACCCACTTGATGAGCGGGCTCACCGCGTGGCTCGCGCTCACCTGCCCGAAGCCGATCTCGCGCGCGAGCGCGGCCACCCTCTGCTCGTGCGCGGGGTTCTTCCAGGCGTGCATCAGCACGATCGCGACCGCGCCGATGCCCTCGTCATGCGCCGCCTGGAGCACGGCGCGCGTCGCATCGAGGTCCAGCGCCTCGCGCTCGGACCCGTCCACCATCAGCCGGCCGGGGATCTCGGCCACCCGCTCGTAGAGCATCGAAGGGAGGGTGATCGCGAGGTCGAACAGCCTCGGCCGCGTCTGCCAGCCGATCCGCAGCGTGTCGGCGAAGCCCCGGTTGACGACGAGCAGCGTCCGCTCGCCCGTGCGCTCGAGCAGCGCGTTGGTCGCGACGGTGGTGCCCATCTTCACGGCCTCGACGACCCCTGGCGGGATGGCCGCCTCCGGGCCGAGGCCGAGCACGGCGCGGATGCCGGCCACCGCGGCGTCGCGGTAGCGCCCAGGGTTCTCGGACAGGAGCTTGTGGGTCGAGAGCGTGCCGTCTGGGGCGCGGGCGACGATGTCGGTGAAGGTGCCGCCACGGTCGATCCAGAACTGCCAGCCCGGCTGCTTCCCGGCTGCTCGCATGCGATCGTCATCTCCGCTGAGGCGGGGCGAGATATCCGCCGCCGGCCTGCCGTGGTAGCCTCGGGCGTTGGGAACGGCAAGGCGCGCGGGCCTGCCGGGGCAAGGGTTTCGAGACTGTTCGATGAGCGTGTGGGGAAAGATTCTCGGCGGCGTTGCCGGCTTCGCCATGGGCGGGCCGATGGGGGCGGTGCTCGGCGCCGCGCTCGGGCATGCGGCCGACACGAAGGGAGGGGCGGGTGTTGCCGGCATGCGGCCCGCCGACCTGCTGGGCCCCCCCGATCCGCTCAGGATGACCGAGATCGCGGCGATGATGGGCAGCCGCGAGACCGTGTTCTCGATCGCGGTCGTCGTGCTCGCGGCCAAGCTCGCCAAGGCCGACGGCCCGGTGAAGCGGGCGGAGATCGACGCCTTCAAGCGGATGTTCCGCTTCGCGCCCGAGAACGCGAAGGACATCGCGAAACTGTGGGACGGCGCGCGGGAGAGCGCCGAGGGCTTCGAGCCCTTCGCGGAGAAGCTCGCCGAGGCGTTCAGCGACAACCGCGCCGTGCTCGAGGAGGTGCTCGCCTCGCTGTTCGCGGTCGCGCGCGCTGACGGGCCGCTGAACGAGGCCGAGGAGCGGTTCCTCGCCGCGGTGCGCGCCCGCTTCGGCCTCGGCGAGCGCGCGTGGCAGAACGCGCGCTCGGGCGCGACCGGGCGTGTCGAGCCGGCGGGGCCGGACCCCTACGAGGTGCTGGGCGTCGCCCGCACCGCCTCGAACGACGAGATCCGCGCCGCCTGGCGCCAGCTGATGCGCGAGAACCACCCGGACACGCTCGCCGCCCGCGGCGTGCCGCCGCACTTCGTCGAGAGCGCGACGCGGCGCGTCTCGGAGTTCAACGCCGCCTGGAACAGGATCAAGAAGGAGCGCGAGATCTGAGCGTCGCGCCGATCGCCGCGCCGAGCCCGAACCAGGACGAACGGCCGCCGGGCCTCTCGGTCGACACGCTCGTGCTGCACTATACCGGGATGCAGACCGGCGAGGCGGCGCTCGCGCGGCTCTGCGACCCGGCAGCGAAGGTGTCGAGCCACTACGTGGTGGAGGAGGACGGCCGGGTGTTCGCGCTGGTGCCGGAGCAGCGTCGCGCCTGGCACGCGGGGCTGTCGTGGTGGCGCGGCCATCTCTCGCTGAACGACCGTTCCATCGGCATCGAGGTCGTCAATCCGGGCCACGACTGGGGCTACCGCGACTTCCCGCCGCCGCAGGTCGCGGCGGTGATCGCGCTCTGCCGGGCCATCCTCGCGCGGCACGCGATCCCGGCGCGGAACGTCGTCGCCCACAGCGACGTCGCGCCCGACCGGAAGCAGGACCCGGGCGAACGCTTCCCCTGGGCGGCACTCGCCGCCGCCGGCATCGGCCTCTGGCCCGGCGAGGCGCCGGCGGAGGCGCGCGCGCTGCCGCCGCTCGCGGTGGGAGACGAGGGGCCCGGCGTGGCCTCGCTCAGGCAGACGCTGCGGCGCATCGGCTACCGCGTGGTGCCGGAGGGCGCGTTCGACCGGACCCTGGCCGTCACCGTCGCCGCCTTCCAGCGGCACTGGGCGCAGCACCGGACCGATGGCCAGGCCGATGGCGAGACGCGCTGGCGCGCGGGCCGCGTGCTCGGCCTCGCCGAGGGTCGCGTGCGCGCGGCGTAGGGAAGGTCTGCTTGACCTCGCCGACGTTTCGGGCGCATGACAGGCCCGGGTCAGGCGGCTGGACGGCCGCGCTCCGCACCCTCCCGCAAGGGAGGCAGGCTCCGAAAGGAGGCGGGGTGAGGAAAGTCCGGGCTCCACGGGAACACGGTGCCGGGTAACGCCCGGCGGGGGCGACCCCAGGGACAGTGCCACAGAGAACAGACCGCCGGCGCTCCGCCCGGATGCCTTCCGGACGGACCGCAGGCAAGGGTGAAACGGTGCGGCAAGAGCGCACCGCGCGCGCCGGCAACGGCCGCGGCACGGCAAACCCCACCGGGAGCAAGACCGAATAGGGGCGGACGGCTGATGGTCCGCGCGGGCCAGCGATGGCCTGTCGGCACCAGGCAGCAGGCGCGTTCCCGCGCTCTCCGCCCGGGTGGGTCGCGCGAGGCGCCCGGAGACGGGCGTCCCAGAGGAATGGCCGTCCAGGGGCCGCGAGGCCCCGGACAGAACCCGGCTTACAGGCCGCCTGACCCCTCTTCGCGCAGACGGGCCATTCGCGCACGCGGCACCGCGCCGACGATGCAACGAGGTGCAGGAACAAACCGTGAATACTGTCGAACCCGCGCAACCGCCGCGCCCGCACCACAACAGACCACAGAAACAGCGACGGACCGCCGCATTGACGCGGCGTTTCCATTTGTAACCCATAGATGCCCGTGTTATCCCATATTGAACCATGGCGGGGCGGCGCCAGGGCGCGCTTTTCCGGAGCACGCATTCCCCGTCACGGCAGCGGAGGGTGGAGCCTCCGGAGTGGGCGCGGCGCCCCCCGGCGGCGCCGGAAGCGGAGGCAGTGTCGGAGCCTGGATGACCCAGTTCTACGACACCTACACGAACAGGCTGGATCGGAAGGGCCGCGTCTCGGTCCCGGCCCCCTTCCGCGCCGTGCTCGAGCGCCTCGGCGCGGCCGACCTCATCCTGTCGCCGAACCACAAGCACCCCTGCATCGACGCCCGGCCGGACACGCTCTTCCGCCAGATCGCCGCCTCGCTCGACACGCTCGACATGTTCTCGGACGAGCACGACGACCTCGCGACCACGCTGTTCGCGCGCGCGACCTCGGCGATGCCGGACGCGGAGGGCCGCATCACCCTGCCCGAGCGGCTGATCGCCCATGCCGGGCTCACCGACCAGGTCGCCTTCATGGGCATCGGCGCGAGCTTCCAGCTCTGGACGCCGGAGGCAGCCGCCGCCCGCACCGCGGAGGCGGAGCGCCGCAGCCTCGAGCGCCGCCTGACCGTGCCGCGGGCGCGGCCGGGAGCGCCGGCATGAGCGGGGCGGCGGGGCACATCCCGGTGATGCTCGCCGAGGTGCTCGGCCTGCTCGCGCCGAAGGACGGCCGGGCCTATCTCGACGCCACCTTCGGCGGCGGCGGCTATTCCCGCGCGCTTCTCGAAGCGGCCGCGTGCACCGTGTTCGCGCTCGACCGCGACCCGGACGCGATCGCCCGCGGCGCCGCGCTGGCCGCGCGCTTCCCCGGCAGGCTGCACCTGATCGAGGGCCGGTTCGGCGGGATGGTCTCGCTGCTCGCCGATCGCGGCGTCGCCGCGCTCGACGGCGTGGTGTTCGATCTCGGCGTCTCCTCCTTCCAGCTCGACGAGGCCGCGCGCGGCTTCTCCTTCCGCGCCGAGGGCCCGCTCGACATGCGGATGGACCGCGCGGGCCCGACCGCGGCGGAGCTCGTCAACACCCTTCCCGAGCGCGACCTCGCCGACCTCCTGTTCGAGTTCGGCGAGGAGCGGCACGCCCGCCGCGTCGCGCGCGCCATCGTGCGCGCCCGCGCCGAGGCGCCGATCGAGACGACCGCGCGGCTCGCCGCGATCGTGCGCGCCGCCGTTCCGCCCTCGGCCGACGGCATCGACCCCGCGACGCGCAGCTTCCAGGGCCTGCGCATCGCCGTGAACGACGAGCTCGGCGAGCTCGCGCGCGGGCTCGCTGCAGCGATCTCGCTGCTCGCCCCGGGCGGGCGGATCGTCGCCGTCTCGTTCCACTCGCTCGAGGACAGGCTGGTGAAGCGGAGCCTCGCCGAGGCGGCGGGGCGCGCCGCCTCCCCGAGCCGGCATGACCCGGCAGCCCTCGCCCATGCGCGGCCGGCGCCGGCGCTGCGGCTGCTGACGCCGCGCCCGCTCCGGCCCGGCGAGGCGGAGGTCGCGGCCAATCCGCGCGCCCGCTCCGCCCGGCTGCGCGCCGCCGAGCGGCTCGCGGAGGCGGCCTGATGCTCCGCCTCGCCACGCTCTTCTGGATGGCCGTCGCGATCGCGGTCGGGCTGCTGCTCTACAACGTCAAGCACGAGGTGCAGGGTCTCGAGCAGCGTCTGGCGCGGACCAACCGCGCGATCCACGCCACACAGGAGCGCATCCACGTCCTCGAGGCGGAATGGTCGCTCCTGAACGAGCCCGAGCGTCTGCGCGCGCTCGCCAGCCGCCATCTCGACCTCGTGCCGATGCGCCCGGCGCAGTTCGTCGAGCCGGCCGCGATCGCCGCGCTGCCGGCCGCCGCCCCCCGCGCCGACACCGCGGTCGCCGCCGCGGCCGATGACGAGAGGCCGCGGGTGTCCCCGGCCCAGCCCACCGCCGCCCAGCCCCCCCCAGCCGCCCGGCCGGCCGAGGCGCGGCGCGAGGTTCGGCCCGGCGAGCCGCCGTCGCGGCTCGCGCCGCAGCGCGAGGAACCGCTGCCGCCGCCACGCCAGGCAGCGCCGCAGCCGCGGCGCGAGCTCGAGGCGGGAGCGCCGCGGCCGCTGCTGCCGGCGGCGGAGCCCGGCGCCGCCGCACGCCCCGCCCAGCCGGTCGTGCCGGTCGCTGCGCCGGCTCCGCCGCAGCAGCGGGCGGCCGCCTCCGCTCTCGGCGTCCCCGCCGCCGCCCTGCCGCCGCCGGTGCCCATCCAGCGCCGGGCGGTCGGGAACTGAGGCGGCGATGATCCGCGAAGTCCCCCCTGCCCCCGTCAGCATCGGGCCAGACCCGGCGGGCCGCGCCATGCTGCCGTGGCAGCGCGCGCGGCAGCCGGCGCGCATCACCGCCGACGGCAGGCGCCGCCTCATGCTCGAGCGCGCCCGCTTCCGGCTGATGATCGGCGCCGGGCTGTTCGGCGTGCTCTATCTCGCCGTCGCGGCCCGGCTCGCCGACGCGACCGTGTTCAGCCGGTCCACCCCGCGCCAGGCCGCGGCGCCGGTCGCCGCCATCGCGCCGGAGCCGCCGGTCGCGCGCGCCTCGATCGTCGACCGCAACGGGGTGCTGCTCGCCGTCTCCCTGCCGACCGTCGCGCTCTACGCCAACCCGCGCCAGATCGCAGACCCGGCCGAGGCAGCGCGCGCGCTCGCCGGCGTGCTGCCGGGGCTCGACGTCGCCGCGCTCACCGAGCGGCTGTCTGGCGACCGGTCCTTCGTCTACATCCGCCGCCACCTCGCCCCGCGCGAGCAGGACGCGGTGAACCGCCTCGGCATCCCCGGCCTCTACTTCGAGCGCGCCGAGCGGCGCGTCTATCCGCAGGGGCGATCGGCCGTGCACGTGCTCGGCGGCACCGATATCGACGGCCACGGCATCGCCGGCGTCGAGCGATTCTTCGACCAGCGGCTGCGCGAGGAGCCGGGCGAGCCGCTCAGGCTCTCGATCGACGTCCGGGTGCAGCACGTGCTGCGCGAGGCGCTGTCGCACGCCATCGAGCGGTTCGATGCGATCGGCGGCGCCGCCGTGGTGATGGACGTGCGCACGGGAGAGGTGGTCGGCATGGTGAGCCTGCCCGACTACCTGCCGGCCGAGGTCGGCACCGCCACGAATGAGCAGCGCTTCAACCGCATCACCGTCGGCGTCTACGAGCCGGGCAGCACCTTCAAGCTCTTCACCACCGGCATGGCGCTCGAGCTCGGCACCACGCAGATCTGGGGCGGCTACGACGCCTCGCGGCCGATCACCTACGGCCGCTTCACGATCAGCGACTTCAAGGGCAAGAACCGCTGGCTCACCGTGCCCGAGATCTTCACCTACTCCTCCAACATCGGCACCGCGCGGATGGCGCTCGAGGTCGGCGTGGCGCGGCACAAGGCCTTCGTCGAGCGGCTCGGGCTGACCGCCCGGCCGGGGATCGAGCTGCCCGAGGTCGCCGCCCCGCTCTACCCGCGCGGCAACACCTGGCGCGAGATCAACACGCTGACGATCGCCTACGGCCACGGCATCTCGGTCAGCCCGCTGGCCGTGGCGACCGCGACGGCGGCGATGGTCAACGGCGGCGTGCTGCACCGCCCGACGCTGCTCGCGCGCGAGGCGGGAACGGAGGCGCGCGGCACCCGCGTGATCCGCCCCGAGACCTCCGACACGCTCAGGCGGCTGATGCGGCTCGCGGTGACCGACGGCACGGGCAAGGGCGCCGACGTGCCGGGATACTTCGTCGGCGGCAAGACGGGCACGGCGCAGAAGGTCGGCCCGCGCGGCGGCTACCTCGCCAACGCGCGCATCTCCTCCTTCACCGGCATCTTCCCGAGCCACGAGCCGCGCTACGTCGTCTACGTGATGGTGGACGAGCCGAAGCCGCGGCGCGACACCGCTGGCTACGCGACGGGCGGCTGGGTGGCGGCCCCAGCGGCGCAGGAGGTGATCGGCCAGATCGGGCCGCTGCTCGGGCTTTCGCCGATCGCCCAGACCGAGGCGGTGCGCACCGCGCTCGCGATGCCGCTGCAGCCGCCGCGCCCGGCGCGGCCGGCAGCGGCCCCGGCGCAGCGCACCGTCGCCCCGGCCGCCGCCCCGGCCGCGAGGGCTGAACCCCGTGCAGCGTCTCACTGATCTCATGCGCGCGGCCGGAGCATCGGCGAGGCTGGGCGGCGGCGACGGTGGCGTCGTCATCGCGGGGCTGACCGCCGACAGCCGCGAGGTCCGCCCGGGCTTCCTGTTCGCGGCCCTGCCCGGGATGCGCACCGACGGCCGCGCCTTCATCGCCGAGGCGGTGGCGAAGGGCGCGGCGGCGGTGCTCGCCCCGAAAGGCACCGCCTGGCCGCCGGCCGTTCCCCCGCGCCCGCTGATCGAGGATGCCGACCCGCGCCGGCGGCTCGCGCTGATGGCCGCGGCCTTCCACGGCGCGCAGCCGGCCACCATCGCCGCAGTCACCGGAACGAACGGCAAGACCTCGACGGCCGATTTCCTGCGCCAGATCTGGGCCGGGCTGCACGGCGGCCGCGCCGCCTCCCTCGGCACGCTCGGCGTGGTCGCACCGGGCCGCGCGCCCGGCTCGGGGCTCACCACGCCCGATCCGGTGGCGCTCGCGGCCACCCTCGCAGAACTCGCCCGCGCCGGCATCGACCACGCCGCGATGGAGGCCTCCTCGCACGGCATCGAGCAGCGGCGGCTCGACGGCGTGCGCCTCTCGGCCGCTGCCTTCACCACCTTCACGCGCGACCATCTCGACTACCACGGCACGATGGAGGCCTATCTCGCCGCCAAGCTCAGGCTGTTCGACACGCTGCTGCCCCCCCACGCGCCCGCGGTTGCCCACACCGCGCTGCCGGGCGCGGCGCTCGCGCGGCTCGGCGCGATCGCCGAGGCCCGCCGGCTCAGGCTGCTGACCGTCGGGCAGGGCGGGGCGGCGCTCGGGCTCGAGCGCGCCGAGCCTCGGGCGGACGGCCAGGCCATCACGCTCTCCCACGCCGGGCGGCGGCGCGAACTCGTGCTGCCGCTCATAGGCTTCCAGGGCCAGAACGCGCTCGTCGCGGCGATGCTCGCGATCGCCACCGGCGCGGAGGCGGAGGCCGTGTTCGCGCTCCTGCCCACGCTGTCGGGCGTTCGGGGGCGCATCGAACGCGTCGCCGTGCTCGGCAACGGCGCGGCCGTCTATGTCGACTATGCCCACACCCCCGATGCGATCGAGACCGTGCTCGCCGCCCTCCGCCCGCATGTGGCGGGGCGGCTCGCGATCGTCCTCGGCGCGGGGGGCGACCGCGACCCCGGCAAGCGCCCGCTGATGGGCGAGGCGGCGGCACGCGTCGCCGACCGCGTGATCGTCACCGACGACAATCCCCGCAGCGAGGACCCGGCCGCCATCCGCGCCGCCGTGCTCGCCGGGGCGCGCGCGGTCAAGCCGGAGGCGCGCGAGATCGGCGGGCGCGCCGAGGCGATCGAGGCCGCGATCGCCGGGCTCGGCCCGGGCGACGTGCTCGTGGTCGCCGGCAAGGGCCACGAGCAGGGCCAGGAGATCGCCGGCCGGACCATCCCGTTCGACGACGCGACGGTGGCCCGGATGGCCGCCGAGGGGCGGGCATGAGCGCGCCGCTCTGGACCTCGGCCGAGGCGGAGGCCGCCACCGGCGGCCGGGCGAGCCGCGCCTTCTCCGCCTCCGGCGTCTCGATCGACACCCGAAGCCTCGAGGCGGGCGACCTGTTCGTCGCGCTGAAGGGCGCGCGCGACGGCCACGCCTTCGTCGCCGATGCGTTCGCCAAAGAGGCCGCCGCCGCGCTGGTCTCCGACGCCCCGGCGGGCGTCGCCGCGGAGGCGCCGCTGATCACCGTCGCCGACACCCTCGAGGGCTTGCGCGGGCTCGGCCGCCGGGGGCGCGCCCGGTCGGGCGCGACGGTGATCGGCATCACCGGCTCGGTCGGCAAGACGAGCACCAAGGAGGCGCTCGCCGCCGTGCTGGCCGCGCAGGGGCAGACCCACGCCGCCGCCGCCTCCCACAACAACCATCTCGGCGTGCCGCTCACCCTGGCCCGGCTGCCGCCCGAGGCCCGCTACGCCGTGGTCGAGATCGGCATGAACCACCCGGGCGAGATCTCCCCCCTCGCCCGTCTCGCGCGGCCGCATGTCGCGGTGATCACCACCGTCGGGCCGGTGCACATCGAGTTCTTCGGCAGCGAGGAAGCGATCGCGGATGAGAAGGCCGCGATCATGGACGGGATCGAGCCTGGCGGCGCAGTGGTGCTGAACCGCGACAACCGCCATTTCGCGCGGCTCGAGGCGGCGGCGCGGGCGCGCGGCATCGACCGCGTGATCGCCTTCGGCGCGCACCCTGAGGCGGATGTGCGACTGCTCTCCTGGGAACCGCTCGGCTGGGAGGCGCGGGTCAGGATCGGACTGTTCGGGCGCGAGCTCGCCGCGACCCTCGCCTCGCCGGGCCGGCACGCCGCGCTCAATGCCTGCGCCGTGCTCGCCGCTGCCTTCGCCGCCGGGGCGGACGCCGCGGCGGCGCTGCCGGTGCTCGCCGCCATCGCGCCCGCGGGCGGCCGCGGCCGGCGCCGCCCGATCCCGCTCGCTTCAGGCGAGGCCACGCTGCTCGACGACAGCTACAACGCCTCCCCGCCCTCGGTGCGGGCCGCGCTCGCGGTGCTCGCCGCGGTGCCCGCGCGGCGGCGGATCGCCGTGCTCGGCGACATGCGCGAGCTCGGCGACCGCGCCGAGGCGGAACACCGCGCCCTCGCTGGGCCGATCATCGAGGCGGGTGTCGATGCCGTGTTCACCTGCGGGACGCTGATGCGCGCGCTGCACGAGGCGCTGCCCGCGCGCCTCGCCGCGGCCCACGCGGCCGACAGCGCCGCGCTCGCGCCGCTGGTGCGGGCGGCGATCGCGCCGGGAGACGTCGTTCTGGTGAAGGGATCGCTCGGCAGCCGGATGGGCCCGCTGGCCGCGGCTCTCGCTGGCGACGGCTCGGGGGGAACGCGCTGATGCTGTTCCTCGCGCTCGCCCCGCTCGCCGACGAGTTCATCCTGTTCAACCTGTTCCGCTACCTCACCTTCCGCTCCGGCGCGGCGTGCATGACCGCGCTGCTGATCGCCTTCGCCACGGGCCCCGCCGTGATCCGCCGGCTGCGCTCGCTGCAGGCGCAGGGCCAGCCGATGCGCGAGGAGTACATGACGGAGGCGCATCTGCTCGGCAAGCGCGGCACGCCCACGATGGGGGGCGTGCTGATCCTGCTCGCGCTCTCGGTCTCCATCCTGCTCTGGGCCGACCTGCGCAACGCCTATGTCTGGGCGGTGGTGCTGGTCACCGCCGGCTACGGCCTGCTCGGCTTCGCCGACGACTTCCTGAAGGTGACCAGGCGCAACACCCGCGGCGTGCCCGGCCGCGTGAAGCTCGCCATCCAGGCGGGCGTCGGCCTCGGGGCGGCGGTGATCATCATGCTCGCCACCCGGCCGCCGCTCGCGACCGCGCTCGCCGTGCCGGTGTTCAAGGACCTGCTGATCCCGCTCGGGGTCCTGTTCCCGGTGTTCGCGGCGTTCGTGATGATGGGCGCCTCGAACGCCGTGAACCTGACCGACGGGCTCGACGGGCTCGCGATCGTTCCGGTGATGATCGCCGCCGGCTGCTTCGCGCTGATCGCCTATCTCGCCGGCAACGTCGTGTTCTCGAACTACCTCCAGATCAACCACGTGCCCGGCGTGGGCGAGCTCGCGGTGGTCTCGGCGGCGCTGATCGGCGCCGGGATGGGGTTCCTCTGGTTCAACGCCCCCCCGGCGATGGTGTTCATGGGCGACACGGGCTCGCTCGCGCTCGGCGGCGCGCTGGGCGCGATCGCGGTCGCGACCAAGCATGAGATCGTGCTCGCCATCGTGGGCGGGCTGTTCGTGCTCGAGACGGTGTCGGTGATCGTGCAGGTCGTCTCCTTCAAGCTCACCGGCAAGCGCGTGTTCCGGATGGCGCCGCTGCACCATCATTTCGAGAAGAAGGGCTGGGCGGAGAGCACCATCGTCATCCGCTTCTGGATCATCGCCATGGTGCTGGCGCTGATCGGCCTCTCGACCCTGAAGCTCAGATGAGCGCCGCCACAGAGCCCCGCGTCTTCGCCGGGCGCCGCTTCGCGGTGATGGGCCTCGGCAGCGCCGGCCTCGCCGCCGCGACCAGGCTCGCCGCCTGGGGCGCCGAGGTGACCGCGTGGGACGACCAGGAGGTCCGCCGCGAGGCTGCCCGGGCGGCCGGCGTGACGGTCGCCGACCTCGCGGCGCGACCGCTCGCCGGCACCCACGCGCTCGTTCTCTCGCCGGGGATCCCGCACCGGCTGCCCGCGCCGCACCCGGTGGCGGCGAAGGCGATGGCGGAGGCGGTGCCGATCGTTGCCGATGTCGAGCTGCTGTTCAGGGCCGTGCGCGCCACCGGCTCCCGCGCCCGCTTCCTGGGCGTCACCGGCACCAACGGCAAGAGCACGACCACCGCGCTCACCGCCCACATCCTGCGCCGCGCCGGGCTGCCCACCGAGGCGGGGGCAAATCTCGGCCCGCCTGCCCTCTCACTCAACATCTTGGGGTCGGAAGGGGTTTATTGCCTCGAGATGTCGTCCTACATGTTGGAGCGACTCGCGACCATCCGGTTCGATGCGGCGGCGATGCTGAACCTCAGCGCCGACCACCTCGACCGGCATGGCGACATGGCCGGCTATGCCGCTGCAAAGCAGCACATCTTCGACCGGCAGGACGCCACCTGCACGGCGGTGGTGGGGGTCGATGACCCGCATGCGGCGGCCATGGCAGAGGCACTCGCGGCCGGCCCTGCCCGGCTCGTGCGCATCTCCGGCCGCGGCGTGCTCAGGGGCGGCGTCTATGTCGCGCACGGGCGGGTGGTGGACGACCGGGGCGCCTTTCCCGTGCGGCTTGCAAGCCTGGTCGGCTCGACGACCCTTCCCGGAACGCACAACGCGCAGAACGCCGCCGCGGCCGCCGCGCTCGCCGCCGCGGTCGGCGTCGGCGCGAACGAGATCGCCGACGGCATCGGCTCCTTCCCCGGGCTTCCGCACCGGCAGGAGCAGGTCGCCGAGGTCGCGGGCGTGCGGTTCGTCAACGACAGCAAGGCGACCAACGCCGATGCCGCCGCCCGCGCGCTCGGCTGCTACCGCCGCGTGTTCTGGATCGCGGGCGGGCGGCCGAAGGAGGGGGGCATCGCGCCGCTCGCGCCTTTCTTCCCCGCCATCGCGCATGCCTACCTGATCGGCGAGGCGGCAGAGGGCTTCGCCGCCACGCTCGCCGCCGCGGGGGTTCCGCACACCGTCTCCGCGACGCTGGATCGGGCGGTGGAGCAGGCCTTCGCCGCCGCGCGCGCCGAGGCGCCCTCGGTGGTCCTGCTGTCGCCCGCCTGCGCGAGCTTCGACCAGTTCCGCGACTTCGAGGCGCGCGGCGAGGCCTTCGCCGCGCAGGCCCGCGCGCTCGCCGCCGAGGTGGGGCCATGACCGCCATGGCGCATGCCGACGGGTCGGTGCTCGGCCGGTGGTGGTGGACGGTCGACCGCCTGACGCTGACCGCGCTCGTGCTGCTGATCTCCGTCGGCATGCTGATGACGGTCGCCGCCTCGCCGGCCGTCGCCGAGCGGATCGGGCTCGACGCCTACGCCTTCGTGCGCAAGCAGCTCGTCTACCTGCCGGCGGCTGCGGCCCTGATGCTGGGCGTCAGCCTGCTCGGGCCGCGCGGGGTGCGGCGTCTCGCGCTCGCGGGCTTCGCGGTGGCCTTCGCGCTGACGGCGGCCACCCTCGTCGTCGGCGCCGAGATCAAGGGGGCCCGCCGCTGGATCTCGCTGCCCGGCATCTCGCTGCAGCCGTCGGAGTTCCTCAAGCCCTGCTTCGCAGTGCTCGCCGCCTGGCTGTTCGCCGAGGGCGCGCGGGCGCAGCGGATGACGGGGGCGGCCGGCGCGTGCCTCCTGCTCGCGCTCGTGCTCGCGGTCTTGAAGATGCAGCCAGACATCGGCATGGCGGCCGTCGTCGTCGGCGTGTTCCTCGCACAGTGGTTCGTCGCGGGCCTGCGGCTCTTCTGGGTCGGCGTGCTCGGCGCGCTGGTCGCGGGCGTGGCGGTGGCGGCCTACACCTTCTTCCCGCACGTGCAGAGCCGCGTGCACCGGTTCCTCGATCCGTCCTCGGGCGACAACTACCAGGTCGCGACCGCGCTCGAGGCCTTCGCCAATGGCGGTCTCACGGGCCGCGGGCCGGGCGAGGGGCGCGTGAAGAACATCCTGCCCGACGCGCATGCGGACTTCGTGTTCGCCGTCGCCGGCGAGGAGTTCGGCATGCTCGTCTGCCTCGCCATCGTCGCGCTGTTCGCCTTCGTGGTGATCCGCGGCTTCACGCGGCTGCTCGCCGAGACCGACGCCTTCGTGGTGATCGCCGGCACCGGGCTGCTGACGCAGTTCGGCCTGCAGGCCTTCATCAACATGGCCTCGTCGCTGCACCTGATCCCGACCAAGGGGATGACCCTTCCCTTCGTCAGCTACGGCGGCTCCTCGGTGTTCGCGGTGGCGCTCGGGATGGGGATGCTGCTCGCGCTGACGCGCCGCCGCCACCACGGAGAGGCGGGATGAGGGGGGCGATGCTGCGACCGGTCGCGATCGCCGCCGGCGGCACGGGCGGCCACCTCTTCCCCGCCGAGGCGCTTGCCGCCGCACTCGCCGCACGCGGGCAGCGCGTCGCGCTGTTCACCGATGCGCGCACCGCCACGCGCCTCGGCCCCGGCTTCGTGGCGGCCGAGACGCACGTGATCCCGGCCGAGGGGCTGGCGGGGCGGGGGCTCGCGCGCGCGCCGGGGGCGGTCGCGGCGCTGGCGCGCGGCACGGTCGCCGCCCGCGCCATCCTCGCGCGCATCGGCGCCGCCGCCGTGGTCGGCTTCGGCGGCTATCCCTCGGTGCCGCCGCTCGTCGCCGCGCGGACGCTGCCGCGCGCCCGCCGCCCAGCGATGGTCCTGCACGAGCAGAACGCCGTGCTCGGCCGCGCCAACCGCTTCCTCGCCCCGTTCGCCGACCTGCTCGCCCTCTCCTTCGCGGCGACCGCGCGCGTGCCCGGCGGCGTCGCCACGCGGGTGACGGGCAACCCCGTCCGCCCCGCCGTCGCCGCGCTTGCCGGCTGCGGCTATGCGCCGCCCGAAGCGGCGGGCCCGATCCGCCTGCTCGTGCTCGGCGGCAGCCTCGGCGCGCGCGTGCTCTCCGACACGGTTCCGGCTGCCCTCGCGTCGCTTCCCGAGGGCCTCCGCGGCCGCCTGTCGCTCGCCATGCAGGCGCGCGCCGAGGACGCGCCCCGCGTCGGGACGGCGCTCGCCGAGGCCGGCATCGCGGCGACCGTCTCGCCCTTCTTCGCCGACGTGGCGGAGCGTCTCGCCGCGGCGCATCTGGTGATCGCCCGCGCCGGCGCCTCGACGGTGGCAGAGCTCGCCTGCGCCGGCCGGCCCGCCGTCCTGGTGCCGCTGCCCGGCGCGATCGACGACCACCAGGCGGCGAACGCGCGCGCGCTTGCGGAGGCGGGCGGTGCGCGGGTGATGCCGCAGGCGACGCTCACCGCAGATGCGCTGGCCGGCCTGCTTGCCGCGCTCCTTGCCGAGCCCGCCACGCTCGCGGCGATGGCCGCGGCGGCCGCCCGCCTCGGCGCGGCCGACGCCGCGGCGCGGCTGGCCGAGGCCGTGCTCGCGCTCGCGCCGACGGAGGTCCGCCCATGAGGGCGCTGCCGCTCAGCATCGGAACGATCCACTTCGTCGGCATCGGCGGCATCGGCATGTCGGGCATTGCCGAGGTGCTGCACAACCTCGGCTACAGGGTGCAGGGCTCCGACATCGCCGAGAGCGCCAACGTCAAGCGCCTTCGCGCGGCAGGCATCCCGGTCACGGTCGGGCATGCGGCGGCCAATCTCGGCGATGCGCAGGTCGTCGTCGTCTCCACCGCGGTCAAGCGCGACAACCCGGAGGTGGCGGCGGCGCGCGCGCAGCTGATCCCCGTCGTCCGCCGCGCCGAGATGCTCGCGGAACTCATGCGGCTCCGCTGGTCGATCGCGATCGGCGGCACGCACGGCAAGACGACGACGACGAGCCTCGTCGCCGCCGTGCTCGAGGCGGCGCATCTCGACCCGACCGTGATCAACGGCGGCATCATCAACGCCTACGGCACGAACACCCGCCTCGGCGCCGGCGACTGGATGGTGGTCGAGGCGGACGAGAGCGACGGCTCGTTCCTGCGCCTGCCGGCCGTGATCGCGATCGTGACGAACATCGACCCCGAGCATCTCGACCACTGGGGCACGGCCGAGGCGATGAAGGAGGGATACGCGCAGTTCGTCGGCAACATCCCGTTCTACGGCTTCGCGGTGCTCTGCCTCGACCACCCGGAGGTGCAGGCGATGATTCCCCGCCTCTCCGACCGGCGCATCATCACCTACGGGTTCAGCCCGCAGGCCGATGTGCGGGCGGAACGGCTCGTGACGGACCGGCTCGGCGCCACCTTCGAGGTGGTGGTGGCCGACCGCCACACCGGCCGCTCCCGCCGGCTCGCGCCGTTCCGGCTGCCGATGCTCGGCGCGCACAACGTCCAGAACGCGCTCGCCGCGATCGCCGTCGGCGTCGAGATGGAGATCGGCGAGGACACGATCCGCACCGCGCTGCTCGGCTTCAAGGGCGTCAAGCGCCGCTTCACCCGCACGGGCGAGGCGGGCGGCATCACCGTGATCGACGACTACGGCCACCATCCGGTCGAGATCGCAGCGGTGCTGAAGGCGGCCCGCCAGGCCGGCGCGCGGGACGTGGTCGCGGTGGTGCAGCCGCACCGCTACACGAGGCTCGCCTCGCTGTTCGAGGAGTTCTGCACCTGCATGAACGACGCGGGCACCGTCATCGTGGCCGACGTCTACGCCGCCGGCGAGCAGCCGATCGACGGCATCAGCCGCGACGCGCTGGTCGAGGGCCTGCGCGCGCGCGGCCACCGCTCGGTGGTGCCGCTGCCGGGGCCGGAGCACCTCGCCGAGATGGTGCACGCCATCGCCCGGCCAGGCGACTACGTGGTGTGCCTCGGTGCCGGAACGATCACGTCTTGGGCGCATGCGCTGCCGGGCGAGCTCCAGGCGCTGCAGGCCGCCATTCCGCGCCGCGCCAACGGGGGCGCGCCATGATGGCGGCCGAGCGCCTTCCGCCGCACCTGATCGACACCCTCCCCAGGGTGCGCGGGCGGCTTGCCGCCGACGTGCCGCTCGGCCCGCTCACCTGGTTCCGCACCGGCGGCGCGGCGGAGGTGCTGTTCCGGCCGGCCGATGTCGAGGACCTCGCCGCCTTCCTGGCGTCGCTCGACCCCGCCGTGCCGGTGACCGTGATCGGCGCGGGCTCGAACCTGATCGTGCGCGACGGCGGCGTCGCGGGCGTGGTGATCCGGCTGCCCTCGGCCTTCGCGCGCATCGCGGTCGAGGCCGACGGCGTGGTCGCCGGCGCGGCAGCGCTCGACCTCACCGTCTCGGAGACGGCCGCAGCAGCAGGGCTCGAGGGGCTTGCCTTCCTGTCCGGCATTCCCGGAACGATCGGCGGGGCGGTGGCGATGAACGCCGGCGCCTATGGCAGCGAGACCGGCGGGGTGCTCGACTGGGCCGAGATCGTCACGCGCGAGGGGTTCTGCGCGCGCCGCGCCGACCTCGCGACCTCCTATCGCCGCACCGACCTGCCGGCCGGCGCCATCGTCACCGCAGCGCGCCTGCGCGCGCGGCCGGGCGACCGCGCCGCGATCGCCGAGGCGATGGGCGCGATCCGCGCCGCGCGCGAGGCGACGCAGCCGGTGCGCGCGCGCACGGGGGGCAGCACCTTCAAGAACCCCGCGGGCGGGCTGAAGGCATGGGAGCTGATCGACCGTGCCGGCTGCCGCGGCCTCAGGCGCGGCGCGGCGCAGGTCTCGGAGAAGCACTGCAACTTCCTGCTGAACCTCGGCGGCGCGACGGCTGCCGAGATCGAGGCCCTCGGCGAGGAGGTCAGGCGCCGCGTCGCCGAGGCGACGGGCGTGACGCTCGAGTGGGAGATCCGCCGCATCGGCCGGCCGGCAACGGAGGAGGGTGGGCGATGACGCGCGTCGCGGTGCTGTTCGGCGGGCTCTCGGCCGAGCGCGAGGTGAGCCTCTCCTCCGGCAGGCAGGTGATCGCGGCGCTGAAGGAGGCGGGATTCGACGTCGCCCCCGTCCCGGTCACGCGCGACCTCAAGGCCCTCGTGGCGGCGCTGAGCGAGCCGCGGCCGGACGTCGTGTTCAACGCCCTGCACGGACGCTACGGCGAAGATGGCTGCATCCAGGGAATCCTCGAGTGGCTCGAGCTTCCCTACACGCATTCCGGCGTGCGCGCCTCGGCGCTCGCGATGGACAAGGCCGCCGCGAAGGCGGCCTTCGCCGCCGCCGGGCTACCGGTCGCGAAGGGACGCGTCGTGCCGGTCGCCGCGCTCGAGGCGGAGGACCCGATGCCCCTTCCCTACGTGGTGAAGCCGCTGAACGAGGGCTCGTCGGTCGGCGTCCACATCCTGCGCGAGGGGTGCAACGCGCGCGCCGAGATCGCGCGCACCTGGCGCCACGGCACGGCCGCGATCGTCGAGGAGTACGTTCCGGGCCGGGAACTGACTGTCGGCGTGATGGGCGGCACCGCGCTCGCGGTGACCGACATCACCGCGATCCACGGCGGCGGCTTCTACGACTACGAGGCGAAATACGCCGATGGCGGCTCCCGTCACGTCATTCCGGCTGCGATCCATCCGGACGCCTACGCCGAGGCGCTCGAGGTCGCGCGCGCGGCGCACGAGGCGCTCGGCTGCCGCGGCGCCACGCGGGCCGATTTCCGCTACGACGACACCGCGGGCGAGCCTGGCCGGCTCGTGCTGCTCGAGGTGAACACCCAGCCCGGGCTGACGCCGACCTCGCTCCTGCCCGAGCAGGCCCTGCATCGCGGCATCGGCTTCCCCGCCCTGTGCCGCTGGATGGTGGAGCAGGCCGCATGCGGCGGCTGAGCGCGCCCGCGAAGACGAGGCGCCCGGGCCGGCTCAGGCTCTGGCTGCGCCGCAACCGCGCCCTCGCGCGGCCGGCCGCGCTCGGCCTCGCCTCAGTCGCCGCGGTCGCCGGCGCCGTCGCGCTCTGGCGCGCGGCGGAGCCGGGCCGCGCGCTTGCCGGCTGGCGCGAGCAGGCGCTCTCGCTCACCGCCGCCTGGGGGCTCGCGGTCGAGGAGATCACCGTCGAGGGCAGGCGCAACGCGTCGGGCCCGATGCTGCTCGAGGCGAGCGGGCTCGCACGCGGCATGCCGATTCTCGCCGTCACGCCTTCGGAGGTGCGCGAGCGGATCGAGGCGATCCCCTGGGTCGCGCAGGCGACGGTGCAGCGGCGGCTGCCCGGCCGCGTGCACATCGCCGTGGTCGAGCGCGAGGCCTTCGCCCTGTGGCAGCGCCAGGGCCGGTTCGCGCTGATCGACCGCGCGGGCAACGTGATCGTCGAGAACGACGTCGCCCCCTTCGCCGGGCTGCCGCTCGTGGTCGGGGCCGGCGCCGCCACGGCCGCGGCGGCGCTGCTCGACGAGATCGCGCGCTTCCCGGAGGTGAAGCTTCGCGTCACCGCCTCGATCCGGGTCGGCGAGCGGCGGTGGAACCTCCGCCTCGCCTCCGGTGCGGACGTGATGCTGCCCGAGGGCGCGGAGGCAGCGGCGATCGAGCGCCTCGCCGCCCTGCACCGCGACCAGGGGCTGCTCGACCGTTCGCTGGTCGCGATCGACATGCGCCTGCCGGACCGGCTGGTGCTGCGCCCGGTGCCGGCGCCCGAGCCGCCGGCCGGTCCACGGCCGCAGGCGCGGAGGCCGACATGAGGAGCGCATACCGATGAACGAGATGTCCCGACGCGGCCTCGCGGAGGCCGGCGCCGACGGGCGCGCCGGCCTGCCCGTCGCGCCGGCCTCGCGCGGTCGGTTCCGCCGCGCCTCGGGCACCCTCGCCGCGCTCGACATCGGCTCGACCAAGGTCACCTGCCTGATCGGCCGGGTGGAGAGCGACGGGCATCTCCGCGTGCTCTCGGTCGGGCATCACCGCTCGCGCGGCATCCGCGCCGGCTCGGTGGTCGATCTCGAGCAGGCGGAGGCCTCGATCCGCGCCGCGGTGGCGCAGGCCGAGGAGCTCGCCGACACCCAGGTGCGCGAGGTCGTCACCAACCTCTCCTGCGGGAGGCCGGGCAGCCACCAGCTCGACGTGCGGCTGCATCTCGGCGGCCACGCGGCCGACCAGAACTCGCTCCGCCGCATCGTCGTCGAGGGCCGCGCGCGCGCCTATGCCGAGGGCCGCGAGATCATCCACGCCCTGCCGCTCGGCTACGCGGTGGACGGCACGGGCGGGGTGAAGGACCCGCGCGGCATGGTGTGCGAGACGCTCTCGGCGAGGCTGCACGTCGTCGACGCCGAGGTGGGCACGCTGCGCAACCTCGCCTCCTGCCTCGCGCGCTGCGACCTCGACATCGAGGCCCTGGTCGCCGCCCCCTTCGCCGCCGGCCTCGCCGCGCTGGTAGATGACGAGCGCGAGCTCGGCGTCACCGTGGTCGACATGGGCGGCGGCACCACGAGTCTCGCGGTGTTCGCCGATGGCCAGCTCCAGCACACCGACGTCATCCCGGTCGGCGGCCAGCACGTCACCAACGACATCGCGCGCGGACTCTCGACCACCATCGCGCACGCGGAACGGATGAAGACGCTGCACGGCTCGACCCATGCCGCGCCGGAGGACGACCGCGAGCTGCTGCCGGTTCCGCTGGTCGGCGAGGACGACCACGCGATCGCCAAGGTGCCGCGCTCGATGCTCGTCGGCATCATCAGGCCGCGGCTCGAGGAGACCTTCGAGCTCGTGCGCTCGCGGCTCGACGACGCGGGCCTCGGCCGCGCCGCCGGGCGCCGCGTGGTGCTGACGGGGGGCGCGAGCCAGCTGATCGGCGTGCGCGACCTCGCCGCGCAGATCCTCGACAAGCAGGTGCGGCACGGCCGCCCGCCCAGCCCCCGCGGCCTGCCCGACAGCGCCGCCGGCCCCGCCTTCGCCGTGCCCGTCGGCCTGCTCGTCTGGGCGGCCACGGAAGGGCAGATCGCGCGCGACCTCGCCCCCTCCGGCCACGAGGCCCCGCCCGGCCTCCTGCGCCGCTTCGCAACCTGGCTGCGCGAGAGGCTCTGAGCCCGATGCGACGCCGCCCCGCAACCGCCTGACCGCCTGCACCAAGGAGAGCCCCCATGGCCATCACGCTCACCATGCCGCCCCAGGCAATGACCGACTTCCAGCCGCGCATCACCGTCGTCGGCGTCGGCGGCGGCGGCTCGAACGCCGTCAACAACATGATCGCCGCCCAGCTCGAGGGGGTGGAGTTCATCGTCGCCAACACCGACGCGCAGAGCCTGATGCACAGCCGCGCCGACCGGCGCATCCAGCTCGGGCCGCACCTGACGCAGGGGCTCGGCGCCGGCGGCCGGCCCGAGGTCGGCCGCGGCGCGGCTGAGGAGGCGCTCGAGGAGATCGCCTCGCACCTCGCAGGCAGCCACATGGTGTTCATCACCGCCGGCATGGGCGGCGGCACCGGCACCGGCGCCGCCCCGGTGGTGGCGCGGATCGCGCGCGAGAGGGGCATCCTCACCGTGGGCGTCGTGACCAAGCCCTTCGAGTTCGAGGGGCAGAAGCGCCGCCGGGCCGCCGAGGCTGGCATCGAGGAGCTTCAGTCGGTCGTCGACACGCTGATCGTCATCCCCAACCAGAACCTGTTCCGCCTTGCAAATGACCGCACCACCTTCGCCGAGGCCTTCAAGATGGCCGACAACGTCCTCTACATGGGCGTGCGCGGCGTGACCGACCTGATCGTCAACCCGGGCGTCGTCAACCTCGACTTCGCCGACATCCGCTCGGTGATGGCCGAGATGGGCAAGGCGATGATGGGCACCGGCGAGTCGGAGGGCGAGGACCGCGCCACCCGCGCCGCCGAGAGCGCGATCTCGAACCCGCTGCTCGAGGAGGCCTCGATGAAGGGGGCCAAGGCGGTGCTGATCAACATCACCGGCGGCATGGACATGACGCTGTTCGAGGTCGACGAGGCCGCCAACCGCATCCGCAAGGAGGTCGGCGAGGAGGAGGCGAACATCATCTTCGGCTCCTCGATCTCGGAGGAGATGGACGGCAAGATCCGCGTCTCGGTCGTTGCCACCGGCATGGAGGCGAACGCCGCCCAGAAGCCGCGGCCGACGCTCGTCGCGGTCGGCGGCGCGCCGGCCGCACGGCCGGTGATGCAGCCGGTGATGCAGGCGTCGGGCCAGGCCGCGCCGGCCGCGGCAGGGGCAGCGATCGGCGGAGCCGGCCCGGTGCCGCAGCGCGCGGCCGCGCAGCCGACCATGAGCGCGGCGCAGCAGCCCGCCTTCCACACCGCCGGCGCCAACGCCCTCGCCGCCCAGATCGAGCCCGCGGTCGCCCCGGCCGAGCCCGCTCCGACCCCGATCGCCGACCCTGCGGCCCAGGCGGCGCCGCTGTTCGCCCCGCTCACCGCGGAGCCGCAGCCCGAGGCGCCGACCCCTGCGCACACGGCATCGGACCGGCGGCCGAGCCTGTTCCGGCGCGTGACGAACCAGATCATGCAGCGTGACCTCGAGACGCCCCCTCAGCCGCGCCAGGCGCCGACGCTCGGAGCGGCCGACACCGCCCCACGTCAGCCGCCAGCCCCCTACACCGCGCCGTCCCCCCACGTCGCATCGGCCCCCCACGGCGCAACGGCCATGAGCGCCGAGCCGCCGCCGCGCCCGGCGCAGCGGACGCTGCCGGCGGAGGATCTCGGCCTCGACATCCCCGCCTTCCTGCGCCGCCAGGCGAACTGAGGCCAGCCATCCCGGCCCTGACGGCCCCCGCGGAGCGTGCCGCGGGGGCCTTTCCTTTGGCCTATCCCGTTGTTTCTGCGGCCGCCCAGAAATTGCCCGAAATGTGCAAAAATCAGGGCGCTACCCTGAAATACGCGGTAACAAGCCTTGACTTGAGAGGGGGGCGCCAGACGCCTAGCGTCCGACCGTGCCAAGACGCCCCGACTCGGGCGTGGCGGCTCCGGAACGTCTCGGGCGCCCTCCGGCCCCATCGGTTCCGTGACGTGCCTGACCCTTCGATGGACAGCCCGGACCGTTCGAGAGGCCGCCCGTGCAGATGACACCCGCTCCCGCGCCGCGCGACAGCCGAGGCACCCTCGGCAGGGCCCGGCATGACGGGGTGGCGCCCGAGGAGGCGACGGCGCTGCCGCCGCAGCGGACGCTGCGGGCGCCGATCGGCTGCACCGGCATCGGCCTGCATTCGGGGGCCCGCATCTCGCTCCGCCTGCTTCCGGGTGCGGCCGGTTCCGGCATCCTGTTCCGCCGCACCGACCTCCCGGGCGGCCCCGTCGAGATCCCGGCGAGCCATGACCGCGTGGTCGATACGAGGCTCAACACCACGCTCGGCCTCGCCGGGCGGCCAGAGGCGACGGTCGGCACGGTCGAGCACGTGATGGCCGCGCTCGCCGGCATGGGCATCGACAACGCCGTGGTCGAGCTCGACGGGCCCGAGGTCCCGGCGATGGACGGTTCCGCCGCCCCCTTCGTGTTCCTGATCGAGTGCGCCGGGATCGTCCCGGCCGAGGCGCCGCGGCAGGTGATCGAGGTCCTCCGCCCCGTGCGCGCCGAGGAGGGCGAGGCCTTCGTCGCCCTGCTTCCGCCCCAGGGGCGGGGGTTCTCGATCGAGGCGGAGATCGACTTCCCGGCCGCGGCGGTGCGTCGGCAGGGGCGGTCGATCCGCGTCACGGCCCAGTCCTTCAAGGCCGATCTCGCCGCCGCCCGCACCTTCGGCTTCGCCGAGGAGATCGATGCGCTCCGCGCCGCCGGCCTCGCCCGCGGCGGGTCGCTGAAGAACGCGGTGGTCGTCTCGGGCTCGCGGGTGCTGAACGAAGGCGGGCTCCGCTTCGCCGACGAGTTCGTCCGCCACAAGATGCTCGACATCGTGGGCGACCTCGCGCTGGCCGGCCTGCCGCTCGCCGCCCGCGTGGTCGCCCGGCGTCCCGGCCACCGGTTGAACAACGCCGTGCTGCGCGCCCTGTTCGCCGACCCGGCGGCCTTCCGGATCGCCCCGGCTGGCGCCGGCGCCGGCACCTCGGTCCGGGCGGGCGCGAGCGGCCTCTCCGCCGCGGCTGCCGCGCCGGCCTGAGCCTCGCCGCACGACGACGTCGCCCGCCCGGCGCGTCGGGCCTCTGGCGAAGCCGCCCGTGGTGCTATACTTCGCACTCACGATGACCACGATCCCTGAGAGAGAGCGCCCCGGCGCCAGGCGCCCCCGTCCGAATGGGCTTGCCGCCGTGCTCGCGGCGGCGCTTGCGCTCGCCGCCTGCCGCACCGACGACGCGGCCGACCCCCTGATCTCGCGCGAACGTCCCGTCGAGCAGATCTACAACGAGGCGGTGGACGAGCAGCAGGCGGGCAACCACGCCCGCGCCTCCGCCCTGTTCCAGGAGGTGGAACGGCAGCACCCCTACTCGCCCTGGGCCACCACGGCGAAGCTGATGGCCGCCTACAGCGAGTACACGCGCGGCCGCTACACCGAGGCGATCGGCATGCTCGACCGCTTCATCCGCCTCCACCCGGCGCACCGTGACGTTCCGTATGCGTACTACCTGCGGGCGATGTCCTACTATGAGCAGATCGCCGACGTGCAGCGCGACCAGCGGATGACGCAGCAGGCGCTCAACGCGCTCCAGGACGTGGTGAACCGATTCCCCGACACCCCCTATGCCCGGGATGCGCGGCTGAAGGTCGACCTCGCGCGCGACCACCTCGCCGGCAAGGAGATGCTGATCGGCCGGTACTACCAGCAGCGGAGCCTTTATGCCGGCGCGGTGAACCGCTTCCGGACGGTGGTCGACCAGTACGACACCACCAACCACGTGCCGGAGGCGCTGCACCGGCTCGTCGAGGTCTATCTCGCGCTCGGCCTGATCGAGGAGGCGAAGAAGACCGCCGCCGTGCTCGGCTACAACTACCCCGGCAGCCCCTGGTACCAGGACAGCTACGCGCTCCTCACCCCCGGCGCGCAGCCGGCCGAGACCGAACGGCCGGGCATGCTCACACGCTGGTGGAACTCGGTGTTCTGAGCGGCGCCGTGCCAGCCGACCCGGGCCGACGCCTCGCCACACGCGGAACGGCCTGAGCACCGCCCGCCGTGCTGGTCTCGCTCTCGATCCGCGACGTGGTGCTCATCGAGCGGCTCGATCTCTCGCCCGGTCCGGGCCTGACCGCGCTGACGGGAGAGACCGGGGCCGGCAAGTCGATCCTGCTCGACAGCCTCGGCCTCGCGCTCGGCGAGCGCGCGGATGCGGGCCTCGTGCGCGCCGGCGCCGCGCAGGCCTCCGTCTCGGCGGGTTTCGCGCCGCCCGAGGGGCATCCGGCCTTCGACCTCGTCGCGGAGCACGGCATAGCCGCGGAGGGGGAGATCGTGCTCCGCCGCGTGCTCGGCGCGGACGGCCGCTCGAAGGCGTTCGTCAACGACGAGGCGGTCGGCGTCGGCCTGCTTCGCCGCCTCGGCGCGCTGCTCGTCGAGGTCCAGGGCCAGTTCGCGCAGGTCGGCCTCGCCGACGAGGCGACGCATGCCGGCCTCGTCGACGCCTTCGGCAGGCTCGCGCCGCAGCGTGCCGCGGTGGCAGGCGCGCATGCCTCGTGGCGCGCCGCGCTCGCCGCGCTGGCCGATGCCGAGGCGGCCGTGGCCGCGGCGCGGGCGGAGGAGGCCTTCCTGCGCCATGCGGTCGAGGAGCTCCGCTCGCTCGCCCCGGAGGAGGGCGAGGAGGACCGGCTCGACGCCGAGCGGCGGCGGCTGCAGCAGGGCGAGCGGCGGGCCGAGGCCTACGCCGAGGCGCTCGCCGCCCTCTCGCGCCAGCGCGGCGTCGCGGCGGCGCTGCGCGAGGCGGCCCGGGCGCTCGACCGGCTGCCCCAGCCGAACGACGAGGCGCAGGCGCCGCTCGCCGCGATCGGCCGCGCGCAGGACGCGGTGGCCGAGGCGGAGACGCTGCTCGAGCGGCTCGCCGCCGACAGCGGGCCCGACCCGCAGGGGCTCGAGCGCACCGAGGAGCGGCTGTTCGCGCTGCGGGCGATGGCGCGCAAGCACCAGACCACCGTCGCCGCGCTGCCCGCCCTGTTCGCGTCGCTCGCCGGGCGGCTTGCGGCGCTCGATGCGGGGGAGGAACGGATTGCCGCGCTTGCCGCGGCCGCGCGGGCGGCGCGCGAGACCTACCGCTCGGCGGCCGAGGCGCTTTCCGCCGCGCGCGCGGAGGCGGCCCGCAGGCTCGACCGGGCGGTGGCGAAGGAGCTCGGCCCGCTCAGGCTCGAGAAGGCGCGCTTCATCACCGAGGTCGCGCCGCTTCCGGAGGAGGCCTGGGGCGCGCAGGGCGCCGACACGGTCCGGTTCCTCGTCGCGATGAACCCGGGCCTTCCCCCCGCCCCGCTGTCGCGCACCGCCTCGGGCGGGGAGCTCGCGCGCCTGATGCTCGCGCTCAAGGTCGTGCTCGCCGCCGGAGCGACCGTGCCGACGCTCGTGTTCGACGAGGTCGACAGCGGCATCGGCGGCGCGACGGCCGCGGCCGTGGGCGAGCGGCTCGCGCGCCTCGCCGCCGGGCTGCAGGTTCTCGTCGTCACCCACTCGCCGCAGGTGGCGGCGAAGGCGGCCGCCCACTGGCGGGTGGCCAAGCGGCCCGCCCGTTCCGGCACCGTCACCACCGTGACGCCGCTCGACGAGGCGGAGAGGCGGGAGGAGATCGCGCGCATGCTGGCGGGAGAACGGATCACCGACGCAGCCCGCGCCGCCGCCGACAGCCTGCTCGCGGCCGGATGATGCGAGAGGCGAAGCAGGCCCTGCGGGAGAAACCCCCCGAGCGGCTGAGCGAGGCCGAGGCGCGGGAGGAGCTCGCCGCGCTCGCGGCCGAGATCGCGCACCACGACCTGCTCTACCATCAGCGCGACCGCCCCGAGATCAGCGACGCCGCCTATGACGCGCTGAAGCGGCGGAACGACGCGATCGAGGCGCGCTTCCCCCACCTCGTGCGTCCGGACAGCCCCTCGCGGCGTGTCGGCGCGGCACCGTCGCGCGGCTTCGCCAAGGCGCGGCACCGCCAGCCGATGCTCTCGCTCGACAACGCCTTCGACGCCGGGGACTTCGCCGCGTTCGTCGCGCGCATCCGCAACTTCCTCGGGCTCGGCCCGGCCGAGCGCCTCGCCATGGTCGCCGAGCCGAAGATCGACGGCGCCTCGATCAACCTCACCTACGAGCGGGGGCGCTTCGTGCGCGGCGCGACGCGCGGCGACGGGATGGAAGGGGAGGACGTGACGGCGAACCTGCTGACCATCGCCGACCTGCCGCCCAGGCTCTCCGGCACCGCCCCGGAGCTGATCGAGATCCGCGGCGAGGTCTACATGGAGAAGGGCGAGTTCCTCGCGCTCAACGCCCGGCTCGAGGGCGAGGGCGAGGAGCCCTTCATGAACCCGCGCAACGCCGCCGCCGGGTCGCTGCGCCAGAAGGACCCCGCCGTCACCGCCACGCGCCCGCTCAGGCTCTTCGCCTACGCGCTGGGCGAGGTGTCGGAGCGCGTGGCCGACACGCATCACGGCTTCCTCGAGCGCCTGCGCGGCTGGGGCTTCAAGGTGAACCCGCTCTCGGCCCTGCTCGGCGACTGGGGGGAGGCCGCCGCGTTCCAGGAGGCGATCGCCGACCGCCGCTCCTCCCTGCCCTATGACATCGACGGCGTCGTCTACAAGCTCGACCGGCTCGACTGGCAGGAGCGGCTCGGCTTCGTCGGCCGCGCGCCGCGCTGGGCGATCGCCTGGAAGTTCCCCGCCGAGCAGGCGACCACGGTGCTGCGCGACATCGAGATCCAGGTCGGGCGAACCGGCGCTCTCACCCCCCGCGCGGTGATGGACCCCGTCACCATCGGCGGCGTGGTGGTGCGGCATGCGACGCTGCACAACGAGGACGAGATCGCGCGCAAGGACATCCGCATCGGCGACACGGTGATCGTCCAGCGCGCCGGAGACGTGATCCCGCAGGTGCTTGGTGTCGTTCTCGAGAAGCGGCCGGACGATGCGGTTCCCTATGTCTTCCCCGATCGCTGCCCCGCCTGCGGCAGCCACGCGGTGCGGCCCGAGGGCGAGGCGGTGCGGCGCTGCACCGGCGGGCTGGTCTGCCCCGCCCAGGTGGTCGAGCGCCTGCGCCACTTCGCCTCGCGCGGCGCGGTCGACATCGAGGGCTTGGGCGAGGAGAATGTCATCCTCTTCCACCAGGCGGGGCTGATCCGCCAGCCTGCCGACATCTACCGGCTCGCCGCGCACCGCGACACCATCCTTTCCTGGAAGGGGTGGAAGCAGCGCAAGCTCGACAACCTCCTCGACGCGATCGAGGCGCGCCGGCGCATCCCGCTCGAGCGGCTGATCTTCGGCCTCGGCATCCGCCGCGTCGGCGAGGCGAACGCGAAGCTGCTCGCCCGCCACTACGGGAGCTACCGCGCCTGGCGCGAGGCGATGATCGCGGCGCGGGTGGCGGGCTCGGAGGCGCGGGAGGAGCTCGGCAACATCGTGGGCATCGGCCCCGCGATCGCCGAGGAGCTGGTGGAGTTCTTCGCCGAGCCACGGAACCTCGAGGCGCTCGACGCGCTGATGGCGGAAGTCACGGCCGAGGACGCCGCCGCGCCGCAGGGAAGCGCAAGCGCGCTCGCCGGCAAGACGGTCGTCTTCACCGGAACGCTCGAGACGATGACGCGGCCGGAGGCGAAGGCGCGCGCCGAGGCGCTCGGCGCGAAGGTGACCGACAGCGTCTCGAAGAAGACCGATCTCGTGGTGGTGGGCGCCGACGCAGGCTCGAAGGCGGAGAAGGCGGCCGCGCTCGGCGTCCGCACCGTCACGGAGGCGGAATGGCGGGAGATGGCGGGGCTCTGAGCGTCTCCATCGTCCGCGCGCAGCGCCTGCCCTCGCAGAAGGCATCGAGCGCGCGCTCGAAGGGGCTGTCGTCCTCGAGCGCGGCGGCGGCGAACAGCGTCATCGAGGAGCGGAACTTCGCGTCGTCCGGCGCGCCGAGCATGTCGTGGAGGCTGCGCCCCGCGTGCGCGAGCACCGCTTCGGTGCAGGCGCGCAGCCGGGCGCCCAGCACCGGGTGGGCGAGGTAGGCGCGGGCCTCGGCGAGCGAGGCGATGCCGTAGCGCTCCGCCATCGGCGAGGTGCCGAGGCCCCGCATCTGGGGAAACACGAACCACATCCAGTGCGTGCGCTTCCGCCCCGCGCGGAGCTCGGCGAGCGCGGCCTCGATCACCGGGTCCTGCGCCTCGAGGAAGCGGGCGAGGTCGTGCGGGTCCTCCGTCACGCGCCCCTCACAGGGGCGCGCAGGCGCGCGCGAGCCAGGCCGCCACGGCAGGCTCGACCAGCGGCGAGATCTCGCGCGCCACGCGGGCGTGGTAGGCGTCGAGCCAGGACCGTTCCTCTGCCGTCAGCATGTCGGGCAGCACGAGCCGGCGGTCGAAGGGAACGAGCGTCAGCGTCTCGAAGGCGAGGAAGGGCTTCGCCGCGCCCTCGATCGGGTCCTCGTGCACCAGCGCGAGGTTCTCGAGCCGGATGCCGAACCGGCCGGGCGCGTAGAAGCCTGGCTCGTTGGAGAGGATCATCCCGGGCGCGAGCGGGATCGGCCGGGCGGCGCGGGAGAGGCCCGCCGGCCCCTCGTGGACCGAGAGGAAGCTGCCGACGCCGTGGCCGGTGCCGTGGTCATAGTCGAGGCCGGCCTCCCACAGCGCCCGGCGCGCGAGGGCGTCGATGTGCGGCCCGGCCACGCCGCTCGGGAACCGCAGCGTCGCGATCGCGATGTGGCCCTTCAGCACGCGCGTGAACCGGTCGGCGATCTCCGCCCGGTCCGGCGGCGGCGGGCCGACGAGCACGGTGCGCGTGACGTCGGTCGTGCCGTCGCGGTACTGCGCGCCGCTGTCGAGCAGGAACACCTCGCCGGGGAGGATCGCGCGGTTGGTCGCCTCGGTGGCGCGGTAGTGGATGATCGCGCCGTTCGGCCCCGCGCCGGTGATCGCGGGGAAGCTCTCGCCGACGAAATGCTCCCCCGTCGCGCGGAGGCGGAGGAGCTCCTCTCCCGCGGCGAGCTCGGTGAGGCCGCCCTGCTCCGCCGCGTGCTCGAACCAGGCGAGGAAACGGGCGAGCGCGGCGCCGTCGCGACGCTGCGCCGCACGCGCCCCCTCCCGCTCGGTCTCGTTCTTGATCGCCTTGGGCAGCGCCACCGGGTCGTCGCCCGCGACCACGGTCGCGCCGGCCTCGCGCAGGGTTGCGGCGAACCAGGCGGGCGCGCTGCGCGGATCGACCAGCACCCGCGCCTTCGCCGAGCCGAGCGCGGCGATCGCGGCTCCGAGGCGCTCGACCGGCTCGACCGTCACCGCGTTGCCGAGATGCGCGCGCACCGCCGCGTCGAGCCGTGCGGGGTCGATGAACAGCGCCACCCGCCCGTCCTCGTGCGCGAGCGCATAGGCGAGCGCCACCGGGTTGTAGGGCACGTCCTGGCCGCGGATGTTGAGCAGCCAGGCGATGCTCTCGGGCGCCGTCAGCACCGCGACGGTGGCGCCGGCCTTGCCGACCGCCTCGCCGATGCGGGCGCGCTTCGACGCCGCCTCCTCGCCGGCGAACCGGATCGGATGCGGAACAGGCCGCGAGGCGGGCTGGGCCGGCCGGTCGGCCCACACGGCATCGACCGGATTGTCCTCGACCGGCACGAGCACCGCGCCGGCGGCCTCGACGGCGGCCTTCAGCTTCGCCACCCCGTCCTCGGCATGCAGCCAGGGGTCGTAGCCGAGCCGCATCCCCCCGCGCAGCACCTCGCCCAGCCAGGCCTCCGCCGGCGCCTCGATGCTGTGGCGAAGGGTGAAGAGGGCCGGATCGACCTCCGCCGAGGCCTGGAGCTGGTAGCGGCCGTCGGTGAAGAAGGCCGCGCGGTCTGCCAGCACGATCGCGAGCCCGGCCGAGCCGGTGAAGCCGGTGAGCCAGCGCAGCCTGTCAGCCGAGGCGGGGATGTACTCGTTCAGGTGCGCGTCGGCGCGGGGGACGACGAAGCCGTCGAGGCCGCGACGGGCGAGCTCGGCGCGCAGGGCTGCCACGGGAGCCTTTACGGAAGGTTTCACGCCTATTTCATAGCTCCACGAAATCCATGCGTTTTGCGCATATCGGCCGAGGCATCATCTCGCATGTGCGAAACGGGAAGGAAACCCATGTTGATGCAGCGATCAGGGGGTGGCAGCCGGCGCCACCGACGGCGACGGCCGAGAGCTGCCCCCCTCGCCCGCAAGGACCCTAGACCATGGACGCCCGCATCACCAAGGAGGAGACGGCCCTCCTCCTCAACCTGGCCCCGAGCCGCTCCGCGCGCGAGGTGGAGGCCATCCGGCTGGCCGCCATCCGCGCCCGCGACGAGGCCATCGGCCAGGCGATCGCGCGCGGTGTCTCCGCCCTCTGGCGTGGCATCCGCGCCGCTGCCCTCTTCCTGCTCGACTATCCGCGCCGCCGCGCCGTGTTCGAGCAGCTCCAGGCGATGTCGGACCGCGAGCTTGCCGATATCGGCCTCGAGCGGGCCGACCTCGCCCGCGTGTTCGACGAGGACTTCGTGCCTCGCCGCCTCGTGACGCCGGCCGCGGCCCCGGCCGTGCCGGCGGCGCCGGCGCCCGCGAACAGCAACCTGGCGCTGCCGAGCAAGGCCGCCGCCTGAGCGGCCCTCGCGACACGTGACCGCATTGGGGGGGCGGGCTCCGGAGACGGGGCCCGCCCCCTTCGCGTCACGGCCGGGGCAGGCTGCCGATGACCCCGCACGCGGCTTGGCTGCGTCTGGCGGGGCCGCCGATCGGGCGGCCTCGGCCGCGGGGCGATCGCAACGCATCGCCCCCCGCCAAAGCAACAGCGGGGACCCGCCACCAGCACCGCCCCGCGACACGGTTCCCGCCAGGCTAGCGGCGTCTCGGCAGCCTGCTACCCCTCGCGGCGCAGCGGCGCGGTCAGGCAGCGCGGGCCGCCGCCGCCGGCGGTGAATACCGAGAGATCGGGGTCGAGCACGGTGAGGCCCTCGGCCCGGAGCGCGGCATTGACCCGCACGGCGCCGCGCGAGGAGAGCACGCGCCCGGCGCCGAGCGCGAGCACGTTGCCAGCAAGCGCCATCGCCTCGCGATACGTGGTCGGGACGATGCGCACGCCGTTCGCGCCCAGCCACGCGACCAGATCCTCCTCGATCACCTCGGTGCAGGCGACGGCCACACCCTCCGCCGCCATGCTGAACAGGAGGTCGAGGTGCAGGAAATGCTCCGGGAAGGGGACGAGTCGCACCTCCCATCCCTCGTGGCCGAGCCAGCGCGCGAACTGGGCGGCACCCGCCTCGTCGGTCCTGCCCCCCGACACCCCGACCATCGCGAGGCCGGGGCGGATCAGATGGATGTCGCCGCCTTCGAGGGTTCCGGCAGAGGACATCTGCCACACCGGAACGCCGAGCCCGTCGAGCGCGCGGAGGATCGCGGCATACTCGCCGCGGCGCTCCGCCCGCGCGAGCTGGGTGAGCACCGCGCCGCGATGCGTCATCTGCACCGCGTCGCGCGTGTACACCTGATAGGCGAGATGCGGCTCGGGCACGACCTGCCGGAGCGCGACGCCGGCCTCGGCCAGTGCCGCCTCGAGCTCGCCGTGCTGGGCGGACGCGGCCTTCGGGTCTGCCGACGCGCCGGCGGCAAGCGTCGCGCGGGCGACCGCGTTCGTCGGCATCCAGCGATAATGCGCCGGCCGGCACAGCAGCACCTCCGACAGGACGCCCGTGTCGGACGCCGCTCCCCAGGCGATGCTCATGGCCTCATCCCCCCGCCGCGAGACCGGCGATCCGCCCGAGCGCGACCGCCGTGAGCAATCCGTTCCCGGAAAGATATCCCGCCGCGGTCGGGCCGGACAGCCCCGACGCGGCGCCGCCGGCGGCGAACAGGTTGGGCAGGGCCGATCCGTCCGGGCGCAGCACCCGCGCATCCGGGCCGATCACGAGACCGCCCTGGGTGTGGAACAGCGCGCCGGTCACCCGGACGGCATGGAAGGGCGGCGACAGCGGCGCGGTCGCGGACCAGTCACGCCCGAACCGGTCGCGGCCCCGGGCCTCAGCCAGTTCCGCCGCGAGTGGCGCCTGTGGCACATGCATGGCGGCGGCGAGCGCGGCGACGGTCGGCGCGGTCAGCACCGCGCCTGCCGCCTCGGCGGCCCGGAAATCCTCGAACTGCCGGGCGATCGCGGCGATCCGGGCGTCGAACACGTCCCACGCGATGCCGCCGGGCTGGGCCAGCACCCGCTCGGCCTGCTCGGAGTAGCCTTCCGTCTCGTCGCTGAACCGTTCCCCGCGCGCGTTGACCTGGATGCCCCCCTCCATCATCACCGCCCAGGTGATCAGGATGCCGTGCGGGTGCGCCACCGAGCCGTGGCCCTGGTGGCCCGAGAGGTTGGCCGCGGCGGCACCAAGCGCCTCGCCCCAGGCCAGCGCGTCTCCGGTGTTGCCCGGATGGCCGAACCACAGCGCCCCGGCGAGCCCGGGGATGTGCCGCCGCACGAGCTCGCGGTTGCCGCCATAGCCGTTGCAGGCGAGCACCACCGAGCGCGCGCCCACCCGCTCCTCGCCGCCCGGGCGCGAAGCGGCGACGCCGCGCAGCCTGCCGTCGGGCTCGGCGAACAGCGTCGTTGCGTGCGCCTCGACCAGCACCGGGATCGAGGCCGCCTCCACGGCAGCGAGCAGCCGGTCCATCAGCTCTGCGCCCGACCGGCTCGGCAGGCCGTGCATCCGGTGCGCCGAGTGGCCGGGATACAGGAAGTCGGTGATCACCTCGAAGGGCAGGCCATGACGGTCGGCGAGCCATTCGAGCGCGGGCCCGGCCGCTGCGGTGACGGCCGCGAGCACGCGAGGATCGGCCGCCCCCTTCGACTTCGCGGCGATGTCGGCGGCGAACCGTTCGGGGCTGTCCTCGATGCCCTTCGCCCTCTGGAACCGGGTGCCGGCAGCGGGAACGAGCCCGGCCGACAGCGCGGTGGAGCCGCGCGGCAGCCGGTCGCGCTCCAGGACGACGGCGGCAGCCCCGCGCTCGGCCGCCGACAGAGCGGCGACGAGCCCGGCAGCGCCGCCGCCGATCACGACGACATCCGCCTCCGCCTCGAAGCGCGCGCCCTCCGCTGGCAGGACCCGCGCGGTCATGCCCTGCGCATGACCAGGTTGCCGAAGCGATCGACCGTCGCGGCAAGGCCGGGGTCGACCACGATCGTCGCGTCAGCCTGCTCGAGGATCGCGGGCCCGGCGATCCGCGCGCCCACCGGAAGGGCGAGTCGGTCGTAGATGGCCGCCTCGTGCCAGGCGCCGCCGAACCACACGCGACGCGCGCCCGTCCGCGCGGCTTCCAGGGTGCCGCCGGCCGAGGGCGCCAGCGCCGCGAGATCGACGGGCGGGCGGCGCCCCGCAGCGACCACCCGCAGCGTCGCGAGGCGGACCGGGATGCCCGGCAGCAGCCGCGAGAACGCAGCCGCGTAGGCGCACTCGAAGGCGGACCGGATCGCCGGCTCGCTTGCCGCCTCGGCCTCGAACGGCAGCGGCACCGCGACGCTGTGGGTCTGCCCCACGTAGTGCATGTCGGCCTCGAAACGGACATCGATTCCCGTGAGCGCGAGCCCCGCCCCGGCGACGATCCCCCGCGCCTCGACGGCCATGGCGGCGAGGCGCCGGCCGAGGGCGGCCGCGTCGATGCCGTCGAGCGCCAGGTTCACCGTCTGCACCTGGTCGTGGCGGATGTCGGCGATCACGCAGCCGAGCGCGCTCGTCACGCCCGGGAAGCGGGGAACGAGCGCGGCGGCGAGGCCGAGGTCCTTGATCAGCGCGCCAGCGTGCAGCGCGCCCCCGCCGCCGAACGGCATCAGCGCGAAGCGGGCGGGGTCATGCCCGCGCTCGATCGAGAGCAGGCGGATGGCGCCTGCCATGCGCGCCGTGGCGACCCGCACGATCGCCTCGGCCGCGGCGGCGGCGTCGAGGCCGAGCGGCCCTCCGACATGCGCCTCGATCGCGCGCGCGGCCGCCTCGACATCGAGCCGGGCGAGGCCGGCGCCGATCGGCCGGTCGGCGTTGATTCGGCCGAGCACGAGATTCGCGTCCGTCAGCGTCGGCCGGTCGTTCCCCGCGCCGTAGCAGACGGGGCCGGGGCGGCTTCCCGCGCTCTCCGGCCCGACCTGAAGCAGGCCACCCGCATCGACGCGGCAGATCGAGCCCCCGCCGGCGCCGATCGTGGTGATCTCGACCATCGGCGTGCGGATGACGAGGCCGAAATCGACGGCTGCCTGGGCTGCGAAGGAGGGCCGCCCGCCGGCGATCAGCGACACGTCGAAGCTCGTCCCGCCGAGGTCGCCCGTGATGACGTCGGGGAACCCGGCGGCGTCCGCGATGGCCGCCGCGGCGATCACGCCTGCCGCAGGGCCCGAGAGCGCCGTGCGCACCGGCAGCCGCCGCGCCGTCGCGGTGCTCATCACCCCGCCGTTCGACTGCACGATGTGGAACGCGCCGCCGAACGCCTCGCGGGCCAGCGCCTCGCCGAGGCGGCCGAGATAGGCGCCGACCACGGGCTGGAGATAGGCGTTCAGCGCTGTCGTGGAGGTGCGCTCGAACTCGCGTATCTCGGGCAGGATCTCGGAGGAGCAGCAGAGATGCGGGTTCGGCCAGATGCGGGCGAGCGCCGCCATCGCCGCCCGCTCGTTGGCCGGGTTGGCATAGGCGTTGATGAAGGCGACGGCCACCGCTTCGGCGCCGGCAGCGAGCAGGGCGCGCCCTGCCGCCTCCACCTCCGCCGCGTCGACCGCCGTGCCGATCGATCCGTCCGCGAAGGTGCGTTCCGCCACCTCCAGGCGGAGATCGCGCTCGACAACCGGGACGAAGTCGCCCCAGAGCCCCCAGGTGCGGCGGCGGTCGCGGCGGCGCATCTCGAGCACGTCGCGGAAGCCGCGCGTGGCGATCAGCCCGATGCGCGCGCCCTTGCGCTCGAGCAGCGCGTTGGTGCCGACGGTCGTTCCGTGCACCACCGCCGAGAGGCCGGCGGCGCCGCCGATGGCGGCAAGGCCCGCGAGGAAGCCGGCGGCCTCGTCGCCGCGCTGGCTCGGCACCTTGGCGACGCGGAAGCCTCCCCCTGCGGTGTCGAGCGCGAAGAGGTCGGTGAAGGTGCCGCCGACATCGACGCCGACGATGACGCCGCTCACGCGCCACCTCCGCGCAGCCGCGCCGTCCCGGCGGCATCGACCGTGCCATCGGCGCGAAGGGCGACGCGGTAGTCGCGCAGCGCCGCCGCGGCGCTGACATAGCCGCAGCGCACGTCGCGCGCGACCGCTTCGGGGTCGCGCCGACGCGGGTCTCCCCAGCCGCCGCCGCCCGGCGTCTCGAGCCGAACCGTCGTTCCGGGCCCGAGCGCGATGCCGAAGGCCTTGGAGGTCATCGGCGGCTCGGCCCGCTCCGCTGCCGTTCCGTAGGAGAACCGGTTCGGCGCCGCTGGCAGGCCGCCATTGGTGCCGAAGGGCGGAACGCGGCCGCGCTCGCCGAGCAGGAAGGCCTCCGCGGTGACGCCCTCGCGCAGCGCGATCTCGTAGATCGCGCCGCAGCCGCCGCGGTGCAGGCCCGGGCCGCCGCTGTCGGGGCGGAGCGCCCATTGGGTGAAGGCCACCGGATAGCTCGCCTCAAGGATCTCGAGCGGCGGAATCGTCGCGGTGCTGATCGGGTTGTTGCCGTGGTTGAGGCCGTCCGTCTCCGGGTTGCCGCCGAGGCCGCCGCCGAAGAAGCAGAACATCACCCAGCGATGGCCCGCGCCGCGCCAGCCGGAGATCGAGAGCGCGTTGATGGTGCCGAAGGGCGCGGCGGTGGCGCGGTCGGGCGCGGCCTGGGCGAAGCAGCGGAACACGGTGTCGATGACGCGCAGGATCGTCTCGGTGTAGCCGCCGACGGGCTTGGGCGGCCGGGCACCGAGGATGGAGCCCTCCGGCACGACGAAGCCGATCGGGTGCAGGCAGCCGCCGTTCGAGGGAACCTCCGGGAAGAGGTGCTTCAGCGCCACGTAGCAGCAGGCGATGGTGGTGGCGCGGGAGATGTTGAGCGGCCCCGCGCAGCCTGCCGCCGAGCCCGTGAAGTCGAGCGTCATCCGCTCGCCGGCGACCGTCATGCGGAGCCGGATCGGCAAGGGAACGTCGGCGATGCCGTCGTTGTCGAGGAAGTCCTCGGCCTCGTAGGCGCCATCGGGCAGGGCGGCGATCTCCGCCCGCATCAGGCTCGCCGCGCGCTCGGTGAGCGCGTCGAGGGCGGCGGCGATCGTCGCCTCGCCATACTCGTCGAGCAGCGCCGCAAGCCGCCTCTCGCCGAGGTCGAGCGCGTTGACCTGGCCGTTGAGGTCGCCCCAGTTGGATTGCGCGACCCGGCTGTTGGCCTCGAGGATGGCGAGGATCGCGGGGTCGAGCACGCCGCCCTTCATCAGCCGGACGGGAGGGATGCGCACGCCCTCCTGGTGGCAGTCCGTCGCCCGCGGGTTGTAGCCGCCGGGGACGTTGCCGCCGATGTCGAGCCAGTGGCCGACCGAGGCGAGCCAGCAGAACAGGCGGCCCGCGCGGAAGATCGGGCGCACAAGGCGGAAATCGTTCAGGTGCGTGCCGCCGTCGTACGGGTCGTTGAAGATCCAGGTCTCGCCGGGCCGCGGCCCGCCCTCGCGCGCGCAGGCCTCGATCACCGCCTTCACGGCGAAGGCCGTCGCGCCGACGAAGATGGGAAGCCCCGCGGTGCCCTGGATCAGCGTCTCGCCCGTCTCGGCGTGATAGAGGCCGTGGGAGAGGTCGCGCGCCTCCGCGATGATCGGGTTGAAGGCGGAACGGGCGAGCGTCGCGTCCATCTCGTCGGCGATCTGCTCGAGCCGCCCCTTCAGCACGGCGAGGGTGACGGGATCGAGCGCCGTCATTCGTAGCGCTTCCCGGCAGCGAGCAGCGCGGGCGTTCCGATGACCTCGTTCAGGCCAGCGAGGTCGAGCATGCGGCTCCGGAACGGCTCGGTCGTGCCGGCCGCGGCGAGCGAGGCGTAGTAGTCGCGCGCGGTGGCGGCGAGCGCGCGGACGATGCCGCCCGGGAAGATCACCAGCGAGAAGCCGATCGCCTCGAGCGTGGCCGCGGGCAGCACAGGCGTCCTGCCGCCCTCGACCATGTTCGCGACCAGCGGCAGCCGGCCGCCGAGGGCATCGGCGACCCGCGCGAGATCCTCCTCCGTGCGCGGTGCCTCGACGAACAGCACGTCCGCCCCGGCCTCGGCATAGAGGCGCGCGCGGTCGAGCGCGGCCTCGAGGCCCTCGACGGCAGCGGCGTCGGTGCGGGCGACGATCAGGCAGCGCTCCCGCGCATCGACGGCGGCGCGGATCTTCCCGGCCATCTCGGAGGGGGCGATCACGCCCTTGCCGTCGAGATGGCCGCAGCGCTTCGGGAAGGTCTGGTCCTCGAGCTGGATCGCGGCCGCGCCCGCACGCTCGAAGGCGCGCACGGTCCGCTGCACGTTGAGCGCGTTGCCGTAGCCCGTGTCGGCATCGACGATCAGCGGCACCGCCACCCTGTCGGCGATCAGCGCCACGTGCTCGGCGACCTCCGCCATCGAGACGAGGCCGATGTCGGGCCGGCCAAGCCGCGTGTAGGCGATCGCGGCGCCGGAGACGTAGAGCGCCTCGAAGCCTGCCGCCGCAGCGATGGCGCCGGTCAGCGCATCGCACACGCCGGGGGCGACGAGAACGGGCCTCAGCGACAGTCGCTCACGAAGGTCGGTCACGGAACGGTTCCCTCCTCAGAGCCCGAGATAGGCCTTCTGCAGGGCCGGGTCCGCGGCGATCGCCGCGGCGGCGCCCGAGAGCACGATCTCGCCCTGCTCGATGATGTAGGCCCGGTTCGCGAGCGCAAGCGACTGCATGACGTTCTGCTCGACGAGCATCACCGCGAGCCCCTCGGCGTTGATCCGCGCGATCAGCGCGAACATCTCCTCGACGAGCAGCGGCGAGAGCCCGAGCGAGGGCTCGTCGAGGATCAGGAGCCGCGGCTCGGCCATCATCCCCCGCCCGATCGCGAGCATCTGCTGCTCGCCGCCCGAGAGCGTCCCCGCCGCCTGGCGGGTGCGCTCGGCAAGGCGGGGGAAGGTCGCGAACACCCGCTCGAGGTTGCGCGCACGGCTGGCGCGGGCGCGGCGGTAGCTTCCCATCACCAGGTTCTCGCGCACGCTCATGTTGGGGAAGATCCTGCGGCCCTCGGGAACGTGGATCAGCCCGCGCGCGACGACCTCGGCCGGGCGGCTTCCGGCGATCTCCTCGTCCTCGAAGCGGATCGTTCCGCCGCGCACCGGGATGACCCCGCTGACCGCCCGGTTGAGCGTCGTCTTGCCCGCGCCGTTGGCGCCGAGCACGGCGACGATCTCGCCCGGGCGCACCACGAGGTCGATGCCCCGGAGCACGTCCGCCGGCCCGTAGCCGGCGCGGAGGCGGGAGATCTCAAGCATGCTGCCCCCCCGCCGCATGCGCGGCGGCGCCATGGCCGAGATAGGCCTCGATCACGGCGGGGTCGCGCGCGACCGCCTCGGGCGTGCCGCGGGCGATGATCCGCCCCTCGGCGAGCACATGGATCTCCTCGGCGAGCGCCATCACCGCCTGCATCACGTGCTCGATCATCAGCACGGTGACGCCTCCGTCGCGGATGGCGCGGATCACCGGGATCATGTCGCGGACCTCGGAGGGGTTGAGGCCGGCGAGCACCTCGTCGAGGAGCAGGAGCCTCGGCTCGGTGGCGAGCGCGCGGGCGAGCTCGAGCCGCTTGCGGCCGGCGACGGTCAGCGCCGCAGCGGGAAGGTTGAGGAGCGGGGCGAGCCCGACGCGATCGGCCACCGCCTCGGCGGCGGCGAGCGCCTCCGCGCGGCCTGCATGCCGCAGATGCGCGCCGACGGCGATGTTCTCGCGCACCGTGAGCCCCGCGAAGGGCTGCACGATCTGGAAGGTGCGGGCGATGCCGAGCGCGGCGCGCCGGTGCGGCGCGAGCCGGGTGATGTCCTCGCCACCGAACAGGATGCGCCCCGCGTTCGGCCTCTGGAACCCGGCGATGGTGGCGAACAGCGTCGTCTTGCCCGCGCCGTTCGGACCGATCAGCCCGACGATACGCCCTTCCGGTACCGGAACGGATGCGTCGTTGACGGCGACGAGCCCGCCGAAGCGGACGGTGACGTGCTCGGCCGAGGCGAGCAGCCTAGCCACGCGCGAGCCTCCGCGGCCTCAGCGAGCGCGCGAGGCCGACGATGCCGTGCGGGGCGAAGCGGACGACCAGGATCAGCACCGCGCCGAACAGCACGAGGCCGAGGCCCGGCGCGTCGCCCCCGAGATGCTTGCCGAGCTCGGACAGCGCCTGGAGCACGAGCGCGCCGATCAGCGGCCCCCAGACCGTGCCGATGCCGCCGACGATCGCGGTGAGCAGCGCCTCGACGCTGATCCAAGGCCCGTAGGCGATGCCCGCGTCGAGATAGAGGAAGGTCTGCGCATAGAACGCACCGGCGGAGGCGGTGATCGCGCCCGAGAGGGTGATCGCGCGCAGCTTCACGGCCAGCACGTCGACGCCGAGCGCCTTCGCGGCATCCTCGTTCTCGCGCACCGCGACGAGCTGGGCGCCGAAGCGCCGTCCCTCGATGGCGCGCACGAGCAGCATCGCGAGCCCGAGCAGCGCGAGCACGAACCAGTAGCCTTCCGCGCGGCTGGCGAACTGCAGCGTCGCGAACCCGACCTTGAGCGGGATGAGGATCCCCGACCCGGCGCCCGTGAGCGGCCAGACGGAGGCGATGATGCGCGCCACCTCCGCGAAGGCGAGGGTGACCAGCGCGAAATAGGAGCCGCGCAGGCCCGCGCGGAAGGTCAGCCAGCCGATCGCGAGCCCGAGCGCGCCACCGAGCGCGGTGCCGGCGGCGAAGGCCGCCCAGGCATTGATGCCGAAGCGCACCTGAAGCACCGCCGCCGCATAGGCGCCGGTGCCGAAGAACACCGCATGGCCGAAGCTGAACTGCCCGCCATAGCCGCCGAGCAGGTTCCACCCCGTTCCGGCGAGCGCGAGCATCAGCGCGACCTTGAGGAAGTTCAAGGCGACGTTGCTCGTGACGAACAGCGGCAAGAGCGCCAGCGCCGCGAGCACGACCAGCACGGGGGTGAAGCGGCTCGTCACGCCTTCGCCCCGAACAGGCCCTGCGGCCGGACGAGCAGGACGAGGATGAAGATCAGGAAGATGCCGAGCTGCCCGAGCGTCTCGCCATACATCAGCCCCGAAAGGCTCTCGACCACGCCGATGAAGAGCCCGCCCGCGAGCGCACCCGGCACGCTGCCCATGCCGCCCAGCACGACGATGGTGAAGGCGACCAGCACGAAGGCGTTGCCCACCTGCGGCGTGACGTAGAACGACGGCAGCAGCAGGCAGGCGGCGACAGCGAGGCAGGCGGTGCCGAGGCCGAACGTGACCGCGTAGATGTGCGGCACGTCGACACCGGAGAGCTCCGCCCCGAGCCGCTCCTTCGCAACCGCGCGGATGGCCCGGCCGGTGTCGGTCAGGGCGAGGAAGAGGCCGAGGCCGGCCGCGACGGCGAGGGCAGCGCAGAACGCGACGACGCGGGTGGTCGCGAGCAGCATCGTGCCGAGCTCGACCACGTCGAAGCCGAAGGGATGGTCGATCGTGCGCGTGTCGCTGCGGAACTGGAACAGCAGGCCGTTCTCGACGATCACCGCGAGCCCGAGCGTGACGAGCAGGATCGCGCGGTCCTCGCCTCGGCTGGCCGGCCAGATCACGAGACGCTGGAGCAGATAGCCCAGCGCGAAGAACGCGGGGGCGAGGAGGAACACCGATGCCCAGGGGTCGATGCCGAGCGTGCGGTCAGCGAAGAAGGCGGCGAACAGCGCCGCCGTCAGCAGCGCGCCATGGGCGAAGTTGATGATGTGGAGCACGCCGTAGATCAGCGTCAGCCCGAGCGCGATCAGGGCGTAGATCGCGCCCGTCAGCAGGCCGTTGGCGACGGCCTGGATCAGGATGTCGGGGCTGAGCGGCATCGCGTGAGGCCGGGGCCGGGCGGCGTGCCCGGCCCCGGGTTCTGGATCAGGCCGGAACCGGGTAGACCGGCCGCGCCTCGGCGACCGAGGCGGGGAAGATCACCTTGATGTCGTTGTCGAGCACCTGGGTGACGACCGGGACCGCGCCGGTGTTCTGCCCGTTCTCGAACTTCGTCGGCCCGTAGGGCATGAAGTGGTCGGCGAAGGTGGAGGCGGCGAGCGCCTCCGTCAGCCTCGCCTTGTCGGCGGAGCCCGCCCGCTCGAGCGCATCGGCGAGCAGCATGATGTTGGCGTAGTTCAGGAAGAGCTCGTAGGTGAAGAACTGGTTCGCCGCGTCGACGCGCCGGCGGAGCTCCTGCGCCTTCGGGTTCCGGCCGTCCACCCAGTGGTTGCAGTCCATGATGTAGCGGGCGGCGTCGGGGAACTCGCGCACGAAGCGGTAGTTCGAGGCCGCCCCCCCGAGCACGGAGAAGATCGCCTTCGGGCGGATGCGCTGCTGCTGCATGGTGCGCGCGAGCAGCACGTACTCGTTGTAGTAGCTCGCGGGGATGACGAGGTCTGGGTTGCGGCTGCGGATGCGCAGCGCGACGTTGGCGAAGTCGCGCGTCGGCGTCGGGTGCGGGATGGTCTCGAGCACCTCGAAGCCGCGGGCCGGAAGCTCGCGGTTGAGCAGCCCGGCGAGGCCGGAGCCGAACAGGCTGTCCTCGTGGATGATCATCACGGTGCGCGCGGGCTTGCCGGCCGCGTCGTTCATCGCGACCAGGTTCTCCATCGCCACGCGGCTGATCACGCCGAAGCCGGGCCCGAAGCGGAACGTGTTCCTGAGCCCGCGGGTGACGATGTTGTCGGCCACCCCGACATCGACGAGATAGGGCAGGTCATAGCGCGAGGCGGCCTGGGTGGTGGCGAGCACGATGCCCGAGGCGAAGCCGCCGACGATGGCCGCGACATTGGCCGAGGCCATGCGCTCGACCTCGGCGACGCCGCCTTCGGGGTTGGAGCGCGCGTCGCCGAGCACGGCCTCGAGCCGCGCCCCGCCCATCGCCTTGATGCCGCCGGCGGCGTTGACATCGGCGATCGCCATCTCGGCGCCGATGCGGCCCTGCTGGCCCGAGTAGGACAGCGCGCCGGTGACCGGGTGGAGCACGCCGATGCGGATCGGTGCGGGCTGGGCTCGCAGCCGCGGCGCGGCGAGCGGCAGGCTGGCGGCGGCAGCGCCCGCGGCGAGCAGGCCGCGTCGGCCGAAGCCGGGAAGACGGATGGTCATCGGAAGCAACTCCCCTCGTGGTTTCGTCCGGTCTTAGCCCCGGCAGTGGCGTCGATAAAGCCCCGGCGACAACACGCCATCAGGAAGCGCCGCGGCCGGCAGGTCGGGGCCGGGAACGGAGCAGGCATCAGGAGTCCCCCGACGCGACCGGGCGCGAGGCGGCTTGAGGCCACGTCGCGCGGCGCACGGGCCGCCTCGGCATCATCGACCGTGAAGACGGCGACGGCGAGGCGGAGCCCGCTCACCGGCGCCTTCCCCCCTCATCAGAACGCCGAGCGGGCGAGGCGGGCGAGCGCGTCATGGCCAAGGCGCGCGTAGGTGAGCGGGTGCGCCTTCGCCGGGTCCTGCTCCGCCTCCACCACCAGCCAGCCCGCATAACCGGCCCCGGCCAGCTTGCGCAGCACGGCGGCATAGTCGACCGAACCGTCGCCCGGGACCGTGAACACGCCCGCGAGCACCGCAAGCAGGAAGGGAAGATCGCGCGCCTTCGCGTCCTTCAGCACCGCCGCACGGATGTCCTTGCAGTGCACGTGCACCACGCGTGCCGCGTGCCGCTCCGCGACGGCAACGGGGTCGCCGCCGGCGAAGGCGAGGTGGCCGGTGTCGAGCAGCAGCCCGACCTCGGGCGGCGTCTCCGCCATCAGCCGGTCCACCTCCGCCTCGGTCTCGACCACCGTGCCCATGTGGTGGTGGTAGGCGAGGTGGAGCCCCCTCGCCTTCAGCCGGCGCGCGAACTCCGCCAGGCGAAGCGTCAGCAGCGCCCACTCCGCCTCCGACAGGACCGGGCGGCGGGAGAGCGGCATGGTGCGGTGGCCGTGGATCGCGCGCGACACCTCCGCATGCACCATCACGGTGCAGCCCATCGCGGAAAGCAGGCTGATATGCGCCTCCGCCTCCCGCATCTCGGCGTCGACGTCGCGCTCGAGCAGGCGCGCGCCGTACCAGCCGGAGACGAGATCGAGCCCGTGCCGGGCGAGGATCGGCCCGAGCTCGGCGGCCCTGCGCGGGAACTTGTTGCCGAGCTCGATGCCCGCGAAGCCAGCCGCCTTCGCCTCCGCGAGGCAGGTCTCGAGCGGCGTCCCTGCGCCGAGCTCGGGCATGTCGTCATTCGTCCAGGTCAGCGGGTTGATGCCGAGGCGGATCGTCATCGCTCACGCTCCCGCGCGCTGGCGGCCGCGGTTGGTCTCGTAGGCGCGCCGCGCGCGCTTCTGCCCCGGCGTCACCGGCGCGGCGGTGACCGGCACCTCCCACCACGCGCCGCCTTCGGCGGTGCCGGCCTCCGGGTCGGTGTCGATCACCAGCACCTGGGTGCGACGGGCCGCGAAGGCACCCGGCAGCGCCGCGGAGAGCTCGGCGACGCTTGCCACCTTGCGCGCCTCGGCGCCGAGCGCGGCGGCGTGGGCGGCGAAGTCGACGCGCGGTGCCGCGTCGGGCAGCAGGTTGTTGAAGGCCTCGCCCCCGGTCGCTCGCTGCAGGCGATGGATGCAGCCGAAGCCGCGGTTGTCGAGCACGACGATGGTGAGCTTCGCGCCGAGCGCCACGGAGGTGGCGATCTCGCTGTTCATCATGAGGTAGCTGCCGTCTCCGACGAGCACCACCACCTCGCGCGCGGGCGCGGCGAGCCTGGCGCCGAGGCCGCCCGCGATCTCGTAGCCCATGCAGGAATAGCCGTATTCGAGGTGGTAGCTCGCCGCGTCCGTCGAGCGCCAGAGCTTGTGCAGCTCTCCCGGCAGGCCGCCTGCGGCGCACACCACGATGCCGCCCTCCGGAATCGCGCGATTGACCGCGCCCAGCACCTGCGCGTCGGTGGGAAGCCTGCCTCGGTCACGCTCCGGCGCGGCGGTCACCCGGTCGACCGTCCGGTGCCATCGGGCGGCGGCAGCGGCCGCGCGCCGCACCCAGGGCTCCGGCGCCGACCACCGCCCGAGCGCCGCCGACAGCGCCGCGAGCCCGCGCGCGGCATCGGCCACCAGGGGCTGCGCGCCGTGCTTGGCCGCATCGAACGCCGCCACGTTCAGCGCCACCAGCGCCGCCTTGCCGAACAACGCGCGCGAGCCCGTGGTGAAGTCCTGAAGCCGCGTGCCGACGGCGAGCACGAGGTCGGCGCGGGCCGCCAGCGCATTCGCCGCCGCGCTGCCGGTGACGCCGACGCCGCCGAGATTCGCCCTGTGGTTCCAGGCGAGGCTTCCCTTGCCGGCCTGCGTCTCAGCGACCGGAACGGCGTGGCGGGCGGCGAAGTCCGACAGCACGGCCTCCGCACCGCCATACTTCACGCCGCCGCCGGCGATGATCAGCGGGCGCCTCGCCCGCCGCAGCGCCGTGGCGGCAGCGGCGAGTTCGGCCGCGTCGGGCTCCGGCGCGCGCGGTCGCCAGAGGCGCGGGCGGAAGAACCCGGCCGGCCAGTCGAGCGCCTCGGTCTGCACGTCCTGCGGGAAGGCGAGCGTGACGGGGCCGCACTCGGCCGGATCGGTGAGCACCCGCAGGGCGGCCGGCAGCGAGACGAGCAGCTGTTCGGGCCGCAGGATGCGGTCGAAATAGCGCGAGACGGGGCGGAAACAGTCATTGGCCGAGACGGTCGCGTCGCCGAACGCCTCCACCTGCTGCAGCACCGGGTCGGGGCGGCGGGAGGCGAACACGTCTCCGGGAAGGAACAGCACCGGCAGGCGGTTCACGTGCGCCACCGCCGCCGCCGTCACCATGTTGGTCGCGCCAGGGCCGATCGAGCTTGTGCAGGCCATCATCCGCCGCCGCGCATAGGTCTTGGCATAGGCGATGGCGGCATGCGCCATCGCCTGTTCGTTATGTGCCCGGAATGTCGGCAGCGCCCGCCGGTGCGCGTGCAGCGCGGGCCCGAGCCCGGCGACGTTGCCGTGGCCGAAGATCGCCCAGACGCCGCCGAACAGCGGCAGCGTCCGCCCCCCGATCTCGGTGCGCTGCGCTGCAAGGAAGCGCACCGTGGCTTCGGCCGCGGTCAGGCGCAGGCTGGCCATGCTCCCCTCCGGCCGGCGATCCCCGCCGTGCCGATCCTGTGTTACGGTCAGATGAAGGCGCCCGCAAGCGCCGCCCGCATGGAACCCATGATGCTCCATATCGTACAGTTCGGCGCCGGCCGCATCGGCGCGATCCACGCCGCCAACATCTCGGCCAGCGGCGGCGCCCGCCTGCGCTACGTGGTGGACCTCGACCGCCCCGCCGCCGAGGCGCTCGCGGCGAGGCACGGCGCGGACGTCGCGACGGTGGAGGCCGCGCTCGCCGACCCTGACGTGGGCGCGGTGGTCATCGCCTCGTCGACCGACACCCACGCCGACCTCGCGATCGCCGCCGCACGGGCGGGCAAGGCGATCTTCTGCGAGAAGCCGATAGACCTCTCGATCGCGCGCGTCGATGCCTGCCTCGCCGAGGTGGCGCGCGCGGGCGTGCCGATGCTCGTCGGCTTCAACCGCCGCTTCGACCCCTCCTTCACCGCGCTGCACCGCCGCGTGCGCGAGGGCGCGATCGGGACGGTCGAGCAGGTGATCATCACGAGCCGCGACCCCGCCCCGCCGCCGCTCGACTACATCCGGGTCTCGGGCGGATTGTTCCGCGACATGACGATCCACGACTTCGACATGGCGCGCTGGCTGCTGGGCGAGGAGCCGGTGGAGGTGTTCGCCCAGGGCGCCACGCTGGTCGACGCGGCGATCGGCGCGGCGGGCGACATCGACAGCGCGATGGTGCTCCTGCGCACGGCGTCGGGCCGCATGGCGCACATCACCAACAGCCGGCGCGCGAGCTACGGCTACGACCAGCGGGTGGAGGTGTTCGGCAGCCTGGGGCGGCTGATCGCCGGCAACCGCACGCCGACCACGGTCGAGCTCGCCGATGCGAGCGCGGTCAGCACCGACAGGCCGCTGCACTTCTTCCAGGAACGCTACGCCGAGGCCTACAGGATCGAGCTCGAGGCCTTCATCGCCGCCGTCACGCAGGGCGCGCCGATGCCGGTCGGCGCGGAGGACGGGCGGCGCGCCCTCGTTCTCGCCGACGCCGCCGCCGAATCGCTCCGCACCGGCTGCGCGGTGCGCATCGCGCCATGAGCGCACTGCCCGCGATCCGGCTCGATGGCCGCGTGGTGCTGGTGACGGGCGGCACCTCCGGCATCGGCGAGGGCTGCGCGCTCGCCGCAGCCGAGGCCGGGGCGGCCGCCGTCTGCATCACCGGCCGCGATGCGGCGCGCGGGACGGCGGTGGCGGAGCGGCTGCGCGCGCTCGGCGCGCGGGCGCATTTCGTCGCCGCCGATCTCGCCGATGCCGGGGCCGCTGCCGGCATCGTGCCGCAGGCCGAGGCCGCCCTCGGCGTGGTTGACGGGCTCGTCAACGCTGCCGGTCTGACGGATCGCGGAACGATCCTCGATACCACCGCCGCGCTTTGGGACAGGCTGTTCGCAGTCAATGCCCGCGCGCCCTTCCTGCTGACGCAGGCGATGGCGCGGCGGCTGAAGGAGGCGGGGCGGCCCGGCGCGGTGGTCAACGTCATCACCATGTCGAGCCACGGCGGCCAGCCGTTCCTGACCGCCTACTCCGCCTCCAAGGGCGCGCTCGCGACGCTGACCAAGAACACGGCGCTGGGGCTGAGGCCGCTGCGCATCCGCGTCAACGGCATCAACATGGGCTGGGCAGACACGCCCGGGGAGCACGCGATCCAGGCGCGCAACGGCCGCCCGCCTGACTGGCTCGAGCGGGCGGGGCCGCAGCAGCCCTTCGGCCGGCTGTTGCGCCCGCGCGACGTCGCCGGCCTCGCCGTCTATCTGCTCTCCGATGCCGCCGAGATGATGACCGGAGCGCTGATCGACTTCGACCAGACCGTGATGGGTGCCTACACGTGAACGCCGCGGAACTCACGCGCCGCCGCGACATCGCCGGCCGCATCGCCGAGGAGGCGGCCGCGCTGGCCGCCGGCCTGCGCGCCGGCGGCATGGCGGCGGCGACGATGAAGGGAGCGCAGGACTTCCTGACCGAGGCGGACGGCGCGACCGAGCGCTTCATCCGCGACCGGCTCGCCGCGGCCTTCCCCGGCGAGCCCGTGCTCGGCGAGGAGGGCGGCGGCGAGCGGGCGGAGGCGGGCCCGCTCTGGATCCTCGACCCGATCGATGGCACCTCCACCTTTGCGCGCGGCGGCGACCGCTGGTGCGTCTCCATCGGCATGGCGTTCGACGGCCGGGCCGTGCTCGGTGCGGTGGCGCGCCACGCCCCGGCGGAGCTCGTCACCGGCGCGCTCGGCACCGGCGCCGCCCTCAACGGCCGCCCGATCCGCGCCGCCGGGACGGCCGATCTCGCCCGGGCGACCATCGAGCTCGGCTGGTCGTTGCGCCGCCCGGTCGAGGCCTATGTCGCGCTGGTCGGGCGCGTGATGGCGCTCGGCGCCGGCATCCGCTGCGGCGGCTCCGGCACGCTCGGCCTGGTCGAGACGGCGATCGGCAGGCTCGATGCCTATCTCGAGCTCCACATCAACGCCTGGGACGCCGCCGCCGCGCTCGCGATCGCCCGCGAGGCGGGGTGCTGGACGAGCGCGTTCGACAGCGGCGCCTGGCTCTCCGCCGGCAACCCGATCTGCCTCGCCGCCCCCGCCCTCGGGGAGCGCCTCGCCGCGCTGATGCAGGCTTGAGGCGGGATGTCATCGGGACTTAACTTTGCGACACTGAGCGGATCGGGCATCCCGGCGCCGCTCAGCCATGGAGAACGCCATGCCGTCGAGACCGATCCTCGCCGCCCTGCTGTTCGCGGCAGCCTTCACCGCCCACATGCCCGGAACCGCGCGCGCCCAGGGCAGCCTCGTGGTCTACTGCTCGGTGCAGGAGGAGTGGTGCCGCCCGATGATGGCGGCCTTCGAGCGCGCCACCGGCATCAGCGTCTCGATGACGCGCAAGAGCTCCGGCGAGACGCTCACGCAGATCCGCGCCGAGGCCGCCAACCCGCGCGGCGACATCTGGTGGGGCGGCACGGGCGACCCGCACATGCAGGCCGGGCAGGAGAACCTGACCGTCGAGTACCGCTCGCCGAGGCTCTCCGAGCTGCACCCCTGGGCCGTGCGCCAGGCCGAGCAGACCGGCTTCCGCACCGTCGGCATCTATGCCGGAGCGCTCGGCTATTCCTACAACGTTCCCGAACTCACCCGGCGGCGGATCGCAGCGCCGCGCTGCTGGGCCGACCTCATCAAGCCGGAGTTCCGCGGCGAGGTGCAGGTGGCCGACCCGAACACCTCCGGCACCGCCTACACGATGCTCGCGACGCTGGTGCAACTGATGGGCGAGGAGCCCGCGTTCCAGTACCTGCGCGCGCTGCACCGCAACGTGAACCAGTACACGCGCTCGGGCGCCGCGCCGGCGCGCGCCGCCGCCACCGGCGAGTCGCTGGTCGGCATCACCTTCCTGCACGACGCGGTGACGCAGAAGGTTGGCGGCGCGCCGGTGGAGCTGGTCGCCCCCTGCGAGGGAACGGGCTACGAGATCGGCTCGATGTCGATCATCCGCGGCGCGCGCAACATGGAGCAGGCGCGCCGCTTCTACGACTGGGCGCTCAGCGCCGAGGCGCAGGCGATCGGCGCCGAGGCGAAGTCCTACCAGCTCCCCTCGAACCGCGCGACGCCGATCCCGCCCGAGGCGCCGCGCTTCGAGAACGTGCGCCTGATCGACTACGACTTCGCCCGCTGGGGCAGCGCCCAGGAGCGCACGCGGCTGCTCGACCGCTGGCAACGCGAGGTGCGCGCCGGCGCACGGTGAGACGGGCCTGAGCGGCGCCCGGCGCGATGGGAGCCCTGAGCCTGGGCCGACTCTCGCTGCTGTGCGCCGCGCTCGGGCTGCTGGTGCTGCCATGGCACGGGCTCGACCGGGGCGCGGCCGATCTCATGGCATGGCCGGCCGGGGCCGCGGCGCCGCTCGCGGTCCTGCTCGCCGACGGCTCGCGCTGGTGGCTCTGGCCGCTGGTGCCGCTGCTGGCGCTCGCGGCGGTGGCGCTGCACGGCGGCAGCCCGAGGGGGGGAGCGCTCATGGTCGCCGGGGCCGGCGCGATCGTCTGGACGCTGGCGATGGGCGAGGCGATCGGCCTTCGCGGGCTCGAATGGCATTGGCTCTCGCCTCTGCTCGGCGCACCGCCGCCGCAGCCCGCGCTCGGCTGGGGAGCGCTCGCGCTGCTGGCCGGTGCAACGGGCCTGCTCGCGGCAGGCTTCGCGGCGCGCGGCGCCTTCGGCGCCGACGCCTTCGTGGCGTTCCTCGTGGGCGGCAGCGCCTTCCTGCTGCTGCTGTTCGTGTTCGCGCCGCTCTTGACGATCCTGTCCGCCGCCATCCTCGAGGACGGGCGGTTGGCCCCTGCCACGATGCTCGCCCGCCTTGCCGCACCGGAAGCCTGGAGCCTTGCCTGCATCGCTTCGCACCAGGGCTGCGGCGTTGTGTGGAACACGCTCCTGCTGGCGACGCTCACGGCGCTCGTCTCGACGCTGCTCGGCCTCGTCTTCGCGCTGCTCGCGGTTCGCGGCGGCGTGCGCGCGATGCCGCTGTTCCGCGCGATGACGATCCTGCCGCTGATCACGCCGCCCTTCGTGGTGGCGATGGCGCTGATCGTGCTGTTCGGCCGCACCGGCATCGTCACCACCGCGCTGTGGGACTGGTTCGACATCCCGCGCAGCCGCTGGATCTACGGGCTTCCCGGCGTGCTGCTCGCCCAGGTGCTGGCGCAGGCGCCGATCGCCTTCCTGCTGCTCGACGGCGCGCTGCGCGCGATCTCGCCGAGCCTCGAGGAAGCGGCGGCGACCATGGGCGCGAAGCGCTTCGCGGTGTTCCGCAGCGTCACCTGGCCGCTGCTCAAGCCCGCGCTTGCCGCCGCCTTCCTGCTCGGCTTCGTCGAGAGCCTCGCCGATTTCGCCAACCCGCTCGTGCTCGGCGGGGATTTCGACGTGCTCTCGACGCGCATCTTCTTCGCCATCGCCGGTGCGAGGCACGAGCCGGGCCGTGCGGCGGCGCTGGCGCTGCTCCTGCTCGCGCTGACCTTCGGCGCCTTCGCGCTGCAGGCGCTGTGGCTCGGCCGCAGGCGCTACACCACGGTCACCGGCAAGGGCGATTCCGGCCTCCCCGCGCCGCTGCCCGCGGGCCTGAAGCTCACCTGCGGCCTGGTCGCCTGGCCGTGGATGGCGTTCACCGCCGTGGTCTATGGCGTCATCCTCGTCGGCGGCTTCGTGCACGACATCGGCCGCGGCGACATGAGCTTCACCTGGCGGCACATCCTGACCGCCTTCGAGGTTGAGTGGCGCGATGGCCTCGCGCTGCGCGGCGCCGCGTGGGACAGCCTTCTCACCACGATCGAGGTCGCCGCGATCGCCGCGCCGATCACCGCCTTCCTCGGCATCCTGCTCGCCTGGCTGATCGCGCGTCAGGACTTTCGCGGCCGCCGCACCCTCGAGTTCATGACGATGCTCTCCTTCGCCATTCCTGGCACGGTGGTCGGCGTCTCCTACGTCATGGCGTTCAACGTGCCGCCGATCGAGCTCACCGGAACGGCGATCATCCTCGTCATCTGCTTCGTGTTCCGGAACCTGCCGGTCGGCGTGCGCGGCGGGCTCGCAGCATTGGCGCAGATCGACCGCTCGCTCGACGAGGCGTCGGCGACGATGGGCGCGGGCGCGGTCGACACGCTGCGGCGGGTGGTGCTGCCGCTGATGCGCCCGGCCATCATCACGGCGCTCGCCTTCAGCTTCGTGCATGCGATGACGGCCGTCTCTGCGGTGATCTTCCTCGTCTCGGCGCGCCACAACCTCGCGACCGTCTACATCGTCGGCCGCGTCGAGGCAGGCGAGATGGCGCTTGCGATCGCCTATTCGACGGTGCTGATCGTCATCATGCTTGCCGTCGTGCTCGGCATCGAACGCGTGGTCGGGCGCGCGCGGCTCGGCCGGCGCGCCGCGCCGGAGGCGCGCGGGGGGTTCGCCCCCGTCGCGGCCACGCCCGTGCGCGCCGGAGCCTGACCGGACGATGGCCGGCGACGCCGTCACCTTCGAGCGGGTCACCAAGGCCTTCGGCACCGTCCGCGCGGTGGACGAGGTGTCGTTCGCGCTGCCGCGCGGCGCGCTCGTGACGCTGCTCGGCCCCTCCGGCTGCGGCAAGACCACCACGCTCCGCCTGATCGCCGGGCTCGAGCTGCCGACGGAAGGGCGCATCGCCATCGAGGGACGCGACGTGACCCGGCTCGCCGCGGCAGAGCGGCGGATCGCGATGGTGTTCCAGTCCTATGCGCTGTTCCCGCACATGACGGTGCTCGAGAACGTCGCCTACGGCCTGCTCGTCGGCGGCGCGCGCAAGGCGGCGGCGGAGGCCGATGCGCTCTCGATGCTTGCCTCGCTCGGCCTCGACGGGCTCGGCCAGCGCCTGCCGGCCGAGCTTTCGGGCGGCCAGCAGCAGCGCGTGGCGGTGGCGCGCGCGCTCGTTCTGCGGCCGCAGGTGCTGCTGTTCGACGAGCCGCTCTCGAACCTCGACGCACGGCTGCGCCGCCGCGTGCGCGAGGACATCCGCGACCTGCAGAAGCGGCTCGGCCTCTCCGTCATTTACGTGACGCACGACCAGCAGGAGGCGCTCGCGGTGTCCGACCTCGTCTGCGTCATGCGCGAGGGAAAGGTCGTCCAGATGGGCACGCCCACCGAGCTCTACGACGACCCGGCCGACGCCTTCATCGCCGACTTCATGGGCGAGGCGAACGTGCTCTCCGGCGAGGTGCTCGGACCGGGCCGGATCGCGCTCGGCGGCGCAACGCTGGAGACCGTGATGCGCGAGCATCCCCCCGGCCCGGCGCAGATCGCGGTGCGGCCCGAGGCGGTCTCGCTCAGGCGTTCGGGCGAGGGGCTGCCGGGCCGCATCAGCCGCGCCGCCTTCCTCGGCCAGACCCGCGAGTACGAGGTGGAGACGGCGGCCGGGACGATCTTCGTGGTCACACCGGCGGCGGCGGAGGCCTTCGCGCCCGGCGACACCGTCCGTTGCGGGTTCGACCGGGCGATCCCGCTCCGGGCCTGAACGCGCCGCGCGGCGCTCGCATCAGGCCGCGAAGCCGTGCGCGCGCAGGAGGTCGCGGTTCACGCAGGCGCGCAGGCTGCCGTCGCGCAGGAAGTCCGCCGCCGCCTGGGCCGAGAGGCGCCGCATGTCGGCGAGGCTCTCGGGCGTGAAGAACCCTGCGTGCGGCGTGAGCAGGAACCGGCCCTCGAGCCATGCTTCCTGCCGCGCCCAGGCGGCGAGCAGCGGGTGCGACCGGTCGGGCGGCTCCTCGGGCAGCACGTCGAGCGCCGCGGCACCGAGACGGCCCTGCCGCAACGCCTCGCCCACCGCATCGAGATCGACGATGCCGCCGCGCGCGGTGTTGACCAGAACCGCACCCGGCTTCATCCGCGCCAGGGCCATGGCGTCGATCAGCCGCTCCGTCTCGCGGGTCGTCGGGCAGTGGATGCTCACGATGTCAGCCTCGGAGAGCAGGTCCGCGAGCGCGCGGTGGCGGCGGAACCCCGTGGAGAGCTCCGCGCCCGGCGGCGGGTAGGGGTCGTGGAACGCCACCTCGAGCCCGAAGGCGCGGGCGCGCAGCGCGGCGGCGAGGCCGATGCGCCCGAGGCCGACGACACCGAACACGAGCCCCCTCAGGCGGCGCACCGGCGGCAGGGCGAGCTCGCGCGTCGCCCATGCCGCCTCGCGCGCGTCGGCGAAGCAGCTCCGCAGAGAGTCGGCCGAGAGGTTGGCCAGCAGCACCCCCGCGCGCAGACGGTTCCAGGTTCGCGCGGAACGAGGACGCGCGGGATGCTGCATTCGGCGGCCACCTCGGCCGCATGCAGCGGCCCCGCGCCGCCGAAGGCGGCGAGCGCGAAGCGGGCGATGTCGTAGCCCTTCCTCGACCGAGACCGAGCGGATCGCCCGGCTCATCCCCGCATTGGCGATCTCAACGATGCCGTGCGCCGCCGCCTCGACCGTGAGGCCGAGCGGGCGGGCGATCCTCGCCTCGACCGCCGCACGCGCGGCCCCGGCATCGAGCGTCATCCGCCCCCCCCAGCAGCGTGCGCGCCTCGAGCCGGCCGAGCACGAGGTTCGCATCGGTGATGGTCGGCTCGGTGCCGCCGAGGCCGGAGGAGACAGGGCCGGGATCGGCCCCGGCCGATCGCGGGCCGACCTTGAGCGCCCCCCGGCATCGTCGATCCGCGCGATGGAGCCGCCGCCGGCGCCGATCACGTGGATGTCGATCATCGGCGTCTTGACCGGGTAGCCCGCGACCTGGCGCGCGGTCGTGTAGAGCGGCGTGCCGTCGTGGATGAGCGACACGTCGGTCAAGGTGCCGCCGACGTCGACTCCGATCCGGAACATCAGGCGCGCGTTGACCTGGCGCTGGCACGGCGGGGAGTGGCCCGCCGGCACGCTGGGTTGCCTGCAACGCCACCAGACTGGATCACATCGGCCCTGTTGGATGGGGGAGTCGCGATGCCGCGCAAGCGCAGCGGAGAGGGGAAGAGACGATGTCCGGACCAGCAGGCCTGTCAGACGAGACCAAGCGCCAGCTCGCGGGCATGGCGGTGCCGACCGTCGTCTCCATCCTGTACCGGAAGGGCCTGCAGGGGATGATGATGCAGTCGCCGAAGCCGCTGAACCCCGAAGCCTGCCGGTTCGTCGGCACCGCCTTCACGGTGCGGACGATCCCCGTCCGCGAGGACCTCGTGGAGGCAACGACGCGCGGCGAGCGGCCGAACCTCCAGGCCGAGGCGGTGGCGCTGGTCGCCGCCGGGGACGTGCTGGTGGTCGCCATGGAGGGGGAGACGCGAACCGCCTTCACGGGCGACATCATGACGACCCACGTCCTCGCCAAGGGGGTCGCCGGCGTGGTGCTTGACGGCGGCGTGTCCGACGCCGCGGCGATCTCGACGATCGCGCTGCCGGTGTTCTGCTGCGGCACGGGCGGAACACCCGTCACCTCGCACCGGCTGGTCGTCGAGCTCCAGGCGCCGGTCGGCTGCGCCGGGGTGCCGGTGTTCCCGGGCGACGTGGTGATGGGAGACGCGAACGGCGTGGTGTGCATTCCGGCCCATCTCGCCGCCGAGGTCGCAGCGACCGCGGCCGAGCGCGAGCGCTTCGAGGAATGGGTCATCGCCCAGGCGCGCACCGGCCGGCCGCTCGCGGGCCTCTACCCGGCGGACGAGGCGACGATGCGCGAGTACGAAGCCTTCCGCGCCTCGGCGAAGGGCTGAGCGCCGCCCTCTACACGACGTTGCGCTCGATCAATGGGAGGTTCTGCGCGAGCCGCCCGGGCGAGAGCGGCGACAGGTCGATCGTCAGGTACCGCCCGTGCGCGGCAAGCTCGGCGAGTCCGCGCCCGATCGCCGGCGCCTGCTGCAGCCCGTGGCCGGAGAAGCCGCAGGCGAGCAGCAGGTTCGGCACATCCGGGGCCGGGCCGGCGAAGGCGTTCCGGTCGAACAGGTTCATGTCGTAGTGGCCGGCCCAGGCGCGCTCCAGCCGGAGCCGCTCGAAGGCGGGAACGCGGGACGCCAGCGCGGGCCACACGGTCTCCTCGAACTCGGCGTGGTTCGGCTCGAAATCATCCGGCCCGGCATCCGGGTCACGCTCCTCCGGCGGGGAGACGCCGCAGATGAAGCCCGCTCCCTCGGGCCGCGCCCAGACACCCGAGGGGTCGATCAGCAGCGGGAAGCGCGGCAGCGCCTGCGCGCAGCGCACATAGAAAACCGACCGCTTGCGCGGCCGCACGGGCAACGACAGCCCTGCCGTCTCGAGCAGCGGTGCCGCACCCGTGCCGGCGGTGACGATCACCGTCCCGGCCTCGACCTCCGTGCCATCGGCAAGCGCGACGCCGCGCGCCCGCCCGCCCGAGACCAGGACGCGACCGACCTCGGCCGTGCGCCACGTCACGCCGCCGGCCCGGCTTGCCCGGCGCATCGCCTGCATCACGCCGAAGCCGTCGAACCAGCCCTCGCCGCTCCGGCCCCAGGTTCCGGCGGAGAGCCCCTCGGTGCTCAGCCAGGGGAACGCCTCGGCCAGCGCCGCGGGCTCGAGCCAGGCGATGTCGGCCCCCTCTGCCGTCTGCACGGCGTGGTTGGCGGCGAGGATGTCCCGGCCTGCCGCCGTCGCGAGGAAGAGGTAGCCCCCCTCGTGCAGCCCGGCCGCGGCGCCGAGCAGCGCGGGTGCGTCGCGCAGCAGCGCGATGCCGTAGCCCGAGAGCCGGACGTTGATCGGGCACGAGAACTGCCGGCGGATCGAGCTCGCCGAAAGCGCGGTCGCGGCGCGGGCGTAGGAGGGGTCCTTCTCGAGCACGAGAACGGTGCCGCGGAACAGCGGGTCGCGCACGAGGTGCCAGGCGACCGAGGCGCCGTGTGCCGCGCCGCCCACGATCACCACGTCGAAGCGTTCGATCATGGGCCAGAGGGTAGCGCGGCTTGAGGGGCGCGGAACCCCCGTCCATCATCGGCGCATGCGCGTCATCGATGCCGGCTCCCTCGCCGCCCTCACCCCCTATCCCGCGCTGATCGACGCGCTCGCCCGGGGGCTGGCGAAACCCGTCGCAAGCCCGCCGCGGACGCATCTCGACCCGACCGGGGCGGGGGACGCTTTGCTGCTGATGCCGGCCTGGAGGGTGGGTGGGCTGATGGGCGTGAAGCTCGTCACCGCCTATCCCGCCAATGCCGCGCGCGGGCTGCCGGCGGTGGCGGCGAGCTACACCGCCTTCGAGCAGCAGACGGGCGAGGTGCTGGCGGTGCTCGACGGCACCGAGCTGACGGCCCGGCGCACCGCCGCGGCGGCCGCGCTCGGCGCGAAGTGGCTGGCGCGCCCCTGCTCGCGCCGCCTCCTCGTCATCGGCACCGGGGCGCTCAGCCAGCCGCTCGCGCGCGCCCATTTCACCGCCATGCCGGGGCTCGCCGAGGTTCGCGTGTGGGGCCGGGTCGCTGCCAAGGCGGCACGCGTGGCCGGGATGCTCGCGGCCGAAGGCATCCGCGCCGCGCCGGCGGGCTCGCTGGCGGGCGAGGTGGGTGCCGCCGACGTGATCGTGACGGCGACGACGGCGAAGGAGCCGCTGATCGCCTCCGGCTGGGTGCGCGAGGGCACGCATCTCGGCCTCGTCGGCGCCTTCACGCCGGAGATGGCGGAGGCCGACCCGGCGCTGCTCGGCCGCGCCGAGCTCTGGGCGGACGAGCGCGAGGCGGTGCTCGCCAAGGGCGGCGAGGTGGTGCAGGCGATCGCCCAGCGGATCATCGGCGCAGACGCGGTGCGCGGCGACCTTGCCGCGCTCGCGCGCGGGCCGCGCCCGGCACGCGACCCTGCCGCGATCACGGTCTTCAAGTCGGTCGGCTTCGCAGCGCTCGACCTGATCGCTGCGGAGCTGGCGCTCGGCCGCCTGCCGCCGTGAGGCGCCGTGTGCGCCAGCGCACAGACGCCCCCTCCGCCCGCCGCCAGACTCCCCCGCCCGGCCCGTTCGGCGCCGGATGGGGAGACCGCAATGACATTCCAGGACGAGCTCGTCGCGCGCACCATCGCCGAATGGGTGCGCTTCGGCCGCGACGAGGGCGAGAGCGCGAAGACGGTGACGGTGGGAGGCGCGGCCGTTGCGAAGGAGGCAGCCCTGCCCGTCTCGGACAGGATCGCTGACTACTGGCTGAGCATCCCGAGCGCCGACTACACGCGCCTCGTGAGGACATACGCGCCGCAGAAGGGCCGGCTCGATGGAACGGTTGCGGCGCTTCCGTGGTCAGCCGCCTTCGTCTCCTTCGTCATGCAGTCGGCCGGCGCGGGGGAGAGCTTTCCCTATTCGGCAGCGCACGCGACCTGGATCGTGCGCGGGATCCGGAACCGCCGCGCGAACCGGCTCCGAGCGCCGCTCGTCTGCTTCCCGCCGAACGAGCGGCCGGTGCTGCCCGGCGACCTCGTGGGAGTCTTCGCCGACCCGGACGTGAGCTACGACAACGCCCCCGAGATCCTCGCCGAGAGGAAGTCGTTCCGGAGCCACAGCGACATCGTCACCGAGGTCGACCTCGCCGCGCGGATCGCCTTCGCGATCGGCGGCAATGTCGGCAACTCCGTCTCGCGCCTGCGCGTGGCGCTCGATGGCGCCGGGCGAATCTCCGGCGGGAAGTGGGCGTTCCACATCCGCAATGGCATCGTCGCGGGCCAGACGGTGAGGCTGCCCTCGACGCGTCCCGAGGCGAGGGCCGGCTGAAGCCTCAGGCCTCGCCTGCCCATGCGGCCGCGGCGGCCCAGCCGGCGCGCCGCGCGGGCGGGGTGGAGAACCGCCGGGCCGACCACGCGAGCGCCGCCTGCACGCAGGCGCGGTCACCGGCCGCGATCGCCGCGTCGAGGAGCACCTGCCAGAGCACGTCCTGCTGCGCGTGGCTACCGCCGAGCTCCGCCATCCGGCCGGCGACGGGACGGATCAGGGCCGCCGCCCGGGCGGCATCGCCGCGCGCCTGGGCGAGGATGGCCTCGCAGACGGGAAGCGCGACGTCGCGCACGAGCCTGGCGTTCTGGTCCTCTCCCGCCGCCGCCGCGCGCGCCGCGGCGAGCCACCGCCGCGCCGCCTCCCACCGCCCTGCGCCGACCAGAGCCATCATCCAGTGCGGCAGGGTGAAGGCCGAGAGGATGTCCCCCGCCCGCGCCTCGGCCTTGTCGGCCAGCTCCTCCCACCGCTCGCCCGCGGCAACGCCGAGGCGGCGGAGGCGCCAGAGCGTCGAGGCGGCGTTCTGCACGTCCACATAGAGGTCGGGGTGCGACTGGGTGAGCGGCGAGGCGGTGTCGCGGAACCGCGTGTCGTAGAGGGCGAGCACGGCGGAGGTCTCGCCGCGGTCGAAGTGGAACAGGGCGCGGTGCCACCAGAGGTGATGCACGAGCTGGTTCGCGCCCTCCCAGTGGGGCTCGAGCGCCTCCGTCCAGGCGATGCCCTCGTCCTCGCGCCCGGTCATCTCGAGCACGTGGGCGACCGCATGCGCGGCCCAGAGATCGGCCGGGTCGGCCTCGACGGCGGCGCGGCCGTCACGCTCCGCCTGGGCCTGGTCGCCCAGTTCCTCGGCGGCGAAGGCGAAGCAGCCGAGCATCGCCGGGAAGGCCGGCACCGCCGCGCTCCAGGCCGGGCGAACGGAGGCGGCCGCAGCCGCCATCTCCGCGGGTCGTCCGAGCCAGAAGGCGACGAAGTGGTGCAGGCGGAAGGCGAGCACGTCATGGGGATGGGCCGAGAGGATGTGCCGCCAGGTGGCGAGCGCGCGGTCGAGCTCCCCCTCCGCCCAGGCCGCGAGCGCCGCGACATGGGCGCGCTCGCGCGTGGTCGCGCCGGCGGCGAGGCCGGCGGCCTGCGCGGCGGCAGCGCGCGCGGCCGGCACATAGGCCGAATTGAAGGCGAGCATGGCGAAGGCACCCTTGAGCACATGCGCCATCGGCGCCTCGGGGTCGGCCGCGAGCAGCGCCTTCACCCGCGCCGGCGCGTCGGCCCGGTAGCCGAGATAGCCCGCCACCGCATGGTCGAGCGCCGCCGCGGCCGCCCCCGAGGCCATCGTCACAGCGAGCCCTTGCGCGTCCTTCGGCATGTTCCGCCCCCTTCCCGATCGGCCAGGCGAATGACGATCATCGTCCGGCCGCTCTTCCCCCCGCCTGCCGGATCGTGGCACACGCCGCACCCGAACCGCAGCCCCCATTGCAAGGAGTGCTTCCATGGCCTCGATCGCCATCGTGTTCCACAGCGGCTACGGCCACACCGCCGCCGTCGCCGAGAGCGTGCGCGAGGGCGCCGCCGCCGTCGCCGGCGCCTCCGTCTCTCTCATCCGCGTGCAGAATGACGGCACGATCGCCGAGGCAGAGTGGGCGGCGCTCGACGCGGCGGACGCGATCGTGTTCGGCGCGCCGACCTACATGGGCGGTGCCTCCGGCCCCTTCAAAACCTTCATCGATGCCACCTCGAAGGCGTGGATGAAGCAGGCCTGGAAGGACAAGTTCGCCGCCGGCTTCACCAACAGCGGCTCCTGGGCCGGCGACAAGCAGGTGACGCTGATCCAGTTCGTCACCCTCGCCGCCCAGCACGGCATGCTCTGGATCCCGCCCGCCATGTTCCCGGGCTTCAACTCGAGCAAGGGCAGCATCGGGGACCTGAACCGCACCGGCCATTTCCTCGGCCTCGGCACCCAGGCGAACGTCGACGAGGGCGCCGATGTCGCCCCGCCCGCCGCCGACCACGAGACCGCCAGGGCCTTCGGCAGGCGTGTGGCCGAGATCGCCGTGAGGCATCGCGGCTGAGCCCGCGGTTTGACAGCGGCACGGCCGCGCGGCTTACCTCGCGGCCATGAACGTGATCGCGCCCCAGGCCGACGCCGCCGCCGCCTTCGCCGCCCAGGCGAAGGCGGCGCGTGCCGCCGCGCATGCGCTCGCGAGGCTCTCCCCCGAGGCGAAGTCGGCCGGGCTCCGCGCCGCCGCCGCGGCGATCCGGCGCCACGCAGGGGCGATCCTCGCCGCCAATGCCGAGGACCTCGCCGCCGCCAGCGACCGGCCGGCCGCCTTCATCGACCGGCTGACGCTGACGCAAGCACGCGTAGAGGCGATGGCGCGCGGCGTCGAGGAGGTGGCGGCGCTGCCCGACCCTGTGGGCGCGGTGCTCGCCGAGTGGACGCGCCCGAACGGCCTGCGCATCCGCCGCGTCGCGACGCCGCTCGGCGTCGTCGGCATGATCTTCGAGAGCCGCCCGAACGTGACGGCGGATGCCGGCGCGATCTGCCTCAAGAGCGGCAACGCCGTCATCCTGCGCGGCGGATCGGAGAGCCTCGCCTCGGCGCGCGCGATCCATGCCGCGATGGCCGAGGGCTTCGCGGCAGCGGGGCTTCCCGACAATGCCGTCCAGGTCGCCCCGACCGCCGACCGCGCCTATGTCGCGGCGATGCTCGCGGCCGGGGGCCTGATCGACGTGATCATCCCCCGCGGCGGCAAGGGGCTCGTCGAGCGCGTGCAGGCGGAAGCCCGCGTTCCCGTGCTCGCGCATGCCGAAGGCCGCTGCCACACCTTCGTCCATGCCGCGGCCGACCTCGCCAAGGCGCGGGCGATCGTGGTCAACGCCAAGCTGCGTCGCACGGGCGTGTGCGGCGCGACCGAGACGCTGCTCATCGACCGCGCCGTGGCCGCGACGCACCTGCCCCCGATCGTGGCCGATCTCGCGGCGAGGGGCTGCGCCTTCCGCGCCGACGCGGCAGCGCGCGCGGTCTGCCCCGATCTTCCGCCGGCGACGGAAGCCGATTTCGATACGGAATGGCTCGATGCCGTGCTGAACATCGCTGTGGTCGACGGCGTCGCTGGCGCGGTGGCGCACATCCTCCGCCACGGCTCCGAGCACACGGATGCGATCGTCACCGAGGACGCCGCGGCGGCGGAGGCCTTCCTCGCCGGCATCGACAGCGCGATCGGCGTGGTCAACGCGTCCACGCAGTTCGCCGATGGCGGCGAGTTCGGGTTCGGCGCCGAGATCGGCATCGCCACGGGGCGAATCCACGCCCGCGGCCCGGTGGGGCCGGCGCAGCTCACCACCTTCCGCTACTACGTGCTCGGAAGCGGGCAGGTCAGGCCCTGAGCCCGCCCGGAGCGGTCTCTCGACCCTTGCGGTCACTCCGCCTTCGCCGTCACTCCACCTTCACCGTCCTGCCGAACACCAGGTTGTCGGCGCGGTGCGTCACCATCACGTTCGCCTTCATCGCGAACGGGATCATCAGGTGGTAGAGCGGGATGTGCCCGTACTCGACGTTGTGGATGCGCTGCGCCTCATGGATCAGCGCCGTCCGCTTCGCCGGGTCGGTCTCCGCCTCAACGCGGGCGATCAGCGCATCGACCTGCGGGTTCGAGTAGCCGCCCCAGTTCCAGGACCCGCCGCCGGCGAGCGCGCGCGTCATCATGATGCCGCGCAGCGTGTAGAGCGCGTCGAAGGTCGGCACGCCCCAGGTCAGGCCGTAGAAGGACGTGTCCTGCTGCTGCAGCTTCCGGAAGAACACCGCATTCGGCATCGTGTTGAGCCGCACCTGGATGCCGACCTGCGCGAGCATCCCCGCGATCGCCTGGCAGGCCTCGTCATAGGCGCCCACCGGGCAGTCGAGCGTGACCTCGAAGCCCTGGGCGTAGCCGGCCTCGGCAAGCAGACGCCGCGCCCGGTCGCGGTCGACCGGCGGGCGGCGCGCATAGGCCTCGTCGTAGCCGGTGACGAACTGCGTCCACATGCTCGCCGTCGGCACCGCGTTGCCGCGCAGCACGCGCGAGCGGATCGCCTCGACATCGATCGCGATCGCGATCGCCTCGCGCACCCGCGCGTCCCTGAACGGGTTCCTCCCCTTCACGTTGGAGTGGACGAGCTCGTCGCGCGCCTGGTCCATGGCGAGCCACATCGTCCGGTTCTCCTGGCCGATGAGAACCTTGAGCCGCGGGTCGCGCTGCAGCCGGGCAACGTCCTGCGACGGAACGGTATGGACGAAATCGACCTCGCCCGAGAGCAGGGCGGCGATGCGCGTCGCATCCGCCGCGATCACGACGTGCTGCCACTCCGTCACGTCGGTCGGGCCAGGCGGCCCGCCCCACCAGCGTGGATTGCGCACGAGCACGGTGCGCTGGTCCGCCTCGCGCGAGCGCAGCATGAAGGGGCCGGTGCCGTTGGCGTTGCGCGCGGCGAAGGTCTCCTCGCGGTCGCGCAGGTTCTGCGGCTGCGCCGAGCGGTTCGCCTCCGTCCACTCCCTGTCCATGATCAGGATGCGGGTGAGCTTGTCGGGGATGACCGCGTCGGGCACGCGGGTGACGATGTCGACCACGTGCGACGAGACCTTCTCGGCGTGGCTCACGGTGTCGACGTAGATCGTGAAGTTCGAGGTGGGCGCGAGGGTGCGGGCGATGGTGAACACCACGTCGTCGGCGTCGAAGGCGCGGCCGTCGTGGAACGTGACCCCCTCGCGCAGCCGGAACCGCCAGCGCGTGGGCTCCACCTGCTCCCACCTGAGCGCGAGGCCGGGTTCGAGCCGCAGCGCATCGTTGCGGTGGATCAGGCTCTCGTAGATCTGGCCGGTGATCAGGTAGGTGGTGAACGCGTTGTTGGCGTGCGGGTCGAGCGTGGCCGCGTCGGAGGTGGTGGCGAAGCGGAACTGCTTCGCCCCGGCGTCCGATGCGCCCGCGAGGACCATCGCCAGGGACAGGGCGACCGCAAGACTGACTGCGCGCATCTCCGCATCTCCACGCCACGCCTCGGTGTGGCGCATCGTGTGCCGGTCGTTGCCGTGCCGCAAGGGGGCCGGCGCGTCCAGGGGCGCGTTCAGGCCGGAACGATCACCGGAATCGACGCAGGCGCCGCGCCGACCGTCACCGGCGTGCGGCCGATGAGGTCGCCGTCCGCCTGGACCGGAAGCCCTGCCGGACCCAGCACCGCGAGGCGTTCGGCGCGGCGTGCCGTGAACCCGGAGAGGCGTGGCACGAGGCCGAGCGGGAGGGCAAGCCCGGCGAGCGCCGCCGCTCCGAGCCCCCCCCGCTCGAACAGGCACGCGTCGAGGCCGGGGCGGTGCGGCGATGCGCCCGGGGCAAGCAGGAACCGCCCGCCGTAGAACCGCCCCTTGGTCGCGATCGCCTGCGCGGCCTCCATTGCCTCGCCGTCGAGCTCGAGCGAGAGCCGCGGAAACGGCCATGCGGTGAGCTGCCGCAGGGTCTCGACCACGTAGGCGCCCTTGCCGATCCGGCGCTTGAGCGCTGTGTCGAGCGCGGCGACCACGGCGGCGTCGAACCCCACCCCGAGCATCTGGATGAACAGCCGCTCGCGCCCGTCGCCGAACCGCGCGAGGCCCGGCAGCACCGCCCGCGTCCGCGCCGCCTTCAGCGCCGACGCGATCGGCTCCGGCGCGAAGGGGAGGCCGAGCTCGTGCGCGAACACGTTCGCGGTGCCGGTCGGGATCACCCCGAGCGCGGCGCCGGAGCCGGCGATTCCGTTCGCCACCTCGGCGATCGTGCCGTCGCCGCCGGCCGCGACCACCACGCGCGTGCCGGACGCCGCCGCCTCGCGCGCCAGCCGCTCGGCGTCGCCGGCCGCGGCGG